>Ga0160498_100015_pt1 | contig 371169 bp, 342 predicted proteins | sample DIDnMG_10_FD_108248 | JGI IMG/M metagenome (GOLD analysis project Ga0160498, IMG submission 108248) | Enriched soil microbial communities from UW Madison campus, WI, USA - DID2878_E24_Xylan MG | ecosystem: Environmental > Terrestrial > Soil > Unclassified | place: USA: Madison, Wisconsin... | reverse complement strand
GAGCTTCTCCAGGGCGGTGTTCGCGCCGGTGACGTAGGCCTGGTGGTGCTTGGAGTGGTGCAGCTCCATGATCCGCCCGGAGATGTGCGGCTCGAGCGCACCGTAGTCGTAGGACAGCTCGGGGAGAGAGTAGACAGGCATGGTTCCTCAGGTTCCTTCCGTCGGTATGCAGCCACGCTAGGACCTCGACCACGGTTGAGGTCAAGGTGGGCGCACTGTGATCTTGCAGGTCGGACGGACCGTCCCGCTCGGCGAGCGGTCCGCCGCGGGCCGCGGGACGATGTCCGGATGGGGACCGTCACGGACTACCTGGCCGGCCTCGACGAGCCGGACCGGACGACCCTCGGGCGCGTCGTCCGGGTCGCGCGCGACGTCGCGCCCGACGCCACCGAGGGCACGAGCTACGGTATGCCCGCGCTGCTGCACCGCGGCAAGGCGCTGCTCAGCGCCATGGCGTCGGCGAAGCACCTCGCGGTCTACCCGTTCAGCCCGGCCGCGGTGACCGCCGTCGAGCCGCGGCTCGACGGCTTCTCGCACGCGAAGGGGACCGTCCGGTTCTCCAGCGAGCGCCCGCTGCCCGACGACGTCGTCCGCGACCTCGTCACCACCCGGGTCGCCGAGATCGACGCGCAGCTCGACCGCTGACCGTCGGGCCGTCGCCCGCCCGCGCCCGCGGGGCGCGACCGAATCCCTTGGGCCGCGCGGGCGCCGTCGGGCACCATGGACGGATGCCCGACGACGCCCGCCCCGGCCTCCGCGTGACGACCACCCTGGTCGTCCCCGAGGCGGAGCTGTCGTGGCGCTTCTCGCGCTCGTCCGGGCCGGGCGGGCAGGGCGTCAACACGACCGACTCGCGCGTCGAGCTGTCGTGGGACGTCGAGCGGTCGGCGGTGCTCACGGAGACCCAGCGCGCACGGGTGCTGGACCGGCTGGGACGGCGGGTCGTGGACGGCGTCGTCACCGTCGCGGCCTCGGAGCACCGGGAGCAGCGGCGCAACCGCGAGGCCGCGCGGACGCGGCTCGCCGCCCTGCTGGCCGACGCCGTCGCCCCGCCCGGGCCGCCGCGGCGCGCGACGCGGCGCACGCGCGGTTCGGTGGAGCGCCGGATCGGCGCCAAGAAGCGGCGGACCGAGGTCAAGCGCCTGCGCCGCCCGCCGCAGGACTGACCGGGGCCATCGAGGCTCGCCGAGCACGACCTCGCGCACGGTCGAGCACGACGTTCCTGTCGTTCTCGGCGCGAGAACGCCAGCAACCCCGTGCTCGGCGGGAGGGCCGGTGGTCGGGAGGTCCGCTGATATTGCCGTGCCGCGTGTTCGGGGGGCGTGGCAGGGTCGCGACCATGACCTCTCGCATCTCCCACACCACGTTCGACGCGCGCGACTCCTACGCGCAGTCCGTCTTCTGGGCCCAGGTCCTCGGGTACACCGACGTGCCCGGCGACCCCAACCTCCCCGGCCACGAGGAGTGCATGATCATCCCGCCCGCCGACGCGACGACGCCCGCCGAGAGCCGCGGCCACGTCCTGTTCGTCGAGGTGCCCGACGACAAGGAGATGAAGAACCGCGTCCACCTCGACCTGCGGCCCACGGACCGCACGCGCGAGGAGGAGGTCGAGCGCGTGCTCGCGCTCGGGGCGACGCAGGTCGCGGACCGGCGCACGCCCGACGGCGGCGGCTGGGTCGTGCTCGCCGACCCGGAGGGCAACGAGTTCTGCATCCTGCGCAGCGACGCCGAGCTCGCGGCGGCGGCCGCCCGTTAGCGGTCGGTGATCCGGATCCAGCCGCGCTGGGCGGCCCGGGCGCCGGCCTCGAACCGGCTCGTCGCGCCGAGCCGTCCCATGAGCCCGGCAGCGTGACGCCGGACCGTCCGCGGCGACACCCCGAGCCGCGCGGCGACGGCGGTGTCCGTCTTGCCCTCGGCGAGGAGCCGCAGCAGCGTGTCCTCGTTCGGGGCGAGCGCGTCGTCGGCCGCCCGCGCCCGGTCCCACTCGGACTCGGCGAGGGCCCGCAGCGCGAGCACGGCGTCCCGGTCGGTCACGGCACGCGTGCGGTCCGGGCGGGCGACGAGCACGACCGTGTCGTCGAGGGCGACGAGCGACAGGGGCAGCGCCGGCGCCACGCGGTGCTCGACGGCGGGGCCGCCGTCGGGCGCGTCGTCGGGCGCGTCGTCCGCGGCGCCGGGTCCCGGGCGGTGGTCGGCAGCCGGTGGGGCACCGGCGAGCGGCCCGTCGCCGCCGGGACCGTCGTCGAGCCCGTCGTCGGGCGGTGCGTCGTCCGTCGGCCCGACGCGGGGCGGCGCTGCCGGCTCGACCGTCACGACCCGCACGTGCGCCCCACGGCGCGCCCGGTCGCGCACGCGTGCCCACAGCGGGTCCTGGTCGTCACCGCTGCCGTCGTCGAGGACGAGGACGGCACGAGCCCGGCGCAGCGCGACGGCCCTCGCGGAGCGCCTGGCGCCGAGCACCGGGTCCCGCTCCGACGACGTCACACGGGGTGACTGTAGTCGACCTCCTCGGGGGTGCCGAGGGCCGTCCCGGCGGTCGGACCCTTGTGACGAACGGGGAGGTCAGCGGGCATTTGTCCTCTTCCGGACACGTCGGATTTGTTTACACCGCGACGTTCCGCTGCCAGGCTTCCCCCGGACCGCCGGGTCGGGCTTCGTGCTGCCCGGCGTCCTACGTGCCGGGACGGTCCCGGCGCCGGTGACGGAGGGGGCCACATGGGCGCGCAGCCGGACGACCTGACCCTCGTGGACCTCGTCCACGAGCACGCACGCGAGCGACCGGACCACGCGGCGGTCGTCGTCGTGCCGGAGGTGGGCGAGCGGCGCACCGTGACCTACGCCGAGCTCGACGCGCAGGCGGCGGCGCTCGCGGCCGACCTCGCGGACCGGTACGAGCAGGGCGACCGCGCCCTCGTGCTCTACTCGGCGACCGCGTCGTTCGTCGTCGGGATCGTGGCCTGCTTCTACGCGGGCCTGATCCCCGTCCCGTCCCCGCTCCCGGGCGGGCAGGCCTACCAGCGCGAGCGCGTGCGCGGCATGCTCGTCGACTGCGACGCCGCCGTCGTGCTCGTCGACCCGACGGCCGCGACCGAGACCACGGAGTGGGCCGAGCCGCTGCGGCGCGCCGACGGCGGCCCCGTCGTCGTGACCGTGGTCGACGGCGCCACGGACGGACCGGCCCGGCGCGGGCGCCCCGGCGCGCAGGACGTCGCGTTCCTGCAGTACACCTCCGGGTCCACGAGCAGCCCCAAGGGCGTCGTCGTCACGCACGCGAACGTCCTGCACCACCACGAGGCGTTCACGACGACCCTCGGCCTCGTCCCCGACGACGTCTTCTGCAGCTGGCTGCCGGGGTACCACGACTTCGGCCTCGTCGGGATGCTGCTCGTCCCCCTGGGCCTGGGCGCGACGGCGGTCATCGTCCCCTCCACGTCGTTCCTCAAGCGTCCCGTCCGCTGGCTCTCCGCGATCACCGAGACCGGGGCGACCGTCACGGCGTCACCGAACTTCGGCTACGACCAGTGCGCGCGGCGCGTGCGCGACGACCAGCTCGCCGAGCTCGACCTCACCCGCCTGCGCTGGGCGCTCGGCGGGGCCGAGCCGGTGGACCCCGCCGTCCTGGACGCCTTCACGCGCCGGTTCGAGCCCGTGGGCTTCCGCGGCTCGGCGCACGGCCCGGGGTACGGCCTCGCGGAGGCGACGCTGACGGCGACGTACCCGGACCGCAGGCTCCCGCTCGTCATCACCGCCGACGAGGCGGCGCTCGCCGACGGCCGGCTGGTCGTGCTCGAGGAGGCGTCGTTCCTCTCCGCCCTCCCGGACGCCGCGGCGCAGGGCCGGGGCAGCGTCCCGGGCGCGCGGCTCGTGTGCTGCGGCCTGCCGAGCGGCGTGGAGCTGCGCCTCGTCGACGAGCAGGGCGCCGAGGTGCCCGACGGCGCGGTCGGGGAGGTCTGGCTGCGCGGTGGCACGGTCGCGGCCGGGTACTGGGGCGACGCGGCGGCGGGCGCGACGGCCGAGACGTTCGGCGCCGTCGCCGCCGACGGCACCGGCCCGTGGCTGCGGACCGGGGACCTCGGCGCGCTGCACGGCGGCCAGCTCGTCGTCACGGGCCGGATCAAGGAGCTTCTCATCGTCGCGGGGCGCAACCTGTACCCCTACGACCTCGAGCGCGAGCTGCGCCGTCTGCACCCCGGGGCCGAGGGCCGCCCGGGCGCGGTGTTCGAGGCGGAGGGCCTGCCGGGCACGCTGTGCGCGGTCCAGGAGTTCCGGCCCACGCCAGGGGCTCGTCTCGACGGCGCGAGCGCCGAGGACGAGCTCGACGCCGTCGTGCGCCAGATGGCCTCCCACCTGGCCTCCGTCTCGGGCGCCGCGGTGCACGACGTCGTCCTCGTGCGTCCCGGCCAGGTGCCGCGGACCACGAGCGGCAAGATCCAGCGCGGTCGGGCGCGCGACCTGCACGGCGCGGGCGACCTCGCCGCGCTCCACTCCCTGCGCGCGTCCCGCGACCGCGCGCGCACCGAGCTCGCAGGGACCCGCTCATGACCGCACCGCTGCCCGACGCTCTCGACGACCTCGTGCTCCGCCACGTCGCCACCGCCCTGGGGGTCGCGCCCGCGGACGTCGACCCCGCGGGCGACCTCGCCGGGCTCGGCCTCGGCTCGGTCCAGGTTCTCGCCCTGCTGGGTGACCTGGAGGACGCGCTGGGCGTCGACCTGGACCCGGAGGCGGTCGTCGACAACCCGACGCCGCGGGCGCTCGCCGAGCACCTGCGCAGCGTCGTGGACGTCCCCGGGACCGCGGCATGACGACCCTCGTCGACGTCGGCGCGCACGTCCCCGCGACGCGCGTGCCCATCCGCGACCTCGCGGACGAGCTGGGCCTCGACCACCTCGAGCTGGGCGTGTTCGAGCGGTTCTTCGGGCTGCGCGAGGTGTGCACGGCGCCGGACGAGAGCCTCACCGACCTGCTCGTCGCCGCGGCGCGCGCCGTGCCCGGCCTCGCGGGCAACGAGGACCGCGTGCGGTACGTGCTGGGCGCGCGGACCATCGCGACGGTCGCTCCGGTCGGGGTGAACCCCCTGCACGACGCCGCGGACCGCCTCGGGCTGGACCACGCGGTCGTGTGGACCCTCACCCAGCACGCGTGCGCGTCCGCGCTGCTCGCGGTCGACGTCGCGGGCCGCCTGCTCGCGGCCGACGGAGACCCAGACGCGCTCGCGCTCGTCCTCACCGGGGAGAAGGCGTTCAGCCCCGGGTCCCGCCTCATCGAGGGCACGACGATCATGGGCGAGGGCACGGCGGCCGTCCTCGTCGCGGCGGACCCGACCGGCGGGCTCTCGGCGCGGGCGGGCAGCCCCGTGCTGTCCTACGCGACGCGCACCCTGGGCGAGTACCACCAGGTCCCGCTCCCGGAGGACCTGGCCGCGCCGTTCGGCGTCGCGTACACCGAGGTGCTCGCGGAGGTTGTGGTCGAGGCCGTCGAGCGCGCGGGCCTGACGCTGGACGACCTCGCGCTCGTCCTGCCCCACAACGTGAACCGCGTGTCGTGGCGGCGCCTGTGCGCGCGCCTCGGGCTGCCGATCGCGCGCGTCCGGCTCGACGACGTGCCCGTGACGGGCCACTGCTTCGGCGCCGACTCGTTCATCGGCTACGCCGCCGCGCGCGCCGAGGGCCGGCTGCGCCCCGGCGACCCGTTCCTCATGGTGGCGGTCGGGCTGGGTGCCACGTTCTCCGCCATGGTCCTGCGCTACGCGCCCCACGAGACGGAGGAGCCCGCATGACGGTCGAGCAGGTGGCGGAGGCCGCCACCCCGGACGCCGCCCCGGCGGCCCTGACGGCGACCGGTCGCGAGCCGTTCCTCGCGCGCACCAAGCGGGCGCTCGCGGGCGCCCCCGACGCGCCGCTGGTGCTGCTCGGGAACTTCGAGGTCGAGGACGCGTGGGCGGTCGGGGAGGTCGGCCTGCCCTCGGTCGGGGGCGCGTCGGCGACGGCCGCGCTCGTCAACCGCATGGACGAGCTCGCGCTGCTGCTCGCCGGCCCCGGCGACCACGTCGTGCTCAAGGCCGAGCCCGACCCGGACCACCTCGCGCACCTGGACGCGCTCGGCGTCGGGCTCCCGACCGTGCACGTCGCCGAGTCGAGCGACCCCCTGCGCACCGTCACGCTCGACGCGCTCGACTCGCCCGCGCTGCTCGCTCGCCTGGGCGACCTCGCGGCGGACGGCGTGCGCCTCCTCGCGCACGGGACGTCGGCGGCGGAGGAGGACCTCGCGGCCGCCACCGGCCTGCGCTCGGTGCTCGTCGACGCCGCGACGACCAAGGCCGTCAACAGCAAGGTCTACAGCCGCGGGCTGTGCGACGAGCTCGGGATCGAGCAGGCGCGCGGCTGGGCGTGCCGCACCGTCGAGGACTTCGAGCGCGCGTGCGCCGAGGCGGCCCGGCTCGTCGCGGACGGCGCGACCGTGGGCGTCAAGGACGCGTACGGTGTCTCCGGCAAGGGGATCCTCGTCGTCGACGACCCCCGCCGCCTCGACCAGCTCGTGCGCATGGTCACGCGCCGGGCCGCGCGCTCGGGCGACGACCGGCTCGCCGTCGTGGTCGAGGTCTGGGCGGACAAGGCGGCCGACCTCAACTACCACTTCACGGTCGCGCAGGACGGCTCGGTCGCGTTCGACTTCGTCAAGGAGGCGATCACCGAGGGCGGGGTCCACAAGGGCCACCGCATCCCGTCGCGCCTGCCCGCGGCGCAGGTCGACGCGCTGGCCGAGCTCTCGGGCCGGCTCGGCGCGCGCCTCGCGGCCGACGGCTTCCACGGCCTCGTCGGGGTCGACGCGCTCGTGCGCACGGACGGCTCGCTGCTGCCGGTCCTGGAGATCAACGCGCGCAGCAACATGTCCACGTACACCGTCCCCCTGCAGGAGCGGTTCCAGCCGGAGGGCTGGGTCGCGCTCGCGCGGCAGTACCCGCTCGTGCTCGACGCGCCGCTGCCGTTCGCGGCGCTCCACGACGTCCTCGGCGACCTGCTCCCCGGCGCGCCCGGGCAGGCGGGCCTCGTCGTCCAGGGGACCGGCACCGTCAACGCCGGGGCGTCGTCCCCGACCCCGGGCGGCACGTTCGCCGGCCGGCTCCACGGCCTCCTCGTCGCGCCCGACGAGGACGCGCTGACCCGCCTCGACCGCGCCGTGACGGAGCGGCTGGCCGGGCGCACCACCGCAGGACCCACCGCGGACCCGACCGAAGGAGACCCCCGATGACCGCGACGCCGAGCCGGCCGACGCCCGGGAACGCGGACCTCACCGCGGTCGCGGAGGAGTTCGGCACGCCCGTGTACGTGTACGACGGCGACGTGCTCGCCGCGAACTACCGCGCGCTGCGCGAGCGGCTGCACCCCGCGCTGGGGATCTTCTACTCGCTCAAGGCGAACCCCAACGTCAGCATCTGCGGGCTGCTGCACTCGCTCGGGGCGAACGCCGAGGTGTCGTCGCTCACCGAGCTGCGGACGGCGCTCGCGGCGGGGGTCGCCCCGCAGGACATCCTGTTCCTCGGGCCGGGCAAGAGCCGGGACGAGCTCGTCGCGTGCCTCAACTCGGGCGTGCGGGCGATCATCGTCGAGTCGCTGCCGGAGCTCGCGCTGGTGGACGAGCTCGCGCGCGCGACGGGGCGCGCCGCGCGCGTGGTGCTGCGCGTCAACCCGTCGTTCTCCGTCAAGGGCTCCGGGCTCACGATGGGCGGCAAGCCGCGCCAGTTCGGCATCGACGAGCAGCAGCTCCTCGACGCGCCGGACCTGTGCGCCGGGCTCACGACGGCCCGCGTCGTCGGCGTCCAGGTGTACATGGGCACGCGCATCCTCGACGAGGGCACGATCGTCGAGAACACGACGCGCATCTTCGAGCTCGCCGAGCGGCTCGCGGACCGGCTCGGGTTCCCGCTCGAGCTGGTCGACGTCGGCGGCGGGCTCGGCGTGGCGTACTTCGAGCGCGAGCGCGACCTCGACGTCGACGTCCTCACCGCGGCGCTCAACCCGGTCGTCGAGGCGTTCGTGCAGCGCCACCCGGCGACCGACCTCGTCATGGAGCTGGGCCGCTACCTCGTGGCGCTGTGCGGCACGTACGTGGCGCGCGTGCGCTACGTCAAGGAGTCGATGGGCGAGCGGTTCGCCGTCGCCGACGGCGGGACGAACCACCACATGGCGGCGGTCGGCATCGGCTCGTTCGTCAAGCGCAACTTCCCCATGCGCAAGGTGGGTCCCGCGTCCGGCGCCGAGGACGTGCCCTGGAACGTCACCGGCCCGCTGTGCACGCCCAACGACACGATCGGCAAGGCCGTCCCGCTCCCCGCGGACCTCGCGGCGGGCGACCTCGTCGCCGTCGACCGCTCGGGCGCGTACGGCGCGACCGCGTCGCCCGTGCACTTCCTCAGCCACGGGTACCCCGCGGAGGTGCTGACGCTGGGCGACGACGCGTTCCTCGTCCGGCAGGCGGACACGCCCGACGACCTCCTGGCCCGCCAGGTCTTCCACGACCTCGGCGCGCGCGTCGCCCCGGCCGAGGCCGTCGCCGCCCCCTGACCCGCCGGCCGTCCGGCCGTCACCCGCCACCCGCTCCCGCGGGCGCCCGACCCACCACCCGGAGGAACATCGTGAGCACCAGCACGAACACCGAGTCCCAGGAGGCCCTCGGCCGCGAGCGCGTCGTCGGCGCGGTCGTCGAGGCGCTGTCGAGCGTCCTCGGGCGCCCGCTGCCCGACGTCACGGACGCGACCCGCCTGTTCGACGACCTCGACCTCGACTCGACGAGCGTCCTCGGCCTGCTCATGGCGCTCGAGGACTCGCTCGACATGGAGGTCGACCCGGAGTCGCTCGAGCAGCACCACCTCGAGAGCGTGGGCTCGCTGACGGACTTCGTCGTCGAGCACTCGACGCGGAACTGACGTGACGCTCGGGGGCGGGCGCGGGTCAGCGTCCTGGGCGGAGCCCGGCGGCGCCGTCCTGCGCGTGCGGGGCGCCGTGGACGTCCCGGTCGACGACCTCGTCCCCGTCGGGGACGGCACGCGGCGGTCGGTCGCCGAGGACCTGCGGTACGTGTACGGCGAGGACCAGCCGACGGACTGGCTCGAGACCGGGCCGGGCCGCGACTACCCGACGATGATCCGCGCGGCGCGCGCCGCGCTGGGCGACCGGGGCCTGCTCGACGACGTGCGCCTCGTCGTCCTCGTCGTCACCACCCCGGACCTGCAGCACGAGCGCCTGCTCGGCGGGTTCGTCGCCGACCTGTTCGACGACCGGCCGTACACGTTCTGCGTGACCGAGCAGGGGCTGGCCGGACCGTTCACGGCGCTGCGGCTCGCGCACGAGGAGCTCGCGCGCGGCGGCCCCACGGGCACCGGGCTCGGGGGAGACGCCCTCGTCCTCGTCCTGGAGCAGTGCACGCTGCCCCCGACCGCGACGCGCGTCCCCGCGCGAGACCGGGTTGTCGCGCTCGTCGTCGGGCACGGCGGCGCGGGCCGGCCGGTCGAGGGGCTGTCTGTCGCGCGCGCGCCGCGCGGCCCGCGGCCGGAGGCCACGGAGCAGGCGCGCGTCCTCGTGGACGCGGCCCCGGAGTCGGACGCCCGGCGCGTCGTGCTCGGCGTCGACGTGGACGCGGGGGACGTCCCCGACCTCGGCGACGGCGTCGTGCTGCACGCCGACCCGGGCGCGGCGGCGACGGGCGTCTGGGAGGTCCTCGCCGCGTGCGACGACGCCCCGGACGCGCCGGTCGTCCTGCACGAGCGGTGCCTCGAGCTGGGCTACCGCTGCTCGCTCGTCCTCGGCCCGCGCTCCGTCGCCGCGGTCTCCCCGGAGGCCGACGACCTGTCACGAGAGGCGGTGCTCGCATGAGCACGGACGTCGTCGCCCCTGCCCCCGTCGCGGCGGTCGAGGCGCTGCCGGAGGAGGGCGGCGCAGCGATGCGCGTGGCCGTCCCGGCGGACCTGCGGGCGGTCGCGCGCGAGCTCGGCGCGGTCGCGGCGCTCACCGCGCTCGGGGACCTGCTGCCCGTCGCGGCGCTGCCGGGCGAGTGCGTCCTGCTGCCCGACGACGTCCCGCCCCCGGGCGGGTGGGCGCGGGTCGGCGAGGTGGCGTCGGACGTCGGCACGCTGCTCGTGTGGCGGGCGCCCGGCGGCACCGTGGCACCCGGATCGGCCGCGCCCGACGCCGAGGCGACCAGGCCCGCAGCACCCGCCGCCGACGAGGGCACCGCGTCCGCCGCGGCCGACGCCGCCTGGCGGGTCGGGGTCGCGTGGGTCCGGACCGGGCTGTGCGAGCGCCTGACGGACCGGGCGGTGGAGCGGCTGCGGGGCCGCACCGTCGGCGGCACGGCGACGGTGAACCTGCCGCCCGTCCGCCTCGTCCTCGCGGACGCGGCGCTCGCGCACCTCGAGGCGCAGGCGCTCCTGGGCGGGGTCGCGGCGCGGGACGCCGCCGCCGGGTCGCCCGACCGCGGGCCCGCGGTCCCCGGGACGTCGCTCGCGCGCGTCACCGCGGTCCTCGACCGCTCGTCGCGTGCCGTCCACAACCTGTTCGGCGCGTCGGGGTACGTCGACGGCGACGCCGCGCGGCTCGCGCGCACGATCGACCTGCTCGGCCACGCGAGCGGGACGCTGCCGGGCCTCGTCGCCGAGACATCTCACCGCCGGGAGGGGCAGGACGCATGACCACGGTCGACCTCGTCGCGCTGCGCGACCACCTGCGGCCCGTCGGCGCCGCGCTCCGCGAGCACGCCCTCGCGATCGACGCCGACCCCGCCGCGCTCCAGGTGCTCCTGGACTCCGGCGCCCTGCCGTACCGGCAGCTCGGCGGGTTCCCGCCCGGCTACCTCGACGACCCGCTGCGCGTGCGGGGCGTGCCGGTGCACGTGCGCACGTGCGTGGAGCGGGTCGTGGTCGCCGAGACGCTCGCCCGGGGTGACGCGTCCGTCGTCGTCGGGGCACCGGGGCCGTCCATGTCCGGGGTCGTCGTGGACGACCTCGCCGACGACGAGCAGCGCGACCGCTTCTACCGTCGCGTGGCGCAGCCGGGCACGTGGACGTTCTTCGGTCTCACCGAGCCCGACCGCGGCTCGGACGCGGCGGCGCTGGAGACCGCGGTCGCCGAGGCCGACGGCGCTCCCGTGCTGCGCGGTCACAAGAAGTACGTGGGCAACGTCGCGCGCGCGAGCCTCGGCGTCGTGTTCGCCCGGCACCGTCCGGGCCCGCTGGGCGTCGGCGTCTACCTCGTCGACACCGACCGGCCGGGCTTCGACGCCGCGCCGCTCGTGACCACCGGGATGCGCGCCGTGCAGCTCGGCGAGGTGCGGCTGCACGACGTGCCCCTGCTCGAGCAGGACACGCTCGGGCGGCACCTGTCGCCGTCGCGCCGCGGCCTCCTCGGGGCCGTGCGGACCTTCAACCGGCTGCGCCCGGTCGTCGCGTCGCTCGCCGTGGGCGTCACGCAGGCCGCGCTCGACTACGTGCGCGCCGAGCGGTCGTCGTTCACCGTCGACGAGCGCTGGCGCCTGGAGACGTTCGACGACCGGCTCCACGCCGCGCGCGCCCTCGTGCTCCAGGCCGCGCGCGCCGCCGACGCCGACCCCGCGGACGGGACGCTGCCGGCGGCGGCCAAGGCCACCGCCCTCGACCTCGCCGAGGAGGTCACGCACGCGGTGCCGCCGCTGCTCGGCCCGGGCGCGCGGTGGGAGCACCCGTACCTCGACAAGCTGGTCCGCGACGTGCCCGGCCTGGAGATGATGGAGGGCACGCGGACCGTGCAGCGGCTCACCCTCGCGCAGGGCTGGCTGCAGGGCAGGGCACGGCATGCCGAGCTCGTCTAGGGAGGCGGGCGCGACCCCGGTCGCGACCGCCTCGCCGCGACCGGAGGCGCTGCCGCCCGTGCCGCCGCCTCCTGTCGCGGGCCCGACGGTCGGGGCCCTGCGGCGTCGCGTCGTGCGCCTCGCCGCCCCGATCTGCGCGGCGCTCGTCGTGGGGGCGCTCGCACAGCTCGTCATCGCGGCGCTGCTCGGGCACATGGGCGACGACGCGCTCTACGTCCGGTCGCTCTTCATCCCCGTGACGTTCCTCGTCCTCGCGGTCCAGGAGGGCCTCGACGTCTCGACCCAGGTCGGCTTCGCGCGCCTGCACGGGTCCCGGGGCCGGGGCGGGGGCCTCGACACGGGGAACGCCGCCGAGGACGGCGGCGGGGCCGGCGCGGGCGAGGACGGCGGCGCGGCCGTCGTCCCGACGTCGGCCACCGCGGCGCTCCTGGGGCGGTTCGTGGCGGCGGGCGCGGCCGTGCTCGGCGGAGTCGCCCTGCTCGTGGTCCTGGCCGCGCCGGCGCTCGCCGACGTGCTGTCGGTGCCTGCGCCGCTCGTCGCCGAGTTCGTCGCGTTCGCGCGCTGGACCGTGGTCGCGAGCGTGCTGTCGGTCCCGACGGCGGTCGCGGCCGCCGCGCTGCGCGGGTGGGCGCGCACCGGGGCGTCGGCGACCGTGGCGCTGCTCGTCGCGGGGCTCCAGGTGCTCGTCGTGTGGCTCGTCGGGCTCGTGGGCGGGTTCGGCGTGCTCGCGGTCCCGGTCGCGATCACGGGTTCCACGCTCGTCGGCGCGGGCGTCGCCTGGGCGCTCCTCGTGCGCGCCCGGCTCCTCCCGCGGCCGGGCCACGTCCCCGGGCTGCGTCGCGCGCTCGCCCTGCGCCACCACCCGGCACCGCAGCGGCTGGCGGCGTGGTGGCGACGGGTGCTCCGGGCGCTGCCCGCCGGCTCGTGGACGACGCCGGCCCCGCCACCGCCACCGCCCCCACCTCCGCCTCCGCCCCTGCCGCCGGCGTCCGCGACGACGACGGCTCCGACCCCGGCCACGGCAGGGCCCGGCCGGCCGGGTGCTGCGGCGTCCGTCCCCCCGGCCGCCCCGGACGCGGAACCGTCGACGTCGGACGCGCCCGCCGAGGGCGTGGTCGTCGAACGGGTGGACGTGCGCGGGCTGCTCCTCGGGGTCGGCCTGCCGGTCGGCCTGTCCTACCTGCTCCTCACGGTGACGAACCTCGTCATGGTGTGGGTCCTCGGGCCGTCGGGCACCGACGTCGTCGCGGGGTTCGGCGGCGCCGCGACGGTCCAGACGCTCGTGATCGTGCCCGCGATCGGGCTCGCCGCGGCGGTGAGCATCGTCATGAACCAGCAGTGGGGTGCGGGCGAGCTGGGGCTGCTGCCGCGCACGCTGCGCGCGGGCACGGTCGTCGTCGCGGGCGTGTACGTCGTCGTGGGGGCGCTCGTCCTGCTGACCGCGCCGTTCGTCGCGGACCGGCTCTCCGCGGACCCGGACGTCGCCGCGCAGGCGGCGCTCTACCTGCGGGTGGTCGGCCCGTCGTACGCGGGCGTGGGGCTCGTGCTCTACCTCCTGACCCTGCTGGAGCAGCTCGGGTACGGGCGCGTGGCCGTGACGCTCAACGTGCTCTACCACGCCGTCTCGCTCGGCGTCGGCGGGATCCTCGCGCGCGCGGGCGGGGGACCGGCCGCGCTGTACGCGACGATCGCGGTGACGAACGTCGTCGGCCTCGTCGTCATGCTCCCCGTCGCGGTGCGCCTCGTCCGACGGCGGGCCGTCGAAGCTCCGGCCGAGACGGCCGAGACGGCCGAGACGGCCGAGACGGCCGAGACGGCTCAGACGGCCGGGACGGCCGAGACGGCTCAGACAGCCGGGACGGCCGGTTCGGCCGTGGAGGTCGCGCCGTGACCGCGCGAGGGACGACGCCGCCCGCCCAGGACGCCCCGGCCCGTACCGCACTGGTCCGCGACGTCCCGGTCCGCGACGCGTCGGTCCGTGGCGTGCCGGGAACGGGCGCGATCTCGCGGACGGCGACCGGTCCGGGCCCGGACGCTCCCGAGCCCGTGCTCAGCGTCGTCGTCATGCATCACCCGGCGCGGGGCGACGTCTCCGACCTGGTCGCGGCGTGCGCGCCGCTCGACGTGCGGGTCGTCGAGGACCCCGACCCGGACGGCCCGCCCAGCCCGCTGCGCACCGCGAAGCGCGCCTGGGCCGCCGTGGCGCCGGGGGCGACGCACCACCTCGTGCTGCAGGACGACGTCACCCCGGTCCCCGGGTTCGCCGAGCTCGTGCTGCGGGCCGTGCGCGCGCGGGACCGGCACGCCGTCGCGCTCTACTCGAACTGGAACAGCCCGCGCAACGCCTACCTCGTGCGCGCCGCGGCCGCCGCCGGGCAGGCGTGGGCGCCGCTCGGGCACGACGAGTGGGTGCCCACGCTCGGCCTCGTCCTCCCCGCGGAAGGCGCGCTGCGTCTCGCCGCGCACCTCGCGACCCTGCCCGACGACGAGCGGGACGACGACGAGGCCGTCGTGACGTTCTGCGCGCGCGAGGGCTACCCCGTCGTCGCGACCCTGCCGCACCTGCTGGAGCACGGCGACGGCCCGAGCCTCGCGGGCAACGACGCGCACGGGGCCCGGCACGCGACGGTCCCGGCGGGCGACGCCGTCGATCCGGACGCGTGGGACCGGCCGGGCCTCGACCGCGAGCCGGACCGCTCGCCGACCACCGTGCGGCCCGTCGCGGTCACGCTCGAACGGTCGCGCTGCACGCTGCGCGTGCTCCGTCCGGGCGCGGGCGAACCGCTCGAGCACCCGTTCGGCTGGGGCTGGGATGCGTGGTCATGGTGGCTCGGCGTCGACCCGGCGGCCGTCGCGCACGACGTGTCGGTGCTCGTCGCGGGCGCCTCCCCGGAGCTCGGCCGGGTCTCGCGTGACGCGCTGCTCGAGCTCGGCGCCGCGTGCTGGTTGCTGGGCCACGACGTCGCGCACAGCGACTGGCCCCCGCCCGCCGGCCCCGACGCGCCGGCGCACCGGGCCGCCGCCGTCCGGACGTGGGTGCTCTCCGGCCTCCTCCCCGCCGACCGCCCGGAGAACCTGGTCGAAGAGCTGGTCGCGTTCGGCCTCGACGCGCTGCTCACGGGCAAGACGTCGACCGGCACCCCGTCGAACCCGGGGTTACGGGCGGGTTCGGCGCTGGGGTCACCCACAACCCCGGGTTCGGCACCTGTCGTCGGGGCGGGGGCGCGCGACGGCGCCGCGGTCGACCGGGCCGTGGTTGCCGCCGCTCGGCTTCTCGGGGAGCGCGACGCCGAGGTCGTGTGCCGGGCGGCGGGACCCGCGGTGCCCGTGCGCGTCGTCGTGCACGACTGCGCGGCGTGCGGCGCGCGCGCCGAGGACGCGGTGCGGCGCCTCACCGCGCAGGTCGACCTCGACGGTGCCGCCGAGCACCGCATCGCCGGGAGTGCCGAGCACCGCGTCGCCGGGACCGGCGAGGACCGCGTCGGCGGGGCCGACGACGCCGCGGGCGGGGGCGGGTCGCCCTCCGCCCCGTCCGACCGTCCCGTGCCACCCCTGACACCCGAGGCGTCTGACGCGCCTGACGCATGCGAGGCACGCGAGGCGTCCGACGGCGCGGACGGCCCGGGCGGCCGGGCCGTCGTCGAGATCCTCGCGTGCGAGCACGTCGAGCCGCGCGGGCTGCTCGGCGTCGATCCCGGTGGCCGCTACGTCTCGCGCGGGCTGTGGGCGGCGCGCAGGGCGGTCCCCGCACCGCCGGGCGCGACGGCGGGCGAGCCGCACCGCACGACGGCGCACCCGTCCGCCGCCGCGCACGTCACCGCGGCGGAGGCGCTGGTGGCGCTCACCGATGCCGATGCGGCGCACCTCACCGCGGCGGAGGTCCTGGTGGCGCTCGCCGCCGCGGACGCGGCGCACGTGCTGCCGGTCGTGGCGCACGCGGACGGTGACGCGCCGGGCCGGCCGAGCCCGGCCGCGCTGGGGCTGCTGCACGTGCCCGGGCTCGCGCAGCGGTACGCCGACCTCCACGCGGAGGCGCGGCTCGCGCGCGCGGTGGAGCTGCTGTGAATGCGACCCCGACCGGTGCGTCGGCGCGCGCGTCTGCCGGCGCGTGGGCGTGGCGTGGCGCGGCCCTGCTGCTCGACCTCGACGGGACGCTCGTCGACTCCTCGGCCGCGATCGAGCGGCACACGCTCGCGTGGGCGGCCCGGCTCGGGCTCGACGGCGACGCGGTGGTCACGGCGTCGCACGGCCGTCGCGACGTCGAGGTGGTCCGCCTCGTGGCGCCGGACGCCGACGTCGCGCGCGAGGTCGAGTGGCTGCACCGCATCTCGTGCGACGACACCGAGGGCGTCGTGGCCGTGCCGGGCGCCGCGGAGCTGTTGGACGGCCTGGACCCGCGGGCCTGGACGGTCGTGACGTCGGCGGCGCGCGAGGTCGCGCTCGCGCGGCTGACGGCCGCCGGGCTGCCGGTGCCGACGCGGTTCGTGTGCGCGGAGGACGTGGCGCGCGGCAAGCCCGACCCGGAGGGGTTCCTCGCGGGAGCGCGGCTGCTCGGCGTCGACCCGCGGCGGTGCCTCGTCCTGGAGGACTCCGCGGCCGGGGTCGCCGCGGGCCGGGGTGCCGCGGCGACCGTGCTCGCCGTCGGCCCGGACGACGTCCCCGGCGCGCACCACGGCGTCGCGGACCTGCGTCCGGTCGTCGCCTGCGCGGTCGACCGCCGGGTGGAGGTCGTCGTGACGACGCGCGCCGCGGGCGCGTTCGGGGGCGCGGCCGAGGGGTCGCTCGACGAGCCGCTGGAAGAGCTCGACGACGGCCTGCCGGAGTTCGTCGCGTGAGCGCGGTCGATCCGGAGCCCGAGGTCGAGCTGTGGTTCGTCACCACGACCCCGCCCCCCGCCGAGCACGACATCAGTGTCGTTCTGGGCTCCATTCCGACCGCCAGGTCGTGCTCGACGGCGGCTGACGTCGTGCTCGGCAGCGCGGTGCTGGACGCGGCGGAGCGTGCCAGTGCTCGACGCCTCGCCTCGCCCGCCGACGCCGCGCGGTATGTGCGCGCCCACGTCGCCGCGCGCGAGATCCTCGCCGCGCGCACGGGGCTGCCGCCCGCGGACGTGCGCTGGGAGGTGGGGCCGCACGGGAAGCCGGGCCCCGTCGTCGGGCAGCGGTGGAACCTCAGCCGCAGCGGCGACCACGCGCTCGTGGCGCTCGCCGAGACGGACGTGGGCGTCGACGTGCAGGTGCGCGACTCGCGCGTCGACGTCCACCGCCTCGCGGCGCGGTTCCTCGCCCCCGAGGACGCACGGTCGGACGCGGGCGCCGACCCGTGGCGGCGCCTCGCACGGCTGGAGGCGTGCGCCAAGGCGGTCGGCGGCCGGCTGCTCGACGTGCTCGGGCTCGACGTCCGGTCCCCGGGGCTGGTGCGGGCCGACGGCGGCCCGTGGTCCGGTCAGGAGTGGTGGGTGAGCGACGTGGCGGCACCCGCCGGCGCGGTCGCGGCGTGCGCGACGCCGGGGCCGCGACGGCACGCGCTCCGTACCCGGGTCTGGGGTGTGGAGCAGCCGTCGCCCACGGTGCGGGTCGGCGTAGGAGGTGCGCGGTGAGGGTCGTCCACCACGTCGAGGTCCGCGGGCGCGCGGGCGAGGGGCCCGCGACGTGGGGCCAGACCGCGATCCGACGGGCGCTCGCCGCCTTGGAGCCGCTGGACCACCAGTTCAACCTCGTGTGGGGCGGACCGCTCGACGAGCCGGTGCCGACCGGGGCCGCGACCGCCGTCGTGCGCGCGCTCGTCGAGCGGCACGACTCGCTGCGGACGCGGGTCCACCCGAGCGGCGACGGGTTCGCCCAGGAGCTGTGCGGGGCGGGGACCGTCGAGGTCGTCGAGGAGCGCGTGACCGACGTGGCGGACGTCGCCGCGCGCGGCGCGCGGCTGCGCGACGAGCTCTGGGGTCGTGCGTTCGACTACCCCGCCGAGCTGCCCGTGCGGGCCGGGCTCGTGACGGTGGACGGCGCGGTGCACCACACCGTGCTCGTCGTCGCGCACACCGCGCTCGACGGCTGGGGGCTCCCCGTGCTCGACGCCGACCTCACGGCTCTCGCCGCGGGGGCCACGCTGCCGGACGTCGCTGCGTGGACGCCGTTCGACGAGGCGGCCTGGCAGACGTCGGACGAGGGGCGACGGCACGACGCCGCGGCGCGCGCACGCACCCTGCGCACCATGTGCGCGGCCCCGGCGCAGGTCTTCGCGCCGCGTCCCGCCGGGGCGCTCGACGGCGGGCCGCGGTACCGGCAGACGGTCCTGCGGTCGCGACGCCTGGGGCCCGCGGCCGAGCGGGTGGCGGCGCGCTGGCGCACGAGCGCGTCCGGCGTCCTGCTCGCGGCGTCGTGCCGGGCGCTCGCCGCCGCCGCGGGCCGGGACGACCTCGCGCTGCAGGTCATGGTGAGCAACCGTTTCCGCCGGGAGCTCGCCGAGGCCGTCGTCACGACGGCGATGGAGGGCCTGGTGCACGTCGACGGTCTCGGCGCGCCGTTCGACGAGGTGGGCACGCGGGTCTGGCGCGCGGCGATGACGGCGTACCGGTCGGCCTACTACGACAAGGACCGGCTCCAGGCGGAGGCCGCGGCCGACCCGTCGACCGTCCACGACGGCACCTGCTGGTACAACGACCGCCGCGGCACCGGACCCGACCGGACGCTGCGCGCCCGCCCCACGCGGTCGCGGCGGCTCGCGCTCGCCGACGCATCCGACGAGCAGGGCGGCGTCACGCTCACGCTGCACCTCGTCGATGCGCCGGACGGCGGCATCGACGTCGTCCTCACGGCCGACACGTCGCGCCTGGACGACGCCGCGGCCGAGCGGGTCGTCCGAGACCTCGAGCGCTGCGTGCTCGACGCGTCGCGCACGGGGAGCCCCGGCGGGACGGTCACGCGCCGGTAGGGGCACCTTCCGGCGCGGCGAGCGTGCGGACGACGAGGGCTTGCGCGAGCGTCCCGAACGGTCCGGCCTCGTCGTGGAGCGTGCTGTGCGTGACGCCGGCACCCGCGGGGCCGAACACGACCGAGGTGTCCAGGCCCACCCAGCCGCCGAGCGGCGCCCGGAAGAGGTGGGCGGTGAGGTCGACGTTGGGGAAGGCGACCTCCCGCGGGTCCGCGCGGACGGCCATGCCGTTGGCGGCGTCGAGCAGCCCCGCGGTGCGGGCGAGCGGCCCGACCTCCTCGTCGGCGACGAGCGGGACGTCGGTGCGCACCCAGACCGTCGCGCGCCCCGGCTCGATCGCGGTGCGACGGACCTCGACGGAGTCGATGAAGCCACCGGGCCAGATGGTCGCGGGGTCCCACGGCGGGGTCTCGTCCGGGCCGGGCACCGGGTTCGGCGCACCGCCGGCGAGGTCGGCGGTGTCGCGCGTCCGCACGAGCCACGCCCGGAGCGCGACGGCGCAGCGGCCCCCGCACCAGAGCGTCGCCTCGACGAGCTCCACGCCCCGCCCCGGGCGCACCACGCCGACCTGCGTCTCCACGTCGCCGAGGGGGAACACGCCCCAGATGTCGTAGGCGAGGCGCGACACCGCGAGGTCGTCGCGCCCCCGGGCGACGCGGTCGGTCTCGACGACGTGCGCGAGCAGCCCGAGCGCGGGCGCGACGTGCTGCTCGTCGGTGCGCCACGCCCCGCCGACGTGCGGGCTCGCGCGGAACGTCGTCGGGCCGGTACGGAAGAAGTACGCCATCGTGCTCCTCGGTGCGGGTGGTCGCTCGGCTCTGCGAGCGGGTGACCCCACGAGTGTGCCCCGGTGCGACGGCGGCCGGTGCCCGTCGACGGCACCGACACGTCCGAGGGGCGACCACGGGGGCGAGGTCGAGCCGTTCCGTCGACCTGAGAGGATCCGACCATGAGCGCGCCGATCCTCGACTCCCCGCTCCCGATCGTCGCCGCGCCGATGGCCGGCGGCCCGACGACGGTGGCGCTGTCGACCGCCGTCGCGTCCGCCGGAGGGTTCCCGTTCCTCGCCGGTGGCTACACGACGCCCGAGGCGCTGGCGGCCCAGATCGAGCCGCTCCGCGCCACGGGGCACGCCTTCGGGGTCAACCTGTTCGTGCCGTCGCGCGACGTCGTCGACCCGGACGCGCTCGCCGCCTACGCCGCCGAGCTCGCGCCGGAGGCGGACGCGCTCGGGGTCGTGCTCGACCCGACGCCCGTCGCCGACGACGACCGCTGGGAGGAGAAGCTCGCGCTCCTGCTCGCGCGGCCGGTGCCGGTGGTGTCCCTGACTTTCGGGCTGCCCGACCGGGCCGCGGTCGCCGCCCTCCGCGCCGTCGGGACCCGGGTGCTCGCCAGCGTCACCGCTCCCTCCGAGGCGCGGCTCGCGCGCGACGTCGGGGTCGACGGGCTCGTGGTCCAGGGCTCCGACGCGGGCGGCCACAGCGCCGTCCACGACCCCGGCCGGGACCCGGAGCCCGTCGCGACGGCCGAGCTCGTCCGGCGGGTGCTGCGCGAGGTGGACCTGCCGGTCGTGGCCGCCGGGGGTGTCGACGGCCGCGGGGCGGTGCGCGGGCTCCTCGACGCCGGGGCGCAGGCCGTGGCCGTGGGCACGCTGCTGCTGCGGACCGACGAGGCGGGCACCTCGCCCACCTACCGTCGCGCGCTCGCCGACCCGGCCTTCACCGAGACGGTCCTGACCCGCGCGTTCACCGGCCGGCCCGCCCGGGCGCTGCGCAACGGCTTCGTCGAGCGCCACCGGGGGAGCGCACCCACCGCGTACCCCGCGGTGCACCACCTGACCCGCGGGCTGCGGCAGGCCGCTGCCGCGGCGGGCGACGCCGACCGCCTGCACCTCTGGGCGGGGACCGGCTACCGGCACGCGTCGGACGGTCCCGCGGGCGACGTCGTGCGGGCGCTCGCGGGCGTCTGAGCGGACGGGCAGCGGCCGGACGTCAGGAGTCGCCGAGGGCGGCGCGGGCTGCCCGGGCGACGGCGGTCGCCAGGCGGTCGAGCGACGTGGAGTGCAGGCGCCACTGCTGCCAGTGCTGCGGCACGTGCATCGCCCGGGCGTCGAAGCCGACGAGGCCTCCCTCGCGCTCCGCCCGGGCGCTCTGGAGGTCGGGGAGCATGCCCCAGCCCATGCCGAGCTCGATCGCGCGGCGGAACTCGTTCGACGCGGGGACGTGGTGGCGGGGCGGGTCGATCACCGTCTCCGCCATACCCCCCGCCGCTGTCCCCACCGCCTCCTGGGCGCGCAGCCGCAGGTAGCGCTCCTGGAGGTCGTCCTTGCGGTCGAACGCGAGGACGGGCGCGCGGGAGAGCGCGACGGCGGTCGGGCCCTCGGGAAACCAGCGCGCGGCGAACGCGGGGCTCGCCATGGGGCGGTAGCGCATCTGGCCGAGCAGGGTCGATCGGCAGCCCGGGACGGCCTCGGCGACCGAGGTCACCGCCGCGACCGCAGTGCCGTCGCGCAGCAGGCCGATGGAGTGCTCCTCGTCCTCGCGCAGCACCTCGAGCCGGGCCCACCCCGCCGCCTCGACGAGCGCGGGCAGCGCCCAGGTGGTCAGGGCGTCGCCGGAGACGACGAGCGTGACCTCGGGCAGGGGCACACCGCCGTCGGCCTCGGGGTCGCTCGGACGCGTCGCGGTCCCGATCCCCAGTTCCGCGAGCACGTCCGCCTGCTGCAGCGCGAGGTGGCGCGCGTGCCGGACGAGCACCTGGCCCGGCGGCGTGAGCTCGGCGGGCTTCCCGCGCCGCACGAGCACCTGGCCCACCGCCGACTCGAGCGCGCGCACGCGCTGGCTCACGGCGGACGGGGTGACCCCGAGCCGCTGGGCGGCTGCCTCGAACGTCCCGGCGACGGAGATCGCGGCGAGCGTGCGGAGCTGGTCGGGCTGGAGGTCCACCATGAAGCAGATCTTAGGGAAGTGCAGAATCTTTCGCTGTACTTCATGGGGCCGGATGCCTACCGTCGAGGACGTGCTCGCCGCTCTCTCGCCCCTCGCCGCCGGTCTCGCCGCCGGGCTGTCCCTCATCGTCGCGATCGGGGCGCAGAACGCGTTCGTCCTGCGCCAGGGCCTGCGCCGCGAGCACGTCCTGCCCGTCGTGCTCGTCTGCGCGCTCTCCGACCTCGTCCTCATCGCCGCCGGGACGGCCGGGCTCGGCGCGCTCGTGACGGGCGCGCCCGCGCTGCTCACCGTGGTGCGCTGGGGCGGCGCCGCGTTCCTGCTCACGCTCGCGGCGCTCGCCGCCCGGCGCGCCCTGCGTCCCGGCGGGCTCGATCCGGCATCGGGCGCGGGTGCGACGAGCGCACGCTCCGCCGTCGGGACGTCGCTCGCCCTCACGTGGCTCAACCCGCACGTGTACCTCGACACCGTGCTCCTCCTCGGGTCGCTCGCGGCGGGCTACGCCGCCGCGCACGCCGGGGGAGCGGGCGACCCCGACGCCGCCCGCTGGCTCTTCGGGGCAGGCGCGATGGTCGCGAGCATCGCCTGGTTCACCGCGCTCGGCTTCGGCGCACGCCTGCTCGCACCCGTGTTCGCCCGGCCCGGCGCGTGGCGCGTGCTCGACGGCGCGATCGCCGTCGTCATGGCGACGATCGGGGTGTCGCTCCTGCTCGGTGGCTGAGGCGGCGCGTCCTCAGGACGTCGCCCAGACCCCGAGCTCGTTGCCGCTCGGGTCGAGGAAGTGGAACCGCCGGCCGCCGGGGAACTCGTACGGGCCCGCGACCACCTGGCCGCCCGCGCCCTGCACGGCGGTGAGCGTCGCGTCGAGGTCCGCGGAGAACAGCAGCACGAGCGGCCCGCCCCGCGAGACGTCGGCCGCCTCCGCCAGGCGCAGCCCGCCCGCCTCGTCCGCACCCGACTCCGCGGCCGTGCGGATCCCCGCGTACCCGGGGCCGTAGGAGACGAACTCCCAGCCGAAGGCCGCGCCGTAGAACGCCTGCGCCGCCGCGAGGTCGGTCACGGGGAGCTCGACGTAGTCGATCGAGTGGTGGATGCCGTGCGCATGGGTGCTCATCCGGTCATCGTCGCGCGGGCCACCGACGCGGTCGCCTGCGCCCCGACGGATCCTCGCCGGTACGGTGACTCGGTGCGATCCAACGGTCTCGTGGCGCTGCTCGCCCTGGTCGTGGTGGTCGGGCTGTTCGTCTCGGCCTGCGGTACGAGCGAGGACGACGAGCGCTACCTCGCTCTCGTCGACGAGCTCTTGGGGCAGAACGCAGACGTCGAGTTCCCGCGCGATGACCTCCTCGCCGCAGGCCGTGCCGTCTGTGCGGACGTCAGCAAGGAAGACCCGGCGCTGCCGGATGCGACCGCCCACGTCGCCGAGGCGCTGGGTACCGACGAGTTCACCGCTTACGTGCTGGCCCTGGGCGCGGCGCAGGTCTACTGCCCGCAGAAGCTCCCGAGTGGCGTGCTCCAGCCATCCGACGCCTGACGTGCGGCTCGCCCTCAGCCGCCAACGATCATGCCGTGGCGGTCGAGGTTCGGCCCTCGTTCGCCGGTGAGGACCACGACGAAGAGGGTGACGGAAGCGAAGAAACGCGCGGTCGTGAGGTGGTCGATCCAACGACGAGACTGAGCCGGGTGAGGTATCCGGCGACTCGCGCCCGTTCGGCTACCCGTCCGAGACCCAGGACCTCGTCGGCCTCGTGGACGTCGTGGAAGACGGCGGTGACGGGCACGACACGCTCGACGGTGAGCCCGCCCGTTCCGCGAGCCCGGGGAGGGGGCGGCCGATCCACGCGTTGTGCAGGACCTCCCTGACTAGGCCGTTCACGGCCGCGGGTCGACCCGGCGCCAGGGCTTGTCGTCGCGTCGTGCGCCGGTGCCGGCGGCGCAGCGGCGGCACACGGACGTGACGGCGTCGGCGTCCCGCCCGGTCGCGGGCTGGACGTCCGCCCACGCCACGTGGGGGAACCGTGCGAGACCCTGGCGGCTGAGCTGCAGGCGGCACACCGTCGCGTTCGTGCCGCGCTCCCACGCGTGGACCTCCCCGGCGGGCATCCGCACGCCGTCCGGGTCAACCCACGTCCCGGTCGCCGCCACCGCCGCCCCTGAGACGCGTCTCGGCATCATCGTCACCTCCCCTCCCATCATGCGTCCGGCCCGGGGCCGTCGCAGTCCTGTCGGGGGCGGGAGCGAGCTCCCGGGCGGCAGTCAGGTGAGGTGGTCGAAGTCCCCCCGGACCCAGGCGGCGTGCCGCTGCGCGGAGCGGAGCACGACCTGCCGCGCGTCGGCGGGGACGACGCCCTCGAAGTTGTTGTACAGCCGCTCGAACGGGCGCCGTGCGACGTGCTCGGCGACGCGCAGCACGACGGCGGCGGACAGCGGGATGCGGTTGGGATAGGACCGCATGAAGCTGACGGACGTCCGGTCCGGGTTGGCGAAGATCGTGTCGCCGGACAGGAGCACGCCCCGGCCGTCGGCGCCGGCCGCCCAGTGCACGACGGCGCTCCCGGGGAAGTGGCCGCCCGGCTGCGACAGGACGACGCCGGGCAGTACCTCACGCTCGCCGGTCCAGGTCTCGATGACCGGGTCCGGGCGCGCGACCCAGTGCGCGTCCGCCTCGGCGACGAGCACCGGGACGCCGCCGAGGGCGCGGCTCCACGCGACCTGGACGCCGAACATGTGGGGGTGGCTCGCGGCGATCGCGACGACCGGGCCGAGCGCGCGCACCCGGGCGACGGCGTCGTCGTCCACGTAGCCGGGCGGGTCCCAGAGGAGGTTGCCGGCGGGGGTGCGCACGATCTTGGCCTGCTGCCCGATGCCGACGCTCGGCTCGCTCGACAGTCCGAACAGGTCGGGCTCGAGCTCCTCCAGCACGAGGCGCTCGCCGGCGGCGGTGAGCTCGGCGAGCGTGGTCCACGCCTGCCCGGTCGCGGGGACCCACTGGCGCTCGTCGGCGCAGATCGCGCACACGTCGGGTCGTTCGGCGTGCTCGACCGCGCACGTGCGGCAGATCCACCACTTCTCGCGGGAGTCGGGAGCGTCGGGCGCGAGGGGCTCGGGGGACGGCGTCGTCGTCATGGGCACAGGTCTACCGCGTCCCGCCGACACGCGTCACCCGTCACGCGTCACTCAGCACCCGGGCAACGAGGCACCCGGGCACCCGGCACCTGCGAGACTGGCCGCCCATGATCGCCACCGTCCTCGTCGCGCATCCCTGGCTGTCGCCGCTCGCCCTCCTCGTCCTCGTCGTCGTCGGACCGCTCGTGGGCGCGTGGCTGGCGGGCCGCCGGCCGCTGGCGTGGGTGCTGTTCGGCGTCTCCCTGCTCCCGGTGCTCCTGCTGACCCTCGTGCCGGTCGACCGCGAGCTTTTCGCGGTGTGCACCGTGAGCTGGTCGCTGCCGACCCCGGGTCGGGTCGAGCTCCTCGCGAACGTGGTGCTGTTCGTGCCGCCGGTGCTGCTCGCCGCGGTCGCGCTCGGCCGGCCGCTGGTCGCGCTCCTCGGCGGCGTCGTCGCCTCCGCGCTCGTCGAGGTGGTACAGGCGCTGGTCCCGGCGCTCGGGCGGTCGTGCGACACGAACGACTGGCTCTCCAACTCGATCGGGGCGCTGCTGGGCGCGGTCCTCGCCGTGGTCGCGCTCCGGCTCGCGGCCCGCCGGGAGCGCGCGACGAACCCGGGTTCGGTCCCCACCACGCGCGGGTCCTGAGGAGCGACCCCGGGATCGACGACGGACCGGGCTCCGACACGACCGTGGGAACGCTTCCACCGACGGCCCTCCGCGGGTTAGCGTGGTGCCCCGGGCGCCGCCCGTCATCGCCGACCGGACCGCCCAGGAGATCGCCATGCCGCCCACCACGCTCGACGACGTCGCCGCGGCGGCCCGCGTCTCGCGGTCCACGGCCTCGCGCGTCGTGCGCGGCACGGGCCCCGTGTCCGACGCGGCGCGCCGCGCGGTCCTGGCCGCCGTCGAGGAGCTCGGGTACGTCCCCCACCCGGGCGCGCGGTCGCTCGCGAGCGGGCGGGGCGAGCGCGTCGTGGTCGCGGTCGGGTCGCCGTCCGCGGACCTGCTGGGCGACCCCTACGTCGCGCGCGTCGTCGCGGCGGCCAGCCGCGCGGCGGACACCCAGGGCGTCGGCGTGGCGCTCCGCTGGCTCGGCCGCGACCCGCGCGACGAGCTGGCCCGCCTCGCGCGCGACCCGGGCGTGGGCGGCGTGCTGCTCGTCGACTACTCCGCCGAGGTGCTCGCGAGCGTGCCGCGCGCGCTCGTCGACCGGGTGGCGGCGATCGGCCCGGCCGACGGGCGCGTGCCCTCGTACGACGTCGACGCCGCCGCCGGGATCACCGCGCTGGTCGAGCACGTGCTCGCCGACGGGCGGCGCGACGTCGTCATGCTCACCGGCCCCGGCTGGCTCCCCGGCGCGCGGCGCGCCGTCGAGGCGTACGACGCCGTCGTGCGCGCGGCCGGGCTCCCGCACCGCGTCGTGGCCGCCGACCTCACGTCCCTCGCGGGCGCGGACGCGGCGCGCGAGGCCCGCCGGCGCTGGCCCGCCGTCGACGCGCTCGTCGCGATGAGCGACACGCTCGCCGTCGGCGCGATGCGCGCGCTCGCGGAGGACGGCGTCCGCGTGCCCGACGACGTCGCCGTCACCGGGTTCGACGACCAGCCCTTCGCGGAGCAGGCCGGTCCCGGCCTGACGACCGCGACCCACCCCGTGGAGCGGATCGCGGCCGCGGCGACGGCGGCCCTGCTGGACCGCCGCCGGCGCGACGACGAGCGCACGTTCCCGTCCGTCGTCGTCCGCCGCACGAGCGCCTGAGCGCGACCGGGCACGCCTGACCGGCCGCCACCCGCCACCCGCACGCCGGCCGCGGCCCCGGCGACGGCCGGACCCGCACCCGACGTCGCACCGACCCGGCCCGGCCGCGTGCGCCTCGCCCTGCGCCCGCGGGGCGGACGTGGCAGCATCGCGCGTGGTCGTCTCGGACGATCCGGACGGAGGGGACAGGATGGGACTGGACGTCGACGGGGTCGAGCAGGAGGTCGCGACCGGGTCGCTCCCGGGCTGGGACCGCGTCGAGGAGCACGTCCGCGCGGCGCACGAGCGCTACCGCGGGAACGACGACGGCACGGTCGCCGACTACATCCCCGTCCTGGCGGAGGCGGACCGTGCCCTGTTCGGGGTCTGCGTCGCCGAGTCGAGCGGGGCGGTCCACGCCGTGGGCGACGCCGACGTGGAGTTCTCCGTCCAGTCCATCTCCAAGGCGTTCGTCTACGCGCTCGTCTGCGAGGCCTACGGGCACGAGGGCGTGCTCGAACGGGTCGGGGTGGACAACACGGGCCTCGCGTTCAACTCCGTCATGGCGGTCGAGCTGCACGACGGCCACCCGCGCAACCCCATGGTCAACGCGGGCGCGCTCGCGACGACGGCGCTCATGCCCGGCTCGTCCTTCGCCGAGCAGTGGGAGAACGTGCGGACCGGCCTGTCCCGGTTCGCCGGTCGGCCGCTCGAGCTCGACGGGGTCGTGTACCGGTCGGAGTCGGCGACCAACATGCGCAACAAGGCCATCGCGCGGCTCCTGGAGAGCTACGGGCGGATCGAGGTCGACCCGCTGGAGGTCGTCGACGTCTACACCAAGCAGTGCGCGCTGCGCGTGGGCGCGCGCGACCTCGCCGTCATGGGCGCGACCCTCGCGGACGGCGGGGTCAACCCGGTCACGGGCGAGCGCGTGGTCTCGGCGCAGGTGTGCCGGGACACGCTCGCGGTGCTCGCCTCGACCGGGATGTACGAGCGCTCGGGGGAGTGGCTGTTCGAGATCGGTCTTCCTGCCAAGTCCGGCGTGGCAGGAGGGATCGTCGCCGTCGCCCCCGGCAAGGGGGCGATCGGCACGTTCTCACCACCGCTCGACCCGGCCGGGAACAGCGTGCGCGGTCAGCGTGCGACCGCGTACCTCTCGCGGACCCTGGGCCTCAACCTCTTCGCGTCGTCCCCGCACGTCCCCGTGACGCCCACCCGCACGACCGAGAGAAGGGACCCCGCCCCGTGAGCACCCGAGACGTCGTCGACAGCAGCACCGCACCGGCGACCGAGGACCGCCGGTCGTGGGTACCCATGGTCGGCCTGTTCCTCGCGCAGGTCCTCATGTCGTTCAACGTCGCCGCCCTGCCGGTGTCGCTGGGCGGGATGGTCGAGGACTTCGGCGTCCCCCCGACCGTCGCGAGCACGACGATCGTCGTCTACGGGCTCGCGGTCGCCGCGCTCGTCATGACCGGGGCCAAGCTGGGGCAGCGGATCGGGTGGGTCGCGATCTTCCGGGTCGTCGTCGCGACGTTCGCCGGGTCGGCGCTGCTCATGATCCTCTCGCCGACCGTCGCGTGGGCCATCACGGGCCAGGCCGTCGCGGGCGCCTCGGCCGCGATCATCGTGCCCGCGCTCGTCGCCCTCATCGCGGAGAACTACCGTGGACCCCAGCAGGCGACGGCGATCGGCTCGCTGGGCTCGGCGCGCGCGGTCTCCGGCATGAGCGCGTTCTTCATCGGCGGTGCCCTCGGGACGCTCATCGGCTGGCGGCCCACCTTCGTCATCGTCCTCGCGCTCGCCGTCGCGGTCTTCGTCCTCAGCTTCCGGCTGCGCTCCGACGCCGGCGACCCCGGCATCCGGATCGACCTCGTGGCCGCGGTCCTCATCGGCGCGGCCGTCGTCGCGCTCACCCTCGGCTTCAACAACCTCAACGCCTGGGGGCTGTTCTTCGCCGCGCCTGGCGCCCCGTTCGACCTCGTCGGAGTCTCGCCCGCGCCCGTGCTCGTCCTGCTCGGCATCGTGCTCGGGCAGGCGTTCTTCTGGTGGACGCGGCGCCGGACCGCCGCCGGCAAGGTCCCGCTCGTCGACCTGTCCGTCCTCGCGCGCCCGAGCGAGCGGGCGGCGGTGTACGCGATGTTCGTCGTGGTCGCGCTCGAGGCCGCGCTGAACTTCACCGTGCCCCTGTACATCCAGATCGTGCAGGGCCGCACGCCGTTCGACACCGCGCTCGCGATGATGCCGTTCAACCTCACCGTGTTCGTCACCGCGACGCTCGTCGTGCGCTTCTACCGGCGCTACCCGCCGCGCACGATCGGGGTCTTCGGCTTCACGCTGACGACCGTCGCGCTGCTGTGGCTGTCGTTCGTCGTGACGAACAACTGGGAGACGCTGCCCACGATCCTCGGCCTCGTCGTCTTCGGGATCGGGCAGGGTGCCCTGGTGACGCTCGTGTTCAACGTGCTCGTCACGGCGGCGCCCAAGACCCTCGCGGGCGACGTCGGCTCCGTCCGCGGCACGACGCAGAACCTCGCCTCGGCGGTCGGCACGGCGCTCGCGGGGGCGCTGCTCGTGACGATCCTGTCGTTCAGCGTCGGGCGCGCCGTCGTCGAGCACCCCGAGCTGCCGCCGTCGCTCGTCGCCCAGGTCGACCTCGACACCGTCAACTTCGTGAGCAACGACGAGCTGCGCACCGTCCTCGCGGGCACCGACGCCACGCCCGCCCAGGTGGACGCCGCCGTCGCGCTCAACGAGGACGCGCGCCTCGGCACGCTGAAGATCGGGCTCCTCGTCCTCGCGGGGGTCAGCGCGACGGCGATCCTCCCCGCGAGCCGCCTGCCGCGCTACCGGCCCGACGAGATCCCCGACCCCGCGCCCGCCCGGTAGCCCGCTACGCCTCGCGGTCTCCGGCGCCGTCGGGCCCGTCGGCGGAGCGGTGGGCACCGCGACCCGACTCCTGACCGGCGCCGCCGTCCCGGGTCTCGGCGTCCGCGGAGCGCCCGCCGCTCCGGCGCAGGGCGCGAGCCTGCTCGACCGCCTCGTCGCGCTTGGCCGCCTTCTTGTCGCTCGCGCGCGTGTCGCGCGGCGGCAGCTGGAGGCGCTCCTCGGCCTCGAGCCCGCCCTGGAGCTCCCGGCTGCGCTCGACCTCGGCGTCGAGCTCCGCCCCGAGCAGCAGCGCGAGGTTCGTGAGCCAGAGCCACAGCAGGAAGATGATGACGCCGCCGAGCGCCCCGTACGTCGCGCCGTAGCTGCTGAGTCCGCTGCCGAGATACAGGCCGAAGCCCGCGGAGGCGACGACCCAGACGAGGATCGCGAGGATCGCGCCCGGGCTGACCCAGCGGAACCTCGGCTGCTTCACGTTGGGCGTGAGGTGGTAGAGCAGCGCGACGAGGATCACCACGAGCAGGAGCGCGACGGGCCACTTCGCGACCTGCCAGACGGCGATCGCGGTGTCCCCGAGGCCCACGAGCGCGCCCACCTGCCGCGCGATCGGGCCGGAGAGCACGAGGCTCGCGACGACGAGGCCCGCGAGGATCACGGTGATCACGGTGACGCCGAGCATCACGGGGCGCAGCTTCCAGACGGGGCGCCCCTCCTCGACCTCGTAGATGCGGTTCATCGACCGGGCGAAGGCGCCCACGTACCCGGACGCGGACCACAGGGCCAGCACGACACCGATGACGAGCGCGAACCCGGCCTTGTCCGTGTTCGCGGCCTGCTCGACGAGCGGCTTGATCATGTCGAGCGTCGTGGACGGCACGACCCCCTCGACGCTCGTGAGCACCGAGTCGACGGCCTTCTCCCCGTCGCCCACGAGGCCGAGCAGGGAGACGAGCGCGAGGAGCGCGGGCGCGGAGGCGAGCACGGCGTAGTACGTGAGGGCCGCGGCGAGGTCGGTGCACTGGTCGTCCAGGAACTCGCGCACCGCGCCCTTGAGCGCGAACCCCCACGACGGCTTGTGCAGGTCGGTGGGGGAGCCCGGCTTGCGCTCGGAGTCGGGCTCGGGGCGTTCGGTGTCCGCGGTCATCGGGCCTCCTCGGTCGACGTCGCGGCGGGCCGCGCCCCTCGGCGCCCCCGCCGGGCCTGTCCGCCTCCAGGCTCGGTTCGGTGCCGAGCGCTCGCAAGCTCGGCGCGCGACGTGCGAGGTCCTCGTCGAATACGAGGACGGCGAGCGGCAGGGCGAGCAGGACCCCGAGGCGGAGCTGGGTGAACACCCACAGGACGACACCCAGCACGGCGGCGACGGGCAGGCAACCGCGGTCGAAAGACGCACTGCGGTCCGAGAGACGCACGCCGAGGTGCATCCCTCGCGTGCGGGTGCAGCGCTCGCCGCGTCGCCCGGCTACCGCGCGCCAGGGCGCACGTCACCGGGCACCGGGCGGGGACGGCCTGGGCACCCGGACGAGCGTCGGCTCGTCTGCTGCGCTCGTCATGCGTTCTGCGTGACGACCTTGCGCCGCGCCGTCGTCATGCTGGCGGGGAGGGGCGATCGGGCAGGGGGACGGGCCCGGGACGGCCGGCCCCGGCCGGGCCCGCGTCGGAAGGGTGGACGGTCGGCATGGACCATGCGGAGGTGCTCCGGCGGCTCACGATCAACGACGAGCGCGTCGCGGACGGCGCCGCGCTCGGGGACGACGCGCTGTCCGCGCGCGACCGGGCCCTGGTGCGGATCGCGGCCGCGGTCGCCGTCGGCGCGTCGGTCCCCACGTATGGCGCCGAGATCGACGCCGCCGTCGAGGCCGGGGTCGACCCCGCGGAGGTGGTGGGCGTCCTCGCGGCGGTCGTGCCGGTCGTCGGGCTCCCGACGGTCGTGGCGGCCGCGCCGCGGGTCGCGCTCGCCCTGGGCCTGGAACCCGTCGAGGGGTGGGACGACGCCGGTGGTCCCGTGGACGACGGTGCACCGGAGGGCGGCACGACCCGGCGTCCCGGGTGATTTCCCTCGTTCCGGTTGAGGGCCCCGGGGGGCGCTCCTAGGCTGCTCGCGTGTCCGACGGGAGCCGTCAGGCGGTCACCGCGCGACCGGATCTCAGCACCGCGCTGCTGGCGGGCAAGGTCGAGCCTCCGGCGCCGCGCCGGGGTGCGGTCTCGCGGCGCGGGCTCGTCGAGCGCGCGCGGCGCGACGGCGCGCGGGTCGTCGTGGTGACGGCTCCGCCGGGCTACGGCAAGACGACCATGCTCGCGGAGTGGGCGAGCCTCGAGGACCGCGCGGTCGCGTGGGCCAGCCTCGACCGGCTCGACGACGACCCCGGCGCCCTGCTCACGCTCCTCGCGCTCGCGTGCGCGCGCGTGTCGCCCGAGGTCGCCGCGGTGGCGGCCGAGATGCGCGGCACCGGCGCGGCGATGCTCGGCCGGTCGGCCCCGCTGCTCGCGTCGGCGCTCGCGCGCACCGGCACGCCGTTCGTCCTGTTCGTCGACGACCTGCACGAGGCGGGCTCGGCGTCCTGCCGGGACGCGCTCGAGGTCGTGCTCGGCGGCGTCCCGCGCGGGTCCCAGGTCGTCGTCGCGAGCCGTCGTGCCCCGGGGTACGACGCGCGTCGCCGGGTGGAGGGCGACCTCGTCGAGGTCGGTCCCGACGACCTGCGGGTCGACGCCGACGGTGCGCGCGAGATCTTCCGCGCGGCCGGGGTCGACTCGGACGAGGCGCTGGACCGCGTGGTCGCGCGGTGCGAGGGCTGGCCCACCGGCGTCTTCCTCTGCGCGCTGCTCGTGCGCGACGGCGAGGACGCGTCGTCCCTCACGGGGACCGACCGGTTCGTCGCCGACTACCTGTACCGCGAGTGCATGACCCTCCTCCCCGCGCGGACCCAGCACTTCCTGCGCGCCACGGCCGTCCTCGACCAGCTCTCGGCGGCGACCTGCGACGCCCTCCTCGGCACCACGGACGCCGCGGAGCGGCTGCGCGAGCTGGAGGACGCGAGCCTGTTCCTCGTCCCGCTCGACCACCACCGCGGCTGGTTCCGCTACCACGCGCTGTTCCGCGAGTTCCTGCTCGCGGAGCTCGACCGGGTCGAGCCCGACGCCGTCGCGCCGCTCCACCGCCGCGCCGCCGCGTGGCACGTCGAGGAGGGGCTGGAGGCCCGTGCGGTCGAGCACCTCCTCGCGGCGGGCGACGTCGAGGAGGCGGCCGTCCTCGTCGGGCGCCTCGCGCTGCCGACGTACCAGGACGGCGGGGTGGCCGTCGTGACGCGCTGGCTCGACACCCTCGGCGACGCCGTCGTCGAGGCGTTCCCCGAGCTCGCGGTCGTCGCCGCGTGGCGCGCGCTGCTGCTCGGCGAGTCCCCGACGGCGGAGCGGTGGGCCGCCGTGCTGGAGGGCTTCGACGCCGGCCTCCTCCCCGACGAGTACCGCGTCGCGCTCGAGTCCGCCCGGTGCCAGGTGCGGGCCGCGATGTGCGTCGACGGGCCGGAGGCGTCCCTCGCGTGCGCGACGTACGCCGTCGAGCACGAGCCCGCGTGGAGCCCGTGGCGCGACCAGGCGCTGCACCTGCAGGGCTCCGCGCACCTGCTCGTCGGCGACCGGGACGCGGCGCGCGACGCCTTCATCGAGGCCGTGGCCTGCGGGACCGAGGCGGGAAACCCGGACTCGGTGCTCCTCAGCGAGGCGGAGCTCGGCGTCCTCGCGCTCGACGACGGGCGGTGGGACGAGGCGGAGCGGCACGCGCGCGCCGCGGTCGACACGGTCGACGCCCACCACATGGAGGGTTACTCGACCACGGCCATCGCCTTCGCCGTGCGTGCCCGCGTCGCCGCACACCGGGGCGAGCACACCGCGGCGGAGCGGTTCGTCGCCCGCGGGATGCGCGCCCGCGTGCCGTGCACGTACGTCATGCCGTACCTCGCGCTGCGCGTCCGGCTCCAGCTCGGGTACGCGTGCCTCGCCCTCGGGGACCGCACGACGGCGACCCACCTCGCCGCCGAGGCGGCGGAGCTGCTGCGGCGCCGACCGCGCGTCGGGCTCCTGGTGGACGAGGTCGCCGCCTTCCGGGCCCGGCTCGAGACCGTCGCCGCGACGCACGGCGCCCCGCCGCTCACCCCGGCCGAGCTCCGGCTCCTGCCCTACCTGCAGACCCACCTCACGATGGCGGAGATCGGCCGCCGGCTCTTCGTCTCCCGCAACACCGTGAGCACCCAGGTCGGCGCGATCTACCGCAAGCTCGGCGCGACGACCCGCGGCGCCGCCGTCGAGCGTGCGGTGACCCTCGGCCTCCTCGGGAGCTAGGCCGCCGAGGGGGACGTGAGCCTCCCGGACCCTCCTTTCTCGAAAAGCCCGATCTATGGTGAGGCTGTCCTTTCTTTTGTTTCCATCAATGTCGTTCGGCAAGGCTTTGCTTGCTTGAAACAATGCGAGTCCTCGACAAAGATCATGTGCATGAGCCGCATTTTCTCCGCTGCGCGCGCCTTTCCGTGGGTGACCGCGACCCTCGTCGTGATCGCCGTCGCGGGCGTGCTGTCGGCGCTGCGGCCCGAGGCTGTGCCGTGGGTGCTGGGGGTCTACGCGGGCGCGATGGCGCTCCGGGCTGCGGTCGCGATGGTCGCGGAGCTGCGCTCGGGGACCTTCGGCGTCGACATCCTCGCGGTCACGGCGATCGGGTCGACGATCGCGGTGGGAGAGTTCTGGGCCGCCGCCGTCATCGTGCTCATGCTCACCGGTGGCGAGGCGCTGGAGGAGTACGCGTCGGGCCGGGCACGCAAGGACCTGACCTCGCTCGTGTCCAACGCCCCGCGCACCGCGCACCTCCTCACCGCCGACGATGCGGTGCGCGACGTCGACGTCGCCGACGTCGAGGTGGGCCAGCGGGTCCTGGTCCGCGCGCACGAGATCGTGCCGCTCGACGGCGTCCTCGTGTCCGACGCCGGGGTGTTCGACGACTCGTCCCTCACGGGGGAGTCGCTGCCGCAGGAGCGCGTCGCGGGGGACACCGTGTACTCGGGAGCGATCAACGGCGCGGGCGCCGTCACGATCCGGGTCGCCCGGCGCGCCGAGGACTCGCAGTACCAGCGGATCGTCGCGCTCGTCGAGGAGGCCGCGGCGAGCCGCGCCCCGATGGTGCGTCTCGCCGACCGCTACGCCCTCCCGTTCACGGCGCTCGCGCTCGCGATCGCGGGCATCGCCTGGTGGGCCTCGGGCGACCCGCTCCGGTTCGCCCAGGTGCTCGTCGTGGCGACGCCCTGCCCCCTCATCATCGGCGCGCCGGTGGCGTTCATGGCGGGCATGAGCCGTGCGGCCCGCCGTGGCGCGATCATCCGGTCCAGCGCCACCCTGGAGAAGCTGCACCGGGCCGCGACCTTCGCCTTCGACAAGACCGGCACCCTCACGCGCGGGACACCCGCGCTCACCGACGTGCGCCCGGCGGGGGGCCTCGACCCGGACGCTCTGGTGCGTCTGGCAGCCGGGGCGGAGCAGGCCTCCGTGCACGTGCTCGCGGACGCGATCGTGCGGGGCGCGACGGCCCGCGGTGTCGTGCTGCCGGTGCCGCAGGACGTCACCGAGACGACGGCCGGTGGTGTGACCGCGACCGTCGACGGCGTCCGCGTCGTGGTCGGCAAGCGGACGTTCGTGGCCGAGCAGACCGGGTCCCAGGTGCCCGTGCCCGGGCTCACCCCGGGCGAGCTCGCCGTCCACGTCGCGGTCGACGGCGCCTACGCCGGGTGCCTCGTCCTGCGCGACGAGGTGCGCGCCGACGCCGCCCAGACGGTGGCCGGCCTGCGTGCGCGCGGCATCCGCCACGTCCTCATGGTCACGGGCGACGAGGAGGCGACGGCCCGCGCCGTCGCCGACCAGGTCGGCATCGACGACGTCCGTGCCGGGTGCCTGCCCGCGGACAAGGTCGCGGCCGTGCGCGCCGTGCCCGAGCGACCCGTGGTCATGGTCGGCGACGGCGTGAACGACGCCCCGGTGCTCGCCGCGGCCGACGTCGGCATCGCCATGGCCGCCCGCGGATCGAGCGCCGCGACCGAGTCCGCCGACGTCGTCATCCTTCCGGACGAGGTCGGGCGCGTGGCCGAGACGCTGGAGATCGGGCGCCGCACCGTGGACGTCGCCCGCCAGAGCATCTGGATCGGGATCGCCGTGAGCGTCGCGCTCATGCTCGTCGCGACCACGGGCGCGCTCCCGGCCGTGGTGGGCGCGTGGCTCCAGGAGGCCGTCGACGTCCTCGCGATCGCCTGGGCGCTGCGTGCGGCCGGCCGTACGGTCCGGCTCCCAGGCCTGCGCCGGAGCGGGTCTCCGGCCGCGGTCCCCGCGCCGAGTCCCGGACCTGCGACGAGGACGCGCACCCCGGCCTGACGGGCGGCTAGAACCGGCCGAAGAACGACCGGAGCTCGTGGGCGTAGCTCTCGGGCTGCTCGAACGGGGCGAAGTGTCCCCCGCGCGGCGGCTCGGTCGCGTACACGGTGTTCGCGACGCGGTCGAGCCACGCGCGGGGCGGGCGGACCACGTCGCCGGCGAACACGGAGAACCCGGACGGCACGTCGACGTAGCGGGCGAGCTGCTCGCGGGGGATCGCGGCGTTCGCCCGGTAGGCGCGGACGCCGGACCCGACGTTGGCGGCCGCCCAGTGCTCGGTGAGGAGGGCGAGGACCTCGTCCCGCGTGTACACCGACTCCAGGTCGCCGCCGCAGTCGCTCCACGACCGCAGCTTCTCCACGACCCACGCCGCGAGACCGGCGGGGGAGTCGGTGAGGCCGACCGCGAGCGACTGCGGCTTGGTGGCCTGCACGGCGGCGTAGCCGCCCTCGGTCGTGCGCCACCGCACGCTCTCCTCCAGCCAGTCGCGCTCCTGGGGCGTGAGGGACGCGGGGTCGCCCGTGAACAGGGGCAGCCCGGCGTCGGTGCGGTGCACCGCGATCACCCGGTCGGGGAAGTCGAGCGCGAGGAACCGGGCGACGTGGCTGCCCATGTCCCCGCCCGCGACGAGGAACCGGTCGTAGCCGAGGGCGGTCATGAGCTCGGCCCACAGGGCGGCGACCGTCCGGTTGTCCGGGGCCGGGCCGGACGGGAGCTCGGAGAAGCCGAAGCCGGGCATGTCGGGGACGACGAGGTCGAAGGTGCGTCGGCCCGCGCCGTCCGGGGCCGCGGGGTCGCCCGGGTCGGTCAGGAGCGGCACGACCTTGCGGTACCGCCACGCGGAGTCGGGCCAGCCGTGCGCGAGCAGGAGCGGGAGCGGGGGCGCGTCACCGGGTCGCGGGGTCGCGGGCGCGTGGAGGAGGTGGACGCGGGTCCCGTCGATCGTGGCGCGCCGGCTCGGCAGCGCGGAGAGCCGTGCCTGGTGCCCGGCGAAGTCGAAGCCGTCGGCCCAGTAGGCGACGAGGTCGCGCAGGTACGCGACGTCGGTGCCGGCGTCCCACCCGAGCCCGTCCGGGGCGTCGACCCACCGGGTCGCGCGGAGCCGGGACCGGAGGTCGGCGACCACCGCCTCGGAGATCTGCGGGGTGTGGTCCTCCAGGTCGGTCACGAGGTGCGCCATGCGACCGAGGCTAGCCGGACCCCGATCGTGGGAACGTCGTTCGCACGATCTGCGTGATGCCCTCGCGGCCGGGGCGGACCTACGGTCGACGCGTCGTCGGGCCGCCGGGCGTTCCCCACCTGCACGACGGCCCGGCGACCGCTCGCCTGCCCCGGGGCCGGCGAGAGCGCCGTCCGTGAGGTCCTGGACAGACAGGAGAGAGTCGATGAGTGACGAGCCCCGCCGCACGGTCGTCGGACCGCCGCTTCCCGCCGAGCGGTCGCTGCCGTTCCCGCCCCGCCGGTCCGGCAGCGTCGCCGGCCGGACGATCCAGGAGTCCACGTACTCCCCGCGCCCGCCCGAGCGGCACCTGCCCGCGGACGCGCCGAACGTCGTCGTGATCCTCATCGACGACGCCGGGCCCGCGCTCCCCACGACGCTCGGCGGGGCGGTGCGCACCCCGACGCTCGACCGGGTCCGCGCGAACGGCATCGGGTACAACCGGTTCCACACGACCGCGATGTGCTCCCCGACGCGCGCGTCCCTGCTCACCGGGCGCAACCACCACCGGGTCGGCAACGGGCAGATCGCGGAGCTCGCGAACGACTGGGACGGCTACTCCGGTCACATCCCGAAGAGCAGCGCGACGATGGCCGAGGTGCTGCGCCAGTACGGCTACGCGACCGGCGCGTGGGGCAAGTGGCACAACACCCCGGCGGAGGAGACGACGGCGTCCGGACCGTTCGACCGCTGGCCCACGGGGTACGGGTTCGAGTACTTCTACGGCTTCCTCGCGGGCGAGGCGTCGCAGTACGAGCCGCACCTGGTGCGGAACACGACCCCGACGCTCCCGCCGAAGACCCCGGAGGAGGGGTACCACCTCAGCGAGGACATCGCCGACGACGCGATGCGCTGGCTCCGCGACCACAAGGCGAACGCACCGGACAAGCCGTTCTTCGTCTACTGGGCGACCGGCGCGCTGCACGGGCCGCACCACATCATGAAGGAGTGGGCGGACAGGTATGCCGGGGCGTTCGACGACGGCTGGGACGTCTACCGGGAGCGGGCGCTCGCGGGCGCGAAGGCGGCCGGGTGGGTGCCCGACGACGCCGAGCTCACGCCCCGCCCGGACAGCCTCGCGGGGTGGGACGACATCCCCGACGACCAGAAGGCGTTCCAGGCGCGGCTCATGGAGGTCGCGGCCGGGTTCGGCGAGCACGCGGACGTGCAGGCCGGGCGGCTGCTCGACGAGGTCGAGCGGCTGGGGTACGCGGACGACACGATCGTCGTCTACATCTGGGGCGACAACGGCTCGTCGGGCGAGGGGCAGAACGGGACCATCAGCGAGCTGCTGGCCCAGAACGGCATCCCGTCGACGGTCGAGCAGCACCTCGCCGCGCTCGACGAGCTCGGCGGGCTCGACGCCCTCGGCACCCCCGCGACGGACAACCAGTACCACGCCGCGTGGGCGTGGGCCGGGTCGTCGCCGTACCAGGGCATGAAGCTCCTCGCGTCCCACCTCGGCGGCACGCGGAACCCGATGTTCGTGAGCTGGCCCGGGCACATCGAGCCGGACCCCGTGCCGCGCACGCAGTTCCACCACGTCGTCGACCTCGCGCCGACGATCTACGAGATCCTCGGCATCTCCCATCCCGAGACGGTGAACGGCGTCCCGCAGGACCCGATCGACGGGACGAGCTTCGCCTACTCGATCGACGACGCCGGCGCCGAGGGACGCCGCCGGACGCAGTACTTCGAGATCATGGGCAGCCGGTCGATCTACGCCGACGGCTGGATGGCGTCGGCAACCGGTCCGCGCCTGCCGTGGGTGCAAGGGATGCCGGCCGGGATCCAGACCTGGACCCCGGACCAGGACCCCTGGGAGCTGTACCACCTCGACGAGGACTGGAGCCAGGCGCACGACCTCGCCGCGGAGCACCCCGACAAGCTCGCCCAGCTCAAGGAGCTGTTCGCGATCGAGGCGGCCCGCAACGACGTCCTGCCGGTCGGCGGTGGGCTCTGGGTCGTCGCCATGCACCCCGAGGACCGCATCAGCCCGCCGTACACGGAGTGGGACCTGTCCGGGGACACGGTGCGCGTGCCCGAGTTCTGCGCGCCCGCGCTCGGCAACCGCCCCAACCGGGTGGAGATCCGGCTCTCGGTGCCCGACGCCGCGAACGGGGTCCTCTACAAGCTCGGGGGAGCGGGCGGAGGGCTCACGTGCTTCCTGCTCGACGGCGTGCTCACGTACGAGTACAACCTCTTCCTCATCCAGCGGACCGTGGTCCGGTCGAGCGCGCCGCTCACGGCCGGCGACCACACGGTGGAGGTCGTGACGACGTACGTCGAGCCGCGGCCCGGTGGTCCGCTCGAGGTGGTCCTCCGGGTCGACGGCGCGGACGTCGGCTCCGGCACGGTGCCCGTGAGCGCGCCGCTGCTCTTCTCGGCGAACGACTGCCTCGACGTCGGGCGCGCGTACGGCGGCGCGGTGTCGCGCGCGTACGCGGACCGCATGCCGTTCGCGCTCGACGGGCGCATCGACGCCGTGCACGTGGAGTACCTGCTGCCCGCGACCGACGGGGCGGACCGGTAGCCGCCGCCGGGCGTGAGTTCACTCGTTCTGGGTGAGGACGCGACCGGCGACCACGACGAGCCTGAGGACAGGCCCGCGCACGCCGCGCGGGACGGACGCGGAGAGGACGCGACGATGACGCAGGAACTCAGCGACGGGGTCGGGAGCGGGCTCGGCGACCTCGAGGAGAGCGGGCCGATCGACTTCCTGGTCATCGAGCTGCCGACGGACCGCGCGACGGGCGACGCCGCCTTCCCGCACCTCGTCGACCTCGTGGACCGCGGGATCATCCGCGTGCTCGACCTCGTGGTCGTGCGCCGGGAGGACGACGGCAGCGTCGTCGGCCTCGGGCTCGAGGAGCTCGACGACGGGTCGACCGAGCTCGCGGTGTTCGAGGGTTCGCGCTCGGGCCTGCTCGGCGACGACGACCTCGACGAGGCCGCGAGCGCCGTCGAGCCCGGCATGACGGCCGTCGTGCTGGTCTACGAGAACGTCTGGGCGGCGCCCTTCGCGACCGCCCTGCGCCGCAACGGCGCCCAGCTCGTCGCGAGCGGGCGCATCCCGGTCCAGGCGCTCATCGCGTCGCTGGACGCCACCGAGCCGGACGCCTGATCCGGCCGCCCCGAGGAGGATCCCGTGCCAGGACTGATCCGCGGCGTCGCGCGCACCGCCGTCGTCGCCGGAACCGCGACCGCCGTCTCGAACCGCGTCTCCCGCCGCCAGGCGGGCCGCTGGGCCGCGCAGGAGAGCGCGCAGGAGCCGCAGTACGCCGCGCCTCCGCAGCAGTACGCGGCCCCCCAGCCGACCTACGCCGCGCCCCCGGCCCCCGCGCCTGCGGCGGCGCCGGACATGGACGCCCGCATCGCGCAGCTCACACAGCTCGCCGCGCTGCGCGACCAGGGGGTGCTCAGCCCCGCGGAGTTCGAGGCGCAGAAGGCACGCATCCTCGCGGACTGAGCGAGGACGACCCCGACACGAAAGGCATGGACATGGACACCTTCTGGGACTGGTTCTGGCTCATGGTGTGGTGGTTCTTCTTCGTGATGTATCTGGTGATCCTCTTCCAGATCATCGCGGACCTGTTCCGCGACCGGCACCTGAGCGGGTGGTGGAAGGCGGTGTGGCTGCTCGCGCTGATCGTCGTGCCGTTCCTGTCGGCGCTCGTCTACCTGATCGCGCGCGGCAAGGGCATGGGCGAGCGGCACGCGCAGGGTGTGGCGAGCGCCCAGGCGGCGACCGACGCGTACATCCGGGGCGTCGCGGGCTCGTCCCCGTCGTCGCAGATCGCGGACGCGAAGGCGCTGCTCGACGCCGGCGCGATCGACGCGCAGGAGTTCTCCGTCCTCAAGGCCAAGGCCCTCGCCTGACGCGACCCCGTCAGGACCGTCGAACGAGCCGGAACCCGGCGTGTCGGAAGGAACCAGCATGACCGACGAGCAGCACGTCCTGCGCCCGACCTACACGCGAGCCGGCGTGCGGGCGGTCGCGCCACGCTTCACCATGCCGGACGCGGAGATGGAGCCGACGTCCGCCTACCAGGTGGTCCACGACGAGGTGATGCTGGACGGCAACTCGCGCCTCAACCTCGCGACGTTCGTCGCGACGTGGATGGGCGACGAGGCGGACCGCCTCTACGCCGAGGTCTACGACAAGAACATGGTCGACAAGGACGAGTACCCGCGCACGGCGGCGGTCGAGGAGAACTGCTGGCGCATCCTCGGGTCGCTGTGGAACGTGCCGGACGTGCAGGAGTGCATCGGCACGTCGACCATCGGGTCGTCCGAGGCGTGCATGCTCGGGGGCCTGGCGCTCAAGCGGCGGTGGCAGCTCGCGCGCCGGGCGGCGGGCAAGCCGGCGGACCGGCCGAACCTCATCATGAGCTCGGCCGTGCAGGTGTGCTGGGAGAAGTTCTGCAACTACTTCGAGGTCGAGGCGCGGTACGTGCCGATCTCGGAGGAGCACCCGTGCCTCGACGGCAGCGACCTCGAGAAGTACGTCGACGAGAACACGATCGGTGTCGTCGCCATCATGGGCGTGACGTACACGGGCATGTACGAGCCCGTGAAGGAGATCGCGGCTGCGCTCGACGCGCTCCAGGAGCGCACCGGCCTCGACGTCCCGATCCACGTCGACGGTGCCTCCGGCGCCATGATCGCGCCGTTCCTCCAGCCGGAGATCGAGTGGGACTTCCGCCTGGAGCGCGTGCACTCGATCAGCACGTCGGGGCACAAGTACGGGCTCGTGTACCCCGGGGTCGGCTGGGTCGTGTGGCGCACGCTCGACGCGCTGCCCGAGGAGCTGGTCTTCCGGGTGAGCTACCTCGGCGGGAACATGCCGACGCTCGCCCTCAACTTCTCGCGCCCGGGCGCGCAGGTGCTGCTGCAGTACTTCCAGTTCCTGCGGCTGGGCCGGGAGGGCTACACCGCGATCCAGCAGGAGTGCCAGGACGTCGCCAAGTACCTCGCGCACGGGATCGAGGACATCGGCGCGTTCGACCTGTGGAACGACGGGTCGGACATCCCGGTGTTCGCGTGGCGGCTCAAGCCGGGCCACACGGAGAACTGGGACCTCTACCACCTCTCGGACCGGCTGCGCATGAAGGGCTGGCTGGTCCCCGCCTACCCGATGCCCGACGACCTCGCCGACCTCACCGTGCAGCGGATCGTCGTGCGCAACGGCGTGAGCCGCGACCTCGCCGACGACCTCCTCGAGGACATCCGGGTCGAGACGGAGTGGCTCGACGGGCTCACGTCGCCCATGCCCGCCGAGGGCCGGCGCTCGGGCTTCCACCACTGACGGTCGTGGACCGGCGGGAGCGTCGTCTGCGGCGCGAGGCGTGGGGGTTCGCGGTCGGCTCGCTGTGCTTCCTCGTCGGGGCGCTCCCGCCCTACGCCGACGCCGTCGGCGCGGTCGCCACGAACGTCACGTTCGTCGTCGGCGCGGTGTTCTTCACCGGTGCCGCGTTCGTGCAGCTCGGTCTCAGCGGGCGACGCCCACCGCGCGCGGGGACCCACCCGGCCGACCGGTGGGACTGGTGGGCGGCGGCCGTCCAGCTCGTCGGGACGCTGTGCTTCAACGTGAGCACGACGGCGGCCCTCGTTGCGGCGGTCGACGACCCGACGGCGCTCGGCGCGGGCTGGAAGCCGGACGCCTACGGCTCCGTGGCGTTCCTCGTGTCGTCGGCGTTCGCCGTCGTCGCGACGCGCGACCGCGGGCACCTGTGGGACGTCGACGCCCGCACCTGGCACGGCACGTGGCTCAACCTGGTCGGCTCGGTCGCGTTCGGCGCGTCGGCGGTCGGTGCGTACGTCTCCCCGGCGACGGGCACGTACGTGAGCGAGTGGTGGGACGACGCCGGCACGCTCGTCGGGGCGGTGTGCTTCCTCGTCGCGGCGCTGCTGTCGCGGCGGTCGGTCGACGCGCCCGCGCCGAGCGACGCGCTCCCGGCCGGGTGACGCACGTCGGGGTGCATCGCTCGGCCGGGAGCGCAGCGCTCGCGGGCGGAAGGATGTATCAGCTCCGGCGCGCGCGGCGCGTCAGGAGCACGATGGCGGCGCCCACCGCGGCGAGGCCGGCGGCGAGGGCCGCGTACAGGCCGACGGTCGCGCCGGTCTCCGCCAGGCTGGGGTTCTGCGCGGACGCGCTGACCTCGTTCGACACGGGGACGACGCCGGCCGGGTCGTCGTGCCCGGGCGGGTTCGTCGCGCAGTCGGGCGAGGAGGGCGGGTAGACCGTGGTCACCAGGACGTGCGGGTTGACCTCGAAGCTCACGTCGACGGCGGGGCGCACCCAGTCGTACTCGTCGCCCTCGACCCACTCGCCGTCCTCCAGGCGCCATCCGGGCCAGTCCACGCCCTGGCCCTGGTCGTCCACGACGGCGCCTGGCCACAGCAGGCGACCCTGCAGCGGCAGCCCGGACGTCACGACGCTCTCCCCGTCGGGGTTGATCCACGTGACCGTCACCGTGTCGTGCTCGGTCCCCTCGACCTCGATCGCGTAGTCCAGGTACGCCGCGTCCTGCTCGCACGCCGAGACGAGCGTCGTCAGCCGCATCGACGGCTGGGTCGGCACGTACGTGTCACCCTCGGCGGCGTGCGCGGCCGAGCCCGCGAGGAGTGCGGCGGAGGCGGCGAGGGTGGCGGTGGTGGCCCGCACCAGGGTGCGGCGTCCGGTCGTGGTGCTCATGGTGGTTCCCGTCGGGTCGTGGTCGGTCGAGCGCGACGGGAGCCGCCCAGGGCGCGACCGTGCCACCGCCGAACAGGCGGTTCAGGATGGCAAGGGCGCGGACGTGTCGGACGCGTGAGGCGGCACCGCCGTGATCGCCGGTGCCCGCACTGGCAGGGGGCTGAGCGTACGGGCACCGGCTGGCCCCCACGCTAGACATCGAACTGAACGGCCGTCCAGTTCGATGCCGGGTGAATGTCCCGCGCCGAGAACGACACTGGTGTCGTTATCAGGGCGAAAGCGACACCAAGGTCGTGCTCGACGGCGTGCAGCGTCGTTCTCGCGGCCGCGACCGTGGTTGCAGGTGTCGTGCCGGCGCTCGTCAGGCGCGGTGCGTGCGTTCCAGGACGCCGCGGACGTAGGCGGCCTGGCCCGCGTGCTGGAGGCTGTCCACGGCGACGCTCACGAGCCGGACGCCGAGCGTGACCGGCGGGTCCCACGCCTCGTCGACGACGCGGTCGAGGTCCTCGTCCGTCAGCGCGGCGAGCACGTCGTGCGACTCGACCTGCACGGCGTGCACGTAGCCGAGCAGCAGGTCGTCGCTCGCCCGCACGTGGCCGACGTCGGCGGCGGACTGCCCGTAGCCCGTCGCACGGTCGTCGAACGGCAGGTCGAAGCGGCTCGCCCACCCGTCGCGCGTCCACACCTGATCCCGCCCGACGGCGGCGGCGACCTGTGCGTCCTGGCCGCGAGCGAGGTGCCACGCCAGCCAGGCGATCGTGTTCGCGCCCGGGTCGACGCGCGCGGTCAGCGCGTCCTCCCCGAGCCCGTCGACGGCGCGGGTCGCCGTCGGTCCGATCCGGCCGAACAGGTCCTCCAGCACCGTGCGCGCGTCCACGTGTCTCCCTCTCGTCGTCGGGCACCGTCCCCAGCAGCCTCCGACGACCCGCGCGCGGTCGCGACCCGAACGGCCCCTCAGCCGAGGGCCACGACGACGGTCTCCGCCTTGTGCTCGTGCTCGACGTGCCGGTGCGCGTCCGCGATCCGGTCGAGCGGGTACGCGCGGTCGACGACGGCGCGCAGCGCGCCGGACGACCCGAGCGCGAGCGCCTCCCGCAGGGTGGCGCGCTGGAGCTCGGTCGACCGCAGCCCGGTGAAGGCGACGACGCCCCGCCGGCCGTGCGTGCGGCGCGCGCTCCACAGGGTGCGCCCGAGGATCGCTGCGGACGGCACGGTCGTGAGGTAGACCCCGTCGTCGGTGAGCAGGCGGCGGCATCGGCGGTAGGTCGATGCGCCCGCGACGTCGAGGACGACGTCGTAGCTTGCACCGTCGGTGACCGTGTCGGCGCCCGTGGTCTGCGTGGTGACGCCCCGCGCGGTGACGTCACGCACGGTGCGGTCGACGACCTCCGCGGCGCCGAGCGCGCGCACCAGGTCGAGGCCGCGCGGCCCGCACACGGCGGTGACGTGCGCGCCCGCGGCCACCGCGAGCTGCACCGCCGCCGTCCCGACGCACCCCGACGCGCCGATCACCAGGACCCGTGCGCCGGGTCGCAGCCGCGCGTGGTCGGTGAGGAACGGCAGCGCGGTCAGCGGCCCGGCGGCGAGGACCGCGGCGTCGACGTCGGACATCCCCTCCGGGGTCGCGACGACGGCGCCGCCCGCCGGGACGACGACGAGCTCGGCGTGCGCCCCCGCGCCCATGCGCGTGAGCGCGGTGACCCGGTCGCCGACCGCGACGCCTGCGACCTCGGCGCCGACCGCGACGACCTCGCCCGCGACCTCGCCGCCCAGCACCGGGTGGCGAGGCCTGCGCAGACCGAACGCGAGCCGCGCGAACCACGGGGTGCCGCTGCGCGCGGCGACGCCCGCGGCGGCGAGAGTGCTCGCGCGGTTGCGCACGAGCAGGTCGCGAGGGCCCGGGACGGGGTCGGGGAGCGTCGCGACGCGCACGACGTCGGGCGGTCCGTAGGTGGTGGACGTCGCCGCCCTCATCGGACCGGCTCCTCGCCGGGGTAGGCGAACACCTCGTCGAGCGGGGCGTCCAGGGCGCGGGCGATGAGGAACGCCGTCTCGAGCGACGGCGAGTAGCGACCCTGCTCGATCGCGATGACGGTCTGGCGCGTGACGCCGACGCGCTCCGCGAGCTCGGCCTGCGTCATCTCGCCGCGCGCGAAGCGCAGCGCGCGGATCGTGTTCGTGACGCGCGTCGGCTTGCCGCCCACGTCATGCCCCCCGGTGGTAGGCGACGATCGTCGTCACCGACGAGTGGATCGCGGACACCACGAACCCGAGGTACACCGCGTTCGCGATCCAGAAGTACGCCGCTTCGACGAGCGCGAGGGCGAGCGCGGCCAGCGACCCGGCGACCACGCCCCACCAGCCCACCGTGACGCCGCGGCGGGCGAGCTCGCGGTCGCGCTCGTCGCTGCGGTAGCTCTCGCTCGGGCGAACCATCTCCACCACGACGCGGACGACGATCCCGGCGACGATCGCCGCCCCGATCGACCACAGCAGCGGGGACACGTACGCGACGTCCGCGAGCGGTCCGCCGTCGGCGCGGGACAGCACGACCCCGACGTACGCGGCGTACACGACGACGCTCACGACGAGGTACACCCAGGTGCCCTTCTCCTCGTACGACATGCCGGCTCCCGTCTCGATGTCAAAGATTGCTGACATCGCGAATGTAAGGTCGAGCAGACCTCATGTCAAGAGTTCTTGACATGGCTGCGCGCACGAGCGACCTCAACCTCGTCGTCGCGGAGCTGCTCGTCCGACGACGCCGGGCACGCCATGGCGCGGCGGCGGCCGAGGCGGCGGTGCAGACGGCTCAGCGCACGAGCCTCGACTCGTAGGCCGCGACGACGAGCTGGACGCGGTCCCGGCAGCCGGTCTTGCGCAGCGACTCCGAGACGTGGGACTTCACGGTCGTCTCGGAGATGAACAGCTCGGACCCGATCTCGGCGTTGGACAGCCCGCGCGCGACCGCGAGCACGACCTCCCGCTCGCGCGCCGTCAGGTCGTCCACGCCGGGGAAGGGACGGGTCACGGAGCGCGCCGCGAAGTCGCCCACGAGGCGGCGCGTGACGTTCGGGCCGAGCAGCATCGAGCCGTCGGCGACGAGCCGCACCCCCTCCACGAGGCGCGGCGCCGGCACGTCCTTGAGCAAGAACCCGCTCGCCCCGGCGCGCAGCGCGTCGTAGACGTACTCGTCGAGGTCGAACGTCGTCAGCACGAGGACCCGCGTGCCGGGGTGCCGCGCTACGAGCTCGCGCGTCGCGGCGAGACCGTCGAGACGGGGCATGCGCACGTCCACGACGGCGACGTCGGGCTCGACCGCCGCGACGACGTCGAGCAGCTCGTGCCCGTCGCCCGCGGACCCGACGACTTCCAGGCCGTCCGCGGCGTCGAGGATCGCCGCGAACCCGTGTCGGACGACGGGCTGGTCGTCCGCGACGACGACGCGCACCGGGGCGTGGGGCGGCCGGGTCGTGGCGTCCGCAGAGTCCCGAAGGTCCGGAGAGTCCGCGCCCGCCCGGCCCGCGTGCGGGCTCACGCGCTCGCCACCGGCTCGGACGCGACGGGGCTCGCCACCCCAACGAGCAGGATGCGGGCCTCGACCACGAACGTCGCCCCGTCGTCGTCCGGGCCGGCCGAGAGCGTCCCGCCCAGTGCCTCGACCCGCTCGCGCATCCCGGCGAGGCCGCGCCCGCCCGCGCCGCTCGCCTCCCCGTCGTCGAGCGGGTTGGTCACCCGCAGCACCGCCGTGCGGTGCCCGTCCCGGTCGACGACCCGCGTGTCGACCACGACAGGCCTCCCCGGCGCGTGGCGCCGCGCGTTCGTGAGCGCCTCCTGCGCGGCACGGTAGAGCGCGTAGCCCAGCGCCGCCGGGATGCCGTCGAACGCGCCCGTGAGCGTCACGTCCTGGCCCGCCGCCCGCGCCGCCTCGACCAGCCCGACGACGTCCCCCGCCCCCGGCTGGGGCGCCAGGTCCGGCGCGGCGTCCTCGCTGCGCTGCAGCACCGCGAGCACCTGGCGCAGCTCGCCCAGCGCCTCGCGCGCGTCCGTCGCGATGTCGGCGAGCACGGCGCGCGCGGTGTCGTCGAGCTCCGGGTGCACGTACGGCGCCGACTCCGCGCGCACGGCGACGAGCGAGACGTGGTGCGCGACGACGTCGTGCAGGTCGTGCGCCACGCGCGCCCGCTCCGCGGTGATGGCCTGCGCCTCGGCGGCGCGCCGCGTCTCCGCAGCCGCCGCGCGTGCGGCCGACCGGGAGCGCGTGACCGCGCCGAGCGACGCGGCGACGGCGATCACGGTGACGACCCAGAAGCAGTACAGCGCCCAGATGATCACGTGGTCGCCGGTCGTGGAGGAGATGTCGCTCGTCGTTCCGGACTCGACGGCCTCCATCCATCGGGGATCGTTCCGCACGGCCCAGACGGGCCCGATCGGCAGCAGGGCGACGATCGGCAGCCACGCGTACAGCCCTGCGAGCACGATCGCGACGAGGCCGGGGAGGACGGCCCGGCGCCAGCCGTCGACGGCGGCCACCACCGCGACGCACAGCACGCCGAGCCACCAGCCCCACACGAACGCGCCCGTGACCACGACGGTGACGAACGGGAGCGCCGTGAGGGCGGTGCCGAGGACGGGGGAGCGGCGAGCGACGAGCACTCCGGCGACGACGCACAGGTCGAGCAGCGGGAGCACGAGCCCGGCACCGAGCAGGAGGTCGTCCGAGAAGACCGGTGACTCCCACAGCCCGGTAGCCCCGGACCGGCCCCACGTCGGGGTCGCGAGGAGGAAGAGCCCCACGACGAGCGCGAGGAACCCCGGCAGGGCCCAGGGCTGAAGCCGGACCCAACGGTCCGACGGGGCGGGCGTGGCGGGCCGGATCGGAGCGTCGTGCGGCCGAGCGGTGACGGCGTTCATGCCGCCGATCCTCGCGCGCCCAACTCGGCGACGGCCACCGTCCTGAGGAGGACCCGCCGTCGACCGTACGCAGGGTGCCGACTGCGCGGGTCTGCCGGCTGCGCGGGCCTGCCGACTGAGCAGGCCGCCGAGTCCGGGGTTGCGCGCCACCAGGGCTCCCCGGTGCCGCGCAACCCCGGGTTCGGCACGGTGGGGTGACGCCGTACGTCGCGACAGCGCGCGGGGTGACGCGCAGTCCCGGGTCGGCGCGCGGCCCGACGGCGGTGCGGCGGTTAGCGTTGTCCCGTCCCCCGCGCGCGCCGACCCGGGCGCGGCGCCGTGGTAGCCGGAGGTGCCGATGGAGTTCCCGTTCAGCCTCACCGAGGAGCAGATCCTCGCCCTCATCGTCGTGGGCACGCTCGCGGTCGTCGCGATCGTCGGCGTGAACGTCCTCGCGCCCAGGGCGGGGGTGGCGGCACCGCTGGTCCTCGTGGCGGTCGGCGTCGCGGTGAGCTTCGTCCCCGCGGTGCCGGAGATCCACTTCGAGCCCGAGTGGATCCTCGCGGGGATCCTGCCGCCGCTCCTGTACTCGGCGGCGGTCGGCCTGCCGACGATGGACTTCCGGCGGGACTTCACGGCGATCAGCGGGCTCTCGGTCGTGCTCGTCCTGCTCAGCACGGTGCTGCTCGGGTACCTCTTCACGTGGCTGATCCCCGGCATCCCGCTCGCCGCGGGCTTCGCGCTCGGCGCGATCGTCAGCCCGACGGACGCCGTCGCGACGTCGATCGTCAAGCGCCTCGGCGCGTCGCCGCGCGTCGTGACGCTGCTCGAGGGCGAGAGCCTGCTCAACGACGCGTCCGCGCTCGTGCTCCTGCGGTCGGCGATCGCCGCCATCGCGCTCACGGTGGCCAGCGACGGCGTCGCCCCGGCGTTCTCGCTCTGGGCGGTCGCGGGCGACTTCGTGTTCGCCGTCGTCGTCGCGGTGCTCCTCGGGTTCCTCGTCGGCTTCCTCGGCCTGACCGTGCGACGGCGGCTCGTCAACCCGGCGCTGAGCACCGCCGTCTCGTTCGTCGTCCCCTTCATCGCGTACCTCCCCACGGAGGAGCTCGGCGCGTCGGGCCTCGTCGCGGTCGTGACCGCCGGGCTCGTCACCGGCAACGGCGCCGCCAAGTACCTGCGGCCGCAGCACCGCCTCGCCGAGGAGTCGAACTGGCGCACCGTCGAGCTCCTCCTCGAGGGCACGGTCTTCCTCCTCATGGGGCTCGAGCTGTTCGCCCTCGTCACCGACGTGCAGGAGGCGCACGGGAGCCTGTGGCGGGCCGTCGGCATCGCGGCGCTCGCCGCCGTCGTCGTCCTGGTCGTGCGCTCGGCGTACGTCGCCACGCTCTTGCGCTCGCTCGCCCGCCGGGCGCGCCGCGGCGAGTCGATGCGCGGCGTCATCGAGGGCATGCAGGAGAAGCTCGACGCGCGCTTCGCCCCGGACGGGACGCCCGTCGCGCCCGCGGTCGAGAAGGAGCCGGCGGCCGGGGCCCCGGAGCGACGGGGCGCCGCGATGGTCGCCAAGGCGCCCCCGGAGCGGGTGGGCCGCCTGCGGTCGTCGCTGCGCCGTCGCGCGGCCGACATCGACTACCTCACGGCCGAGCCGCTGGGGTGGCGCGAGGGCACGCTGCTCGTCTGGGCCGGGATGCGCGGCGTCGTGACGCTGGCGGCGGCGCAGACCCTGCCCACGGACACGCCGCAGCGCTCGTTCCTCGTGCTCGTCGCCTTCGGCGTCGCCGCGGGCACCCTCGTCGTCCAGGGCGGCACGCTGCCGTGGGTCGTGCGTCGGCTGGGGCTGGCGGGCGGGTCGACCCGCGCCGACGAGGACCGCGGCGCCGTCCGCGTCGAGCTCGACGCCGCCGCCGTGGCCGTCATCGACGCGCCCGACCTGCGTCGCGACGACGGCACCACGTACGACGGCGACGTCGTCGCGCGCGTGCGGCGCGACGTCGTGCGCGAGCTGGAGAACCGCGACACCGACGCGGCGACGTCCGCCGACCTCTTCGCCCAGTACAAGGAGCTGCGGCTGCGCGCCATCGCGGCGCAGCGGGTCGCGCTGCTCGACGCGCGGACCTCGGGCGCGTACAGCTCGCAGGCCCTGCGGCACGCGCTCGACCTGCTCGACGCGGAGCAGATCGACCTCGAGCTGCGCCGCGGACCCTACGTCCCGGGCGACGACGACTGACCGGCCGGGCCGCGGCCGCCCGGTGCTTGCGCCTTCCCCAGGGGAAGGACCTAGCGTCGCGGGCATGGACGAGCACACGACGGGGCAGGTGGCCCGGGTGACGGGGCTGAGCGAGAAGGCGGTCCGCCTGTACGCGGACCGGGGGCTGCTCGCCGCCCGGCGGGCCACCGACGACGGGCCGCGCCTGTTCGACGACGGCCAGGTGGCGCGGGCGCGGCTGGTGCGGCTCCTGCGGGGCGTCGAGCTGTCGCTCGCCGACGTCGGGGAGGTGCTCGGCGCACCGGACGCCGTCGCGGCCTTCGACACGGTGTGGGGCGCGCGGCGGTCCTCGCTCCCGGGGTCGCTCGCGGCCGGGGAGTACGTCCGGTCCGTGCTCGCCGGGGCGCCACGCCTCGACGTGGAGGTGCGCCGGCGCGCGGTGGCGGAACGGCTCGTGCTCGGGACCGTGCGCCGCGCGACCCTCGAGGAGCTCCCGCGCGTGCTCCCGGAGGCGACCGCGGCCGTGTTCGACGTCCTGCGCACGGCCGGCGTGCCGCTCGCCGGGCACCCGTACGTCGAGTACCACGAGCGCGCGACCGAGGGGTTCGCCGCGCGCGTCACCGTGCAGGTCCCCGTGGCCGAGGCCGTGCGGCCACCGCAGGGGTTCGTCCTCACCACGGACGGCCCCCACGACGAGGCGTACGTCGCGCTGACCGCCGCGGAGGTGGAAGACCAGGCCGGGCTCGTCCTGGTCCACGACCACCTGTCGTCGGGGCGCGCCCTCGCCGACGGCGCACCCGCGGGCGACAACCGCGAGATCTACCTGCCCACGTGGGCGACGCACGGTCCCGGCCCTGTCGTCGAGGTTGCTGTGCCCCTGGCCTGACCCGGTCTCGGGTTCAGACGTCGGCCGCGGCCAGCGCGCCGTCGACCCCCACGACGCCGAGCTCGAGGCGCGCGATCCCGTCGACGGGGACGGCGGACGACGCGCCGAGCCCGTCCGAGGTCCCCGCGTCGGTGGACGACCACGTGGCGACGACCTCCCGGGCGCCGGCGTCGTCCACGAGGACGAGCTGGTACGTCGCGCCGTCCTCCCACTCCCCGACGGGGTACGAGCACGACCAGTCGAGACGTGTGCCCCACGCGGCCGGGGTCAGCGTGAGGTCGGCGCGCACGTCCGCCGCCCCGACCGGCTCCAGCGCGACCTCGGTCGTCGCGGTCGCGACCGGGGGCGGGGCGACGTCCGGCCGCGTGACCGCCGCGCCGCCCACGCCGCCCGCCACGACCAGCCCGACGGCGGCCGCCGAGAGCAGCGCGCGACGTCGGACCTGGCGGTGCCGTGCGCGCGCCGCGACGGCCGCGAGCGGGACGACGGTGCCGTCGTCCCCGCCCGGCGCGTCGCCGTGCGCGTCGCCCGGCGCGGCGGAGACCGGCGGGGAGCCCGCCCCGTCCACGAGCGCGTCGGCGTGCTCCGCGGTGAGCATGCCGAGGATCCCGGGCATGCCGGCGAGCTCGCCGACCGCCTCCCGGCACGCGGGGCACGACGTGAGGTGCTGCTCGAACGCGCGTCGGTCGCGCGGGCTGAGCGCACCCAGCACGTACGCCGCGTCCCACTCGCGGTACGGGTCCGGGGGAGGGGTGGCGGTCATGACGAGACTCCCTTCTCCTGCAGCGCGAGCCTCAGCGCGCGGAGCGCGTAGTGCATGCGGGACTTCACGGTCCCGGGCGGGACGCCGTGCGCCGACGCCATCTCGGCCACGGAACGCCCGTGGTAGTACGCGTCGACGACGACGGCCCGGTGCTCGGGCGAGAGCGACACGAGCGCGTCGGCGACGAGCCACGCGTCGAGGACGGCCTGCGTCGCGTCCGCCTCGCCGTGGTCGGGGACGTCGGCGCTCGCGAGCTCACGGCGGTGGTGCGCGCTGCGCAGCTCGTCCACGACGAGGTTCCGCGCGACCGTGAAGAGCCACGCGCGCACCGAGCTCTCGGGGCGCTCCAGCACCTCGGGGTGGCGCCACGCGCGCAGCAGCGTCTCCTGGACCACGTCCTGCGCCTGCGCGGGGTCGTCGGTGAGGCGCGCGACGTAGCGTTCCAGCGCGGGACCGTGCGCGGCGTGGACCGCCCGCAGCAGGTCGTCGGCGTCGGCGCGCACGCGCGGCGCCTCCCCGTCCGTCACGACCCGGCCGACCGCACGAGGTCGAGGCCGAACTCGACACTGCCCGCGTCGTCGACCGTGACGAACCCGAGGCTCGGTGCCTCGACGTCGAAGTCGGAGAACGTGATCGGCACGCTCCCGACGACCTGGACGCCGTCGGTGGTCGGGCCGACCTGCGCCTCGACCGTGACGGGCCGCGTCACGCCGTGGATCGTCAGGTCGCCCGTGAGCTCGACGTCGGCGGTGCGCGCCGGGAGGTCGGCGGGCTCGGTCAGGGCGAACGTCGCGGTGGGGAACGTCCCGACGTCGAGCGCGGAGCCGCGGAAGTAGGCGTCCCGCGGCGGCTCGTCCGTCGCGACGCTCGCCATGTCGACCTCGACCGTCGCCGCGGTGAGCGTGCCGTCCGCGACGGTGAACGACCCCGTGACCTGGTCCGTCCGGCCGGTCACGGTGACGTCCTCGCCCTGCAGCACCTCGTGGACGCGGTACCCCGCGAACGAGCCGTCCGCGACGGTCCATCCGCCCGCGAGGCTCGCCGGGTCCAGGGCGCCCGCGCCGCCCGACGGCGCGTCGAGCGTCGGCTCCTCGGCCGCGGCGCGGTTGGACCAGTCCGCGTACAGGCCGGGGCCGACCACGACCGCGGCACCGCCCAGCACCGCGACACCGACCCCGACACCCACGAGCACCTTCGTCCTCCTGCGCACGTCCGCTCCTCCGATCATCCTCCGTCGACCCCGTCACCCAGGAAGACGAGGCGGTCGGCCGATCGGTTCACCCGACCTGTCCGGACGTCCGTGCCGGCCGCTCGGCGGGACGCGCGGCGGCCGGGTGAACCTCGCGGGGCGCCGCGCCGTCGTGAGAGTAGGGGCCGTGCTCGCGACCCCGACCGCCCTCTCGAGGAGTCGACATGCGTCGCACCCTGTCCACCACAGCCCCGGCACGGACCGTCCGCGCCGCCCCCACCGTCGTGCTCGTCGCCGGGCTGGTCGGCGTGCTGGCCGGCGTGCTCGGCGGATGCTCCGGCGGGGGAGGCGGCCTCTACGGCGGAGGTGGGAGCGGCCCGTCCACGGACTCCGGCACGACGACCGACGGCGCGACCGGCGACGGCGCGGGCTCCGGGCCGGCCCTGGGCACGGCCGACTCCTCGCTCGGCACCATCGTCGTCGACGGCCAGGGCATGACGGTCTACTACTTCGACCAGGACACGCCGGGCTCGGGCGAGAGCGCGTGCGAGGGCGAGTGCGCTGCCGCGTGGCCCGCGGTCCACGCGGCGAGCGCCGACCCCGAGGTCGACGGCGTCACGGCCGAGGTGGGGACCATCACCGGGGTCGACGGCGAGCTGCAGGTCACGCTCGACGGCCGTCCGCTCTACACGTACGCCGCCGACCAGGGCCCGGGCGACGTGTCGGGTCAGGGCGTCAACGGCGTCTGGTACGTCGTCGCGCCGGACGGTACCGAGATCATGGACGCCGCCCCCGCGACGGGCTCGGGCTACTGACCGGGCTCCCGACCACGTGCGGCGACGCCTGCCGCGCCCGGCCCGCGTCGACGGTCGCGTTGCGGAGCCGGATGGGCCGCGGGTCGGCCACGGTCAGCCGAGCTGCTCTCGCAGCCACGCGACGTCGGCGGGCACGTCGGCGTGCGTCTCGCACACCACCGACGTCCCGGCGGCGCGCACGACCCCGAGCAGGAGCTCCGGGTCGATCGTGCCGGCGGTGAGGCCCGCGTGGCGGTCGGCGCCGGAGCCCGCGGTGTCGCGGCTGTTGTTGAGGTGCACGAGGTCGACGCGGCCGGTGATCGCGCGCACGTCCTCCACCGCCGACGCGAGGTCGACGCCGCCCGCCCACGCGTGGCACGTGTCGAGGCAGAACCCGACGTTCTCGGCGCCGTCGGCCTGCTGCACGGCAGCCCACAGGCCCTCGATCCGGTCGAGGCGGCGTGCCATCGAGAAGTCGCCCCCGGCGGTGTTCTCGATGTACACGGTGACGTCCGTCTGGAGCGCGTCGATCGCCTTGCGCCAGTTGTCGAACCCCTTCGCCGGGTCCTCCTTGGCGGTGACGTGCCCGCCGTGGACCACGACGCCCGTGGCGCCGACCGCCGCGGCGCCGTCGACGATCTGCTGGAGCAGCTTGCGGCTCGGGATGCGGATGCGGTTGTTGGGGCTCGCGACGTTGATGACGTACGGCGCGTGCACGACGAGCTCGAGGTCCGCCGCCGCGGCCGCGGCCTTCAGCGCCTCCGCCCCGCCGGGAAAGGTGAACTCCGGTCCCTTCCAGGACTGGGGGTCGCCGAGGAAGATCTGGGCGACGTCCGCGCCGATGCTCGCGGCCTGCGCGACGACGTCCGACTGGTCGAGGTGGGCTCCGATCCGCATGGGGACCAACCTACGCGTCGCCGCCCACGACGGGGGCTCGCGCGCGGATCAGCGGTCCTTCGCGAGGTCCGTCGGGCGCCGGACCGCGAGGTCCGCCGTCGCGGCCAGCGCGACGACGGCCCAGGTCCCGGCGAGGACCAGTCCCCACAGGACGGGCGTCGTCGGATCGAGGTACCGGGCGTGGAGCGCGACGACGGCGAGCGTCGTCGCCGTCGCGGCGACCCCCGCGACGAGGAGCGTCTCGAGCGCGACGAGGACGAGCAACGAGCGTGCCGAGGTGCCCGAGAGGCGGTACACCGCGAGCTCGCTCGCCCGCAGCCGGTACGTGACGGCGGTCGTGACGGCGCCCAGCAGCCCCAGGAGCACGGGCAGGAAGCGGCTCGGCCGGTCGAGGAACGCCTGGACCGGGTCGCTCGTCGCGCGCAGCGCCTCGGTGCCGACCACGGCGTTGCCGCTCACGTGCAGCGAGGCGATCTGGGTCGCGGCGACGTCGTCGACGGCCACCAGGGGATCGAGCACGACGACGCAGCGCTCGACCAGGGCGTCGTCGGGCCGGAGCGGCACCGTCAGAGAACGCCCCGCCCCGACACCCTCGCGCAGGCCCGGGGTCCGCGCCGAGCCGAGCGCCTCGGCGCCGACGAGCACGCGCTGGTCCGAGGGTCCGGCGCGGTCGAGCAGGCCGGCGTCGACGAGCGCGTCGACGTCGGCGAGCCCGGGGACGAGGGTGGTCGACGCACGCTGCACGGGGACGTCCGGGCCGACCGGTACGACCTCCGTGCTGCCGCCCGGCACGACGGCGCCTGCGGCCTCGACCCCCGGCGCTCCGGCGAGCGCCTCGCACGACGCACGTGAGATGAGGGCGGGCTGGTCGGGGTTCGCCTGCATGTAGCTGACGACGCCGCGCCCGCGCTCGGCGAGGTCGTCCAGCTCGTCCTGGAGCGACGCGGTCTCGAGCGCGACGAAGGCGGCGGTGCCCGACCCGAGCACGACGGCGAGCGCAACCGCGGGAAGCAGCCGTGCGGAGCGGCCGACGGTGTTGCGCAGGGCTTCGCGCGCGAGGTCGGCGACGCGCCAACCGTCACGCACGGACGACCGCCTCCCGCCGGAGCGGGACGGTCGCGTCGGCTGCGGCGACGAGCACCGGGTCGTGGGTCGCGACGACGATCGTCGCGTGCGACACGAGCCCGGCGAGGATCCGGGCGACGAGCTCGGTGTTGGCGGCGTCGAGGTTCGCCGACGGCTCGTCGGCGAGGATGAGCTCCTTGCCCGACGCGAGGGCGCGCGCGAGCGCGACCCGTTGGAGCTCGCCGCCGGACAGGCGCCGGGCCTGCTCGTCGGCCCGGTCCGCGAGCCCGACCTGGTCGAGCGCGGCGCGCGCGGTGTCCCGGGCCTCTCGTCCGGGGCGGCCCGCCGCGAGCGGCGCGACGAGGACGTTGTCGAGGACGGAGCGGCGCCCCAGCGCGTTGGACCCCTGGGGGACCCAGGCGACGACGCCGGGCGAGGGCGGTCGGGGCGCTCCGTCGATCCCGAGGAGCTCGATCCGTCCGGTCGCGAGCGGCTGGTACCCCGCGACGGCGGCGAGGAGCGACGACTTGCCGCTCCCCGACGGTCCGACGAGCGCGGTGACGCGCGCGGGCTCGAACGTCGCGGTCAGCCCGGCGAACACCGGGACGGGCCCGAACGCGATGGCGGCGTCGATCACGTCCACGCGCACGCCGCTACCCGCACCCTGACGTACCGGTGGCCTGCGTCGCGTCGCGCAGCACGCGGGAGCCGACGAGGTCGGCGTCGACGAGCACCGTCGCGAGCTCGTTCCCGGGTTCCGCGACCTCGAGCCGGCGGGGCTGCGCCGCGGTCGTGGAGCCGTCGCTCAGCAGGACGCACGTCGTGCCGTCGTGGTCCACGCGCACGGCCGTCGAGGGGACGGCACCGCGCTCCGCCGGGTCCTGGAGCGCGAGGATCGCGCCCCGGTAGCGCACCGTCGACGTCGACTCGTCCGCGATCCGCTCGAGCGTGCCCGCGGCCGCGGCCTCCTCGAGCGCCGCCACGACGCCGTCCAGCTCGGCGCCCTGGGGCGCCGTGCTCGACATCGGTACCTCGACCTCGCCCAGGCGCAGCACGACCGGCTCTCGGGCGAGCCGGCCGAGACCGCCGCCCTCGGCGATCGGGGCCACGGTCAGCGCCTCCACGGGCTGCGAGCCCTCCAGCACCGCGTCGCCCGCCTCGACCCGGTCCCCCAGGCCGACGAGGGGACCGGTGACCGCCGGCACGGCGTCGTCGACCCGCACGACGTACGAGAGGCGGAACTCCCCGTCCCGGGGAACCCCGAGGCGCTCCTGGAGCGCCCGGACCGCCTCGCGCGTCGCCGGGCCGAACCGGTCGTCGACGCCGACCGCGTCCAGGTACCCGAGCGACACGAGGTAGTCCCCGAGCGCGCGCACGTCCGCACCACGGTCACCCGGGCGCAGGTCGCGCCACAGCGGGTCGCCGCGGTACGCGAGCACGTCGACGCCGTCGACGGCGAACAGCGCCTGCCCGGCCACGACGGGACCCGCCTCGGTGAGCGCGGTGACGACTCCCCCCGCGGGAGCACGGACCTCGGGAGCCACGGCGCGCACCGTCGCGACCTCGACCGCGGTCCGTCCGTCGTCGGAACGGGCGCCGACCTCGACGACCGTCGGCGCCGGCACCGCGACGCTCCGCTCCTCCGCCGCGTCGACGAGCGGGAACGCCACGACGACCGCGACCACGGGCACGGCCCACAGCGCCACCAACGGCACCAGGCGCACCCAGCCACGGGACCGGTCGCTCCTCACAGGGCGTCGTACTCCGCGACGCACGACGCCTCGTCCAGCCCGGCGCCGGCCACGGCGCGCTGCGCCTCCGCGAGCGTCGACGGGACGCCTAGCCCGCGCTCCTGCAGGCAGTACCTCAGCGCGTCCAGCAACGACGACTCGTCCTGGTTCGAGGTCTGCCAGACGACGTCGACGAACTTGAAGTCGCGGTCGTAGCAGGTCTTCTCGACGCCGGAGTCGACAGCCTCCGCGGGGATGCCCCCCTGCCACACCACCCCGACGAGCTCGACGTCCCGCAGCTCGTAGCCCTCAGCGCGCAGACACGCTCGAAACCGCTCGAACCCTGCCATGTACTCGTCCTGGGTCACCTCACCGTCCGACAGCGCCTCGCGCTGCTCCGGACCAGCAAGAGAGAGGTCCTCGTCGTCGTTGATCGCGTCGAAGTGCGGAAGCCCGTCCGCACTCGAGCCTGCACCCCCGCCCGAGCACCCTGCCACGAGCAGCGCCGCCAGCGAGACCCCGAGGAGTACCCCGCGGCGGCGTGACAGACGTTTCATCACACGTTCGTCGTGAAAGTGCCGGTGCCCTGCCCGTAATGCTGTGCCTGCGTAAAGTTGGTGCCGGTGCGTCGGGCGGTGACGTCGGATCCGGTCTTCGTGGTCCACATGGTCCAAGAGGCCCCACCGACGTGCGTGTAGTAGCCCCGCACGCCCACAGTGCCGCAGTTTCCGGCTGCGACAGACTGCACTGCGGTGGAGTTCGACGCCCCGTAGACCATGGCGCCCGTGCTGCATGTCCGTGACGCGGTCCCCGCTGAAGCGGGCGCCGCCGTCGACACCATCAGCCCCACCGAGACCATCACCGCAAGGAGCGCAGAGCCCCCCTTCGTTCCCTTGCGCATCACTGTTTCCCCTCAATCTTCGTCATCGAACATCGAACAGTGGTGCTTAACGTAGGGGTCGGCAGGCTATTGCGCAACCCCGCGAAACAAACTATCAGGATCGAAGTCCCTGGGCGCGAATCTGCAGGCCAGGGCTCGTGCGGCTGCGGCCTTTGCTGTGCCGTCAGGCGCGGTGGGCGCTGCCGTCGGTGGCGCGCAGGAGCGCCCAGCGGTCGTGCTCGAGCGGGGCGCCGACGGGGTACTTCCGGGCCGCGGCCTCGTCGAAGTCGACGCCGGGCCGGGGCATCGGGGGCGAGCAGGTGGCCGTCGGTCGGCACGGGGGCGCCGGGGAAGACCTCGAGCGTCGCGTCGCGAAAGGTCGCGGCCTTTCGCGACGCCGAACGCGGGGGAGGAGATGGTGAGCGCCATGTTGGCCGCCATCCCGACGGGCGTGACGTCGCCCGGCCCGTGCGGCGCGGAGCGCACCCCGAACAACTCGCACACGGCGACGAGCGTGCGCGTGGGCGTTCCGGCTGGAGGACCTCGGCGGCGGGGCGGTCGGGCTGCGCGCCGAGGTCAACGGCCGCTACGTGTGCGCCGAGGGCGGGGGTGCGCAGCCGCTCGTGGCGGACCGGACCGCCGTCGGGCCGTGGGAGACGTTCGACCTCGTCCGGCTCTGACGCGCCTCACCAGCCGGTGGCGCTGCGGCGGATGACGTCGCGCCGCAGGTCCAGCAGCGCCGCGCGGGCACGGCGGCGGCGGTCGGCCGGGTCCACGGTGAGCTCGTCGCCCGGGTTGGCGCGACGCTGCGGCTCCTCGCGGGGGCGCAGGTCCAGCGACATCCCGAGGTCGGTGGTCCGGCGTGCGGCGGTCCGGTGGTCCGTCGCACGATCGCCGGCGGACGCTCGCGTCGACGGAGCGTCGGCGCGGCCGGGGATCGACGGGGCGGAGAAGAGCGGGCGGTTGTCCGGCACGGGAGCCTCCTCGGGGACGGCCGCGAGGGCGGCCGCGGGTCGGGACGGATGCTGGTGCGCCGGGCTCGTGGCCCGGCGCACCTCCATCGTGCGACCGCGACGTTTCACCCGGTCGTCCGAGGCGTTTCGGCAGTGTTGCAGCAAGTCCGCCGCTCCCTGAGACGGCCCGCCCCCGGCGTCGAGCACGACATGGGGGTCGTTATCCGGCGGATAGCGACCCCCATGTCGTGTTCGACAGCGGGTGAGGTCGTGCTCGGGGGCGCTCAGGACGGGCCGCGGCCTCCGCACGAGGCGACCGTCTCGTCCTCGACGACGACCGAGGCCTCCCAGTTCCACGCCGTCGGGAGCGCTGCGACCGTCGCCGCCGGGACGTGGACCGTGTACAGCCCTGCGCCGGCGGCCGTGGGCGGGACGACGTCCCACTCGCCGCTTCCGTCGGCGCGCTGCTCGACCCGGAACGGCGACCGGAACTCGCCCAGAGGGTCGCCCTGCCACGTCTCGAGGCGCAGGACGAGGGCGGCGTCCAACGGTCCGTCGGGCGTGGCGTCCGGGTCGAGGTCGACCGCGAACGACGCGTCGAGGCCCGTCTCGTCGCCGGCCTCGTCGGGGAGCGGGCTCGTCCGGCTCACGCCCCACCGGCTCTCGGTGCCCGGGGTCGACCAGCTGACGACCTGCACCTCGCCGACGGTCAGCGGGGACTCGTCCGACACCTCCGGGGTGCACCTCGCCGTCCACACGTCGCCGCCGGTGTACGACGCCGGACCGAGGACGAAGACGGCGCTCCCCACCGAGAGGACGGTCGCCGCCGCGGTGACGGCGCGCGACGGCGCCGGGCCGCCCAGCCCGGTCCCCGGACCGAGGAACGGCACGGGCGGGCGGACCCGCCGCAGCACGACCGTGCTGCACAGCGAGTCGGCGAACGTCCGGCGCTGCGCGTGCCACAGCGGTCGCAGGAAGCCGATGTACAGGATCGCGTCGAGGAGGTGGGCCAGGTGGCGCAGGACGGTGCGGATCAGCCCGGCGGGCCGGCCGGTCGTGTCGTGCACGACGACGATCCCCACCGTCCGCTTGCCGGGCGTCGCTCCGGTCCACCCCTGGAGGGCGAAGAGCGCGGCCGAGGTGCCGAGAGCCCACCAGGTCCCGCCGGGGACGACGGTGCTCGTCGTCACGCCGACGCTGAACCCCGGGAGCCAGGCCACCTCGTAGGCGGGCCCGACCGCGAGGAACAGCACCGTCGCGACGATCGCCGTGTCGAGCAGCGACGCGACGACGCGGCGGGACCAGCTCGCGTACTCTTCGCGCGTCGGCTCCGGGCCGAGTCCCGGAAGGGCGGGCTCGAGGTCTCCGGCTCCGACGTCGTGCGTCGGCCCCCTGCCGGTCGGGGCGTCGATGGCCACGCGCCGATCCTGGCAGAGCCCCCGCCGGGCGGGAAGCCCGAGCCTCCCGCCGAGCAGCGGTTGCGGGTCAGCGGAAGGAGTGGCGCCGGCCTGCGACGACGGTCGCCAGGACCGGGACCATGAGGGCGAGCGAGACCCAGGGCAGCCCGGCCGGGCCGGTGACGGCGAGCGCCGCGCCGCCGACCGCGCCGCCGAGCGCGACGGACGTGTTCCACACGGTGACGAGCGCGGACTGCGCGACGTCGGCCCCGTCGCCCGCGGCTCGTGCGGCGGCGGTCGTGTAGAGGGTGCCGGCCCCGCCGAACGCGGCGCCCCACGCGGCGACGGCGAGCACCACGACGACCGTCGACGTCGGCGCGAGGCCGAGCACGAGCATGGCGAGTGCGAAGACCACGACCGACCCCAGGGTGAGGGCGCGCAGCCGCCGGTCGATGAGCGCCCCGACGAGGACGAGGGCGCCGGCGGACGCGGCGCCGAGCACGAGCAGCAGCGCGCTGGTCCGGGGGCCCTGGCCGAGGTGCGCGAGGTGCACCGCGACGTACGTGTACAGCGACGTGTTGGCGAGCACGTTGAGCCCGGTGACCAGCAGCACCGGCCGCAGGCCGGGGCGGGGGAGCACCGCACGGATCGCGAGCTGCGCGCCGCGCGGGGTGCCCGCGGCGTCGGGCACGCCGAGCCGGACCCAGGCGAGCAGGCCGAGGCCGAGGACCGACAGCACGCCGAAGGTCCACCGCCAGCCGACGGCGGCGCCCAGCACCGCGCCCGCGGGCACGCCGAGCGTGAGGGCGAGCGGGCCGCCGGCCATGGCGATCGTCATGGCGCGTCCGACGCGGTCGGCGGGCACGATCCGCCGCACGTACCCGGGCAGGAGCGCCCAGGTGAGCCCCGCGACGAGCCCGGCGGCGAAGCGCGCGACGAGCGTCAGCGCGAACGACGACGACACGGCCGTGACGGTGTTCGCGACGACGAACCCGGCGACGGTCACGAGCAGCAGCGTCCGCCGGTCCCACCGCGCCGTGGCACGCGTGAGCGGGATCGCGGCGACGATCGCCCCGACGGCGAACGCCGTGACGGTCTGCCCGGCGGCCCCCGCCCCGACGCCGAGGTCGGCGGCCATGGCCGGCAGCACGCCCGCGGGGAGGATCTCGGTGAGGAGCGTGAGGAAGCCCGACGCCGCGAGCGCGAGGAGCGCGGCGACGGGCAGGACCCCGGGGCTGCGCTGGTCCCCGGGGCGAGGGGCGCCGGACGGGGCGGCGTCGGGGTCCGGGACGGTGGCGGTGGTGGGTGTGCTCGTCGTGGACATGGGGTTAGCATCGATGTCTGACATTGATGTGAAGGTCAAGCGCGACGACCAGGTGAGGTGGATCACGTGCGGATCGGCGAGCTCTCCCGGCGCACCGGGACCCCGACGCGCCTCCTGCGGTACTACGAGGAGCAGGGGCTGTTCACACCCGAGCGGGCCGAGAACGGGTACCGGGAGTACGGCGAGCACCTCGTCGACCGCGTGCTCCAGATCCGCGGCCTGCTCGAGGTCGGGTTCACGACCAGGATCATCAAGGAGTTCCTGCCCTGCCTCGGCAACGCGCCGGAGATCCACCTGCACAACGCCTACCCGGACAAGATCGCGCTCCTCGAGACGGAGCTCGGCCGCCTGGAGGACCGCATCCGCATCCTCGAGAAGAACCGCGACGCCATCGCCGACTACCTCGAGCGCATCCGCCCGTTCGCGCAGCGTCCCGAGGACCGTCGCCCGGCATGGTCCGCACCGGCCGCCGTCGGCCTCTGACCGGCTACTCCGGGCGCGGCGCGTACATGATGACGGCGACGCCGGCGAGGCAGAGGATCGCACCGACGACGTCCCAGCGGTCCGGCCGGAAGCCGTCTACGACCATGCCCCACGCGAGCGAGCCGGCGACGAACACCCCGCCGTACGCGGCGAGGATGCGGCCGAAGTTCGCGTCGGGCTGCAGCGTCGCGACGACGCCGTAGAGCCCGAGCGCGACGACGCCCGCCCCGATCCACAGCCAGCCCCGGTGCTCGCGCAGCCCCTGCCACACGAGCCACGCCCCGCCGATCTCCAGCAGCGCGGCGAGCACGAACAGCGGGATCGAGCGCGCGAGGTCCATGCGCGCCAGCGTAGGCGAGCGCGCGCGCACACCCGTGGGGCCCCTGCCCTGTCGCGGCCGGCGCGGGCCGCCGTGGGTGCTACCGCCGGACCTGCTCCAGCGGCTCCGCGAGGCGCGTGCACTCGCTGCACCGCAGCCGTCGCGCCGTCCGCACCACGGGGTTCCCCACGGAGCTGGAGGGGATCTGGATCCGCACCTCTCGGGTGTGCTCCGCGCACGTGGCTGCGCCGCACTCGCTGCACACGGCCGTCGCGACCCGTCCGTCGCGGGAGGTGGTTCCGCACTCTGCACACTGCATGAGTCCTGCTCTCCGCCGGCGCCGGTGCCGGCTGTTCGGGTGAACGTGTCGTCCAGCGCCCCGGGGCGTCGTCGCCCCGGCGCGCGGGCGGCTTCAGTGGGCCGTGGTGGCCTCGGGGGCGGTCGTGATCGCGCGGACGGGTCGGCACGGGTTCCCCACCGCGACGACGCCCGCGGGGACGTCCCGCGTGACCACCGACCCCGCGCCGATGATGCTGTCGTCGCCGATCGTCACGCCGGGCGTGATGGTGACCGAGCCACCGATCCAGACGTTGCTCCCGATCGTGACGGGCTCGGGCCGCTCCCATCCCTCGCGGCGGCGGACGACGTCCTCGGCGTGGTTCGGTGTGTAGATCGAGCAGCGCGGCCCGATGAGGCAGTCGGGACCGATCGTGACGAGGCCACCGCCGATGACCATGAAGTCGGCGTTGATGAAGGTCCGCGCGCCGATCAGCAGACGGTCGCCGTAGTCGATCGTCAGCGGCGGGCGGAAGTCGATCCCGTCCTCGGCGCCGGGGACGAGTCGGTGGAAGAGGCGGCGCGCCTCGTCGACGTCCTCGAAGTACACGCTCCCGATCCGGGCGCACGTCGCGTGCGCGTCCCGGGTCAGCTCCTGGAGCGCCGGCGACGTGCGGTAGCGCAGCCAACCGCCGGAGAGCAGGCTCCGGAGGTCCTCGTCCGTGGCGGCCAGCTCGGCCATCCTCGTCGTCGGCTCGGTCGTGGTGCTCATCGGACTCCCTCGTCGCGGATTAGTATTTCGATTAAACATATAGGTGGGCGCCATGTGGCGCAAGCCTTGTGGGCAACTGCCGCGCCACCGTCCCTGCCGACGTCCGGGCGACTCCCGTCGCACGGTCAGGCCGGGCGGTCGAGCACGCGGCGCAGGCGCGCCTTCTTCTCGTTCTCGCGCACGACCCATGCCACGTCCGGGTCCGACGACTCGCGCAGCGCGGCGAACCGCAGCACGCCGGCGGCCGGGTCACCGGCGACGGCGACGCTCCAGCAGTACCCGAGGGCCTGGCGCAGCGTGCGCACGTCGGCGTCGCGGCGTGCGTCCGAGGGGAGCGCGCCGATCGTGGCGGTCGCGGCTGCGCAGGCGTCCAGCGCGGCGGTCGCGGTCGCGGGGTTCCGGAGGAGGCGCGGCTCGCAGATCCCGGCGACCGCCGCGCGGCGGACCAGCGGGTCAGGGTCGGTGACCCACGACGACACGAGCGCACGGAGCGCGGCCGGCTCGGCGTCACCGATCCGCTGGAGCGCCATCGCGACGGCCTCGCGGACGCGCCACGACCCGTCCGACGCGCGGGCGCGCAGCAGGTCGGTCGGCGCCGCGCGCGCGTCGGCGGGGGCCTGGACGACGAGCCGGCCCAACCCGCACGTGCCGCAGCAGCGGAGGTACTCGTCGGGGTCGTCGGCGAGGGCGCGCACGAGGTCGTCGGGGGCGGCGTCGGCGAACGCGCCCACGAGCTCGAGGTTCGCCCGGGGGCCCGGGAGCCCGGAACCCGCGGTGAGGTACGCCCGCACCGCGGCCGGGTCGTCGTCGAGCGCGCGCAGTGCTGTCCGGTGCTCGTCTCGCACGCTCATGACGACCACGCTAGGACGCGGCGCCCCCGCCGGACAGGTCTTTCGGCCGGATCGGCCGGGGTCGGCCGCCGTCGGGCTCAGCGCAGCGGGTCGAACGGGCGGATCTCGTCGGGGGTCTCCCCGGTCGTGACGAGGTGGGCGAGCGCGCGGCCCGTCGCCGGGCCGAGGACGATGCCCCACATGCCGTGGCCGCCCGCGACGTAGACGCCGGGGGTGCGCGTCGCGCCGACGAGCGGGAGACCGTCGGGCGTGACGGGGCGCGACCCGACCCACTCGTCGTGGCGGTCGTCGAGGTCGACGCCCTGGAACAGGTGCCGCACGGACGCGAGGATGGCCTCGATCCGGCGCGGCTGGAGCGGCTCGTCGGGGCCGCGGAACTCCATGGTCCCCGCGATGCGGAACCGCCCCTGGTACGGGGTGCACGCGACGCGGCGCGCGGGCAGGTAGATCGGGGTCTCGACGGGCTCGTCCGTCTTCACGGTGAACGAGTACCCGCGGCCCGCCTGGACGCGCGTGCGCACGCCGAGCGGCGCGGCGAGCTTCGGGAGCCACGCTCCGGTCGCGAGCACGACGGCGTCGCCCCGCAGCACGACCCCTTCCTCGCGCTCGGTGGGGGACCCGGCGCGGCGGGGCTCCGCGGCCTCTGGCCCGACGGCGTCGCTCCGCCCGGTCGTCGCGCCCGCCCGGGCGGCTCCGGACCCGCGCGTCGCGCCGACGAGCGCGGGGTGCGCGGCGGCGTCGGGGTGCACCGCGCGTGCGTAGACGCACGCGCCGAGGCGGCCGGGCTCGACGTCGAGGACCTCGAGCCCGGTGAGGATGCGCCCGCCGCGGGCGCGCACGGAGTCGGCGAGGGCGTGGACGAACGGGCCGGGCTCGAGGAAGCGCTGGCCCTCGAGGGCGTAGACGGTGGAGACGCTGTCGGTGAGCTGGTGCGCGCGCTCCCCGGCCTCGACGCGCCGGACGGGCACGGTCTGGCCGGCGGCGGCGACGTGCTCGAGCTCGCGGAGGAACGGCCGCGCCTCGCGCACGTGCTCGAACGCGACGGTGAACGGCCCGGGGGTGGTCCCGGCCTCGACGCCGTGCCCGAGGCTCCCGCCCGCGGCGAGCTCGTCGAACGCGTCGAGCGCGACGCGGTCGATCGGGGTGAGGGCTGCCATCGCGTGGTCCCAGCGGCGCTGCGTCGCGTGCGCCATGAAGCGCGCGAAGAACGACCACAGGCGCGGGTCGAACCGCAGCGGGACGTGCAGGGGCGCGGCGGGGTCGAGGAGGGCGCGCGGGCCGTACGTCCACAGGGACGGATCGGCGAGCGGCATCGCCATGCCGGGGGTCAGCCACCCGGCGTTGCCCCACGACGACCCGGCGGCGACGCCCTCGCGGTCGACGACGGTGACCTCGACGCCCTGCTCCTGCAGGTGCCAGGCGGTGGCGAGACCGACCATGCCGGCGCCGACGACGATCGCCGTGCGGGGCGCTCGGCCCGGCGCCGCGGGCCGGGCGTCACGGGTACGGGGACGGGGACGAGAGGTCGTGCTCACGCCGGGCTCCTTCGACCGACGCCCGCCTCGCGGGTGGCGAGGCGGGCGCGTGGCTGGTGTGCGACGGGATGGTGTCGCACGACACTCAGCGTGGTGGATCCTTCGGCGTGCGGCAAGATGTGCCGAAGGATCGTCGCAAGTGCCGGTGGCGATCGACCTGAACTTCGTCGAACTCTCAGAGGAGGCTCCGCATGCCGAAGGATCTTCGACCCGCCGTCCTGGACGACGTCGACCGCCGCATCCTCGACGTCCTCGCGACCGACGCGCGCGCGACGAACGCGGCGATCGCGGCCCGCGTCGGGATCGCCGCGTCGACGTGCCACGCGCGCGTCCGCACCCTCGTGGAGCGCGGCGTGATCCGCGGCTTCCGGGCGGACGTCGACCCGGCGGCCCTCGGCCGCGGGCTCGAGGCGCTCATCGCGATCCGGCTCCAGGCGGGCGCGCGCAAGGGCCTCGAGGCGTTCCGCGACTACCTGCTCACGCTGCCCGACGTCGAGGGCGTCTTCTTCGTCACGGGCGACCGCGACTTCCTCCTGCACGTCGCGGTCGCCGACTCCGACGCCCTGCGCAACCTGGTCTCCAAGACGCTCAGCGTGCGGCCCGAGGTCGCGGGGACCAGCACGACCGTGATCTTCGAGCACGCGCGCCCCTGACCCCGGCCGCGTCGGGGTCGGGCGCGCGCGACGGGTCAGGTCGCGGCGCTCTCGCGGACCCGCGAGCGCAGCACGTGCTTGGTGAGCTTGCCGGAGGGGTTGCGCGGGAGCTCGGTGACGAGCACGACGTCGCGCGGCACCTTGTAGCGCGCGAGCCGGTCGGCGAGGAACGCGCGCAGCGAGTCGAGGGACGGCTCGGTCCCGGGGGCGGGGACGACGAACGCGACGACGGTCTCGCCCCAGTCGGCGTGCGGGCGGCCGACGACGGCGACGTCCGCGACCTCCGGCGACCCGCGCAGCGCCTCCTCGACCTCCTGCGAGTACACGTTCTCGCCGCCGGTGATGATGACGTCCTTGAGCCGGTCGACGATGAACAGGTACCCGTCCTCGTCGACCCGCACGACGTCTCCGGTGCGGTACCAGTCGCCCACGAGCACGGCCTCGGTCGCCTCCGGGTCGTCGAGGTAGCCGACCATCCGGGTGTCCGACCGCAGCCAGATCTCCCCGGTCCCGCCGGGGCCGACGTCGTTCCCGTCGAGGTCGACGACGCGCACGTCGACGCCGGGCATCCCGGCGTGGCCGATCGAGCCCGCCTTGCGCTCCTGGTCGGCCGGGCCGAGCGAGGTCCCGACGGGCCCCATCTCGCTCATGCCGTAGACCTGGTGCAGCTCGCCCGGGTAGGCGGCGCGGATCGCCCGCACGGTGTCGGCGCCGACGGGCGCGCCGCCCGCGAGCCACAGCCGCGCGCTCGACAGGTCGAACGTCGACAGGTCGATGCCCTGCGCGGCGGCGACCTGGAGCGGCGCGACGTACGCGATGGGCGCGCCGAAGAACGCGGTCGTGCGTTCGGTCGCGACCGTCCGCAGCATCTCGATCGGGTGGTACTCGCGCAGCAGCACCGTCGTCCCGCCGAGGAACACCATCGACAGGAACCAGTTGTTGAGCGGCGACGCGTGCCAGATCGGCATCGCGAGGAGGAAGCGGTCGTCCGCGCGCAGCCCGACGGCGGCGGTCGTGTAGGCCGCGACGGAGCTCAGCCCGCGGTGGGTGTGCTCGCAGCCCTTGGGGGCCGCCGTCGTGCCGGACGTGTAGAGCACCTGGGCGATGGTGTCCTGGTCCGGCGGGACGCCATCCCACGCCTCGGCGGCCGCGACGAGCGCGTCGAAGTCGTCGTGCCCCGGCGTCCCCTCCGCACCTGCCGCGTCCTGCCCGACGGCGTCCGCCTCCGTCCACAGCCAGCGCACCGCGGGGGCGGCGGCGCTCACGACGGGAGCCAGGGTCGCGTCCGCGACGCCCAGCACGGCGCCGCTGTGGGCGACGAGCCGCGCGACCTCGGGCGCCTGGAGCTTGTGGTTGACCGGGACGAGCACGGCGCCCGCGCGCCACAGGCCGAACGCCGCGACGACGAAGCCGGGGGTGTTGAACGTCATGACGGTGACGCGGTCGCCCGGGCGGACCCCGGCGTCGCGGAACACGGCGGCCGCGCGACGCGCGGCGTCGTCCAGCTCGGCGTAGGTGAGCCGGCGCTCGCCCAGCACGAGCGCCTCCTTGGCGGGGACCTTGCGTGCCGTGCTCTCCAGCATGCTGCCCAGGTGCATGTCGTCCTCCTCGACGTCCTGCCCGGCGTCGTCGTCGACGCCGTCTCGGCGGCCCGGACGGGGCCGGTGCCGCGATGAATTGAATCATGGTTCAATTCTTGGTGGGAAGCCGCGACGACGCGGCGCACCCTCGACGACGACGGAGGAACCGTGCCCTACCGCGAGACGCCCGCCACGCGTGCCGCCCGCGAGCGCAAGCGCGAGGCGCTGCTCGCCGCGGCGCGCACGATCGTCGCCGAGCACGGGTTCGCCGGGGCGAGCGTGCAGGCGCTGGCCACGCGCGCGGGGGTGAGCACCGGCGGCGTCTACTCGTACTTCCCGACCAAGGCCGACCTGCTCGTGGCCGTGTTCCGGCAGGCGGCAGACGTCGAGCTGGACGCCGTGCGCTCCGCCGCCGCGGCCCGCCCCGACGACCCCCCGGGCGGGGGCACCGTCGCGCGCCTCGCCCGCGCCGTGGACACGTTCGCGCGGCGCGCCCTGCGCGGTCCGACCCTCGCGTGGGCGCTGCTGCTCGAACCCGTGGACCCGGCGGTCGACGCCGCGCGCCTCGAGTACCGCCGCGCGTACGCCACGACGTTCGCCGAGGTCGTGCGCGACGGCGTCGGGTCGGGGGAGATCCCCGACCAGGACGTCGACGTCGTGGCGACCGCCCTCGTCGGGGCGATCGGCGAGTCGCTCACCGGACCCCTGTCACCGCTCGCCGCGGCGCGCGACGGCCGGGCCGCGGGCTCGGCGCCGACCGCGCACGAGCGCGAGGCGGTCGTCGCGACGATCCAGCGCTTCTGCCTGGGGGCCGTCGGCGCCCGGGCGGTGACGCCCGCCCCCGCCTGACCCGCCCGCCCGACCCCCGGACGCCCGCACGGACCCCGAGCCACCCGCAGAGCCGCAGGAGGACGATCGTGACCCCGACCGACACCACCCCGACCACGCGTCCCGCCGTCGACCCGGCCGGTGGCGCGCACCCCGCGCCGCACGTCACGCACCGGGTGACGAACCAGCCGCCGGAGCGAGAAGGGGTCAACGAGTACCTCGACCACCCCGTGCTGCGCGAGGCGGTGCACGCCTACGGCGGGGCGTGGGGCGAGGAGCGGCTCGTCGAGGTCGGCGCGCTCGTCGGGACGGGCGACTTCCAGCGCGCGGCCGAGCTCGCGAACGTCCACGAGCCCGTGCTGCGCACGCACGACCGCCGCGGGAACCGCGTCGACGAGGTCGAGTACCACCCCGCGTACCACGAGGTGATCGGGGCGGCCGTGGCGCACGGCGCGCACACGAGCGCGTGGGCGGAGCCCGGGCCGGGGGCGAACGTCGTGCGGGGCGCGGTGTTCTCGCTGTTCGCGCAGGTCGAGCCGGGCCACGCGTGCCCGGTCTCCATGACGCACGCGGCGGTGCCCTCGTTGCGGCACGCGCCGTCGCTCGCCGCGGTGTGGGAGCCGCGGCTGCTCGCGCGCGGGTACGACGGCGCCCTCGCGGCCCCGGGGAGCAAGCCCGGCGCGCTCGTCGGCATGGCGATGACGGAGAAGCAGGGCGGCTCGGACGTGCGCGCGAACGCGACGACGGCCGTGCCCGCCGGGGCGGACGGCGCCTACCTGCTGACCGGGCACAAGTGGTTCTGCTCGGCGCCGATGTCGGACGCGTTCCTCGTGCTCGCCCAGGTCCCGGGCGGGCCGGGCGAGGTCGCGCGCGGCGGCGACGCCGCGCCGTCGTGCTTCCTCGTGCCGCGCGTGCTGGACGACGGCACGCGCAACGTGTTCCGCATCCAGCGCCTCAAGGAGAAGCTGGGCAACCGGTCGAACGCGTCGTCGGAGATCGAGCTCGACGGCACGGTCGGGTTCCTCGTCGGCGAACCCGGGCGCGGGGTGCGCACGATCATCGAGATGGTGTCGCGCACGCGCCTCGACTGCGTGCACGGCTCGGCCGCGGGCATGCGCCAGGCGGTCACCGAGGCGCTGTGGCACGCGCGGCACCGCAGCGCGTTCGGCGCGGCGCTCGTGGACCAGCCCGCCATGACCGCGGTGCTCGCGGACCTCGCGCTCGAGTCCGAGGCCGCGACGCTCACGTCGGTGCGCCTCGCCGCCGCGCACGACGGCGAGACCGAGCACGACCGCGCGTTCCGCCGCCTCGCGACCGCCGTGAGCAAGTACTGGGTGTGCAAGCGCGGCCCGCACCACGCGTACGAGGCGATGGAGTGCCTGGGCGGCAACGGGTACACCGAGGCGTTCCCGCTCGCGCGCCGCTACCGCGAGCAGCCGGTCATGGCGATCTGGGAGGGGTCGGGCAACGTCATCGCGCTCGACGTCCTGCGCGCCATGGGCCGCGAGCCCGCGTCCGTCGCGGCGTTCGAGGCCGAGCTGGCCACGACGGCGGGGGCGCACCCCCTCCTCGGCACGCACGTCGCGCGCACGCGCCGCCTCCTCGCGGAGGTCGTGGGAGCCGACGCCGGGGCGCAGCAGGCGCAGGCCCGTCGCGTCGTGGAGTCGCTCGCGCTCGCGCTCCAGGCGTCGCTCCTGGTGCGGCACGCGCCGTCGGGCACGGCGGACGCGTTCGTCGCGGCACGCCTCGGGGAGGACCGCGGCCACGGCTACGGCGTCCTGCCCCGGGGCACCGACGCACACGCGATCCTCGCCCGGCACGCGGGCTCGTGAGCCGCGTCGTCGTCAGCCCTGGAGGTAGTGCAGGACGGCGAGGACACGGCGGCTGTACCCGCCGGCGGCGTCGAGGCCGAGCTTGGTGAAGATCGCGTTGCCGTGCTTCTCGACCGCCGAGAGCGACAGGTGCAGCGCAGCCGCGATCCCGGCGTTCGTCCGGCCCTCGGCCATGAGGCGCAGGACGTCGTGCTCGCGCTCCGTCAGCCGCGAGAGCGGGTCGGCGCGGGGGGTGTCCGCGAAGAGCTGGCGGACGACCTCCGGGTCCACGACGAAGTCGCCGGCCTCGACCCGACGCAGCGCGTCCAGGAGCTCCGAGACCCGCATCACGCGGTCCTTGAGCAGGTAGCCGACCCCCGCGCCGTGGCTCGTGACGAGGTCCCGCGTCGGCTCGGCCTCGACGTACTGCGAGAGGACGAGCACGCCGACCCCGGGAAAGCGGCGCCGCACCTCGATCGCGGCCCGGATGCCCTCGTCCGTGTGCGTCGGGGGCATGCGCACGTCGAGCAGCACGACGTCCGGCGCGGGACGGCGACCGAGCAGGGCGAGGAGCTCGTCGGCGTCGCCGACGGCGGCGTCGACCGTGACGCCCTCGTCCACGAGGAGGGCCCGGAGACCCTCGCGCAGGAGGGCGGAGTCCTCGGCGATCATCACGCGCACGGCAGCACCGCCGTCACCGTGGTCGGCCCGCCGGCAGGGCTGGCCACGTCGAGCGAGCCGCCGAGCGCCGCCGCCCGGGCCGCGAGGCCCGCGAGCCCGCGACCGCCGCGCGGGGACGCGCCACCCCGACCGTCGTCCGTGACCGTGGCCCGCACGACGCCGTCGGCCGAGGTCACGGTCACCGTCGTGCGGGTCGCGCCGGCGTGCTTGGCGACGTTCGCCAGGGCCTCGGCGACGACGTAGTACACGCACGCCTCCACCGCGGGCCCCGGTCGCCCGTCCAGGCGGTAGTCGAGCTCCGCGGACGGGGTCGCCCGCGCCGCCAGGCGTGCGAGGACCGGGCGCAGTCCCCGGGTGTCCAGCGCTGCGGGGTGCACCCGCCAGGCGACGTCGCGGACGCCCGCGAGCACCCGGGACGCCTCGTCGGCGGCGTCGGCGAGGAGCCGGTCGCGGACCACGGGGTCGGTGGCCCGTCGGCCGCGGTCGAGCAGCATCCCGAGCGCCACGACCTGCTGCTGGACGCCGTCGTGCAGGTCGCGCTCGACCCGCCGGCGTTCCGCCTCGACGGCTGCGACGATGTCCGAGCGCGAGGCGGCGAGCGCCTCGACCTGGGCGAGGAGCTGCGTCCGGTCCTCCTCGCCCAGCAACCGGCTCGCCGCCGCCCGCTCGAGCGCCGCGGAGCCGACCAGGCCCATGAACGCGAGGTAGAGCAGGATCCCGCCCGGGAGGACCGCCGAGAGGACGGTGAGCCCGGTCGTCGGGTCGCTGTCGTCGTCCGCCAGCGCGGGTACCCGCAGGTCGAACGCCCACGACGCCGTCATGAGCACCGCCGCGAACGCCCCGTAGGCGAGCAGGAGGAGGATCCCCGCGCTGAGCAGGCCCACGGCGAGGCGGGCGGCGAGGTAGCGCAAGGGTCGACCGGTGCCGTCCGGGGCGTCGGCGTGCCAGGCGAACCACCGCTCCAGGCGCCGCGCGTGCACGCGCACGGCGGCCCGGACCCGTCCGTCCCGCCAGGCCGCCGTCCGGGCGGACGCGCGGGCGAACGGGGCGGCCACCGCGGCGGCGAGCAGCGTCGCCGCGTCCATCGGGACGAGGCAGACCCCGACCACGACACCGCACGAGGCGCGGAGGACGGACGGCGCTCGGCTGGGCACGCGACTCACCCTAGCGACGCGGCCCGAGGCGCGGACTGCGGTCAACCGCACCCCGGGCTGCGGGAGACCGTCGCAGTCCCTGCGCGACACCGCGTTCCGGCGCGGCTCGTGCCTTCCTAGCGTCGTCGGCATGAGCCTCTCCTCGACGTCCGCCCTCGCAGCCACCGCCTCCGACCCCGGACCGATCACCCGCCTCACGGACTGGGCGGTGAGCCTGATGGAGTCCCTCGGCGCGCCGGGAGCGGGTGTGGCGGTGGCCCTGGAGAACCTCTTCCCGCCGATCCCGAGCGAGGTGATCCTGCCGCTCGCCGGGTTCACGGCCGCCCAGGGGCGTCTCGGTCTGCTCGAGGCGATCCTGTGGACGACGGCCGGCTCCGTCGTCGGAGCGCTCCTCCTCTACGGGCTCGGCGCCGCACTCGGCGCCGAGCGGCTCCGCGCCGTCGCGGCACGCCTGCCGCTCGTCCGGGTCGAGGACGTCGACACCGCCGAGGCGTGGTTCGCCCGGTACGGGACGACAGCGGTCCTCGTCGGGCGCGTCGTCCCGATCGTGCGCAGCCTCATCTCGATCCCGGCCGGCGTCGAGCGCATGCCGCTGGGCAGGTTCCTCGTCCTGACCGCGGTCGGCAGCGGCGTCTGGAACACCACGCTCGTCCTGCTCGGCTACGGTCTCGGAGAGCGGTGGCCCGAGATCGAGGCCGCGATCGGGACGTACCAGAAGGGGGTCCTCGCCGTCGTCGCCGTGCTGGCGGTGGCGTACGTCGTCCACCTGCTGGTCCGCCGTGCGCGTGCCGACGCGGTGCCGCGGCCCGGTGGACCCGCGCCGCAGCGGCACGCGCGTCGGTGAGCACCCGCGTCGACGAGGAGGAGCGCATGGGTTCGTGGGAACGGGGCGTCGGCGTCGTGGAGCTGCCGGACGGGCGCCGGGTGCGGGGCCGCGGGCTCCGGTCCGGGCCGCCCGGGCCGGACGACGTGCCGGAGCTCGGCGTCTACCTCACCGGGACGCCGCCGCCGGCCGCGGCGTGGGAGTCGCGCTGGGTCCGGTGGCCGGACTTCGCGCTGCCGAGGTCCACGCCGGACGCCGTCGAGACGCTTCGCGAGGCCTTCGAGCGGGCGGCGGACGCGCGCGTGGAGGTCGCCTGCGGGGGCGGGACCGGACGGACCGGCACGGCGCTCGCGCTCCTCGCCGTCTGGGGCGGCGTCCGTCCCGACGACGCCGTGGCCTGGGTCCGCGCGCACTACCGGCCCCGCGCCGTCGAGACGCCGTGGCAGCGACGCTGGGTCCGCCGTGCCGGGGCCCGGGCGGTCCCGTAGACCAGGGTCGGACCGCTGACGCCGCCGGGCGACCCGCGCCTGTGGGTGACCGGCCGTACCGTCCGGGCCATGGACCGAGAGACCTTCTGGGAGATCGTCGACGCCGCGCGTGACCGGGCGGGCGCGGGTGCCGACGACCGCGGCGCGGAGGACGACCCGCTGCCCGACGCCCTGACCGAGATGCTCGTCGAGCGGCTCACCGCGGACGAGATGCTCGCGTTCGTCGACGTGGCGGGTGGTCTGGCGCACGACGCGTACGCATGGCCGCTGTGGGGTGCCGCGTACCTCGTCGAGGGCGGGTGCAGCGACGACGGCTTCATGGACTTCCGCGACGGGCTCCTCCTCGCGGGCCGGGCGACGTTCGAGCGCGCCCTGTCGGACCCGGACTCCCTCGCCGACCACCCCGTGGTCGCCGCCATGGCCGACGACGGGTCCGCCTGGTTCGGGTACGAGTCGCTGGACTCGCTCGTCGGCGACGCGTGGTCGCGCGCGACGGGTGAGGACGACGACGCGTACCACGCGGCCCGCGAGCGGACGGCGACCGGGCACGCGCGCAGCGAGCCCACCGGCGCGCAGTGGGACTTCGACGACGACGAGGAGAACGCGCGCCGCCTCCCGCGGCTCACGGCCCTGTTCGGGGCGTGACCCGCGCGGCAGGGCGGACCGCCGGTCGGCGCACGGTGCTTGGTACGGTCCGCGCATGGCGACCCGACACCTGCACGTCCTGCGCCACGGCGCGGCAGAACCCTCCGGCGAGCTGAGTGCGGAGGGTGAGCGTCAGGCCGAGCTGGCCGGCCGACGTCTGGCCCCGCTCCCGATCGACGCGGTCTGGCACTCGCCCCTGCCCCGGGCGGCCCGGTCGGCGGCGATCGTCGGGGCGCAGCTCCCCGGCGTCCCCGTGCGGGAGGCGGCCGAGCTCGTCGACCACGTGCCGTACCTGCCCGACCCGGTACCTCCCGCGTGGGCCGGTTTCTTCGACGACGAGGACCGCGCGGAGGCGCCCGAGGGTGCGCGTCTCGCCGCCGCGCTGACGCGCAGGTTCGCCCGCCCCGCGGAGCAGGAGACCCACGAGGTGCTCGTCACGCACGCCTTCCAGGTCGCCTGGCTGGTGCGGCACGCCCTCGACGCGCCGCCGGAGAGCTGGCTCCGGCTCCCCTACGGAAACGCCGCCCTCACGACGATCGAGTACCGCGACGACCGCGGTCCCGCGCTCGTCCTCTACAACGACATGGGTCACCTGCCCCGCGAGCTGCGCTGGACGGGCTACGGGACCGTCGCACGGCCCTGACGGGCGACCTGTGGTCCAGGACGCCCGTCAGGGCCCGCGCGGTCAGAGGCGCCAGGCGAACAGCCCGGCCGGGTCGTAGGCCGACCGCACGGACGCGAGCCGCGCCGCCGTCTCCGGCGACCACGCCCGCGCGAGCGTCTCGTCCGTCCACGGGCCGGGCAGGAAGTTGATGTTGGTCTCCGTCGCGGCCCACGGCTGCGACCACTGCGCGAACGCCGCCGCCGCCTCGACCATGTCCGGCACCCGCGGCGGGTTCACGCCGACCAGGCTGAACAGGAACCCGGCCGTCCGCCCGCCCGCGGCGGACCCGCCGTCGACGTCGCGCGCGCCGGCCGCGCCGACGTGCCGCAGCTCCGCCGCCACGAACGGCGAGCCGCTGCCGGGCCCGAGGTCGGCGAGGAACCGGTCGAGGAACGCCGCGTCCACGTCGCGCAGCCCGGCACCGAAGACCCACGACGGGCCCGCGTCCTCCGGGTCGGAGTGGATCGTCGCGACGGCGGTCGTCGGGATCTCGCCGACCGTGTCCGCGAGCACCGGTGCCAGCGCCCGCAGCGGCGCGGCCAGGCGCTCGCCCTCCGCGGCGTCGCCCGGGTAGGCGAAGCGCAGCGCGAGCACCGTGCGACCGCGCAGGTGCTCCGGGATGAACGGCAGGTCCGGGAGGGCGAGCACGACGGCCGACGTCGTGACGTCGTCGGGCGCGGTCGCGGTCCAGGCGACCCAGCCGCGCAGCACGTCCTCGATGTGCGGTGCGTCGAACGTGAGCGCCCCCGCGTACAGGGTGCGCAGCGGCGCGAGCTCGACGTCGACGCGCGTCACCACGCCGAGGCCGCCCTTGCCGCCGCGCAGCGCCCAGAAGAGGTCCGGCTCCGAGTCTGGGCTCGCCTCGACGACCGAGCCGTCGGCCAGCACGACCCGGAACCCGCGGACCCAGTCCGTCGTGAGCCCGTGGCTGCGCGTCAGCGGGCCGAACCCGCCGCCCAGCGTGTAGCCGACCGCCCCCACGCCCGTCGAGGACCCGGTGACCGGGAGCAGGCCGTGCTCCGCGCCCGCCTCGACGACGGCCTTCCAGCGCGTGCCCGCGGCGATGCGCGCGACCCGGGTAGCCGAGTCGACCTCGACCCCGGCGAGGTCGCCCGTGCCGAGGACCAGGCCGTCCGTGATCGGGGCGGCCGCGCCGTGGCCCGTCGCGTGGGCGCGCACGCGCAGCCCGTGGTGGGCCGCGAACCGGACCGCCTCGACGACGTCGTCCTCGGTCGCGGCGAGCACCGCAAGGTCGGGGTCGTGCGTGACGAGCGTGCTGTGGGCGGCGACGGCCTCCGCGGCGGTCGGGCCGCCGTCGGGCAGGTCGCCGCGGGCGAGGACGCGGCCCGCGACGCGGTCGCGCAGCGCGGCGACGTCGGTGGGCGGGAGCGTGGTGGCAGAGGTGGTCATGGTGGTGGTCCCCTTCGTCGCGGTGTGCGCGTCTCGACGCTAGGTGCGGTCACCCACACGACGACGCGCGGGCACGGTGTGTGACACGTGACCCACGGAGTAGGGAGGGCGGCGGTTCAGGTTCGTGGCGTGCCCGGCAGCGGCAGCCAGTCGAGGACGTCCTGGATCGTGCGGTCCCAGAAGCCCCACTCGTGCGTCCCGGGCGAGAACTCCGACCGCAGCGCCACGCCGGACTCATCGGCCACGCGCTCGAACGCCCGGTTGCCGTCGACGAGGAAGTCCTCGGTCCCGCACGCGAGGAAGAGGTCGGGGAGGTCCGCGGTGCGCCCCTCGGCGGCGGCCCGGCGCACCAGCGCGAGCAGGTCGTCGTCCGACCCGGCGATCTCCCGGTCGCCGAACACGCGCTCGATGTCGGGCAGCCGGCGCTCCCGGTACGACTCGTCGGCGAGGTCGAGGACCCCGGACAGGCTCGCCGCCGCCGCGAACCGCTCGGGGTGGCGCAGCGCCCAGCGGAACGCCCCGTACCCGCCCATCGACAGTCCCGCGACGAACGTGTCCTCGCGGCGCGACGACACCCGGAAGAACTGGTCGACCAGGGTCGGCAGCTCCTCGGACAGGAACGTCCAGTACCGGTGGCCGTGCACCTCGTCGGCGTAGAAGCTGCGCTCCACGCGCGGCATGACGACGGCCAGCCCGCGGTCGGCGACGTACCGCTCGATCGACGTCCGGCGCGTCCAGATCGTCTCGTCGTCGCTCATGCCGTGCAGCAGGTAGAGCACCGGCGCGCCCTCGGTGCGGGCGCTCGCGGACCCGGCCATCCCGATCTGGGTCGTCGTGGCCTGCGGGAGCACGACGGTCATCGTCGTGCTCACCTCGAGCACGTCGGAGTAGAAGGAGCAGCGGACGAGGGCCACGGGTCGCCTCCTGGCAGGTCGGTGCGCCGCGGGGGCGCCCGGCGGCGCCCTCAGTCTGCCCGCTGTGAGCCATCCCACGGGCCGCACCGCGTTCCTCGGGTCGTGATGAGTCGAGCCTCGCGGCTCAGCCGCCGAGCGCGTCCAGGAGGCGCCGCACGGACGTCCCGAGGCCCCACCGCTCGGTGAGCTCGTCGAGCGCTTCGGGGTCCGCGGGGGCGGTCGGGAGAGCGTCGTGGACCTCCCCGACGGGGGCGTCCGGGGCGACGCGGACCACGAGCGGGGCGACGTCGAGGTAGGGAGCCGCCTCGGTGAGCCGACGGCGCTGGGTCGCCGTCAGGCCGGGGTCCCCCGCGTCGCGCGCGGCGAGCACGCCCGCGAGGTCGCCGTACCTCGCGAGCAGCGCGACCGCCGTCTTCTCCCCGATGCCGGGGACGCCGGGCAGACCGTCGCTCGGGTCGCCGCGGAGCACCGCCATGTCCGCGTAGGCCGCGCCCGTCGGGATGCCGTACCGCTCGGCGAGGCGCGCCTGGTCGACGACGTCGAGGTTCCGCACGCCCTTCGTCGGGTACAGGATGCGCACGCCCGCGGCGTCGTCGACGAGCTGGAACAGGTCGCGGTCGCCGGTGACGACCTCGACGGCGGCCCGTCCCGACGCGTCGGGCGCCACGCCCGCGGCCGCGCGCCGCGCGACCTCGCGCGCCGTGAGCGTGCCGATGACGTCGTCGGCCTCGTAGCCCGCCGCGCCGACGCGCGCGATGCCCAGCGCCGCGAGCACGTCGACGATCACCGGGACCTGCGCGACCAGCTTCTCCGGGACCTCCTCGACGCCCGTGGTCCCGGGGACCTTCTCCGCGACGCGGTGCGCCTTGTACGACGGGATCGCCTCGACGCGGAACGCCGGGCGCCAGTCCACGTCCCAGCACGCGACGAGGCGCGTCGGGCGACGGTCGGCGACGAGCGTCGCGATCATGTCGAGCAGGCCGCGCACCGCGTTGACCGGCGTGCCGTCCGGGGCCTTGATCGAGTCGGGCACCCCGAAGAACGCGCGGAAGTACAGGCTCGCGGTGTCGAGCAGCATGAGCTCGCCGCCTGTCGCGCCGCTGCCTGCCGGGTCGCCCGCGGGGTCGCTCGAGAGGGCGCCGTCGTCCGTGCTCTGCGTCATGCGGCCATCCTGCCGCACGGCCCCGACACGGGGCTCGGCGTGGCGCCGCCCGGCCCTGCCCTCGCCGTCGGGCGGCGCGCGCGGTTCACTGGTGCCGTTGACGGGTACACGGAGGTGAGCGTCATGTCCACGACGATGCGACGAGGAGCCGGTGCGGCCCTCGCCGTCGCGGTGATCCTGCTCCTGGGGGCCTGCGCGGCCGGGCCGAACGTCGCCGCGAGCCCCGGCGGCTACGGGTTCTGGTGGGGCCTGTGGCAGGGGATGATCCTGCCGATCACGTTCATCGTGTCCCTCTTCACCGACACGGTGAGCATCTACGAGGTCGACAACAACGGGAACTGGTACGACGTCGGGTTCATGCTCGGCATCGCGCTGTTCTCCGGACCCGTCATCGCGCTGCGCGGGCGCCGGTCCTGACGACCGGGCACCCGCGCGTCCGCACGGCCGGTCAGGCCACGGCCGCCGCGGGCTCGATCTTCCTGCGCCCGACGAGGACGACGACCGCGAGGACGAGCATCGTGAGGATCGCGACCATCGGCAGGAGCCGGGTCTCGCCGGGGACGACGAAGTTGGACACGAGGGAGAAGTCCCAGGCGCCGTGCACGAGCGCGGGGACGAGGATCCCGCCGGTGCGTCGGCGGATCAGGTAGAAGAAGTAGCCCGCGACGATCGTCGCGAGGACCTGCGCGAACGCCCCGACGCCCTCGGTGATCAGGTTCGACGCGTGCGCGACGCCGAAGATGACCGTCACCCAGAGCGCGACCTTGCCCTCCGAGAACCCGTTCGTGCGGAACACCGTCACGCCCAGGCCGCGGAACATGAGCTCCTCGCCGAACCCGACGAGGAGGCACGACAGCAGGAGCAGCAGCGTGAAGGCCGCGCCCTTCGAGGCGAGCCCGCCGTAGTTCGTCACCAGCAGGATGCTCACGACCATGACGACGGGGACGGCGACCAGCCACGAACGGACCGGGCGGTCGTCCGTCCACACCGGGCGCCACCAGCGGAGGAACGAGATGACGGCGACCACCACGACGACGGACAGGCCGACCGGCAGCGTCATGGACCGCCACAGCTCGTCGATGCTCGTGGGCGCGGCGTACTTCGCGTCGAGACCGCGCGTCAGCAGGAAGCCGAGCCCCTGGATGAGGGCGAGGTAGACGACGACGAGCACGACGAAGCCGAGCACGGAGAGCCGGCGGCCCGTGCCCGTCGCCTGCGCGGTGCGGAGGGTGTTCATGGTTCCTGCCTCTCGGGGCCGGCGCAGCGAACGTGAGCGTCACGCCGAGCGTAGGGACGGGGCGGGCAGGGGGCGCGGCGAAGCGGTCCCGGCGTCGGGCCCGCCCGCCGTCTCCGCCGCCCGAGGACCGTGGATCACGTGGATCACGTGGATCACGCGGATCGCATGATGCGCCGGGCGCCCTCGCCGGGTCTGATGGGCTTCTGACGGGTGCTGACGGTCGGCACAGGGGAGGACAGCATGGGTCTCGACGTCCGGCCCGGGTACAACACCGCGGTCCCGGCCCAGATCACCACCCCGGACCGGGTGGCGACGAGCATCGGCGAGCTGCGGTTCGTCGACGGCGTCCCGACGCCCGAGACGGCGACCCGGGCCTTCGACCACCTGGACCTGGTGCGGGGCGTCGAGGCGTTCCTCGGCTGCATTCCGGCCGCGTCGTTGGAGGCGATCCGGCGGGGGATGGCCGAGGTCGCGGGGGCGGAGTGTCACCAGGGCGCGATCACCGACAGGCTGCTCGACTCCGATCCGCTCTTCCTCACGGGCAACACCGACACCGTGTACGCCATCGTCGTGCTCGACGTCGAGCGTGACGGCCCGACCGTCATCGAGGTGCCGCCGGGGTGCGGTCCCGGCACGGTCGACGACGCGTGGTTCCGGTTCGTCGTGGACCTCGGTGCGCCGGGGCCGGACCGTGGGGCAGGCGGCACGTACCTGATCGTCCCGCCGGGCTACGACGGGGAGCGGCCGGAGGGCTGGTTCGTGGCCGAGTCGCCGAGCGCGGTGAATCTCGTGGTCCTGCGGGGGTTCCTCGTCGACGGCCGGCCCGACGACGCCGTGCAGATGTTCCGGTCGGGCGTCCGGGTCTACCCCCTGTTGCGGCGGGACGACCCTCCGGCGATGGAGTGGACCTCGCTCTCGGGCGTCCGGGTGAACACCGTCCACGCGAACGACTTCTCCTACTTCGAGGAGGTTGCCCACGTGCTGGCCAAGGAGCCTATCGAGGTCATCGACCCCGAGACGAGAGGACTGCTCGCCTCGATCGGGATCACCCGGGACGCGCCGTTCACCCCGGACGACCGGATGCGCCGGATCCTGACGGACGCCGCTGCGATCGGCAACGGTACGGCACGTGCCCTGGCGTTCCGTCCTCGGGAGCCTGGGTTCTTCCTCTACGAGGACCGTCGGTGGACGAGCCCGTTCCCCGGCGGTGACTACCGGTTCCTGCGCGACGGCGGGGCGGGTGGCCGACACCTGGACGCCCGCTCGATGTTCTACTACATGGCTACGGTGAACACACCAGCGATGGCGCTGAAGATGGTCGGAAAGGGGTCGCAGTACGCGCTGGCCACCGTGGATGTGGACGACGCGCCCCTCGACGGCGGGAAGACCTACCGGCTCCGGCTCCCGGCCGACGCTCCCGCCGCGGACTTCTGGTCGGTCGTGGTGTACGACCCTCAGACCCGCTCTGAGCTGCAGACGGGGCAGCCGTTGCCGAGCCGGAACAGCAAGCGTGACGATCTCGTCCTCAACGACGACGGCTCGGTGGACATCGTCTTCGGCCCGGAGGAGCCGCAGACGCTCGCCGCGAACTGGGTCCAGACCGTGCCGGGCAAGGGCTGGTTCGTCCTCCTCCGTCTCTACGGACCTCTCGAGAGCTGGTTCGACGGCACCTGGCGCCCAGGCGACGTCGAACCGCTCTGAGCGGTCGGTGCGGTCGGCGCGGTCCCGGCGGTCAGGCCGTCGAACCCGGCTTCGTCGCCCGCACGATCGCGCCGTGCATGCCGTCGGCGACCTCGTGGGTGAACGTGACGTCCGGGTCCACGAACCCCGCGGCGGCGAGGCCGTCCAGGTACTCCGTGCGCGAGAGGGCGCCGGCGACGCAGCCCACGTGGCTGCCGCGCTCGGCGCGGTCGGCGGCGGACAGGCGGTCCTCGGCGACGACGTCCGAGATACCGACGCGCCCGCCCGGGACGAGGACGCGGAAGACCTCGGCGAGCACCGCGGGCTTGTCGGGGGACAGGTTGACGACGCAGTTCGAGATGACGACGTCCACGGCCGAGTCCTCGAACGGCAGGTCCTCGATGGTGCCGCGCCGGAACTCGACGTTGGTCGCGCCGGCCTCGGCGGCGTTGCGCCGGGCGAGGTCGAGCATCTCGTCCGTCATGTCGACCCCGTAGGCGAACCCGGTGGGGCCGACGCGCCGGGCGGAGAGCAGCACGTCGATCCCGCCGCCCGAGCCGAGGTCGAGCACGCGGTCGCCCGCGCGCAGCGCGGCGACGGCGGTCGGGTTGCCGCAGCCGAGGCTCGCGAGGACCGCGGTCTCCGGGAGCCCGGCAGTCTGGCGCGCGTCGTACAGGCCCGGGCCGAAGACCGGGGCGGACGCCGCGGACCCGCAGCACGCGGACGCCGTCGTGCAGCACCCGCCCTCCGCCGCGGTCCCCGCCGCGGCGATGGTCGCGGCCTCGGCGTACCGGGCCCGGACCTGCTCGCGCACCTCGTGGTCGGTCGTCATGGTGCTCACTCCTCAAATCGATGAACGTCGATACGATGACGATGGTGCAATGCATCGACATCTGTCAATACGTCTGCGAGAATCGGTGCATGACGACCCTCCTGCCGATCGAGGCCACGACCGGCGGCTGCTGCGGCCCGGCCGAGAGCGGCGGCCTCGACGCCGACGCCGCGCGCGACGTGGCCGCCACCTTCAAGGCCCTGGCCGACCCGGCGCGCGTGCGGCTGCTCTCGATCATCGCGGCCCGCCCCGACGGCGAGGCGTGCGTCTGCGACCTCACCGACCCGCTCGGGCTGTCGCAGCCCACGGTCTCGCACCACATGTCGACGCTCGCCAGGGCCGGGCTGGTGACGCGCGAGCAGCGCGGGAAGTGGGCGTACTACGCCGTCGCGCCCGGCGCGCGCGACCTCGTCGAGGACGCCGTGCGCACCGTCCTCGCCGACGCCCCGGCGGTGGCGCGGTGAGCGCGGGGACGGGCCGGCCGAGCGTGCTGTTCGTCTGCGTCCACAACGCCGGGCGCTCGCAGATGGCCGCCGGGTTCCTGCGCACGCTCGGCGGCGACGCCGTCGAGGTCCGCTCCGCCGGGTCGATGCCGGGCGACCGGATCAACCCCGTCGCCGTGGAGGCCATGCGGGAGGTCGGGATCGACCTCACCGGCGAGCAGCCCAAGGTCCTGACGCCCGAGGCCGTCCAGGCGTCCGACGTCGTGATCACCATGGGCTGCGGCGACGCCTGCCCGTTCTACCCCGGCAAGCGGTACGAGGACTGGGTCCTCGACGACCCCGCGGGCCAGGGCCTCGACGCCGTCCGCCCCATCCGCGACGAGGTCCGCCGCCGCGTCGTCGCGCTGCTCGACTCCCTCGGTCTGCCCGCGGCGGGCGGGCAATCCGCTTGAGCCCGCCGGGGCCGGGCGGCAGGCTCGAGCCATGACCGACCTCCTGCTCCGCCCGGCCCGCCTCGACGACGACACCGACGCGCTGGTCGCGACGAGTACCTCGCCGCCGTCGACGTGACCGCCGCGGAGCGCGACGGCCGGGTGGCGGGGTTCGTCGGGACGGTCGGGCACCGCGTCGAGATGCTGTTCGTCGACCCGGACCTCCACGGGCAGGGCGTCGGCCGCGCGCTGCTGGCCCAGGTCGGACGCGACCACCCCGTGCTCGAGCTGGACGTGAACGAGCAGAACCCGTCCGCGCTCGGCTTCTACCGCGCCCAGGGGTTCGAGGTCACGGGACGCTCCGCGACCGACGACCAGGGCCGACCGTTCCCCCTGCTGCACTTGCGCCGGGAGGCATGACCTCGACGGCGACCGATGAGCGGGCGCGCCCGCGCCGGTCGACCTGGGGAGAGCGGACCGCCCGGCCCGCGCGACCCCAGGAGGAGACATGCTCGGCAAGGCGTTCAGCGGGTTCTCGGTCGACGACGTCGAGGCGGCGCGGCACTTCTACGGCGACCTGCTCGGGCTCACGGTCGAGGGCGACGACCTGCTGTGGATCCGGGTGCCGGGCGACTCGGGCGTGCTCGTCTACCCCAAGGGCGACGCGCACGAGCCGGCGTCGTTCACCGTCCTCAACTTCCCGGTCGACGACGTCCCCGGCACCGTCGCGGCCCTGCGCGAGCGCGGCGTCGCGTTCGAGCGGTACGCGGGGACGCCGGTCGAGACCGACGACGACTTCGTCTTCCGCGGCGGCGGCCCGCTCATCGCGTGGTTCACCGACCCCGCCGGCAACGTGCTGTCGGTCATCCAGGACGACGACGTCTGAGTCCGCCCGCCCGCGGAACTACGGCCTTCCGGCGCGCGACCGCGCCTCTACCTCGGGGGACCACGCCGCTACCTCGGGGGACCACGCCTCTACCTCGTGGGGCCAGGGCTCTACCTCGTGGTGCCGAGGCCCTCCTCGCGGGCCCGGACGATCGCGGCGGAGCGGTCGCGGACCGCGAGCTTGGCGAGCACGTTAGCGACGTGGTTGCGCACGGTCTTGGGGCTGAGCACGAGGCGGCGGGAGATGGAGGCGTTGTCGAGCCCCGCGGCGACCAGGTCGAGCACCTCGCGCTCGCGGTCCGTGAGCTGCGGGAACGGCACGCGCGCCGCCGCACGCCCGCCGACGACGTACGCCATCGCCCGGTCGGCGACGGACGGGGAGAGGATCATCGCGCCGTCGGCCACCGCGTGGACCGCGCGCTCGACCTCGGCAGGGCTCGCGGACTTCACGAGGAACCCGCGCGCCCCGGCGCGGACGGCCGCGACGACGGCGTCGTCGTCCTCGTGCATCGTCACGACGAGCACGCGCGCGGTCGGGTGCGCCCGCACGAGGTCGCGCGTCACGTCGACGCCCGAGCCGTCCCCGAGGTCGAGGTCCATGAGCACGACGTCGGCGCTCGCCCCGGTCCCGGGCGGATCCTCGCCCGGGTCCAGACCGAGGAGCGTGCGCGCCTCGGCGGCGGACGCCGCCTGCCCGACGACGCGCACGCCGTCGAACGAGTCGAGCAGCGCCGCCATCCCGAGGCGGAACACGGGGTGGTCGTCCACGACCGCGACCCGGATCACGACGCGCCCTCGCGCGCGAGCGCCCCGGCCGGGACGAGCGGGAGGGTGGCGCGCACGCGCGTGCCCGGGCGTTCGCCGTCGGGCCGCACGGCGGTGACGTCCAGGTGCCCGCCGAGCTCGTCCGTGCGCTCGCGCAGGGACCGCGAGCCGACGCCGCGGGTCGCGTCGGCCGCGATCCCGCGCCCGTCGTCCTCGCACGTGACGAGGAGGCAGCGGTCGCCGAGCCGGACGGTCAGCCGGCACTCGTCGGCCCCGGAGTGCCGCGCGGCGTTGACGACGCTCTCGCTCGCGATCGCGTAGGCGGCCGCGGCGACCCGCGGGTCGAGGCCGTCGCACGGGTCGCACCGCACGTCCACGACGAACCCCGCGAGCGCCTGGCGTCCCGCGAGCTCCCCGAGCGCGACCTCCAGCCCGTGCTCGTCGAGCGACGGCGGCAGGAGGCTGCGCGAGAGCGCGCGCACGTCCTCGACGCGCTGGGCCACCTCGGCGCCGAGTGCGTCGAGCACCGCGGCGGCCGCGGCGGGGTCCGTCGCGAGCGTGTTCCGCGCGCCCTGCAGCCCCAGGCGCAGGCCCACGAGCCACGGCCCCACGCCGTCGTGCAGCTCCCGGCGGATGACCCGCCGCTCCGCGAGGCGGGCGCGCGTCGTCGCGTCGCGCGCCTCCTCGAGCTCGCGCGCGCCCTGGGCGAGCGCGAGGCCCGCACCGAGCACGGGCAGGAGCTGGTCCAGCGCGTCGCGCGTCCGGGCGTCGAGCCGCTCGCCGGCCCGCGCGACGACGTGGACCCGGCCGAGCACGCGCCCGCCGTGCGTCACGGGGAGCGAGGCTGTCTGCCCGGTCGGGCGCGACGTCGGCCCGGCCCAGACGGTGCCGGGTGGGCTCTCGGGGGAGCCGGGCGCCGTCGGGCGGTCCGGGGTGCGCTCGATCGTCACGCTCTCCAGGCGCAGCGCCTCCCGCACGCCGACGGCGAGGCTGACGACGAGGTCGTCGGCGGTGGATGCCGACGAGAGGTGCTTGCCCACGCTCAGCGCGGCGCGGCCGGGGTCGTTGGCCTCGCCGTAGACGAGCGTGCGGACCCGGTGCCGCAGCCAGGTGTGCAGGGGCTGCACGGCGAGCGCCACCCCGACCGCCGCGACGACCTGCGCGGCGGGGCCCTCGACGACCGCCGTCGCGAGCACGACGACGACCGCGTAGACGACGGCGAGGCCCACCGCGAGCATCGCGGCGACGGTCGCGCGCGAGAGCACGAGGTCGATGCCCCACAGCCGGTTGCGCAGCACGCACACGAGGATCGCGGCGGGGAACAGCGCCTGGCACGCGAGGTGCGTCAGGGGGAGCGCGAGGATCACGTCGGCGCTGGCCCACGTGCCGAGCAGCGGGAGGAACGACAGCGCCATGAGCCCGGTCCCCAGGGCGAGCAGCCCCAGGCCGCGGCGTTCCTCGACCGGTCCGTGGCGCCAGCGCCACGCGGTGGCGGCGGCGGTGACCAGGCCCGTGACGACGACGCCCACGATCGCCGGGCGCGGGTCGTCCGTGGGGGCGAGGAAGAAGAAGGCGATGGACGCGACGCCGCCCGCGACGCCGCACCACGCGCCCGCGCCGAGCCGGCCGCCGCGCACGAACCACGGGACGAGGACGAACAGCCCGACCGTCCCGGGGACCCACGCCCACCCGTACGCGTCGGCGAGCGGCGTCAGCGGCGGGAGGCCGGGATGGGTCGAGGCGTAGCTGCGCCACGCGCCGCCCAGGGCAGCCACCCCGCCGCCGATCCCCGCGAGCGCGACGAGCCATCCCACGACGTGCGGCCGACGCACGAGGATCACCGCGGCGACGGTCCCGTAGACGAGGGCGACGGTCGCGTCGACGACGACGAACAGGAGGTCGCCCAGCAGGAGGGGCACCCCGGACGTGAGCTGGAGCGCGAGCGCGGACACGCCGAGCACCCAGGCGAGGACGCCGATCGTCCAGCCCGTGCGGGGCATCCCGGCGCGGCCGGGCCCGGGGTCGGCCACGGGCCCACGGTAGGGCCGGGGGACGCGCGGCGAGAAGGGCCCGGGCGGGAGATCACCCGGCCGCGGACGGCGGCGAGATCGGCGGTCCGAGCCGAGCTCGGCGGTCCGGACCGCCGACCTCGACCGGACGTGCCGATCTCGCCGCGTGCTGCCGATCTCGCGGGTCGCGCTCAGCGCCGGTCCCCGAGGGCGAAGCCGAACGCGGTGACGAGGAGCCAGATCGGCCCGACGAAGCCCGCCATGTACTGCAGCGGCGACAGGCCCGCGAGGAGCGCGATCCCGCCCAGCACGAGCCCGACGACGCCGATCCAGCGCGGCGCGGCCGCGTGCCGGAGCGCGGCGACGCCGAGCGCGACGCCCGCGACCCCGGCGCCGACCCACAGCCAGGGGATCGTCGCGACCCAGTCGCTGTAGAACGCGCCCGACTCGGGGACGATGAGCGCGGTGTCGCCGAGGCCGAAGAGGAACTGCGTGTCCAGGCCCGAGCCGAGCAGCCCCGCGACCGAGACGAGCACGAGGCCCCAGCCCGCGACGGTCGGCAGGAGCGACCCGGCGGGCGCCTGCGCGTCGAGGCGGCGCTTGAGGCCCGCCGCGAACACGAGCACGAGGAGCGCGCACGCGATCGTCGCGGTGTGGAAGAGGATCTGGGTCCCGGTGCGACCCGCGAGGTCGGCGACGATCGCGTCGGCGTCGCCGGCGGTCTCCTCCCAGTTCACGCCGAGCGCCATCGAGGACTGGATCGAGACGAGGCCCAGGACCCCGGCGACGACGCCGGTCCAGGCCCACGCGCGGGGCGTCGTGCCGCGCGCGCGGCGGGTCGGGTCGCCGGCGAGCGGCGACGGGGCGGTGAGCGAGCTGTCCTGCATGGGACGACCTTCCGTTCGGGCCGCCCATCCCGCGGCCGGGGACCGCCACGTGCCGCAGCGGTCCCCGCAGGCTCGACCGGGCGGCGTCCCGGGCCCCAGGGGCAGGTGTCCCGACCTCCCGGGCAGATCCCCGCGACGCTCCGGTGGCACCCCGCGGCCCGCGACCATAGCGTCAGGTCGCCCGGTGAGCCGGTCACCGGCCGAGCGCGGGAGGCGGCATGACGGTGCCCTCGGACGGCGACCGACACGGAGCGGTCACCGACCCGACCACGGCGACGGCCCCCGCTCCGCCGGGCCGGGTCCTCCGGCTCCTCGTCCCCGCCGCCCAGCGCCGTCCGCTCGCCGACGTCGCCGACCGGCTCGACCTCGACGTCGGCGACGTGCGGGCCAAGCGGTCCGCGTTCTGGACCATGCTCGTGCTCTCGGGCGTGATCGCTGTCGCTGGCGTCGTCACCGACTCCACGGCGACCGTCATCGGCGCGATGATCATCGCGCCGCTGTCGACGCCGATCCTCGGGATCGGGCTGGGCGTCGTCGCCGGTGAGCCGGCCAAGGTCGGGCGGTCCGCGGCGTACGTCGTCGGCGGCCTCGCCCTCGTCGTGGTGATCGGGATGCTCGTGACCCTCGTGCTCCCCGCGACCACCGACGTCCTGTCCAACTCCCAGGTGACGGGCCGGACGTCGCCCGGCGTCGGCGACCTGGCAGCCGCCTTCGCCACCGGGTTCGCGGGGGCGATCGCGCTCGCCCGTCGCGACCTCGGCGACGTGCTGCCCGGCATCGCCATCGCGATCTCCCTCGTCCCGCCGCTCGGCGTCGTCGGGGTCTGCCTGGGGGAGGGGCAGCCCTCGCTCGCCGCGGGCGCGCTGCTGCTCTTCGTCTCGAACGCCGTCGCGCTCGTCGTCGCCGCGACCGTCGTCTTCTCCGGTGCGGGGTACCTCGGGGAGGCGCGCGCGGCGCGTTCCGGCGCACCCGCGCCGCGTCGTCGCGTCGCCGTGGTCGTCGCGCTCGTCGCGGTCCTCGTCGTCGCCGTCCCCATGGCGGCGAACACCGTGCAGGCGGCGCTCGCCGACGTCTGGCTCGGTCAGACGCGCGCCGCCGCGGAGGAGCGGCTGTCCGGGACGGACCACGCGTCCGTCGACTCCGTGCGGTGGGAGGGGCAGGACCTCGTCGTCGAGGTGCGCAGCCCCGGGAGCCTGCCCGACGTCGCGACGCTCCAGGAGCAGGTGGACGAGCTCGTCCCCTGGGACCCGCACGTCGTCGTCGTCCACACCGTCGGTGAGCGCGTCGACCCCGCGGACTGAGGGCTCGTCGCGCGCTCCGGACGGGTCCCACGGCAGGGCGTGTCGACCGGTCAGCGGGCGCGACGTTCCGGATGCGGCCCTCGGACCGCGCTGACATGCTCCGAACCATGTCGACTCCCAAGCCAGCGACGCCCGCGATCGTCGCGCAGAACTCCGCCCTCCTCCAGAAGCTCCCCTTCTCGGACACCCAGGACTTCGACGACACGACCCGTGGCCTGATCGCCAGTCGCACGCCGAACGCCGTGACCGCCGACGACGGGACGGTTCTGTGGGACAACGACACGTACGGCTTCCTGCAGGGGGAGGCGCCCGACACGGTGAACCCGAGCCTGTGGCGCGTGTCGCAGCTGAACACGACGCAGGGGCTGTTCGAGGTCGTCCCGGGCATCTACCAGGTGCGCGGGATGGATCTGTCGAACACGTCCTTCATCGAGGGGGACGAGGGCGTCGTCGTGATCGACACGCTGCTCTCGGCCGAGACCGGGGCGGCTGCGCTCGCGCTGTACCGCGAGCACCGTGGTGACCGACCGATCAAGGCGATCGTGTACACGCACTCGCACGCGGACCACTTCGGCGGGGTGAAGGGCTTCGTCTCGCAGGAGGAGGTCGACGCCGGAGCGGTGAAGATCTTCGCGCCGGAGGGGTTCATCGAGCACGCGGTGTCCGAGAACGTGTACGCCGGCACGGCGATGAACCGCCGCGCCGGGTACATGTACGGTGCCGCGCTCGCGCGAGGTCCGCAGGGCGGCGTCGGCGCGGGCCTCGGTCAGACGCTGTCGATCGGTCTGGTCTCGCTCATCGCCCCGACGGACCTCGTCACGACGACGGGGCACGAGGAGGTCGTCGACGGCGTCCGCATGGTGTTCCAGATGGCACCGGGGACTGAGGCCCCTTCGGAGATGCTCATCTACCTGCCGGACTTCAAGGCGCTGTGCGCTGCCGAGGACGCGACGCACAACCTGCACAACCTGCTGACGCTGCGCGGCGCCGTCGTGCGCGACCCGAAGGCGTGGTCGAACTACCTCACCGAGACGATCGACCTGTGGGGTGACGACGTCGAGGTCGTCTTCGCTTCCCACCACTGGCCGACGTGGGGCCGCGAGCGCGTGGTGGAGTTCCTCTCCCTCCAGCGCGACCTGTACGGCTACCTGCACGACCAGACGCTGCGGCTGCTCAACAAGGGGCTCACGGGACCCGAGATCGCGGAGGAGATGGTCCTGCCGCCCGCCCTCGAGAACGCCTGGAGCACGCGCGGCTACTACGGCTCGGTGAGCCACAACGTCAAGGCGATCTACCAGCGCTACCTCGGCTGGTTCGACGGCAACCCTGCCCACCTGTGGGAGCACGTCCCCGTCGAGCGCGCCAAGCGTTACGCGAAGCTCGCCGGAGGCGTGGACGCCCTCGTTGCGAACGCCCGCGAGGCCTTCGACGCCGGCGACTACCGCTGGGCCGCGGAGGTCGCCAACCACGCCGTGTTCGCCGAGCCGGACCACGCGGACGCACGCGAGGTGCTCGCCGACACGTACGAGCAGCTCGGCTACGGCGCGGAGAACGGCACGTGGCGTGACTTCTACCTGTCGGGCGCGGCCGAGCTGCGCGACGGCCAGTTCGGCACCCCGACCGAGACGACGGCCCCCGACGTCATCGGTCAGCTCACGCCGGCGATGCTGTTCGACGCCATCGCCATCACGGTGAACGGCCCGAAGGCGTGGGACGAGAAGCTCTCGATCGACGTCGCGCTCACCGACGTCGACGAGCGTTACCGTCTCCGGCTCGCCAACGGCGTCCTCACCTACAGCGCGGCGGCGCAGAAGGGCGACGCCGACGTCACGCTCACCACGACCAAGCGTGCCCTCCCGGCCCTTGCCACCGGCCCGCTCACCGCTGAAGGGCTCGCGCAGGCGGGCATCGAGCTCTCCGGTGACGCCTCGGTCCTCGGACGGCTCGCCGCCGTGCTCGACCCCGGCGACAAGAACTTCGCGATCGTCACCCCCTGAGTCGGCCGACGCCCGCGCCGCAGCCCGAGGGGCGGTGGCGCGGGCGTCGTCGTTCCCCCGTGCGCGTCCCGGTTCGCCGCGACGAACCCGAGGCGCTGTGTCAGGGTCGTGACCACGAGGCGTGCGCCGGCGCGCGCCAGGGGCGCGGCGTGACCGGAGGGCGACGGCATGGCGAACGGGCAGACGACGGGCGGCACGACGCGGGGTGCACGGGGGCGGGCCGAACGGAGGTCGAGGAGACTCCGCCGCGCCTGGGCCGCCGGGGGCAGCGTCCTCCTGGCACTGCCGCTCGCGCTCGTGCCCGCGCTGCCGGCGGCGGCCGCGGACTGGCAGATCAACAAGACGGAGATCAGCACGGGCCCGTACCAGCCCGGCCAGAACGTCCAGTGGGCCGTCACCATCTCGTGCTCGGACCCCAACGCCGACCCGTGCGCGCCGGTGTCGATGACCGACCCGCTGCCCGAGAACCTCGAGCTCGTCAGCGCGGTGATCCAGAGCGCCGGAGCGGGGACCGGGAACCCGGCCGTGGACGCGAACACCGACACCGACACCGTCACGTTCACCGCGGACAACGTGAACAACGGCCAGCAGGCGCAGGTCCTCATCACGGCGCAGGTGCCCGCGGAGATCCCGTACAGCGAGAACGGCGCGACGTACACGAACACCGCGACCGTCGTCTCCGACAACGCGCCGGCGCAGTCGGCGTCCGACACGGTCGACATCGTCGTCCCGCTCGTCCTCGACTCGGAGACGACCAAGACGATCGAGCCGCCCGGCGCCATCGCGAGCCCAGGGACGCCGGCGACGATGACCATCGGCGGCACCAACACGTCGAACGACGCGGTGGACTCCCTCGTCCTCACCGAGCCGACGCCGGGCACGGACCCGAACCCGTTCACCTACCTCGCCTTCACGGGCTGGGGCGACGTGTCGTGGCCCGAGGTCGCGACGTCGGCGGACGTGACGTTCACGTGCGCCGACGGGTCGACGCCGTCGGGTACCAGCACGACGCCGAACACGCTGCCCGACCCGCCCGCCGACTGCGTGGTCGAGGGCTTCACGGTGCAGTTCGACGGCGCGATCGCGATCGACGCCTCGGCGAGCATCCCGTTCGACGTCGAGCAGACCGACGCCGTCACCGAGATCACCGAACCGACCACGATCACCAACACCACGTCGTCGAACGTGATCCACGGGGAAGAGCAGACGGACCCGGTGGACGCGAGCGACACGTACGTCATCACGCCGCCGAACAACTCGGTCACGCCGACCAAGAGCTTCGACCCGGCCGTCGTGTCCGCGGGCGACCCGACGACGGTGACGATCGGCGCGACGAACGACGGCGACCCGACCACGTCCCTGTCGATCGCCGAGCCGTCACCGGGCACCCCCAGCCCGTTCGGGGGCGACGACCCGCTGACCTTCACCGGCTGGGGCACGCCCGACGCCCCGGGCGTGGTCCAGTGGCCGGCGAACGCCGACGCCGCGAGCGTCACCTACACGTGCTCCGACGGCTCGACACCCACGGTTCAGGCCGAGGCGGAGAACACGCTGCCCGACCCGCCCGGGGGCTGCGTCGTCGTGGGGTTCACGGTGACGTTCACGGGCGCCATCGTCACCGGCGCGGAGGCGTCGATCCCGTTCCAGGCGGACACCGACCCAGACCAGGCGGAGGACGACGTCACCCACCCGAACCAGATCACGGCGACGATCCCCAACGACTCGGAGACCGCCGACGCGTCGCTCGTCACGCTGACCGACCGGCTCGCGACCGAGACCACGAAGTCGATCTCGCCGTCCACGATCCCGGCACTGCCCGGGCAGAGCGTCATCGTGCAGCTGCCCACCCAGCTCCTGCCGTTCGGCCCGGACGGCTCGACCACGGACGCCAACGACGTCGTCGTCCAGGACCCGACGGACCCGAACGCCCCCGAGGCGTTCTGGGACGACTTCGAGGCGACCTCGGTACGCTCCACGGACGTGCCGGCCGGCGCGACGCTGACGATCAGCTACTGGGACGGCACCGCGTGGGTCACCGACCCCGACTGCGGCACGTTCACGGGCGCGACCACCGTCAACTGCGACCTGCCGGACGGGGCCCAGGGCGTGCAGTTCGCCTACCACTCGGACGAGGGCTTCCCGCCCGGGACGAGCTTCCAGCCGAACTTCACCGCGGCCTACATCGGCCCGGAGGACGCCGACGACCCGATCGCGAACTGCGGCGCCTCCAGCGCCTCGTCGGGCGCGGTCGCACCGACCCCGCCCGCGGAGGGCTGCGCCACCGTGGACCCGTTCCCGGTGCCGACCGACCCGGGCGACCTGGACTTCATCGCGAAGGACTTCCTGGCGCCGGAGGGGCAGACGGGTGAGCCGTACACGGTGCGGGCTCGGACGCAGGACGAGATCACCGCGCAGATCACTTGGTCGACCAACGGGTTCGAGGGCGTGGACCCGATGGTGATCAGCGACATCGCGGACACGGTCGCCGCGGACGACGACGCGATCGAGGGGTCGTTCTACGACGCCTTCGACCTGGTCCGGGTGGAGGCCATCGACCCGTCGGTCGACCCGCTCATGATCTACGACGCGGTCACCGGCGTCGACCTGTTCGTCGACGGGGCATGGGTCGACGCCGAGAACGACCCGTGCAGCGTCGCCGCGCCGTGCAACACGTCGTTCCCGGGGTACACGCTGACGGACGACGAGCGCGCGAACGCCACCTCGGTGCGGCTCACCTACACGGAGTCCCCGACACGCGAGGAGTTCCCGGTCGACCCGACGCAGCCCGCGGCGGGATCGGGCGTGGCCCGCTCTACGCAGGCGGACGGCCGCCACCTCGACCTCACGTTCCAGCTCCGTGACGACCGCCGTAGCGGCGGCCCCGCGCTCGGCAGCACCAACGGCATGCTCTACAACCGGGAGGGCAACCCGGGCCTGGTGAACGACACCGCGCGCGGCACGGCCACGTTCCAGGGGACGGACCGCACCGACACCGACGACGACGACGTGCTGATCATCGACCAGCCCATCAACGTCGGGATCGTCAAGGACTGGACCGGCGGGCCGCTCTCGGTGCCGCCGGACGGCACGCCCGACGACGCCTACCCGTCGACCCACGCGGTGATCGCGGCGACCAACGACTCCGTCGCCCGGGTGGACACCTTGCGGATCACGGAGCCGTCGTCCGTCAACCCGGACGGTGACCTCGACCCCGTCACCGACCCGGGAACGTCGCCGTTCGACGCCTTCACCCTCACCGCCGTCGACATCACGCCGCCGAGCGGTGCCGAGACGACGACGGTCGTCCTCACGAGGTGGGACGGGACCGCGACGAGCACGGACACGTACGACGAGGCGGGCGCCGAGGACCTCTCGGCCGCGGACCTGGCGGACGTGACCGGCATCGACGTCTCGTTCGACGGCAGGGTGGACTCCGAGGCGACCGGCACCCTCGACCTCACGCTCCTCCTGCGCGAGTTCGACCGGTACGACACCTCGGCCCGGATCACCGTCGCCGACTACTCGCCGGTGCCCAACAGCGCCGGCGCGGAGGTCGTCGACCCCGGCGGCACGACGGCGGACGTCCCGCAGGCGTGGGACGACGCGGAGATGGAGCTCCAGGACGCGGCGATCTCCCTGGTGCAGACCAAGTCGTTCGACCCGGCCACGATCGTCGAGCCGGGGTCGGACGCCGAGGAGAACCCCACCTCGACGCTGACCATCACCGGCCAGCCGACGGGCCCGTCGCGCGCGGTCGAGATGGTGCTCACCGACGTGGACGGCAGCTTCTGGAACCAGTACGACCTGGTCGGGTTCGACGCGTCGGTCCTGACCGCGCCGATCGACCAGGTGCAGGTCGACGCCTGCGTGGGCGGCACCTACGACGAGGCGAACGACACGTTCGCCGACTGCACGTGGACCGACGGAGAGTCGGCCGACGCCTTCGCCCTCCCGGACGGCGTCACCGACCCGTCGACCGTCACCGGCCTGCGCTTCACGTTCACGCGGGCGGACGGCGCGATCTGGGAGAACCCGGCCAACCCCGTCCAGGCGGTGAACCTCGAGATCCAGGTGCGTGACACGCTGCGCTCTGACCCGGGCACCCCGGTGCCGAGCGACCTCGCGCAGAACGCCCCCGCTCCGGGCGAGACCGCGCCGGGCCTCGCCACCAACGACGTGACGTCGACGGTGACGGGCGCCGACCTCGTCTTCAACCCGGACGACCCGGAGAACCCGGTCCCGGTGACCGCCGACGCCGACGCGCAGGGGGTCATCACCTACCAGCACACCGAGAACGGCGTGCAGATCGTCAAGGACTTCGCCGGCGTCGTCACGGGCGGCACCGAGGAGCCGAACGCCGTTATCCCCATGAACATCACGGTGACGAACACGGGCAACCGCCCGATCGTCGACCCGGTGATCGTCGACGACCCGATGCCCAGCGACGCCGACGGCCCGCAGCTGCGGCTGGCCGACGTGGACGAGCCGTACAGCTACGCGCTGACGGAGCCGGAGGACCGTGACCCGGCGCTCCCGCCGCCCCCGGGCCGTCCCAACGGACCGCAGATGCCCACGGATCCCGCCGACGTCACGGTCGACCGCGACGGCAACATCTTCGGGCTGACGTTCACGTTCCCCGAGGGGACGGTCCTCGAGGTCGGGCAGGTGTACACCATCACCGTCCAGGTGCAGTTCCGCACGGGTCTGGCCGCCAACACCGTCGTGAACAACACCGCGGGAGTCACGGGCGACCGGCCGTGGGACGAGTGCGTCAGCCGCCTCGACGCCGAGACCGGGCAGTGCCAGGCGGACGCCGACGTCACCCCGATCCCGTCGGCGGTGCTCTCGCAGTCCAAGTTCGTCAAGGCGACGGCCGACGACCAGCTGGACGTCATCGTCGACCCTGCCGCGCCGAACCCGCCCGCCGAGTGCCTCCCGCTCGGTGACGACGGCTTTTACGCCTACCCGTGCACGCCCGTGATCATCCCGGGGCACGACGAGACCTGGCGCATCCGCGTGGACAACGTCGGCAACCTGCCGATCGACACGGTCGTCGTCTACGACCGGCTCCCGCGGCCCGGAGACACCGCCTCCGACCCCCGGTCGACCTCCGAGCGCGGGTCGCAGTGGGCGCCGTTGCTCGACCCCGCGACCCCGCCGCAGCTCGTCAACGCGCCCGCGAACAGCACGACGACGTTCTACTACACGCTCGTCGACGACTACTGCGCGGACGACCTGGCCTCCCCGATCGACGAGCCGACCTGTTCCGACGACCCGACGGCGGGAGGCTGGGCCGAGCTCACGGCTGACATCCCCGCCGAGACGTACGAGCAGATCACCGCGCTCAAGGCCGTCGTCGAGATGGACCCGGACTTCCCGTTCCAGCCGGGCCAGTTCATCGCGATCGACGGTACGACGACGACGCCTCCCGAGGTGCCCGAGGCCGGACCCCGGTCCATCGCCTGGAACTCGGCCGCCGCGAACGGCGTCGGGGTGACGCAGGGCGGTACCCGGTTCAACATGGTCTCCACCGAGGGCACCAAGGTCGGCGTCGCGACGGCGGCGGGCGCGCTCCAGGTGAACAAGACCGTGGCTGGTGACGCGTCCGAGTACGCGCCCGACTCGTTCGCCATGACGGTCGAGTGCACGTCCGCCGTGGGGACGTGGGTCGAGACCGTCCTGGACCCCATCCCCATCACGGTGACCCCGGGGACCCCGACGGTCGTGCCGGACCTCCCGTACGGGGCGGTGTGCACCGTGACCGAGGACGGCAGCGACGGGCAGACGCGCCTCGTCCTGGTCCCCGAGACCGTGACCATCGACAGCGAGGACCCGGCGGCCCCGGCCGTCATCGAGGCTGTGAACTGGTACGACTTCGCGAGCCTCGTCATCGACAAGGAGGTCGTCACCGACGCCGTCGACCAGGACGGGACCCCGGTGCCGTTCGGCCCGTTCGAGGTGACGGTCGACTGCACGTTCCTCGACGAGGCCGTCTACGCGGCGGGCTACGGCCCCGACGACCCGATGGTCGTCACGATCGAGGACGGCGAGACGGTCGAGCTCGACGAGCTGCCCGTCGGGTCGGTCTGCACCGTCGCCGAGACGGGCACGGGCAACGCGTCGTCCGTGACGATCACCGTGGACCAGGGCCTGCCGGGCCACCCGGTGACGACGGACGGCCCGACGACGGACCTCAGCCTGGTCGGGGACGTCGGCGGCCTGAGCACCAACGACGTCACCCTGACGAACGTGTACGACGTCGGGGCCGTCAGCCTGCAGAAGATCGTGACGGGTGAGGGCGCACCCGCGTACGGGACCGGTCCGTTCACCATCCACGTGACGTGCACCTACGACGACGACGGCGACGGGCCGGGCGTGCCGCGCACCGTCTACGACGCCGACGTCGTGCTCGGCGCCGCCGGGCCGCTCGAGGCCCAGATCTCGAACCTCCCGACCGGCGCCGTGTGCGACATCGAGGAGACGGACGACGGCGGGGCGACGAACCCCGACGAGGAGGTCGTCGTCGTCCCGGACACCGTGACGGTCGGCAGCGGCGACGTCGCGAACGTGGTCATCACCAACACGTTCGACGTCGGGTCGATCCAGGTGGACAAGGAGCTCGCCGGTCTCGGCGCGCTCTACGGCCCCGGCCCGTTCGAGCTCACGCTCGCGTGCACGTACGAGGGCGTGGACCTGACGATCCCCGGCGGCGCGGTCCGCGAGGTCGACGGCGGCGCGAGCGTCGTCTACGACGGCCTGCCGGTCGGGTCGGAGTGCACCCTCACGGAGACGGACGACTTCGGGGCCTCGTCGACGACGATCGCCGTCGACGACGGCGACCCGGTGGACGGGACGTCGGTGGACGTCGTCGTCCCGCCCGCGGTCGACGGCGACCCGACCACCGTGACTGTCACCGTGACGAACACGTTCGACACCGCTCCGCTCGTCGTCCAGAAGGTCGTGGACGGCGACGGGGCGGCGTTCGCCCCGGCGATGCCGGAACTGCCCCCGCTTCCCGAGGTCCCGGAGGGACCGATCGACCCGGAGACGCTCCTAGCGTTGCTCGACGAGCTGCAGGAGTACCTGGCGGCCGTGCCGTTCGACGAGTTCCCGTACGCGGTGACGCTGGAGTGCACCACTTCCCAGGGTGAGCCGGTGACGGTCATCCCGGGCGGCCCCGACCGTCGGTTCGGTCCCGGCTTCCCGGCGCTCTACTTCGGACTGCAGGACGGCGACACGTGCACCGTCACGGAGACCGAGACGGGTGGCGCGACCTCGGTCGCGGTGACCCCGGACCCGGTCGTCGTGGACGCGACGGCGGAGGTCTGGGACCCCGTCGAGGTCACGGTGACCAACACCTACGACGCCGGCGCGATCGAGGTCACCAAGGTCGTCACCGGTGACGGCGGCGAGGCGTTCGGCGCCGGGCCGTTCGAGGTGAGTCTCGCGTGCGCCTTCCAGGGCACCGACGTCGAGGTACCCGGCGGAGCGACCCGGGAGATCTCCGGGGGCGAGGTCGCCGTCTACGACGGCCTGCCCGTCGGCGCGGAGTGCGTCGTCACGGAGACGGCGACCGGCGGCGCCGCCTCGACCACGATCTCCGCGGCGGTCGAGGGCGGCGAGCCCGGGGCCGCCACCATCGGTCCGGACCCCGCCCGGGTGACGGTGACGAACACGTTCGACGTCGGGCAGGTCGTCGTCACCAAGGCCCTCGCCGGGCCGGGCGCGTCGCAGCACCGCGGCGACGAGTTCGTCGTCACCCTGGCCTGCACGTGGGAGGTCGACGGCGTCACGACCGACGTCGTGGTCCCGGGCGGCGCCCAGCGCACGCTCTCGGCCGACGACGACTGGACCGCCGTCTACGAGCAGGTCCCCCAGGGCGCCGAGTGCACGCTCGCGGAGACCGACGCGGGCGACGCCGAGGCCGTGACGCTCGCCGTCGCGGGGGCCGACGTGACGGTCGACCCCGACGACGCGACGCCGACGTCGGGCGCGTTCACCGTCCCGACGGGCGACGCCGCCGAGGTCGACGCGGCCGTGACCAACGCGTTCCGCGCCACCGGCGGGGGCAGCCTCCCGCCGACCGGCGCGAGCGTCGGGGCGGCCGCGGTGCTCGCCGTCCTGCTCGCCGGGACGGGCGCGCTCCTGGCGGACGCGCGGCGGCGCGGCACCCGGACCGCGAGCCGCGGCTGACCCCCGGTGGTCCCCTCCTCCGCACCGGGGCACGGGACCACCGGACGGCGCGCCTCCCGGGTCGTGACAGACCCGGGAGGCGCGCGTGCTTGCGGTTGCGGAACCTGACCCGGGGCGGGACCGTTACCGCATGATCCGCTTCCTGCTGAGCTTCGCGATCAACGTGGTCCTCGCCGCCGTGGGCCTCCTCGTCGCCTCGAGCCTGTTCGACGGCGTCACGGTGCACGCCTCGGGCTTCGTCGTCGCGGTGCTGATCTTCGCGGTGGCCCAGGCGATCCTCGCGCCGTTCGTGTTCAACGTGGCACGCAAGTACGCGTCGGCGATCCTGGGCGGGATCGGCCTCGTGTCGACGTTCCTCGCCCTGTGGGTCGCGACGCTCGTCGGGGACGGCCTGGAGATCTCGGGCGCGTCCACGTGGATCGGCGTGACGGTCGTCGTCTGGCTGATCGGCGCGCTCGGCGGCTGGCTCCTCGGGTGGCTCGTCCTCACGCGCTGGTGGGACCGTCGCCAGGAGCGGAAGCGGATCCGCGAGGCCACGGCCAAGGGCTGACGACGACGGCGCCGCCCGCGGGTGGGCGGCGCCGGCGTCAGGACATCTAGCGCAGGAGCGCGGCCACGCGCTCGACGCCGTCGGTGCCGCCCTGCGCGCCCTCGTGCACGACGAGGCGGGCGAGCTCGCGCAGCGGGACGTTGCGGTCGTTGGACGCGCGCCGGAGGCGCGCGAACGCCTCGTCCGGGTCCACGCCGTACGCGAGCGTCACGATGCCCTTGGCCTGCTCGATCGCGCCCCGCGTCTCCGCGGCGGCGGCGATGTCGTGCCGCGCGCGCTCCTGGGCGGCGTCGGTGACGGTCCGCGTCACGTCCACGAAGTAGCCGACGAGCTCGCAGACCTCGCCCGTCTCGCGGTCGCGCCGGCCCTGGCCGACCACGACGAGGAAGCGCTCGCCGCCGTGGGCGTCCATGATCCGGTGCACGCTCGAGAACGGCTCGCCGGTGAGACGCGCCTCGTCGAGGACCTGCCGGACCCGCTCGCGGTCGTCCTGGTGCTTGTGGGCGAGCACGAGGGCGGTCGTCGGCACGACGTCGCCCGGCTCGAAGCCGTGCAGGCGGTACGTCTCGGGCGACCACCACCACACGCCCGTGCTCAGGTCCAGGCGGTACTGGCCGATCTGCTGGTGCGCTCCCCGCGCGAGGGCCTGCTCGACGGCACGGTCGTCCACGGACATTCTGGCCTCCGGGTCTCCGGTGGATGAGGAGCCAGGTCCAGACTCGACCCTCTGACGGTACTCCACTTCTCACCCGGCCGTACTGCTCGTCGCGAAACAGGTTCGACGACTGAAGCGCCCCCAGCATCCCGCAGATCTCTCGCCGCCGGGTGCGGTCTCGGTCTCGACGTCGATCAGCCCGTCTGGTCGCCGCGAGGGCGTTGCGCCCGGCGCTCGGCGGCGGCCACCGCGTCGTCCAGCCCGCCCATGACCTCGGGGGTCGCGTCGACGACGGCGTCCTCGCCCAGCTCGGCGACGGTGCCCGTGCGTTCGAGGAGCTGGCGCATCGCGGGGGTGACGCCCACGAGGACGAGCCGGTTCCCCTGCCCGGCGAGGCGTCTCGCCGTCCGGTGCAGGAGCTCGATGACGGCGGAGGAGGGGATGTCCGGCAGCGTCCGCAGCACCAGGACGAGGACGGCGCGCTCGGCGTCGCCGCCGTCGGGGAACTGGCCCTCGATCCGGGGGAGCGCCGCGAAGAACGACGTCCCCGAGAAGTCGAGGACGGTGACCTCGCCGGAGCGCAGCCGGGTCGGGAGCTCCGGCGCCGCGCGCCAGCGGCCGTCCGGCGCGCGCGTCAGGAGGACGAGGCGCGACTGCCGTGCCGCCTGGACGCAGTACAGCAGGAGGGACAGGACGGCGCCCACGACGATCGCCTGCTGCAGCGGGATCTGCGTCGTCGCGAGGAACGTCACGACCATCGCGAGCGACGAGAGGGGCGACGTCCGCAGCACGAGGAGGATCTCCCGCCGCTTCCCCCAGACGAGCTCGCCCCCGACGACGAGGATGAGCCCGCCGATCACCGGCATGGGGATCAGCTCGGCCAGGCCGCCGAGGAGGAGCACGACGAGCGCGAGGAAGACCCCGCTGACCACGCCGGCCCAGCGCGTCCGCGCCCCCGCCTCGGCCGCGACGCCGGTCCGGGACATCGAGCCGCCGCTCGGCAGGGCCTGGAAGAGACCTCCGGCCACGTTCGCCCACCCCTGCGAGCGGAAGTCGGCGTTGGTGTCCGAGCGGGAGCCGTCGGGGTTCGGCATCGAGGGCGCGATGGACGCGGCCTGCGCCAGTCCGACGAGCGCGACGGCGACCGCGCCGCCCACGAGGGCGGGCGCCGCGGACACGTCGGGGAGCGACAGGCTGGGCAGCGCAGACGGGATCGAGGCGATGTCGGCGACCTGACGCACGTCGATCCCGGCCACCACGACGACGACGGTCACCGCGACCATCGCGACGAGGAGCGCGACGGGGACGAGGCGCCGGACCGACCGGGCCAGGGCCCACGCGAGGATCGTCGCGGCCGCGACCAGCGTGGTCGCGAGGTCCCACGACGTGACGTGGACGAGCCAGTCGCCGAGCTGGTAGAGCCGGTTGTGGCCCTGCGGGTCGTAGCCGGTCGCGTCCTCGAGGACACCCGTGACGATCTGCAGGGCGATCCCGGTGGAGAAGCCCACCATGACCGCGTTGGAGACGAAGCTCATGACGGCGCCGAGGCGCAGCGCGCCGAGCACCAGCATGACGAGGCCGACCATGATCGTGAGCGTCGCGACGTTGGCGGGGTCCGTGGGGTCCAGGCCGGCGGCCGCGAGGACGCTCTGCGAGGTGAGCGCGATCGCGCTCGTCAGCGTCGTGATCATGAGGACGGTCCGCGCGGTCAGCGACCCGACGATCGCGGGCGCGACACCGGCGTAGAGCCCGGCGACCGGGTTGAAGCCGGCGATCGAGGCGTAGGCCATGCCCTCCGGGATCGAGAAGAGACCGGTCACCATGCCGGAGACCACGTCCGAGCGCGTCGGGCGCCCGGCGCGTCGCAGCAGACCGGCCCAGCCGGTCCGCCCGGTCCGCCCGGGGTGGCGGCCGTCGTCGGGGCCCGTGCCTCCGGGGCCGGCGGGTGCGCCGGTGCCGGGCACGGTCAGCGCTCCGCGGGGCCGGCCGGGCCGGCCGGTGCGGGCACGGGACCGAGCGCGCCGAACTCGGGCCTGCCCGCGGGGACGGTGACGCGCAGCGGCGGCATCGAGCGGACGACGAGCCACAGCGGGACGACGGCCACGCACAGCACCGGCAGCAGCTGGACGTCGCCGACGGTCACGGCCGCCATGAACAGCGCGAGCCAGCCGTCCCGGGCCACCACCAGGACGGCTCCCAGCACGCCGGCCGAGACGGCGATCGCGGGGGGCACCGCGGGGACGAGCCCCGAGGCCGAGAGCCCCAGGGCCACACCGACGAAGACCGCCGGGAAGATGCGGCCGCCGCGGAAGCCCGCGCCCGCCGCGACGACGAGCGCGGCGAGCTTCACGACGGCCATGAGGAGGATCGCGGACCAGGCGAGGGTGTCGGCCTGGTCGGCGAGCTCCTTCATCTCCTCGAGGCCCTTGAAGAGGGTGAGGGGCCCGCCCAGGACACCCAACAGGCCCAGCACCAGGCCCCCGAGCCCCAGCGCGAGCACCGGGCTGCGGAAACGGTGGAAGAGGGTGTGCACGGGGGTGAACGCGAGCACCGCGAGGAGCGTGACCAGGGCCGCGACGGTGGCGATCACCGCCATGCTAGCCACGTCGCCCAGGGCCGGGCCGGGGTAGTCGGGGAGGTCGACCGCGAACGTCGGGGCGCCCACCGCCGTCATGGTGACGGCGCCCGCCCCGGCGGCACCCAGGGGGGCGAACAGGCGGTCGAACAGGGGGCCGCTCCGGTCGCCGCGCTCGGCGAAGCTCTCGGTGAGCACGAGCGCCGCGGCGAGGGGAGTCGCGAACATCGCGCCGATGGTGCCGGCCATCGCGAGCGCGACCGCCCCCGTGACGGGGACGCCGAACCGCGGGCGGCACAGGAACCACGCGGCGAGCGCGACGTTGATCGCGATGATCGGGTTCTCGGGACCGAGGCTCACCCCTCCGGCGAGGCCCAGGACGAGCGCGAGCGCGAGACCCGGCAGGGCCCGGAGCGGGAGCGGGGCGGAGACGAGCTCCGTGGTGGCCGGGTCGATGCCGGCGTGCCCCGGCGCCCAGCGGACGGTGGCACCCACGAGCACCCCGGTGAGGGTGAGCACGAGCACCGTCCACCACGTGCGCGTCGTCGTGACCCCCCAGGCCTGCGGCAGCCGGTCCCACACCAGGTGCTGGATCCAGGTCGCGAGCTCCGAGAGCACGAGGAGCGTGAGCGCGCTGACGACACCGACGACGAGGGCCGGGACCACGGACCGCAGGAGGCGCCTCGTCGTGAGGGCGGTAGCCGGCGCGTCGGACACACGGGAAGAGAACCACGGGCGGGCCAGGGCTGCATCCGGAGTCCCGGAGCCCCGGGAGCCGTGGAAGCCCTGGGCCTCGGCGCTCGCGGCGTGCCGGTCGCGACCGCTGACGCTCGCCGCGCGCAACCCAGGGCCCAGGGTTACGTTCGACGCGTCCCGGGGCGCAGCGCCGCGCCCCCGCCGAACGTACGAACCGGAACGAGAGGTCTGACGTGGCAACGCTCACCGTGTGGAAGTTCGACACCCCCGAGGGCGCGCAGCGCGCCGAGGACGCGCTGCTCGCGCTCCAGAAGCAGGAGCTCATCCAGGTCCAGGACGCGGCGATCGTGTCCTGGGAGGAGGGCAAGAAGAAGCCGAAGACGCGGCAGGGCAACAACACGACGGCGGTCGGGGCGCTCGGCGGCACGTTCTGGGGCCTGCTGTTCGGCCTCCTCTTCTTCGTCCCGCTGCTCGGGGCGGCCATCGGCGCGGCCTCCGGCGCGATCGCGGGCGCGCTGACCGACGTCGGCATCGACGACGACTTCATCGACTCCGTGCGCAGCAAGGTCACGCCGGGCACGTCGGCCCTGTTCGTGCTCACGTCGGGCGCCGTGATCGACCGGGTGCACGAGGCGCTGCAGGCCGACGGCGTCCACGGCGAGCTCATCCAGACGAACCTCTCGGCGGACGAGGAGGCCAAGCTCCGCGCGGCCTTCGACGAGAACGCCTGAGCGGCCCTCCCCGGGTGAGGTGCCCAACGGCGGCGCGGACCGCCGTCGGGCACCTCACCCGCCCGTACGCCACGGCACCGGTGCCGTAGCCCGCGCAGTCCCCGTCGTCCCGCCCCGGGACCGGACCACGAAGGAGGCCGCCCATGGGCGCGGCGATCGGTCAGTCCCTCCCCGTCGCGGTGGGTGTGCTCATCAGCCCCCTGCCGATCGTGGCGGTCGTGCTCATGCTCGTGAGCGGGCGGGCGAAGGCGAACGCCTTCTCGTTCCTCGTCGGGTGGTTCGTCGCGGTCGGGGCGGTCACGCTGCTCGTCGCGACGCTCGCCGGGGCCGCCACGCCGGACGACGACGGCCCGCCGCTGTGGGCCGCGATCCTCAAGATCATCCTGGGCGTCCTGCTGCTCCTCCTCGCGGTGAAGCAGTGGCGCGGTCGCCCGCGGGCCGGGGTCGAGCCGCCGGCGCCGACGTGGATGGCGGCGATCGACGCGTTCACGCCCGTGAAGGCCGCCGGCCTCGCGGTGCTGCTGGGCGCGGTCAACCCCAAGAACCTGCTGCTCGTGGTCTCCGGCGGGGCGGCGATCGCGTCGGCCGCCCCCGCGGACACGAACGCCCAGGTGGTCGCGTCCGTCGTGTTCGCGCTCGTCGCGAGCCTCGGCGTCGCGACCCCGGTCTTCATCTACCTGTTCATGGGGTCCCGCGCCGCCACGATGCTCGACGAGCTCAAGGCGTGGATGATCCACAACAACGCGGTCATCATGGCCGTCCTCCTGCTCGTCCTGGGCGCCAAGATGCTCGGCGACGGCATCTCCGCGCTCTGACCCCGGAGGAGCACGAGGTGCTCCCGCGCGACGACCTCGCGCCGACCGGTCCCGCGACGGCGAGCGGCTACTCGATGCCCTCGGCGCGCCGCTCGTCGACCGTGCGCTCGGCCTCCAGGGCGGCCTCGCGGTTCTTGCGGCGGCGCCGCGCGGTGCCGCCGTCGCCGTCCCGCCCCTTGCCCCTGCCGTGCGGGTGGTGCCCCTCCGAGTCGGGGTCGTGCAGCATGTGGGACTCGATGAGCTCGTGCCGCTGGAGGTACGTGTTGGCCACCGCCTGGATCGTCGCGGCGATCGGCAGCGCGAGGAACGCGCCCAGCGCGCCGAACACCGCGCCGAACGCGAGCACGACGACGAAGCTCACCGCCGGGTTCATCTCCAGCGCGCGGGCGGAGACCTTGGGCGAGAAGTAGAGGTTCTCGAGCTGCTGGTACCCGATGATGAACGCGAGCACGCCCAGCGCCTGCGGCAGGCCCTGGGACGTGAGCGCGACCGCGACGGGCAGCGCGCCGCCGATGTACGTGCCGATCGTGGGGACGAACTGCGAGACGACGCCGGTGAACACCGCGAGGGGGAGCGCGTAGGGCGTCTGGATGATTACCAGGAAGACGAACGTGAAGACGCTCGACAACGCAGCGAGGACGATGCGGGAATTGATGAAGTCGGAGACCTTGACCTGGGTGATCTCCCAGAGCCGCAGGACCTCCTCCTGGCGGTTCGGCGTGAGCCAGCGGCACACCGCGGCGCGGAACTTGGGCCCCGCCGCGAGCAGGTAGTAGGTGACGAGCATGATCGTCAGGGACGCGAAGATCCCCCCGACGATCGTGGTGGTGACGACGAGGGCGCCGGACGCGACGTCGTCGCCGAAGTCGCTGAGGATCTGCCGGACGAGGTCGTCGGAGTCGGGGATGGCGACGTCGAAACGTTCCGCGACGAAGTCCTGGATGCTCGCGTACAGGTCGGGGAGCGACTCGACGAGCTGGATGAGCTGCTGGACGAACAGGTTCCCGAAGAGCGCGAGCACCACGAGGATCGTCAGGAGCGAGCCGATCAGAGCCACCGCCGCCGCCGCGCCGCGGCGCCAGCCGTGGCGCACGAGCCACACGACGATGGGCTCCAGGGCGAGCGCGACGAAGAACGCGATGAGGATGTTGACCCCGAGCGACTTGAGCTGCCCCAGGGCGTACCACGCGAAGATCCCGACGAAGACCGCGACGACGCCCATCGCGAGCGCGCGCGGGACCCAGCGCGGGGGCCGGCGGGAGTCGTGCTGGACGGGGCGCGTGCCGGCGTCCGGCACGTCCGACCACGGGTCCTCGGCGGGGGTCGGCGTCGTCATGCCCCGAACCTAGTGGCGTCCCCGGCGGCGGGCCCGGCGGGCGCGCCGCACCTTCCGGATGCCGAACGCCGCGACCGGTGCCACGATCGACGCGCACGCTCGTCCGCTCGTCTCGCTCCGGCCACGGTCGGCTCTCCAGGAGGACTCGCATGGCACGTTCGTCGCAGGTCTCGGCATGGGTCGGCTGGGTCTGGTTCGCGGGGATCGTCCTCGTGACGATCGGCTTCTTCAACGCGATCAGCGGGCTGGTCGCCGTCTTCTCCCCGAACAGCCTCGTCGGCGTGACCGACGCGGGCATCGTCGTCCTCGACGTCTCGACGTGGGGCTGGATCCACCTCGTCATCGGGGTGCTGCTCGTCCTCACCGGCTTCGCGCTGCTCTCCGGCAAGGGCTGGGCGCGCATGGTCGCCATCGTCCTCGTCGTCCTCAACGCGATCGCCCAGTTCACGACCCTCCAGGTGACGCCCTGGTGGTCGATCGTGACCATCGCGCTCGACGTGTTCGTCCTGTGGGCGCTCGTGGTCCACGGCGACGAGGCCGAGCGCGCCGCACGCTGAGCCGCCCCGCCCCGAGACCCGGTCCGGGTGACCTGCCCGCGCACCGTCGTCCTCGTCCACCGCAGACCCAGGGAGCATCGCCCATGGCAACGTCCACCTTCGGCCCCGTCGAGATCGTCGCGGTCGCCTTCCCGTCGGACCGCATCCCCGCGGGGGTGCAGGCCTCCGTCCTGGAGGTGCTCGCGGAGGGCACCGTCACGCTCCTCGACCTCGCGGTCGTCCGCCGCTCCGACGCCGGCGACGTCGAGGTCATCGAGGTGACCGACCTGGGCGACGAGCTCGAGATCACGGACGTCGAGCTCACGGGCGCCGGCCTCGCGGGCGAGGAGGACCTCGACGCCGTCGCCGCCGGGCTCGCCCCGGGCACGTCGGCCCTCGTCCTCGTCGTCGAGCACACGTGGGCCCGCGGCGTGATCACCGCGACCAGCGCGGCCGACGGCGTCGTGCTGCTCAGCGAGCGCATCCCGGCCGAGGTCGTCAACGAGGTCGCCGACCTCGCGCTCGTCGAGGACTGAGCCGCCCGCGCACCCGACACCGCCACCGAACCAGGAGAACCCCATGCCCATCCGTCGAATCGGCCGTCCCGGGCTCATCGGGACCGCCGCCCGCACCGCGGTCATCGCGGGTACCGCGTCCGCGACCGCGGGCGCCGTGCAGCGCCACCAGGCGAACCGTGCCCAGCAGTCGTGGGAGGCCCAGCAGGCCGAGGCCGCGCAGGAGCAGGCTCGCATCGAGGCGGCGGCCCAGCAGGCCGCGGCCCAGTACGCCCAGCCTGCGCCGGCCGCGCCTGCCGCGGCCCCGGCGCAGGACGACCTGCTCGGCCAGCTCGAGCGGCTCGGTCAGCTCCACGCCTCGGGCGTGCTGAGCGACGCCGAGTTCGCCGCGGCCAAGGCCAAGCTGCTCGGCTGACGAGGAGGAGCGCCATGGCCACGTTCACCGTCTGGAAGTTCGACTCTCCCGAGGGCGCGGACACCGCGTCCCGCATCCTGCACGACTCGGCCTCGGAGCACGCGATCCGCATCATCGACACCGCGGTCGTCACGTGGCCGGAGGGCGCGGCCAAGCCGACGACCCGCCACGGTCACCAGGACGAGTGGCGCGGCACCGGCTGGGGCGCGTTCTGGGGGCTGCTGCTCGGCTCGCTCTTCTTCGCCCCCGTCCTGGGCGCGGCGGCCGGAGCCGCCATCGGCGCGTCGACGAAGGCGATGGCCGCCGTGGGGATCGACAAGGACCAGCTGAACCGCATCCGGGAGGGCGTCACGCCCGGCTCGTCCGCCCTGTTCGTCGTCACCGAGGACGGCGACCTCGACCGGGTCGGCGAACGGTTCCACGGCACCCACGGGAAGCTCGTCGCCACGAACCTCACGGAGGCGGAGCGGAGCACGCTCCTCGAGACGTTCGACTGACCGCCCGGCCCCGCGCGCCGTCAGTCGTCGAGGCGCGCGGGGAGGCCGAACAGCGGAAACCACGAGGCCGTGTCGAGGAACGCGTTGATCGCCGTCACCCGCCCGTCCTCGGTCTCGACCACCTGCAGCGCCCACGGCTCGTGGCCGCCGCCCGCAGCCCGGCGGTACTGGCCGAACCCGAACGTGCCGTTCACCGCGACCGGCACCATGCGGGATCCCTCGCACTCGTGCCCGGGGCCGGTCATCCAGGTCACGATGTCCGCCGTGCCCTTCATCCACAGCGGGTACGGCGGCATGGACAGCGTCGCGTCCTCGTGGAGGATCGCGACGAGCGCGTCCATGTCGTAGCGCTCGAACGCGTCGAGGTACCGCTCGAGCAGCAGCCTCTCCTCGTCGCCGAGCCCCGCGTTCGACGCGACCGGAGCGGGTGCGGGCTCGGCGTCGCCTGCGAGCCCCGAGCTGTCCCAGTGGGCGCGCGCCGCCATGGTCGCGCGCGCACGCTGCAGCGCGCTGTTCACGGACGCCACCGACGTGTCGAGCAGCTCCGCGACCTCGCTCGCCTGCCAGCGCAGCACCTCGCGCAGCAGGAGCACGGCGCGCTGCTTGGGCGGCAGGAACTGCAGCGCGGCCACGAACGCGAGCCGGATGGTCTCGCGGCCCACCGCGACCTGCGCCGGGTCGCCGTCGTGCGGCAGCACGCGGTCGTCGGGGACCGGCTCGACCCACGTCTCCTCCGGGAGCACCTGGCCGAGGTTCTCGGCCTCCGGCGCCTGCGGGCCGCCGAGGCCCATGGGGCGCTCACGCCGCTTGCGCGCGCCCAGCGCGTCGAAGCACACGTTCGTCGCGATGCGGTAGAGCCAGGAGCGCAGCGACGAGCGGCCCTCGAACCGGTCGTAGGAGCGCCACGCGCGCAGGAACGTCTCCTGCACGGCGTCCTCCGCCTCGAACGAGGAGCCGAGCATGCGGTAGCAGTAGCCCGTGATCTCCCGGCGGTGGCCCGCGAGGACCGCGTCGAGGTCGTCGCGCTCGGGCAGGGGGGCGGCGCCGGGCGCGGTGGCTCCCGGGCGGAGGCTCGTGGGGGTGGCGAGGTCGGTCATGGTGCTGCCTCTCAGGACTCGAGGGTCTCGACGTTCGCGAGGGGTGCCTACGGGTGGGCGCGCGATGCCGCGACCACCCGTGCGGGACCAGGGGAGTGGCCCACCTCACACACGCTACCTCTGCCCTCCGACACGGCACAGCCCGTGCCGACCCCGGGGTCGCTCCCCGGGCTCGCGTCGGGGTGGGGAGGAACCCCGGGCTCGACGACCGGGCTCAGTCGTCCAGGTCGAGCTCGAACCACACGGTCTTGCCCGGCGCGCCGTCGACCGCGTCGACGCCCCAGCGCGACGCGCAGCGCTCGAGGAACTGCACCCCCCGGCCGCCCGTCTCGTCCGGGCGGGGGGACCGGAGCCGGGGGAGCGCCGGCGAGCCGTCCCGCACCGCGACGCGCAGGACGCGGTGCCCGACCTCGAGCTCCGCCTCGACCGGGGCCGCGCCGTGCTGGACGGCGTTCGTCAGGACCTCGCTCGTGAGCAGCATCGCGATGCGGCGGACCGACGCGGAGACGTCACAGCTCTCGAGGACGTCGTCCACCCAGCGGCGGGCGGGCCCGATCGCCGACGACAGGTGCTCGACCTGCCGCGTCAGGACGGATGGCCGTCCCGGGCCGGGCGGTCGGGCGACGGTGTGCCGGACGCGCAGGGCGAGGACGGCGACGTCGTCGCGCTGGTCGGACACGAGCCGACGCACGAGCGCGTCGGGCAGGGCGGACGTCGCGGTGGTCGTGAGCTCGGCGAGGACGGCCTGCAGGGCGCCGAGCCGCTCGGCGTAGGACGTGCCGCGCCGCTCGACGAGACCGTCGGTGTACAGGAGGAGCGTGTCGCCGTGCGCGAGGTGCGCGCGGTGGTCGTGCCGCGTGGTGCCGGGGACGACGCCCAGCATGAGGTCCGGGGGCGCGTCGAGCGTCTCGACGCGGCCGTCGGCGCGCAGCACGAGCGGGGACGGGTGCCCGGCGTTCGACCACGTGACGTCGAACCCGTGCGGGGTGCGGTCGAGCCGCACGACGGCGGCCGTGCCGCTCGAGTGCAGCGCGAGGCCGCGGTTGGCCCGGTCCAGGAGCCGGAGCAGGACGGCGGGCGGCTCGTCCTGGCACCATGCGAACGTGCGCAGCATGGAGCGGAGCTGGCCCATCTGGGCGGCCGCGCGCATGTCGTGGCCGGTGACGTCCCCGATCATGAGGACGCACGCGTCGTCGTCGAGCACCACGGCGTCGTACCAGTCGCCGCCGACCTGGTCGGTGCGGGTCGCGGACGCGTAGGTGGCGGCGAGCTCCGCGCTCCGCACCGACGGCAGTTCGGTGAGCATCGCGGCCTGGAGCGTCGCCGCGACGCGGTGCCGCTCCTCCAGGAGCCGGACGCGGTCGAGCGCGTGCGCGACGTACGAGGCGATCGCGGTCTTCGTCTGGACCGCGTCGTCGTCGAACTCGCGCGCCGCCTCCCAGGCCAGGGCGACGACGCCGAGCAGCCGCTCGCCCACGAGGACGGGCAGGAACGCGCGGGCCTCGACGTCGTCGGACGCGATGAGCGCCGCCGCCTCGGGCAGCCGCGCGGCGTACCGTGCGTGGTCGGGGAAGAACAGCGGCTCGCGCGTGCGGGCGGCGATCGCGGCGCCGCGATCGTCGTCGATCCGCATCCGGCGGAACGACGCGGGGACGCCCGGCTCCAGGTGGTCGAGCGTCGTGTACTCGAGGCGGTTGCCGCTCGCGTCGAGCATCGCGAGGCCCGCGTAGCGGGCACCGATCGCGGCCCCGACCGCGGAGAGCCGCTCGGCGACGTCGCGCACGGACGTCGCGGCGGCGAACGACTCGGAGAGCTCCAGCAGGAGGCGGGACCGCCGGTTGGCCGCGAGCGCGACGCGCTGCATGCGCTTCGCCCGCGCCCGGGCGAGCCGCAGCCGCAGCTCCGAGGTGCACGCGGAGGCGAGGTCGGCGAGGGTCGCGAGGTCCTCGTCGGACCACGGCCGCGGTCGCCCGTCGAACGCGCACAGCGACCCGACGGCGCGGCCGTGCGGGTCGAAGATCGGGAAGCCCGCGTAGGACACGACGCCGATGTCGTCGACGGCGCGGAGCGAGGCGAGGTGCGGGACGACCCGCGCGTCCTCGACCACGAGCGGCCGCGCGTCGCTCGTGACGAACTGGCAGAACGTGTGGCTCAGGGGCGTGCGACGCTCGGACTGGTACGGCTCGGGCAGGCCCAGCGCGCCGGGCAGCACCGCCTCGTCGTCGAGGACGAGCGTGACCAGCGCCGACGGCACCCCGAGCTGCCGCCGCACGAGGCGCGCGAACCGGTCGAACGACTCGTCCGCCACCGGCTCGGCGAGCCCCGCCTGCGCGAGCTCGTGGATCGCCTGGGCGTCGGTCATGGTGCCAGTATCACCAGGACGAGGCCGGTCAAACAGTGCAAGCCGCGCCAGCCGGGCACGGGGACGGGGTGAAATCGGGAAGGAGGGAACCTCGGGTGGGGGTGCTGCGTGTACCGCTCGTGACACCACGACACCACGGCGGGCGCGGCCCGCGAGGGGCGGCGACGTGACCGCGACGGGTGCGGACGACGCGTCCGTGGTCGAGATCGACCTCGTCGCCCGGCGCACGCGCGACGAGGAGTTCTCGGCGTTCATGCGGGACGCCCGCGACCCCCTGCACCGCATGGCGTACCTGCTCTGCGGGGACCGGCACCGGGCGGAGGAGCTCACGCAGCACGCGCTCGAGCGCACGTACCGCGCGTGGTCGCGGGCCCGCGAGCGCGACCCGCTCGCCTACGCCCGCCGCGTGCTGGCCAACCTCCGTGTCGACACGTGGCGCCGCACGCGGCGCGAGGTGCTCGCCGGGCCGGACGAGCTCACGCGGGCGGAGGGCGTCCGTCGACCGGGCCGTCCCGGCACCGGGGAGCCGACGGGTTCCGTCGACGACCGCGACGCCGTCGTGCGCGCGCTCCTGACGCTCCCGGTCAAGCAGCGTCGCGTCGTCGTCCTGCGGCACCTGCTCGACCTCAGCGAGAGCGAGGTCGCCGCCGAGCTCGGCATGCCCGTCGGCACCGTGAAGTCCACGGCCTCCCGGGGCCTCGCCCGTCTCCGCGAGCTGCTCGGCGCGCCCGACAGCGGTGCTCCCGGCCCGACCGTGCCGGCCACCCAGACCGCGCCGACGACCCTGACGACCCAGACCTCCCCGACCGCCCGGAACTCCGGAAGGACACCCCGATGAGCCCCGCGAACGGAAGCCCGGCGCCCACCCCGCCCGAGGACGACTTCCTCGCCCGGCTGCGCCGCACGGCCGACGACGCCGTCCCGCCCTCGACGCTCGACCTCGACGTGGTCCTCCGGTCCAGCCGGCGCGGCGTGCAGCGGCGCCGGTCGCTGGCCGGCGCCGCGGGCGTCGTCGCGCTGGGGCTCGTCGGGACGGGCGTCGTGACGGTGGGCGGCCCGGACGGGCTCCGCGACCTCGCGCGCGAGGTCGTCACCGGGTCGCCGGGGTACGAGGTCGTCACCGCGCAGGCCACGCTCGTCGACGTCGCGCCGGGCGTCGTCGCGGTCGAGGAGCCCGCCACATACCTGCGCGACGACGGCACGTACGTCCTCGACCTCGGCCTGCCCGCGTGGGACGGGGACGACCGGTTCCTCGTGGAGGCCGGTGTCGTGAACGATCTGGGCCACCTCTCGACCGACGTCACGCTCCGCGCTGGCGACGACAGCGACCTCGCCGCGCTGCGCGCCGGGCGGCCGGCGGGGACGGTGATCGACGACGGCCCGCACCTCGTCGTCGTCGACCCCCTGAGCGGCCGAACCCTGGTGGTCGGGGTCGAGCCGGACTCCGCGCTCGTCGGGAGCGTGCCGACCCGCAGCTACGTCGGCCTGACCGGCGAGGTCACGGACAGCACGGGCCTCCGGGCGACGACGCTCGAGCTCCCCACCTCCCAGGTCCACGACGGGCTGTTCGTCGACTTCGAGGTCTACGCCGCCGTGCTGGGCGGTGACGGGACGGCCCTGCCCGACGTGCGCGGCTACCTGGGCTTCACGGACGTCCAGCACCTGTACGGCACGTGCTCGCCGCCCGCCGCGGACCGCCCGGACTCCGAGGCGTGCGCCGTGCGGTACGACGCCGCGACGGGCCGGGTCGAGGTGGACCGGGGCTACCCGTCCATGGCCGCGGACCCCGTGCTCGACGCGCTGCGCGCGGAGGTCGCGGGCCTCGACGACCCGCTGGCCGCTCCCGACCTGCTCACGCCGTGCCTCGAGGCGCGCGGCGTCCCCGACCCGTGGTCGTCCGACGTCCGGCCGACGGGCGACGGTCCCCAGGCCGACGCGTGGCGACGGTGCCTGCTCGACGCCACGGACGTCGGCACGCTGGGCCGGTCCTGAGGCCGACGGTCAGGTGCCCCCACGGGCCCGGAGGTCCGTGATGGCGTGCTCGGCGCCGTGCGCGTCGAGGTAGGTGCCGCCGCGGACCTCGGCGGCGAGCGCGCCGTCAGGCCCCGTCGTGAAGCGGTGGACGAGCGGGTGGCCGGTGGGCACGTCGAGGTCCTGGACCTCCTCGGGCGTGAGGTCGTCCACGAGCACGGACAGCGCGCGCAGCGAGTTGCCGTGCCCGACGACGAGGACCGCCTCGCCGTGCGCGAGCGTCGTGCGGGTCGCGGCCCAGAAGGGGCGGAGCCGTTCGACGACGTCGGCGAGGGACTCCGCGTCGGGGCGCAGCGCGGCGCGCGCGGCGTCGGGCAGGCGCAGCAGCGTGTCGTCGACGAGCGGGCGCGCGGGGTCGTCCGCCGCGAGCGGCGGTGGTCGGTGCAGGTAGGAGCGGCGGTAGCGCCAGTAGGCGGCCTCGCCGTAGTCGCGCCGGACGACGTCGCGCAGCTTGTCCGTGAACGCGCCGTAGTGACGCTCGACGAGGCGCCACTCGACGGCGAGCGGGGGCGGACCGGGCAGCGCGTCGGCGACGATCGCGGCCGTCGTCGAGGCGCGCACGAGCGGGGACGTCACGACGCGGCGCGGGGCCAGGGCAGGCTCGCGCGCGACGGCGTCCGCGAGCAGCCGGGCCGCGCGCCCGGCCTCCGCGACCCCGACGTCCGAGAGCGGCACGTCCAGGAGGCCCGTGAAGCGGTCGCCCGCGTTGAACGTGCTCTGCCCGTGGCGCACGAGGACGAGGGTGCCGGCAGGACCGCCGTCCGACGACCCGGGCGACCGGCCGGACGACGAGCCCCGAGACCGGTCGGACGGCGAGCCCATCGCTCAGACCTCGAGCAGCCCGCGCTGGTGCGCGAGCGAGACGGCCTCGGCCCGCCCGGACGCGCCGAGCTTGGCCAGGACGTTGGACACGTGCACGCTCACCGTCTTCGCCGAGATGAACAGGCGCTCGCCGATCTGCCGGTTGGTCAGGCCCTGCGCGACGAGCAGCAGGACCTCCTCCTCGCGCTCGGTGAGGACCGCCGTCGTGGACCGTCGGACCCCGGGCAGGTCGAGCCGGCCGCGGCGCCCGAGCGCGCGCACCGCCTCCGCGAGCGGGGCCGCGCCCATCGACTCGGCCTCCTCGAGCGCCTGCGCCGCCTCGATCTCGGCCGCGTTGCGGTCGCCCGCGCCGAGCAGCGCCTGGGCCCACCGGAAGCGCGAGCGGGCGACCTCGTACCGGTAGCCGTAGTCGAAGAGGCGTGTCGTCTCCTCCCACAGCGCCGGGTCGTCCTCGCCCGTGAGGCGCGAGTGCTCGGCCGCGGCGCGCGCGAGCCAGGCGCGCCCCTCGGGCCCGAGGCGACCGCCGCGCGGTCGGCCGCGCTCCGCCGTCGTGCGCGCGGCCTCCAGCAGCTCGTCGCCGCGGGCGACGAGCGCCTCGACCTGCCCGGTGCCCGACGCACCCTGGAGGCGCGCCGCGTCCGCGGCGTCGGCGAGCGCGGCGAGCGCGAGCGCCGAGATCCAGATGCGGCCCAGGAAGTAGTCGCTCCAGGTGCGGCCCAGGTGGTCCACGAGCTCGACGGCCAGCGCGACCGCCTCCTCGTCGCGCCCCGCCCAGGTGAGCGCGTCGATCGAGCAGCCGCCGGAGATGAGCGCGATCTGCCCGTCCCGGAACCAGTCCCGCCGCAGGGCCGTGCCGCGGGCGAGCGCGTCGTCGTCGCCGCGCGCCACGGCCGCGTAGAGCTGGACGCAGGAGAGCTGCGGGGCGGACCCCTCGGGCATCGTCTCGCCCGTGGTCTCGGTGGGCGTGAGGTCGCCGAGCACGTAGCGCACGAGGTCGCGGAACAGGCGCAGCTCGACGCCGTACGCGCTCCAGCCGAGCCCGGTCGCGCGCGCCCGGTCGAGGCCGTCGGCCGTCACCTGCAGCGCCTCGTCGATGCGGCCCGCGTAGTAGCGGTTCGCCGCGATGTTGTACCAGCAGCGCAGCTCGGTGAGGATGTCGCCGGCCTCGACGGCGCGCTCCCGGGCCTGGGCGAGCAGCACCGCGGCCCGGTCGTCGTCCGCGACCTCGAGGATCGCCATCGTCGTGAGCACGTCGGCCTCGACGTCGGGCGCGTCGAGCCGGTGCGCGACGTCCAGGGCCTGCGCCGCGACCTCCGCGGCGAGCTCGTCGAGGTCGGCGTTCATCGCGGCGCGCGCCCGCATCGCGAGCGTCCACGCACGGTCGAGCGACGGCGGCTCCTCCGGGAGCACGGCCAGCGCGGCCTCGGTGTGGGCGAGGGTCTCCTCCACCTCCTCCGTGCCGAGCAGGTACCGCGACAGGACGTGCCGCAGCGACGCCTGGCGCATCGGGTCGCCCGCGGTGCCCTCGACGACCTTGCGCGCGAGCGCGACCGCGCGGTCCGGCTCGCCCGCGCGGCTCGCGGCCCCAGCCGCGGCGAGCGCGACGGTGACGCGGTCCTCGCCGAGGAGGTCCGCGGCGTCGGGCACGGCCCGCCACAGCCCGAGCACCTGCTCGAGGTGCCGCAGCTCCTCCGCGGGCGCGAGCACGCGCGCGGCCTTGCGGGCGGCGGCGCGCGACGCCGTGAGCGCGGCCGGGAGGTCGTGCGCGGCGAGCGCGTGGTGCGCGCGCAGCGCGGGCGACCCGAGTCCCGGGTCGTCGTCGAGCGCGGCGAGGTAGGCGCGGTGCACGCCCACGCGCTCGCCCGGCAGCAGGTCGGACGCGACGGCCTCGGCGAGGAGCGCGTGGCGGAACACGACCGTGTCGCGCGCGCCGTCGCCCTCGACCGCGAGCACGTGGTGGGCGATGGCCTCGCGCAGCGCCGCGTCGAACGAGCGCCCGGTCGCCGCCTCGCCGTCCGCGGCGTCGCGCGCGAGCGCGGCGCGCAGGAGCGGCTCGCTCACCTGGCGCCCGGACACCGACGCGACGCGCACCAGGTGCTGCACGGCGGGGTCGAGCACCTCCAGGCGGGCGCGCAGGACGTCCGCGAGGGACCAGGGCAGCTCGTCGTCGAGGCCCGACTCGACGAGCTCCTCGGCGAAGTACGCGTTGCCCTCGGAGCGCGTCCGCACGGACTCGAAGGCGTCCGGCAGCAGGGGTGCGCCCGCGAGCGCGGTCGTGAACTCGCGCAGCTCCCTCTCCGTGAAGGGGGAGAGCTGCACGTGCTCGACGCGCGGGTGCCGCAGGAGCTCCGCGAGCACGGGGCGCAGGGGGTGACGGCGGTGCAGGTCGTCCGCGCGGTAGCTCGCGACGACGAGCACGTGCTCCGCGCGCAGGCGCGCGACGACGAAGCGCAGGACGTCGCGGCTCGACGGGTCCGCCCAGTGCAGGTCCTCGACGACGAGCACGAGCGGGGCCTCGGCCGTCCCCGACGCGGCGAGCGCGGCCGCGACGCTCTCGAAGAGCTGGAGGCGCTCGCCCTGGCTCTGCTCGTCGTCCGCGGGCGTGCCGGCGTCGAGCAGGCGCGCGAGCGCGGGCCGCGCGGCCACGGTCTCGTCGACCGCGGGGTGCTGGGAGCGCAGCGTCGCCAGGGCCTCGGAGAAGGGGAGATAGGGGAGGCCGACCTCGCCGAGGTCCACGCAGTGGCTCCAGACGACGGTCGCGCCGCTCCCGGCGGCGAGCTCCGCCGCGCGCGTGAGGAGGCGGGTCTTGCCGACCCCGGCGTCGGCGCCGACGAGCACGACGCCCGGCTCGCCGCGGCGCGCGCGCTCGACCGCGGCCGCGAGCGCGTCGAGCTCGGCGGCGCGGGCCACGAAGGGCGCGCGCGAGGAGGGGCGTGGCACGGCTCCCATCCTCGCAGCGTGCACCGACACGTGACCAGCGGATAGACCACCGGAGCCCGCGCCGGACATGACGACGCCGCCGACGAGAGGGTTCTCGTCGACGGCGTCGGGCGGCGCGGTCACCGCGCCGCGCGGTCGTGACGCTGGCGGCGCCCGCGCCACCAGTGCAGCAGCGAGGGCTCGTCGTGCCGGAAGTCCTCCCGCAGCCGCTGCGTGCGGTAGGCGAGATCCGCCTCGAAGGTCGGATCGAACTGTGCGCTCATGGTCGTCCCCGTCTCTGCAGGCACCCTGCCTGTCCGACACTCACGTTCGTCCTGAGCCCCCGGGCGTCGCATCGGACGACCGCGCACCGTTCGGGGGAGGGGGCCTTAGGCGGTGCCCACCCCCGACCCTGAGGCGTCTGAGGTGGGTCGTCGCGCCTAAGGCACCCGGCATCGACGTGACCGGCGTCACTCCTCCCGTTGCCAACGACCCGGCCCCGGCGCAGACTGGACGAAGGACCGGACCCGCCTGTGGGGGTGACCTCGTGACCGACACCTACGACATGCTGCCGATGCTGGGCCGTGGCAAGCACCGCAACCCGAAGAAGGGCGCGTGCTTCATGGAGCTCGCGTCCTACCTCGCGGGGGAGCGGTGGAGCGACCATCCACGGTGCACGCACCCGCTGCTCGCGATGCTCGCGCGCGCCGTGAACGACCTCACGGTCGACCCGGAGCGCCCCAAGCTCGCGCCGCTCATCCCGTCCGTCATCGGGCTGACGAGCGACGACCCGCACTGGGACGTGCGCATCTCGCTGCGCGCCGCCGTCGCGGCGCTGCCGATCGCCCCGGCGGACCGGCAGCAGACGCTCGCCGTCGCGATCATCGGGGCGGAGAAGATGCTCGACGTCCTCGACGACCGGCCCGCGGGCACGCTGAGCGCCGAGTCGGCGGACGCGCTCGCGAGCTGCCCGCGCACGGCGCGCTGGGCGCAGCGGTTCTGCGAGGGCGCGCGGCTGCGGCCGAGCCGGTTCGTGCGCGACGCCGCGCCGAGCATCATCTCCGCGGCGGTGCAGGGCATCGCCGAGGCGTGCGTGCCGGACCCGGACGAGCGCCTGCGCGCGCTGCTCGCCGCGACGATCGACGACTGCCGGGCGTGGGACGACGCCGAGCCCGCACCGGCGCTCGACCCCGAGTCGTGGGCCCCCGTCGTGCGGCCGTCCGCCGTCGGGACCCGGTGAGCCGCCGGTGAGCGTCACGGGGGACGGGCTCGACGAGGCCCTGGGCGCGCACCTCTGGGCCGCCGTGGACCCGGCGGTCCCGCCCAGCGGGACGGGCTGCGCGGAGTGCGACGCGGCCGGCGGGTGGTGGGTCCACCTGCGCCGCTGCGCGACGTGCGGCCACGTGGGGTGCTGCGACACGTCGCCGGCCCAGCACGCGACGGCGCACTTCCAGGAGACCGGCCACCGCCTCGTGCGCTCCTTCGAGCCCGGCGAGGACTGGTACTGGGACTACGAGACGGAGCAGATCCTCGAGGGCCCGCACCTCGCGGCGCCGCTCTCGCGCCCGCCGAAGCAGGGCTCGCCCGCGCCGGCCGACCGCGTGCCCTCCGACTGGACCTCGCTCATCCACCGCTGACCACCCGCACCCGTCGCCGAACCCGGGGTCGCTCCTCACCTGATCCGTCAGGTGCGGAGCGACCCCGGGTTCGGCGTTTCCGGGGCCCGTGGGGGCGTGGCCGGGGATGTCGTGTGCTGTTACCTGTTGTCTTTTTCTGGTGGAAGTTGTTTGATTCTGGGGAGACGTCGCGGTGCGCCAAGGAGGGCGACCGCCGGACACGGGAGCCCGGTACGCCGCCGCGTCGGAGCAGTCCTTGGATTCACTCGACGAGGAGGAAGCACGGATGCAGTCCATGACAGCGGTAGCACCACCACGGGGCAGACCGGCGAGGATCGTCGCGGCGGCGCTGGCCGCCGCGCTGACCGTCCCCCTGGCCGTGGCGACGGCGGTCGGGGCGACCGCGACGCCGGCGGCCACGACCACGGACGAGGCGGGAGCGACCGACGTCGCGGCCCAGGACCTCGCGCTCGACAACGGCCTCAAGGGCGAGTACTTCCTGTCCGGCGGCCCCGGCTGGCCGCTCACCGACCTCAAGGCCACGATCCCCGACCAGCGGATCGAGTTCCCCAACCTGGTACCGACGTTCGCCGAGCTCACGGGCCGCGGCGAGCGCACCTCCGCGCGCTGGACGGGCAAGATCACGCCCGACTTCAGCGAGGCGTACACGTTCTCCGCGATCGGCGACAACGGCTTCCGGTTGTGGATCGACGACCGCCTCGTCATCGACCACTGGGTCGACGACTGGGACGTCGAGCAGACCTCCGCACCGGTCCAGCTCCAGGCGGGCCAGGAGTACTCGTTCCGCATGGAGATGTTCCAGAACACGGGTGGCGCGCACCTCCGGTTGCGGTGGCAGAGCCCCTCGCAGGAACGTGAGATCGTGCCGACCGACGCGTTCACGTACCCCGACGACTTCGTCGTCTTCCCCGCGCAGGCCGCGCTCGAGAGCGACGGCACGAGCCTCAACGTGACGTTCCAGGGCGCCGCGGGCGGCGTCGACGAGAGCCTCGTCGACCACCTCAAGGTCCAGGTGGACCAGCTCGCGTGGCCCGTCGCGCAGGTCGCGGCGCAGGGCGACGTCCTGGGCATCACGCTCGCCGAGCCCGTCGACCGCGCGTCGACCGCCCGCCTGGTCTACGACGGCGAGGGCGACCTCACCGTCGGCGGCGAGAAGGTCGGCTCGCTCAACCTCCCGGTCACCAACGGGTCCGAGTTCCGGATCCAGACCCCGTGGGCCGACGACTTCGACCCCACCAACCCCCTGCCGGAGTACCCGCGCCCGCAGCTCACGCGCGACGCGTGGCAGAACCTCAACGGCGTCTGGCAGTTCGAGGCGGCGGAGTCCGACGACGCCGTGCCGAGCGGTCGTGACCTCGACGAGGAGATCGTCGTCCCGTACGCGGTCGAGTCCGCGCTGTCGGGCATCGAGCGGCGCGAGGACGACATGTTCTACCGCCGCACGTTCGAGGTGCCGCAGGACTGGGCGGTCGGGAGCGACAACCGGCTGCGCGTCAACTTCGGCGCCGTCGACTACGTCGCCACCGTGTACGTCAACGGCACCGAGGTCGGCACCCACCGCGGCGGGTACGAGTCGTTCTCCGTGGACGTCACGGACGCGCTCGTCGAGGGCACCGAGCAGGAGCTCGTGGTGCGCGCCGTCGACACGACGGACGGCAGCAACCAGGCCGTCGGCAAGCAGACGCTCAACCCGGGCGGCATCTTCTACACCCCGACGTCAGGCATCTGGCAGACGGTGTGGATGGAGCCGGTCCCCGCGGCGGCGATCGACGCCGTCGTCACGACGCCCGACGTCGAGGCCGGCGTCCTCGCGGTGACCGCGCAGTCGGCCTCCGCGTCGGACGACGCCGAGGTGACCGCCGTCGTGCGGGACGCCGAGGGCACCGAGGTCGGCACCGTCACCGGCGCCGCGAACGAGCTGCTCGCGGTCGAGATCCCGGACGCGCACCTGTGGTCGCCCGAGGACCCGTACCTCTACGACGTCGACGTCACGCTCACCGACGGCGGCTCGACCGACACGGTGGCCTCGTACGCGGGCATGCGCTCGATCGAGGTCTCCGAGGTGGACGGCGTCCAGCGCATCCTGCTCAACGGCGAGAACACCTTCCTCATGTCGACGCTCGACCAGGGCTACTGGCCGGACGGCATCTACACGCCCGCGTCCGACGAGGCGTACGTGTTCGACATCCAGGCCCACAAGGACCTGGGCTTCAACACGCTGCGCAAGCACATCAAGGTCGAGCCCGCGCGGTTCTACTACCACGCCGACACGCTGGGCCTGATGATCTGGCAGGACATCCCGAGCGGCTGGTTCAACAACGGCGACACGAACCCGGCGTCCCGCGTCTTCTGGGAGCAGGAGATGAAGGACATCATCGACCAGCACCGCTCGGTGCCGTCGATCGTCGGGTGGGTCACGTTCAACGAGGGCTGGGGCGAGTGGAACCTCGCCGACACGGCGCGGATCGGCAACACGATCGACGAGTACGACCCGAGCCGCATCCTCAACACGCACTCCGGCTACAACTGCTGCGCGTCCAAGGGTGACTCCAAGACGGGCGACATCATCGACTGGCACCAGTACACCGGCCCGGCCCTGCCGAAGCCGGACGCCACGCGCGCCGCGATCGACGGCGAGCACGGCGGCTTCTCGATGAGCGTGCCGGGCCACATGTGGCCGGGCGTCTCCGCCAACCCGTACGGCGGCGTCGCGAACAGCGAGGCGCTGACCGACGCGTACGTGCAGAACACGGAGAAGCTCGTCCGGCCCGCGCAGTGCTACCTGTCCGGCTCGGTGTACACCGAGATCTCCGACGTCGAGAACGAGCTCAACGGCTTCTACACCTACGACCGCCGCGTGCTCAAGATGGACGCCGCGCGCGTCAAGGACGTCAACGAGCGGGTCATCGAGGCGGCGAAGCAGGGCTCCGCGCCCGTCGACCCGGGCACCCCGGGCCTGACCGGCACGGGCCGCTGGTCGTTCGACGAGGGACAGGGCACGACGGTGGCCGACGGCGTGGGCGACCACCCGGCGTCGGGCGCGGGCACGTGGGTCGCCGGGCACGGCGAGTCCGGGTCCGCGATCAAGCTCAACGGCACGAACCAGTCGTTCACGACCGAGGGTCCCGTCGTCGACACGACCGGCTCGTACACGATCTCCGCGTGGGCGCAGCTCGACAAGACGCCCGGCGGCGCGTGGTCGACGATCGTCGGCCAGGACTCGTCGCTCGGCTCGAGCGCGTTCTACCTCCAGTACGGCGGGGGCGGCCGGTGGGCCTTCTCCTACGAGGGCGAGCCGCGCGCCGAGTACGTCGTGCAGCCCGTCCTGGGCGACTGGTACCACGTCGTGGGCGTCCGCGACGCGGCCGACCAGAAGCTCAAGCTCTACGTCAACGGCGAGCTCGTCGGCCAGTCCGACGTGTGCGGCGGCACCACGCCGTCCGGCCCGCTGACGATCGGGCGCGGGCAGTGGAGCGGCAACCCCGTCGACTACTGGCCGGGCACGATCGACGACGTGCGCGTCTTCGACCGGGCGCTGTCCGACGCCGAGGTCGCCCAGGTCTACGCCGGCGACGACGGCGAGGAGCCGGAGCTCGACGTGACGGTCACCGCGCAGACGCGCTGCCTCGCGGGCAAGGCCTACGTGGCCGTGCGCGCGACGAACGGCGAGGACGTCCCCGTGGACGTCACGCTCGACACGCCGTTCGGGACCAAGGCCTTCAGCGCCGTGGCGCCGGGGGCGAACGCGTACCAGTCGTTCGCGGTGCGCGGCACGTCCGTCGAGGCGGGCGAGGCGACCGTCACGGCGTCGGCCACGGTCGACGGCGAGCAGGTCACCGCGGAGGTCGTCGCGCCGTACGACGCGACCACCTGCGGCTGACCGGCAGGCGCCGACAGCAGACGCCAGGCCCGCCTCGTCCGGTTCTCCGGACGGGGCGGGCCTGGCGTCGTGTCGTGCGGGATCCACCGGTCATGCGGCGACCGTCGCTCGCACGGTCGTGACCGTCCCGGTGCGGTACCACCGGACGTCCAGCCCGTGTCCGTGCAGTATTCAGTGTGTCGCACGCGGGATGTGACAGTGCCCTAGCTGCTCGTGGCGCGGTGGTTCCATGCGGCGATGGCGTTGTCGAGACGTGCCCGTGCGGCGACGTAGTGGATGAGATCGACGGGTTCCTCGTGGTCGACGACCGAGATGACCTCTTCCATCTCGCGTTGGGAGGCGTCGATCTCGCCGACCAGGTCGATGGGGCGTGGTGGTGAGGCTTCACGGTCGTCGGTCATAGGCTGTGAGCTGCGTGCGCTAGAGGCGGTGTGCGAGGCGTCGGCGGAGCTGGTGGATGCGGAGGGTGCCGACGACCAGGGCGACGATCCCGACGCCGATCCCCGCGATGAGCAGGGCCAGAGCGAGGGGGACGGAACCTTGCCAGCCGAGGAACGAGACGAGCACGAGCTGGGTGTTCTGGAGCATGAACACGATGAGCGCGACCAGGACGACGGCGGCGACGCACAGGCCGACCCACATGGCTCCGGTGCGGGTCCGGGGAGTCCGCGTCGGGTTGCCGGACGTGCGGGACACGTGTGCTGGACGACTGCCCGACACGGCAGCGGTGGGCTGCCCGTTCGTCGCGGAGCTGAGCGGGGTGGTGGCCATGGCGGCCTCCTTGCGGTTCCGGGCCCGCGCGCCTCAGACGGGGCACGTTCGCCGCGGATATCGTGACCCTACGCCTCGTACCTGGGAGCGAACCTGGGAGTGGCTGTGCGCGGGCGGCCCGAGTCGCTAGCGTCCGAGGCTGGCGGCCAGGGGGCAGGTGAACGGGTCGCGGGCTCGGCCGGGGACGTCGTTGAGGAACTGGACGACGATCCGGTAGGAGGTGAAGAACCCGACCTCGGTGTAGGTCACGCTGAGGTGGGAGCAGTACTCGCGCACGAGGGGCTGGACGCGCTTGAGGTTCGGGCGCGGCATGCTCGGGAACAGGTGGTGCTCGACCTGGCGGTTGAGACCGCCCATGAAGAAGTCGACGACCGGGCCGCCGCGGATGTTGCGGGACATGAGCACCTGGCGGCGGAGAAAGTCGACGTCGGTCGTCGCCGGGACGATCGGCATGCCCTTGTGGTTCGGTGCGAACGCGCCCCCGAGCAGGATGCCGAAGACCGCGAGCTGGACCGCGAGGAACGCCGCCGCGACGGTCGGAGGCAGCAGGAGGCCCAGCGCCACCAGGTAGAGGGCAAGCCGCGCGAGCAGGACCGGGACCTCCACGCCACGGTGGGGCACGGGCCCGCGTCCGACCACCCTGCGCACGCTCGCGACGTGCAGGTGGAGGCCCTCGAGGGCGAGCAGTGGGAAGAAGTACCAGCCCTGCCGGTGGGCCAGCCACCGTCGCCAGCCGTGGCGGCTCGCGACGACGGCGGGCGTGAACGCGATCACGCCCGGTGAGATGTCGGGGTCCTGGCCCTCCTGGTTCGGGGCGGCATGGTGGGCATCGTGCTTCGCGGTCCACCAGGCATGGCTGAGCCCGACGAGCGCGTTCGCGAGGATGCGCGCGGTCCAGTCGTTCCACGCGCGGGACCGGAACACCTGCCGATGAGAGCTGTCGTGACCGAGGAACGCGAGCTGGGCGAGCACGAGCGCGAGCACCACGGCCAGCAGGAGCTGCCACCAGGAGTCGCCCACGAGGACGATCCCCGCCCAGACGGCGCCGAGCGCGGCGACCGCCAGGACGAGCCGGGTCCAGTAATAGCCGTACCGCCGGCGCAGCAGGCCGGACTCGCGCACCATCTTCGCGAGCACCGAATAGTCCCGAGCCGTAGCGCGGGCCGCGGGTCTGACGCGGCCCGTCAGCGCCAGGGGCTGCTGCGTCTCACTCGAAGCGGACACGATCGGCCTCGGCCTTCACGCTCGCCGTGCGCAGCACCTCGGCCGCACGCCACTCGGCGAGCTCGTCGGCCTTGCGCGTCCGCTCGTTCGTGATCGTCTCCTCGACGTCGCGGAGAACTGTCGCGATCTCGTGGGCCAGTCCGCCCGAGAGCATGGCGAGGTTGGTGTTCTCGACGAGCAGGCGCCGGTCCTCGACCCGGAGCACGATCCCCGGGTACCCGTGGTCGGCGAGCAGCGCGGTGACGGCGGGCAGCTCGAGCAGCGCTTGCTCCGGACCGGACACCCGGCGGGAGAACACGGCGGTCACGGTGTACAGCTGGGGTTCGGCTTCCGTGCCCAGCTCGCGCGGCAGCGCGGTGTCCAGGACCCCTCGCAGCTGGAGTGCGGCGTCCTGGACCCGCCCGAAGGAGGTAGGGGTGGGTGTGGTGGTGCTCATGGCGTCGTCCGATGCTCGGAGCCGGCCGCCCGGCTCGCGTCCGCTGCCGTCGCGGCAGGCGGTGAGGCGCCGGGCGCCCCGCTCAAGGAGATCGGGGACTCGTCCTCCAGGTCGGGTTCACGACCGCCGTTGTCGTCCCAGCGCGCACCCGAGGTGACCTCGTCCGGAGCGACGGTCTCGCCCTGCGTCCGAGCGCCGACTCGATCGGCGACACGTGGGCCGATCCGGTGATCAACCACATCTCGACACTACACCTGGGGGGTTTGCTCGCTGCGTCCGCCTGGGGCCGTCGAGCAACGGGTGGGAGGATGGGGAGATGGCGCTGACCGAGTTCCTGCTCGCCCGGATCGACGAGGACGAAGCAGCGTGCGCGAGCCTCGAGGACGAGTCGGGACCACCGACGCCGTGGTCACGGTCGCGACTGCTGACCGAGTGCGCTTTGAGACGGCGCATCATCACGCTCGCGTACGAGGCCACCGGGTACGACATGACCGCCGACCTCGAGCGGGACAGCAACGACCGCGCCGAGAGCGGCATCGCCTTCGTCGGCGACCGCATCCTGCGAGCGCTCGCCACGCCCTACGCCGAGCATCCGGACTTCGACCCCACCTGGCGCACCTGAACGACCCGCCCACCGACGCTGCCTCTCCTCGCGTGGCGAACAGGCCCAACACGGCGCATCGTCGGTAACGCGGCCACGTGTCGTGGGGAATGCCGGTCGTGAAGCAGCCCGCTACCGGTGGACCTCCCGATCCCGACGACGTACCGCAACCGTCAAGGGTCGTGAAGACAAGCCGAGAGCGTGGTCCGCCATGACCGTCATCGAGAAGTGGATCACCGTCGACTGTCCAGGCTGCGGCGGCCCCGCTCGTGCCCGCGTGCTGCACATCGTCGCCTGGGGCTCGATCCCGGGAACCCGGATCCCGCACCGGGTCAGCATCCTGTGCCAGTACCACTGCTCGGTCACTCGTGACGAGGCAGCATCGGCCGTGCTGGTCTGCCCCGAGTGTCGGTCGCACGTCGCCTAGATCGCCGGATCGCCCCGGTGGGCCCGGGCGGCACGCGCCCACCCGGTCATGTCCTGGTAGGGCCGGAGACGTTCACCAGCCACCCGACGCCGAACCGGTCGGTGAGCATCCCGAACTCGTCGCCCCACGGCGCCGTCTCCATCGCCATGACCTCCCGCGCGCCGTCGGACAGCGCGGCGAACCAGGCGCGCAGGCGGTCGCGGTCGGCCGGCTCGCCGAACAGCGCGACCGACGCGTGGTCCGTGAGCGTCGTCCCCGGCGGGACGTCGGACGCCATGAGCGTCCCGACGCCCTCGATCGGGAGCTGGGAGTGCATGACCTTCTTCGCCTGCGCGGGGTCGTCCACCGGACCGATCGAGTCGTAGGTGCTGATGTCCGGCGTGACGCCGAACACGGTGCCGTAGAACTCGACGGCCTCGCGGGCGTCGCCGTCGAAGTTCAGGTAGGGGCTGAGCTGTGCGGCCATGATGACCTCCACGTCGTGGGTGCGGACCTGACTCCTGTAGGGACCGGTCGCGGCGCCCGGACTGAGCGGACCGCCGCTCCGTCGGTCGGCTAGGGTGTGCGCGGCCCGACGGCGCGGCCACCGGACCGCGGGCCGCTCACCCGCGTGCGGGCCACCGACCGAGGAGCGCGACAGGGGGAGCGGGCGTGCAGCGCAACCTCGTCCACGTCTTCGACGTGACGGGCGCGGACCCCGCGCTGCTCGACGACGACCCGACCGTCCGCGGGTGCCTCGACGCGATCGTGCGGCACGCGGGGATGACGCCGCTCGGCGAGGCGTCCCACCGCTTCGAGCCCCAGGGCACGAGCGTCGTGCTCCTGCTCGCCGAGTCGCACCTGGCCGTGCACACGTGGCCCGAGCACGGCACCGCCTACGTGACGCTCACGACCTGCCGGCCCCCGACGTCGGCCACGTTCACCGACGACGTGCGCACCCTGCTCGCCGACGCATTGGGCGCGGCCGACGTCGCCGTGCGGAGCCTCGTGTGAGCCGGACCCGCCCGCGGCTCGCGATGCGGGTCGGCGAGGACCTCGTCGGCGCGCCGCCCCACCGCGCCACGCCGCGCGCCGTCGCCGTGCTGTCGACCGTGCACGGCGGCACCACGTTCACGTGGGAGGAGTGGCAGCTCCTCGCCCACGACGGCGCGGACGTCTGGGTCGAGTACGACCACGACACGCGCGACGTCACGCTGCTGCACCCCACCGAGGCGTGGCCGCCGGTCGTCGACCTCTCCGCGCTGCACACCGGGCGCACGCTCGGCCTGCGCCTGGACGGGCGGCAGTACTCGCTCGTCGTGCGCGAGCGCGGCACGGGCCGGGTCGAGCACGTCGAGGGGCAGTTCGCCGAGCCGTTCGTCGTCGGGCAGCAGGTCGAGTACGTCGACCTCTCGGCCCACGGGACGATCGTCTCGATCGAGCGCACGACCGGCCCGCTCGGCCCCGTGACCGCCGTCTACCGCGGCCGGCGCCTCGACGCCGCGGAGCAGCGTCGCCTCTTCGGGCGTCGCGTCGCGCCGCGCACGCTCCCCGGGGGCCGGTTCGTGGCCTTCGCGGTCGCCGCCGTCGTCCTCGTCGGGCTCGTCGCGTCGTGCACGGCGCGCGCCGCGACGGGCGAGGGGGCGTGCACGCCTCGGACCGTCGAGACCGTCGCGCCGTCCGGCGAGGTGACCACCACCGAGCAGAGCGGCACGTGCGTGCGCCGCTCCGTGTACGGCGGTGGGGGCGGCGGGCTCGGCAAGTGACCCGCCCGACCGCCGGACCCCTCGTCGACCCCGTACGCCCGCCCGCCCGTCCTACGACCTGACCCCGGGAGACACCGTGATCGCAACCGCCGCCGCCCCGCTGGCGTTCCTCTGGTCCTTCTTCTCGACCATCCTGTACTCGGCGCTCGGCATCGTCCTGCTGCTCGTCACGCTCGTGGTCGCCAACAAGGTGTTCCGGCTCAACCTGCACCGCGAGCTCGTGGACGAGCACAACGTCGCGTTCGGCGTGATGATCGCGGGCCTCGCCGTCGCGATCGGCCTCATCATCGCGGGGACGATCAGCTCCTGACCGTGCTCGACCAGCAAGAGCTCCCGCCCGACGCGCCCGCGGCCCCCGAGGACGGCGTCGCCCCCGCGGCCGGTCGTGCGGGGCGCGCGCACCGCATGGACCGCCCGACGGTGTTCGCCGCCGCGCTGCTCGTCGCCGTCGGGGGCCTCGTCTACGAGCTCATCCTCGGGACGGCGGCGTCGTACCTGTTCGGCGACTCCGTCGTCGCGTTCTCGGTCGCGACCGGGCTCACGCTGTTCGGCATGGGCCTCGGCTCGCTCCTCGCGCCCCGGCTCCAGCGCACCGCGGGGCTGAGCTTCGTCCGCAACGAGCTCGTGCTCTCGCTCCTCGGCGGCACGTCGGTGCTCGCGCTGTTCTGGGCGTACGCGTCGACCGAGCTCGCGTGGGTCGTGTTCGTGATCCTGTCGCTCGCGATCGGCACGGCGATCGGCATCGAGATCCCGTTGCTGGTCGCGGTGCTCAAGGAGCGGGGGAGCGAGGGGTCCGTCTCGCTGCTGTCGAAGGTGCTCGCGCTCGACTACTTCGGGGCGCTCGCGGCGTCGCTGCTGTTCCCGTTCCTCCTGCTGCCGTACCTCGGGCTCGTCCGCACCGCGTTCGCGGTCGCCGTGCTCAACGTCGCGGTCGCGGCGTTCATGCTCGCGCGCATGGGCCACCCGCCGCGCTGGACCGCGCTCGCCGGCGTGACGCTCGTCGTCCTCCTCGCCGGGTTCGCCGCGTCCACGTGGCTCGAGACGCGCATCAGCGCGGGGATGTACCAGGACCCGGTCGTGGCGCAGGAGCGCAGCGCGTACCAGCAGGTCGTCGTCACGGAGTACCGCGGCGACACGCGGCTCTACCTGGACAACCAGCTCCAGTTCTCCTCCGTCGACGAGGCCCGGTACCACGAGACCCTCGCGCACGCGGCGATGACGTCCGTCGCCGCGCCCGCGTCCGTCGCGATCCTCGGCGGCGGCGACGGCCTCCTCGCGCGCGAGGTGCTCCGGTACGACTCGGTGCAGGAGGTCACGCTCGTCGACCTCGACCCCGCGGTCACCGACCTCGCGCGCGAGAACCGGCTCCTCACCGACCTCAACGAGCACGCGCTCGACGACCCGCGCGTGACGGTCGTCAACGCCGACGCCTTCCGGTGGGTCGAGGACACCCCGCAGACGTTCGACGTCGTGCTCGTCGACCTCGTGGACCCGTCCACCGAGCGCGTCGCCAAGCTGTACTCGCAGGAGTTCTACGGCATGGTCGCCGCGCACCTGCGGCCGGGCGGCGCGTTCGCGACCCAGGCGACGTCCACCTACTTCACGCCGGACGCGTTCTGGCAGGTCGTGTCCACCGTCCGCGCCGCGGCGCCCGACCGGGCCGTCGTGCCGCTCACGGTCAACGTCCCGTCGTTCGGCGAGTGGGGCTTCGCGCTCTCCCTCCCCGGGCCGGCGGCACCCGAGGCCGGGGATCTCGGGGAGCCTGACGACGTCCCCGGGCTCTTCGCGCGCACGCCGCTCCCCGAGGGCCTGCGGTTCCACGACGCGGCATCGCTCGCCGCGACCACGCACCTGCCCGCCGACAACCCGCCGCGCGACCTGCCGTCGTCGACCCTGCTGTCCCCGACCGTGCAGCGCACGTACCAGGAGGACATGCGCGCCTGGCGCTACTGACCACGGCAGTCCCTCGACATGGGGTGTGCCCTGACCAGTACAGTCGCGCCCATGTCTGGTGATCGTCGCGCGCGGGTGTACATCGATGGGTTCAACCTCTACTACGGTGCGCTCAAGGGCACATCGGATAAATGGCTCAACCTCGAGGCATGGGTCGGGATGCTGTTGCCCGGCTTCCAGATCGACCGCATCGTGTACTGCACGGCCCGTGTGCGCCCGCGTCCTGACAGTCCTGACACGCACGTTCGACAGGATGCCTACCTGCGGGCGCTGGAAACTCTGGCGACAGTTGACGTTATCGAAGGCCAGTTCAAGGTCAAGCCAGCCACGATGCCGCGGATCGCGCTGGCGACCTGTGATTGCTGCACGCGGACGCGCCAAGCCTGTGCATGCTGCCACGGCGATTTTGTACGCGTGGAGAAGACCGAGGAGAAGGGCTCTGACGTCAACGTCGCTGTCCAGATGGTCGCGGACGGGTTCCTCAATCGCTACGACACGGCGCTGGTTGTCAGCAACGACTCGGACATCCAGCCAGCCGTTGACATCGTGCGTAGCGAACTGGGCAAGCGTGTGGTCGTCGCTGACCCGCGCAACAACAGGTATCCCGCGCTGCTGGGTGATGAGCGGCGTCAGGTACGGCGTGGAGCCCTTGAGCGGTCTCAGTTCGCGAATGCTGTTGTGACCGCAGCCGGGCGCACGATCACTCGGCCTACGGCCTGGACCTAAAACAAAGAGCCAGACCCCGCAGGGTCTGGCTCTGGGCCCGACTACCGAAGTAGAACGGGTAGGTGTTGACAGGGTAACTACTTCGCGCGCGGACTAGCAACTTCTGGCAACTAGGGCCGTGGATCGGCGGATTGAAGCTCTCAGATCCTCCCCACACTTGCCAGTCCTGGACGGAGACGGGTTAGTGCCTGCTAGCAGTGACGGCCTCCAATGCGTCGAGCGCCGCGAACGGGTCGTCCGGGCGGGAGGGGTCGGGGCTCGTCGCGACGAGCACGACGCTCGACACCCCGCCCGCGCCGAGCTCGGCGAGCCGGGCGCGGAAGGCGTCGGGCGGACCGACGACGGCGAGCGCGTCGACCCACGCGTCCGGCATCGCGGCGGCGAAGGCCTCGGGGGTGTCGCTCGCGTCGCGCAGGGCGCGGAAGTCGTCCGCGAACGGCAGCGGGTCGATCTGCGCCGACCAGTCCGCCTCGCCCAGGACCGCGAGGTGCGGCCGGACGATCGCGCGGGCGGTCGCGACGTCGTCGTGCACCGCCCCGAGGGCGAACGCGACGACGCGGTGCTCCGGCGGGACGGCGTCGCCCGCGCTCGCGCGCCCGGCGTCGATCGCGGCGCGCGCGACGGCCAGGTACTCAGGCGTCACGGGCATGTCGAGGATCGTCCCGTCGGCGACGCGGCCGGAGACCTCGAGCGAGCGCGGGCCGCGCACCCCGGCGAGCACGGGCGGCGGGGAGGTCGGCGGGGCGTGCAGCGCGACGTCGTCGACCGTGACGTACCGGCCCGAGACCGTGACGCGCTCGCCGTGCAGCAGCGCGCGGACGGCCGACGTCGTCTCCTCGAGCATCGCGAGGGGGCTCGCGGGCCAGACGCCGATCTGCCGCATCCACGCGGGCATGCCGTGCCCCATCCCCAGGTGCAGGCGGCCCGGGTGCAGGGCGGCGAGCGTCGCTGCCTCCATCGCGGCGGTCGACGGCGCGCGCGTCGCGGCGGGCAGGATCCCGATGCCAACCGTCAGCCGCTGGGTCGCGGCGAGGACGGTCGCGGCCTGCGCGATCCCGCCGTGGAACGTGAGGTCCTCGACCACCCACACCTCGTCGAGGCCCACCTCCTCGGCGCGGCGCGCGAACGGCACGATCTGATCGGCAGGCAGCTCGCGCGGCAGGATCACGCCGAGCGCGGGAGTCGTCGTCGAGGTCGCCATGCCGCGACCGTACCCTGACAGCGCTCCCAGGGGCGGCGCCCGCCACCGGCGACCGCAAAGCCCTGGCCGCCCCGGGAGCCGCCCGCCTACCGTCGAGGCATGACCGCGCTCGACGACGACGCCCTGGCTGCCCTCGACACCCACCTGCGCGGGGCGGCCGACGCCGACGCGTTCTCCGGCGTGGTGCGGATCGAGCGCGACGGCGACCCGTTGTTCGAGCGCGCGTACGGCGTCGCGTCCCGGCGCTGGGGCGTCCCGGTCCGCACGAGCACGCGGTTCGACGTCGCGTCCGTGACCAAGCTGTTCACCGCGGTCGCGGTGCTCCAGCAGGTCGGGGAGGGGCGGCTCGGGCTCGACGACCGCATCCACGACCACGTGGACCTCGCGGGCACGACGATCCCGCGCGAGGTGACGGTACGGCACCTGCTCACCCACACGTCGGGCATCGCGGACGACGCCGACGAGGAGGCGGGCGAGTCGTACGAGGCGCTGTGGGTCGACCGGCCGAGCTACTCGGTGACGCGCACGGCCGACTTCCTGCCCGGGTTCGTCCACAAGGAGCCGAACTTCGCGCCGGGCGAGGGCTGCCGGTACTGCAACGTCGGGTTCGTCCTCGCGGGCCTCGCGCTGGAGAAGGTCGCCGGGACGACCTACCGCGAGTACGTCCGCGAGCACGTCTTCGCGCGGGCGGGCATGGACCGCTCCGGGTTCTTCCGCATGGACGAGGCCGAACCCGACGTCGCGGAGGGCTGGGAGCCCGTCCGCGAGGGTCCGGACGACGAGGGGCCCGTCACCGGCTGGCGGCAGAACATCTACTCCTACCCGCCCGTCGGCTCGCCCGACGGCGGCGCGCACGTCACCGCGCGCGACCTCGCCCGGTTCTGGGCGGCGGTCCGCAGCGGCGAGCTCCTGCCGCCCGACCTCACGCGCGCGTTCCTCACGCCCCAGGTCAAGCACGACGACGGCGACACGGACGAGACGGACGACAAGGACGCCGAGGGCGTCGAGCGGGCGGCGAGCGTGCACTACGGGTTCGGGCTCGAGTTCGAGCTCCTCGCCGACGGCTCCGTGCGCTCCGCGTACAAGGAGGGGATCAACACCGGGTCGAGCGCGATGCTGCGTCACTACCCCGACGCCGGCGGATCCGTCCCGGACGGTCTCCCGTCGGCCGGGGCACCGGGCGTGACGGTCGTCGTCGTGTCCAACGGGGAGGCGGGCGCCTGGGACCCGGTCCGGAGGATCGACGCGCTGGTGCGCGGCTGACGCGGGTCGGGCAGGGGTCGTCCGGGCGGCTTCGCACGAGACCTCCACACGGTCTCGCCCGCATCGGCCCCGCGGGGTCCCGACGCTCGCCTAGGCTCGGGAACCATGCCCTCCGGAGTCTCCGCCGCCCTCTCGGCCGCCCTGCCCGCCGCGTCGACGGCGGAGCCCGCGCTCGACGGCGTCGCGGGCTGGGCCGTGAACCTCATGGAGACGCTGGGCCCGGTCGGCGCCGCGATCGCGATCGCGCTCGAGAACCTGTTCCCGCCCCTGCCGAGCGAGATCATCCTGCCGCTCGCGGGCTTCACCGCGAGCCAGGGGAGCTTCGGGCTCGTCGAGGCGATCGTGTGGACGACGGCCGGGTCGGTCGTCGGGGCGCTCGCGCTGTACCTCGTCGGGGCGCTCGTCGGGCGCGAGCGCACGCGCTGGGTCGCGGAGCGCCTGCCGCTCGTCAAGGTCGCGGATGTCGACCGCACCGAGCAGTTCTTCCTCAAGCACGGCGGGGCGACCGTCTTCTTCGGTCGCTTCATCCCGATCTTCCGCAGCCTCATCTCCATCCCGGCCGGGGTCGAGCGCATGCCGCTGTGGAAGTTCCTCGGCCTGTCCGCGGCGGGCAGCCTCGTGTGGAACACGATCTTCGTCTACGCCGGGTACGCGCTCGGCGAGCAGTGGCACGTCGTGGAGGAGTACGCGGGCGTGCTCCAGAAGATTGTGATCGTGGTCGTCGCGGCCGCGGTCGTGTGGTTCGTCGTGACGCGGGTCTGGCGCTGGGTGAACGACGACGAGCGCCCCGCCCACGCGCGCGGCGGGCGGTCCTCGTCTCCCGCCCGGGACGACGCCTGACCGCTCCCGACACCTGACGGTCCGGCCCCCGAGCGTCCCGACGCCGGGGGTCCCCGCGCTCGTGTCGCGGCCGCGCCCCGTGGCCGCCCGCCCGCGCGGTCGGGACGGGCCTGGCGGATGATCGGTGCGTGCCCGACGAGACCCCCCGACCGAGCGCGTCGCCGAGCCCGTCACCGAGCGCGTCGACCGGCGCGTCCCGGGCCGCGCCCACCGCCGGGGCCGACGGGGCGCTCGTCGCGACGGGGCGGCACTCCCCGCTCGCGGCCCAGCGGCACCGCGTGCGCGTGCGCCGGGTCGCCGCGACCGTCGTCGTGGTCCTGGCGGTGCTCTCGCTCGCAGGCCTCGTCGCGCGGCGGCTCTGGGAGCGACTGACCGTATTCCAGGACTTCCTTCCCGGCGTCGAGGCGGGCAGCCGCGCGTCGAGCATCCTGCTCGCCGCCCTCGTGCTGCTCCTCACGGCACGCGGGCTGCGCAACGGCCACCGCCTCTCGTGGGTCGTCACGTGCGCGGTGCTGGGCCTGACGGCCGTCGCGCACCTGGTGCACCACCGGCACGCGCTGCCCGCGGTCGTCGTGCTGCTCGCGGTCGGGTGGCTCCTCACGCAGTGGCGCGCGTTCCCCGTCCTGCCCACGCGGCGCGCGGTGCGCCGGGCCGTGCTGCTCCTCGTCGCGATCGGGGTCGCGCTCGTCCTCGTCGTGGTCGCGGTCGCCGTGGTGCTCGCGGCGCGCGACGCGGGCGACGCCGAGCTCGAGAGCGCGGCCCGCGGGATCGCCGTCGTCGCGACGGTGCTGAACCTCGTGCTCGTGGTGCTCGTGCTCTGGTGGCTGCTCTCCCCGCGGTCGCCCAGGCCCGCGACGACGGCGGAGCACCTCGCCGAGCGGGAGAAGGCGCGCGCCGTCGTGGCCGCGCACGGGGGCGGCACGCTCGACTACTTCGCCCTGCGCGACGACAAGGACTGGTTCTTCGTCGGCCACGGCGTCGTCGCGCACTCGGTCCGCAACGGCGTCTGCCTCGTCTCTCCCGACCCGGTCTGCCCGCCTGCCGAGCGCGAGCTCGTCTGGGCCGAGTTCCTCGACCACGTGGCGCGCAACGGCTGGAAGGTCGCGGTCGTCGCCGCGGGCGAGCCGTGGCTGCCCGTCTACGAGGCGTCCGGCCTGCTCCCGGCCTACCTCGGCGACGAGGCGACCGTCGACTGCCCGTCGTTCACGCTGGAGGGCAAGGCCCACAAGTCGCTGCGTCAGGCCGTGAACCGCGTCGCGCGCGCCGGGTACGTGACGACCTTCCACGACCCCACGACCCTCGACCCCGCGCTGCGCGACGAGATCTCCGCGATGAGCGACGAGTCCCGGCGCGGCGAGGACGAGCGCGGGTTCTCCATGACGCTCTCGCGCCTGTTCGACCCGCACGACACCGGGCTCATGCTGTCCGTCACGCGCTCCGCCGAGGGGCGCGTGGACGCGTTCTGCCAGTGGGTGCCCGCGAGCGACATCGACGGCTGGTCGCTCGACGTCATGCGCCGCCGCCTCGACGTCCCCGACCTGCCGAACGGCCTCGTGGACGCGACGATCGTCGCGACGATCGCGGAGCTCGTCGCGCGGGGCCAGCGCGGGCTGGGCCTCAACTTCGCCGTCCTGCGCGAGCTCATGGAGGGCGAGCGCGACTCGCGGCTCGACCAGCTCGTGCGGCCGGTCGTCAAGAAGTTCTCCGAGGGCACGCAGGTGGAGACGCTCGCGACGTTCAACGACAAGTTCGACCCCGGCTGGACGCGCCGCTACGTCATCCTCGACTCGGCGGAGCAGGCCGCCGCGCAGGCGCTCGTCATGGCCGGTGCCGAGGGAGTCACAGAGATCCCCGTGATCGGCCGGTTCCTGCGCGGGGTGGGCGCCGCGCCGACGGAGCCCGCTCCGGGCGTCGCGCCGTCCCGACCTGCCACCGCGGCCGGGGACGAGACCTCGTGATCCTGTCGCTCCTCGCCGCCGTCGCCGCCAGCGTCCTGTACGCGGTGAGCACCATCATGCAGGCGGTCGCCACGCGGCGGGCGCACGGCCTCGCGGCCGTCGCGCAGCCGCTCGTCATCGGCGGGCTCGTGGTCGACGGCGTCGCGTGGCTCCTCTCGCTCCTCGCCCTCGACCACCTGCCGCTGTTCGTCGTGCAGGCCGTCGTCGCGGCGTCGCTGGTCGTCGTCGTGCTGCTCGCGCGGCTCGTGCTCGGCGCGACGCTGCGCCGCTCGGACCTCGTGGCGATGGGCGTCGTCGTCCTGGGCCTCGTCGTGCTCGCGCTCGCCGCGGGGGAGCAGCCCGCGACGCACCCGCCCGCGGGGTTCGCGACGTGGGTCAACGTCGCCGGGGCCGCCGTCGCCGTGGGCACGGCCGCCGCGTACCGGCGCGGGCACCCCGTGCTCCTCGCCGTGCTCGGCGGCCTCGGGTACTCGGTGGCGGCGGTCGCCGCGCGCGGCGCCCACGCGTCCGGCGACCTGCTCGACACGGTGTTCCAGCCGCTGGCGATAGCGATCGTCCTCGGCGGCGTCGCGGGCGCGCTCGCCTACCTGCGCGCGCTCGAGCGCGGCGCCGTGGGCACCGTCGCCGCGACCGTGTCCGTCCTCGAGGTGCTCGTGCCCGGGATCGTCGGGCTCGCGGTGCTGGGCGACGTCGTGCGGTCGGGTTGGGCCGTCCCCGCGGTGCTCGCGACGGTCGCCGCGGTGGGCGGCTGCGTCGTCCTCGCGACGAGCCCGGCGAACGCCGCGGCAGAGGAACCGGCCCCCACCCCGGCGGCCCGGGAGACGCCCTAGGGTGGCCGGATCGACCCGTCGAACCCGGGGTCGCTCCCCACGCGCACGGCTTCCTGAGGAGACGTCCCGGGTTCGGCACCGAGGGAGGAGAACGATGCGCACACCCCTGGACGTCCTCACGCTCGACGAGCTGCGCCGTCGGACGTCGGTGAAGTGGCGCGCGTTCGACCCCGACGTGCTGCCGCTGTTCGTCGCGGAGATGGACGCCGCGCCGTGCGAGGCCGTGGTCGACGCCGTCACCGCGGCCCTGCGCGCGGGCGACACCGGGTACGACGTCGGCACCGCCTACGGCGAGGCGTACGCGCGGTTCGCGGCGCGCCGGTGGGGCTGGTCGTTCGACGCGTCGACGTCGCGCACGCTGCCCGACGTCATGCTCGCGATCGTCGAGGTGCTGCGCGTGCTCACGGCCCCGGGCGACGCGGTCGTCGTGAACCCGCCCGTCTACCCGCCGTTCTACGGGTTCACCGCGAACGAGGGACGGCGGGTCGTCGACGCCCCGCTCGGCACCGACGGGCGGCTCGACCTCGGCGCGCTCGAGCGCGCGTTCGCCGACGCGACGGGCGCCGCCGCGAACGGGAGCGGCCCCGGGAGCGGGCGCCGCGCCGTCTGGCTCGTGTGCAACCCGCAGAACCCCACCGGGACGACCCACACCCCCGCGGAGCTGGAGGCGGGGCTCGCGCTCGCCGCCCGGTACGGGGTGCGCGTCGTCGCGGACGAGATCCACGCGCCGCTCACCCGACCGGGCCTCGACGGCCGCCCCGCGACGACCCACACCCCGCTCCTCGCCGTCCCGGGCTCTGAGCGGGCCGTCGCGATCGTCTCCGCGTCCAAGGCCTGGAACCTGCCGGGTATCAAGGCCGCGGCGGCCGTCGCCGGGGCCGACGCCGCCGCCGACCTGCGCAGGATCCCTGAGGAGGCGAGCCACGGCGTGCAGCACGTGTCGGTGCTCGCACACGTCGCCGCGCTCGACCACGGGGAGGCGTGGCTCGACGCCGTCCTCGCGGGCGTCGAGCGCAACGCGTGGCTCCTCGCCGACCTCCTCGCGGAGCACCTGCCGGACGTCGGCTACCGCCCTGGCGAGGCGACCTACCTCGCGTGGCTCGACTGTCGAGGGATCGACGGCGTTCCCTCTCCCGACGGCGTCCCGGCGCCCGCACAGGACCCGCGCGGTTGGTTCCTCGACCGCGCTCGCGTCGCGCTGGAGGACGGCCGCCGGTTCGGCCTCGGCGGCGAGGGCCACGTGCGCCTCAACCTCGCGACGGGCGTCGACGTGCTCTCCGAGGCCGTGGAGCGCATGGGCGCCTCCCTCGGGCGGCGCTGAGCGGCCGACGCCGCGACCGACGACTTCGCGCGCCGCGCCCGGTCAGCACCTCGACCAGCACCCCGACCCACCTGGAGGCCCCCGTGCCGTTCGACCCCGTCCCTCTCGACCGCACGTTCACCGCGCCCGTCGGCGTCGACGTCAAGGGCGACACCTGGCCCTGCGTCGAGGTGCCGGAGGCGCGCGAGCTCTTCGGTTCCCTGCGGTCGGTGCGCGTCGACGCGACCGTCGACGACGTGCCGCTGCGGAACGTCGGGCTGATGCCGACCGGCGCCGGCGGGCTGATGCTGTCGCTCAACGCCGCCGTGCGCAAGCGCCTCGGCAAGGACGTGGGCGACACCGTGACCGTGCGCCTCGAACGCCGCCTGAGCTGAGGCCGCGGGTCTTGCGGCCCCGTCCCGCGCGACGACGCCCGTCGCGTCGTGCGGGATGGGCAGCACTCCCCATCGCGACGGACGCCCGCGCCGCGTACCGTCGGCGTGCGACCGTCGAGACGAGGCTGTCGACACGTGCGCGTGAGGGGACACGCGCAGGTGCGGGGAGGGGACGGCATGAGCGGCATGTGGGGCGCGGACGTCCGGGCGCTGCGCGCGCTCGCGTCGACCCTGCGCGGGGGCGCGGACGCGCTGCGGACCCACCGGGCGCAGGTGACGTCCGTCGTCGACGCCGCGACCCGGTGGGAGGGCCCCGACGCCGCGGAGTTCCGCGACGACTGGGCTTCGAGCCTCGGCCCCTCGCTCGCCACGACCGCGACCCTCCTCGACGCCGCGGCCGACCAGCTCGCCGCCGACGCCGACCAGCAGGAGTCCGCCAGCAGCGACGGTGGTGGCACCCTCGGCGGCCCGGGTGGCGGTCCGCCGTCGGGACCCGGCGGCCCCCGGCAGAGCGTCCCCACGCCCACCCCCGCCGAGTACGCCGCGATGGACGCGAGCGAGCGCGCGGACTGGCTCGCGAACGCGACGGACGCCCAGGTCGCCGCGCTCTACGCCCAGATGGTGCGGCTCGGCGTCGACCCCGACTCCCCGGGGTTCTCCGACCTCGCTGTCGCGCACTGGACGCGCGTCGCCGCCGGCGAGGCGGGCTTCGACTTCGCCGACTGGGACCCGTCCGCCGGGGCGTCGGCCAACCGCGAGATCATCGAGGGCGTCTACACGTACTACGGCGAGCTCTACCTCGACAACCCGTGGATGCAGTGGGCCGGCATGGCCGCGATGATCGGGCCGTCCTTCGCCGCCGGGTTCTTCGACCTCGACATGATGCGGCAGCTCGCGCAGGACGTCGCGACCGGTGCGCGGGCCCTCCCGCCCGGCGTCGACCGCGCGGCGCTCGAGGCGATCGCGACCATGTCCGACGCCGAGCTCGGGTTCTACGAGAACCAGTTCCTGTCGATGCAGCGCGAGATCTTCGTCGACCAGGCCGTCATGCACGAGGCGTACCTGAACGGCGGCATGGAGGAGATGGAGCGGCTGCTCGAGGCCGGCGTCATCGACGACGCCGCGTACCAGGCGTGGTCGGACATCGAGGCCGGGCGGGGCGGCGACGCGCAGGCGCTCGCGGACGGCAACACCGCACTGCTGTGGCGCGAGCAGAACCAGATCATCGCCGACGACTGGCAGACCATGCGCGGCCACCCCGTCACGGGCGAGGCGTTCACGTACCTCATGACGCTCGTCGGCGAGCCGTCGATCCCCGGCGCGGGCACGTACGCGCAGTACGACCCGTTCACGGTGAGCGTCGAGACGCCCGGCCCCGAGAACATCGGCATCCCGTTCACGGGCATCTCCTTCGACAACCCCGTGCAGGGGACCGTGACGGTCGAGACCCCGCTCCCGGGCGGCAACATCGCCGACCAGGCGACCCGCTGGGAGTACATCTCGAACGACACGCTGCCCGCGTACCAGCAGCTCGTCACCCAGCACCCGGACCAGGCCGCGCAGATCATCGGCACCGACGTGTCCGACCGGATCGACGACTACCGGCTCACGAACCCCGCACGCATCGGCCGCATCCTTGACAGACTGACCGAGTGGGACGTGGACGTGGACCAGTGAGCCGGAGCGACGCAGGCGGGCGGCGAGGGGCGGCGGCGCGGGCCGCGGTCCTCCCGGTCCTGCTCACCGGGTCGCTCGCCGGATCGCTCGTCCTGACGGGATGCACCGTGACGTTCGACGGCCCGGACGACGCGACCACGAGCCCGGGCGGGACGAGCACGGCGACCGGTGGGACGGCGTCGGGCGACGAGGCCGGGACGGCGACGACGATCGAGGACATCGAGAGGGGCGAGCCCATGCGCTGGGACGTGAGCAGGCCGATCACCGCGGAGTCCGTGGGGCTGGGCGAGTCGCAGGCCGTCGTGCGGGTGCCCGACGGCGCGGCGCAGGTCGAGCTGACCCTCCCCGACGGCACGTGGTCCACGACGGCCGAGGAGCTGACGATCCAGCCGCGGCGCGGGTACGTGAGCACGATCAACGTGTTCCGCACCCTGTCCGGCGGCCAGGCGGTCCACGACCAGCTCGTCGCCGACGCCGAGGTGCTCGGCCTCCCCCGGTCGCAGGTGGACCGCTGGCTCGACGAGCTGCCCGCGTCGCTCGATGCGTCGCGCGCGGGCGGGACGCGCGAGCGCACCGGCATCAACGGGTCCAACGGCGACGTCGTCACGTCCGTGCAGATCAGCCACGAGCCCGGGCCGGGCGGGGACGAGAGCATCCGCCTCTGGTACGCGATCAGCCCGGTCACGCCCGATTGACGGCTCGGCGGCTCCGCCGTCGCGCGCCAGGCGTGAAGAAGCGGAGGACGAACCGGGCCGGTTCGCTCCGGACGTCCGGGACGTCCGAGGCGTGGGGTAGCGTCCCTCCCGTCCCGAACCGCCCGGAAACCCAGGGGAGCAGCCGGTGAGCAGCGTCGCGCACGTCCACGGTCGAACGAGCACGCAGGTCGGGCCGCGCGTCAGGCACCGGGTCGTGCGCTGGGTCTCGGCCGCCGCGCTCGCCCCGGTCCTCGCCCTGCCGCTCGCGGCCTGCACGCCCGACCGGCCGGAGGCGGCGGATGCTGCGGCGGCGCTCGCGAAGGCGATCCAGGCGGGTGACGTGAGCGCGCTGGAGTTCCGCAACGGCGCCGCGAAGGACGTCCAGGCCCACCTCGAGGCCGTGCTCGAGCCGCTCGCGCCGTACGAGCGCACGGTCGAGGTCTCCACGGTGGACGTCGTGGAGGAGGGCGACGACGCGGGCGACCGTGCGACGGCGACGCTCGCCTACCGCTGGGAGGTCGCCGGGGAGCAGGCCTGGGAGTACACGACGACGGCGGAGCTGTCGTTCGCGGAGGCGGCCGACGGCGAGGACGGGCCCGGGGCCTGGGACGTCGTGTGGGAGCCGGACGTGCTCGTCCCCGAGCTCGGCCAGGGGGACCGGCTCGCGGTGAACCGCGTGCCCGCCGTGCGTGCAGGCATCCTCGGCGCGGACGACGTCCCGATCGTCCAGGACCGGCCGGTCTACCGGATCGGCGTCGACAAGACCCTCGTCGCCTCGGGCGCGTGGGACCGCGCCGCGCGCGAGCTCGCCGCGGTCGTCGGGCTCGACCCGGAGGAGTACGCGCAGCGTGTCGCGGGCGCGGGGGAGAAGGCGTTCGTCGAAGCCATCACGGTCCGCACCGAGGACACCGCGGGCGTGGACGTCGACGCGGCGCGCGGCGTCGACGGCGTCCGGGTGCTCGACGACGAGCTCCCGCTCGCGCCGACGCGCGAGTTCGCGCGCCCCATCCTCGGGCGCGTGGGGGACGCGACGGCGGAGATCGTCGAGGAGTCCGAGGGCGCGATCGCCGCGGGCGACGAGGTCGGTCTCTCCGGCCTGCAGCGCCAGTACGACGAGCAGCTCCGGGGCGTCCCGGGCCTGTCGATCGAGGTCGTGCCGGGCGAGGGCGACGCCGACGGCGAGGTGACCGAGGTCTTCTCGGTGGACCCGGTGGACGGCGTCCCCCTCAGCACGACCCTCCGGCCGGACATGCAGGTCGCCGCCGAGGCGGTGCTGGCGGGGCAGGGGCCGAGCGCGATCGTCGCGATCCAGCCCTCGACCGGAGCGGTGCTGGCCGCGGCGAGCTCGACCGCGGGCGAGGGACTCTCGACCGCGACGACCGGCCAGTACGCGCCGGGCTCGACCTTCAAGGTCGCGACGACGCTCGCGATGCTGCGCGCGGGGCTCACGCCCGACACGACCGTCGCGTGCCCGCCCACGATCTCGGTGGACGGCCGCGAGTTCCAGAACGTCCCGGGCTACCCGACGGCGGCCCTCGGCGACGTGCCCCTGCGCACCGCGTTCGCCAACTCGTGCAACACGGCGATGATCGGGCAGCGGGACACGGTGACGCAGCAGGCGCTGCACGACGCCGCCGCGTCGCTCGGGCTGGGCGTCGAGTCCGAGCTGGGCGCGCCCGCGTTCTTCGGTGACGTCCCGACCGACTCGCAGGGCACCGAGCATGCCGCGTCGATGATCGGGCAGGGCAAGGTCCAGGCCTCGCCGCTGGCGATGGCGACCGTCGCGGCGAGCGTCGCCGCCGGGCACACGGTGTCGCCCGTCCTGGTCCACCCGGACGTGCAGACCGTCGCCGACGAGCAGCCCGCGAGCACCCTCACCGAGGAGGAGGCGGCGACGCTGCGCGACCTCATGCGCGCCGTCGTCACCGAGGGCTCCGCGTCGATCCTCCAGGACCTCCCGGGGGAGCCCGGCGCCAAGACGGGCACCGCCCAGTACGGCGACGGCAGCCAGTCCCACGCCTGGATGATCGCGACCCAGGGCGACCTCGCGGTCGCCGTGTTCGTCGAGACCGGCGACGGCGGCGCCGTCACCGCGGGCCCGCTCCTGCACGCCTTCCTCGACGCCCCCAACGCCTGACCTCGCGAGAGAGCGACGCCCGGCCCCGGGCCCCGGAGGAACGGTGCCGGGCGTCGCTCTCTCGGAGGGGGATCGCTGTCTCGCGGGGTGCGGGGAATAGGGTCCCCGGTCGGGTCGTTGTGCACCAGCGGGTATGATCGGTTGCCGCGGGCGTCCGACTGCCCGCTTTCCAGCGAGAACCCACCGTTCCGGGAGAACCTTCGTGTTCGTCAGCGTGCCTGCCTGGCAGCTCACCCAGCGCCGCGACGTCGACCTCCGTCGAGTCGCCAGCGCGCTGTGTCGCTGACCCCCCGTCGCCGCTGACGCCCCTCCGCCTCCGCACACCCGTCAGGACCCCGGGTCGCCTCGCGACCCGAGCCACTGACGTGCGTGGCGCGCCCCGCACCGTCAGGACCTCACGCCGTCCGGCGTGACGCCCTGCCCGGGCCGCGCTGCTGCCGGCGCCCCGCGACGACGTCCCGAGCCCCTCTCCCGAGAGCGGGCGCTCGTGCGCCCGCGACACCCGAAAGGTCCCCCGTGTCCTCGACCCCCTCACCGGCCTCCTCGAAGGCCGGCTCGCAGCAGGTGAGCCAGGCCCCGGCCGCCGCACCCGCGACGAAGAAGCGCCGGTTCCCCTCGTTCAGCGTCCAGATCCTGCTGGGCCTCGCGGTCGGCGTCGGCCTCGGTGCGCTCGCCCTCGCCATGGGCCCGCAGGACGCGGCCGGCGAGGTCCCCAACGGCCTGACCACGACGCTCGACACCGTCGGCTCGTCGTTCGTCACGCTGCTCAAGGCCGTCGTGCCGCCGCTCATCTTCACCGCGATCGTCGCGTCGATCGCGAACCTGCGCACCGTCACCAACGCCGCGCGCCTCGCCGGCCAGACGCTCCTGTGGTTCGCCATCACCGCGGCGATCTCCGTGGCCGTCGGCATCGGCCTGGGCCTGCTGTTCAACCCGGGCCAGAACGCCTCGGTGTCCGTCGACGACGCCTACGAGGCCGGGCGTACCGGCACGTGGCTCGACTTCCTCACCGGCCTCATCCCGGGCAACGTCCTGGGCCTCGGGGCGTCGACCCGCCTGTCGACGGGGGACGACGGCGCGCTCACGGGCGCCGCCGAGACGTCGGTGAACTTCAACGTCCTGCAGATCCTCGTCGTCGCGCTGGTCATCGGCATCGCGGCGCTCAAGTCGGGCAAGAAGGCGGACCCGTTCCTCGCGTTCAACCGCTCCGCGCTCGCGATCGTGCAGAAGGTGCTGTGGTGGATCATCCGCCTCGCGCCGATCGGCACCGCCGGCCTCATCGGCTACGCGATCGCCGCCTACGGGTGGTCGTCGCTCGCGTCGCTCGCGTGGTTCGCCGTCGCGATCTACGTCGGCCTCGCGGTCGTGCTGTTCGTCGTCTACCCGATCCTCCTGCGCACCAACGGCCTGAAGATCTCGAGCTACTTCAAGGGCGCGTGGCCCGCGATCCAGCTCGCGTTCGTCTCGCGCTCCTCGATCGGCACGCTGCCCGTGACGCAGCGCGTCACCGAGCGCAACCTCGGCGTCCCGAGCGAGTACGCGTCGTTCGCCGTGCCGCTGGCCGCGACGACCAAGATGGACGGTTGCGCCTCGATCTACCCGGCCATCTCGGCGATCTTCGTCGCGCAGATCTTCGGCATCGACCTGTCGATCACGGACTACCTGCTCATCGCGTTCGTGTCCGTGGTCGGCTCCGCCGCGACCGCGGGCCTCACCGGCGCGATCGTCATGCTGACGCTCACGCTCTCGACCGTGGGCCTGCCGCTCGCGGGCGTCGGCCTGCTGCTGGCGATCGACCCGATCCTCGACATGGGCCGCACCGCGGTGAACGTCGCGGGCCAGGCGCTCGTCCCGACGATCGTCGCCAAGCGCGAGGGCATCCTCGACCTCGAGCAGTACGAGGCCGCGACGGCCGAGGACCTCTTCGTGGACGAGGACGACGACGCGTCGTCCGAGGCGACCACGGAGTCCCCGGCGCCGGCCGAGACCGCGGAGGCCACGCCGTCGGGCACCAAGGAGCCCGTGGGCGCCTCCGCCTGACGCCGACCACGCGCTGTCGAACACGACATGGGTGCCGTTATCCGCGGGATAACGGCACCCATGTCGTTCTCGGCGTCAGGGCTGGGAGCGACCCTCACGCAGGACCGCGAGACGCGAGCGGTACTCCTGCTCGTCGATCTCGCCGCGCGCGTACCGCTCGCCGAGGATCGCGACCGGGTCCGGGCCGGTGGCGCGCCAGCCGCCGGGACCTCCCGGGGCCCAGCCGCGGCGTGCACGGCGCGCGACGAGGAAGATCACGGACGCGAACAGCAGGAACCACAGCAGGGGGAAGACGAACCACCAGGGTCCGGGTCCCCAGCCGGCGTGCGTCACGGACGCGACGGCCTGCGTGGGGACCACGGCCCCGGTGAGTGCGGTGAGCATGACGACCTCCGGTGTCGGTGCGCCCCGCCGGGCGGCGGGTGCGGCCGCGATCCGGCCGCGCCTCCAGGCTTCCCCGGGGCCGACGCCGCGTCGTCCCCCGTGCGTGCCGACCTCGCTCGTACCGTGGTGCCGGTCAGCCCGCCCAGCCCGGGCGCACGAGCCCGGACTCGTAGGCCGCGACGACGAGCTGCGCGCGGTCGCGCGCGCCCACCTTGGCCATGACGCGCGACACGTGCGTCTTCACCGTCGACTCCGACAGGTAGAGCGTGCCCGCGATCTCGTCGTTCGAGAGCCCGCCCGCGACCTCGACGAGCACCTCGCGCTCGCGCGGCGTGAGCTCCGTGAGACCGGGGACCGGCCCGACGGCGCGCGTCGCGTCCGCGACCCGGGACAGCAGGCGCCGGGTCACCGTGGGCGAGAGCAGGGCGTCGCCGCGCGCCGCGACCCGCACCGCCCGGACGAGGTCGACGGGCTCGGTGTCCTTGACGAGGAACCCGCTCGCGCCGCCGCGGATCGCGTCCGTCACGTACTCGTCGAGCTCGAACGTGGTCACCACCACGACGTGCACGTGCGACGCGGCGCGGTCGGCGACGATCCGTCGGGTCGCCTCGAGGCCGTCCAGACCGGGCATCCGGATGTCCATGAGCACGACGTCGGGCAGGTGCTCCAGCGCGAGGCGGACGGCGTCGTCCCCGGTCGCGGCCTCGGCGACGACGCGCATGTCGTCCTCGGAGTCGATGAGCGCGCGGAACCCGCCCCGCACGAGCGCCTGGTCGTCGGCCAGCACGACGTCGATCATGGTGCCTCCTCGTGCCGCGGGGGTTCCTCGTCGGACCGCCCGGTGGTGCTCGGCCGGGGCGTCGCGTCCGGCCAGGGAAAGACTGCCCGCACCCGGAAGCCGCGTCCAGCGGTACCTTCCTCCAGCCCCGGCCCCGAACCCGCAGCGAGCGAGCCGCCGACGCTCTCCACGCGCTCGCGCATGCCGCGCAGGCCGTAGCCGGGCTCGGGGTCCGACGGCGCGCCCGGGCCGTCGTCGGTGACGGTCACCGTCACGTGGCGCGAGGCGCGGTCCCCGCCCGCACCGGTGTCGCTCGGGTCTGGCCCGGACCCGCTGCTCGCACCGACGACGACGCGGACGTCGACGTGCGTCGCGCCGCGCGCGTGCCGCCGCACGTTCGTCAGGGCTTCCTGCACCACGCGGTAGACGACCCCGGCGAGCCGGTCCGGCAGTCCGGCGGTGGCTGGATCCACGGCGAGCGCGACCGTGAGCCCGCCACCCTCCGCCTGCCGCACGAGCCGGGGGAGTGCGGCGAGGTCCCACGTCGGGGCGAGCGGGGCGTCGGCGGCGACCCCGTCGTGCGCCGCGACCGCGTCCGCGCGCGGCTCCCCCCGGACGACGCCGAGCACGGCTCGGACCTCGTCGAGGGCCTCCGTGCTCGTCGCGCGGATCGCGGTGAGGGCGCTGCGGGCCTGCTCCGGGTCCCGGTCGAGGAGGTGGAGCCCGACGCCCGCCTGCACCGTGATCGCGGAGAGCGAGTGCGCGAGGACGTCGTGGACCTCGCGCGCGATGCGCAGCCGCTCGTCCGCGACGGCGGTGCGCTCGCGCTCGGCGCGCGCGTCCTGCTCGGCCCGGCGCGCCGCGGCGATCCGGGCCGACCGGTCGCGGATCCCGCCGGCGACGAGCAGCGCGACGACGGTCCACGCCGCCCCGCCGAGCAGCGTCGCCGGCGGCGGGGCGTCGGGACGCAGCGCGGCGGCCGCGACGACGGCCCCCGCGAGCAGCACCGCCCCGCCCCACGCCACGCGCCGCCCGCGCTCCGCGGGACCGCTGAGGAGCACCCCCACCAGCACGCCGACGGGCCCCGCGAGCGCCGGTCCCCACGCGTACCCGGCGGCGAGGAAGACGCCGACCGCCCCGACGGACACCGCGACGGCGACGACCGGGCGCGGCACGAGGAGCACGAGCGCGAGCGGGGAGACGAGCAGCAGAGCGACGGCGGCGAGGTCGAGCGGGCGCGCGCCGGCCTGCCCGTGCGTCGCGCCCACCGACCCGAGGACCGAGACCACCGCGAGCACCACGGCGAGGAACGCCCGGGGGCGGCGACGGTCGAGCGGGCCCATGCGTCGCACGCTACGCCGCGCGCGACCGGACCGCGTCCGCCCGGGGTGCCGGCCGCCGTCGTCCCGGGGTGCCGTGCCGGGTGTCACACCCGGCGCCCCGCCGGTGTCTCATGCCCGACAGACCCCGTCGACACGACACGAGACACGCAGGAGGAGACATGACGACGCGAGTGCCGCCCACCGAGGTCACCGGGCTCTACGGGTCCCTGGTCAAGCGCGCGACCCGCTCGATGTTCGGCGAGGTGCCGGAGTCGATCGGCGTGCTGTGGCACCACCCCGCGGTCTTCAAGGACCTCATGGGCGTGGGGCGCAAGTCCGAGAAGTGGGACCGGCTGGACCCGAACCTCGCGACGTTCGCGCAGATGGCGTCGGCCGCCACGGTCGGCTGCGAGTTCTGCCTCGACCTGCACTACTTCCGGTCGCGCAACGAGGGCCTCGACGAGGTGAAGGCGCGCGAGGTGCCGCGCTGGCGCGAGTCCGCCGTCTTCACACCCGTCGAGCGGCGGGTCATGGAATACGCCGAGGCGATGAGCCAGACCCCGCCCGCGGTGACCGACGAGCTGTCGGCCGCGCTGCTCCACGACCTCGGCCCGGCCGGGCTCGTCGAGCTCGCCGCGCGCGTCGGGCTGATGAACGCCACGGCCCGGTCCAACGTCGCGCTCGGCATCCGGTCCGAGCAGTTCGCCGCGTCGTGCGGGCTGCCGCCGATCGCTCCCCGCCCGGTCGCGGCGGCTCCCGCCGTAGGGTCGGACGCATGAGCGACGACCCGTTCGTCCGTCACCGCAGCCTGCTCTTCACCGTCGCGTACGAGCTCCTCGGCTCGGCCGCCGACGCGGAGGACGTCGTCCAGGAGACGTGGCTGCGGTGGGCGGACGTCGACCACGCGCAGGTGCGCGACGCGCGCGCCTACCTCGTGCGGATCGTCACGCGCCAGTCGCTCAACCGGCTGCGGACCCTGGCCCGACGGCGCGAGGACTACGTGGGCGGGTGGCTGCCCGAGCCGCTGCTCACGAGCCCGGACGTCGCCGAGGACGTCGAGCTCGCCGAGAGCGTCTCGATGGCGATGCTCACCGTGCTCGAGACCCTCGGACCGACCGAGCGCGCGGTGTTCGTGCTGCGCGAGGTGTTCGAGGTGCCGTTCGACGAGATCGCCGAGGCGGTCGGCAGGTCGCCGGCCGCCGTGCGGCAGGTCGCGCACCGGGCGCGGAACCACGTCGCCGCGCGGCGCCCGCGCGTCCAGGTCGACCGGGCCGAGCAGGAGCGCGTGGTCGAGCGGTTCCTCGACTCGCTCCTCACGGGCGACCTCCAGGGCCTCCTGGACGTCCTCGCCCCCGACGTCGTCGCGGTGGCCGACGGCGGCGGCCTCGCCCGCGCGGCGCGCAAGCCGGTCGTGGGCGCGGACCGGGTCGTCGCGTTCCTGCTCGGCGGGCTGCGCAAGACCGGCGGGTCGCTGAGCGCGTCGGCGGTGTGGCTCAACGGCGCCCCCGCCGTGCGGATCGAGCTCGACGGCGTGCTCGCCGCGGCCGTGTCCGTGACCGTCGAGGACGGCCGGATCACGCGGTTCTACTCGGTCGTGAACCCGAGCAAGCTGGAGCGCGTCGACGCCGAGGCGGCGCTCTCGCGGTAGGCGGCCGCCGCGGACCGCTGCTCGCCGCCGCGGGACCGCTGCTCGGCCGGCTGCTCGCGCTCCCGGCGCCTGTAGCCTGCGCCCCATGGCAACGCACGACCCGCACGCGGACCCCGGGCTCGTCGAGGAGCGCGAGGACCGCGCGGCCGACGGCGGCGGGCCCGCTCCGGGCCGCCCGGGCAGGACCGCGGAGCGCGTCGTCCTCGGGCTCTACGTCCTGGTGCTCGTGTGGGTGGTGCTGCTCAAGATCCACACCGGTGACCTCGGCGACCTCGTCGGCCGGCGGTCGGTCAACCTGGTCCCGACGGGCGGCACGGCCGCCGGCGGGCTCGGCTCCCGCGAGCTCGCCGTCAACGTCCTCGTGTTCGTCCCGCTCGGCGTGCTCGTCGTCCTGGCGGCCCGGCAGCGACGCTTCGCCAGGATGCTCCTGCTCGTCGTCGGGGTGTCCGTGGCCTTCGAGGTCGTCCAGTACGCCGCCGGCATCGGGGCGAGCGACGTCACCGACGTCCTCACCAACACCGCCGGGGGCCTCGTCGGCATGGGCCTCGCCTGGCTCGGCCTCCGCCTGCTCGGCGACCACGCCCGGCGTCGGCTGCTCGTCGCCCTCGTCGTCGTGCTGGTGGCCCTGGCCGCGGGGTTCGTCACCTGGCTGCAGGTGACGGGCGTGCGGTTCCGGCTGTAGCGCCACCGGGGGGCCGCCGCCTATCCGGTCGGTTCGTGCACCGCGGCGAGCACGACGGGGTCGGTGCAGCCGCGCGCGAAGCCCGCGATCCGGTGGTCGACGTCGCGACCGAGCACCCAGGACCCGACGCGCTCGGCGAGGGGCGCGAGCCAGCGCGGGCGGCAGCGGAAGGAGTAGCGCCACGTCGCGCGCGTGCCGCCGGACGGGTCGGGCGCGAACCGCCACCCGCCCGCGAGGTTCTCGAAGAACCAGGAGCCGCGCACCATGCGCATCCCGACGTTCGTCGGCGGGTTGTAGGAGACGTACTCGCTCACCATGGACAGCCCGCTGCGGTGCCGGGTGAACGTGCGCACGCCTTTCGCGGGCGCGGTGGCGCCGTCGAGGAAGTGCTGCCGTCGGATGAACGGGTCCCAGCGCAGGCGGACGTCGCCGGTCGTCTGGGAGACGGCGAACGCCGTCGCGGGGTCGACGGGGACCACGAGCGAGGACTCGACCACGGGCATGGTCGGATGCTCCCACGCTCGCCGCGACCGCGCTCCGCGCAGGAGGTCGGCGTCCGGGACCGGACGCACGAACGGCCCGCCCCTGGGTGAGGGACGGGCCGCCCGGGACCGCGGCGCGGGGAGGTCAGGACGCGAACGCGTACCCGGCCTCGGTGCACTGGGCACGGAAGGCGTCGAGGGACTCCTGCAGCGACGACGTGTCGATGGTCTCGCCCTGCACGGCGGCCTCGAACGGAGCCTTGACCCCGTTGAGGTTCTCCTGGAGCTCGGGGTCCGCGAAGTTCTGGACCGCGACGAGGCGCTCTCGCGTCGTGTAGATCGCGGCGGCCGCGGCCTCGTCCTCGGGCGTCTCGAGCAGCGGCGTCGTCTCGGTGACGAGGCGCTCGGCGGAGTACTCACCGCTGTAGAAGGTGTTGCACGTGGTGGTCACGGCGACGACGGTGGGCGTCACCTCGGGGGCCGCCTCGGTCGTGGTCGTGGTCTCGGGGGTTGCCGTGTCGTCGCTCGCCGGGTCGGTCGGCGAGGCGCAGGACGCCAGCAGGAGGGCACAGGAGAGCGCCGCGGTAGCGGCAAGAAACTTACGCATGCTAACGATTTCACACTCTCGCGCACGCGGGGCGCAAGAAGATTCGGGGGCGGCGTGCTCAGGAACGGCGGATTCCCGCGGTTTCTGAGGCAACCTTGTGCCCAGCGTCACAACCTTCCGGGACCGAGGTCCCGGTCAGGGGACGTCGAGGACGACCTTGCCGCGGACGTGCCCGCCGGCGACGAGCCGCAGGGCCTCCGCCGCCTCCGCGAGGGGGAACCGGGCCGAGACCTCGGCCCGGAGCCGTCCGTCCTCCGCGAGCGCGAGCACCTCGTCGAGGGCCCCCTTCGCGTCGACCTTGTCGACGACGCCCGCGGCGCGCGAGGCGTCGGACCCGACGATCGTCACCGCGCTCGGCGGGTCGTCGGGGGTGGCGGGCGCCAGGTCCTCGCCCAGGAGGGCGACGGTCGCGGCGAGCGCGTCCGCGGAGCCGACGAGGTCGACGACGACGCTCACCGCGTCCAGGCCGTCCGGCAGCGCCCGGACCGCGTCGACGAGGCCCGGCCCGTACGCGACCGGCGTCGCGCCGAGGCCGCGCAGGTAGTCGTGGTTCGCGGGCGACGCCGTCCCGACGACGCGCGCCCCCAGGGCGGTCGCGATCTGCACCGCCGCCGACCCGACACCCCCGCTCGCGCCGTGCACCAGGACCACGTCGCCCTCGCCGACGTCGGCCTGGACGAGCGCGGAGAACGCGGTCGCCGCGGCGACGGGCAGCACGGCAGCCTGCTCGAGGGGCACGGACGCGGGCGTGCGCCGGACGTGGTCCGCGCGCACGAGCGACAGCTCGCGCTGCGCGCCCGTCCCGTGCCAGACGACCGCGTCGCCCGGGGTGAGGTCGGGCACGTCCGGCCCGACGGCGTCGACCACGCCCGCGGCCTCGAACCCCAGCACGCCGGGCACGCGGCCGCCGAACTCGCCGGCGAGCCGCTTGAGGTCCGCAGGGTTGACGCCGACGACCCGGTTCGCGACACGCACCTGACCGGGTCCGGGCTCGGCGACGTGCTCGTCGTCGACCCGCAGCGTCTCCGGCCCGCCGAAGGCCTCGAAGACGACGACCGTGCTCATGCAGACCCCCTGTGGTCTCGCCGTCGGACGTCGGTCGCGCGACGCGGGGGCGAGACCGCGCGGCGGGCCCGGGGGGAGCCGGGCGGTTCCACTCTTCCATCCGCCCACCGCCGCTGTCATGCGCTCACCACGGGCAGGACTCCCCGCCCGGGACGGTTTCACCCCCTCCGCGACGTTGAGGGAGCGAGATGACGACACCAGGAGACGCCCGACCACCCGGCCCCGACGACGCCGCGCGCGAGCGCCTGCTCGCCGTGCGCGCGGACGCCGTCGCGCGGCTGCGCGCGGTGCGCGCCGAGGTCGCGGGGATCGTGGAGGCCTCGCGCGACTCGAACGCGGACGACGAGCACGACCCCGACGGTGCGACCATCGCGTTCGAGCGGGCCCAGGTGGACGCGCTCGCGCGCGACGCTGCGGCGCGGGTGGAGGAGGTCGACGCCGCCCTGGCCCGGCTCGACGCGGGCTCCTACGGCGTGTGCGAGGGATGCGGGCTGCCGATCGCCGCGGGACGCCTGGAGGCACGGCCGACGGCGCGGACGTGCGTCGCGTGCGCGGCGGGGGCGCGCTGAGGTCAGCGGTCGGACGCGAAGTCCCCGCCGATGCCGGCCTGGGTCTCCAGGAGGTCGCCGGTGTCCCCGACGATCACCCAGTTGGGACCGACGAGCGCGGCCTCGCCCTCCGCTGCCGGCGTCTCGGGCAGGAGCGCGAAGTACTCGGCCTCGTCCACGTCGTCGGCGAACACGGCCAGCAGGGTCGTGTCGTCGCACGCCGCGACCTCGACGTCGGACGTCCCGGTGTCCTCGGGGACGAACGACAGGCACGTGAGGCCCGCGGTCGTCGCGGACTCGTGGAGCGCGTCGAGGGAGTCGTAGGTGACGTCCTTGTCGCCGGGCCCCGGTCCGGAGCACGCCGCGAGGACACCGCCGACGGCGACGAGGCCGACGAGCAGCCCGGTGGCGCGGCGCGGACGCGAGAGGTCGAGGGTGCGCATGACTCGATGGTCCGCCGTCGTGCGCGGTCGCGCCACGGGAAGCCGGATCGCCGCTGCCCGTCGTGAGATCGGCCCGTACGGCCGAGATCGACCCTCGGGAGGTCGATCTCGGGCCGCAGGGGTCGATCTCGGGTCAGGCGCGGAAGCGCTCGCCGCGCTCGACGACGCGGCCCGCGCCGCGGCCGTCGTTCGCCTCCGCGTCCCACGTGTAGACCTCGGTGCCCGTGATCAGCACGTGCTCGGCGCGCGACGTCACGTCCAGCGGGTCGCCCGACCACACGACGACGTCGCCGTCGAGGCCCGGGGCGAGCGAGCCGACCCGGTGGTCGAGGCCCAGGAACGCCGCCGGGTTGACGGTGAGCGCGCGCAGCGCGGTGTCGCGGTCGAGGCCCTCCTTCACCGCGAGCGACGCCTGGTGCACGAGGAAGTTGATCGGCACCACGGGGTGGTCGGTCGTGATCGCCACGCGCACGCCGGCGCGCGCCAGCGCGGCGAGGTTCGCGATGTCGCGGTTGCGCAGCTCGATCTTGGACCGCGACGTGAACAGCGGGCCGAAGATGACCGGGACGTCGCGCTCGGCCAGCACGTCGGCGACGGCCGCGCCGTCGGTCCCGTGGTTGACGACCAGCCTGTAGCCGAACTCGTCGGCGAGGCGCAGGGCGGTCGCGATGTCGTCGGCGCGGTGCGTGTGCTGGTCCCAGTAGAGCTCGCCCGCGAGGACGCGCGCCAGGGTCTCCTTGGCGAGGTCGCGGTCGAACGGCTCGCCCTTCGCCTCGGCCGCGTCGCGCTTCGCGGCGTAGTTCTGCGCGTCGACGAACGCCGCGCGGATGACCTTCGCGACACCGAGGCGCGTGGACGGCGTCTTCTTCTGGTCCCCGTACACGCGCTTGGGGTTCTCGCCGAGCGCCGACTTCACGGAGACCGCCTCGCGGATCACCTGCTCGTCGACGGTGCGGCCGCCCCACGTCTTGATCGCGACCGTCTGGCCGCCGATCGGGTTGCCCGAGCCCGGCTTCACGACGGCGCTCGTCACGCCGCCCACGAGCGCGTCGCGGAAGCCCTCGTCCTCGACGTTGATCGCGTCGATCGCGCGCAGGGCGGCGCCGTTCGGGTCGGTCATCTCGTTGGTGTCGTTGCCCGCCCAGCCCTCGGCCTCCTCCATGACGCCCATGTGGGCGTGCGCCTCGACGAAGCCGGGCAGCACCCAGCGGCCCCGCGCGTCGAGGGTCGGGACGCCGTCGGGCACGACGACGTCCGCGCCGACCGCGGTGATGACGCCGTCCTCGATGAGCACGGTGCCGCCCTCGATCGGGTCCGAGGCGACGGGCACGACGTAGCCGTTCACGACGGCGACGCTGCGGCGCGCGGTGCGGAGGGTGCGGGTGGGGGTCGATGAGGTCGTCATGGTCCCATCATCGCCCGGGGCAAGCGTCGCCGGTGGCTCGTCGCCCGCGGCGCGGCGCTCCTGCGGTATCCTGGAGGTCGCGCTCACGTCGCGGGACGCGGTCCCCGACGAACTTCGGTCCTCAGCATCGAAGCAAGACCGTGCGCGTCCGGCAGCAGAGGCTGTCGCCGAGATCTCCGCCCACAGAGCGCGGAGCGAGAGCAGAGAACATCTTTTCTTCCCCATCTGAACACCCCGTGACCGCTGTGTCGGTCGCGGGCACGCCCGGACCAGACGTCGTGCTGCGCCGCGCCGACGACGACCTGTGGGTCGCGACGGCGGACGGCGAGTACGCCGGCCTGGTCACCCGACTTCCCGACGGCTTCCACGTCCACGACCGCTACACGCGGCCGGTGGGCGTCGTCGCCGACCTCCACCGCGCGAAGCAGCACCTGGTCGCCCCGCGTGAACGACCGGCGGGCCCTCGCGGGACCCGCCTCCACGACCGTCGGCGCCCCGCGGGGCGCGACAACCGGACCCGCGCTCGCGGGCCGGTCGCACCAACGAAGGAAATCATCATGGCTACAGGCACCGTGAAGTGGTTCAACGCGGAGAAGGGGTTCGGCTTCATCGCCCCCTCCGACGGCACCGCTGACGTGTTCGCCCACTACAGCGAGATCAACTCGAGCGGCTACCGCTCGCTCGAGGAGAACCAGAGCGTCTCGTTCGACGTCACCCAGGGCCCCAAGGGCCCGCAGGCGACGAACATCCAGTCGCTCTGACGTCTCACCCGCCCGGCGCGCGACGTCGGGCGGGGCGAGCCGTCCCGGAGGGCCGTGCATCCGCGCGGCCCTCCGGCGTCTCCCGGCGCGGACGAGGTACCGGGTACGCCGGGGTGGGCGGGGCGCACTAGGCTCCTGAACGCACCACCGCACCGCGCGCGAAGGAGCTCGCATGCACGTCGTCGTCGGACTGTTCCGGCTGTTCCTCGTCGTCCTCGCCCTCGTCGGGACGCGCGCCATCTGGCGCGACGGCGACATCGAGGGCCTCGTCTACTTCACGAACCAGACCGGCTTCCTCATCGCCGTCGTGTTCACGTGGGCGGGCGTCGCGTCGCTCCTGCGTCGCCGCCAGCCGCCGGGGTGGCTCAAGGGTGGGGTGACGCTCTTCGCCGCGATCACCGGGCTCGTCGCGAACCTCGTGCTCGCGCCCGAGGACCCCGGCGCCCCGGCGGTGTTCCTCGGGCTGACCGACGGCCAGATCGAGCACGAGCTCCTGCCGCTCGCGGTGTTCGCCGACTTCCTCCTGCTCGACGCGCACCGGCGCCTGCGCGGCCTCGACGCGGCCCGCTGGCTCCTGTACCCGCTCGCGTACTTCGCGTTCACGACGATCCGCGGGTTCGTCAGCCCCGGCAGCGAGTACCCGTACGGGTTCGTCGACCTCGACGCGCTCGGGTGGACCGGGCTGCTCGTCAACGTCGTGCTCTACGGGGCGGGCTTCTTCGTGCTCGGCCTCGTCATCGTCGGGATCGACCGGATCCTGCCCACCGGGCCGGCGATCGGCTGGTACGCGGACCGCTCGCCCGGGCCGGAGACCCCGGAGCCGGCGGGGGCGACGGGCAGCCCGGACGACGCGTCCGCGTCGCGCTAGGGTGGCCGTCGTGTCCTCCCCGGTCGTCGGTCCGCTGCGCGTCGCACGCGCCGCGCTCGTGGCGACCCTCGTGCTCGCGCTGACGGCGCTCGCGCACCGCGTCGGCGGGGGAGCCCTCCCGGACCCGCTGGTCCTCGCCGCGCTCGCCGCGTTCACGCTCGCCGGCACGACGGCGGCCGCGCGGCTGCGGTTCACGCCCGCCCGGCTCGTCGTGCTCCTCGGCGGGGCCCAGGTCGCGCTGCACCAGGCGCTCGTCGTGCTCGCGCCCGTCGGGTCGTGCGTCCCCGCGGGGGTCACGTCCGGGCACGGCGGGCACGTCGCCGTGGTCGGCGACGTCGTGTGCGCGGCGCCGGCCGGAGCGCTCCTGACCGACGGCGGGGCGAGCCTCGTCCACCCGGAGCACCTCGCGCCGTCGGGCGCCGCGGGCCTGTGGATGGTCGTGGCGCACGCGGTCGCGACGGTCGTGCTCGCGCTCGTCCTCGCGCGCGGGGAGCGTGCGCTCGAGCGGTTCCTCGCATGGGTGACGCCGCGCGCCTCCCTCCCCGCCCCCGCGCCCGTGGCACCGGCCGCGCGCCCCGGCGTGCCGCCGACCCGTGCGGTCCGCGTCCCGTCGACGTGGCGCTCGCGCCGTGCCCCGACCCGGGGTCCGCCCCGGCCGGCCGGCCCGTCGGGAGCACTGCTGCGCCCCCTCGCCGCGTCCTGACGCGGCCCCCGACGAGGCCGACCCGGTGACGACCGGGCCACGGGGCACCACCGTGCGGCGACCGCCGCGCCTCGGACGGAAGAACCCTCATGACCCTCTCCCTGCGCCGACCCGTGTCGGCCCTCCTCGCCCTCCTCGCCGCCGCCGCGCTGGCCCTGGGCCTCACCGCCGGGCTCGCGGCCCTCACCGCCGCCCCGGCGTCCGCGCACGACCGCATCCTCAGCTCGGACCCGGCCGACGGCGCCCAGCTCGAGACGCCACCGGCAGCGATCACGCTGACCTTCAACACCGAGCCGCTCCCCGTCGAGCCGCAGGTCGTGGTCTCCGACTCCGCCGGGACGGTCGTGACGCAGGGCGCACCCGTGATCGACGGCAGCACCGCGACGCTCGCGCTCGACCCCGCCGTCGCGCTCGGCGGTGACACGTACACCGTGGCGTGGCGCGTCGTCTCGTCCGACGGCCACCCCATCGAGGGCACGTTCGCCTTCACCGTCGCGGCCCAGCCCGAGGCGCCGGTCTCCGAGGAGCCCGCCACGGACGAGGCGACGCCGGAGGAGCCCGCGTCCGAGGAGGCCACGACCGACGCGGCCGAGGAGACGACGCCGGAGCCCGCGACGCCTGTCGCCACGGACGCGGAGGACGGCGGCTCGTCGGTCGTCCCCGTGCTCGTGGGGCTCGGCGCGCTCGTGGTCGCCGCCGCGGTCGTCGTCGTGATCGTCGTCCGTCGCCGCGGCGCGACGGCGGGCGACGACGCGCCGCACGACCCCGAGGACTGACCGTGCCGGCGCACGCCGTCCTCCCCGGCCCGGGGAGGACGGCGGCCGACCCTGCCGCGCGCACGCTTCCTGCCGCTAGGGTGCGTCCGTGACGTCGCCCGGAGCAGGGGTGCTCCGCGGCGTGCGGGTGCTGCTGCTCGCCGCCGCGGTCGTCGGGCTGTCCGTCGTCGCGCACGCCCTCGCCGGCGGCACCGACCCCGGAGCCGTCCCGCTCGGCGTGCTCGCCGTCCTCACCGCCGTCGCCGTGCGACCCCTCACGCGCCGCCAGGTCGGGCTGCCGCGGCTGCTCGGCCTGCTCGGCGCGGGCCAGCTCGTGCTGCACGTCGTCTTCGACCGCTGCGCCGCGCTGTCCCCGGCCGACGCGTCCGCGCACGCGCACGCCGCCTCGCCCCTGACGATGCTCGGCGCCCACGCCGTCGCGACGCTCGTCGTCGCGCTCGTCCTGCGCTACGGCGACGCCGTGCTGTGGCGCCTGTGGACGTGGCTCGCCGGACGCCGGGTCCCCGGCCGCCCGCGGGCCGTCGTCGTCCGCGTGGTGCCGCCCGCCGTCGGCGCGCTGCCGACGGTCCGCGACCTCCTCGCGCGCGGTGCCGCGCCCGGGCGCGGTCCGCCCGCCGTCGCCTGACCTCTCCCGGACGCCTCCGCGGACCCCCCGCGGCGTCCCGCTCCCGCGCGCCCGCGCGTCCTGTACGTCCGCCCGGCCGGCTCCGCCCGGCCGCGCCGGGGCGTGCCCGTGACGTGCCGTCGCGCGCCGGAGCCCACCGTCTTCCTCTCCCCGAAAGGCACCATCATGCGAAAGACCCTGCGCGCCGTCGGCGCCGCCGCCCTCACCACCGGGATCGTCGTCGTCGGCGCGGGCGCCGCGGCCGCCCACGTCACGGTCACCCCCGACACGACCGACGCGGGCGCGTACGCGCTGCTCACGTTCGGCGTCCCGCACGGCTGCGGCGACTCGCCGACCACGAAGGTCTCCATCCAGGTCCCCGAGCAGATCGTCACCGTGACGCCCACCGTCAACCCCGGTTGGGACGTCGAGAAGGTCATGGCGGCCCTCGACGAGCCGGTCGACGACGGGCACGGCGGCCAGTACACCGAGCGCGTCGCCGAGGTCGTCTACACCGCGAAGACCCCGCTGCCCGACGGCTACCGTGACGCCCTCGTGCTCTCGCTCAAGCTCCCCGACGCCGCGGGGGACACGCTCGTCTTCCCGACGGTCCAGGAGTGCGCCGAGGGCGAGACCGCCTGGGTCCAGGTCGCGGCCGAGGGCGAGGACGGGCACGACCTCGAGGCGCCCGCGCCGCTGGTCGAGCTGACGGCCGCCGAGGGCGACGGGCACGACGCCCCGGCCGAGACCGTCGCGGACGGGTCGGCGGATGACGCCGCCGACGCGGAGGCGTCGGGCGACTCCGCGTCCGCGGGCGCGTCCGACGGGCCGGCCCCGGCGCTCACCTGGACGGCGCTCGTGCTCGCCGCGGCGGGCCTGGTGCTCGGGGCGCTCGGGTTCGTGCGCTCGCGTCCGAGGGCCTGAGCCGTGGGCCGCCCCTCGGTGCTGCGCCGGGTGGTGGCCGTCGTCGTCGGTGCCGCGGCCGCGGTCCTGCTCGCGATCCTCGCGAGCGGCCCGGCCGCGGCCCACGCCGTCCTCGTGGGCACGGACCCGCGGGACGGCGCCGTCCTCGACGCGCCGCCCGACGCGCTGACCATCACCTTCAACGAGCCCGTCCAGGTCGTGACCGGCGGGACGACGGTCCTCGCCGCCGACGGCTCGCCCGTCGACGTGGACGTCGCCGCGGTCGACGACGCGCTCGTCGTCACCCCGGCCACGACGCTCGACGACGGCACGTACGTCGTGAGCTGGCGCGTCGTGTCCCTCGACACGCACCCCGTCGCCGGGGCCTTCACGTTCTCCGTGGGGACGCCGAGCGCGACGTCCGTCGAGGCCCGGGTGGCCGAGCCGACGGCGGCGCTCGTCGCCGTGCGCGCGCTCGACCAGGCCGCGGCGTACGCGGGGACGTTCCTCGTCGCGGGCCTCGTCGGGTTCGAGCTCCTCGTGCTGCACGTGTCGCCCGGGGCCGCGCCGGTCCTGCGCCGTCGCCTGCAGCGCGTCCGACGGTGGGCGCTCGGCGCCGCGGGCGCCGGCGTCGTGCTCGGGATCCCGCTCACCCCGGCCTGGCAGGCCGGCGGCGGGCTGGGCGCCCTCGTCGACCCCGCGACGTGGGCGGCGGGCCTCGCGACCGACTCCACGGTCGCGGGCGCGCTCGGCCTCGCCGGGCTCGTCGTCGCGACCCTGCTCGCGCCGCGCGCGGCACGGGAGACCCGGGCGGCGTGGCCCGCCGGGGTCGTGCTCGGCGGGGCGGCCCTCGCGCTGGGGTCGCTCGTGCTCGTGGGGCACACCCGCACGTTCGGCCCGCCCTGGCTGGTCGTCACGGCGGACGCGCTCCACGTCGTGTCCGGGGCCGTGTGGCTCGGCGGGGTCGTCGGCCTCGCGCTCGTGCTCGCGCCGTCCGCGCACGTCGACGCGCGTCGCGCGGGCGTCACGGTCGCGCGGTTCTCCGCGCTCGGCGCGTGGGTCGTCCTCGCGCTCGCCGTCACCGGGACCGTCCTCGGGTGGCGCATCCTCGGGACCGTCGACGCGCTCGTGTCGACGACGTACGGCCAGACCCTGCTCGTCAAGGTCGGCGTCGCGCTGTGCCTCGTCGGGATCGCGGCCTGGAACCGGTACCGGCTCGTCCCGGCGGTCGCGGGCGACGACGGTCCGGGCGGGCGCGGTGCCGGTGCGGCCGGCGTGACCGCGCGCCGTCGGCTCGGTCGGACGGTCGCCGCCGAGGCCCTGCTGCTCGCGCTCGTGCTCGGGGTGACGGGCGTGCTCGTCTCGCGCAGCCCGGTCGCGACGACCGGTCCGTCGGCAGAGGAGGGCACGACGCCGGCCGTCGAGGTGGTCGAGGAGCTCGGTGACGGGACGCTGCGCGCGCGGATCACTCCCGGCCGGGTCGGCGTCAACGCGCTCGAGATCGAGCTGCTCGACGCCGACGGGAAGCCCCTGGAGCCTGCCGCCGTGCCCGAGCTGTCGACGACGCTCGCCGACCCCGCGCTCGGCCCGTTCACCCGGCCCCTCACGCAGACCGGGACGGGCGCGTACGAGGCGACGCTCGACCTGCCGATGGCGGGCGACTGGACCGTGCACGTGAGCGTCCGGACGTCCAAGTACGAGAACCCGATCGTCGAGATCCCCGTGGAGGTGTCCTCATGACCGGTCCCCAGCGGTCGCTCCCCGGGCGGCGCGGCTCGCGCGTCGTCCTCGCCGCGGTCGGCGCCGGCACGCTCGCCGTGCTGACCGCCGGCCCGGCGGGCGCGCACGTGCTCATCGAGACCGTGGAACCCCACGGCGACGGCACGTCGACGCTCACGTTCACGTTCGACCACGGGTGCGACGGCGAGCCCACCGACGCGCTGCGCGTCACGCTCCCCGAGGGCGTCGAGGCGCTCGCCGCGGGCCAGCCGGACGGATGGACCTCGGAGGTGACCGACGACGCGGTGGCATGGTCCGGGGAGCCCGTGCCCGACGGCGAGCGCGCGGCCTACACGCTCGACGTCCGGGTCACGGGGGAGGTCGGGCAGGCGTTCGTGTTCCCCGCCGTGCAGGAGTGCCCGTCGGGGGAGTCGTACGCGTGGACGGACACCGACCCGTCCGGCGCCCGACCCGCGCCGACGTTCGTCGCGACCGCGGCCTCGCTCGCCCCCGCGCCCGTCGCCGCCGGAGCCTCCCCGACGCCGACGGCGCCCCTCGTCGCGGCCGTCGTGGTGGGGGCCGTGGGGATCGGCGTCGCGGGCGGCTGGTCGGCCCGGCGTCGGCTGCGGGCCACCTGAGAGGTCGCTGCGCGGGCGTCGGGACCGCGGCCGTCGTACTGTGATCCAGATCACTGTTCGTGAACGTCCCGAACATGCGCCCGCCGCCTCTTGCACTGGTGGGGGACGTCGCCGCGACGGGTCACGCGGCGACACCTGGACCGGTGGCGGTCCGCGACGAGAGCTTCGCTGGGGGGAGCTCTCGCGGCGGATCGCCACCGGTTCCTCTGTCTACGGGCCTCTGCGCGACGGCGTCAGGCCGCGACGGCGACGGTCAGCAGCGCGAACGCGGCGACGAGCAGGGCGATGCGGACGAGGTGGTACCGGTCCCAGCGGTGGGCCTGCTCGCGCCAGTCGGCGGGCGCGGTCTCGGGGGTCCAGGTCTTGCCGCGGTTGTTGATGGGGACGAGCACGGCGACCGACAGGACGATGCTCAGGGCCAGGACCGCGGCGGCGGTCCAGGCCGCCCACGCCCCGGTGGTCAGGACGAGGGCGGTGGCCGCGGTGAGCAGGAGCGACCCGAAGTACCAGAACGGCATCGCCCGCCCGAGCATCCGGCCGCCGTCGGCCCGGGCGAGCAGGCCCGCGTTCCCCGGCAGCCGGTCGACGATCGGGTTGATGACGAACGCGACCGACACCTCGACCCCCACCATCAGCCCCACGACCACCACTGCGACGATCGGCAACCACTGCATGTCCGGCTCCTTCGATCCATGGAATCTAGCAACGCTAGGAAAACTAGCACAGGCAATCTAGCGACGCTAGACTTGGCGGCATGAGCACACCGGCAGCAGCCCGCAAGGCACGGCTCCTCGAGGAGCGGGAGGCGCAGATCGTCGCGGCCGCGCGCGCCCTCGCCGAGGAGCAGGGATGGGAGGCGGTCACCACCCGCCGGCTCGCCGACGCGATCGGCTACAGCCAGCCCGTCCTCTACGGGCACTTCCCGGAGGGCCGGTCCCAGATCGTCACCGCGGTGGCGCTCGTCGGCTTCGAGGAGCTCGCCGCCGCGCTGTCCGCGACCCGTCCGGCGCCCGGCGCGGACGTGAGCGGCGAGGACCGGGTCCGCGCGCTGGTCGTCGCCTACCTCGACTTCGCCGCGCACCACCCGGCGACGTACGAGGCGATGTTCCACCTGCCGATCGCGGCCCCGTTCGCCTCGGAGGAGACGCCGCGCGCGATGCGCGAGGGGTTCGACGCCATCGTCGGCGCGCTCCTCGCGCTCGACCGGCCCCCGTCGGACCTGGGCACGGCCGCCGAGGTCGTGTGGGGTGCGGTGCACGGCGTCGCGACGCTGCAGCGCGCGGGCAGGTTCTCCGCCGAGAACTACGAGCGGCGCGTCGACGAGCTGGTGCGCCGCGTCGTCGGCTGACCCCGCGTCACGACGCCCGTCCGCCCGGCACCCGACGAGAAGGGTCGGGCGCGGCCGCCACGGACGCGGTCCGCTGCGCCGGGTGGGTGTGCAGGTGCCAGAGGAGGTCCGCGCACCCCGCCGGGTCGAGGCTCGGACCGCCGTGCTCGTCGGCGCCGGCGGAGACGAGCCGGGCGACCTGGATCCCGTCCGGTGCGAGCGCCTCCCGGAGCATGCCCAGGTACGCCGTCACGGCGGCGGCCGCGACCGACGCCCCGGCCGCGAACGGGCCGCGGGCGGGCGCGTCGTCGGTGATGCCGAGGACGGAGCCCCGGCCCAGGACGCGCTGCCCGCCGACCACGTACTCGACCGCGGTGGCGAGGCCGACCACGGCCCGCTCGACCGCGTCCTGGATCTCCTCGGGCGACGTCTCGAGGACGTGCTGGCGCGCACCGGGCGCGGACGGTGGGTCGTAGACGAGGACCTCGGTCGTCGACAGGTCCTGCGCGGTGCGGTCGAGCGCGAGGACCAGCGCGTCGGCGTCGTGCGCGTCCGCGGCGTAGACCCGCGCCCGGACCCCCTCGCCGCGCAGCGCGCAGACGACCGGCCCGAGGCGGTCCAGGGACCGAGAGACGAACGCGACGTCGTGACCCGCGGCCCCGAACCGCCGGGCGATCGCCGCGCCGCGTTCCGCGCTGGTCCCGACGATCGCCACGGTCGTCATCCTGTCTCCCTCGCCGTCGACACCGCGCGCGGCGTCCTGGCCGTCGAGCGCGTACCGGACGGTAGACAGGTGGAGAGGAGGGCTGGGAGACCCTGTCAGGGCCCCCGACCGTCCGGTGAGACGGCGACGGACCGCATCGCGGTCGACGGCGTCTCGGAGACCCCCGACGTGGACGGCCGGTCCGCCCCGGTGAGCTCTGCGAGCCGCGCCATCCGACGCGCCGAGACCGTCCCGGGCTCGGCGGTGTAGAGCGTGAGCGTGAGGCCAGGCGCGGACTCCAGGGCGAGGGCCTCGTAGGCGACGGCCAGCTCGCCGACGACGGGATGGCGGAACGTCTTGGTCCCGGTGCCGTGCCGACGGACCTCGCCCGCCCGCCACCGGGTCTCGAACTCGGCGCTGTGGGAGAGCAGCTCCTCGACCGTCTCGTGCAGGTCGGCGCTGTGCGGGTCGCGCGCGGCCTCCGTCCGCAGGATCGCGACCGCGATGTCCGCGAACACGTCCCAGTCGACGCAGAAGGTCCGGGCGCGGTCGCTGAGGAACGTGAAGCGGGCCAGGTTCGGAGTCCCGGGCATGTCGTGCAGGTCCTGGTGGAAGGCGTGCGCCAGGGCGTTCTCGGCGAGGACGTCCATCGCCCCGTTGCGGACGAACGCGGGCCCGGCGGTGAAGGCGTCGAGCACCCACTGGAGGCTGGGGTGCGGGTGCCACGACCGGGTGCTCGTGCGCCGGTCCGTCCCTCCGTGCGCGACGATCTCCGCGAGGTTCGACAGGTGCGCGCGCTCGGCCTCGTCGAGCCGCAGCGCGCGGGCGATCGCGTCGAGCACCTGCGGCGAGACGCGCGCGAGGGCGCCGCGCTCGATCCGCGTGTAGTACTCGACGCTCACGCCGGCGAGCGCCGCCACCTCGCTGCGGCGCAGGCCGCGGACCTTGCGGCCCGGGCCGACGGCGATCCCCACCTCCTGCGGGCCGATCCTCTCGCGGCGCGCGACGAGGAACTCGCGCACCTGGGTCCGGGCGTCCATGGGACGAAGGTAGGCCTGCCGAGGATGGTCCGCGCGGGCGTCCTGGCGACGATCCGGCCTCCTCTTTTTGCATGGAGTGCTAACGCAACTTGGTCGTTGAACACGTGACTTCCGGCTGGGTATCGACAAAAGTCAAAGTCGAAGATACGGTCGGGTTTTGTCGGTCGGCACCGGGGACCCCCGGTCCGTCGCACGCGCAGCCTCAGCGTCGAGTGCTCGTCCCGCCTGCTGGGCGGGAACCACAGCGGAGTGGGGGGTGGAGACCCCGCGCCTTGCTCCCCGGCGCGGCGGCTGCCTGGTTCCCCGAACGCCTCAAGGAGGACGTTGTGCACAGAGCTTCCCTAAGCCACCGATGGTGGTCTCGATACGCCGCCGCGGCGGCGACTGCTGCGGTGCTGGTACCGCTGACGATCGGAGGGGCGTCCGCCCACCCGGGGCACGAGGAGGGTGCCGAGGCACCCGCGACCGCGGAGGCGGCCCTCGACTGGAACAACTACGAGAAGATCCTGCTCAGCAAGGACACCGGCGAGCCGATCGACCTGGCCGTGCTCCCCGACTCGCGCGTCCTGCACACGGCCCGTGACGGCGTCGTGCGTCTCACCGACCCCATGTCGGGTCTGACGAGCCAGATCGCGCAGCTCGACGTCTACAAGAACTCGGAGGACGGTCTGCAGGGGATCTCCCTGGACCCGAACTTCGCGGAGAACCACTTCGTCTACATGGTGTACGCGCCCCGGGTGATGTCGGGCACGTCGCCCTCCGGGGTCGACTACCCGGAGACGACGCCGAACGGCAGCGCGCCGAACTCGCTGCCGGCCGGCGCGGACGACTCCTACTGGGACCAGTGGCTGGGCTACAACGTGCTGTCGCGGTTCACCTGGGACCCGGCGACCGCCGCGATCGACCTGTCCACCGAGCGCGAGATCATCAAGGTCGACGCGCAGCGCGGGCAGTGCTGCCACGTCGGTGCGGACATGGCGTGGGACGAGGAGGGGAACCTCTTCCTCTCCACCGGTGACAACACGCCGGCGAGCGCGCCGGGTGCGGCCGGGTACGCGCCGAACAACAACACCCCGGGGATGAACCCCGGCTTCGACGACCGCCGCGGCGCGGGCAACACGAACGACCTGCGCGGTGCGATCCTGCGGATCAACCCGATCGAGGACCTTGCCGCCGGCACGGAGGTCGGTCCGGGGAGCACGTACACGATCCCCGCGGGGAACCTCTTCGACGACCCGCAGTACGACGACGTTCGTGACCTCGTCCGCGAGGAGCAGTACGTCATGGGTCTGCGGAACCCGTTCCGCATCGACTACGACGCCGAGTCGGGCGCGCTCGTGTGGGGCGACTACGGCCCCGACGCGGCGAACGCCGACCCCAACCGCGGCCCCATGGGGTACGTGGAGTGGAACCTCACGACCGAGCCGATGAACGGTGGCTGGCCCTACTGCCACGGTCCCAACGCCAACTACAACGAGTACGACTACGCGACCCAGACGCCGGGCGACTTCTTCGACTGCGAGGCCGGCGCCGAGAACAACTCGACGTTCAACACGGGCCTCGACGTCCTCCCGCCGGCCGTCGCGCCGCAGGTCTACTACGGCGACAAGGCGGGCGACCAGCCCGAGCTGCTCGACCCGCTGACCGTGTGGGGCGGCGGCGGCCAGGCGCCCATGGGCGGCCCGGTCTACCGCTCCGCCGACTACCCGGACGCGCCCGGCAAGTTCCCGGCGTACTGGGACGGCAAGCCGTTCATGGCGGAGTTCTCCCAGGACTACGTCGCCGCGTTCACGCTCGACGAGCTGTCCAGCGACGGTGTGGTGACCGCCGTGGAGGAGTTCCTGCCGAACGCGCACCTCACGAGCGCCGCGCAGCCCATCTGGGACAACGTCATGGACTTCGAGTTCGGTCCGGACGGCAACCTGTACGTGCTGGAGTACGGTGACGGCTTCTTCCGCCAGAACCCGGACGCAGGCCTGTACCGCGTGTCCTACAGCGAGGGCAACCAGCACCCGCAGGCGTCCTTCACCGCGAGCGCGATCTCGAGCAGCGAGGCTCCGCTCGAGGTCACGTTCGACGCCTCGCGGTCGAGCGACCCCGAGGGTGCTGAGCTCACCTACGAGTGGGACTTCGACGGTGACGGTCAGACCGACGCCACCGGTGTGAGGGTCACGCACGAGTACACCGAGCTCGGGCAGTTCGACGTCATCCTGCGGGTCACCGACCCGGAGGGCCTGTTCACGCTCTCGACGAAGCAGATCACGGTCGGCAACACGGCGCCCGAGATCAGCGTCGACGTCGCGGACGGGGCGATCTTCAACTGGGGCGACAAGCTCGAGCTGGGCGTCTCCGTCCACGACGCCGAGGACGGCGACGAGGTCGTGTGCACCGACGTGAAGTTCACGTTCGGTCTGGGCCACAACACCCACGCCCACCCGGAGGTCACCGGGTCGGCCGCTGCGACCGCGGACGGCTGCGGCATCACGATCCAGACGAACGCGGATGCCGTGGAGCACGGCGAGGGCGAGAAGATCTTCGGCACGCTCGTCGTCACCTACAAGGACAAGGCGCAGGGCGACGTTCCTGCGACGACCGGTGAGCTCACGCGCATCTTCAAGCCCGAGGAGCAGCAGGCCGAGTGGTACGACGAGGCCGAGGGTGTCGAGGTCGTCCTCGACGAGACCGCCGACGCCGGTGGCTACGTCACGTCCCTCGACGCGGGTGACTCGTTCGCCTACGAGCCCGTGGCCTTCGAGCACGCCCCGTCGGGCGACGCCATCAACCGCGTGACCGTCCTCGGTCGCGGTCAGGGCACCGTCACGCTGGGCTGGGAGGGCGCCGACGGCACGACCGACGAGTCGCTCGCCGAGTTCCGCTTCGCCAGCGAGGGCTGGACCGACGTCACCCGGACGCTCACGAGCGTGCCGGAGGGCTCGGGCAAGGTCGTCGTGACGAGCACGGGCGGCGTCGACGTCGACAACGTGTTCTTCGGGAAGTCCGTCATCATCCCGGCGGACCAGGTCTCGCTCCAGATGTTCTCGCTGATCCCCTGGGTCACCGCGGACGGCCAGCCGGCCGTGCTCGACCGCCTCGGTGAGATCGGGTTCAAGAACATCGAGCCCTACGGTGGCAACTACTCCGGCCTGACGGCCGAGCAGTTCCGCGCGCAGGCGGACGACGCGGGCCTGAGCGTGCCGTCCTCGCACTACAACGTGGGCGAGGCGAACTTCGACGACACGCTCGACTACGTGGCCACGGTGGGTCAGAAGTACGTGGGCTCCGGCGGCTTCCCCACCCCGGGGATCAGCAGCCTGGAGAACACGCTGGCCACCGCCGAGACGATGAACCGCCTCGGTCAGCGCTCCGTGGAGGCCGGCGTCGGCAAGGTGTTCGGCCACAACCACGACGGCGAGTTCACCACCAAGTACGAGTACAACGGTGAGCTCACGTCGGCGTGGGAGATCCTCGTGGCCGAGACGGACCCCGAGTTCGTGACCTTCGAGCTGGACACGGCGTGGGCCGCCCACGCGGGCGTCGACGTCCCGGCGCTCATCGAGCAGTACGGCGACCGCATCGAGCTCATGCACATCAAGGACGCCGTCAACCTCAACGCCGGTGGTCGCCCGACCTTCACCAACCTCGGTGACGGCGACATGCCGCTGCAGGAGATCCTGGCCGCCGGCCAGGAGGCGGGTGTCGCGTACTACGTCATGGAGTACGACATGGCCGCGGAGGGCGAGGACTTCGCCACGACCGGGTTCGAGTACCTGACCGGCCTGCCGGCCGGTGGCCCGGACGAGCCGACCGAGCCGGTCACCATCCCGGTGGAGAAGGTCTCGATGCAGCTGTTCTCGCTCAGCTCGTGGAGCCGCCAGATCGGCTGGGAGGGCGTCTACGACCGCCTGGGCGAGATCGGCTTCCAGAACGTCGAGCCCTTCGGGTCGAACTACTCCGGCCTCACGGCCGAGCAGGCTCGTGCCCAGTTCGACGCGGCCGGTCTCCGTGTCCCGTCCTCGCACTACAACGTGAACGAGGGCACCTTCGACGCGACCCTCGCGTACGTCAAGACGCTGGGCCAGGAGTACGTGGGCTCGGGCGGCTTCCCGTCCCCCGGCATCGGTGGGGGCCTGGAGAACGTGCTGGCCACGGCCGACGCCATGGACCGTCTCGGCGAGCGTTCGGTCGCGAACGGCACCGGCAAGCTGTTCGGTCACAACCACGACCAGGAGTTCAACACCAAGTACGAGTACAACGGTGAGCTGACCTCCGCGTGGGAGATCCTCGTGGCGGAGACGAACCCCGAGTACGTCGCCTTCGAGCTGGACACGGCCTGGGCGGCGAACGCCGGCGTGGACGTGCCGGCGCTCATCGACGAGTACGCGGACCGCATCGAGCTCCTGCACATCAAGGACGCGACCAACCTCAACGCGGGTGGGCGTCCGACGTTCACCAACCTCGGTGAGGGCGACATGCCGCTGCAGGACATCCTGCGGGCCGGTCTCGACGCGGACGTGGCGTACTTCGTCATGGAGTACGACGGCTCGCCGGCGAACGACGTGTTCTCCGTCGAGGGCTTCGAGTACCTCACCGGCATCCCCGCCGGTGCGGACACCCCGGAGGTCGACGTGACGGTCGAGCCGCGCTGCCTGGCCGGCAAGGTCTACGTCGCGGTCCGTGCGCTCAACGCGGACGACTCCGCGCTGGACGTCGCGATCGAGACGCCGTTCGGCAGCAAGACCTTCGCGGACGTGGCCCCGGGCAAGAACGCCTACCAGTCGTTCAACGCTCGTGCCACGGAGATCGAGGCTGGTGAGGTGACCGTCACGGTGACCGACCCGGACGGAGCGACGGACACGGTTACGGCCGCGTACGACGCGCGTTCGTGCAGCTGATCTGAACCCGAGCGCCGGGCGAGACGGGTGTCCGACACCGTCTCGCCCGGCGTCACCGGGGCGCCACGTGGGGCGGCGGCCGATGCCGCCCCACCGTCCTGGGGTGGTGTGCCCGCCCGGCAGCGGACACACCACCCCGACCAAGAACCTCCCTTCGCCCGTGCGGCACCTGACCCGACGTCGATCTCCACGCCGCTCACGGACGGGGGTGGAGCGTCGTCCGACGCGTTCCACCCCCGGTACCCGGCGGTGGACCGTCGTCTGACGGGTTCCGCCCCGGCCCCGGCCCCGGTGCCGGTGCCGCGCGCGCTCGCGCACCGCGTGACGCTACGAGCGATCACCGCGAGCTGCTGAAGGTCACGCGGCCTCGCTGCGGGCGCCGAGCCAGGGCGCGAGGACGTCGGTGCGGCCGAGCCAGCGCAGGCCGCCGTCGGCGAGCTCGTCGGGCGTCGCCAGCACGTCGCGGAACGCGTCGAGGAGCCGGCGGCGACCGCCGTCGTCGTCCGCGTCGCCCGCGGCCGTCGCCCCGACGATCACGACGCGCGTGTGCGGCTCGACCCGCCGCCCCTCGGCCGTCGTCGCGTCGTCCCACGTGCCGAGGGTGCCGATGCAGAGCTGGCCGCCCGCGCCGTCCCACGCGCACAGCGAGTCGGGCCGGTTGGCCACGTGGAACACCCCGCGGGACCGGACACGGCCGGTGCCGAGGTCCTCGATGCGGCGCAGCAGTCGCTCGGGGTCGAACGGCCGGGCCGACCACAGCTCGATCGTCCAGCTCCGGTCGCCGGACGGCTCGTCGCGCCGGGGGAGCGGACCCCGCACGCCGAGGGGGTGGGCGCGGCGCTCGCCGGCGGCGGGGTCGTGCGTGTGCCGGGCGAGGCCGTCGGCCACGAGCGCGTGCAGCCCGTCGACCCGCCGGGTGCCGACGCCGCGGAGGCGGTCGACGAGCCCGGACCCGGTGGCCGCGGTCGCGACGTCACCGGTCGTCACCACGAGGTCGGCGTGCTCGAGCTGGGCGGCCAGCACCTCGCCGACCGCCCGCTGGTCGTCCTCCGTCAGCCCGACGCCGCGCTCGGAGACGAGGTCGTCGTCGAGCAGGTCGTGCTCGAGCGTGTCGACGTCGGCGACGGCGAGGACGGTCGCGAGGCGAAGGCGCTCGAGCACGTTGCCGGGCACGGCCTGCGCGGCGAGCGCCCGCACGACCGGCAGCGACTCCGCAGCCACGGGCAGCGCGAGGACCACGTGGTCCCAGCGGCCGTCGTCGGCGAGCCGGCGCAGCGTCGGGACGGCGTCCTCCCGCACCGCGCACGACAGGCACGCGTGCCCGAGCGGCACGACCTCGTCCTCGATCACGCCGGTCGCGTCCACCACGACCCGCCGTAGCGCGCCCTCGGCGGCCCGGATGTCGTGCCGGAGCGCGACGACGCGCGGCGCCCCGACGACGAGCCCGAACACGGCGCTGTCCCGCAGCACGGGGTCGATCGTCGCCAGGACGCTCAGCGCGACGCGCGGGTCCCCGGCGTCGGAGGGAACGTCGGGCGTGGACCCCGACGCAGAGGGTGACGAGAAGGGCATGAAGCGCTCCGATCCGTGGTCTGGGGCGCCCCGCGCGACCTCGTGGTCGACGCCGGGAACAACCCGCTCCTGAGAACTGTTCTCGACAGCGGGTCAGCATAGCGTCTTGACGGGAATGATTCTCACTATCTAATGTCGTCTCCCGTCGCCTCACCCGACCCCGAGAGGAACCGTCATGTCCGCCGTCTGCCAGGTGCTCGGCACCGCTCCCGGGTTCGGCCACGCGATCTCGCACTCCCACGTGCGGACCAAGCGTCGCTTCGACCCGAACATCCAGAAGAAGCGCTACTGGGTGCCGTCGCTGGGTCGCCACGTGACCCTGCGCGTCAGCGCCCGGGGCATCAAGACCATCGACCGACAGAAGATCGACGCCGTCGTGGCGCGGATCCTCGCCCGAGGGGAGAAGCTCTGATGGCTACCCGCACCGACCTCCGTCCCGTGATCAAGCTCCGGTCCACCGCCGGGACCGGGTTCACCTACGTGACCCGCAAGAACCGCCGCAACGACCCCGACCGGATGGTCCTGCGCAAGTTCGACCCCGTCGTCCGCCGCCACGTCGACTTCCGCGAGGAGCGCTGATGGCGAAGCGGTCGAAGATCGCTCGCAACGAGCAGCGGGCGGCCGTCGTCGCCCGCTACGCCGAGCGTCGCGCCGAGCTGAAGCGCGTCGTCGCGTCGCCGTCGTCCTCGCCCGAGGAGAAGGCGGCCGCGATGCGCGAGCTCCGGCGCCAGCCCCGCGACGCGAGCGCCACGCGCGTCCGGAACCGCGACGTCGTCGACGGCCGCCCGCGCGGCTACCTGAGGAAGTTCGGGCTCTCCCGCGTCCGCCTGCGCCAGCAGGCGCACCGCGGCGAGCTGCCCGGAGTCACGAAGTCGAGCTGGTGACCGCCGCCCCGAGCGGCGGCCGGCCCTGGCTCAGCAAGGAGACCACCATGAAGAAGGACATCCACCCCGTCTACGGGCCCGTCGTCTACCGCGACAAGTCCGCCGACTTCGCGTTCCTGACCCGCTCGACCCTCGCGGGAGACCACCCGCAGGGCCCCGGCGTCCCGCGCGAGACCGTGACGTGGACGGACGGCAACGTCTACCCGGTCGTCGACGTCGAGATCTCGAGCGCGAGCCACCCGTTCTACACGGGCACGCAGCGCGTCGTGGACACGGCCGGCCGCGTCGAGAAGTTCCGCCAGCGCTACGGCGCCCGCGGCGGCGCGCAGGGCGGGGGTGCGCGATGAAGGTCCGCGCCTCGCTCCGCTCGCTCAAGGACAAGCCCGGGGCGAAGGTCGTGCGCCGGCACGGCAAGACCTTCGTCCTCAACAAGGCCAACCCGCGCTGGAAGGCCCGTCAGGGCTGACCCGCGCACCCACCACCACCGGAGAGGAGCGGCCGCCCGGGTCCCCGGGCGGCCGACCACGCATGCACCACACCGCACCCGACCCGACCGACGCCCACGCCGATCCCGCCGGGGCGAGTCCCCCCTCCGGTGACGCCCCTTCCGGGGCACGGGCCCGACGCCGCCCGCTCGCCCTCGCGCTCGGCCTCGCCCTCCCGCTCACGCTCGTCGCGGCGTGCGCGCAGGGGGCGGGCTCCGAGGGCGAGCAGGGCGACGGCGCCGACCCCGTGTCGTCGGCCACGTCCGACGTCAGCGAGGCGGCCGCGCTCACCCCGCGCCTCGCGATCACCTACGACGGCGGCGTCCAGGTCCTCGACGCGACGACGCTCGAGGTCGTCGACGACCTCGAGCTCGCCGGCTTCAACCGCCTCAACCCCGCGGGCGACGGGCGCCACCTGCTCGTGTCGACGTCCGGCGGCTTCCAGGTGCTCGACGTCGGCACCTGGGCCGAGCCGCACGGCGACCACGCGCACTACTACACCGCGGACCCGGTCCTCACGGACGTGACGTACGCGGCCGAGAAGCCGGGTCACGTCGTCGTGCACGAGGGCCGCACCGCGCTGTTCGACGACGGCACGGGCGAGATCACCGTGCTCGACTCCGCCGCGGTGGCCGACCCGCACGGCATCGACGACGCGCGCACCCTGACGACCCCCGCGGCGCACCACGGCGTCGCGGTCGAGCTGTCCGACGGCTCGCTCGTCGTCTCCGAGGGCACCGAGGACGCGCGCACCGGCGTCCGCCTGCTCGACCCCGCGGGCGCCGAGGTCGCGGCGACCGACCAGTGCCCCGGCGTGCACGGCGAGGCCGTCGCCGCGGACGAGGCCGTCGTGATCGGGTGCGAGGACGGGGCGGTCGTCGTCGCGGGCGGCGCGATCAGCAAGGTCGCAGCCCCGGACGCCTACGGGCGCATCGGCAACCAGGCGGGCAGCGAGGCGTCGCCGTTCGTGCTCGGCGACTACAAGTCCGACCCCGACGCCGAGCTGGAGCGGCCGACCCGCGTGTCGCTCGTCGACACGCGCGACGCGAGCCTGCGCCTCGTCGACCTGCCCGCGAGCTACACCTTCCGCTCGCTCGGCCGGGGCGACGCGGGCGAGGCGCTCGTGCTCGGCACGGACGGGTCGCTGCACGTCATCGACCCGGAGGCGGGCACCGTCGTGCGCTCCATCCCGGTCGTCGACGCGTGGGAGGAGCCCGAGGAGTGGCAGGAGCCGCGCCCCGCGCTGCTCGTCCAGGACGGCATCGCGTACGTCACCGACCCGGCCGGCCGCGCGATCCACGCGGTCGACTACGTCGGCGGCGAGGTGTGGAAGAGCGCCGCGCTCGACGTCGTCCCCAACGAGCTCGCCGGCGTCACGGGGAAGCCTGCGGCGACCGGCGCGCACGACGACCACGAGCACGCCCACGAGGAGGGCGAGCACGCCCACGAGGAGCACGCCGAGGACGGTCACGAGGGTCACGACCACGACCACGAGGAGGGCTGAGCGCCGACACGCGACGCCCGGAGGGCGCGAGAAGTCGCGCGAAACTCCGCGTGTTCCCTAGTGTTGTCCCCGGTGCACGGCCTCGCGGCTGGCACACTGAGACCGTGACGACGGGTGGTGACCACCGCGCGTCGTGAACCGAAGAAGGGATTCGCATGTCGCTCAACAAGTCCGAGCTCATCTCGGCTATCGCCAGCAAGGCCGACGGTCTTTCGAAGTCGGACGCCGAGAAGGCCCTCAACGCCTTCCAGGAGGTGCTCATCGAGTCGCTCGGCAAGGGCGAGGCCGTCAAGGTCACGGGCCTCCTGTCCGTCGAGCGCGTCGAGCGTGCCGCCCGCACGGGCCGCAACCCCCGTACGGGCGAGGAGATCTCGATCCCGGCCGGCTTCGGCGTGAAGATCAGCGCCGGCAGCCTGCTCAAGAAGGCCGTCGCCAAGTGACGTCTCGCTGACCGGCCGCTGCCGGTCCGGTCAGCAGCACGAAGGCCCGGAACCCCGCGAGGGGCTCCGGGCCTTCGTCGTGCCACCCCCGCGCCGAACACGGGGTTGGTGTCGCTATCCGCGCGAGAACGACACCAACGACGTGCTCGAACGCGAGGAAGCCCGTGCTCCGCGACCTGTGTCGGCCGCGCGGTCTCAGGCGTGGACGACGTTCGCGAGGATGCCGTGGTTCGTCAGGCGCGTGCCGATGGCCTGGTCGACCTCGGAGAACGCCTTGTTCGAGCGGGCCACGCCGACCGCGCCGGCCATGGCGCCGTGCCCCGTCGGGCGGTCGATGCGGGCGACGAGCTGGTCGCCGTGGAGCATGAAGTCGACCGTGAAGACGAGGTGCTGCGCCTTGCCGGCGAACGCGCCGAGCCAGAACGTCTTCTGCTTGCTCCCGCGCTCGGCGGCCCACTGGCCCGTCGGGCGCGTGGTGACGGTGAAGCCCTGCTCCTGGAGCGCGGCGTGCAGGTGCTGCTTGGCGACCTCGGGGTCGCCGGACAGGAAGTAGTCGACCGTGGCCATGGTGGCTCCTCGTGGTGTGCGGTGGCTGGCTGTGGCGGGGTGTGACGGCGGCGGTGCCGCCACACGGGCGGACAGCCCTCGGGATGCTACCGCCGTCCGAGGGCCCACCCTCGACCCGTCTTGAGAACCATTCTCATAGAGCACTAGGCTGGGCGCTCCACCCACGGAAGGACCTCTCATGGCCGTGCCCAAGCGCAAGCTCTCCCGCTCCCACACGCGCGCCCGCCGCTCCCGGTGGAAGGCGCAGGTGCCGGAGCTCGTGACCGTCGTCGTCGACGGGCGCGAGGTCACCCTCCCGCGCCGCCTCGTCGCGGGCGTGCGCCGCGGCTACGTGACGCCGCCCGAGTGACCCCTGGCCGCGGACCACCGCAATGCGGTGGTCCGCGCGCGGGTCGGTCGGTATCGTCGCTCGCGGTGGCTGTGAGGCGTGACGACCCTCGGCCGGTGGCGACGCCGGCGGCGGCTCCCCGCGCGTGCCGGCGTACCGACGAGAGGTCGACGAGACGTCGACGAAGGTGTGGTGGCACCGCGACCTAGCCCCCGCCCGCACCTCCAGGGCCTGCCCTTCCCTGGAGGAGTCATGAGACCACCCGCCCCGCCCGCCCCCGCTCGCACCCTGGCCGCCGACGTTGCCGCCGCACCACCCGGACGTGTGGTGACCCTGAGCGGGCACGTGCACCGCCGCCGCGAGCTGGCGACGGTGTCCTTCCTGGTCCTGCGCGACCGCACGGGCCTCGCCCAGGTCGTCCTGCGTCCGCACGAGGTCCCCGCGGAGGGGCTGCCGCCGGAGGAGACCGCCGTCCAGGTCACGGGGACGGCCACCGCGAACGCGCAGGCACCGGGCGGCGTCGAGATCACCGCGCCGACGATCACGCTGCTCGGCGCGCCCGCGACCCGCCCGCCGGTCGAGCTGTGGCGCCCCGACCTCGACGTCGCGCTGCCGACGCTCCTCGACCACGCGGCCGTGACGTGGCGGCACCCGGCCCGGCGGGCCCGCTGGGAGCTCGCCGCCGCGAGCCTGCGCGGGTTCCGCGCCACGCTCGACGCGGCGGGCTTCACCGAGATCCAGACCCCCAAGCTCGTCGCGTCCGCCACGGAGTCCGGCGCGAACGTGTTCCCCGTCGACTACTTCGGTCGCACCGCCTACCTCGCCCAGAGCCCGCAGTTCTTCAAGCAGCAGCTGGTCGGCGTGTTCGAGCGCGTGTACGAGGTCGGGCCGGTCTTCCGGGCGGAGCCCCACGACACGGCACGCCACCTCGCGGAGTACGTCTCCCTGGACGTCGAGCTCGGCTTCGTGCGCGACCACCGGGACGTCCTGGCGGTGCTGCGCGACGTGCTCGCCGGCATGGTCGAGGCGCTCCGGGACGGGGCGGGCGACGCCGTCGAGCGGCTCGAGCCGGCCCTGCCGGTCGTGCCGTCCGAGATCCCCGTGATCCACTTCCGCGACGCGCTCGCCCTCGTCGGTGCGGCCGACGACGAGCCGGACCTCGCCCCCGAGCACGAGCGGTCCCTGGGTGCCTGGGCGAGGTCGACCCACGGCTCCGACTTCCTCGCGGTCGAGGGCTACCCGATGCGGAAGCGGCCCTTCTACACGCACCCGCAACCCGACGACCCCCGCTGGAGCAACAGCTTCGACCTGCTCTTCCGCGGCCTGGAGCTGGTGACCGGCGGGCAGCGGCTGCACCGGTACGAGGACTACGTCGCCGCGCTGGCGGCGCGGGGCGAGGCGGCAGAGCCGTACGAGACCTACCTCGAGGCGTTCGCCCACGGGATGCCCCCGCACGGGGGCTTCGCCATCGGCCTCGAGCGCTGGGTCGCCCGCCTCGTGGAGGCGCCCAACGTCCGTGAGGTCGCGCTCTTCCCCCGGGACCTGCACCGCCTCACCCCGTAGTGCCCGACGGCGCGTGCCACCACGCGCCGTCGGCCCGCCGTGGCAGCATCCTCGGGTGAGCGAGCCGAGTCCCGACCTGACGTCCGGCCCCGTCCCGGGGCGCCGGGAGCGCCGCGAGCAGCCCGGGCGGTTGCGCGCCGACCCGCACGGCCACGCGCACGGGCCGGCGGCGCCGGCGACGCGGCGCGTGCGCCTCACGCTCGCGGCGCTGCTCGTCCCGGCCCTGCTCGTCACGCTGGCCGGGCTGGTCGCCCTGTGGCCCGCGTCGGCCGACGTCCCGGACCGCATCCCCGTCGCGGCCGAGGGCAGCTCGGTCCTGCGCGCCACGGTCACCGGGCCGATCGACGCGGAGACCGGTGAGGTGCCGGCCCGCCTCGACGCCGGCTCCCGTGCGGGCGGCGAGGACGTCGGCGGCGACGCCATCACCGTCAGCGCGCCGCCCGAGTACGTCGCCTATGGGTTCGACGAGGGGGACCGGCTCCGCGTCCTCTACATCGCCGAGGCCGTCGGGGCAGGCGTGAGCCCGTACGTGTTCATGGACTTCGAGCGCGGGCTGCCCATCGGGGTCCTCGCGATCGCGTACGCCGTCGTGGTGCTGGCCGTCGCGCGCTGGCGGGGCCTCGCCGCGCTCGCGGGGCTCGCGGGCGCGTTCGTCGTCATCACCTGGTTCACGCTGCCCGCGCTGCTCACGGGGCAGGACGCGCTGGGCGTCGCGCTCGTGACGTCGTCGCTCGTCATGTTCGTCGTCCTCTACGTCGCGCACGGCTTCACCGCGCGCACGTCGACGGCGCTGCTCGGCACGCTCGCCGGGCTCGCGCTCACGGCCGTGCTGGGGTGGTGGGGCTCGGGCGCGGCCAACATCACGGGGCTCACCTCGGAGGAGTCCCTGTGGATACCCCAGTACGCGCCCGCGCTCGACATCCAGGGCGTCGTGCTGTGCGGCATCGTCCTCGCGGGCATGGGCGTGCTCAACGACGTGACCATCACCCAGGCGTCGGCGGTCTGGGAGCTGCGCGCGGTCGCGCCGCTCGCGACCCGGCGCGAGCTGTTCGCGCGCGCGATGCGCATCGGGCGCGACCACATCGCCTCGACCGTCTACACGATCGCGTTCGCCTACGTCGGCGCGGCCCTGCCGCTGCTCATGGCGGTCTACCTGTCCGACCAGAACCTCGCCACGAGCCTCACCTCGGGCGAGATCGCGGAGGAGGTCGTGCGCACGCTCGTGGGCTCGATCGGCCTCGTCCTCGCGATCCCGATCACGACGGCGATCGCGGCGCTCACCGTGCCCGGCTCCGCGTCCGTGGGGTCCGTCCCCGTGGGTAGGGTCGAGGTCCCCGCGGCCTGACGGCGGCCCGGTGGGACGACGGGAGGACGACGGTGACGGGGACGACGAGCGGCCGGGACGGCCGAAGCGCAGCGGTGCTGGGGCCGGGCGGGGTCGGCGGGCTGGTCGGCGCGCTGCTCTCGCGGTCCGGCGTCGCGGTGACGTTCCTCGCGGGGGAGCGCACGGCGGCGGCCCTGACCGAGCACGGCGTGCACGTGCGCAGCCGTCAGGTCGGCGAGGTCCACGTCCCCGCGCGGGCGGTCACGCGGCTCGACCGGCCGGTCGACGTCGTGCTCGTCGCGGTCAAGCAGACCGCGCTCGCCGACGCGCTCGACCGGGTGCCGCCCGAGGCGCTCGGCGACGGCGTCGTCGTCCCGTTCCTGAACGGGCTCGACCACCTCGACGTGCTGCGCGCACGGTACGGGGCCGGGCGCGTGCTGCCCGCGACGATCAGCGTCGAGTCGGCGCGCGTCGCCCCGGGGGAGATCGAGCACACGAGCGCGTTCGTCGACGTGGGGCTCGCGCCCGGCGCCGTCCAGCCGGAGCGCGTCGAGGCCGTGCGGGGGCTCCTCGACCGGGCCGGGATCGAGACGAGGGTCCACGCGGACGAGACCGCGCTGATGTGGGCCAAGCTCTCGTTCCTCGCCCCGTTCGCCCTGCTCACGACGACGTACCGCGCCCCGATCGGGGACGTGCGGACCGCGCACGGCGCCGAGCTCGAGGCGCTCGTGCGCGAGGTCGCGGCCGTCGCCGCGGCGAGCGGGGCGCCGTCGGACCCCGAGCGCACGCTCGCCCGCTACGGCCGCTTCGCGCCGGAGGCCAAGTCCTCCATGCTGCGCGACGCCGAGGCCGGCCTCCCGCTGGAGGTGGACGCCATCGGCGGCGCGATCGTCCGGGCCGCCGACCGCGCGGGCGTGGACGCGCCGCTCACCCGCGCGCTCGTCGCCGGCCTCGGCGGCTGACGCCCGAACGCCCCGGCCCGGCGCCCGCCGGGAGCCTTCACCGGACCGCCACGCGACCCCCTGTGGACGCGTCCCCAGGCGCCTCACAGGTTCGCCAGGATGTCCGTCATGAGAGAGCCGTGGGTCGACGTCGCGCTGGCGCGGCTGCCCGAGACGCGTTCCTGCCCCGCGTGCGCCGCGACGCTGCGGTCGTCCCGCTGCGACCGGTGCCTGCTCGACCTCACCGGCCCGCTCGCGTTCGAGGTCGCCGCGGCGTCGAGCGAGGCGGCCGACGCGCTCTCGCGACGGCAGGTCGCCCTCGACGCCTTGCGCGCGGCCCAGCCCGAGGCCGCCGCATGGGCGGCCCGTACGGCCGCCGCGCCGCCCGGAGCCCGCGCGGTGCCCGCCGGCCCGCCCGGCGCGATGCGCCCGCTCGACCCGACCGGCCGCGGCCAGGCGGGCCCGCGCCCGCCCGCCGTCGCGCCGGTGGCCGGGCCTGTGGCCGGTAACGTGCCCGCGCTCGGGCCACGCCGTCCGGTGCCGGTCCGCCCCTCGGCGCCGGGGTCGCCCGGGCTGTCCGGGTCGCCCGCGACGGCCGGGGCGGTCCCGCCCGCACCCGCGGGGTCGCGCGCCGTCGTCGTGCCGGGCGCGGCGCCATCGCGCTCGGTCGGGCTCCAGCCGGTCCTCGCCGGGGCGGGGGCGGGGCTCCTCGCCGTCGCGACGGTCGTGTTCGTGTTCTTCACCTTCGCCGACGACCTCGCCCTGCGCGCCCTCGTGACCGGGGTCGTCACGGTGCTCACGGTCGGGGCCGCGGTGCTCCTGCGGTCGCGCGGCCTGCGCTCGTCCGCCGAGGCCGTCGCGGCGCTCGCCGTCGTGCTCGCGGTCGTGGACGTCGAGCTCGCGCTGAGCGCGTGGGGGCTCGACCGCGTCGGCACCGCGGCGGCGCGTGCGTCGCTGCTCGCGGCGGTCGTCGCGGGCCTCGGCGCCGTCGGGGACCGGGCGCGCGTCCGGGCGTGGGTGACGAGCGCCGTCGTGCTCGGGCCGCTCGTGCCGCTCGTGGCGGCGCCGGCCGCGCAGGCGTCGTGGGGCTGGGCGGCCGCCCTCCTCGCGGCGGCGTGCCTCACGGCGCTCGCCGCGCCCGTGGCGGCGCGCTCCGGCGCGCGGGTCGGCAGCACCCTGCGGGGCGAGCAGGCGATCCTCGGCGTCGTGCGCACGGTCGCGGTGCCCCTCGCCGTGGTCGTCGGGCTCACCGTCACCGCCCCGCCGGGTCTCCCGACCGGCGCCGGGGCCGCGCTCGTCGCGCTCGGCGCCGCGCTCGCGGCCGTGCTGCTGCGCGTCGCGACCCGCGAGCGGCGCTGGTACGCGGTCGGCGGCGCGTCGGCCGTCCTCGCGGGGGCGCTGCTCGGGACCGGGGGCGACGTCGCGTGGCTCGGCCTCGTCCCCGCGCTCGCCGCCGGCACGTGGCTCCTCGTCCTCGCGCTCACCTCGTCGCGCGTGGCGGCGGGGGTGCTCGGCTCTCCGGTCCCGGCCGTCGGACGGTCGGACGCCCTCCTCGGCGGCGCGGTCGTCGCCCTCGTCGGGGCCGGGCCCGCGCTAGCCGTCGCGGGGGTCCGCGCGGCCGAGGTCCTCGTGACCGGCACCGCCGGGACCGCCGCGACGCTCGACGACGCGCCGCTCGGTGTCGGCGTCTTCTCCGCCGGCCTGTGGGGCGAGGGCGTCCGGGGCGGCACAGCCGGCGCCGCGCTCCTCGACGGGACGCTCGTCGGCCTGCTGTCCGTGCTCGTCGTCCTCCTCGTCGCTGCGCGGCTCCCGCTGCGCACGCCCGTCCCCGTGCCGTTCCCGCACCTCGCCGGGTCGCGACGGCTCGGCGCCGCCCCGGTCGTGCGGACCGGGCGCGCGCTCGGTCCGTGGGTGCACCTCGCGCTCGTCGTCGCGCTCGTGCTGGACCCCCGCCTCGCCGGCGTCACCTCGCTCCTGCTGCTCGCGCTGCTCGCGGCCCTGCTCGTCGTCGTGACCGCCCGGCCCGTCACGACCGCTCGACCCGACGGGCACCGGGCGGGCCCGACGGCCGGGGCCGGCGACCCGGGGGTCGGCGGCGGCGCCGCGCCGGGCGCGATCGTCCGTGCCGTCCGACGAGGGCTCGGTGGTGCCCTGCGCCCGGTCGCCAGGGTGCTCCCCGCGCCCCGCACCGTCCTGCGGCACGGTGTCGTCCCGGTCGGTCGGGCCGAGGCGCGGGTCTGGCACGCGGCCGCCGTCGCGGGCACGATCGCGGCCGTCCTGCTCCTCGTCGCCGGGTCGTGGGTCGCACGCCCGACCGCGACGGCCGGGGCGGTCGTCGTCGGCGGGCTCCTGCTCGCGGCCCGGGCCGTCGCGCCGCGGGGTCTGCACGCCCCGCTCGTCGGCACGGCCTACGGGTACGCGCTGCTCGTGCTCGGCGTGACGCTCGCGTGGAGCGGCGCCGGGACCGTCGCGGTCCTGTGCGCGGTCTCCGGCGTCGCCTCGCTCGCGGCGCTCGCGGTGACGCTCGTCCCGCGCGTCGACCGGGAGTCGTGGTGGGCCGTGCTCGGCGTGACCGCGGTGCCCTTCGGCCTCGGCGTCCTCACGGTCGTCGACGAGCGCAGCTGGTGGTCCGTCGCCGCGTGCGTCGCGATGCTCGCGCTCGAGGTCGTGCTCGTCGGCTCGCGGCGGCCCGGGTCGGTCACCGCGCTGCGCGTGCTCGCCGCGGCGCTCGTCCTGCCGACGGCGGCCGTCGCCGTCGTCAGCGCGGGCGCCCTCCTCCTGCCGGGCAGCGGGTCGCCCGTCGTGCTGCCGGTCGTCGCCCTGCTGGTGGCGACGGCGCTCGCCGCCGCCCGTCCGGTCACGGCCCGGATCCACCTGGCCGCCGGCCGCGTCGCCGTCGAGGCGAGTGCCGCGCTCACGGGGGCGATCGCCGTCGGGCTGGCGTTCGGACGGCCCGCCGCCGGGCCGACGATCGCGGTCGCGGTGCTGCTCCTGCTCGCCGTGGGCGCGGGGCTCGCCGCGCGCGACCGCGACCGGCGCGCCGAGTGGTGGCTCGCCGCCGCGCTCGGGACCGCCGCGCTGTGGACGGCGCTCGCCGCCGCAGAGGTCGGGCTCGTCGAGGCGTACACCGCGCCGCCCGCCCTCGCCGCGCTCGTCACGGGGGCGCTGCTCGCGCGCCGCGGGCGCCGGTGGTGGGAGCTCGCGAGCGCGAGCCTGGTGCTGCTCGTCGTGCCGTCCGTGCTCGCCCTCGGCGCGGCGCCGGGCGCGGGCGACGTCCGGGCGCCGCTCCTCGTCGTGGCCGGGGCCGGGTGCGTCCTCGCCGCGGTGCTGCTGGGCCGCGAGACCGGCGCGGGCAAGGGCGGCTGGCGACGCGCCGCGGCCCTGCGGCTCGCGGGCGCGGGAGTGCTCGCGGCGACCGGCGGGACCGTCGAGTCGCTCCACGTCGCCCACGCGCCCGGCGGGGGCGCGGTGTTCGTGCTCGGGTTCGCCTGGGCGCTCGCCGCGGGCGGGGTCGCGCTCGGGGCGGGCCTCGTCGGCGCCCGGGTGGTGCCGCGCGGCCGGGGCCGGGGCGCCGCCGTCGCGCGCCGCTGGGCCGTGGCGCCCGCCGCCGCCCTCGCCGTGGTCGGGACCGTCGCGAACGTCCGGCCGGTGTGGGGCGTCATCGCGACCGTCTGGCTCGTCGAGGTGGCGCTGCTCGCGCTCCTCGTGGTCGGGGTGCGACGCGCGGTCCGCGGCCGGCTCGACCTCCCGCCCGCCTGGTTCACGTGGTCGCTCGCGCTCGTCGCCGCGATCGGCGCGTGGTCGCCGCGCGAGCTCCGCGTCGAGGTCTTCTCGCTCCCGCTCGGCGCGGGCCTGCTCGTCGCGGGGTACCTCGCGCTCGCGGCCGGCACGACGGCGGTGCCCGGCACCTCGGGCGGCACGGCGGGCGGCGACCCCGGTGCGGGCGGCCCCGCCGGGGCGACCGGCCCGGCCGGTGCGCGGGCGAGCGGGACGCCGTCCCTCGCCGGGTGGCCCGTCGGGTTCGCCGGGTCGTGGCGGACGCTCGCCCCGGGCCTCCTCGCGCTCCTGGGGCCGTCGGTCCTCGCGACGTACACGGACGCGCGCACGTGGCGGGCCGTGCTCGTCGTCGTGCTCGCGCTGGCGGCGGTGCTCGTCGGGACGCGCAAGCACCTCGCCGCGCCGTTCCTGCTGGGCGTCGCGGTGCTGCCGGTCGAGATCCTCGTCGTGTTCGTGTCCCAGCTCGGCACGCGCATCTCCGCCGGGCCGTGGATGCTCACGCTCGCCGCGGCGGGCGGCCTGCTGCTCATCATCGCGACGTACTACGAGCGCCGGATCGCCGCGTACGACGGCGCCGCGGCCTACGTCCGGGACCTCCGCTGACACCGCCCACGCCCGGGTCCGCACGGCCCGGCCGTCGATGTCGGCTCGACGGCGGGGCGAGGGCCGTGCCCGGCGGGCGAAGCGAGTCGTCCCACGACGCGGGACGCCGCGTCAGACCCGGCGACGCTGCTGCTCGATGAGGGGGCGCAGGCGGTAGGGGATGAGCTCGCCCATCGAGAGCGAGGTCTCCGTGCGCTCGACGCCGTCGATCGCGAGGATCGCCGCGTCGATGCGGAACAGGTGGTCGGTGTCGCGGCACGCGACGGTGACGCGCAGGTCGGCCGTCCCGCTGCGCCCGAACGCCTGCACGACCTCGGGGATGCGCGCGACGTCGTCGACGATCCGGGCGAGCTCCTTCTGCCGGACCTGGACCTCGACGAACGCCGTGAGCGGGTGCCCCAGCACGCGCGGGTCGATGCGCCGGTCGAGGTCGAGGAACGCGCCCTCGGCCTCGAGCCGGGCGAGGCGCGCCGCCACGGTGTTGCGCGAGAGGCGGAGGCGGTCGGCGAGCGCGACGATCGTCGCCCGCGGGTCGTCGGCGAGGGCGAGCAGGAGGTCGAGGTCGACAGCGTCGGCGCTGTGCATGCTGCTCACCCTAGCCGAGTGACGGCGGTCACACTGCGCAGCGTGTCGGAGGTCGGTGGAGCCATGTGCGCGGCAGGGGTTACGTTCGCCCTACCTCGGTCCTCGACGGTGAGGACCGGCTCCCCGAGGTGAGGTGGCGACGATGCCCAGCGAACCTGCGGTGCGGACCGGACCGACGGCGGCGACCCCGCCGAAGGCGCAGAACGGTCACCGGGCGGCAACCCCGCGCGACGCACGAGCAGACCGGAAGACCGTGGCGCACGACGTGCGCCGGAAGGCGCGCGAGGATCTGCGCACCGACGTGCGCGCCGACGTGCCGCGGCAGGACCCGGGGGACGGCGCGACGACGCCGACCCTGCGCCTGCTGACCGAGGACGGCACGCGGCTCCCGGACCCCGAGCTCGACAGGTGGCTCGCCGACCTCGACCCCGCGGCGCCCGACGAGGCCGCGCGCGAGGCCGCCCGGACGACGCTCCTGCGGCTCTACGAGGACATGGTCGTCGCGCGGCGCATCGACGCCGAGGCGACGGCCCTCCAGCGCCAGGGCGAGCTCGCGCTCTGGCCCCCGCTGCTGGGCCAGGAGGCGGCGCAGGTCGGCTCGGCGCGCGCGCTGCGCGACGACGACTTCGTCTTCTCCTCCTACCGCGAGCACGCGGTCGCGCGCGTGCGCGGCGCCGAGCTCGTCGACCTCGTGCGCGTGTGGCGCGGCGTCGCGGTCTCCGGCTGGGACCCGTACGCGATCGGGATGGCGTCGCCGCAGGTCATCATCGGTGCGCAGACGCTCCACGCGACCGGCTGGGCGATGGGCGTCCAGAACGACGTCGACGCGGGCCGGGTCGACCCGGCCGCCGGGCTCCCGGTGGGGGTCGCGTACCTCGGCGACGGCGCGATGAGCCAGGGTGACGTCAACGAGGCGTTCGTCTTCGCGTCCACGTACCGCTCGCCGGTCCTCTTCTTCTGCCAGAACAACCAGTGGGCGATCTCCGAGCCGGTCGCGCTGCAGTCGCGCGTGCCGCTCGCCGACCGCGCCCGCGGGTTCGGCATGCCGGGCGTGCGCGTGGACGGCAACGACGTCCTTGCCGTGCTCGCCGTGACGCGCGCCGCGCTCGACCGCGCGCGGCACGACGGCGGCCCGACGCTGGTCGAGGCCGTCACCTACCGCATGGGGCCGCACACCACGGCCGACGACCCGAAGCGGTACCGCGACGCCGCCGAGGTCGAGGAGTGGACCGGGCGCGACCCGATCGCGCGGTTCGAGGCGTACCTCCGGTCCGTCGGCGTGCTCGACGACGCGGGGGCGGCGCGCGTGCAGGGCGTCGCCGACGCGGCGGCCGCCGAGCTGCGCGCCGGGTGCGTCGCGCTCACCGACCCGCCGCCGCTGTCCCTCTTCGACCACGTCTACGCGGAGCCGCACCACGCGCTGGAGCGCGAGCGCGCGGAGTACGCGCACTACCTCGCGTCGTTCGACGCCGGTGCGGCCGGGGACGACGGCGAGGGCGACCGGGCGGCGTTGGGCACCGGGACGACCGCGACGGGGGTGGCGCGATGAGCACCCTCACCGTGGCGAAGGCGCTCGGCGCCGGGCTGCGCCGCGCGATGACCGACGACGACCGTGTGGTCGTCATGGGCGAGGACGTCGGTCGGCTCGGCGGCGTCTACCGCGTGACCGACGGGCTCCAGGCGGAGTTCGGGCCGCGGCGCGTGCTCGACACGCCGCTCGCGGAGTCGGGGATCATCGGGACGGCGGTCGGGCTCGCGTACCGCGGCTACCGGCCGGTGTGCGAGATCCAGTTCGACGGCTTCGTGTTCGTCGCGTTCGACCAGATCCTGTCCCAGCTCGCCAAGATGCACGCACGGACGGGCGGGAAGGTGCGCCTGCCGATCACGATCCGCATCCCCGTCGGCGGCGGGATCGGCGCGGCCGAGCACCACTCGGAGTCGCCCGAGGCGCTGTTCGCGCACGTCGCGGGCCTGCGCGTGGTATCGGTCGCGAACCCGCAGGACGCGTACACCGTGCTCCGCCAGGCCGTCGCGTGCGACGACCCGGTGATCTTCTTCGAGCCCAAGCGGCGCTACCACCTCAAGGGCGAGGTCGACCTCGACCCCGTCGACCCGCTGCCGATGGACCGGGCGCGCGTCGTGCGGGAGGGCCACGACGTCACCCTCGTCACGTGGGGTGGCCTCGTCGGGACCGCGCTCGACGCCGCCGTCGCGGCGTCCGACGACGGCGTGTCCGTCGAGGTGATCGACCTGCGCTCGCTCTCGCCGATCGACCACGACACCGTCGCGGCGTCCGTCCGCAAGACCGGTCGCGTCGTCGTGACGCACGAGGCGCCGCGGCAGTCCGGGCTCGGCGCGGAGATCGCCGCGACCGTGACCGACCGCTGCTTCGAGTACCTCGAGGCCGCGCCCGTCCGCGTCACCGGCCACGGCATGCCCTACCCGCCCGCCAAGCTCGAGGGCCACTACCTGCCCGACCTCGACCGCATCCTCGACGGCGTCGACCGCGTCCTGGGTCGGGTCGAGCCGTTCGTGCCGTCGTCCGTGCCTGACGCCGGTTCACCGGTCGGGGCTCCTGGGTCGCCCGGCGCGACCCGCCCCGTCGAGGCGGTGGCCCGATGATGACGATGCGCGAGTTCCGCCTCCCCGACCTCGGGGAAGGCCTCACCGAGTCCGACATCGTGAGCTGGCACGTCCACGCGGGCGACCACGTCGAGCTCAACCAGGTCATCGCCGAGGTCGAGACGGCCAAGGCCCTCGTCGACCTCCCGTCCCCGTACACGGGCGTCGTCGCGTCCCTGCACGCGGAGGAGGGCCAGACCGTCACGGTCGGCGCCCCCTTGGTGACCTTCGAGATCGACGACGGCACCCCCGCCGCCCCGACCGGGGACAGTGCCCCTCCCGCGACGCCCCAGGCTGCCGAACCCGGGGTCGCTCCTCACACGGCTGCCCCCGTGAGGAGAGATCACGGGCTCGGCGACGAGCGCGTCCCCGGCGAGCCCGGGGTTGCGGGCGAGCCCGACGTGGCTCCGCTCGTCTCGACGCCGCCCGTCTCGACGGCGTCCGCCGCGGCGGTGTCCGACGACGGGCCCGAGCCGAACCTCGTCGGGTACGGCGCTCGCCCGGACCGCGTCGGTCGCCCGACGCGTCGACCTCGCCGGGCCAGCGGCGGTGCCGAACCCGGGGTTTCGCGTCACGACAGCGCCGTGACGACCCGCAACCCCGGGCTCGGCGGCGCGACCGCGCCCGGTGACCGTGGCCGGGCGGTGGAGCGGCCGCGGTCGACGCCGCCGGTGCGGGCGCTCGCGAAGAAGCTCGGCGTGCGCATCGACCGTGTGGACGGCACAGGTCCGGACGGGCTCATCACGCGCGACGACGTCCTCGCGGCCGTGAGCTGCCACCGCGACGTCGTGCGGCCGCCGCGCGACGTGCACGGCACGCTCACCGCCTCGACCGCGTCGGCCCCCTCGACCGCGTCGACCGCGCCGGCCGCCCCGACCGCGATGCCCGCCACCCCGACGGCGCCTGCGGACGAGAGGGGAGTATTGGCCCCGCGAGGGCCCGATCGAGGGGCCACGTCTCCCGTCTCGGCGGCCGTCGGTGCCGACGCGCGGGCCGGGCTCGAGCCCGAGGTCGTGCCGGTGCGCGGGGTGCGCAAGCACACCGCGGCGGCGATGGTGGCGAGCGCGTTCACCGCGCCGCACGCGACGGTGTTCCTCACGGTCGATGTGACGCGCAGCGTCGAGCTCCTGGAGCGCCTGCGGACCCACCGCCTCGCGCGGGGCGCGCGGATCACCGTGCTGGCGCTCGCGGCCCGCGCGCTGTGCCTCGCGCTGCCGCGCCACCCCGCGCTCAACAGCGCGTGGCACGACCTCCCGGACGGCACCGCGGAGATCGTGCGGCACCGCCGCGTGCACCTGGGCATCGCGGTCGCGACCGACCGGGGGCTCGTCGTGCCGCACGTGCCCGACGCGCAGGACCTCGACCTGCCCGACCTCGCCGCCGCGCTCACCGACCTCACGGTCACGGCGCGCGACGGCCGCACGACGCCCGAGCGCCTCACCGGCGGGACGATCTCGATCACCAACGTCGGCGTGTTCGGCGTCGACGCGGGCACGCCCATCCTCGTCCCCGGCGAGGCGGCGATCCTCGGCCTGGGCGCGGTGCGGCGTCGGCCCTGGGAGCACGACGGCGAGGTCGCGCTGCGCGACGTCGTCACGCTGAGCCTGTCGTTCGACCACCGCGTGGTCGACGGCGAGCAGGGCGCGCGCTTCCTCGCCGACCTCGGCGCGCTGCTCGAGGACCCGGCCCTCGCCCTCCTGGCGAGCGGCCCGCCCCCCGGCGGTGACGTGACACGCGGCCGAACCCGGGGTTCCACGCCATCGAGCGCCGTCGGTGACCCGCAACCCCGGGTTCGGCAGGGAGGGGTGACCGGATGACCGTGCTGACGAGCGCCGTCGACCCCGGGTCGGACGCGGCCCGGGCGAACGACGCCGCGCAGCGGGCGCTCGCCGGCGAGCTGCGGGAGCGCACGGCGGACGTCGCGCGCGGGGGGCCGGCGTCGGCGCGGGACCGGCACGTCGCGCGCGGCAAGCTGCTGCCGCGCGACCGCGTCGACCGGCTGCTCGACGAGGGCAGCCCGTTCCTGGAGATCGCGCCGCTCGCCGGGTACGGCGTGGACGACGGCGCGTGGCCGGCCGCGGGGGTCGTCGCCGGGATCGGTGTGGTCAGCGGGCGGCAGGTCATGGTCGTGTGCAACGACGCGACCGTGAAGGGCGGGACGTACCACCCGCTCACGGTGAAGAAGCACCTGCGGGCGCAGGAGATCGCGCTCGAGAACCGGCTGCCGTGCGTCTACCTCGTCGACTCGGGCGGCGCGTTCCTGCCCCGGCAGGCCGAGGTGTTCCCGGACCGTGACCACTTCGGCCGGATCTTCTACCACCAGGCGCGCCTCTCGGCGGCGGGGACCCCGCAGATCTCGGCGGTGCTCGGGTCGTGCACGGCGGGCGGCGCGTACGTGCCCGCGATGAGCGACGAGACGGTGATCGTGCGCGACCAGGGCACGATCTTCCTGGGCGGTCCGCCGCTCGTGAAGGCCGCGATCGGGGAGGTCGTGACCGCCGAGGAGCTCGGGGGCGGTGAGCTGCACGCGCGCCGCAGCGGTGTCGTCGACCACCTCGCCGACGACGACGAGGACGCGCTCGACACCGTGCGCCGCATCGTCGCGACGCTCCCGCCCGACCCCGCGCCCGCGTGGGACGTCGTGCCGAGCGAGCCGCCGGCGACCGGCAGTTCCGCGCACGACGACGCTCGATCGCCCGGGACGGCAGGGGAGCCGGCCCGCCCCGGCGAAGACTTGTACAGCGCCGTCCCGACCGATGTACAAGCACCGTACGACCCGCGCGAGATCGTCGCGCGCCTGGTCGACGGCAGCCGTTTCGACGAGTTCAAGCGTGAGTACGGCGACACGCTCGTCACCGGGTTCGCGCGCATCCACGGGCACCCCGTGGGGATCATCGCGAACCAGGGCGTGCTCTTCGGGGCGTCGGCGCTCAAGGGGGCGCACTTCGTCGAGCTGTGCGACCAGCGCGGCATCCCCCTGCTGTTCCTGCAGAACATCTCCGGGTTCATGGTCGGCACCGACGCCGAGGCGGGCGGCATCGCGAAGGACGGCGCCAAGATGGTCACGGCCGTCGCGACGACGCGCGTCCCGAAGCTCACCGTGATCGTCGGCGGGTCGTTCGGGGCGGGGAACTACTCAATGTGCGGGCGGGCGTACTCGCCTCGCTTCCTGTGGTCGTGGCCCGCGAGCCGCATCTCCGTCATGGGCGGTCCGCAGGCCGCGTCCGTGCTGTCGACCGTCAAGCGCGACCAGCTCGCCGCGCGCGGCGAGACGTGGGACCCCGACGAGGAGACCGCGTTCTCCGCCGGCATCCGCGCCGACTACGACGAGCACGGCAGCCCCTACTACGCGACCGCGCGCCTGTGGGACGACGGCGTGATCGACCCCGCCGACACGCGCCGCGTGCTCGGCCTCGCCCTCGGTGTGTGTGCGCGCACGCCCCTCGCCGAGACCTGGACCGGTGACCGGTTCGGTCTCTTCCGGATGTGAGCCGATGACCTCCGACACCCCCCACGAGGCGACGGCCTGGCCGGCGGACCGACCGTCCGAGCGCCCGGCGGACCAGCGCACGGGCCAGCCCGGCGGCGGTCCCGGGTTCCGCACGGTCCTCGTCGCGAACCGCGGCGAGATCGCGTGCCGCGTGATCGGCACGCTGCGTCGCCTCGGCGTGCGGTCCGTCGCCGTCTTCTCCGACGCCGACGCCGCCGCCCGCCACGTGCGCGAGGCGGACGTCGCCGTCCGCATCGGCCCGGCCTCCGCCGCGCGCAGCTACCTCGACGTCGAGGCGGTCGTCGCCGCGGCCGTCGCGAGCGGGGCCGAGGCGGTCCACCCCGGCTACGGGTTCCTGTCCGAGAACCCGGCGCTCGCCCGCGCGTGCGAGCGCGCCGGCATCGCGTTCGTCGGGCCGGGGGTCGACGCGCTGGAGGCGATGGCGGACAAGCTCGCCGCCAAGCGCCTCGTCGGCGCCCGGGGCGTGCCGGTCGTGCCCGGCGCGGGCGAGCCGGGGATGTCCGACGACGACCTGCTGGCCGCCGCGCGCGGCGTCGGGTTCCCGCTGCTCGTCAAGCCGTCCGCCGGGGGCGGCGGCAAGGGCATGGTCGTCGTGCGGACCGCCGAGGACCTGCCCGGTGCGCTCGCGTCCGCGCGTCGCGTCGCTGCGTCGTCGTTCGGCGACGACACGCTGCTGCTCGAACGGCTCGTCGAGGCACCGCGCCACATCGAGGTGCAGGTGCTCGCCGACACCCACGGGCACGTGGTCCACCTCGGCGAGCGCGAGTGCTCGCTCCAGCGGCGGCACCAGAAGGTCGTGGAGGAGGCGCCCTCGCCGCTCCTCACTCCCGCGCAGCGCGCCCGGATGGGCGAGGCCGCGTGCGAGGTCGCGCGGTCCGTCGGGTACGTCGGCGCCGGGACGGTCGAGTTCCTCGTCCCCGCCGCGGACCCCGACGCGTTCTTCTTCATCGAGATGAACACGCGCCTGCAGGTCGAGCACCCCGTCACCGAGATGGTCACCGGCCTCGACCTCGTCGAGCTCCAGCTCCGCGTCGCGGCCGGCGCGCCGCTCGGGGTCGCCCAGGACGACGTCGTGCTGCGCGGCCACGCGGTCGAGGCGCGCCTCTACGCCGAGTCGCCCGAGCGCGGGTTCCTCCCTGCGACGGGCTCGGTCCTGGTCTACGACGACGACGGCGTCCCCGCCGGGCCCGGCGCTTCGCCGCTGCGCCTCGACTCCGGGATCTCCGCCGGTGCGGTCGTCGGGGGTCACTACGACCCGATGCTCGCGAAGGCCGTCGCGTGGGGCGAGTCCCGCGACGAGGCCGTCGACCGGCTCGACGGGCTGCTCGCGCGGACGGTCGTGCTGGGGGTCGAGACGAACACGGCGTTCCTGCGGTCTCTGCTGGCGGACGGTGACGTGCGGGCGGGGCGGCTCGACACCGGGCTGATCGACCGGATCGTGTCGTCGGGTTCGGGGTCGGGGGCGGGCTTTTCGGCCGGGTCCGGCGAGGGGTCGGGGGGTGCGCGCGCCGTCTACCATCCGCGCCCTCGTTCCTCGGGCGCTCCCGCCAGACCCAGCCACGACGGCGCGCACACCCCCCGACCCCTCACCTCTGCGGTCGGCTCACCCGCCGAGCACGACGGCGCGCACATCCCCCGTCCTCTCGCCTCGGAGGTTGGCTCGCTCGTCGAGCACGACGGAGCGCACACCCCCCGACCCCTCGCCTCTGCGGTCGGCTCACCTGGCGAGCACGACGGCGCGCACATCCCCCGTCCCCTCGGCTCGGAGGTTGGCTCGCCCGTCGAGCACGACGGAGCGCACGCCCCTCGGGTCCTCACCCCGGAGGTCGGCGCGTTGTCCGACGGCGTCGCGTGGGTCGATCTCGTGGCCGCGGCGCTGTTCGCGACAACCACGCGCCGTGCCGAATCCGGGGTTGTCGACAGGTTCGCCGACGATGTGCGCGACGACCGCGGGTTCGGCGGGGCGGCGGGGACGGGCGACGACGATCCGTGGCGGGTCAGGGACGGGTGGCGGCTCAACGCGGTCGCCGCTCCGCGGTTGGTCGTGCTGGTCGATGGCGCCGGTGGTGGGCACGAGGTGCGGGTCTCCGGGTCGGCGCGGGACGCCGTCGTGCGGTGTCCGCCGGCGCGCGACACCGACGGCGGGTGGGGACCCGGCGCCGCGCGACCGCGTGAGGTGCGGGCGTCGATCGAGCGCGACCGCGGGGGCGACGGCGCGTGGTGGCTCACCGTGGACGGCGTCCGGGAGCGGGTGCGGCTCGCGCTCGACGTGCCGCCCGCCGACGGCGAGCCCGCGACGGTGTGGCTGTGGCGCGACGGGCGGACCGTCGCGCTGGCCGCGCCGAGCCGGGAGCAGCGCGCCGCGCGGGCGCGGGACGAGCGCCGTCGGGCCCGGGACGACGCGCTCGGCGCGACGGATCCCGAGGTGCGCGCCGCGATGCCGGGCACGGTCGTGACGGCCGCCGCCGATGGCGAGCCGGTCGCCGCCGGGGCCGTCCTCGTGACGGTCGAGGCCATGAAGATGGAGCACCCGCTCCTCGCCCCGCACGACGGCGTCGCCGACGTGCGCGTGCGCCCCGGCGACCTCGTGCGCCGGGACCAGGTGGTCGCCGTCGTCCACCCCGCACCCGCACCCGAACCCGCACCACCGAGATAGCGACCAGCCGCCGAGATAGCGGTCGCCGGTCGCTACCTCGACCGGCCGTCGCTCTCTCGGCACCACTCCGACACCCAGGGAGCATCATGATCGACACCCTGCTCGACGACGAGCAGACCAAGCTCAGCCAGGTGGTGCGCGACTTCGCCGACAGCGTCGTCGCGCCCGCCGCCTACCGGTACGACACCGAGCGCCGCCTGCCGATGGAGATCATCGGGCAGATGGGGGAGCTGGGGCTGTTCGGGCTCCCGTTCCCGCGCGAGATCGGTGGCCAGGGCAAGGACTACGTGTCGTTGTGCCTCGCCGTCGAGGCGCTCGCGCGCGTCGACCAGTCCATCGCGGTGACGCTCGAGGCGGGTGTCGGGCTGGGGATCGTGCCGATCTACCGGCACGGGTCGCGCGAGCAACAGGAGCGCTGGCTGCCCGACCTCCTCGCCGGGCGGGCGCTCGCGGCGTTCGGGCTCACGGAGGCCGACGCCGGCTCCGACGCGGGCGGCACGCGCACGACCGCGCGGCTCGACGGCGACGAGTGGGTGATCGACGGGTCCAAGCAGTTCATCACCAACTCGGGGACGCCGATCACGAGCCTCGTGACCATCACGGCCGTCACGGGCGAGCACGTCAGCCAGGACGGCGAGGTGCGCAAGGAGCTGTCGAGCATCGTCGTGCCGGCGGGGACGCCCGGGCTGGAGGTCGGGCCGTCGTACGACAAGGTCGGGTGGCACACCTCCGACACGCACCCCCTCACCCTCACCGACGTGCGCGTGCCCGCCGGCAACCTCCTCGGTGAGCGCGGCCGGGGGTACGCGAACTTCCTGCGCGCGCTCGACGAGGGGCGTATCGCGTTCGCCGCATTGGCGACCGGCGCCGCGCAGGGCTGCCTCGAGGAGGCGCTGCGGTACGCGAAGGAACGGGTCGTGTTCGGGCGGTCGATCGGCGAGAACCAGCACGTCGCGTTCACGCTCGCGCGCATGCAGGCTCGTGTCCACACGGCCCGGCTCGCGTGGCTCGACGCCGCCCACAAGCTCGTCGCGGGCAAGCCGTTCAAGGCGGAGGCGTCGGTCGCGAAGCTCGTGGGCGGCGAGGCGGCGATGGCGAACGCGCGCGACGCGTCGCAGATCTTCGGCGGCTACGGCTTCCTCAACGAGAACCCGGTCGCGCGCCACTACCGCGACGCGAAGGTCCTGGAGGTCGGCGAGGGCACCACCGAGGTGCAGCTGATGATCATCGCGAGGAGCCTAGGACTGGACGGGTAAACCTCGGGTTTACGTCGAACACGACATGAAGGACGTTATCCGCCTCTTTCCGTCCTTCATGTCGTGCTCGACGGCGGGTGAGGTCGTGCTCGGCGGACGTCGCCGAGGCCGAGGTGAGGAGGGAGGAGCAGAATGCGCGAGGTGGTCCAGCGGGGTCTGTACTACGACGAGCTGGAGACGGGCGTGGTGTACCGCCACCGGCCCGGCCGCACGCTCACGGAGGCGGACGACGTCGTCTTCTCCACGCTCACGATGAACCACCAGGCGTTGCACCTCGACGCCGCGTGGGCCGCGACGCAGCCGTTCGGGCAGCGGCTCGTCAACTCGATGATGACGCTGTCCACGCTCGTGGGGCTGTCGGTCGGGCAGGTCACGCAGGGCACGATCGTCGCGAACCTCGGGTTCCGCGAGGTCGAGTTCCCGAAGCCGCTGTTCCACGGCGACACGCTCTACGCGGAGACGGAGGTCGTCGAGAAGCGCCTGTCGGCGTCGCGCCCGGGCCAGGGCGTCGTCACGCTGGAGCACCGCGGCCGCAACCAGGACGGCGTCCTCGTCGCGCGCGCCGTCCGCACCGCGCTCTTCTGGACCCGCGCCGCCCACGAGGCGGCATCCGACGGCGACGCGTCACCGGACCGCGGGGCCGCTCCCGGGGCGACGGGTCACCCCCCACCTGCCGAACCCGGGGTTGCCGGGCAGGCCGAGCCCGACGTGCCCACCAAGCCCGGGTTCGGCACCGAGGGGGAGCACCCGTACCACGAGCCCGTTCTCGAGCGCGGCGACGAGGAGAGCGCGTGGTGAGCGACGACGGCGGGTTCCGGCTCGGGCCGGCGCTGCTGTTCTGTCCCGGCGACCGGCCGGACCGGTTCGGCAAGGCCGCCGACCGCGCCGACGCCGTCGTCCTCGACCTGGAGGACGCCGTCGCCGCAGCCTCGAAGGACGCCGCCCGGCGCGCCGTCGTCGAGGCGTCCGCGACGCTGGACCCGGCGCGGACGGTCGTGCGGGTCAACGCCGTGGGGACGCCCGAGCACGCGCTCGACGTCGCGGCGCTCGCGGACACGCGGCTGCGGACGGTCATGGCCGCCAAGGCCGGGCCGGGGCTGCTGGGGTCGCTCGGCGCGCTCGCGAGCACCCTCCCGGGCGTCCGGGTCCTCGCGCTGTGCGAGACGGCGGCGGGAGTGCACGCGGCGCCGGAGCTCGCCCGGCGGCCCGAGGTCGTCGCGCTGATGTGGGGCGCGGAGGACCTCGTCGCGTCGCTCGGTGGGACGTCGAGCCGGCGCCCCGACGGCGCGTACCGCGACGTCGCGCGGCACGCGCGGTCCGCGGTTCTCCTCGCGGCTGGTGCGGCGGGCAAGGCCGCGGTCGACGCCGTGCACGTCGACGTCGGCGACCTCGACGGGCTGCGGGCCGAGGCCGAGGACGCCGCCGCGTCGGGGTTCGCCGCGACCGCGTGCATCCACCCGAGCCACGTCCCCGTGATCCGCGCCGCCTACGCCCCGACGCCCGACGAGGTGGCCGCGGCGCGGGCGCTGCTCGACGCGGCAGCCGCGAACCCTGGCGGCCCGGACGCCGTCTTCACGTTCGACGGCCGCATGGTCGACGGCCCCGTGCTGCGTCACGCGGAGGCGGTGCTGCACCGAGCGGGCACGTGACCGGTGCTCCCATGGGTACCGGTCCCCATGCCGGGGCGGTGCGGTGCGTCGGGCCCGCCGCATAGCCTCTCCCCGTGACCGACGTGAACGCCCCGGACCCGCAGGACCAGCACTGGACCGAGGGCTTCCCGCACCTCGCCGACCGCGCCGCGACCCTCCTCGGCGTCGACGTCGCGACGGTGGCGCGCCTCCACAAGGTCGTCCCGGGCGGGTTCCACGTGTGGACCCCGGGCCGCGGCGGCGCGCAGGCGATCGTCGGGTTCGACGGGTCGGCCTACGTGCGCGAGTCGTGCTTCACGCAGGCGCAGCTGGTGGAGGCGTTCCACGCCGGTCACCGCAACGACGCGAACGCCGCGACCCTCCCGGTGAACCACGCGGCGTCGGCGGTGGCCTCGATGGTCGGCATCCTGCGCGGCGAGCCGGCGCAGCCCGCGACCCCCACCGGCCCGAGCGAGGCCGAGCTCGCCGAGCTCGTCGGCGGCGCGTTCGAGCAGACGACGCCGGACGAGATCGCCGCGCGGCTGCGCGCCCGCGGCAAGGGCGCGTTCGTCGTCGTGGGCGTGGACCGCGCGCACGGGCCGGGCCACTGGTACGTCGCGTACTTCGACGGCGAGCACGTGCTCGCGCTCGACCCGATCGCCAACGGCCGCACCGCCTGGCCGCCGCCCGCGGCGGACGCGGTGCGCTGGTGGGCGGACGGGACGCCGACGACGGCGCCCGCGCGGGTCGTGCTCGACGTCCGGTCGGCCACGGGTCGCCGCGTGTGGACGCAGACGACGCCGTTCCTCGCCCCGACGGCGCAGTCGTTCCTGGACTGGGTCGCGACCCTGCCCGTGGAGAAGGTCGCGAAGGGCTACCAGGTCTGGCACGGCTTCTGGTGGGTCGTGCTCTCGGAGTCGGGTGACGACCTGCGCGTCGCCGTCACGGACCTCACGAAGGACGGGATCTCGACGCTCACGTGGGACGTCGACCCGATGCTCGACACCTACCGGCAGCAGCGGGAGATGGTCGCGTTCTGCAAGGTCGGCTCGAAGAGCACGCGCTTCACGGAGACCGTGCTCGTCTACAACGACGTGTACGACGCCCCGGAGATGTTCGTCGAGCGCACCCGGCCGGTGGGCGACGGGGCGTCGGGGTGGGTCGTGAAGTCGATCGCCGCGCAGCCTCGGGGCGGCCTCGTTCCCGTGCCGGCGCACGAGCTGTACCGCCGGGCGCCGCACCTCGTGCGCTACCTCTCGCTCCCGGAGGGCTTCCGGGCGGTGTGGGCAAAGAACCGGACGAACCAGATCTGGAACCCGGACGGCGAGCTCGTCTGGGACGCCGACGCGCGGGACGCGGCGAAGGCGGCCGCTGCGGCGCCGCAGGGGACGCCGACGGGCGTACCCGCTCCGGCGGCGGGCACGGGGACCGGCGATGCCCCGGCCGCGTCCTCGGCGGGCGACGCGTCGGCGAGCGCGCCCGCGGAGGGGGCGCCGACGTCGGGCACGCCGCGCCCGCGCGGCAGCGTCGCCTACGAGGCGGCGCGCGACGTGCTCGACGACCGCGCCGTGAGCCGGGAGCGGGCACTGGCCGCGGCGCACGGGCTGCGCGACGCGTTCGTCCGCAACGAGCACATGATCGGCCTCATGCCGGCCGACGCGGAGCAGGTGCTCGTCGACACGTACCGGAGGGCCGACGCGGGCGGGGCGGACGCGGTGTCGCGCGAGGCGGCGACGTCGTGGGTGCGCGAGGCGTACTTCCGCCGGCTGCCGCTCGCCGCGGAGGCCGCCGAGCGGGTCGACCGGCTCGCGGAGGACGACCCCGACGGCGGGGCGCACGTGCTGCGCGGGTGGATGCGCTACAACGGCTACGGGTTCGCGCAGGACGCCGCGGCGGCCGTCGCGGACCACGAGGAGGCGGCGCGCCGCGGGAACGCCGACGCGCTGTTCGAGCTGTCCGTCCTCACCGCGACCGGGCAGGGCACGCCCGTGGACGAGGCGCGCTCGCGCGCGTTCCTCGAGCAGGCCGCCGACGCGGGCCACCCGCGCGCGCTCTACAACCTGGCGGCGGAGCACGCGACAGGTCGCGGTCGTCCGCGGGACTCCGCGCGCGCCCTGGAGCTCTACCTCGCGGCGGGCGACCGTGGCAACGGCCGCGCGGCCTTCACGGCGGGCGTCATGATGCTCACGGGAGACGGGTCGCTGCCCGACCCGGCCCGCGCGGGCAGGGCGTTCGCGCTCGCCGAGGACCTCGGGTTCGACGTGCGCGACGCCGCCGCGCAGTTCCCCCCGCAGCTCGCCGAGCAGGTCGTCGGGGCGCTCGCCGCGGGCTGACCGGACAAAATACGCTCACAGCCCGTTCCACTTGCGGGCCCGGGCATCGTATGGTCACTCGCGTGAACGTCTACGTCGTCCTGTCCCGCAGCCGCACGGTCCTGTCGCGGACCATCGCGCTGGCGACCCGCGACGAGTTCACGCACTCCTCCCTGGCGCTCGACCCGGGCCTCGACCTCATGTTCAGCTTCGGGCGCCGCCGGGCGGGCAACCCGTTCGTCGGGTGCTTCCGGCGCGAGCGGTTCGACGACGGCCTGTACCGCGGCATGGACGTCGTGCCCGGGGTCGTGCTCGAGGTCCCCGTGACGCCCGAGCAGCACGAGGCGATCCGGGTGCGGATCACCGAGTTCCTGCTGGACTCGCACGCGTTCTCCTACAACGTGCGCGGTCTCGTCGGGGCCCGGTTCGGCCGGGGCCACGAGGCGGAGGACCGGTTCTTCTGCTCCGAGTTCGTCTACCACGTGCTGCACGGCGCCGGGGTGTGCGACCTCGGCGTCGAGCGGTGGCAGGTGCGTCCGCAGACGCTGCTCGACCTGCCGGGCCGCGTCGTGTTTCGCGGAGACCTCAAGGACTACGTCGCGGCGCACGGTGCGCTCGAGACGCTCCCGTCGCTCACGTTCGGCCACGCCCGCGAGCGCGTGCTCGGCTGAGCCCTCTCAGGGGCGGTCGGCCCCGGCGGCGAGGTGCGCGTTGACGCGCCCGAGGAGGTCGAAGAGCTGCGCCCGCTCGGCCGGGGAGAGCGGCTCCATGACCCGGTCGTTGACCCCCGCGAGGATCGCGTCCAGCTCGTCGAGGCGGCGCTCTCCTGCGGGCGTGATCGACACGACGTTGCGGCGCTTGTCCGCCGGGTCGGGGGTCCGCTCGACCCAGCCTCCGGCGCCGAGCTCGTTGAGGACGGCGACGAGGTCGCTGCGGTAGACCCTCGTGCGGTCCGACAGGGCCGACTGGCTCGCGGGGCCGAGCTCGGCGAGGGCGGCGAGCACGACGAAGTGGTCCTTGTGCGCGCCGACGGCCCGCAGGGCGTCTCCGGCGACGCGGCGGGTCTGGGCCGCGGTCATGCCGACGAGGCGGGAGAGCTGTCCCGTGAGCCGCGCCGGCGTCTTGTCGCCGCGGTCGAAGCGGAGGTCGTCCTCGGTGTCCACGGCCTGATCCTACTCCTTGCGTTAGTCGAACTAACGATCTAGGTTTCGTGAGAGGAGCGAACGTTAGTCGCTCTCATGATATGAGGAGGAGACATGACCACGACCGAGACGCTCGTTCGCGAGCTCGCCGACCGGGCCGAGCTGGCCGACCTCGTCGCCCGCCACAGCCTGTGGATCGACGAGCGCCGGTACGACGAGACCGACCGGCTCTTCACCGACGACGTCGTCGTCAGCTCGCTGCGCGGCGAGTCACGGGGCCTCGACGCGCTCGTCGCGCTCGTGCGACGCGGCCACGACGGCTACGCCCGCACCCTGCACCACAAGGGAAACCTCGTCGTCGAGATCGACGGCGACTCCGCGACGGTGCGCGCGCACGACCTCGCCGTGCTCGTCGTCGACGACGCGACCGAGTCGATCGCGGCCGCCGTCCACCGCTACGGCGCGCGACGCACCGAGGACGGCTGGCGCCTCGACCGCCTGGAGGTCACACCCGTCGCGCTGACGGGCGCGCTCGAGCGAGCGCTCTAGACGGCCGGGCGGCCCGGAGCGCCGCGCGAGCGTGCACCCCCCCCGCGGTCGAGGACGTCGGCCGGTCAGCCGACGCGCAGCGCTGCCACGATGTCCTCGACCCGCTGCTTCGCGTCCCCGAAGAGCATGCCCGTGTTCTCGCGGAAGAACAGCGGGTTCTGCACCCCGGCGTAGCCGGCCGCCATCGACCGCTTGAAGACGACGACCTGACCGGCCTCCCACACGTGCAGCACGGGCATGCCCGCGATGGGGGAGCCGGGGTCGTCGAGCGCGGCGGGGTTCACCGTGTCGTTGGCGCCGATGACGAGCACGACGTCCGTGCCCGCCAGGTCGTCGTTGATCTCGTCCATCTCCAGCACGATGTCGTACGGGACGCGCGCCTCGGCGAGCAGCACGTTCATGTGGCCGGGCAGGCGGCCCGCGACCGGGTGCACCCCGAACCGGACGTTCGCGCCGCCGTCGCGCAGGAGCTCGACGAGCTCCGCGACGGGGTACTGCGCCTTGGCGACCGCCATGCCGTAGCCGGGGGTGATGACGACGCTGCGGGCGTCGCGCAGGAGGGCCGCGACCTCGTCGGCGCTCACCTCGCGGTGCTCACCCTGCGGGCCCTCGCCGCTCCCGGCAGGCGCGGCGCCTTCCTCGGCCCCGAACCCGCCGAGGATGACGGACACGAACGACCGGTTCATGGCCTGGCACATGATGTAGCTGAGGATCGCACCGGAGGACCCGACGAGCGCGCCCGTGACGATGAGCAGGTCGTTGCCGAGCATGAAGCCCGCCGCGGCGGCGGCCCAGCCGGAGTACGAGTTGAGCATCGACACGACGACGGGCATGTCGCCGCCGCCGATCGACGCGACGAGGTGCCAGCCGAGCGCGAGCGACACGACCGTGAGCAGGAGCAGGGGCCAGATCGACGGCGCGACGACGAACCACACCACGAGCCCGACGCTCACGACGAGCGCCGCGAGGTTGAGCAGGTTACGGCCCGGGAGCTGGAGCGGCGCCGAGCGCGTGCGCCCGGACAGCTTGAGGAACGCGACGACGGAGCCGGTGAACGTCACCGCGCCCACGAGCACGCCGAGCGAGACCTCGACGAGGTGCGCGACGTCGTCGGCGCCGGCGGCGTGGGCCGTGAGGTAGGAGTTGAAGCCCACGAGCACGGCGGCGGCGCCCACGAAGCTGTGCAGGATCGCGATGAGCTCGGGCATCTGCGTCATCTCGACGCGGCGCGCACGCCACGTCCCGACCGCCGCGCCCACGAGGAGCACGAGCGCGATGAGCAGCGCCGTCGTGAGCACGGGCCGGGCGCTCGTGCCGAGCGCGAGGACGATCGTCGCGGCGAGCGCGAGGACCATGCCGACCATGCCGAGCACGTTGCCGCGGCGTGCGGACTCCTGCTTGGACAGCCCCGCGAGGCTGAGCACGAACAGGACGGCGGCGAGGACGTAGACCGCCTGGGCGACGGATGTCGCGGTCATCGGGCCACCCCCTGCGCGCGCGCCGGGACGTCCTTGCGGAACATCCGGAGCATCCGGTTCGCCACGAGGAAGCCACCGAAGATGTTGATGCTCGCGACCGTCGCGGCGAGCAGCGCGAGCGTCGTGACGACCCAGTCGTCGGACCCGATCTGCAGGAGCGCGCCGACGAGGATGATGCCGGAGATCGCGTTGGTCTGCGCCATGAGCGGCGTGTGCAGCGAGTGCGTGACGTTCGAGATCACGTAGTACCCGACGATCACCGCGAGCGTGAACACCGTGACGTGCCCGACGAGCGACGGCGGCGCGAACGACAGCGCGAGCGTCACGAGCACCGCGGCGAGCGCGGCGCCCACGGTCCGGCGACGGCGGCGCAGGCTCGCGGCCGACGCCGCCTCCGCAGCGGCCCGCTCGCGCGCCGCGGCCTCCAGCGCGGGGTCGGGTGGTGGCGCGGTCGACCCTGGGGCCGGGGCCGCGCTCACCGCGACGGGCGGCGGCGGCCACAGCACCTCGCCGTCGCGCGCGACGGTCATGCCGCGCTGCACCGGGTCGTCGAGGTCGAGCGCGAGCGCGCCGTCCTTGCCCGGCGTGAGCAGCTCGAGCAGGTGCACGACGTTCGTCCCGAGGAGCTGCGACGTGTGCTGCGGCAGGCGTCCCGCGAGGTCGGTCCAGCCGACGACGACGACGCCGTTCTCCGTCACGACGCGCTCGCCCGGCACCGTGAGCGCGCAGTTCCCGCCGCCCGAGGCCGCGAGGTCCACGACGACGCTCCCCGGACGCATCCCCGCCACGGCCTCGGCGGTGAGCGTGCGCGGGGCGCGGCCGCGCACGAGCGCGGTCGTGACGACGACGTCCGCCTCGGCGGCCTCGCGCGCGTACACCGCGAGGGCCGCGGCCTCCTGCGCGGGCGTGAGCGGCTTCGCGTAGCCGTCGGCGGACATGCCCTGCTGCGCCGCGGGCTCGCGCACGGCCGTGCCGCCCATGGACTCGATCTGCTCGGCCGCCTCCGAACGCACGTCGAACGCGCGCACCTGCGCGCCCAGGCTCGCCGCCGCGCCGACCGCGGCGAGCCCCGCGACGCCGCCGCCGATGACGAAGACCTTCGCGGGCGGCGTCTTGCCCGCCGCCGTGACCTGCCCGGCGAACATGCCGCCGTACTCGCCCGCCGCCTCGACGACCGCGCGGTACCCCGCGACGTTGGACAGCGTGCTCAGCACGTCGAGCGCCTGCGCGCGCGAGATGCGGGGCACGGCGTCGAGCGCGAGCGCGGTCACGCCGTGCGCCGCGAGGCGCTGCACGAGGTCTGGGTCGTTCGCGGGCCCGAGCATCGCGACGAGCGTCGCGCCCGGGCGCAGGAGGGACACCTGGGCGTCGGTCGGCGCGTTCACCGCCGTGACGACGTCGGCGCCCCACGCGGTCGCGGCGTCCACCACGCCCGCCCCGGCGGCCTCGTACGCGGCGTCGGAGAACGTCGCCCCCGCCCCGGCGTCGTGCTCGACGACCACCTCGTACCCGAGCGCTCGCAGGCGCTCGACCGTGCGCGGGGTCGCGGCGACCAGCCGCTCCCCGTCCCTCACCTCGCGGGGGACACCGATCCTCACGTGCGGGCTCCTCACCTCGTCGAGCATCGTGGGCGCCCGCGCGGCCGGAGACGACGGCGGGTGCGCGGCGAGCCTATCGGGGGCCGCCGTCGTCGTCCCGGGTCCAACGTCCCCGGGCGGGCGCGCCTCGACCCGGCCGGCGCGCGTCGCGGCCGTGGAGGGGACCGGCGGGGAGTTCTCACCATCGCGCGAGGTGGCGTCCCGGGCGCCGGGTCAGCGAGGATCGGGGCGCCATCCGCTCCAACCTCAGGGGGAACCATGCGCCGCACCACCGTCGGTACCGCCGTCCTCGCGCCCGCCGTCGCGCTGTGCGCCGTCGCGCTCGCCGCGTGCTCGGTCAACGCGAACCTCACCGTGCCGGCCTCGAAGATCGCGCAGGACGCCGAGGGCGCGCTGGCCGAGATCGGCGAGGCGGACGTCGACTGCGGCGAGGAGAACGTCGACCTCGTGGACGGCGAGGTCGTCGAGTGCGAGCTCACCGACCCGGCGTCCGGGAACGTCTACGACACGACCGTCACGCTGTCCGACGTCGACGGGACGAAGTACCACGTGGACGTCAAGGTCGCCGACGCCCCGCAGGGCTGACGACGGCGGACCGACGGGCGGCTACAGGTCGCCCTTCCTCTGCAGGTACCGCATCGCGGCCCAGCCGATCGGGATGCGGGCCCAGTAGGTCGCGACGCGGAAGAGCACCGTCGCGGACGTCGCGAGCGCGGCGGGGACGCCCGCGGTGGTCAGGCCGAAGATGAGGGCGGCCTCGATCGCCCCGAGGCCGCCCGGTGTCGGGACGGCCGCACCCGCGGCGTTCCCGACGAGGTAGATGACCGCGACCTCGACGAGCGAGAGCTCCTGCCCGAACGCGGCGAGCGCGGCGTCGAACGCGAGGACGTAGCCGAGCGTCATGACGACGTTCCCCGCGATGCCCAGCGCGAGCCGCCCGGGCTGACCCAGCATCTCGGACAGCCGGGGCCACACCTGCTGGATCGTCGGGCGGATCTTGGCGAGCACCCAGGCCCGCACGGCCGGGACGAGGAGCGTCGCGAGGACCGCGAGCGCGACGCCGCCGATCGCGAGGAGCACGGTCGTCGAGGGGAGCTGGACGAGCCCGCCGTCGCCGGTCGCCACGGACAGCACGACGAGGAGCAGGATCGTCACGACGAACTGCGACACCTGGACGAGCGCGACCGTCGCGACGGCCACCGGGGTCGAGATCCCGCGCCGGGTCAGGAGCCGGAGGTTGAGCGCCGCCGGGCCGATGCCGGCGGGCGCGGCGAGCGCGACGAACGAGCCCGCCGCCTGGGTGAGCGTGACGCGCCAGAGCGGCAGCCGCTTCGACGCGAACGCGACGAGCGTGAGCGCGGCGCCGAACCACGTGACGATCCCGAGCAGGAACGAGACGGCCGCCCACCACGGGTTCGCCGAGGAGACGGCCTCGGTGATCTGGTCGAAGTTGATCGTGGTGACGACGACCGTCACCGCGACGATCGTCAGGGTCAGCGTGAGGATCGTCCGCGCGCCGAACCGGGTGATGCGCTGCGGCTCGATGCTCGCCTCGGGCAGCCGCTCCACCAGGGCGGCGCGCAGCTCCTTGAGCAGCTCCTTGTTCTGCCGGATCTCCTCGCGCGTGCTCGGCGGCAGCGCGACGGGCTGGAGCAGCGGGCCGATCGCGGCGATGTCGTCGTCGGGCAGGACGCTCACCGCGGACTCGACGGCCCGGCGCGCCCCGACGCGCAGCGCGAGGAGCGCGACCATCTGCGCCAGGTCCATGCGGCGCGCGAGCTCGGACGACGCGATGTCGCCCTGCTCCCACCCGGTGAGCCAGACCTGCGGGGCGCCGGTCGCGGGCTCGCGCGAGACGAGCATGACGTCGGAGGTCAGCGCGCGGTGCGCGATGCCCGCCGCGTGCGCGAGCCGGAGCTGGCGCCACGCCTCGTTGAGCACCGAGCCCGTGAGGTCCTCCACGGGGAGGTCGCGCAGCGAGACGGCGCCGGTCGCGTGCTCCTGGACCAGGACCATGGAGTCGGCGGACTCGGCGACGCCGAGCAGCCGCGGGGTGCGGACGCCCGCCGCGCGCGCGGCGTACGACAGCAGCGCGGTGCGCTCGGCCGCCGCGCGCAGCGAGATCGCGGCTCGTCCCTCGCTGCCGCGCAGCCGCAGCGACCGCCAGAACCGGGCGAGGAAGCCGACGACCTGCCGGTCGCCGTCGAGCACGACGAGGTCGCGCCGCACGCCGTCCTCCGCGAGCATCGCGTAGACGCGGTTGTCGCCCGCGCGGGTCAGCGCGATGGCGGCCGAGTCGGACGGCGCGTCCTGGGCCTCCGCCGCGGCGGAGCGTCCGTCCGCCGCGGCGGCCCCGTCGGACTCCGGGGTCTCGTCGGGCGCGGCCGACCCGAGGTGCTGCGCGGCGAGCGCGGCGTCCGCGGTGAGGACCGTCCTGGCGTCGTCCGCGGCCCCCGGTGCGCGCAGGACGCCGACGTGCACCTCCGCGGTGATGCGTCCCTCGGCGTCCACCTCGGTGATGGGGTCGTCCGCGGCCTCGGCGAGCTCCTCGTCGTCGGTGACGTCGCGCACCCGCACGAGGGCCGTGGGGGAGAACCCGGCGCGTCGGACGCCGGCCACGAGGTCGGGCCCGTACGCGCGCTCGCTGCGCACGCCCGAGACGTACCGCACGGCGAGCCCGGCGATGCGCCCGAGGAGCAGCGTGATGATGATGCCCGGGAGCGACACCTGGCCGGTGATGAGCACGACGCCGATCGCGATGAACAGCAGGTTCCACGACCACTTGACGGTGCGTCGCCGGGTACGGGTGCCCGCGGCCGTGAGCAGCCCGCCGATCGCGGCCACGTAGCCCGGGATCGTCAGGCGCCACTCGCCCCGCGAGTACACGGAGAGCCCGCGGACGAGGTCGTCCGAGCCCCACGCACGCAGCGCCAGCACGGCCAGCACGCCCAGGAGCAGGCCGAGCGCGGCCGCGACGATCGACTCGACGACCTGGCGCCCCAGCCGGCGGACGCCGAGCTCGGTGAGGACGGCGATCGGCACGAACAGCGTGATGAGACCCTCGAGCACCGCGACCGGGATGAACAGGATGTTGTACAGGAGGTCCGAGAAGCTGCGGACGTCCTCCGCGACGCCGGCCGTGGTGCCGTGCGCGTACACCGACATGAGCAGGACGACGACGACGCCCACCGCGCACAGCACGAGGTTGACGAGGTCGATCGGGTGCCGGACGCGCTGCTCGGCCGTGTCGACGACGCGGACCGTGCCCGCGTCGTCGTGCCCCCGACGCGCGAGCAGGGCCTCGAGCGCGCCGGTCTGGGGCCGTGGCTCCGCCTGCCCGGGCCGGGCGAGCGAGCCGACCTCGACGACCGCGCCGACGTGGGGAGCCGCGCGCTCTCTCGGCTCGGGGGCGGGGGAGGCCATGCGAGCGAGTCTAGGTCGGGGCCACTGGGAGGCGCGGTATTTGGCCGATTCTTCCGGGTGATTCGCCCCGTTCGCCCGCATGCTGGACGGCTCGCGGCCCCCGCTCGGCGGGCGGGTGTGAGCAAGGCCTCCCTAGCATGGGCGGAGGACCGGACCCGGGAGGTCGGCATGGCACGTGGCACGACGACGGAGCGTGGCGCCGCGGGCGGCGTCGACAGTCCAGAGGGCCCCGCGACGCCCGGCGCGAACGGCCAGGAGCGCAACCCGTTCCGCAAGGTGTGGTGGCTGCCCGTGGTGCGAGGGACCCTCCTCGTCGTCCTCGGCCTCCTCCTCATGATCGAGCCGCTGGAGCAGCTCGGGACGCTGCGGGTCGTGCTCGGCGCGTTCCTCGTGGCCGACGGCGTGCTGGTCGCCGTGCAGGGGTTCGTGCACCGCCGGCAGGTCGGGTCGGCGTGGTGGCTCGCGCAGGCGGGCGTCAATGTCGTGTTCGGCGTCGTCGTGGCGCTCTGGCCCGACCTCACCGCCACCGCGCTCTACTACGTGCTCGCCGTGTGGGTGCTCGTGCTCGGCATCACGACCATCGCCGGGGCGGCCGCGCTCGTCCGCAACCGCGACCTGGGCTGGGCGTGGATGCTCGCTGTCGGGATCGTGTCCGTGCTGTTCGGGATCCTGCTCGTCACCCGGCCGCTCGACGCCTTCGACGTGCTGCGGCTCGTCACCGTCGTGTTCGCGCTCTACGCGTTCGTGACCGGGGCGATCCACGTCGTGTCCGGCTTCGCCGTCCGCGCCGTCGCGCGCGAGCTCGCGGACCTGCGCGCGCAGGCCGTCGCGGCGGGCGTCGTCGTGACGGGCGGGTCCGTGCTCGGTGCGCCCGCCGCCCACCCGGGCGTCGCGCCGCCGTCGGCCACGGGGACGACGGCGCCGCGCGGCCCGAGCGCGCCACCGGCGCCGGCGCCGGCGCCGAGCCCGTCGCCCTCGCCGGCCCCGTCGCCCTCGCCGGGGCCGGAGTCGTCGCCCGGGCCGTCGCGGGGGTCGGAGCCGGACGAGCCCGGGGGAGCGGGACGGCTGCCCTAGCATGTGACCGCTGTCCGTCGAGAACGAGGAGCACCGGTGGTCACTGCGTACGACATCCTGTTCGGCCTGACCCCGCAGGACGCGGTGGACGGGTCACCGGTCGGGACGGCGGACCTGCTGCCGCCGCCCGTCGCGCCCTGGGGCGAGGCCGCCTGGGGGTGGATCGGCGACGCGGGGCCGGGGATCGAGCCGCGGACGTGGCCGCGGAGCCCGAGCACCGGGCTGCCGATGCGGCACGCCGTCACGCTGCGGCTGCCGGCCGAGTACCAGCGTCGGGGCCCCGAGCTCCCGGGCGTGGCGTACTTCCTCGGCGAGGGGCAGTTCGCCGTCGAGCACGACGCGAGCGACCCGGAGGACCCGTTCGTCGTGGACCTGCGCGCGGCCCGGGAGCACCCGCAGGCGCTCGTGCTCAGCGACATCATCGGCCAGAGCTTCGCCCTGCTCTGGCTGACCGAGGAGGAGCTCGCGGCCGGCCCGACCGCCGCCCCGCCCGACACCCGTCGCCCCGGTGAGCACGTCGCGACGGACGAGGGGCAGAACGCGTGGGACCCGCCGCTCGGCACGCGTCGCGGCGAGGACATCACGGTCACCCGGTGGGCCTACCTCGTCCCGAGGGTCGACGACCCGAACGCGGGTCTCGCCCCGGGCCGGGAGGAGGACGGCTGGGTCTCGCCGTGGGACGAGGACTGGACCGGGCTGCCGGAGGAGGAGCGCCCCTGGGCGGACGACCACCTCGGCGGGACGTCCGAGGCGATGGTCGACTCGCTGGAGGGCGACCTCACGCCGCACTACCTGGAGCTGTCCACGCCGACCTGGGGCGTCGACTACGGCAACCGCGAGACCCACCTGGTCGACCTGGAGACCGGCGCGTTCGGGATCGCCTGACCTCGGCGTCCCAGGAGTCGCGAAGCGGCGCCGCGGCCGTCACGCGAGGCCCAGGGACTGCTTCCACTCCAGGGGGAGGAGCGCGTACCCGACGAACGCGACGACGTCGAGCAGCGTGTGGGCGATCACGAGCGGCATGACGCGGTGCCTGCCCCAGCGCGACGTGTAGAACCACGAGAAGACGACGCCCATGACGACGTTCCCGACGAACGGGCCGAACCCCTGGTACAGGTGGTACGACCCGCGCAGGAGCGAGCTCCACACGACGAACTTCACGCGGCCCCAGCCGAGGTCGCGCGTGCGCTCGAACAGGTAGCCGACGGCGATGACTTCCTCGAGCAGGCCGTTCTGCAGCGCGGCGAGGATCAGCACGGGCACCGTCCACCACGCCGCGTTGAGCGCGGACGCCTGCACCTCGACCGTGATGCCGAGGAGGCGGCCGAGCGCGTAGAAGCCCAGCCCGGGGATGCCGATGGCCGCGGCGAGCGCGAACCCCCACCCGACGTCGCGCAGGGGCCGCGCGCCGTCGAGCCCGATCGCCCGGACGGCCGAGCGGCCGCGCGCGCTGAGCAGGTACAGCGCGAGCGCGACGGGCAGCACCGCGAAGAAGATCCCGACGAGCTGGTACGTGAGGTCGAGGTACGGCCGGGCCGACCGGCTCACGTTGAGGCTCGCGGACTGCTCGCCGAGCGGGGTCCCGGCGGTGAGCCGCGCGACGATGTTGATGATCGCGTAGACCGCCGACTTGCCGAGGCTCAGCCCGAGGACGATCCAGATCTCCGCGCCGATCCGTCGTCGTGTCGCCCGGTCCGGGCGGTCGTGCGCGTCGGCGGTGACGGCGCCGCCCGTGGTGGGCGCCGCCGTCGGGCCGGGCGCGGGCAGCGGCTCGGGCGCGGTCGCGGGGGTGGACGCGGTCAGGTCGGGCACCGTCCGGTTATAGCACCGGTCCCCGGGAGCGGGCTCGACGCCGCCTGGACGCGCGCTGTCCGCCGAGCACGGGCCTGCTCCGCGTCGACCACGAGGTTCCTGTCGTTCTCGGCCCCAGAACGACGGCAACCTCGTGTTCGGCGGGTCCGGGTTATCGCTCGGGCGGGTCAGGGGGTGCGCGGGCGGCCCGGGCGGCGGGGCGGGCGGACGTCGCGGGGGAGGCGGCCGGCGTCGTCGAGCGCGCGGCGAAGCAGCATCTCGATCTGCGCGTTGACGCTGCGCAGGTCGTCGCCGGCCCAGCGCGCGAGCGCGTCGTGCACGGCGGGGTCCAGGCGCAGGAGGACCGACTTGCGCTGCGGCCGCTGCGCGCGGACCTCGCCCGTGCCCGACGCCGGCTGCTCGGCCTGCGGGGGCGCGTCGCCCTCCGGCGTGGCCGGCTCCCCGCCCGCGGGGACGCCGCGGCCCGACGACGGCCGGTCGCCGTCGTCGGGCGCGTCGCGCTTCTCGGGCGGCGTGGGCCCGACGGGCGTCACTGGTACAGGGACCCCGTGTTGACGACGGGCGTCACGCGGCTGTCGCCGCACAGCACGACGAGGAGGTTGGAGACCATGGTCGCGCGGCGCTCGTCGTCGAGCGTCACGACGTCCTCGGCCTCGAGGCGCGACAGGGCGTCCTCGACCATGGACACCGCGCCCTCGACGATGCGCGACCGCGCCGCGATGATCGCGCCGGCCTGCTGGCGCTGGAGCATCGCCTGGGCGATCTCCGGGGCGTAGGCGAGGTTGGAGATGCGGGCCTCGATGACCTCGACGCCCGCCACGACGACGCGCGCCGCGACCTCGGCGGCGATCTCCGCGGAGACGACCTCGGTCGCCCCGCGCAGCGACTGCTCGCCGGCCTCGGCGTCGTCGTAGGGGTGCGACATCGCGACGTGGCGCAGCGCCGACTCCGCCTGGACGCGGACGAAGTCGGTGTAGTCCTCGACCGCGAAGCTCGCCCGCGCGGTGTCCGCGACCTGCCAGACGACGATCGCGGCGATGTTGATCGGGTTGCCGTCGGCGTCGTTGACCTTGAGCTCGCTCGTCTCGAAGTTGCGGACGCGGACGGACACGCGCTTGCGGGACGAGAACGGCACGGTGGCGACGAGCCCGGTCCGGCGGATGGTCCCGAGGTACCGGCCGAAGAACTGGACGACGAGCGTCTGCCCGGGGTTGATGACCTTGACCATCGTGAGCAGGAAGAGGCCCAGCAGGATCGCGACCACGCCGAGCACGGCTCCGGCCGGGGTCGCGGTCGCGAAGAGGGGGATCGACCCGCCGAGGAGCGCGAGGACGAGCAGGATCACCAGGCCGCCACCGCCCGCGCCGAGCGACCACGCGGCCTGCTCGGTGACGTCGACGCGCGTGCCGTCATGACCGACCGGACGGCCGGTCGGCTCGCCGCCGACGGACTCCTGCGGGGGTGCTGCGCTCTCGGTCACGGGGGCCGTCCTCTCCTGCGGCCGGCGGCCGCGCGGTGTGTATAGCAAAGTGATATCACATTATTGAACCCTCGAGCGACCCCCGCCTCCGCCCCCTACCCCCTGTCGAGCACGACATGAGGGCCGTTATCGGCCGGAAAACGACCCTCATGTCGTGTTCGGCGGGGTGCGGGTGCGGGTGCGGGCGGGTGCAGGGTTGCGCGATCGGTGTCGGGCGTGCCAGGCTACAAACAGGTTTGCAGCGCAAAGTAGTTTTCCCGCCTCCCGAGAGGGCACCATGACCACGGACCAGGGCGACGACCCCCGCGACGGGACCGCCGAGCCGGACGAGCCGGCGCTCGACGTCGCCGAGACGCTGCGCCTCATCCGCGAGCAGCAGGACCGCGCGCGGGACGCGACCGAGCCGGACTCGCGGCTGCTGTTCCTCGCGTGGGGCGTCGCCTGGCTCGTCGGGTACCTGTGCCTGTGGGCGAGCGCGGTCCGCGTCGTCGACGGGACCGCGACCGTCCGCATCACGACCCGCATGGGTCAGGTCGTGGGCGCGCAGCCCGAGCCGTGGGCGTTCTGGGTCTTCTTCAGCCTCATCGCGGCCGCCGTCGCGTTCACGATCGTCCACAGCGTCACGCGCACCGCGGGGACGCGTGGCGTCAGCGCCCGCACCGGGGCCATGTACGGGTGGTCGTGGATGCTCGGCTTCGTCTGCTACGGGTTCGTGCTCGGCGGGCTCGCCCGCGCGGGAGCGTCGGAGGAGGTCATGTCGCTCGCGAGCAACGCGTTCGCGTGCGTCGTCGTGGGCCTGCTGTACCTCGGCGGTGCCGCGGCGTTCGGCGACCGCGGTCTGTTCGTGCTCGGGGTGTGGATCCTGCTCACGGCCGCCGTCGCGACGTTCGCGGGGCTTCCGCTCACCTACCTCGTCATGGCGCTCGCAGGCGGCGGCGGGTTCCTCGTCATGGCCGCGATCGAGCACGTCCTGCGCGTCCGACGGCGGCGCCTCGCCACCCGAGCAGCGCCCGCCGGGGCGTCGGCGGAGGGCGCGGCCGATGCCTGACGCCGAGCTCGACCCCGTCATCCACGCCCCGGCGCGGCTGCGCGTCGTCGCGACCCTCGCCACCCTCCCGACCGGGGACGAGCTGTCCTTCCCCAAGCTGCAGAAGCTCCTCGACATGACCGCCGGGAATCTCTCCACCCACCTGCGCAAGCTCGAGGACGCCGGCTACGTGTCCGTCACCAAGACCCACGAGGGCCGCACCCCGGCCACCTACCTCGCTCTCACCGCCCGCGGCCGTGTCGCCTTCGAGGACTACACGACCGCCCTGAACACCCTCCTGAAGGGAGCCGCAGGATGAGCACCGACCACGCCCCGCGCACCGGGGCCTCCCGGGCCGCCCGGACCGACCCCGCGGCGTCGGCCACCGACCCCGCCCGACCGGTCGTCGCCGTCGACCAGGTCACGCGCCGCTTCGGCACGGTCGTCGCGCTCGACGACGTGTCCCTGACCGTCGGGGCGGGCGAGCTCGTCGGCCTGCTCGGCCCCAACGGCGCCGGCAAGTCGACGCTGCTGTCCCTGGTCAGCGGGCAGCGCCGGCCCGACACCGGGACGGTCCGCCTGCTCGGCGGCGACCCGCGCGACGCGCGGAGCCGCGTCGGCCTGGGCCTCACCCCGCAGGAGACGGGCCTGCCCGCGACGCTCAAGGTCCGCGAGGTCGTCGACTTCGTCGCCGGCCACTACCCGGACCCCGTCCCGACGGCGGAGCTGCTCGACCAGTTCGGGCTCACCGAGCTCGCGGGCCGCCAGACGGGCGCGATGTCCGGCGGGCAGAAGCGCCGCCTCGCCGTGGCGCTCTCGCTCGTCGGCCGCCCGCGCGTCGTCCTGCTCGACGAGCCGACGACGGGCCTCGACGTGAGCGCCCGCCAGGCGCTGTGGGACGCGATCCGCGCGTACCACGCCGACGGGGGGACGGTCCTCCTGACCAGCCACTACCTGGAGGAGGTGCAGGCGCTCGCGCAGCGCGTCGTCGTCATCGACCAGGGCGTGGTCAAGGCCGACGACTCGCTCGACGCGATCCTGCGCCGCGTGTCGCTGCGGCGGGTCGTGGTCGGTTCGCCCTCGGACCTTGCCGACCGGCCCGGCGTCGTGCGGTCCGACCGCCTCGGCGACGGCCGCCAGGAGCTCTACACGCCCGACGCCGACGCCCTCGTGCGCGAGCTCGTCACCTCGGGCGTCGACTTCCACGACCTCGAGATCCGGGGCGCGAGCCTCGAGGAGGCGTTCGAGCAGATGGTCGCGCGCGACGCGACCCCGACCACGGAGGCACGGGCCCGATGACCACCACGACGATCCCCGGCGGCGCCACCGCCCTCCCCGGGCCGCTGCGCCTGACCTGGCTGCACCTCAAGTACCAGTTCCTCGAGACCGTGCGCGTGCCGGTCGCCGTGCTGGGCAACCTGCTGTTCCCGGCGCTCGCGATGTTCTTCTTCGTCGTGCCGCAGAAGGAGGTCGCGCAGAACCCCGTGGCCGCGACCACGGCGGTCGCGTCGCTCGGCCTGTTCGCGATCTGCTCGGCGAGCCTGTTCACCTACGGGCTCGGCGTCGCGGAGGACCGGCAGCTCCCGTTCGACCCGTTCGTTCGCTCGCTGCCCGCCGGCCCGACGCCGCGCATGGCGGCGCGCGTGCTCAACGGCGGCATCTTCTCGCTGTTCGGGCTCGTGCCGCTCATCCTCATCGGCTGGCTCTTCACCGACGCGAGCGTCACGTGGAGCCAGCTCCTCGCGGGCGTCGGGACGGTGCTGCTCGTGTCCGTGCCGTTCGTGCTGCTCGGCATGGCGATCGGCTACTCGCTGTCCGCGAAGGCGGCGCTGCCGGTGGTCCAGGTGATCCTCTTCCCGCTCGCGTTCGCCGGCGGCCTGTTCCTCCCGCCGTTCCTCTTCCCCCCGTGGCTGGACGCGATCTCGATGGCCACGCCGACGCGCGCGGGTCGCGACCTGCTCGTGCAGGCGCTCACGGGCGAGCCGGCGTACGGTCTCGCGTGGCCCGTGCTCGTGGGCTGGACGGTGGTCTTCGCCGCCCTCGCGGTCGGCGCCTACCGCCGCGACGAGGGTCGCCGCTTCCGCTGACCGCCCCCCGGTGCCGAACACGACGTTGCTGTCGTTATCCCGCGGATAACGACAGCAACGTCGTGCTCGACGGCGACGAACGTCGTGGTCGGCGACGGCGCGGGCCGGGTCAGGCGGCGCGGCGCAGGCGCAGCGAGTTCCCGACGACGAGCACCGAGCTCGCGGCCATCGCCGCCCCGGCGATCATCGGGTTGAGCAGGCCCGCCGCCGCGAGCGGGATCGCCGCGACGTTGTAGGCGAACGCCCAGAACAGGTTCTGCTGGATGATCCGCAGGGTCCGGCGCGACAGCCGGATCGCCGTCGCGGCGCTGCGGAGGTCCCCGCGCACGAGCGTGAGGTCGCTCGCCTCGATCGCGACGTCCGTCCCCGTGCCCATCGCGAGCCCGAGGTCCGCCGTCGCGAGCGCGGCGGCGTCGTTCACGCCGTCCCCGACCATCGCGACGACGCGCCCCTCGCGCCGGAGCCGCGCGACGACGTCGACCTTCTGGTCGGGGAGCACGCGCGCGACCACGTCGGACTCCGCGATCCCGACGGCGCGCGCCGCCTCGCGGGCCGCGCCCTCGCCGTCGCCCGTCAGCAGGTAGGGCCGCAGGCCGAGGTCGCGCAGCTCGCGCACCGCCTCGGCCGACGTCGGCTTCACCGGGTCGCGCAGCACGAGCACCGCACGCGCCCGGCCGTCCCACGCTACGACGACGGCGCTCGCCCCTGTCGCCTCGGCCGCCGCGAACGCGTCGTCGAGCGCCGGGTCGGGCGACACGCCCTCGCGCGCGAGCCACGACGGCTGCCCGACGAGCACGCGCCGCGCGGTGAGCCCGCCGCCGTCGCCCAGGGAGAGCCCGGAGTGCGCGGTGCGGACGACGGCCTCGACCCCGCCGCCCGGGGCGCTGCGGAAGTCGAACGCCTGCAGCGAGCCGATCACGACGCCGTCGGCCCCCACCGGTGCGTCCCCGCCGCTCGATGCCGGTGCGGCCACGCGGCGCGCGGCCTCGGCGACCGCCCGGGCGATCGGGTGCTCGCTCAGCGCCTCGACGGCACCCGCGTGCCGCAGGGCGTCCCGCGCGTCGTCGACCTCCCGGCGCGACCTGTCAGCGTCTCGTCGCGCCGGAGCGCGACCGTCCGCTGACAACGTGTCGAGCGGCACGCTGCCCGACGGCGTCACGACGGCCTCGAGCGCCATCGCGCCCTGGGTGACGGTCCCCGTCTTGTCGAGCACGACCGTGTCCACGCGCCGCGTCGACTCGAGGATCTCCGGTCCCTTGATGAGCACGCCGAGCTGCGCGCCGCGGCCGGTGCCGACGAGCAGGGCCGTCGGCGTCGCCAGACCGAGCGCGCACGGGCACGCGATGATGAGCACCGCGACGGCGGCGGTGAACGCGAACTGGGTGCCCGCGCCGGCGAGCAGCCAGCCGACGAGCGTCGCGACCGCGAGCACCAGCACGACCGGCACGAACACCGCCGAGATCCGGTCCGCGAGCCGCTGCACCGGCGCCTTGCCCGTCTGCGCCTGCGTCACGAGCCGGCCGATCTGCGCGAGCGTCGTCTCCTCGCCCACGCGCGTCGCCCGGACCAGCAGCGCGCCCGCCGCGTTGACCGTCGCGCCCGTGACGTCGTCGCCCGGGCCCACGTCCACGGGCACCGGCTCGCCGGTGAGCAGCGACGTGTCGACCGCGCTCGAGCCCTCCAGCACCACGCCGTCCGTCGCGACCTTCTCGCCCGGCCGCACGACGAACACGTCACCCACCGCGAGGTCCGCGACCGGGACGCGCTCGGTGACCCGCGCGCCGTCCGCACCGGTGCGCGGCGACCCGTCCGGGCCGAGCACGACCCGCTCCGCGTCCTTGGCGCCCAGCTCCAGCAGGGACCGCAGCGCGTCTCCCGCACGGCGCTTGGACCGGTGCTCCGCGTACCGGCCGGCGAGCAGGAACGTCGTGACGACGGCCGCGACCTCGAAGTACAGCTCCGGCGTGCCCATCGCGTCCCGGGACGGGATCAGCGTCGGCTGCATCCGCATCCCCAGCTCGCCCGCGCCGCCGAGCAGGAGCGCCCACAGCGACCACAGCGTCGCCACGACGACGCCGAGCGAGACCAGCGTGTCCATCGTCGACGCGCCGTGCCGCGCGGCCCGGAACGCCGCCGTGTGGAACGGCCACGCGCCCCACGTGACGACCGGCAGCGCGAGCGCCGCGACGACCCACTGCCAGCCCGTGAACTGCAGCGCCGGGACCATCGACAGCGCGACGACCGGCACGGTGAGCACCGCCGCGACGCGCAGACGCTGCAGCAGCACGGCGCCCCGGTCGGGTCCGGCGGCGACGCGGCCGGACCCGACCGGGCCACCGTCCGGAGCCCTCGTTCCTCGGGCACCTCCCGGCTCTCGGTCGCGATCCTCCTGCGTTCCCACGCTCGCCCCGGAGTCTCGCTCGGTCAGACCCGCCATGCCGTTCGCATCGCCCGGCCGCTCGGTCGCCTCTGCGCCGGCCTCCCCGCGGTCCGCCGAGGTAGAGCTGTGGTCCGCCGACGTAGAGCCGAGGTCCGCCGAGGTAGAGCCCTGGTGTGCCGAGGTAGAGCCCTGGTGTGCCGGAGGAGAACCGTGGTGCCGCGAGCCAGAACCCTCGTCCACGGGGGTGAGATCACGGCGGGTGGTGACGCGGGCGGTGTAGCCGGCCTTCTCGACGGCGGCGACGAGGTCGGCGTCGGTGACGTCGGCGGCGAGGACGACGTGCGCGCTCTCGAGCGGGAGGTTGACGGTGGCGGTGACGCCGTCGACGCGGTTGAGCCGCTTCTCGACGCGCGCGACGCAGGACGCGCACGTCATGCCCTCGATCGCGAGGTCGACCTCGGCGGACGGTCGACCGTCGGCGGCGCCGCCCGGCGGGGTGGCGCTCGTCGGGGTGGGCGTGGGCTGGGCGGTCATGCGGGTGACTCCTCGACGGGTGCTCGGGTGGAGGTCACCGACGGCGGTCCGGGGTGGCGGACGTCGCGGCGTGCGCCGTACGGGTGCGGCGCCGGGGGCGCGTCGCGGTGGCGACGGTCGGCCCGTGGGGTGGTGCCCGACGGCGGAGGCGGCCTCGTGCGCGCGAGGCACGCTCCGGCGTCGGGCACCGGGCCGTGCGACCTGTCAGCGACCGCTCGCGCGATACGGCGACCACCTGCTGACAGGTCACCCGGGCGGGGCGCTGTCAGCAGGTTGTCGCTATATCGCGACCGGGTGCTGACAGGTCGGGCGCGGGTCAGGAGCGGGGCGGGACCTGGAGGTCGTAGGTCTTGGTCGCCGGAGCGGCGGCGTCCGTGGACGTGCTCGGCGCCGTGCCGCAGCCGCACGCGCACGCGTGCGCCTCCTGCTTCTCCGCCGCCTGCTCGGCGTACTGGGCGGCCAGCGCGTCCTCCTGGACCTCGAGCGACGCGACCTCGTAGCCGGCCTCGTCCACGGCCTCGCGGAGCGCGGCCTCGTCGAGGGGGTCGTCGGAGAAGACCGTGACCTCGGACGCGCCGCCGACGCGCAGCTCGACGCTCACGTTCTCGACGCCGGCGACGGCCTCGAGGTCCTTGGTGACGTGCGCGACGCAGTTGCCGCAGGTCATGCCGGTGACGCCCAGGGTGGTGACGGTGCTCATGGTGCTCCTCGGTGGTGGGGTGGGTCAGCTGCGGACGAGGCGGGCGATGGCGTCGGCGGCCTCCTTGACCTTGGCCGCGCCCTCCTCCTCGGACTGGCGGGCCGCGTCGACGACGCAGTGGCCGAGGTGGTCCTCGACGAGGCCGATGCTCACGGCCTGCAGCGCCTTCGTGACGGCGGAGACCTGCGTGAGGATGTCGATGCAGTAGACGTCCTCGTCGATCATGCGCGCGATGCCGCGCACCTGGCCCTCGATGCGGCGCATGCGCTTGAGGTACGCCTCCTTGTCGGACGCGTAGCCGTGCGGACCGGTGTGGGCCGCGTGCTCGTGCTCGACGGCGTGGGCCTCGGTGGTGTCGGTCATGCTCTCCTCCTCGTCCAGGGCGCGGTGCCGTGACCGCGGCGGGTCGATCGTCGTCCTATACCCCACCAGGGTAACCGATCCATACCCCCCAAGGGTACGCTCCCGGGGGTCGCCCGGCGACGACGCCCTGACACGTGTCATGCCCGGGCGGTGACGGGTCCACCTCCTGCGGTGAGAGGGCGCACTGTCGACGCGCCGGTGCCGCCGGGAGGCTGGAGGCACACCCCGACGAGAGGCGCACCATGACCGACATCATCACCGGGCTCCAGGAGCTCACCCAGGGTCTTCCGCCCCTGCTGCGCTGGGTCGGGGTCCTGCTCGCCGGCGCGATCCCCTACGTCGAGGCCGAGGGGGCGGCGATCCTCGGGGTCGTCGCCGGGGTGAACCCCGTCGTCGCGATCCTCGCTGCCGTGGTGGGCAACGCGATCGCGCTCGCCCTCGTCGTCTGGCTCATCGGCGCCGCACGGTCGGGCGTCACGCGGGGGCGCACCGCCGAGCGGTCGCCCAAGCGGCAGCGGATGCGGCAGGTGTTCGACCGCTACGGCGTGCCCGGGGTCAGCCTCCTCGGGCCCCTGCTGCTGCCGAGCCACGTGACCGCGGCAGCGATGGTGGGATTCGGGGCGCCGCGGGCCCGCGTCTTCACCTGGGGGGTCGTCGCGGTCACGGCATGGGCGGTCGTGCTGGGCACGCTCGTGCACCTCGGCGTCAGCGCGGCGGTCGCCTGACGCGGATCCCGGCTCCCGCCCGACGGCGGCCCACCGGCCGGTCACGGGCCGCGGGTCACGCTGCTGTCACGGCCTCATCACGATTGCGGCGCTCGTCGCGCGTGGCCCCTGACGCACCACATACCCTCCCAAGCATGGGCAGGGGAGCAGGAGCAGGACGGGCGGTCCGCGCGGTGACGATCGCGCTCGCGCTCGCGGGTGCGAGCGTCGTCGCGGCGCCCCCGGCGAGCGCGTGCGCGTGCGGCGGCCTCGTCGACGGGCCCGCGTTCGACACGTCGGTCTCGCAGGAGACGGCCGTGCTCCAGTGGGACGGGACGACCGAGACGATGCTGCTGGAGCTCGACGCGCTGTCGAACGCCCCGGAGGTCGGGCTGCTGCTGCCGACCCCGGCGCCGGCCGAGGTCGCGCTCGCCGACCCGCAGGTCTTCCGCGAGCTCGACGACCTCACCCGGCCGCGCGCCGTCGTCTCCGACTACCGGTGGTGGCCCGAGCTCGGGTTCGGAGCCGTCGGCAGCGACGCCGCCGGCGCACCGGCGGGGGTCGCGGTGCTCGACGAGGTGCGGCTCGGCCCGCTCGACGTCACGACGCTCGGCGCGACCGACCCCGGCGCGCTCGGGTCGTGGCTCACCGAACGAGGGTTCCAGCTCCCCGAGTCGGTCCAGACCGCCCTCGCGCCCTACGTGAGCGAGGGCTGGTCGTTCGTCGCGGCCCGGCTCGCGCCGGAGGAGGCGGCCGCGTTCGACGGGACCCTGCAGCCCCTGCGCGTCACGTTCGCGAGCGGCTCGCTCGTCTACCCCATGCGCATGTCCGTCGTCGCCGACGACACCCAGAGCACGCGCACCTACGTCCTGGCCGACCACCGGGTCGACCGCACCGACGCGACCGCCGCCGCGCTCGAGCCCACGCTGCGGTTCGCGGGCCGGGTCGACCCGGCGACGGTGGGCTCCGACGAGCTCGCCGCGCTCCTCGCCGCCGGCAGCTTCGTCACGTCGCACGAGCAGGTTTTCCGCGACCCGGGGACCGAGATCGTCTCGGACTTCACCTTCGAGCCGGCCGCGGCCGACGTCGCGTACGCGACGACGTACGCCGTCGTGGCCGACAAGCGGATCGGCCCGTTCTTCGCGGGGCCCGTCCTCGCGTTCACGGCGGTGCTGACGCTGGCCGCCCTCGTGGTCTGGTCGGGCCGACGCCGGCGCGCACCCGCGCCGGCCCTCGCACCACGGCCCGCGCGGGCCTGACCGTCCGGCGCGAGCGGGCGAAACGCGCGCTTCGCCGCGACACGCGGGATTTCTGGGTGTTCCATGGAGGCGAAGCGGGAGGCGACACAGGCCCCAGTCCGCCGGTGAGCCGGCCCGTCACCTAGCACGGGGAGTGACCATGACGACGCAGGACCCGATCCTCACCGCCTTCTCCAGCACCGCGAAGCAGGTCTGGTACTGGCCAGTGCTCCGCGGGGTGCTCGCCATCCTCTTCGGCATCGTCGCCCTGGCGTGGCCGGACAAGACCGCGGCCGTGATCATCTGGGTCATCGGCATCTTCGCGGTCGTCGACGGGATCGTCGAGATCATCGAGGGCATCCGGCGCCGCGGCACCGGCAGCGGCACCGCGTTCCTCGTGACCATGGGCGTCCTCAGCCTGGCCGTCGGCATCGTGCTGCTCGTCTGGCCGGGCAAGACCGCGATCGTCCTCACGTGGATCGTCGGCTTCTGGGCCGTCGTCTACGGCCTGTTCCAGACCGTCGCGAGCCTCGACCTGCGCAAGGTCCCCGGCAGCGGGTGGGGCTGGGGCGTCTTCGCCGGTCTCCTGGGCCTCGTCTTCGGTCTGCTCGTGCTGTTCAACGTCGACGCCGGGCTGGTGTCGATCGTCTGGATCCTCGCGATCTTCGCGATCCTCTGGGGCGTCATGCTCATCGCCTTCGGCATCCAGATCCGCTCGCTCGGCCGACGGGCAGGCCAGGCCGCGACTTACTGACGCGCCCTGTCCCGCGCGGCCCCGCGCTGCCGAGCACGCGATCCCGCGCCGTCGAACACGACGTTGGTGTCGTTATCCGCCGGATAACGAAACCAACGTCGTGTTCGGCGCCTGCCCGGGCGGTGCCCGGGGCGAGGGGGTCAGGGGGTCAGGCTGGGGTTGACTCCGCGGCGGCGCGGGCGGCGGCGGGGAAGGCGTCGAGGATGCGGGAGACGGCGGCGTCGTCGTGGGCGGCGGAGACGAACCACGCCTCGAACACCGACGGCGGCAGGCTGACCCCGGCGTCGAGCATCGCGTGGAAGAACGCGCGGTACCGGAACGTCTCCTGCGCCTGGGCCTGCGCGTAGTCGCGCACGCCCGCGGTCGCGGCGAGGTCGCCGAAGAACACGGAGAACAGGGACCCCGCGCGCTGCACGCGGTGCGGCACGCCCGCCGCGTCGAGCGCCGCGCCCACGGCCGACGACAGCACGCCCGCGACCTCGTCCACGCGCGCGTACACCGCGTCGTCGGCGAGGCGCAGCGTCGCGAGGCCGGCCGCGACGGCGACGGGGTTCCCCGACAGCGTCCCCGCCTGGTAGACGGGACCGAGGGGCGCGAGCTGGTCCATCACGGTCGCCGGACCGCCGACCGCGGCCACGGGCATCCCGCCGCCCACGACCTTGCCGAACGTGAACAGGTCGGGCGTGTACCCGTCGGAGCCCTGGCCGCGCAGCACCGCGTTCTCGAGCCCCCACCATCCGCTCGGTCCGACGCGGAAGCCCGTGAGCACCTCGTCGAGGACGAGCAGCGCGCCGTGCGCGGCGGTGATGCGGCGCAGGCCCTCGTTGAAGCCCTCCGCGGGCGGGACGACGCCCATGTTCGCGGGCGACGCCTCCGTGATGACCGCAGCGATCTCCGACCCGCGCTCCGCGAACGCCGCCTCGACCGCGGCGAGGTCGTTGTACGGCAGGACGAGCGTCTCGGCCGCGGTCGCCTCGGTGACCCCGGCCGAGCCGGGCAGGGCGAGCGTCGCGACGCCGGAGCCCGCCTCCGCGAGCAGCGCGTCCACGTGCCCGTGGTAGCAGCCGGCGAACTTCACGACGACGTCGCGCCCGGTCACGCCGCGCGCGAGCCGGATCGCGGTCATCGTCGCCTCGGTGCCGGTCGACACGAGGCGCACGCGCTCCGCGGCGGGCACCCGACGGCGGATCTCCTCCGCGAGCTCGACCTCGCCGAGCGTCGGCGCACCGAACGACAGCCCGCGGGCCGCCGCCTCCTGGACCGCCGCGACGACGTCGGGCTGCGCGTGCCCCAGCAGCGCCGGGCCCCACGAGCACACGAGGTCGACGTACTCGCGCCCCGCGACGTCGGTGACGTACGGGCCGCGCGCCGACGCGAGGAACCGCGGGTCGCCGCCCACGGACCCGTAGGCGCGGACCGGCGAGCTCACGCCGCCCGGGAGCACGCCCTGCGCGCGGACGAACGCGGCGTGGTTGTCCGCCCCGCCCGCGCCCGGCGCGCCGAACAGCGCCGCGTTCTCCGCCTGGACCGCCTCGACCGTCCCGAAGCCTCCGGTGTCCGTCATGCCCGCGTCCTTCCCTCGTTCTCGTCCAGCCAGCCCCCGAGCTCCGTCGCCCAGTAGGTGAGGATCACGTCCGCGCCGGCGCGCTTGATGCCGAGCACCGACTCCGTGATCGCGCCGCGCCGGTCGATCCACCCGTTCGCGGCGGCGGCCTCGATCATCGCGTACTCGCCCGACACCTGGTACGCCGCGACGGGCACCGGCGACATCTCCGCGACCGCCGCGAGCACGTCGAGGTACGACCCGGCCGGCTTCACCATCACCATGTCCGCGCCCTCCGCGAGGTCGAGGTCCGCCTCCCGCAGCCCCTCGCGCGCGTTGGCCGCGTCCATCTGGTACGTGCGGCGGTCGCCCTGGAGCGCCGAGTCCACGGCCTCCCGGAACGGCCCGTAGAACGCGCTCGCGTACTTCGCGGAGTACGCGAGGATCCCGACGTCGTCGAACCCTGCGGCGTCCAGCGCCTCCCGGATCACGCCGACCTGGCCGTCCATCATCCCCGACGGCGCGACGACGTCCGCGCCCGCGCGCGCCTGCGCGACGGCCATCGACGCGTAGCGGTCGAGCGTCGCGTCGTTGTCGACGACGACGGACCCGTCGCGCCCGGTCGTCAGCACGCCGCAGTGCCCGTGGTCGGTGAACTCGTCCAGGCACGTGTCGGCCATGACGACCGGCCCGCCGCCGGCGTCCTCGCGCGCCGCCTCGACCGCGACCCGGATGCCGCGCTGCAGGATCCCGTCCTCGGCGTCGGCCTGCGTGCCGGTCGCGTCGCGCTCGGCCGGGATGCCGAACAGCATGACGCCGCCGACCCCGGCGCGCGCGGCGTCGCGCACGGCGTCCGCGAGCGTCGCCTCGGTGTGCTGCACGACGCCCGGCATCGACGAGATCGGCCGCGGCGCGTCGAGGCCCTCCTTGACGAACAGGGGGAGCACGAGGTCGGACGCGTGCACGCGCGTCTCGCTGACGAGCCGACGCACGCGCGGGCTCGTGCGCAGGCGGCGCGGCCGGTGGTGCCCGACGGGGAGCTGGTGGGTCACGAGGGGTCTCCTTCGGAGCTCGGGTCGACGCCGGTCGTGCCGGCGGCCGGGGGAGCGGCCGGGTCGTCGGGCAGGGCGGCCGTGCGGGTGGCGGAGCCGGTGGCGGCGAGCGCGCCGACGAGCGCGTCGGCCAGCGCGGCGTCGGTCGGGCGCTCCGCGACGGCGTCGAGCCGCAGCCCGACGGCGCGCGCCGCCCGGGCGGTCGGGTCGCCGATCGCGACGCCCACGACGTCGTCGCGCGGGCCGAGCTGACGTGCCACCTCGCGCGCGACGCTCCCCGAGGTGAGCACGACGGCGTCCACCTCGCCGCCGCGCCACGCCGCGACGACGTCCGGCGCGAGCGCGTGCGTGACGGTGCGGTAGACGGTGACGACGTGCGGGACGTACCCGAGGTCGTGCAGGCCGTCGTGCATCGTCGGCGCCGCGAGGTCTCCCTGCGGGAGCAGGACCACACCTCTACCTCGCGAGAAAGAGCCCTGGTCCGCCGAGGTAGAGCCCTGGTTCGTCGAAGGAGAGCCCTGGTTCGGTGAGGTAGAGGCGTGGTCGGTCGCGGCGAGGGTCGTGAAGGCGGCGACCAGGCCGCGGGCGGAGTTCTCGGTCGGCTCGAGGTCGACCTGGACGCCGACGGTCTCCAGGGCGCGGCGGGTCGCAGGCCCGACGGCGGCCCAGCGGGCTCGGCGGGCGGCGTCACCCAGGTGGACGCCCTGGCGGGCGGCGCTCGCGACGAGCTCGTCGATCGCGTTGACGCTCGTCACGACGACCCAGGCGAAGTCGCCGTGCGCGAGGCGGGCGACGGCGCCGTCCACGGGGGCGGTGTCCTCGACCCGGGCGCGCTCGATCGCGGGGCTGACGAGGACGCGCGCACCGGCGTCGCGGAGCGTCCCCGCGAGCCCGGCGGCGCGCTCGGGCGCGCGCGGGACGAGGACCGTCCGTCCGGCGAGCGGTGCGCCCGCGGCGTGCGGGACCGTCGCCGGTCCGGCGGTCTCGGCGCGGCCGCGCGGGGTCGGCCGCTCCGGCGGGGTCGGCTGCGGGGTCCGCTCCGGCGGGGGCGGGACGACGGGCGCGGGGCCGCGCGACGGGTCGCGCAGGGGGCCCGGGCTCATTCCGCCTCGCCGCGGTAGCCGCCGTCGCGGAGCTGCTCGCGCGCGGTCTCGACGGCGCGGTCGGGTGACGGGACGGCGTCGGCGTCCGTGGCCTGTCGCGTCGTCGCCTGGGCCGTCCCGGTCCCGGTCACGGTCTCGGACTCGGACCCAGCCCCGGCTCCGGGCCCGGAGCCGGTCTCGCGGAGCGGGGCGAGGCGGGCGGCGCCGTCGGCGAGGAGCGCGTCGGCGACGCGGACGCCGAGCGCGCGGGCGGCGTCGTCCCGCGCGTCCGGGGAGGACGCGCCGACCGGCACGGTGGTGCGGCCCGAGTGCGTGAGCTGCTCGACGCCGTCGACCCGGGCGACGACGGCGGTCAGGACGACCTCGCCGTCCTCCACCACGGCGTGCGCACCGACCGGGGCCGCGCAGCCGGCCTCGAGGCGGGCGAGCAGCGACCGCTCGGCGAGCACCGCGAGCCGGGTCGGCTCGTGGTCGAGGTCGTGCAGCGCGCGGGCGAGCACGGGGTCGTCGAGCGACGCCGTGCGCACCTCCACCGCGAGGGTGCCCTGCCCGGCGGCGGGCGCCATGATCGCGGTGTCGACGACCTCGGACACCGCGTCGAGCCGGCCGAGCCGCGCGAGCCCCGCGTAGGCGAGCACGACGGCGTCGAGGTCGGCGTCGGGGCCGAGCGCCCGGGCGAGGCGCGTGTCGACGTTGCCGCGGATGTCGACGACGTCGAGGTCCGGCCGGACGGAACGGAGCTGTGCGGCGCGTCGCGGGGACCCGGTGCCGACGCGCGCGCCGCGCGGGAGCGTCGTGAGGGTGAGGCCGTCGCGGGCGCACAGGACGTCGCGCGGGTTCTCGCGCTCCGGCGTGACCACGGTCAGCCCGGGGGCGGGCTCGGTCGGGAGGTCCTTGAGGGAGTGGACGGCGACGTCGCACCGCCCGTCGAGCAGCGCCTCGCGCAGCGCGGTGACGAACACGCCGGTGCCGCCCATCTGGGCGAGCGAGCCGGTGAGGACGTCGCCGTCGGTGCGGACGCGGACGAGCTCGACGTCCCGGCCGGTCAGCTCCTCGAGGCGGCGGGCGACGTGGCCGGACTGGGTGGTGGCGAGGGCGCTGCCGCGCGTGCCCACGCGGAGGGGAGGGGTACCTGCAGGGCTCACGGTCCCAGTCTCTCCCCACTTCGGCATTCCACGGAAATGCGCACGTCACGGAGCCGGGAATGCGTGTGCGAGTGACGTGGTCCTGACGCGGGGTCAGGAACTTCCGGACACTATGTCAGGAAAATTCGCGAGGGCATTGACGTCGGCATTTCTCGGGATTCCGGTCAGGATTGCCTCAGTCCAGGGCCGCGAGGCCCCGGGCGCATTCCTGGGCGTGCCCGACGATCGCCGCGAGGCCCGTCCCGGCGATCCAGCCACCCGTCACGCCGAGCCCGGGGACGGCGTCGACCCGGGCGACGAACGCCGCCACCTCGCGCCGGAACGCGGGGGTGGGCGGGGGCAGCGCGCCGTTCCAGCGCGTCACGACGTGCCCGAGCACACGGCCGTGCAGGTCCACGCCGAACAGCCGCGAGGCGTCGGCGACGACGCGGTCGAGGTCGGGCTCCGTCGTCGCGCCGATGCGCCCGTAGCTGAGGCGCACCACGTGGTGGCCCGGCCCGACGGTGGCGCGCACGCGCTCGCGCAACCACGGCCACTTGGCCGTCGAGTGGGTGAGGGCCTTCGCCTCGACGTCCGACGGCGGTGCGGCCCGCCCGGCGTCGCGGTGCGGTGGCGCGACGAGCAGGCCGGTGCCGCGCGGCGCGTCGTCGAGCTCGGGCGCGCGCAGCAGGAGCGTCACGAGCCGGACGTCCGCGCCGGGCTCCGGGTCGGGCAGCAGGTCGGCGGCGGTGCCCACGAGCGGGCCGAGCGCGTCCACGAGCGCCGGGGTCGTCACGACGAGGCGCGGCGCCGCGAGCTCGACCGGCCCTTCCGGCGACTGCGCCCGCACGACCCAGGTGCCGGGGCGGGGGGCCGGGCCCGCGTCGGGACGGCTCGCGTCCCGGCGGACGACGTCCGTGACCTCGTGGCGCACGCGGACGTCGGTCCCGACGGCGAGCTCCTCGACCAGCCGGTGCATGCCGCCGTCGATCCCGCGCACGGCCGAGCCGGCCGGGGCGAGCGCGCGCAGCGACGCGACGGCCCGCGCGAGCGAGCCCTCGCGCTCGAACGCCTCGCGCAGCCCCGGCGCGACGGCGGCGACGTCGAGCCGGTCGAGCGGGGCCGAGTGCACCCCGGCCGCGACGGGCGCGACGAGCCGCTCCGTGACGCGCGTCCCCATGCGCGAGCGTGCGAACGTCTCGAGCGTGCGCAGGTCGGTGAGGCGGCGCGGCAGGACGCGGTCGAGGCTCGCGCGCAGCGCCCCGCCGACGCCGACCGCGCGGCGCACGTCGCGGGACCACGGGTGGGCGGGGATCCCGAGGACGCCGGCGCGCGGCAGCGGGTAGGCGCGGCCCGCGGCGTAGCCCCAGGCGCCGTCCCCCGACGGCTCGACGACGTCGAGACCGAGCGCGGCGACCAGGTCGCCGACGGCCGTGCCGCGGGCCGCGAAGGACTCGGCGCCCAGGTCGACGCGGACGCCGTCGAGCCCGGGCAGGTCGCCGCCGCGCACCGGCCCGCCGGGGACGTCCGCGGCCTCCAGCACGACGACACGCAGCCCCTGCTCGCGCAAGGACCGGGCCGCGGTGAGGCCCGCGACCCCCGCGCCGACGACGATCGCGTCCACCCCCTCGGGGACGGCCCCGGGGGAGGTGCGGGACGTCGTCGGCTCGGTGCTCACCGTCGGGTCGCCTCCTCGTGCGCGTCGTCCTGTCCCGTCCAGTCTGCGCCGAGCGCGTGGACCAGGCCGACGACACGCGTGAGGACGTCCGGGTCGGTGTCCGGCGGCACGCCGTGCCCGAGGTTCACCACGTGCCCCGGCGCGGTGCGCCCGCGCCGCACGACGTCGCGCACGTGCGCCTCGAGCACGTCCCACGGCGCGGCGAGCAGGGCGGGGTCGACGTTGCCCTGGACGGGCACCGGGCGGTGACCCGCGGCGAGGAGGCGCGCGGCGTCGTCGAGCGGCGTGCGGTAGTCGACGCCCACGGCGACGTCGCCCACCCCGGCGGCCGTGACGGCGTCGCGCATCGCGGGGAGCAGGTGCTCCGTGCCGGTGCCGAAGTGCACGACCGGCACGCCGAGGTCGGCGACGTGCGTGAGCGCGCGCGTGCTCGCCGGGGCGGCGCCCGCCGCGTAGTCCGCGCGCGAGAGCGAGCCCGCCCACGAGTCGAAGAGCTGGGCGGCGCTCGCGCCCGCCTGCACCTGGGCGCGCAGGAACGTGCCGGTGAGGTCGGCGGCCCAGTCGACGAGGCGCTGCCACGTCTCCGGGTCGCCGCGCAGCAGGGCGCGCGCGGCGAGGTGGTCGCGCGACGGCCGTCCCTCGACGAGGTAGGCCGCGAGCGTGAACGGTGCGCCCGCGAACCCGATGAGCGGGGTCGTGCCGAGCGCGTCGACGGTCAGCGCGACAGCCTCCCGGATCGGGGCGAGCGACTCCTCGGTGAGCTCGGTCTCCACGAGACGCGCGACGTCGTCGGGCGTCCGGTACGCCTGGCCCATGACCGGGCCGACGCCCGGCGCGATGTCGACCTCGACGCCAGCGAGGCGCAGCGGCACGACGATGTCCGAGAAGAAGATGCCGGCGTCCACGCCGTGCCGGCGCACGGGCTGCAGCGTGATCTCCGACGCGAGGTCGGGTCGCAGGCACGAGTCGAGCATGCTGACGCCCTCGCGGGCCGCGCGGTACTCGGGCAGCGAGCGGCCCGCCTGGCGCATGAACCACACCGGTGTGATTTCCGGGCGATTTCCCGTCGTGCCCGCGCGCAGGGCCTGCACGAGCGGCGAACGGTCCGTGCGGCCGTCGGTCAGGGGATGGCCCGGGGAAAGGGCGACAGGAATCACAGCTACCGATTCTGCCCCGCCCCCGGTGGAATGATTAAATCGGAGGCACTGTGGCTCTTCTCTCCCTCACGGCCAGCCACCACGAGCTCGACCTCGACGCCCTGGAACGACTCTCCACCGGGGCCCACTCGATCGGCGGCTCCGTGGTCGCGGCGTGCGACGTGATCACCGGTGCCGTCGTCCTCGCGACGTGCAACCGGTTCGAGCTGTACCTCGACGTGGACGCCCCCCTCGACGGGACCGGCGTGCAGCACGCGACCGAGCACGTCGCGCGCATGGTCGCCGACGCCTCGGGCGTCGCGCCGGGCGAGGCGCTCGCGTCGTTCCGCACGCGGGCAGGGACCGAGGTCGCCGAGCACCTGTTCGCCGTCGCGTCGGGCCTGGACTCGATGGTCGTGGGCGAGCGCGAGATCGCCGGCCAGGTGAAGCGCGCCCTGGAGACCGCGCACGCCGACGGCGTGACCTCCTCGACGCTCGAGCTGCTGTTCCAGACGGCGTCGCGCACGTCCAAGAAGGTCAGCACGTCCACGACGCTCGGCGGCGCGGGCCGCTCCGTCGTCGCGCTGGGCCTCGACCTCGCGGCGGCCGAGCTGCCGCCGTGGCACCAGGTGCGGGCCGTCCTCATCGGGACGGGGTCGTACGCGGGCGCGAGCCTCGCCGCGCTGCGCGCGCTCGGGTGCGACGACGTGCGCGTCTACTCGCAGTCCGGCCGCGCGGAGGAGTTCGCCGCCGCGCGCGGCGTGGAGGCCGTGACGGACCTCGTCGCCGCGCTCGAGGACGCGGACCTCGTCGTGTCGTGCAGCGGTGCGCGCGGGCGGGTGCCGGCCGACGACGTCGCGCGGCCGGGACGGGCCGCCGACCGCCGCGAGCAGGCCATCGAGCACGTGCTCGACGCCGCCGCGGTGGTGCGGGCGCGCGAGCGCGCCGCCGTCCGGGCCGGGGACGAGCCGCTGACCCGCCCGACCGTCGTGCTGGACCTCGCGCTGCACCGCGACGTCGACCCGCGCGTCGCGGACGTCGAGGGCGTGCTGCTCTACGACCTCGCGACGCTCGCCGCGCACTCGCCGTCCATCGCGTCGGAGCTCGTGGCGCAGGCCCGCACGATCGTGGACGACGCGACGCGCGCGTTCGAGGAGACGCGGCTCGGCCGCGCGGCGGACACGGCGGTCGTCGCGCTGCTCGCCGACGCGGAGCGGCGCATCGCGCTCGAGGTGGCCGACGTCGTCGCGCTGCGCGAGGCGGACGGCGACCCGGTGGAGCAGGACGAGGCCGACGAGATCGCGCGCGCCGTGCGACGCCGCGTCCACGCCGACCTGCACCGCGCGATCGTCGAGGCCCGGGCCGAGGCCGTCGCGGCCGCCCAGGCGCAGGAGCGCGCCGTCGTCGCGGACGCGCAGGCCCTGGCCGACGGTGCGGCGGCCCCGGCACAGCGGACGAACCCGGGGTCGCTCCCCACGCCCGCCGCGCGCTGAGGAGTCACCCCGGGTTCGGCTGCCGGCACCCTTCTCGACCGATCCGACCGTTCGTCCGGGCATGCAATTAACAGCGCAGTCATCAGCGGGAGAGAGTGACCGGCGGACGCCCGTCGTCGACCAGGAGCACCGTCGCCCCGCCACGAGCGGCCCGGGCGGCACCTGGCCGACGGACCCGGGGCACCCCGGGCGACGCAGCCCGGTCGCACGTCGAAGAGGACATGGCATGAGACGACCACGACTCGCCCTGCTCGCCGCCGGGCTCGCGCTCGCCGTCGCGCCGGGCACGCTGCTGCCCGCCGCCGCGGGCGCCGCCCCCGCCGACGAGGGCACCGCCGCCGCGGGCGACGACCTCACGCTCGAGGTCAACCCGTTCGTCGGGACCGAGAGCGAGGGCAACGCCTACCCGGGCGCGACCGTGCCGTTCGGCATGGTCCAGCTCAGCCCGGACAACACGAACTCCTACGCCTCGACGTCGTACAGCACGAACGCCGGGCGCGTCTGGGGCTTCAGCCACCGGCACGTCAACAGCGCGGGCTGCCCCGCGGCGGGCGAGCTGCTCGTCACGCCGGACACGAGCGCGACGCCGCGCACGGCGCGCTCCTTCATCGCGATCAAGGACCAGAAGAACACCGAGCACGCGTCGGCCGGGTTCTACGAGGTGACGCTCGCGAACGACGTGCACGCCGAGCTCAGCGCGACCACGCGCGTCGGCGCGCACCGTTACACGTTCCCCGCCTCGACGACGTCGCACCTGTCGTTCAACGTGGGCCAGACGCTGCGCGACGCCGGCGCGAGCTCGGTGACGTGGGTCGACGACCGTACGCTCGAGGGCTGGGTCGACAACGGCGGCTTCTGCGGCGGCACGCCGGACAAGCAGCGGTACTTCTTCAGCGCGACGTTCGACCGCCCGGTCGCGTCGAGCGGCACGTGGGGGACCGACGCGCGGTACGTCGCCGGCTCGACGACGAGCGAGGTCGCGCAGGGCAACAACGGCGCCGTCGCGGTGTTCGACACGACGAGCGACCGCGACGTCGAGGTGAGCGTCGGCGTGTCCTTCGTGAGCGTCGACGGCGCGCGCGCCAACCGCGAGGCCGAGGCCACGGACGAGGGCGGGCAGGTCGCGTTCGACACCGTGCGCGAGGAGGCCCGCGACGCGTGGAACGCCGAGCTGGGCCGTGCCGCGATCGACGCGTCGCCCGACCAGCGCCGGATCTTCTACACCCAGCTCTACAAGACGCTGCTCTCGCCGACGATCGGCAGCGACGTCGACGGCCGGTACCGGGGCATGGACCTCGAGGTCCACCAGGCCGACGGCTGGGACTACTACCAGAACTTCTCGCTCTGGGACACGTACCGCACGCAGGCGACGCTGCACGCGCTCCTGCTGCCGGAGCGAGCGCAGGACATCGTGCGCTCGATGTACCAGCACCGCGTCGAGGGCGGCTGGCTCCCACGCTGGTCGCTCGGCGCGCTGGAGACCAACATCATGGCGGGCGACCCCGTCACGCCGTGGCTCGCGGAGAACTTCGCGCTCGGCACCGTCCCCGACGACATCGCGGACGAGCTGTGGGACTACCTCGTGGAGAACGCCACGACGACCCCGCCGGACGACGTCGCGTCCGTCGGGCGGCGCAGCACCGAGTTCTACGCCGAGCACGGCCACGTGCCGTTCTACCCCGAGAACGAGGGCGGCCTCGGCGGCCAGTTCGAGGAGTACCGCCACGGCGGCTCGGCGACGCTCGAGCTCGCGCTCGCCGACGCGAGCCTCGGCGCCGCGGCGGAGCGCACCGGCCGCGAGGGCGGCCAGGCGTTCCTCGACAAGGGCCGCAACTGGCGCAACCTGTGGAACCCGGACGTCGAGCTCTCGGGCGGCTTCCAGGGCATGGTCAACGCGAAGCGCCCGACGGGCGAGTTCGTCACGCTCCCCGAGTTGACCGACGTCACCCGGTCCGGCTTCCACGAGGGCGTGCCGTGGCAGTACCAGTGGATGGTGCCGCAGGACGTCACGGGCCTCCAGGAGGTCATGGGCGGCGAGGACGGCTTCGTCGAGCGTCTCGACTACTACTTCGACCAGCCGGCGCTCGCCGCGAACCCCGGCGTCTCGCCGGGCACGTGGGCCAAGGGCGGCAGCTCCTACTACACGACGATCCGCTACAACCCGGGCAACGAGCCGACCATCACGAACGCGTGGCTCTACGGGTACGTCGGGCAGCCGTGGAAGACGAACGACGTGCTCGCCGCGAACCTCAACCGCTTCCCCGACACCCCCGGCGGCGGCGTCGGGAATGACGACCTCGGCACGCTCGCCGCCTGGTACGTCATGGCCTCGCTCGGCTTCGAGCCCGTCATGCCGGGGTCCGGCATCCTCGCGCTCAACGCGCCCAAGGTGCAGGCCGCGACGCTCACGACCGACGCCGGGGCGACGCTGCAGATCGACGCCGCAGGCGCGAACGAGAAGCTGCCGAGCTACGTCGCGGGCCTCGAGGTCGACGGCGTCGCGCACACCGCGGCGTGGCTCGACGTCGCGGCGCTCCAGGACGGCGGCACGCTCGACTTCGACCTCTCCGACACGAGCGCGGGCCTCACGTGGGGCACCGCCGCGGCCGACCGCATCCCGTCGGTCTCGGAGGCGGCCCCGCCCGCCCCGGTCACGGTCGAGGCGAGCGCGCGCTGCCTCGGCGGCCGGGCGTTCGTCGCGGTCCGTGCGACCAGCACGGCCGACGAGCCCGTCGACGTCACGCTCACGACGCCGTTCGGCGAGCGGACGGTCCGGCACGTGCTGCCGGGCAAGAACGCCTACCAGTCGTTCACGACGCGCACCACGTCCGTCGCGGCGGGCACGGCGACCGTGACCGTCGTCGCCGCGGACGGGACCACGTCCCACGTCGACGTGGCGTACGACGCGCTCGACTGCGGCTGACCCGCGGTCCGGTCGCGACAGGGGAGCGCTCGCGCTCCCGCACGAGGGCCGTCGTCGGGCATCCCGCCCGGCGGCGGCCCTCGCCGCGCCGCTAGGCTTCGGCGGGTGAGCACCACCACGCGCCTGGGCGTCCTCGACATCGGCTCGAACACCGTGCACCTCGCCGTCGTGGACGCCGCGTACGCGGCCCGCCCGGTGCAGGCGGCCGGCGCGCGCACGGTCGTGCGCATCATGCGCTACCTCCGGCCCGACGGGTCGCTCTCGCCCGAGGGCGTCGCCGCGATGCTCACCGCGGTCGACGACGCGATGGCGCTCGCGCGCGAGTCCGCCGTCGACGAGATGCTGCCCATGGCGACGTCGGCCCTGCGCGACGCGACCAACGGTCCCGAGGTCCTCGCCGCGATCGGCGAGCGCGTCGGCCAGCCGGTGCGCGTGCTCTCGGGCGAGGACGAGTCGCGCCTGACGTTCCTCGCGGCGCGCCGCTGGCACGGCTGGGCTGCGGGCCGCCTGCTCGTCCTCGACATCGGCGGCGGCTCGCTCGAGATCGCGTCGGGCGTCGACGAGGAGCCCGACCTCGCCGTCTCCCTCCCGCTCGGTGCCGGGCGCATGACCATGGGCTTCCTGCCCGACGACCCGCCCGCGCCCGAGCACGTCGAGGCGCTGCGCGAGCACGTGCGCACGACGCTCGCGCCCGCCGTCGAGGCCTTCCGGGCGCTCCCGGCGCCCGACCACGTCGTCGCGACGTCCAAGACGTTCCGCTCGCTCGCGCGCCTCGCGGGCATGCAGACGGAGGCCGTGGGCCCGGACGACCGGTGGCGCATGCGGCGCTCGCAGCTCGCCGACTGGGTGCCGCGCCTGGCCCGCATCACGGCCGAGGGGCGCACCGCGCTGCCCGGCATCACGCCCGAGCGCACGTTCCAGATCGTCGCGGGCGGGGTCGTCGCGGTCGAGACCATGCGCGCGCTCGGCGTCGACGAGGTCGAGATCTGCCCCTGGGCGCTGCGCGAGGGCGCGATCCTGCGCCGCCTCGACCACAGCTGACCTCGACCGCGCGGAGCCCGCTCAGGTCACCAGCAGCACCGAGAGCCCGCGGACCGGGGCGCGCGAGAGCCGCGCGTCCGTGGTGAGGAGGGTGGCGTCGAGCCGCAGTGCGAGGGCGACGTAGTGCGCGTCGCTGACGCGGAGGGCGTTCCGCAGGGCCCAGACGTCGGGGAACAGGACCGACGGGTCGACGCGCTCGCACGGGAGCCGTGACCACCGCGCGACGGCGCGGTCCGCCGCCTCCGTGGTGATCGTCCCGGCGCGCTCGAGCCGGGCGAGCGCGGACAGCACCTCGGTGTCCACCAGGGAGGGCGCGACGAGCTCGGCCGCCTCGAGCCGTGCCAGGCGATCGAGCACGGCGTCGTGACGCGCGGTGGGCAGGAGCGCGTCGACCGCGGCGCTCGCGTCGAGGACGAGCCTCACCGACGCGCTCGGGCGCTGCGCCGCGGGTCTGTCGGGCTGCCGGCCCCGTGCCCGGCGTCACCGGTCGGGTCGTACTCGACCCGCGCCTCGTCGAGGACCTGGGCGACGTCGACCTCGACGCGCGGAGCCTCGAGGTCCTCCTCCGCGACCCACTGCGCCAGGCTCGGGCGGGCGAGGTCGCGACGGATGAGCCGCGCCACGTACTCGGACATGGTGGTGCCCTGCGAACGCGCACGCTCCGCGAGCGCGGCGTGAACGTCGTCCGGGAGGTTCTTCACCTGTAGCATGCCCACAGCATGACGGTAGCATGCTGCAGGCTGGTCCAGCTCGACCGGGTCCGGCCCGGGCCGCGTCAGCCCGCAGCGGCAGACGTCGGCTCGGTGAGGCTGAACCAGTTGCCCGAGTCGTCGACGAAGACGGCCTCCACGCCGTAGGGGCGGTGCGCGGGCGGCTGGCGGAACGTCACGCCCTTGGCGACGAGGTCGCGGTAGGTGGCCTCGCAGTCGTCGGTCTGGAGGACCCCGGCGCCCATCGACCCCTTGGCGACGAGCGACCGGAGCTGGGCGGCCGACTCCGGGTCCCGGCCCATCGCGCAGTCGGCCAGGATGATCGTGCGGGACGGGTCGCCCTGCGGCCCGACCGTGAGCCAGCGGAAGCCCGCGCCGCCGCCCTCGAACTCCGCGCCCATCGAGAAGTCGTCGCGCAGCTCGAAGCCGAGCACGGTCGTGTAGAACTCCTTGGCGGAGTCCTGGTCGAGCACGAACACGGTGGTGTGGGACAGCGTGAGCACGGGTACTCCTCTCGGGGCGCCGACTCCCGGCGCGGGGCCGACGGCCTCGTCGGCCGTCGTCCTCGACGCTACGACGCGTCGCCCGGGTCCGGCTTCTCCGATCGTGCGGAGCCCGGCGCCGACCGTGCGACCGGCTGCGGCTGGCCCCACGCGAGCGCGAAGCACCCGGGGACGGGCGGCCCGCCCGCGCGGACGTGCTCGTCCCGGTAGGCGGTGGGCGTGACGCCGACGATCGTGCGGAAGCGCGCGGAGAACGTGCCGAGGCTCGTGAACCCCACGGCGTGGCAGACCTCGGTCACGGTGAGGTTCGCCGTGCGCAGCAGGGTCTTCGCGCGCTCGACGCGGCGCGTCGCGAGGTAGGCCATCGGGCTCGTGCCGAACGCGGCGGCGAACGCGCGCGCGAAGTGGAACGGCGAGTAGCCGGCGACCGCGGCGACCCCGGCGAGGGTGAGCGGCTCGGTGAAGTGCGCGTCCATGTGGTCGCGCGCCCGCCGCAGGTGGACGGCGACGTCGGGCCCCACGCTCACGCCGTCCACCGCGGCTCGTCCGCGCCCCACTGCTGGGCCGGGGCGGGGTGTTCGTCGACCGGGACGCCCGCGAGGCGGTCGAGCGCAGGTCGCGTCGTCGTCGCCGCTACGACCCGGCCGTCCAGGCGCGCCGGGTGCACGACGACGCAGCGCGGCCCGGGCGTGCGCGGAGCGGCGTGCGCGGGGTCGCGGCCCGGAGCGGCGAGCAGGGCGCGGGCCGTCCGGGCGAGCGCCCCGTCGACCTCCCGCCCACGACCGTCGGCCGCGCGGGCGGCGAGCGCGTCGACGACGGCGGCCGCGACGAGGTAACCCGTCGCGTGGTCGAGCGCCTGGGCGGGCAGGGCGCCCGGTGCGGCATCCTCCGGCGCGCACGCGGTGCCGTCCCGCGACCCCTCCACGAGCGCGATCCCGCTCACCGCCTGGACGATCGAGTCGAAGCCGCGCCGACCGGCCCACGGGCCGTCGTCGCCCCACGCGCTGACGCGCGCGTGCACCGCACCGGGCGGGAGCCGCAGGCCGAACGCCTCGACCGCGCCCGGACGGTAGGCGGTCATCAGCACGTCGGCCGCGTCGAGCAGGCCCTGGGCGCGGGCGAGGCCGTCGTGCGTCGCGAGGTCGAGCAGCGCCGACCGCTTGCCCTGCCCCGTGTCGAGGTGCTGGACCTCGATCTCCGGGAGCCCCGGCGGGTCGACGCGCAGCACGTCCGCGCCGAGCAGGGCGAGCGTGCGCGTCGCGACCGGGCCCGCGATGACACGCGTGAGGTCGAGCACCCGGACCCCGGCGAGCGGGCGCGGCCCACGCGCGAGGGCGCTCGGGGGACCGAAGTCGTCGCGCACGACCGTGCGCACCGGGGGGCCCGACGCCGTCGCCCGGCCCGGCGGGGACGCGCGCCACGCGTCCTCGGTGCGGACGCGCACGGCGATCGCGCCGGACCGCGCCGCGCGGTCCTCGACGTCCTGGGCCGAGCGCGCGGCGAGTGCGGCGACGACGTTCTCGCGCGCCGCCGCGCCGTCGGCCCTCGCGGGCAGGTCGAGGAGAGCGAGCAGGCGCGCGCGGTGGTGCGGGTAGTTCGCGTGCGTGCGGACCCAGCCGTCCGCGGTCCGGAAGAAGCCCGAGAGCGGGGCGAAGCCGTCCACCGGGGCGCCGTCGACGCGGAGCAGCCGGTCGCTCGCGAACGCCGCGGCGACCCGCTCGGCGTCGGGGGCCGGGCCGGCGTCGAACCCGCCCACGCGCGCCGCGGCGTCGCGCACGGCGACGACCGACGCGACCGCGAGGTCCAGGACCGGCAGCGTCGCGGCGAGGAACGGCGCGGCATCCACCCCGCGACGATACGTCGTCGACCGGACCCCGCGCCGGGCGTCAGCGGCGCGTGACCGTCCCCGGGAACGCCGCGACGTCGTCGTTCACGAAGTCGCCGTCGGCACCCTGGTTGATGTCGGAGATCAGCTGGACCAGCTCGAGGTCGCTGCGCGGGCCACGCGCCAGGTTGAACGCGATCTGCTCGGAGCTGAGCGGCTTGCCGTCGTAGTCCGTGGTGAAGGCCTGGCCCGGGGGCGGCCCGACGGACTCGTAGTTCTCGACGGTGTCGATCGAGGTCGAGCGGAACTGGTCCATCTGGTCCTGCGTCAGCGAGATGGTCACCGTGTCGCCGGGGCGGATCGTCTGGGGGGAGTCGATGCCGGAGAACTCGCGCATGTTCAGGTACTGGGCCGACATGTCGTCGGCCGTGATGTCGTACGAGTACGTGCGCGCCGAGAGGTCCTCGTTGCCCGAGGCGTCGAACGCCTGCGACATGCGGAAGTCGCCGCGGTCGCCGTACGTCGCGGTGAGGAGCTGCTCCGTGCTGCCGTCGGGGTTGGTCGTCGCGACGAGCGACCCCGTGTTCTGGCCGATCTCCCACTCCGCGCCCCCGACGGGCGTGTCGAAGCCGACGGTCGACGTCGAGTCGAACTCGACGCGCTCGATCTTCGTGGTGCCGGAGATGCCGGTCGACGGGTCCGCCGGGATCTCGCCGGTGACGAGGTACGTGTCGTACGCGGCCTGGCCCTCCGGCGTCGACAGGTCGAACTCGGCGCTGCGCAGCGACGCGCCGTCGAGGGACGTCGTGTTGCCGAGCATGACCTTCACGGCGTCGAAGTCGAGGCCGAACCCCGCGTGGTTCGCGACGGCCTCGGTGGGGCCCGCGGTCACGCGCACCGTGTCGTCGCCCGTGCGCTCGATGAGGCTCGTGACGCCGCTCGCGTCCTTGACGGAGGACTCGACCGCGATGTGGCGGAACGCCGCGTTGAGCTCGGTCTCCGAGTAGCTGCCGCCGTCCATCGTGACCGACGAGCCCACCGGCATGCTCCGGGGGTCGAACGGGTTGATGCTCCCGGGGTCGGTGACGCCCGCGCCGTCGGGCACCTTGACCGTGTACTCGGACGTGACGCCGGTCTTGTACCCGCCGCTGACGCCCGTGCCGCCCTTGTCCACGCCGCCCTCGACGCCGATCGACACGTCAGACTTCGACGTGTACGTGGTGAAGCCGTCCTCCGACTTCTCGCCGACCGTGTACTCCGCGCCGCCGTTGACGCCGAACGAGATCTTCGACCCGTTCGTCGTCTTCATCCAGTCGGAGAGCGAGCCGCTGCCCGAGTACGTGGTCTCGCCGCTCTCCGGGTCGTGGGTCACGCCGAACCCGACCTTCGCGTCGGTGCCCTCGGTCGCCGGGTTGCCCAGGCTCCCGTTGTCGGTGCCGGACTCGTGGTCCCCCTTCACGGTGACCTTGGGGCCGCCCGGGCTGTCGTCGCCCGACGCGTCGCCCCCGCCACCGCCGGGCCCACCGCCGGAGCCCGGGCCGCCACCGGAGCCGGGCCCGCCGCCCGGGCCGCCGCCCGGACCGCCGCTGCCGCCCGTGCCGTCGGAGCTCGCGCTCTCCTGCTGGTCGGCGTTCTTGCGGACCTTGTCCGCGGCGTCCCGGAGGGTCGCGGTCGCGGCGGCCAGCGCGGGGCCCAGCTCGGCGGACCAGCGGCCGCGGAGCTCGTCGCCGTCCGGGCCGGCCCAGCGGGCGCCGCTCACGGTCGAGTCCAGCGTGCTGCGCGTCGTGGTGAGCGCCTCGGACGCCGTCGTGAGGCTCTGCGCGAGCGCGCGCAGCTCGCCGATGTCGGCACCGTAGAACCCCATGGTCGTCCCTCTGTCGCTGCGGATCGTGCCTCCGGAGCGTACGCGGGCGGGCGCCTCGGCGTCTCGCCCGGCTCATGGTGCGAGGTCCCCATGAGGCTGCCCGGCCGTGCGCGGCGACCGCCGTCGCCGACGGTCGCGGCGCTGGCCGCCCGCCGTCAGGCGGAGAGGACCCCGGTGAGCCGGTCGAGGACGATCCGGCCCGCCGGCGGGACGCGGTGCGCGTCGGCCGGAGTCAGCCACGCGAGCTCGGCGATCTCGGCGTTCGGCGCCGGCTCGGGGGACCCGGGAACCGGCTCGGCGTACATGCAGTGCATGCGCACGACCCGCCCGCCGAGGCCGTGCCCGGGCGCCTCGGCGACGAAGCCGGGCCGGACCGACGTCGGGTCGAGGCGCACGCCCAGCTCCTCGTGGATCTCGCGCACCAGCGCCTCGGCGTCCGACTCGCCGGGCTCGACCTTGCCGCCCGGCATGAAGAAGCGGTCCTTGCCGGTCGTGCGGACGGCGAGCAGGCGTCCGTCGCGGACGTTCACCCAGCCGACGGTGCGCAGCGGCGGCAGGGCGGCGGGGTCGGGGGAGGGCGGGTCGGTGCGGGGAAGGTCGTGCGTGGTCACGCCCCCACTGTGCCATCGGCTCGCGACGTCCGAGGACCCCCGACGGCGCGTGGCGCACCCAGCGAGCCACGCGCCGTCGGGCCTGCCCCTCGCGCGGCCCCAGTTCCGGCGAAGGGCGATCGTGCCGGGCCAGGCCCGGCACCACGATCGTCACACCGACCGGCAGGCCGCGCTCGTCGCGCCTGTCCCCGACCACGATCTGACGCCGAACACGACTTTGCTGCCGTTATCCGGGTGATAACGGCAGCAAAGTCGTGTTCGAGGGCAAGCAGGATCATGCTCGACGGCGTCGGGTCACCAGGACGCGTTGCGCGCCAGCTCCAGCGCGACCTCCTGCCACCACTGTCCGGCCGGCGGTCCGCCGTTGCACGACCCGTCGCTCTCACCCGGCAGCTTGACCCACAGCAGGGCGTCGAGGTGCGTGCCGTCGTCGACCGCGCGCGGCTGGTCGCCGAGCGCGCGACCGCGCGGGTTGCACCACTCGCCGTTGCTGCCGTTGCCGTTGCGCGACGTGTCGACGACGAACGACACGTCACCGCCGAGCAGCGCCGCGACCTGCTCGCCGTACGCTCGCGACTCGGCCGTCGTGCGGTAGTTCGACGTGTTGAGCGCGAACCCGACGGCGTCGTCGAGGCCCACCTGCTGGAGGCGGGCCGCGGCGGTCGCCGGGCTCAGCCACGCGGAGTGGCCCACGTCGACGTAGACGCGCGCACCGGCGTCGGTCAGGACGCGCGCCGCGTCGCGCAGCATGCCCACGCGGTCGCCCTGGCCGGAGCAGTCGCCGAGCTGGGCGAGGGCGTCGGGCTCGAGGACGACCCACGGCTCGCCGACGATGCCCGACGCGACCGCCTCGACCCAGCTCCGGTACGCCGCCTCGGCGGTGCCGCCGCCCGAGTGCGAGCCGCAGTCGCGGCCGGGGATCGCGTAGATCGTCAGGAGCGGCGTCGCCCCCTCGGCCGCGGCCGCGCTCGTGAACGCGGCGACCTTCGCGCGCGACACCTGCGCGTCCGCGTCGGTGATCCACGTCGACTGCGGCGTGAGCGCGATCTTCGCGAGCAGGTCCCGGTCCGTGCCCGACGACGCCTGCCAGGCGTCCCACGCCTGGTTCGTCTCGTCCACGTGGAACGTCACGTCGTCCGGCGTCTCGGGCGGGTCGGTGGGGTCGGGCGGGGCGTCGCCGCCGCACGCGACGCCGTCGAGCGTGAAGCTCGCGGGCACGGCCGGAGCGGACGCGGCCGTGCCCACGAGGCCGAACGAGGCGCTGCCGCCCGTGGCGAGGGACGCGTTCCAGCCGACGTCGCCCACGGTGACCCGGCCGCCGTCGTGCCCGAGCGTGCCGTTCCAGAGCTGGCTGATGCTCTCGCCCGTCGGCAGGTCCCAGGCGAGCTCCCAGCCCGAGCGCGGGGCGCCGAGGTTCGTGACCGTGACGTCGGCCTGGAAGCCGCCGGACCAGGAGCTCGTGATGCGGTAGTCGACCGTGCAGGCGGCCGAGGACGCAGCCGCGCCGGTCGTCGCGAGCGCCGCGCCGGCGGTCGCCGTGGCGCCCAGCGTCGCGAGGGTCGCGACGGCGGCGACCAGCGTCGCCGCACGGGGTCGTCGGGTGGGGGAAGTCGCTCTCATGCTCGGGCTCCGTCGCCTCGGGGTCGGGACACCGCCACGGTAGGGACCGCCGGGGAGCGGCGGGGAGGGCACGAAACGTTTCGCAGCGGCGCGTCGTCACACATACCCTTGTTGCAAGGGTATGTTCGTGGACATGGCATCCAAACCGCTCCAGGAACCCGCGTTCCTCGTCCTGTCCGCGCTCGCCGCCGGTCCGCTGCACGGGTACGGCATCGCGCAGGACGTCGAGTCCAGCTCCGACGGCCGCGTGACGCTGCGCGCCGGGACGCTCTACGGCGCGATCGACCGGCTCGTCGCCGCCGGGCTGGTCGAGGTCGACCACGAGGAGGTCGTCGACTCGCGCCTGCGCCGCTACTACCGGCTCACCACGGAGGGCGGGACGCGCCTCGCCGCCGAGGCCGAGCGCGCCGAGGCCCAGGCGCGCCGCGCGCTCGAACGCCTCGGTGCCCGGCGTCGCGCGTCCGCGGTGGCGCGCGACGGCGCCGCGGCGCGCCCCGTCCGCGGCGTCGCGGGAGGCCTCGCCGACGGCGGGGCGGTGCCGGCATGAGCGGGGACCGCGAGCGCCACCTCCGCGCCGCGGGCGACGGGACCGACGTGCCGGCCGCCGCGACCCCGACGACGGAGCCCGGCGCGACCGTGCTGGTCGCCCCCGTGCTCGTGCGGGACTACCGCCGCCTCCTGCGGCTCTTCCCGTACACGTACCGGCGGGCGCACGAGGCCGAGATGCTCGGCCACCTGCTCGACGGCGCGCGCCCGGGGCAGTCGCGCCCGACCCGCGCCGAGCGGGCGGACCTGCTGGGTGCCGCGGCACGCGAGTGGGTGCTTGCGCCCCTGGGCCCGACCGAGCGGCAGCGTGCCGCGGCGGCCGTCGTCGTGCTCGTCGCGCTGACGGCGGTGCTCGCCGCTCCCGCGTCGCAGGGCTTCCTGCGCGTCGGCCTCGCGCTGGGGGACGAGCCGGCGGGGGAGGTGGTGCCGGCGTGGCTGGCCGTCGCGACGGCGCTCGTCGCGGTGCCCCTCGCCCCGGCCTGGCTGCTCTGGGCCGGGTCGGTCGTGGCCCTGGCCGCGCGCCTGCGGCGGACCGGTCTCGTGCTCGCCGCGCTCGCCGCCGCGGCGGGCGTCGTCGCGGTCGGCTCGCTCGTCGCGGCGGAGCGCGCGTTCGACGCGTTCCGGGAGGTCGGGTGGGTCGTCGCCCTCCTGGCTTCCCTCGGCGCCGTCGCCGCTCGGGCGCGGCAGACGGGGCCCGTCCTGGGCGCGCGTGCGGGTGTCGCCGCGCTCTGGCTGACGGCGGTGTCGCTCGCGGTCTCCGTGCCACGGAGTGCGACGGTCGTCGCGGAGGAGGGCGTCTGGGTCACCGCCCCGGGCTATCCCTTCACGCTGGCGGCGGAGGTCGTGATCCTCGTGGGGGTAGCGGTGCTGCTGGTGGCGGTCCGCCCCGTGCGGCAGGCCGCTCCCGTGCTGGCCGGGATCTTCACCGCCCTGTTCCTCAGCGGTTCGGACGTCTTCTGGTCCGGCGCGCTCGACACCACGGCCGTGAACCTGGGCAACGTGCTCGGGGTGGTCGCGCTGTCGGTCGTCGTCACGCTCGTGGCCCGGTGGGTGGTCAACCGCCTCGACGAGCTCGCCGCGTCCCGGGCCGCGCACCGCGCGCTCCTGGCGGCGTCGGGTCCCGGCACGGCGGTGGCCGCATGACCGCGGCAGACGCCCCGACCTCGGTCGCGCAGCCGCCGGTCCCTCCCGTCCTCGTCCGGGACTACCGCCGCCTCCTGCGGCTCTTCCCGTACACCTACCGGCGGGCGCACGAGGCCGAGATGCTCGGCCACCTGCTCGACGGCGCGCAGCTGGGGCAGTCGCGCCCGACCCGCGCCGAGCGGACGGACCTGGTGCGTGCCGCCGCCCGGGAGTGGCTGCTCGCGCCGCTGGGCTCGACGCCGCGCCAACGACGGGCGGCGACCGGGCTCCTGTTCGTGCTGCTCCCGGCCGTGCTCGTGGTCATGGCGGCACGCGTCGTCGCGTTCGCCGCCGCGATCGTCCGGGCGATGCTGGGCCCGGAGGGCAGCGCGCCGCTCGTGGCGACCGTCCCGACGGCGCTGATGTGGGCCCTGTGGCTCGCAGCGGTCGCCCTCACGCTCGTCGGCGCGCGACGCGTCGGGCTCGTGGTCGCGGTGCTCGCCGCCGGGGTGGGCGTGGCCGTGCTCGTCGTGTCGGTCGCGGCGGGCAGCGCCTATGCCGCGTACCTCGACGCCCCGTGGGTTCTCGCGCTCGTCGCGTACGCGGGGGTGCTCGCCGCGCGACGGACGTGTCGGGTCGGCGCCGAACCGGTGGCGCTCCGGGCGGCGACGGCCGGCGCCATGGCGCTCGTCCTCGGCACTTTCGTCGCTGCGACCTACTCCGACGCGGCGCACCTCGGGACGCCGTGGTGGTCGGGCGGCGCCCTGGCCTCGTGGACGCTCCAGGCGCTCGCCGCAACGGTCGTCCTGCTCCTCGGCGCCGCCCTGCTCGGGCGCCGGACGCGCCAGGCGGTCCCGGTGCTCGGCGGGCTCGCGCTCGCTATGGTGCTGAGCCGCTCGACCTTCTTCTGGTCCGGCACGGTGAGCATCCAGACGGCGGACCTCGGCAACGTCCTCGGCCTGCTCGGGCTCGCGACCGCCGCGACGCTCGTGCTGCGCTGGGCCGTCAACCGTCTCGACGAGCTCTCCGAGGCGCGCGCCTCGCACCGTGCGCTGCTCGCCGCGACGGGAGGGACACCGGAACCGGGGTCGCCGTACCCGGGCGAGCCGACCGCCGTCTGACCCGTCCGCCGCCGACCACGACGCTGCGCGCTCACGAGAACGACATGAGGGCCGTTATCCATCGGATAACGGCCCTCATGTCGTGTTCGGCGTCGGTCTTGTCAGTCCAGGTAGGCCGTCACCAAGTCGGCCGCCAGGCCCGTGTACGTTGCCGGGGTGAGGTTCGCTAGGCGCTGCGCGACGTCGTCGGGCAGGCCGAGGCCGGCGACGAACTCGCGCAGGCGCGCGGCGTCGACGCGCTGGCCGCGCGTGAGGTCCTTGAGGCGCTCGTACGGGTTCTCCATGCCGGGGACGCCCGCGACCGACGCCGCGCGCATCGCCGACTGGATGGGCTCGCCGAGCACCTCCCAGTTCTCGTCGAGGTCCGCCGCCATGAGGTCGGCGTTGGCGGCGAGGGCCTTGAGGCCGCGGCGCACGTTGTCGATCGCGAGCAGCGAGTGGCCGAACGCCGGGCCGACGTTGCGCTGCGTCGTGGAGTCCGTGAGGTCGCGTTGCAGGCGGGAGGTGACGAGCGTCGCGCCGAGCGTGTCGAGCAGCGCGGAGGAGATCTCGAGGTTCGCCTCGGCGTTCTCGAACCGGATCGGGTTGACCTTGTGCGGCATGGTCGACGACCCGGTCGCGCCCGGCACGGGGATCTGCGTGAAGAACCCGAGGGAGATGTACGTCCACACGTCGGTCGCGAGGTTGTGGAGGATGCGGTTGAACCGCGCGACGTCCGCGTACAGCTCGGCCTGCCAGTCGTGCGACTCGATCTGCGTCGTCAGCGGGTTCCACGTGAGCCCGAGGCCCTCGACGAAGTGCTTCGACACCGACGGCCAGTCCACGCCCGGGACGGCGACGGTGTGCGCGCCGTACGTGCCCGTCGCGCCGTTGAGCTTGCCCAGGTACTCCGCGGCGCCGATGCGGCGGAGCTGGCGGCGCAGGCGGTGCGCGAGGACGGCGAGCTCCTTGCCGAGCGTCGTCGGCGTCGCGGGCTGGCCGTGCGTGCGCGAGAGCATCGGCACGTCCGCGTGCTCGCGCGCCATGTCCGCGAGCTGGTCGGCGAGCGCCGTCGCGGCGGGCAGCCACACCTGCTCGACGGCGCCGCGCACCATGAGCGCGTACGACAGGTTGTTGACGTCCTCGCTCGTGCACGCGAAGTGCACGAGCTCACCGACGCCGGGCAGCACCGTGTCGGGGCCCAGCGTGTCGCGGGCCGCGGCGAGGCGGCGCTTGACGAAGTACTCGACGGCCTTGACGTCGTGCACCGTCTCGCGCTCGATCGCGGCGAGCTCGGCGATCTCGTCGCCCCCGAACGTCGCGGGGATGCGGCGCAGGTAGGCGACCTCGGCGTCGGAGAGCTGCGGGGCGCCGGGCACGACCGGGCGGACCGCGTTCTCGTCGACCGCCTGGACGCCGTTGCACAGCGTGATCAGCCACTCGACCTCGACGTGGACGCGCTCGCGGTTGAGCGCGGCCTCGCTGAGGTGGTCGACGAGCGGGGCGACCGCGGCGCGGTAGCGGCCGTCGAGCGGTCCGAGCGCGACGGGCGGGGTCACCTCGGCGAGCGACACGCGGGCAGGGGCGTCTGCGGCAGGGTTCTCGGGCACGCCCCTGATTCTCCCACGCGTGCCCGACGGCGGCCCGCGCCTCCCGCAGTCCGGGCACGCGGTCCTTGGCGGGCGAGCGATCCGGCGGGCGTCGCGCGGGGCGTGGCCGTCCCCAGGGACGTTGCGCCGTGGTCCCGTCCACAGGTGCACGCTCGATCGTGACGGGCGCCGCGCGGCGCTGCGTACGGTCCCCGCCATGTCCTCGTCACCTCCGCCGCCCCCGCCGTGCGTCGCCGCGCCGTTCGGCGTCACGCTCGCCCGGACCCGGGTCCTCACCGCCCAGGACGACGTCGCCCGGGCCGGTGACGCGCTCGTCGCACCGGGCCTGCCGTGGGCGGGCCACGCGCGCGCGTCGTACGACGACGCGGCCGCCGAGCGGCGCGCCGGTCTGCTCCGGCTCGGCATGCTGCTCGACAGCTGCCTCGTGCGCCTCGACACGCTCACCGTCCTCGCGGAGGCCGAGGCGGAACGGATCCGGGCGGAGCTCGCCGCGACGGGTGCGCCGTGAGCGGCCCCGGCCCGGCCCCCGTGGTCGTGGTGCGCGGCGGGACCGAGTCGACCGCGGTCGAGACGGCGGCGGTCGTCGCGCAGGCGGTGGCGCTGGGCGCGCGGGCGGACCTCGTCGCCGGGACCGTGGCCGCGCTCCGGGACGCGCGGGACTCCGTGGACGTGACGACCGCGAGCCCCACGTCGTTCGCGGGTCGCCTCGCGGCACCGGCGCCGCTCCAGGCCACGTCGAGCTGGGACGTCCACGCCACGCCGTGCTGGTCGACCGAGGTGCGTGCGGCGCGCGCCGCCGCGCTCGAGGCCTTCGACCTCGCGATCGGTGTCGCGGAGCAGCAGGCGGGAGGTCTTCGGTTCCTCGCGGCACGACTGCACCAAGCCGTCCGCGTGTACGACGACGGGGACGCCGCCGCGGCTGCGCTGTGGCAGGACCTCGCCCTCCTGGTCGGGGGCGGCATGAGCCCGATCGGTGCCGCCGCGACGGGGCTCGGCCTCGTCCTGAGCGCGGGATCCGTCGGGTTCCTGCGCTCCGTCCTCCTCGGTCGGCCCTCGCTGGGCGCGTTCGGCTCCACCGGAGGGGCGTTCCACGCGGCCACGATCCGTGCGCTGAGCCGCGTGATCGGTCTGGCCGACAAGGACCGTGCCTGGTACCAGGTGCCCACCACCGGCAACGCGGCGTCCGTGCTGCGCGGATTCATGCAGCCGCTGCGCGACAGATTCCTCCCCGACCCCGAGGTCCGCCTGGTCGACACGGGCCGCGCGCTGCCGACGCCCACCGACATGCGCTCGGCACTCGGAGCGGTGTCGGCGCTCGACACGGACTCGACGCTGAGCATCCAGAGGATCGTCAAGGACGACGGGACACCGACCTGGGTCGTCGCCATCCCTGGCACGCAGATCTCAAGGACCAATCTCCGCACCGTCTTCAACATGACGTCCAACTACGACCTCGCGGACGACGACCTCGCGGTGCGGGCCCGGGCCGACAGCGTGCGCGCCACGATCGAGGCGATGCGGCAGGCCGGGATCGAGCCGGGCGACGACGTCGTGCTCGTGGGGCACAGCCAGGGCGGCATGGTCGCGACGACGGTCGCGGCGGCGACCGTCGGCACGTACACCGTGCGCCATGTCGTGACAGCGGGGTCGCCCGTGTCCAACCACGGTCTGCCTCCAGGGATCAAGGCCACGCACATCGAGACGCAGGGTGAGGGCGTCTCCGACACCGACGGTGCCGAGAACCCCGCGACGCCCGACCAGGTCACGGTCACCGGCGTCCTGCCGGCTCCGGACGGCGGCCCCCCGATCGAGGTTCCGCACAGCGTGCACTTCCACCAGGACGTGCTGGACGCCGCGGTCGAGGTGGGCGACCGGGGGCTCGAGGAGCACCTGTCCGACGTCGAGCGGCTGCTCGACGGGGTGGCCGACGCGCCCCTCGTCTACGAGGCGCGCCTGGTGCCCGACCCCGACACCACCTTCTGCATCGGGGACCTGGCGGTCCCGCGGTCGCTCACGCCCCCGTGGGCGCCGGGCACGCCGTTCCCGGGCGCGCCCGGAGTGCCGTTCCCGGGGTCGTCGGGCCTGACGCTGCCCGGCACGCCGGAGCCTCCGGCAGGCGGGGGTTCGACGCGAGGAGAGCTCGTCGCGCCGGGGACGGACGGCGGCGAGCCGACGCCGGTGCGGTAGGGCGCCCGGCGCAGCGGCCGGCGTGGCGACGCGCGCTGTCAGAGAGTTCTGTGAGAGATCAATCTTTGAATAGAAAACAATATACGAGGCTATGACAGACGTCTGCTACTCTCCTCGACGGACCGATCGCGCTGGTCGGTCGCCGGGGGACACGTGAGGAGTGGGCGATGGGGAACGTCGTGCTGGGTGACGGTGGACCGACGATCGGGCGGGTCGGTCTGGGATGCATGGGGATGTCGTGGGCGTACGACGAGCCGGGGCGCGACGACCGCGAGTCCGTGCGGGTGATCCGGACCGCGGTCGACCTGGGCGTGGACCTGCTCGACACGTCGGACCAGTACGGCCCCTTCACCAACGAGTCGCTCGTCGGGGCGGCGCTCGACGGCATCCGTGACCGGGTCGTCCTCGCGACCAAGGGCGGGCTGGTCGTGCGGCCCGACGGCACGACCGCCCGCGACGGCCGGCCGGGGCACCTGCGTGCCGCGCTCGACGAGAGCCTGCACCGGCTCCGCACCGATCGCGTCGACCTCTACCAGCTGCACCGGGTGGACCCGTCCGTGCCGATCGAGGAGAGCTGGGGCGCGCTCGCGGAGGCGGTCGTGGCGGGGAAGGCCCTGCGGATCGGTCTCTCCGAGGTGACGGTCGACGAGATCCGCCGAGCCCAGGCCGTCCACCCGGTCGCGAGCGTCCAGACCGAGCTGTCCCTCTGGAGCCGGGAGGCCCTCGACGAGGTGCTGCCGTTCTGCGAGGCCGAGGGCATCGCCTTCATCGCCTACTCGCCCCTGGGCCGTGGGTTCCTCGGAGGGCGGCTCCGTACCGCCGCGGACCTTCCCGAGGGGGACTGGCGCCGCCGCAACCCGCGGTTCCTCCCGGCGGCGATCGAGGAGAACCGGGCGCTGCTCGGGCCGCTCACGTCGGTCGCGGACGAGCTCGACGTCTCGCCCGCGCAGGTCGCCCTCGCGTGGGTCCTCGCGCAGGGCGACCGGGTCGTCGCGATCCCCGGCACCAAGACCGCGGCGTACCTCGTGGAGAACGTCGAGGCGGCGGAGCTGCGCCTGAGCCCGGAGCACCTGCGCCTCCTCGACGCGGCGCCCGAGCCCGTCGGCGCGCGCTACTGAGCCGCCCGGTCGCCCGACGAGGAGAAGCGCATGAATCCGAGCCCCGCCCGCGTCGTCGACGGGACGCCGCACGACACCGGTCCGCCTCCGGCCGCCGGGGCGTCGCCCACCGAGAGCGACCTGCCCGCGCTCCTGGGCACCAGCCGCACGGTCGACCGACGCCTCGTCCACCGGGACGCGGTGGCCGAGGTCCTCCTCACGGACGTCGTGCCTCACCCGGACGACGCGACCGCCGACCCCCGGGCGGAGGGCGCCCGGTTCGTCGTCGCCGTCCACGTCCCCCGCGCGCACACGTACTACGGCGACCACCCCGACCCGGTCGTCGACCCGGTCCTCCTCGTCGAGGCGGTCCGGCAGGCCGCGGAGGCGGTCTCCCACGGGCATCTGGGTGTCGGGGACACCGACCGGTTCGTCGTGCGGGACCTGCTCGTGGACCTGGTGCGGCCGCTGGCCGTCGCCTCCTCGTCCGACGGCGTCGTCCACGCGGTGCTGACGCTCCGGGACGTCGTCCGGGTCCGCGGCGCGCTCCGCTCCGTGCGCGTCACCGCCGACGTCCGGCACGCGCGTCCCGGCGAGCGGCCCACCCGCCTCGGCACCGTCGAGCTGGCGGTCGCGGTGCTCACCGACGAGGGCTACGCCTACCTCCGGGGGCCGCGGAGCACGCGGGGCGGGGCCGCCGAGCTCGGCCGAGCGGCCGCGCCCCGGCAGGGCCTCGTGGACGCGGTCGCCGTGGCGCGCTCCCGGGCGGAGAACGTCGTCGTCGCGGACCCGCGCCACGGTGCGGACGGCTCGACGGCGAGGCTGGAGCCCGCGTTCGCGAACGCGAGCATGTTCGACCACCCTCAGGACCACGTGCCCGCCATGGTGCTCGTCGAGGCCGTGCGCCAGCTGGTCGTCCACCGGGCGCTGGCCGGCCACGACGTGCCCCCGGCGCCCGGTGCGCTGAGCCTCGCGGCACGGTTCCTCGCGTTCGTCGAGCTCGACGCCGTGGCGGAGCTGCGGCTCACCGCCGTGGGGACCGGGCGCTCGGTCGTCCGGGTGCTCGACCAGGCCGCCGGCACCGAGCTCGCCGAGCTCCGCATGGTGGCCGGAGCATGAGGCTCGACCCGCCCGTGGCCGTGCTCGCGGCGACCACCGAGCTCCCGACGACCCGGGTGCTGGCGGACGACGCGGTGGCGTCCGGCGCGATCTCGCGGGCCGACGCCGACGCCGCGGGCGTCGTCGCGCTCCCGGTGGAGCCGACGCGCGCGGCACCCGAGCTCGCCGTCGACGCGGCCCGACGAGCGCTCCGGGAGGCGCGGCGGTCCCCCGCGGACGTGGACCTCGTGGTGCACGCGTGGACGCACTACCAGGGGCACGACTTCTGGTCCCCGACCCACTACCTCGCCGACGCGCTCGGTGCGCACCACGCCGAGTGCCTGGGGGTCCAGCAGATGTGCCACGGCGGCGTGGCGGCCCTCCAGGTGGCCGCGACGCGGCTCGCGACCGACCCGGGCGTCGCCCTCGCCCTCGTCACGACGGCGGACCGCTTCGACGACGCGTGGTTCGACCGGTGGTCGGGGGACTACGGGGTGCTGTACGGGGACGGCGGGACCGCCTGCGTCCTCGCGCGCGCCGCGGACGCCGTCGCCCCCCGGGCGCTCGTCCACGGCGTCGTGGGCGCGTCGCTGCCCGGCCTCGAGTCGATGCACCGGCGGGTCGGAGGGTTCGGGGCACGCCCGGACGCGGGCCGACCGATCGACGTGCGGGCGACCAAGAAGGCCTACCTGGAGCGCCACGGTTCCACCGCGCTCCAGGACGGGTTCGGTCGCGCCCTCCGGTCCGTCGTGCCGCGGGTCCTCGAGGAGACGGGGACGAAGCCCGACGAGGTCGACGCCGTCGTGCTGCCACGCGTCGGCGCGGGAGTCGTCGCCGACCTGTACGCGCCGGTGCTCGCCGAGATCCTCCCCGCGAGGACGGTCCACGACGTCGCGACGACGGGCCACCTCGGCGCGGGCGACCTCGCCGCCGGCATCGCCGACGCCGACCGCGAGTCCGGGCACGACCGGCGGCTGCGCCTCTACGTCACCGCGGGAGCGGGCTTCACGGTGAGCGCGTGCCTCGTCGAGCACCTGCCCGCGAGAGAGGAGCTGTCATGACGCTCGACGTCCTCGTCGTCGGAGCCGGCCCGGTCGGGCTGCTCACGGCGGTCGAGCTGCGCGACCACGGGCTCACCGTCCGCGTGGTGGACCGTGCGACGAGCCGGTCGACACGGTCGAAGGCCACGACCCTGTGGCCCCGCCAGCTCGAGCTCCTCGACCGCGCCGGCATCACCGCCGAGCTGCTGCGGCGGGGGCACCGGATCGACCACGTCACGTTCGGGAACGGCCGCCGCGAGATCGGCCGGGTCTCCCTGGCGGCGCTCCGCGACACCCCGCACCCGTACGGTCTGATCGTCCCGCAGCCGGTGACGGAGGAGGTGCTCGAGACGGCGCTCGCGGCGCGCGGCGTCGTGGTGGAGCGAGGGGTGTCGCACGAGTCGGTCGAGCAGGACGACCGGCGCACCGTCTCCAGGGTCGTCCGGGCCGACGGGACCCAGGAGTCGATCGAGGCAGCGTGGCTCGTCGCGTGCGACGGCGCGCACAGCCCGACGCGCGGGCGCCTCGGCATCCCGTTCGAGGACGACAACCCGCCGGTGACGTTCGCCATCACGGACGTCGAGATCGAGGGCCCCGTCCCGACGGACGCCCTCGCCTACCACTACGGCGCCGCGGGCGCGCTCGGGCTCGTCCCGCTCGGCGGGTCCGTCTTTCGCGTCGCGATCGGCGTCCCTCCGGACACCCCTACGGAGCCGTCGCGCGAGCTGTTCGACGACGCGCTGGCCCGACGCACCGGCCTTCCCGCCGTCGTCGGGACGCCCGACTGGTCGGCGACCTTCACCGTGCGGTTCCGCACCGCCGCCCGCCTGCGTCACGGTCGCGTGCTGCTGGCGGGGGACGCGGGCCACATCATGAGCCCGGCCGGCGGGCAGGGGATGAACACCGGGATCCAGGACGCGGTCGCCGTGGCGTGGCGCCTCGCCGCCGCGCGGTCCGCGAGCGCTCGGCGTGCCGCAGACCTGCTCGAGGAGTACGAGGCCGAGCGGCTCGGTGACGCGCGGCGGGTCGCGCGCCTCACCGCGACGCTCACGAGGGTCGGCCTCCTCCGGTCGCCCGCGTCCCGGTGGGTGCGGGACCGGCTGGCCCGCGGAGCCGGGCTGACGGGGCTCCTCGACAGGTCGCTCGGGCCGCGGTTGTGCCAGCTGGACACGCGCTACGGAGACGCCGGGCGCAGACGGTCCCGTGCCGTCCGGGTCGGGGACCGCTTCCCGGGGTCCTTCGCGCCCGGCGACCAAGGGTTCCCCGTGCTCGCGAGCGGTTCGAGCACCCTCGTCGTGTGGCCCGGGCGGCGCGCCGTCGGGGTGGACCTCGGGTCGGCGGACGTCGGTGCGCGCCTGCGGGCACGCCACGGGCCCGGGACGAGCGTCGTCGTGCTCGATCCCCGCCGGGTGGCACGGGGCGTCGCGCGACGCCTCGGTCGCCGGTCCCGGGTCTTCGTCGTCCGGCCCGACGGCCACGTCGCCGCGGTGCACCCGACCGCCGGCGACTCCCTGACCGAGGCGACGGCGCGCGCGACCGCGCGCTCGCCCCGCACGAGAGAACGGATCCTCCGATGAACCGCGCCGCCCGAGTCGTCGGTGTCGGCGGCTACCTGCCGCCCGACGTCGTGACGAACGAGATGCTCGCCGCGCGCCTGGAGACGACCGACGAGTGGATCCGGTCGCGGACCGGCATCGCGAGCCGGCACGTCGCGTCCCCGGGGACCACCACGAGCGACCTGGCCCACGAGGCGGCGCGGCACGCGCTCGCGTCCGCCGGCCTGAGCCACGTCGAGCTGGTGGTGCTCGCGACGACCACGCCGGACAACGTGTGCCCGTCGACGGCCCCGTACGTCGCGGCCCGGCTCGGGCTCGACGGCGTGACCGCGTTCGACGTCTCCGCCGTCTGCAGCGGCTTCGTGTACGCGCTCGACGTCGCGTCCGGGCTCGTCGAGTGCGGGCGCTACGACTCGGCGCTCGTGATCGGGGCCGAGACGTTCACCCACCTCCTCGACCCCGAGGACCGCACGACCGCGGCCATCTTCGGGGACGGGGCGGGCGCCGTCGTGCTCCGTGCGGGCGAGCGCGACGCACCCGGAGCCGTCCTGGCGACCGACCTCGGGTCGGACGGCGCCAAGCGCGACCTGATCGCCGTCCCGGGGGGAGGCTCGCGCGACCGGGCGGTCCCCGAGCGCCTCGACCCCTACTTCCGCATGGACGGGAGCGCCGTCTTCCTCGACGCCGTGCTGCGCATGGAGGAGTCGGTCCGGGCCGTCGCGCGCAAGGCGGGCTGGGAGGTCGCCGAGATCGATCGGGTGGTCGCGCACCAGGCCAACGCCCGGATCCTCCTGGCGCTCGCGCGGCGCCTCGACCTCCCGGCGACCTCGCTCGTGTCGAACATCGACACCGTCGGCAACACCTCCGCCGCCTCGATCCCGCTGGCGCTGCGTCACGGGCTCGACGCGGGTCAGCTCCTCGAGGGCCACAAGGTCGTCCTGCCGGCGTTCGGCGGCGGGATCACCTGGGGAGCGGTCGCGCTCACCTGGCCCGCGCTCGCGCCCGCCGCGGGCGACCTCGAGCCGTCACGTCCCGCAACGTCACCGACCACCATGGGAGTACCGTCATGAACCCTGTGCACACCCCGGCGCCCGCGGCGCCCCTCGTCGGCCAGGAGGAGGTCGTCCGGGTCGTCACGACCCTCCTGGGCGCGATCCTCGGCACCGACCCGGGCTCCGTCCGCCCCGACGAGAGCCTCGAGGCGCTCGACATCGACTCGATCGTCATCGTCGAGCTGATCCTCGGGATCCAGAAGGAGCTGGGCGTCCGCGTCGAGCTGGGCCGGATCACCCCGCAGGACACCGTCACGTCGGCCGCGGCCGTCGTCGCCGGCCTGCTCGCCGCGCGCGAGGAGGCCGTCGCGTGAACGCCGTGACCGCGATCAAGGACCGTCCCTGGGTGCTCGTCGCCGCCTGTCTCGCGGCCGTGCTGCTCCCGACGTCGATCACGGGCGCGGGCGTCGCGCTCCCCGCGATCGCCGAGGACCTGCCCGGAGGGATCGGGCCGCTCCAGTGGGTCGTGCACGCCTACGACCTGACGTTCGCGAGCTTCATGCTCGCGATGGGCTGCCTGTCGGACATCTTCGGCCGGCGGCGCGTCTTCGTCTCCGGGGCGCTCGTCTACGCCGCGTGCGCGCTGCTCGCGAGCCTCAGCCAGTCGCTCGTGCTGCTCGACCTCGTCCGGGCCGTCACGGGGATCGCCGCCGCGGCCGTCATGACGAGCGCCGCCGCGTCGCTCGCCCAGACGTACTCCGGCGCCGCCGGCGCGCGGGCCTTCGGCCTCTTCGGGACGAGCTTCGGCATCGGCCTCGCGTTCGGCCCCCTCCTGGCGGGCGGTCTGACGAGCGCGTTCGGGTGGCGCTGGTTCTTCGGCACCCAGGTCGTCATCGCGCTCGCGGCCGTGCTGTGCGCGCGCTCGATGCCCGTCGCGCCCGCCGACGACCGGCCGTCCGTCGACTGGGCCGGGACCACGACGTTCGTGGTGGCGCTGTTCGCCTTCATCCTCGCGCTCGTCGAGGGGCCGCAGCTCGGGTGGACCCACCCGGCCGTCCTCGGGATGTACGCGGTCACGGTGCTCGGCATCGTGGCGTTCGGGGTCGTGGAGTCGCGGCAGGAACGGCCGATGTTCGACCTCGCGCTGCTCCGCCAGCGGGCGTACCTCGCGGTGTGCGCGGCCCCGGTCGCGCTGGCGTTCGGCTTCGTCACGCTCCTCGTCTTCCTCCCGACCTACTTCATGACGGTCTACGGGATGTCGGCCTGGACGGCGGGGCTCTCGATGCTGGCCCTGACGGTCGGGACGCTCGTCATGCCCGCGGTGGCGGGTGCGCTCGTGGCGCGCGGGGCCTCGGCCCGAGCCCTGCTGGTGCTGTGCATGGTCCTCGTGGGCGGCGGCTGCCTCTGGCTCACCGTCATGACGCCGGAGAGCTCGCTCCTGGAGATCGCGCTGCCGATGCTGACGATCGGCATCGGGTTCGGCATCTCGAACGGGATCCTCGACGCCGCCGCCGCGACCTCCGTGCCGCCCGCACGGGCGGGCATGGCCGTGGGGATGTTCAACACGACGCGCATCGCGGGGGAGGTCGTGGCGATCGCGGTCGTCGGGTCGATGATCGTCGGGTTCCTGCGCTCGAGCCTCCCGACGACGGTGCCGGGCTGGGACGGCACCTCGGGCGAGCTGGCCAACCGGATCGCCGAGGGCGGGCTCGCGGCGACGGCGGAGAGCGTCCCGGCACCTGACGCGGCCGAGCTCCTGGCGACGAGCCTCGGCGCGTACACGACCGCGATGCACCTCGTGCTCGTCGTCCTCGGCGTGGTGTGCCTGGCCATGGCGCCCGCCATGGCGATCCTCCTGCGGCGCCCCGCGGCGCCCGGCGCGGCGTCGGACGAGCCTGCCGAGGAGCTCCAGCCGGACGGTGCGCGTGCCTGACGCCGCACGCCTGGCCCCGGCCCCGTCCCCCGGCCCGGCGCAGGAGCGCCGGTCCGGGTCGGCTGCCGGTGGGCCGCGTCGCGCCGCCTTCTTCGACGTCGACGAGACGCTCGTCGGGATGAAGACGATGGCCGCGTTCCTGGACCACGCGATGCCCGCCGACGGCGGGCGCTGGGACGGGTTCGTCGGCTCGCTGCCCGCGGGGCTCCCGCGCGAGGAGGTCAACCGCCGCTACTACCGGCTGTGGCGCGGCCGGCGCGCCGACGACCTGCTCGCCGAGGGGCGGAGGTGGTGGGCCGCGGTCGTCGACCGGCCGGGCCTCTTCCTCCCGGACGCCTGCGCGGCGTTGGCGGCGCACGCGCAGGCGGGCGACCTCGTCGTGCTGGTCTCGGGGTCCTTCCCGGCCCCTCTGCGACCCGTCGCGGACCACCTGGGCGCCGACGCCGTCCTGTGCACGGAGCCCGTGAGCGAGGGCGGCGTGCTCACGGGGGAGATCGGGACGCCCATGATCGGCGCCGGGAAGGCGGAGGCCGTCCGGGCCTTCGCCGCGGCCCGCGGGCTGGACACGTCCGCCTGCTCGGCGTACGGCGACCACGTCACGGACGTCCCCATGCTCGCCGCGGTCGGCAGGCCGCGCCCCGTCGGGGACGACCCCTCCCTCCGCGAGGAGGCCCGCCGCCGTGGCTGGATCTGATCGACGACGACCCGTGGGGCCCCGACCCCGCACCCCAGCATCCCGAGACCGGAGGACGACCATGACCGACGCCACGACGACCACGACCGACGCCACGACGACCACGAGCCGCCCGGCGGCACCCCGACCCGGTGGTGCCGTCGGGGGACCGGCCCCCCGGACGATGCGGGCGGCGGTGTTCCACGAGCACGGCGGACCGGAGGTCCTCCGGGTCGCGGAGGTGCCCGTCCCGACGCCGTCCCCGGACCAGGTCCTGATCCAGGTGTCCCACGCGGGTGTGAACTTCGCGGAGGTGATGTTCCGGCGCGGGCAGATCGGCGTCGGTCTCCCGCACGTCCCCGGCCTCGAGGTGGCCGGGACCGTCCTCGAGGTCGGCGCCGAGGTGACCTCGGTGGTGCCGGGCGACCGGGTCGCGGCGCTCACGCTCGCGGGCGGTGGCGGCGCCGAGCTGGCGGTGGCGGAGGCGCGCCACGTCGTCGTCCTCGACGGTCCGCTCGCGGGCCTGTCGTCCGCGGTCGCGGCGGGCGCGGTGTGCAACGTGACGACCGCGTGGGGCGCGGTCCGGCTGGCGGGCCGCCCGGTCGCGGGCGAGCGCGTCGTGGTCCTCGCCGCCGCCGGGGGCGTCGGCTCGGCGGTCGCGGCGCTCTGCGCGGCGGCAGGGGCGCAGGTCGTCGGGGTCGTGGGCAGCGCGGACAAGCGCGCGGCCCTGCCGCCCGACGTCTTCGCCGAGCGGTGGACGTACGACGAGCTGCTCGCGTCCGGCGAGTCGTTCGACGTCGTGTTCGACGCGGTGGGAGGCCCGGCGCGGGCCGCGCTCGTCTCCCGGGTCGCGGTGCTCGGCCGCTACGTGGTCTTCGGTGACGCGGCCCGGGCGGACACGAGCGTCGAGCTCGACGACGTCTGGTTCTCGGGAGCCGCCTTCGTGGGCTACAACCTCGGCGCGGTCGCGTTCGGGAGCTCCGTGCCGCTGGCCGACCACATGGGGGCCGCGCTCCGTTCCGTCGCCGACGGGACGGTCCCGGTCGAGCCCGTCGTCCTCCGGCTCGAAGACGTCGCCGAGGCGCACCGTCGTCTGGAGGGCCGCGAGACGACCGGCAAGATCGTCCTCGACCTCGGGGGCGTGCGGGCCTGATGGACGTCCTCCACGTCGGCGGGCTCGTGGTCGAGCGCGAGGTGTTCGGGGAGCACTTCGCGACGAGCTGCTACCTCGTCCATCCGCTCGACGGTGCGGCGTCGATCCTCGTCGATCCCGGCCAGGGCGCCGCGGGGTGGGTCGAGGACCGCCTCTCGGCCACCGGACGCGAGCTCGCCGCGGTGCTCGTGACGCACGGGCACATGGACCACACCTGGGACGCCCGCGCCGTCACGCTGGCGCGCCCGGCTCCCGTCTACGTCCATCCGCTCGACCGGCCGTACCTGGAGCGACCCGAGGCGGCCCTCGCGGCGCACTTCCCGGGCGCCCTCCTCGACGGGCATCCCCGCCGGGTGCCCGACGACTGCCGGGACGTCCCGCCGGACGGGCTCGAGCTGGCGGGCGTCCCGGTCTCCGTCCACCACACCCCCGGGCACACGCCCGGGTCGGTGTGCTTCGGGATCGGCCGCGGCCCCGTGGTCGTGGCGACCGGAGACACGGTCCTCGAGAGCGGTCCGGGGCCCGTGTTCCCGCCGCTCGGCGACGTGCGGGACCACGAGCGGTCGCTCGCGGCGCTCGCGGTGGTGCTCCGTGGCGCCCGCGCGGTCCTCCCCGGGCACGGCCGGTGCGTGCCCCTGAGGGACGGCAGTGACAATGGGCATATAGACGACAGAACGCTGTGATAGCCTGACGAGAAGTTTCCCAATATCTGAGACGCGGTCCCTGCATGAACCCACTAGACGACGAGCTCGATCGTCGGATCGGCACCCGCATCAAGCGAGCAGAGCAGCTCCTGATGGCCACGAAGGCGCGAGCCCTGAAGCCCTTCGACATCACGGTCCCCCAGTACGCGACGCTGCTCTACCTGCGGTACGTCCCGGCGGCGTCGGCCGCGCAGCTCGCTCGTGCGAGCCTCGTGAGCCCGCAGACCATGGCGACCATCCTCGGCAACCTGGAGGGCAAGGGCCTGGTCGAGCGGACGGCGTCCCTGTTCCACCAGAAGGTCCTGGAGACCCGGTTGACGGAGGCGGGCCGCCAGGTCGTCGACGAGGCGGACCTCGCCGCGCGGGCGATCGAGGACCGGATGCTCGACGCGGTGACGGCGGACGAGGCCGCGCAGCTCAAGTCGCTCCTCGACCGGGTCATGGCGGCGATCGACGAGGCGCCGGACGTGCGGGACGCCTCCGCGTGAGCCGGGTCCGCGGTCGTCCGCGGGCGACCGCGTGGATCAGGTCGAGCACCGTGCTCGGTGCGGGTTCCCGGCGGTTCGCCGTGCTCGGCGATGGGGACCGCGCCCACCTCGAGACGCTCGCCCCGGTCCGGCGCGCGCGGAGCGCGACCGCGCTCGTCCTCGTCCGCGAGCTGCTCAGGACGTACGTGCCCGACCACCGGCAGGCGGAGGTGCGGCGTGACCGGGGCCGACCCGAGGTAGCGGCCGCGGGAGTGGACCTGTCGGTCTCCCACTCGGGCGACCTGGTCGTCGCGGTCGTGGGCGCCGGGCTGCGCGTCGGCGTCGACGTCCAGCGGGTGGAGCCGCGCTGGGACGTGGCCGGCCTGAGCGGGAGGGTGCTGCACGAGCGCGAGACCCGGCTCGTCGGCGGCGCGCCGGACGACGCGGCACGCTTCGCGGAGATGTGGGCTCGCAAGGAGGCGTACGTGAAGCTCACGGGGACCGGGATCGACGAGGCCGTGACCCGCCTGGACACGTCGCGCCTCGGGCCGTCGCGCTCGGCGCGCGACGCGAGCGGCCCGACGGAGGTCGCGACGGCCCCGCAGGGGTCGCCGACCGTGACGTCGACGTGGGTCGGCGGGTATGCGCTCGCCGTCGCGCTCGCGCCCGGCGCGCAGGGGTGACGCCGGTCAGCGGTCCTGGGCCTTGGGCACGACGGCCGACACGGCGAAGTTGATGAGCCCGATGATGAGGGCCGCGAGCAGGGCCCACCAGAACCCGCCGACGATGCGGATGCCCCAGTCCGTCTGCTCCGTGATCCACGCGGTGAGCATGAGCATGAGCGCGTTGACGACGAGCGAGAACAGCCCCAGCGTGAGGATGTAGAGGGGGATGGACAGGATCTGGACGATCGGCTTGATGACGGCGTTCACCAGCGAGTAGAGCAGCGCCACCACGAGGATGATGACGACCTGCCCGCCGGCGGTGTCGGAGCCGACGATCTGGAAGTGCTCGTCGATGAACAGGCTCGTGAGCCAGATCGCGAGACCGGTGACGAGGACGCGGACGACGAAGCTCATGCCGCCATCCAACCATCAACCGCCGACGATCACCGTGGGACATCCCGGTCCGACGACGTTCCCGCCGTGGACGGTCGTGTCGCCGACGCGGGCGGCGGGGAGACCGCCGAGCAGCACGGTCGCGCTGCCGACCGCGATGCCGTTGGGCGCGGGCGACGCGCACACGACGCCGGTCCCGTTGGCGACCGCCGCCGGGCGCCCGCCGACGAGGACGGTCGGCACGCACGCGGCGGGCGTCACCGGGCCGCCGACGTGCGGCTTGGGTCCGTCGGACAGCGGGCAGACGACCTGGTCGCCGGCGCACGCCGCGGGGCCGGTCGGCATCAGGGGGCGGCGGCCGGCTCGGCGGCCTCGTCGGGGGTGAACATCGTGCCGCCGAAGTACATGGACGTGTCGCAGGCCGTGGGTGCCGGGTCCTCGCCGAGCGGCGCGCCCGGCTGGCGGCACGTGACCTCGAGCGTGAGCTCGGACCCCCCGTCGAGCGTGATCGGGGACTGGAAGTGGTAGTCGAGGTCGCGGAAGTTCTCGAGCGCGAAGTCGAGGAACGGGTCGTCGTCCTGCGCGATCGTGAGGCGGCCGAAGTCGCCCTGCGGGTTGCTGAGGATCACGTCGTCGATCGTCAGCGTCGCGCCCTCGGGGACCTCGAACGTGACGGTCTCGGTCTCTCCCGCGGCGGGCTGCGCGTCGAGCCGCTGCCGGACGGGGACCGACGTGCCGGACGGCGGGACGAACGCCGCGACCGCCTCCTCGGTGTCGGCGAGGGTCGTGCCGGCCTCGGTCGCGGCGACCTTCGCGTCGGACGCGGCGCCGGCGGCCTGCTGCGCCGCACCCGACGCCTGCTGCGCCGCCTGCTGGGCGGCCTCGGCCGCCTCCTGCGCCTCGGAGAGGTCGTCGCGCACCGCGGCCTGGGCGGCCGAGGTGATGGCCGGCTTGAGCAGCGTGAACCACAGCACGGCGAGGACGGCGAGCAGCGCGAGGAGGGCCAGCAGGGCCTTGAGGAACCACTTCGGCAGGAGCGCCGTCTGCACGAACGCGCCGTCGAGCGTGACGGGCACGGTGTTGTCGGCCGCGACCTGGACCACGAACGGGAGCGTCTTGTCCGGGCCGCGCCAGAACGTGCGGTGCGGCCGCACGCGGACGGTGGAGAACCGCGCGGTGCCCGGGTCGACCACGAGGTGGGGCTCGGGGACGCGGAACGTGAGCTCGTCGGTCCCGTCGGCGCACGCGAGCAGCACCGTCACGGGAGCGTTCCCGCGGTTGTCGACCGCGACCTGGTGCCGACCGGACCGACGGCCGTGTGTGGTGCGCGGGACGAGCTCCGCCGTCGTGTCGAGGAAGGGCAGGACCTCGACCACGCCCTCGGGGACGACCGCCTCGTCGGGGTGCTCGAGCGGGACGATCCGGATGCCGAAGTCGAGCTGCCCGGCGGGGACGTCGGCGGTGCGCGGCGGGCGGAACGTCACGGACGCCGTCGTCGCGGTCTGCGGGTACAGCCCGTCGATGCTCGCGGGCTCGACGGTCGTCCACCCGGCGGGGACGCCGAGCACCTCGAACCGGTACGCCTCGACGATCGTCCCGGTGTTGCGCACGGTGAGCGGCACGACGGCCTCCTCGCCGGGGGTGAGCGTCACGCTCGTCGTGTCCAGGGTCGCCAGGGTTCCCATGCTCCGACGCTAGGGAGCGCGGCGCGGGGGCGGCAGTGACGGGAGGGCGTCCGATGAGGCACGGGCACTGCCCGTTGAGTCCTTGATGAGTGCCCGGGGAGCGGCGCGCGGAGACTGGGTCGGGTCGCGCGGGCCTGGGACAGGGGGTCCGGGGAGCAGGAGGGGCGGACGTCATGGGGCGAGTCATGGGACGAGACACGGTGCGAGACACGGGCCGCATCACGGTGTCGGTGAGCGCGCAGGACCCGATCTCGGAGGCGGGGGTGGTGAGCGCCCTGCGCCCGAGACCGGAGGTCCGGGTGCTGGGCCGCGAGGAGGACCGGCGCGAGGCCGAGGTCGCGGTGGTCGTGACGGACCACCTCGACGACGACGCGCTGCGCCTCGTGCGGTCCGTGCAGCGGGGCGGGTCGGGTCGCTCGGTGCTGGTCGCGGGGCGGCTGGACGACAAGGACGTCGTGGTCGCGGTGGAGACCGGCGTGGTGGGGATGGTCCGGCGCTGCGACGCCACGCCCGAGCGGCTGGTCGCGGTGATCCGGGCGGCGGCCGAGGGCGAGGGCAGCCTCCCCCCGGACCTGCTGGGCCGGCTGCTCGACCAGGTCGGCTCGCTCCAGCGGCAGGTGCTGCAGCCGCGCGGGATCACCTTCAGCGGGCTCGCGGCGCGCGAGGTCGAGGTGCTGCGGCTCATCGCCGACGGCCTGGACACCGCCGAGGTGGCACGCCACCTCGCCTACTCGGAGCGCACGGTGAAGAACGTCCTGCACGACATCACGTCGCGCCTCCAGCTCCGCAACCGTGTGCACGCGGTCGCGTACGCGCTGCGGGAGGGCCTCATCTGAGCGGGGCCCGGACTGCCCTTTCGGGCACGGCACGGTGCACGTTCGACGGGTCCGCCGCCGCTGCCCAGGGGCGCCGGGGTCCGCGAGCGTGGGAGGGCGGCCGGGGCGAGCCCGTGCCGTGCCGCGCGTCGGGAGGTGAGCCGTGGAGAGGGTCCGTGCGGCCGCTGCCCTGCTGACCGTGGCGGGGGTCGTCGTGGTCGCGGCGACCGTCGGGTCCGACGGCGCGTCCGGCCTGGCGGGAGCACGCGCGAGCACCGAGGTCCGGGCGGCCACCACGGCGCTCCCGGACCGGCTCGCCCAGGAGCCGCGGGTCGCGTTCGCCGTCGACGGGGACCGCCTCGCCGAGGTGGGCATGACCTTCGAGCTCGAGACGGGCGAGGGGACGAGTCTCGCGGGGGTGTCGTTCGGCGAGCCCCGGACCGTGGAGTCCGCGCCCACCGTGGAGCACCCCCACGAGGGCGAGTCGACGTCCGCGGCGGTCGACGGTGCCGGACCGTCCCGGGGGTACGCGTTCGTCGGGGCGGGGGACGACCCCGGCACGGCGGACGTGCGCGTGCGCCTGCTCCCGGACGGCGCGGAGGACGACCTTCCGGAGGACGAGTGGGACGTCGTCCGCGTCACGTGCGACGGCGCGCGCGAGACCCACCCGGTCCTCTCGTCCGACCGCACGCGGGTCGCGTACGCGACGGACGCCTCGGGCGACTGGGAGGTCGTGGTGGCGCCGGTCGAGGAGTGCGCCGGGGACGACGCCGTCGCGCCGGCACCCGGTCCCGGCGCGGACGACCTGTGGCCGTCGTGGGGACCGTTCGACGAGAGCCTGTTCTTCTCGAGCACGCGCGACGACCCGCTCGGCGACATCTACGCCGTGCGCCTGACGGACGGGCCCTCGCCGAGCCCCGCCCCGACCGGGCCGACGGAGCCGGCGCCCGACGTCGTGCGCCTGACCGACGACCCGGGGGCCGACACGCAGCCGGTGCTGGCCGACACGCCGTACGCCCGCACGAGGGTGCTCTTCACGACCACCCGGTACGACCCGGCGGGCTCGCTCGCGACGTTCGCGCTGCCGGACGCGTGGGGGTGGGGCTACTCGGTCGTGTCCGAGGTCGTGGAGGTGGGCGCCGACCTGCCCGGGCCCGTCGTGGGCGAGGCGAGCGTGCGCCAGGTCGAGCTCGACGGGGGCGGCGTCGGCCTGCTGGTCGCGTACACCGCGCGGGACGGCGGCACGGGCCTGCCCGGGCTGTGGGTCGCCTTCGTGCGGGTGTGGGTCGAGCAGGTGGACGACGACGGCGACGGGTACCCGGACCGGGAGGTCCACGGCACCGGGCTCGCCGGCGTGTGGCGCGTGCCGGCGGACGGGGGCGCGTCGCACCCGGACTGGGTGACGGTGACCGAGCCGGCACCGGACGGCGAGCCCGGCCCCTCGCCCGAGCCGAGCCCGACGGCCGGGCCGGGACCGGGCGGGGCGGTGCTGCGGTTCACGCAGCGCACGGGGCACCGCGCCGTGGCGGACGCGGTGGTCGGCGGCGACGGCACGGTCCGCCGGCTCGGGGGCGCGGACCGGACCGACGACTCCGGCCCCGCCTGGTCCCCGGACGGGACGCGGCTCGCGTTCGCGGCGGAGCTGCCGCAGGAGCCGACGGAGGGGATGCTCGTCCGCGAGGTCGCGACGCTCCGGCCGGGCGTCGACGACGGACCGCGCCCGCTGGTCCCGGGCGACACGACCTTCGGGATCGCGAACCCCGACTGGTCGCCCGACGCGGCACGGGTCGCGTTCTCCGGCTACGTGTTCGAGCAGGAGAGCCCGGGCGTGTGGTGGGCGGAGACCGGGTCGGGAGCGACCGGGTCCGCCACGGACGAGACCGGGTACCTGCTCGACGCGCGGAACCCGTCCTGGTCGCCGGACGGTGCGCGCGTCGTCGCCGAGGTCCCCCCGCCCGACTCCGAGGACGACGTCGGCCCGCCCGCCCTGGCGGTGCTCGAGGTCGCGACGGGCCGGTGGACGCCGCTGACGGTCGACCGCGTCGAGGACTGCTACCGGGAGGTCGACGAGGACACCTGCCGCACGGAGACGGTGCCGTTGCGCGGGCGCGACCCCGCCTGGTCCCCGGACGGGACGCGGATCGCCGTGACCGACCTGCGCGTCATGAACGCCGTGACGGGGACGGGCGGGACGGAGCGCGCCGTCGCGCCCCTGTACCTGCCGGTCGACGTGGCGCCCGGCGGGATCGGTCTCCTCGAGCTCGCGGCGGCACCCGCGCAGGAGCCCGGACCGACGCCGAGCGGCGAGCCGGGCCCGACCGTCACGCTCGCGGCGTCGGCGTCGGCGTCGGCGTCGGCGGCGCGGCTCACCGGCCCGGTCCGCGTCACCGGGGTGCGCGCCGTGACGGGCTTCGACGCCTCGGGCGAGGTCCTCACCGAGCAGCCGGAGGTCGTCGGCCCGTCGGCGGAGCCCACCCAGGAGCCGGGGGACGGGCCGGTCCTCACGCCGAGCCGCACGGTCGTCGCGCTCTCGGACGGGCCCGCGTGGTCGCCGGACGGCACGCAGATCGTGTTCAGCGGCCAGCGGGCGGGCGTGCCCGACGACCGGGACGTGTACGCCGTCGCGCCCGACGGCACGGGCCTGCGCACGCTCGTGGACAGCCAGGCCGCGCTCACGCAGCCCGACCTCCAGGCCGTCGGCGACCTGTCCGTGGCCGTGTCCGTCGACGTGCCCCTTGTCGCGGTCGGGGGCGCCGCGAGCGTGACCGTCACGGTGACGAACGACGGCCCGCTCCCCGCCCTCCCCGACGTCGTGGCGGTCGTGCCGGCCGGCCTGGAGGTGGGTGCGCTGCCCGCCGGGTGCACGGCGACCGTCGCGCCGACGGGCGAGCGCGTCGTCACGTGCACCGACGCCTCGCCCCTGGCTCCGGGCGCGAGCCGCACCGTCGTCGTCCCCGTGGCGGGGGCGGCGCCGGGCGCCGTCGACGTGACGGGTGCCGTCGTGAACCCGGGCGCCGAGAGCGACGTCGACGACAACGTCGCGACCACGCGCGTCACGGTCACGGGCGACGGTCCCGACGGCGCACCGGACCTGACCGTGGGGGTGACGGTGACGGAGCCCCGGGTCTGGGTGGGCGGGCGCCCGGTGAACGCGGTCACGACCGTCGGCAACGACGGGGACGGGACGGCGCAGGACGTGGAGCTGGCGGTCGAGCCACCGCCCGGCACGATCGACCCGAACGCCGAGGCCGCCGCGGCGCTCGCGGCCGGGTGCCCGCAGTGCACGAGCCCCCTGCAGCCCGAGGCCGGCATCGAGGTCTGGACGCGGATCGACGCCGTCGGCCCCGCGGGGGAGGGCGTCGTCACGGCGACCGTGACGTCCGACGGCGCGGACCCGGTCGTGGCCACGGCGCCCCTGGAGGTGGTGCAGCCGTGGCTGCAGGTCGTGCCCGCGGTGGCGCGGCCGGGGGAGGTCGTGCTCGCGTACGGCGAGGACTTCCCGCCGGGTGCCGAGATCCACCTCACGTGGTCCAGCGGCATCACGACCGCCCCGGGCCCGTACACCGTCGGGCCCGACGGCCGCGTGAGCATCCCCGTCCTCGTCGTCCGCAACGACGTGCGCGGCGAGCGCTGGCTGCGGGTGACGAGCGGGCCCGCGACCGACCTGCGCGGGGTGCTCGACCAGGGCTTCCCGCGCGTCGTCCCGACGCCCCCGGGAGCCGGCGGGGTCCCCGCCGCCGCGGCCGCGAGCACCGCCGTCGCGCCGCCGTGCCTCGACGACCCGGCGCTCGCCCCGACGCCCGCCGAGCTGTCCGCCGAGCTGCGGGACGTGACGCCCACCGGCCCGCGGTGGTGCGAGCTCGACGCGCCCCTGCTCGTCGTCACCCCGAGCGTGGGGATCCCCGACGTCCTGGAACGGAGGTGAGCGCATGATCACCGAGGTCGACGACGCGCTGCGCGCCCTGGTGCGGGGCGCGCTCGGCGACATCGAGGTCGCGTTCGACGCACCCACGAAGGACTGGGCGGCGCGACGCAACGCGCCGACCGTCGACGTCTACCTGTACGACGTGCGCGAGGACGTGAAACGCCGCGCGCACGGCACGGTCGAGCGTCGCGCCGACGACGGCTCGGTCGCCGCCCGGCTCGACCCGCCGCGCCACTTCCGGCTGTCGTACCTCGTCACCGCCTGGACGCAGCGGCCCGAGGACGAGCACCGCCTGCTCGACACGGTCCTGCGGACCCTCGTGAGCCTCGACGCGCTGCCCCGCGAGCACCTCGTGGGCAGCCTCGCCGAGGTCGGGACCGACGTCCCGCTGACCGCCGGGATGCCGCCCGTCGAGGACCGCAGCGTCACCGACGTCTGGTCGTCGCTCGGCGGCGAGCTCAAGCCCTCCGTCGAGGTCGTCGTCACCGCGCCGCTCCTGCGCACCCCGCGGCGCGACGTCGGGCCGCCCGTGCGCGAGGAGCTGCACCTCGCGGCACGCAGCACCCTGCCCGACGGCGGGGAGGACGCCCCGCGCCGACGCCACGTCGCGCCCGACCCTCGGCCGGGCGCGCCGGCGGGCCCGGCGGCAGGGACGTCGAGGGGTACGGCGCCGTCGGCGGGGAACCGTGCCCCGCGGGCCCGGAGACGGTCGTGACCGACGCGAGCCTCGCCCACCTCCTCGGGCACCTCGACGTGCTCGAGGAGCGCGTGCGCGAGCTCGTGGCACGGCGCCGCACGGGCGACCCGGCCGCGGACGACCCGTTCCGGGGCCTGTACCTGACCGACGCCGCCGTCGACCACCTGCTCGCCGGACCGCGTCCGGGCGCCGACCCCGACGTCGCGGCGCGCCGCGCCGAGGACGTCGAGCGCGCGGCCGCGGACGCCGAGCAGGCCGGGGAGCACGTCCGGCTGCGCGCGCTCGCCCGCGCGGCCGACCTCACCGACCTCGACGTCGCGCTGCTCGTCGTCGCCCTCGCGGGGGAGGTCGACCACCGCCTCGAGCAGCTCTTCGGCTACCTCAACGACGACGTGTCGCGCCGCCGCCCGTCCGTCGCGACGGCGTTCGCGCTGTGCGGGGTGTCGCTCACGTCCGCGCGGGCACGCCACCGCGTCACGCACGGGCCGCTCGTGACGCTCGGGCTCGTCGTCGTCGAGGACGGCGACCGCCCCCTGCCCGGGCGCGCGCTGCGCGTGCCGGACCGCGTCGTCGCGCACCTCCTCGGCGACGACACGCCCGACCCGGCGCTCGCGGACGCGCTCGTCGACGTCGTGCCCGTCGAGACGGCGGGGACCGCGCGGCTGCGCGACGTGCTCGACGCCGGGGTGCGGCTCGTGCACGTCCGCCAGCCCGCGGGCGGCGCCGCCGCGTCGTCGGCGGCCGCGGCGCTCGCGCGGGCCGGGCGGGCCGCCGTCGGGCTGGACCTGGGCCGGGCCGGTCCCGACCCCGTGGCGACCGCGCGTGCCGCGGTCCTCGAGGCGACGCTGCGGGGCGCGGTGCTCGTCGCCGAGCCGGTGGACGCGGTCGCGGACGCGGTCGGCGCGGTGGCCGCCCTGACCTCTGGGTCCGGCGTCACCGTGCTCGTGGGCGAGCGCACCTGGGACCCCGCCTGGTCCCCGCGCTGCCCCCTGCTCGTCGAGGGGCTCGCCGCGACGACGGCCGCGCAGCGCGCCGCCCTGTGGACCGCGACGCTCGGCGAGGCCGGGGCCGGGGTGGACGTGGCCGACGTCGTCGGGGCGTTCCGGCTGCGCCCCGAGCAGGTCGTGCGGGCGGCACGGTCCGCCGTCGCGCAGGCCGTGCTGCGGCCCGACGGGCACGTGACCACCGAGGACGTGCACCGGGGCGCGCGCGCCGAGAACGGGACGTCGCTCGAACGGCTCGCGCGCCGGGTCGAGCCGGCCGTCGGCTGGGACGACCTCGTCCTCGCCGACGCGCCCCTCCGTACCCTGCGCGAGGTGTCGCAGCGCGCCCGGCACCGCGACCGCGTCCTCGGCGACTGGGGCATGCGGCCCGGTGGCGGGCGCGGGCGCGGGGTGGCCGCACTCTTCGCGGGCGGCTCCGGGACGGGCAAGACCATGTCCGCCGAGGTCGTGGCGCACGACCTCGGGCTCGAGCTCTACGTCGTCGACCTCGCCGCCGTCGTCGACAAGTACGTGGGCGAGACCGAGAAGAACCTCGAGCGCATCTTCGCCGGCGCCGCGGGCGTGAACGCGGTGCTGCTGTTCGACGAGGCCGACGCCGTGTTCGGGCGCCGCTCCGAGGTGAAGGACGCCCACGACCGGTACGCCAACATCGAGAGCGCGTACCTGTTGCAGCGCATGGAGACGTTCGACGGGCTCGTGATCCTGTCCACCAACCTGCGGGCGAACATCGACGAGGCGTTCACGCGCCGCCTCGACGTCGTCGTCGACTTCCCCGTGCCCGACGACGCGGCGCGCCGCCTCCTGTGGGACCGGTGCCTCGGGACCGTGGTCCCGCGCGCGGACGACCTCGACCTCGACTTCTGCGCCAAGGCGTTCGAGCTCGCCGGCGGCAGCATCCGCTCCGCCGCCGTCACCGCCGCGTACCTCGCCGCCGCCGCCGACGGCGTCGTCGAGATGCGGCACCTCGTCACTGCGGTGCACCGCGAGCACCGCAAGCTCGGCCGGCTGACCCAGCCGTCCGAGTTCGGACCGTACTGGGAGCTGGTGGAGTGATGCACGACCACGACGCACCGGAGAACCGACGAGCGGCGACCACGGGACGCCGGGACGGCAGGCGACCACCCGGCGCCGCGGACGGGCGACCGCCCAGCGTGCTGCACCTGCAGCGGCTCGCCGGGAACGCCGCGGTCCAGCGGGCAGCGGACGGGTCGGGGCGGTCTCCCGTGCTCGACGTGGTCGGACGGGGCGGCGGGTCGCCGCTCGCGCCCGCCGTGCGCGAGGACATGGAGTCGCGCCTCGGTGCGGACTTCTCCGACGTGCGCATCCACACCGGCGGCACCGCCGCGTCGTCCGCCAGCGCGGTCGGCGCGCACGCCTACACCGTGGGTCGTGACGTCGTGTTCGGCGCCGGGAAGTTCGACACGACGTCGACCGCCGGGCGGACGATGCTCGCGCACGAGCTCACGCACGTCGTGCAGCAGCGCAGCGGTCCCGTCTCCGGCACACCGACCGGCGACGGCGTCAGCGTCTCCGACCCGGGCGACCGGTTCGAGCGTGAGGCGGAGGCGAACGCCGTGCGGGTGATGCGGGCACCCGCGTCTCCGCGCGAGGTCGACGCGGGATCGGCGCTGGGCCGGCCTCCCGACGCCGGACGCGACCCCGGCGGGGCGGTAGGGCACCCCGCGGCTGCGCCAACGGTGCAGCGCAAGCTTGGCGTGGAGGATGCCGTCAGCATCATGGTCGCTGCCGATCGGAAGCTGCAGGACGAACGCCTGCGGACGCTCCCCGAACTGCGCACCTACTGGTTGGAGACGGTCCACCGCACGCTGGTCTTGGACTTCGATGACCTGGCGATTGCGCGGAAGGCGCTGGATCTATGGTTCGTGGAAATCGCCAACCATGAGGGCGGCATGGAGCGCATGAAGAAGGCCTGGGAGGGGATCTCTGCGGAGTACAGGCCGCTTGCACGAAAGGTCGCGCGGCCACCTTCGGACCCGCGAAAAATTGGACCGAACGCTAAATCGCGGGCCATGGAGAAGGCGCAAGAGACGAACGATCGCGACCAGTCGTCGCTGAGCGACAACATCGAGCTCCTTCGAAGGAACCAGGATGCCGTATTCTACGTGTACGGCAAGAGCGCGATGGGCCAGGGTGACACTGCGTTCATCGTCCGCGCCGTCAATCTGCTCACGAGCCTCGGTCTGAAGTCCGTGGGCGTCAAGTCGGCGCAATCTGCCCACGACCCAGGCTCATCCTTCAAGGAGAGCCTGGACTACATCACGCCCGAGAAGTTGTTCGAAGAGGCGAAGCCTGGCGATTTTGTGATCGAGGGGCCGCTTTCCGACCCAAGCCCTAGTCACGACCGCGGCGGAACTACCTGGTTCGACAGCGTGGCGGACAAATTCACGGACAAGGGCGCGGAGATCCGCAACCTCCGCTTGTACGAGTATGGAACCCTGACACATCGTGGGGGTGAACAGGTGCAGCAGGAGAAGTCTCTGGGCAAGGGTCGGCCCGACAATGTCGTCAATCACGCCGGAGATTCGCGCCACGCCTTCATGGGCATGGGGCACGGGGAGATCGGTGCGTTCTACAACTCCAATGCCGACAAAGAGGAGCTTCCGCTGCTCGATGTGATGGCGAGTCACGCCAAGAGCAGCGAGACGGCGCGGCAGATCCAGGACGTACTGAAGCAGTACGGCGACGCCACCATCTTCATCGGGTACGCGAACTCGTCCACGGTGGCCTACAACTGGGCCAGAGCCGTCAGGCATGCATCGGGAGGAGGGTCATCCGGCGCCTACCCGTTGATAGTGGCGGTGTACGGCGGTGCGCAGACCCAGCCCAAGTTCGTCATCGAGGGCGACGGCACGAGCGCAATGTCGATCATCAACCGGGAGAAAGGGTCCAAACCGCATTCTGTGACGCGCGTCGAGGTGCCTGAGAAGTCAACTGGCTCGATTATTCTGACCGACAGCGTCCCGGCCCCGGTGATGAGCGCCTTGCAGCGTCATGCCCGTCCATACACTCTGGCCACGGGCAACTACTCACTGTCTGAGGCGATCGAGAACGGCCACCTTGCGTCCTACGAGGCGCTCAACTTCAACGCGGGCGTGGACGCCGACTACAAGTGGCAGCTCGAGAATGCCATGAAGACTCTGCAGATCGACAAGGAGCTGCACGACGCCGTCATGGCCTTGGTCTCGCCGGTGGCCTCGGGGGAGAGGTCGACTCAGATCCGACTTGCGCTCGAGCGCTCTCACGATGTCAAGCGGATCATGGCGGAAGTCCGCGCCAACACCGACATCACCAACCTGTTGGTGGCGAGACTCGCCTCGCTCGAACGAGCGAGACGGGAAGCGGAGTCCCTGGGGTTGGTGTAGCGCGCTCGTCGGGATCGTCTTCGACGAGATGTGAAGCGGTCACGTCACGTGGTGCTCGCCGGAAGAGTTCCCCCGGCCCGTTTCCGCGCGGTTCCGGGTCGGGACGTAGGTTCCGTCGACCAGCACGACGCGTCCGGCCGCGGCACCGCAGACCTTCCGTGTAGAGCCCTCTCAGATGGAGACCTGCGGGCCGGCGTCGGTGTCGACGAGGTACTTCCCGAGGTCGAAGAACACCGAACGGTGCAGGAACTGGCGTCGGTGCAGCGACGCGGACTCCGCTCTGGTGAGACGTGCGGTGTCGCAGGCTTCATCCCACTCGGCGTCCATGGTCTCGACGACGTGCTCGACGACGCTCCGAGCCTCGCGTGCAGTCAGTCCGTAGTCGGCGGCGACGGAGATCAGCGTAGCGAGCCTGCTCTCTCGTTGGCCGTCGCGACCGTAGGCGATGGCCTGGAACATCGTGTCACCCGAGCGTGTGCCAGGGCTCAGGTCGTAGGCAGGAGTGAGGCCCAACCGGTGTCCGTCCCAGAAGGCGGCGTGGTTGCGCAGGTGGTCGTCGTTGTTCGAGATCGCGATGTTGAACGCGACGCGGCGGAAGACGTGCTCGCCGACGTCGGCGCCGGCCCCCTGGGCGCGGAGCACGTCGACCAGCTCGGGGTAGGTCCCGGTGCGCGCGGTCGACTCGGTGAGGCCGGTCAAGGTCAGGCCGCTGACGACGATCCGGCGCGCACCGAGGGCATCTCGGTCGAACCGTTCGACGACGAGCGCCCACCGGCCCCGGGACCTGACCACGTCCGCCCGGGGTACGACGATGCCGACCGAACGGGCGAGGTGGATCGCGACGGCCTCCGCCTGGACCACGGGGAACGTGTCCGAGGAGGAGGTGAACTTCGCGATGAGCTGGCGACCGTGGTCGACGAGGTTCGCCTTCGGCCGCGCGCCGCCGATGCCGGTTCCTGACTCGAGTGCGGCACGCAGCGCGGGGGTGAGCTCCTGGCCGCGCTCCAGGGCGGACGCTGCGTCGAACAGCTCGTCCAGCGCAGCGGTCTCGTCACGAGGGACGTACTGGCGCGACGACTCCTGGAAGTCGAGCCCGCCGATCCGGTTCGAGCTCGACAGCAGGAGGTAGGTGAGCTCGTCGATGTCGGTGACGTCCGCCGTCGAGCCGCGGTGACCGTGCAGCCGGTCCAGGATGACGCGCTGCCCCCACGCATCAGGTCCGGCGTCGCGCAGGTTGGGGGCGATCGTCCAGCCGTCAGGTGGTTCTATCCAGTCGTCGCGCAAGGGCAGTGTCGGCCCGTAGAGGCTGATCGCGCGCGGGTCCGCGAGATACGTGCGGCCATACCGGAACCAGGCGCGTCCGTCCGCCCGGCGACGCACGACACCGGTCGGTACAGGCGCGCGCTCGCCGGGCAGCCATGCCCAGACGACAGCCTGGTCAGAAGTCGAGGTCGTACTCGTCATCGGAGTCCTTCGTGCTGTGGCGGACCTTCGCGGGCAGGAGCGCGAGAATCTCCTCGCCCTGGCGTCGTCGCAGGGCCAGCTCGCCGGGATCGTCGATCCCGAAGAGCGGCACACCGACGAGGAACGCGGCCTGGAAGTAGTGCCCGGCGCTCACGGAGGGTGCACCACGTTCGATGCTCGCGACCGTGGGGACGGAGACACCCAGGCGCTCGGCGAGCTCGGACTGGGTCCAGCGGCGGTCGATGCGGCCGCGTCGTACCTGCACGCCGAGGAGGCGTAACGCCTCGGTGACATCGCGGCCGGGGCTGACGGCACGGCGGCCCATGGTCCCACCTCCCTACTTAGGGAAACAAACTACTCCTCGCCTCAGCATGCCATAGTTCAAGAGTAATTTGCATACGGTGCCGCGCGCTTCGGGCAGTCTGAGCCCACGGACAGGAGTGCGGCTCCCGGGAGGACGAGGGCCGCCCGATCGGGCAGCGCGATCTGCCCCGGGAGGTATCCGACCGGACCTGAACACCCTCTCGTCGTCGTACGACGCTGGTCCTCTCACCAGCGTGTTCCCAAGGAGGCGACGACGACATGACGACGTATCTCTCGCCCGGCGTGTACGTGGAAGAGGTCGAGGCCGGCTCGCGGCCCATCGAGGGGGTCGGTACGTCGGTCGCGGCGTTCGTCGGCCTCGCGGCGAAGGGGCCGGTCAACGAGCCGACCCTGGTGTCGAACTGGTCCCAGTTCTCGCAGACCTTCGGCGACTTCGTGCCCGGGTCGTACCTCGCGCACGCGGTGTACGGCTACTTCCTCAACGGCGGCGGCAACTGCTACGTGGTACGGATCGGCGGGGCCGCCCCGACGCCCGGCCGCGGCAAGAACGCACCGAAGGCGATCGCCGCGGGCCCGCCGGAGGCGGTGCTCGGCGGCTACCGGGTCGTGGCCCTCGACGGCGGCGGCGGGGGCAAGCCGCGCAAGCTCTCCGTCGAGGTCGCGGAGGCGGGCGGCGACTCGCCGTCGGACGACCAGTTCCGGCTCGTCGTCAAGGTCGACGGCAAGGAGGCCGAGTCGTTCGACAACGTGACCACGAAGCGCGGCGCCGACAACGTCGCGACCAAGGTCAAGCAGGAGTCGAAGCTCGTCCTCCTGGAGGAGGTCGCCCAGGGCAGCGCGCTGGTGCGGCCGGACAAGGGCACGGTCGAGCTGGTCCCGCCGGAGCCGGAGCCGCTCCCGCCGTCGACCGACGAGCTGGGCGCGGAGGACTACATCGGCGACGCCGCCGACCGCACCGGGTTCAGCGGACTCGAGGCGGTCGACGACGTGACGATCGTCGCGGTCCCCGACCTCGTCGCCGCGCTCGAGCAGGGCGCGATCGACCTGGAGACGTTCCAGGCCGTGCAGCTCGCGATGATCGCGCACTGCGAGCTCATGGGCGACCGCATGGCGATCCTCGACCCGCCGCCCGCGCTGAACGCGCAGCAGGTCAAGGACTGGCGGTCCGACGGCGCCGGCTACGACTCGAAGTACGCGACCCTGTACTGGCCGTACGTCAAGGTCTTCGACCCGCTCTCGGGCACCAACCGGTTCGTGCCGCCGTCGGGCCACATGGCCGGGCTGTGGGCGCGCAACGACGCCGAGCGCGGGGTGCACAAGGCGCCCGCGAACGAGGTGGTCCGCGGCGCCATCACGCTGCAGACGAACATCACGCGCGCGGAGAACGACCTGCTCAACCCGCTGGGGATCAACTGCATCCGGTCCTTCCCCGGCCGGGGCGTGCGGGTGTGGGGCGCGCGCACGCTCTCCTCCGACCCGGCGTGGCGGTACGTGAACGTGCGGCGCCTGTTCAACTACCTCGAGGAGTCGATCCTCGTGGGGACGCAGTGGGTCGTGTTCGAGCCCAACGACCCGGCGCTGTGGGCCCGGATCCGCCGCACCATCGCGAGCTTCCTGGTGAACGAGTGGCGCAAGGGCGCCCTGTTCGGCCTCACCGCGGACGAGGCGTTCTTCGTGAAGTGCGACTCCGAGACGAACCCGGCCGAGGGCATCGACGCGGGCCAGGTGGTGTGCCAGGTCGGCATCGCCCCGGTCAAGCCCGCGGAGTTCGTCATCTTCCAGCTGTCCCAGTTCTCGGGCGGCACGAGCCTCGTCGCCGAGTAGGCCCCGAGCAGTCCTGACACCACGCCCAGACGAAGGAGCGCACCATGCCACTCCCCGACCCGCTCGACTCCTCGGCGGCCAACGGCTTCATCGTGACGATCGACGGGATCCAGGTCCCCAAGGTCATCGAGGTCAGCGGCATCAAGGCCGAGGTCGAGAAGATCGAGCACAAGCAGCAGACGTCGGACGGCAAGTACGTCGTCCGCAACCTCATCGGCCGGCCCAAGGCGGGCGAGTTCACCGTGACGCGGGGCCTCACGGACAGCAAGACCGTCTCGGACTGGCTCAAGACGGTGATGCAGGGCGACGTGAAGGGGTCCCGCAAGACGGCGTCCGTCGCGTTCCTCGACTACCAGGGGACGATGCTCCAGACGTACAACTTCACGAACTGCTGGGTGTCGTCCGTCGAGGTGTCCGCGATGAAGGCCGGCGCCACCGAGCCGGCGACGGAGAAGTTCACGGTCTCCTACGACGAGATGACGGTGAGCTGAGATGCAGCGCGGCCCGGCCCTCGACACCCTGGACCGCGACCCCGGCGCGCAGGAGGGGCCGGGCGTGCCCGGTGCGGGGGGCGGTGCCGTGGCGCAGCCTGCTCCGTTGCGCACGGAGTTTGCGTTCGAGCTGCCGCGCGGCTACGTCGACCAGGACGGCGTGCGGCACACGCACGGCACGATGCGCCTCGCGACGGCCCGGGACGAGCTCCTGCCGCTCTACGACGCCCGGGTGCAGGAGAACGCGGCCTTCACGACCGTCATCCTCCTCAGCAGGGTCATCACGTCGCTCGGGTCGCTGCCCGGCATCTCGACGAACGTCGTGGAGAACATGTTCGCCTCGGACGTGGCGTTCCTCCAGGACCTCTACCGCCGCGTCAACGCCGAGGGCGGCACCCGGGCGGCGGTGACGTGTCCTGAGTGCGCCCACCGCTTCACGATCGACCTCGCGGGCGGCCGCCTGGGGGAATCGTGACGTACGCGACCGACCGGCTGTACGAGGAGGTCGCGTACGTCGCCTACCACTTCCACTGGTCGCCGGACGACATCCTCGACCTCGAGCACGGGGTGCGCACGCGCTACGTGTCCGAGATCGCGAAGATCAACACGCGCCTGACCGAGGGACGCTGAGCCGTGCGGTGGCCGTGGCAGCGCCCGGGGCGGGAGCCGAGGCGGGGTCAGGAGCAGGCCGACCGGGCACCTGTCCCCGCCGCGGTGCCCGACGGCGCGGGGGACCGCGGGTCGGAGCCCGTGGGCTGGTCGTTCCTCCCCCCGCTCCAGCGCACGCTCGGGGCGATCGAGGTCACGTCGCGGCCGGACGTCTTCCCGGCCCGCCTGGCGGCGTGGTCGAGCCCCCGGTTCCTCGGCGAGATGACGCACGCGGTGGACGGCCGCTCCCCGGCAGGCGTGGTCGACGGCGACGGCGCGGGGGTCGTGCAGCGCGTCGCGACGTCCCCGGGGGTCGAGCTCGCGCTCCTCGCCCCGGAGTCGTCGGGCGGGCCGTCGACGGAGCCGTCGCCGGGCCTGTCGACCGGGGCCTCGTCCGGGATCTCGACCGGGGTCCCGTCCGGAACGTCGACCGGGCTGTCGGTCGGCGGGCCGCTCGTGCCCGTGGTCGCTCCTGCTGCCCCGGCACCCTCCGCGGCGGGCCGGTTCACGGACGCGTCCCCGGTCGCGCGGCGGCTGCCCGTCCGCGAGGTGAGCGTCGTCCCCGGTGCCGTCGTCCCCGGTGGCGTCGCGCCCGGCCCGGCGGGCCTGCCGTCCACCGGCGCCGTGGCCGCACCGGCCTCGGTCACCCGCGAGGGCGTGGCCGTCCCGTCCCCGCAGGGCGAGGCGCCGGTCGTGGCGACACCGCCGGCCCCCGTGCAGCGGCTCGACGACGCGGGGCCCTCCGGGCCGCGGCCCACCGCACCGGCGCTCGTGACCCGTGCGCCGTCGTCGGCCCCGCCCGCGGGCACAACAACCCGGCCGCGGGGGCTCGGCGCCCCCGTGGCGCCGGGGGACCTGCCCGTCACGGTGACGCCCGCCGCGCCGGTCCAGCGCGCGACGCCCGACCTTCCGCCCGGCGTCGTCGGGGCCCCGCCCGCGGTGCCGACGACCGGCGGGACGGGCCGCACGGACGGTGCCACGGACGCGGCTTCCCGCTCCGGCGCACCCGCGACGCCGGGTGCGCACGGCGCGGTCGTCGTGCCGGTCCCCGCGGCGCCCCACCCGGCGGGCGGCGCGCCGACACGTCCACCAGTCCCTGCCGACGCGCCCACCCGCCCGCTCGTCGCGCGCCTGGCGCGGGACGGTCGGCCGTCGCCGTCGCCGTCGCCGTCGCCGTCGCCGTCGCCGTCGCCGTCGGTGCCGGAGCTGACGCCCGGCGCGGTCCCGGCGTCCCCCATCGGCGAGGGCCCCGGAGCCGCCGGCCCGGACGCGAGCGCCCGCGCGCAGGACGGCGCCGCGTCGCCGACGCCGGTCGCGGCTCGATCTGCGGCACCTTCCGCCGAGGTGCCTCTTCAGCGTGCGGCCGAGCACGGCGGCGCGTCGGTCGTCCCGGTCGTGCCGGTGGCGCGGAGCGTCGCGGGGCCCGCGCTCCCCGTCGCGTCCTCACCCGGCCAGGCCGCGTCCGGCCGGGCGAGCGCGTCGACCGGTTCGGGCGCGGGACCGACGGCGGCGGCCGAGCCTTCGGGCGCCGTCGCGGCCGGGTCCCGGGCACCGGACTCTCCACCTGACCGGAGCGCCCTGCCGGACCCCGGCACCCCGCCCGGCGGGAGCGTCCCACCCGCCCGGAGCGTGCCGCTCGTCCCGGGTGCGTCGTCGGTACCCGCGGTGCCCGCGCGGGGTGTCCCGCCCGCCCCTGCCGGGCCGGAGTCCCGGCGCCTCCCGACCCCGGCGACGGACCTGGTGGTCTCGCGGGCCGCCGCCCCGCCTGCCTCGGACCGCTCGCCGCGCGTCGGCTCCGGGCCCGGCGCGGGTCCGACGCCGGGCGACGGGTCGGCGTCCGCCGCTCCCGAGCACGCCCCGGGACCCTCCGCACCCCGGGCTGCTCCGGCATCCGTCGCCCTGGGACCCTTCGCCGCGATGCCCGTCGCCCCGGTGACCGCGGTTCCCGCCGCCGACCCCGGGAGCGCCGAGGCGCTCGGTCGCGACGTGCCGCTCGTCTCGCGGAGCGCGGTCGGTTCGACGCAGGGCGTCCCGTCGGCGTCGGCGTCGGGCGGGGCGAGCGCCGGGCTGGAGGGGCCGCGCGCCCCCGGACCGGCCCTCGCCGTCGCGCGGCCTCCCGCCGCCACGGACGACCCCGACGCACGGCCGCGCCCGGCCGGCGGGCGCGAGACGGTGTCGCGCACGCTCCCGACCGTGCCCGTCGTCGCGCGGACCACGGCGTCACCGGAGCTCGCCGACGGTGCGTCGAGCGCCCCGACCGGGACGGCGGCGCCGAGCGCAGGCACCGCGACGGCGCGGGCGGGCACGACCCTCGCGGCCCCCGCGCCCGTCCCATCTCCCGGCCCCGAGCGGTCGCAGCACCGGACGCCGCCGCCCGGTCCCGCGACGACCGCGCCGACCCCGGTGCCGAGCCTCGCGCGTCCCGACCGGCCGGTCCTCGCACAGCGGACGCCACGATCGAGCGGCCCACGGCTCGGCTCGTCGCAGCCCGGTCCCTCGCAGCACGGCCCGTGGCAGCCCGGCCCGTCCGGGCCCGGAGGGTTCCCGCCTGGCTCGCGGGCCGACGTCGCACCGGGGCCGACGGCCCGGAGCGCGGCGACGCAGGCGACGGCCGTCCGCGTCCGGTGGCAGCCGGTCCACGACGAGAGCGGGCCCGCCACCCGGGCCGTCCAGCGCGCGTCCGGCGCCATCAGCGCCTCTGGCGCCGTGAGGGCGCGGGTCCCGGACCCGGCAGGACGCGCGGAGGGTCACGGGCCGACGGTCGCGCGGTGGCCGTGGTCGCGGACGGCGCCGTCGGCCCTGCTCGCGCGTCCCGCGCCCCGGGCCGAGGCGGTGCTCGCGCCGCCGGTGCTCCCGGAGCGCGCGGGCCCGGCGATCCCGTCCTGGGGGCACCGCGCCCCGCTCGCCGGAGCGGCGACCGCAGCCGCGCAGGCCGCCCCGCCGCAGACCGCCCCGTCGCAGACGGCCGTGGCGAGCGCGGCCCCGGCGAGCGCCGCACCCTCCGTGCCCGCCGTCCCGACGTCGTCGGCCGGGGCTGCGGCTGCCGCGGCGGAGGCCGGGGCGCAGCGGGCGTCGTCGGCCGCGGGGATGGGAGCGGCGACGGCCGCGATGTCCGACCGCGAGCTGGAGGAGCTCGCCCGACGCCTCACCCGGCCGCTCCTGCGAAGGCTGCGCCAGGAGGTGCTGCTCGACCGCGAGCGCGCAGGGCTGCGCACGGACCGGGGGTGGGAGCGATGACGATCTACGAGGAGACCGCGGTCGCGGTCGGGATCCGGTACCGGATCCTGCTCGACGACCGGAACCTGGGGCTGTTCAGCTCGTGCTCCGGGCTGGGCTGCGAGGTCACGGTCGAGACGCGCGAGGAGGGCGGCAACAACGGCTCGGTGTGGCAGTTCCCGACCCGCCTGCGCTACCCGAACATCACCCTGACGCGCCCGCTCAACAAGGACAGCGCCAAGATCGGCGAGTGGTTCACCGCCATGGTGACGAGCGGCTACCGGTTCGGCACGGCCACGATCGACGCGATGACGGCGGACGGGACGGAGGTCGCGCGGTTCGGGCTCATGGGGATCGTGCCCGTGCGGTGGTCCGGCCCCACGCTGTCCACGACGGACGCGAACGTGGTGGTCGAGTCCGTCGAGATCGCGCACCACGGGTTCGTCCCCCCGACGGCAGGGGGGTGAGGGCGGTGCCATCGGCGGTCGGGCTGGAGGCGGCGGCGACGGGCGGGGGCACGGGCTCCGGCTCGAAGCTCGAGCACGCCTATCTCCTGCTGTTCGAGCCCTCCAAGGACGGCTCGCTCGCGAAGGCGGGGCCGGAGATCGGGCGGATCGCGTTCCAGTTCAACCCGACGGAGCTCGCGCTCGAGAAGGCGGCGACGTGGACGCGGCCCACGAACCCGGGCAACCGCCGGTCGAGCCCGCCGCAGTTCCAGGGTCCGGCGCCGTCCCGGCTGTCGCTCGAGATGTTCTTCGACGCCTCGCAGCAGCACGACGACGCGGTCGTGAAGAGCGTGGAGAAGCTCTTCGCGAGCTGCGTGCCGACGCAGGCGTCGCACGACCAGAAGAAGGACTCGCCGCCGTGGGTGCTGTTCCGGTGGGGCAGCCTCACGGCGTTCCTCGCCTACATCAGCGCGGTCCAGGTGCGGTACACGCTCTTCACGGCGGGCGGGCTGCCGATCCGGGCGGTGTGCACGGTGACGCTCGAGGAGATCGCGGGCGAGGCGCCGCGGCAGAACCCGACCTCGGGCGGGATCGTGCCGCGCCGCGAGCACGTCGTGGTCCACGGCGACACGCTCGCCGGCATCGCGTACGCCGAGTACGGGGACACGAGCCTGTGGCGCGCGGTCGCGGTCGTGAACCGCGTGGACGACCCCTTCCGTCTGCGCGCGGGCGAGCGGGTCCTCCTGCCCGCGGTCGAGGAGCTGCGCGTCCCGTCGGCCGTGCCGCGGAGGGGGGTGGGTCCCGGTGCTGGGTGAGGAGCACAGCGCCCGCGCGGTCGTCAGCGTCGCGGGCCGCGAGCTGCCGGACGACCTGGACGCGCAGCTCTCGTCGGTCGTCGTCGACGCGCGGCGCGACCAGCCGACGCTGTTCGTGCTGCGGTTCACCGACGAGCACGCGACGCTCGTGGAGAAGTCGGGCGTCGCCGTCGGTGCCGAGGTGCGGGTCCAGGTGCAGCTCGCCGGCTCCGGCGGACCGGCGCCGCTCGTGCGGGGGGACGTGACGTCGATCGAGGCCGACGTCGGCCCGTCCGGGCGCTGGACGACCGTGCGCGGTCTCGACGCGGCGCACCGGCTGGTCGACAAGCGGCGGACGCAGACGTTCGTCCAGGTGTCCGCGTCCGACGTCGCTCGGCGGCTCGCGGGGGAGGCGGGCCTGCGCGTGGGCCGCGTCGACGCGTTCCCGGAGCGCCTGGAGCACCTGTGGCAGCCGAACGTCAGCGACTGGGAGCTGCTGGGCCGGCTCGCGGCGGCGTGCGGCGCCGTGGTCGCGGTGCGCGACGGCGCGCTCGACTTCTGCCGCCCCGAGAACGCGCGCACGGCGCCGGCGGCGTCGTCGGGCGCGCGCCAGGACGCGTTCGTGGTCGAGCACGGGGTGAACCTGCACGCCCTGCGGGCGACGGTCACCGCCGCGTCGCAGGTCCAGGACGTCGAGGTCCGGGGCTGGGACGTGACCGCGAAGCGGGAGGTCGTGGCGCGGGTGCCCGCGCGGACCGTGGGCGTCGACCTGCCCTCGACCACGCCCGCCGAGCTCCAGCGCGTCTCCGGCGCGCCGCCCCTCGTGGTCTCCAGCACCGCGACGGTCACGACGGCGCAGGCGCGGGAGCGCGCGACCGCGATCGCCGACCGCGTGGCGGGAGGCTTCGCGGAGGTCGAGGCGACCGTGCGGGGCAACGCGGAGCTCGAGGTGGGGTCCGCGGTCGCGCTCGTCGGGTGCGGCGCGCCGTTCGACGGGCGGTACGTGCTCAGCGCGGTGCGCCACGAGATCTCGGGCGACGAGGGCTTCCTCACGCACCTCGTGGTCGCGGGCGCCTCGGACCGGTCCACGTTCGGGGTGACGCGCGCCGGCGGTGCTGCGGGGGCGGGCACGGGGGTGAGCTCGGCGACGGGTGCCGGGGTCGTGCCCGCGATCGTCACCAACGTCAAGGACCCCGACGGGCTGGGCCGCGTCAAGGTCAAGTTCCCGGTCGTCGACGGCTCGCTCGAGAGCTGGTGGGCGCGGGTCGTGCAGGTGGGGGCCGGGCCGGGCCGGGGGTTGTTCGTGCTGCCGGAGGTGGGCGACGAGGTGCTCGTCGTGCTCGCCGAAGGCGACCTGGGCCAGCCGTACGTCCTCGGCGGCCTCTACAACGGCACCGACAAGCCGGCGCTCGGCCAGGCGGCGCACGTCGGCGCGTCCGACGGGAAGGTCACGCGGCGCGCGTTCACGTCGCGCACGGGGATGGTGGTCGAGCTCGTGGAGACGCCGCAGGAGGAGCGGATCGTCCTGTCGGACAAGGACGGCAAGCAGAAGGTCTCGCTCGTCCACAAGCCGCAGGCGGCGGTGGAGATCCTGTCGTCGGGACCGGTGAACGTCACGGCGGACAAGGACGTCACCCTCTCCACGCAGACGGGGACCGTGACGCTCAAGGGCCGCGCGATCGTGCTGGAGGGCACGGCCTCCGTCGAGGTCAAGGCGCCCCAGGTCACCGTCGACGCCACGTCGGCGCTCGGCCTCAAGGGCACGACCACGACGCTGCAGGGCCAGGCGTCCGTCGAGGTGTCGTCGACGGGCGTGACGCAGGTGAAGGGCTCGCTCGTGAAGCTCAACTGAGGAGGTCGACGGCGATGACGACGTGGAGGAGGAGCGGTGGGTGAGGAGTTCATCGGCGCGGGGCTCGCGTTCCCGATGCGGACGGACCGGACGGGGCGCGTCGCCCTCGTGCGCGGGACGCGCGAGATCGAGGAGAGCATCCGCCTGATCCTCGCGACGGCACCGGGGGAGCGCCCGATGCGTCCCGAGTTCGGGTGCGCGGTGCACGACCACGTGTTCGCCCCGGCCGACGCCGGGACGGCGGGCGACATCGCCTACGCGGTCCGGGTCGCGCTCGAGCGCTGGGAGCCGCGCATCGAGCTCGAGGACGTCCTCGTGCACTTCGACCGCGCCGACGAGGGGGTCCTCTACATCGACGTGCGGTACGCGCTGCGCGGCACGAACGACCCGCGCAACCTCGTGTTCCCGTTCTACGTGATCCCCCGGCACGACGAGCCGCGCGGCGAGCCCGTCGAGAGGACGGTGTGACGTGCTCCCCTCCCCGAACCTCGACGACCGGCGGTTCCAGGACCTGGTCGACGACGCCAAGCGCATGGTCCAGGCCCGCTGCCCGGAGTGGACCGACCACAACGTCTCCGACCCCGGCGTGACGCTCATCGAGACGTTCGCCTTCATGACGGACCAGCTCCTCTACCGCCTCAACCGGGTGCCCGACCGGCTCCACGTCGCGTTCCTCGAGCTCCTCGGGGTCCGGCTGCACCCGGCGACGGCGGCGCACGTCGACCTCCTGTTCCGGCTGTCCGCGCCCCAGGAGGAGCCCGTGACGGTCCCCGAGGGGACCGAGGTCTCCACGCCCCGGGGCGAGCACGACGACGCGGTCGTGTTCCGCACGACGGCGGCGCTGACCGTCCCGCCGCGCCGGCTCCTGCACGTGTCCACGCGCGGGCACGACGACGACCGGGCGGTCGCGCACGCCGAGGACCTCACCACCGGGTCGGCGTTCGCGAGCTTCGGGGCGGTGCCGGCCCCGGGCGACGTGCTCGCCGTGGGCCTCGACGACGCGGCGCCGTCGTGCGCGGTCGTGCTGCGGTTCGACTGCGACGTGCAGGGCGTGGGCGTCGACCCGCGCTACCCGCCGATCGCGTGGGAGGCGTGGGCGGGCGACCGGTGGGTCGGGTGCGACGTCGAGTCCGACACGACGGGCGGGCTCAACCGGCCGGGAGAGGTCCTGCTGCACGTCCCGCCGTCGCACGCGGCCTCGGTGCTCGACGGGTCGCGCGCGGGCTGGCTGCGCGCCCGGGTCGTCGAGCCCGTCGAGGGCGCGCCGCCCTACAGCGCGTCGCCGACCGTCCGGGGCCTGGAGGCCTTCACGATCGGCGGGACGGTCGGTGCGGTGCACTCCGAGGCGGTCCACGACGAGGTCCTCGGGCTGGCGGAGGGCGTCCCGGGCCAGGTGCTCGCGCTCGAGCGCAGCCCGCTCGTCGACAGCGGGCCGGCCGTCCTGGAGGTGTCCGACGGCGACGGCTGGCAGACCTGGGCGGAGACGACGTCGTTCGCCGACGCCGGGCCCGACGACCGGGTCTTCGTGCTCGACCGGGCCACCGGGGTGGTGCACCTGCCGCCGGCGGTGCGCGACGCCGACGGCTCGCTCGTGCGGTACGGGGCGGTGCCGCCCGCGGGCGCCGTCGTGCGCGTCCCGCGGTACGACGTCGGCGGCGGGCCCGCGGGCAACGTGGCCGCCCGCGCGCTGCGCGTGCTGCACCGCACGGTCCCGTTCGTGGACGGCGTCGTGAACCGGCGCCCGGCGCTGGGCGGCGTGGCGGCGGAGTCGGTGGACGAGGCCCGCGCCCGCGGGCCCCTCGCGCTGCGCACGCGCGACCGCGCCGTGACGGCCGAGGACTACGAGAGCCTCGCGCGCGTCGCCGCGCCGGGCCTGGCCCGCGTGCGGTGCGCGCCCGTCCTGGGGTCGCCGGACGCGGTGCGCGTGCTCGTCGTGCCGAGCGTGCCCGCGGACGAGCAGGGCCGGCGCCGGCTCGAGGACCTCGCGCCGGACGCCGAGACGCTCGACCGCGTGGTGCAGCACCTCGAGCCGCGCCGGACGGTCGGCGTGCGCGTGCTCGTCGAGCCGCCCTTCTACCAGGGCGTGACCGTCGTCGCCCGGGTCGTCCCCCGCGCCCGCACGCGCGCCGGCGCGCTGGAGGCCGCGGCGCTGCGCGCCCTCAACGGGTACGTCGACCCGCTCGGCGGCGGGCTGGACGGGACGGGCTGGCCCTTCGGGCGCGCGATCCGGGCGGGGGAGGTGTTCGCCGTCCTGCAGCGGGTGCCGGGCGTCGAGTCGGTCGAGGACGTGAAGCTGTTCGCCGCGGACCCGATCACGGGCGAGCGGGGCGACGCGACGCAGCGGGTCGAGGTCGCGGACGACGCGCTCGTCTTCTCCTACCAGCACCAGGTGCGGGTGGTGGAGCGGTCGTGAGCGAGGAGTCCGCGCGCGGGGACGGTGCGGTCGTCGGGCCGCCGGGCGGGCGCGGGCTCGTGCCGGACCTGCCGAGCCCGGCGCCGCTCGGCGCGATGCTCCCGGGCGTCTTCGCCGACGACGAGCTCCTCCAGCGGTTCGTCACGGTGTTCGACGACGCGCTCGCGCCGGTCTTCCTCACCCTCGACCTGCTGTCCTGCTACGTCGACCCGTGGCTCGCCCCCCGGGACCACCTCGCGTGGGTCGGCGCGTGGGTCGGCGTCGAGCTCGATCCCGCGTGGGACCTCGCGCGGTGCCGCGCCGTGGTGGCGTCGGCCGCGGCGACGCAGCGCCGGCACGGCACCGCCCGCGGCGTCGCCGACGCCGTGCGCGCCGTCACCGGGGGAGAGGTCGAGGTCCGCGACTCGGGGGGCGTCGCGGCCTCGACGACCGCGCGGGCCGAGCTCCCCGGGGAGCCCGGGCCCACCTTCCACGTCCGCGTGGTCACCGACGCGGACGTCGACGAACGCCTCGTGCGCGACGTCGTCGACGACGTCCGTCCCGCGCACGTCCCCTACACGCTCGAGCTGGTGAGGGCATCATGACGACCACGATGACGTGCCCGGCCTGCGGCCAGGCGAACGAGCCCGGTGTCGCGTTCTGCGGCGCGTGCGGTGCCTATCTCGACTGGGAGGACGAGGCGGCGCCGCCGCCCGCCGTGCCCGCCCCGGACCTCGCACCCGCGCCGGACCCTGCGCCCGCCGCGGTCTCCGGCGACCCCGACGCTCCCGACGGGGCGGGTCCCGCGACGCCGCGACCAGCCGCCGCTCCCGCCGCGTCCGCCGCAGCCGCCGCTCCCACCGCCGCCGGTGCGCCCGCCGGGCCCGGCGTCGCCCCGCTGCCTGCCGCGGTCGCGGCGGACCCGGCGGCGCCCACCGATGCCCCGGCCCCGGCCCCGGCTCCGGCTCCGGACGCCCGCCGCGCGGTCGGCGCGGTGCTGCCCGCCGCCCCCGTGCCGCGTCGCACGGTCCGCCCGCCGGACCCCGCCGAGCCGGAGCCCGAACCGGGCGACCTGATCTGCGGGAGCTGCGGGGCGGGCAACGTCCCCACGCGTCACTTCTGCCGCCGCTGCGGCGCGAGCCTGGCGGACGCGCAGGTGCAGGGACGGCGGTCGTGGTGGCAGCGGCTGTGGCACCCCGACCCGCGGCCCGCACCGGTCGCGGGCACCCGCCCCCGGCGGAGGCGCGGGCGCTTCCCGACGCGGTCCGTCGTCGCCGTGCTCGTGCTCGCCGTCCTCGCGGGGGCCGCGTACCTCAACCGGGACGCGATCGGCGGCCTCGTGACCACGGTCCAGGACCGCGTCCAGGGCGACGCCGTCCACAACCCGGTCTCCGTCGTCGCCTCCTCCGAGGCGCCCGACCGCCCGGCGAGCAACCTCGTCGACGGCACCAGCGACCTCGCGTGGTCCCCCGCGACGCCGGGCGACGGCGTCGGGCAGACGGTCGACCTGACGTTCGACGAGCCGTTCCGCCTCGTGCACCTCGTCGTCGCGGGCGGCTCGTCCCCGGTGCAGGAGGCCTACCTGACGGGCTCGAGCCCGCGCGCGCTCGACGTGACGACGACGCACGCCGACGGGACGAGCGAGACGGCGCGGGTGTCGCTCGAGGACGTCCCGGGACCGCAGACGCTCGACGTCGCCGCCGACGACGTCGTCGGGGTGCGCCTCACGATCGTCTCGACGTACCGGGCGACACCCGAGACCTTCGTGGCGATGGCAGAGGTCGAGGCGCGCGGGCGGTCGTGACGTCGGGCGCGACGCCGAGCTCGCGCAGCACCGCGTGGTACTCGCCCCGGGCGCGTCCGGCGGCGGCCCGGTCGCCGAGCGCGACGAGCGAGTCGACGAGCACGCGCCAGGGCGCGTCGCCCCAGCGGTCGATCTCGATGCTGCGCCGGGCGGCGTCCGCCGCCCGCTCGGGCTGCCCGGACCGCAGCGCGAGCGTCGCGAGCGACGCGGCGGCCCCCGCGGCCTCGAGCGCGTACCGCTCGCGCAGCGGCAGCACCCACTCGGCGTCGCCCTCCTCGGGCAGCAGCTCGCCCGCGTACACGTCGAGCACGGCCTGCCAGCCCTCCATCGCGTCGGCGTCGCGCTCCGCGGCGAGCCGCCGCGCCCGCCGCAGGCGCTGCTCGAGCTGCGCGACGTCGCACTCCGAGCCCGGCAGGAGCGGCAGCATGTAGGTCTCGCCGTCGCGCCGGATCACGCGCTCGCTGCCGCGTGTCGCGCCCGGCTCCAGGATCCGGCGCACGGCCGACACGTTCACGTGCAGGTTGTGCATCGCCGCGGCGGTGTCGAGGTCGCCCCACAGCGCCGCCGCGAGCTGCTGCCGGTGGACCGCCTGCCCGGCCCGGGTCGCCAGGAGCCGCAGGGTGCGGCGCGCCCGCGGCCGCAACGGGCCCAGGTCGACGGGACGGCCGTCGACCGAGACCGAGAAGGCCCCGAAGCACCGCACGCGCAGCACCGGCGGCTCGCTCGCCGCGACCCGGGTAGGGCGCGTCGTCTCGACCGCCTCGGCAGGCTCGCCGGCCGCGTCGGGCTCCGGCGGCGCGGTCTCGACCGCGAGCCCGACCAGCCCGGTCGAGGCCGCCGTCGAGGCGGCCAGCACGCGGAGCTCCTGACGCTCGGCGGGCTTCGCCGCAGCCAGCGCGAGGTACGCGACGGCGAGCGCGCCGGGCACCTGCGCGGCGCGCGCCACCGCCTCGGCGGCCTCGGCCGCCTCGAGCGCGTCCGGGAGCTCGGCGCGGGCGGCGGACAGCGCGTACCCCGCACGCGCCCACGCCTCGAACGAGCCCATCCCGAGGCGCCGGCTCTCCGCGACGAACGCCTCCCAGTCCGCCGGGGAGTCGTCGCCGTACCGCGCCCGGGCCAGTGCCACCGCGCCCGACAGGCACACCGCGCCCCACGGGTCGCCGACCCGTCGGCAGTAGTCCACGCTCCGGGACGCCTCGCGCCGCGTGAGCGGGTCGTCGTCGAACGCGAGGACGACCCCGTGCGTGACGCGCGACAGCCACGGCAGCTCGCGCCGCTCCGCCTCGTTGTGGATCCGGTCGAGCCGCACGTGGAGCTCGTCCGGTGCGAGGCGGTCGACGAGGACCGCGGCGGCGAGCTCCGCGAAGAGCATCGCGCCCGCCCCCGCGTCGACCTGGCGGGCGGCGGCGTGCAGGCTCGGGCCGGCGCGGCGCTGGTCGCCCGCGAGGAGCTGGGCGACGCCCTCGGCCAGCGAGCGTGCGCCGCCCTCGAGCCCGCGGGCCCCGGCGAGCGCGGCCTCGGGGTTCCCGGCGAGCGCCGTCCGCACGACCTGGGCGCACGCGTGCCCGCCGAGCCCCGCGCCCGCCGTGTCGAGCTCGGGCCCCGACGCGCCGGACCGCGCGGGACCGTCCGCGCCGCCCCACGCGTCGAGCGTCGCCCGCAGCACCGCGTACTCGTCGGGTGCCTCCGCCCGCCGCGGCTCGGCGCGTGCCGCCCAGGACTCCGCCTCCCCGATCCGTCCGTCGAGGACGAGCTCGCGTGCCCGCAGGAGCTGGGCCCGCGGGTCGCCCTCGAGCAGCTCGGGCGGGATCAGGCTCGACCACGCGCGGGCGCGCGGGCCACGGGCGCCGAGGCCGGCCGCCGTGAGCAGCCGGGTCACCCCGGGCAGGTCGTGCGCGCGGCACCGCGCGGCGAGCGCCTCGTCCACCGCCCCCTCGGCCTCGAGGACGGCCGCCGCCTCCGCGTGCCACGAGCGGTACCGCGCGACGCTCAGCTCGTCGGAGACCGTCGCGAGCAGGTGCCCGCGCAGGACGCGGTGGACACGGACGGCGCCGTCGTCCGAGCGGCGCGCCAAGGAGGTCGAGCGGGCGAGCGCGAGCAGGAGCTCGCGCGAGCCGTCGACGCCGTCGAGCCGGTCGCAGCGCGACTCCGTGAGCTCCTCGAAGACGGCGGTCCGGTGCAGGAACCGCTGCACCTCCAGCGGGAGCGGGGCCAGCACCTGGGTGGCCAGGTAGTCCCACGCGTACCGGTAGCGGTGGTCGAGGCGACGGATCGCCTGCCGCTGCTCGCCCGGGAGGTCGTTGCGCACCGAGCGGTGGAACAGGTGCAGCGCGACGGGCCACCCGGCGGTGTGCCAGGTCAGGGCGGCGACGTCGTCCGGATCGAGCGGCATGCGGAAGTGCTCGCGGAAGAGCCGCTCGACCTCCCACGAGCGCAGCCGGAGCGCGACGTCGTCCACGACGCCGCGCGCCGCGAGCTCGCCGCGCGTGGCGATGGCGGGCAGGGCGCGGCGGGACCCGACGGCGACGGAGACCCGGTCGGAGGCGCTCGCGAGGAGGTGCTCCAGCTCCGTCTCGAGCGGCGTCCCGACGAGCTCGTGCGCGTCGTCGACCACGACGAGGAGCGGGCGGGTCCCGGCGCGCGCGAGGTCGGAGACGTCGCGGAGGTCCGTGGGGCGCCGCCCGCCGGCCGCCGCCGGGACGGGGCCCCGCACGCGGACCTGGACCGTCCCGTGCGGGTAGCGCTCGGCCCGGACCCAGACCACGTCGCGCCCGTGGTCGCGCGCCTGGCCCCGGGCGAGCTGCGCGAGCAGCGTCGTCTTGCCGTACCCCTGGGGAGCCACGACGAGCGCACGGGGCGCGGTGCCGAGAGGACGGACGAGGCGCGGGCGCTCCATGCCCCACACCCCGGGCACGGGGGCGTCGGGGGCCGGGACCTCGTCGTGGGCGCTCACCGGGCTCGCGAACCTCTCTGCAGCGAAGGGGTCGTCCGATCATAGGAACGTCGCCCGCGGGCGGCGCGCTGGTTGTCGCACACGGGCGCTTTGTCCGCCCGGTTCACCCGCTGTGCCCGCCGGTGCCGGTTGCTGGCATGCTTGAGGACCGTGGCCCACGAACCCCGCGTCCCCCTGCGTCCCGCCGTCGCCGCGCTGCCGGCCTACGTCCCCGGGGCCCGCGTCGCCCCGGGCGCGGCGGCGTTCAAGCTCTCCTCCAACGAGAACCCGTACCCGCCGCTGCCGTCGGTCGTCGCCGCGATCGCCGACGCCGCCGCGGACGTGAACCGCTACCCGGACATGTACGCGACCGAGCTCACCGAGGCGCTCGCGGCCGACCTGGGCGTCGGCGCGGACGAGGTCGTCGTGGGCAACGGCTCGGTCGCGGTGCTGGCGCACGTGCTGCAGGCGGTCGTCGAGCCGGGCGACGAGGTCGTGTACCCGTGGCGCTCGTTCGAGGCCTACCCGATCGCGGTCGCGGTCGCGGGCGGCACGTCGGTCCAGGTGCCGCTGCGGACGGGGGCGGACGTCGGCCGCCTCGACCTGCCCGCGATGGCCGCGGCGATCACCGGGCGCACGCGCGTCGTGATGGTGTGCACGCCCAACAACCCCACCGGCCCGGTCGTGCACCGCGACGAGCTCGACACGTTCCTCGCGGCGGTGCCGTCGGACGTGCTGGTCGTGCTCGACGAGGCGTACCTCGAGTTCGTGCGGGACCCCGAGGCCCCCGACGGCCTCGCGGTGTACGCGCAGCGCCCGAACGTCGTGCTGCTGCGCACGTTCTCCAAGGCGTACGGCCTCGCCGGCCTGCGCGTGGGCTACGCCGTCGCGCGCCCGCGGCTCGCGGCGGGGATCCGCGCGGTGTCGACGCCGTTCGGCGTCTCCCACGTCGCGCAGCGCGCGGCCATCGCGTCGCTCGCGGCGCGCGACGAGCTGCTGCAGCGGGTCGAGCACCTCGTCGCCGACCGCGCGCGCCTCGTCGAGGGCCTGCGCGACCAGGGCTGGGCGCTGCCGGAGTCGCAGGCGAACTTCGTCTGGTTCGACCTGGGCGAGCGGACCATGCAGCGCGCCGAGGAGGCGCGCGCCGCCGGGGCGATCGTGCGCCCGTTCGCGGGCGAGGGGCTGCGCGTGAGCGTCGGCGAGCCGGAGGCGACGGACCTGTTCCTGCGCGTGAGCGCCACCTGGTTGTAGGTCAGCTCTTCGCCCGGTCAGGCGAGAGGACCTGGACGAGCTCCTCGAACGGGCGGAAGTCGTCCCGGTTCGCGGTCATCACCGCGGCGCCGTGCCGGTGCGCCTGCGCGGCGATGAGGGCGTCCTTGCCACGCACCCGAGAGCCTGTGACGCGGCCCTTGGCGTGTGCTGCGAGCAGGCCGTAGGACCGCGTGCAGTCGAGGTCGAAGTCGATCCAGTCGAACCGGTCGTCCAGGTCGTTGAGGTGCCGACGGCGCTCGGCTGCCTGGGCGGAGGAGCGCGCGGCGCGGATCCCGAACTCGAGCTCGGCCCGGGAGAAGATGCTCGCGCCGTACGAGGCCTGTGGATCGAGAGCGTGACGGGCCAGGTCGACGAGGACGTTCGTGTCGAGCAGGACGATCACGTCCGGTCCTCCCACGGGTCGCGGACGAGATCGTCGTCGCGTGCGTGCTCGATCTGGCTCACCAACCCCTCGACGTTCTCCGGGCTCATCGGGGGGATGCCCACGAGGTCGCGCCCGAGGACCCATCGGGCGCTCCGGCGACCGCGGTCGGGGACGAGTCGGACACCGGTGGGATTCCCGTACGCCGTGACCTCGATCTCCTGGCCCGTGTCCAGGACGCGGCGGATGACGGCGTTGGGGTTCTGCTTGAGCTCGCGGGTGCCGACGGTCTCCATGCAACCAGGCTACGACCGCATGTAGACGTTGGTCTACACCCCGGTGATCGCCCGGGTTGCCGCGGGTCGCGAGCGCGAGAACACTCGCGAGCATGGACAACGTCGAGTACGACCAGTTCGTGGACGAGTACGGGTGGGCCTTCGGCACCGCCGCGCTGGTCGTCTACGTCGCCGTGGCGGTGATCTTCCTCGTCGCGTACATCCGGATCATCCAGAAGGCCGGCTACTCGGGCTGGTGGATCCTCGTCGGCCTCGTGCCGATCCTCAACGTCGTCATGTTCCTCGTCTTCGCGTTCTCGCGCTGGCCCGTGCTGCGCGAGCGCGACGCGCTGCGCGCGGGCGGCGCGTACCCGCGGTAGGGCGGGCCCCCGTCGGCGCGGGTGCCGTCCGGTGGGGATTGGAGGATCCCTACAGCCCGTCCCGGCGGATCTTGGGCGACACGTCGGCAGCCGAACCTACGGTGTCGTAGCCTACGCTTGCGTAGGCTACGGAGACGTAGGTTCCGACGGCGCCCCGACCGGGCGCCTCCTGCCCCCGAGCGGGCCGGCCGCACGGCCGGGCCGCACCGAAGGAGAGTCGCGTGACCGAGAACGACGCGAGAACCGCCGCGCGGGACGGCGCGAGCACGCCCCCCGACCTCCCCGACGTCGCCGGCGGTCCCGACGACGCCCCCCTGCTCCAGCTCGTGACGCCGGCCGGAGCCCGCGTCACGACCCCCGAGACGGACGGCTACCGCGAGCGCGTCGCCCACCTCGACGCCGCCGCCCTGCGCGGCCTCTACCGCGACATGGTGCTCACGCGCCGCTTCGACGACGAGGCGACGTCGCTCCAGCGGCAGGGCGAGCTCGGCCTGTACGCGCAGGCGAAGGGCCAGGAGGCGGCGCAGATCGGCTCCGGCCGCGCGCTCGCCCCGCAGGACTACGTCTTCCCGTCCTATCGCGAGCACGGCGTCTCGCACGTGCGCGGCATCGACCCGACGGCGCGCCTGCGCCTCTTCCGCGGCGTCGACCACGGCGGGTGGGACCCGACGGAGCACAACGTGCACCTGTACACGCTCGTCATCGGGTCGCACACCCTGCACGCGACCGGGTACGCGATGGGCGTCCAGCGCGACGGCCTCGTCGGGTCGGGCGACCCGGAGCGCGACGCGGCCGTCGTCACGTACTTCGGTGACGGCGCGACCTCGCAGGGCGACGTCAACGAGGCGCTCGTGTTCGCCGCGGTGAACAACGCGCCCGTCGTGTTCTTCTGCCAGAACAACCAGTGGGCGATCTCGGAGCCGACGACCAAGCAGTCCCGCGTGCCGCTCTACCGCCGCGGCGGCGGGTTCGGCGTCCCCAGCGTGCGCGTCGACGGCAACGACGTCCTCGCGTGCTACGCGGTGACCGCCGAGGCGCTCGAACGGGCGCGCACCGGCGGCGGCCCGACGTTCGTCGAGGCGTTCACGTACCGCATGGGCGCGCACACGACGTCGGACGACCCGACCAAGTACCGCTCGCGGGCCCAGGAGGAGTACTGGCGCCGCCGCGACCCGATCGACCGGCTCGAGAACCTGCTCCGCGCCGAGGACGCGTGGGACGACGCGTTCGCCGCCGACCTCGCGGCCGAGGCCGACGCGCTGGGCGAGCGGCTGCGCGACGAGGTCCGCGCGCTGGCCGCGCCCGACCCGTCGACCATGTTCGACCACGTCTACGCGACCCCGAACGCCGTGGTCGAGCGCGAGCAGGCGTGGTTCGCCGACTACCAGCAGTCCTTCGAGGAGCCGGCCGCGGAGGTGGCCCGATGAGCGAGAACAAGACCCTGACCCTCGCCCGCGCGATCAACGAGGGCCTGCGCCGGTCGCTCGAGACCGACCCCAAGGTCCTGCTCATGGGCGAGGACATCGGTGCGCTCGGCGGCGTGTTCCGCGTGACGGACGGGCTGCAGAAGGACTTCGGCGAGGACCGGGTGGTCGACACGCCGCTCGCGGAGTCCGGCATCCTCGGTACCGCGATCGGCCTCGCGCTGCGCGGCTACCGGCCGGTGTGCGAGATCCAGTTCGACGGGTTCATCTTCCCCGCGTACGACCAGATCACCACGCAGCTCGCGAAGATGGGCTACCGCTCCGGCGGGAAGCTCCAGGTGCCCGTCGTGATCCGCGTGCCGTACGGCGGCGGGATCGGCGCCGTCGAGCACCACAGCGAGAGCCCGGAGGCGCTGTTCGCGCACACGGCCGGGCTGCGCGTGGTGTCGCCGTCCACGCCGCAGGACGCGTACACGATGATCCAGGAGGCCATCGCCTCGCCCGACCCGGTGCTCTTCTTCGAGCCCAAGGGCCGCTACTGGGAGAAGGGGCCGGTCGAGACCGCCGGGCGTGGCGAGGGCGCGACCGTGCTCGACCGCGCGCGCGTCGTCCGCCCCGGCACCGACCTCACGCTCGTCGCCTACGGGCCGACCGTCGCGACCGCGCTGCGCGCCGCCGCGGCAGCCGAGCAGGAGGGCCGCAGCGTCGAGGTCGTGGACCTGCGCAGCATCTCCCCCCTCGACACCGCCACCGTGGTGGAGTCCGTGCGCCGGACCGGGCGCTGCGTCGTCGTGCACGAGGCCCCGACCTACCTGGGCTCCGGCGCCGAGGTCGCGGCCCGCGTGACGGAGGAGTGCTTCTACTCGCTCGAGGCGCCCGTGCTGCGCGTCGGCGGCTTCCACACGCCGTACCCCGTCGCCAAGATCGAGCACGACTACCTGCCGAGCCTCGACCGCGTGCTCGACGCCGTCGACCGCGCGTTCGCGTTCTGACGCGACCGTAGCGACCTCGACAGCGCCGACCGGGACCACCAGGAGGACCACGCAGTGCCCACCTTCGAGAAGTTCAACCTCCCCGACGCGGGCGAGGGCCTCACCGAGGCCGAGATCGTGCAGTGGCACGTCGCCGTCGGCGACGCCGTGACGGTCAACCAGACCATCGTCGAGATCGAGACGGCCAAGTCCCTCGTCGAGCTCCCGTCGCCGTACACGGGCGTCGTCACGGAGATCCTCGCGCCCGAGGGGACGACGGTCGAGGTCGGCGTGCCGATCATCGTCGTGGACACCGACCCGTCCGGCACCGCGCCGGCGCCCGCCGCGCCGGCCGGCGTCGTGCCCGACGGCGCGGACGCGCCCTCGGCGCCCGCCGCACCGGCCGAGGGCTCCGGCTCGGTGCTCGTCGGCTACGGCACCGTCGAGCCGGGCTCGACCCGCCGCCGTCGCCGGGGCACCCCCGCTGACAACTCCCAGCCCGCAGAGTTGTCAGCAGATGCTCGCGGTATCGCGCGACGAGGTGCTGACAGCGCGACGCCGAGCGGCGCCGTGGGGCACGTGCACCTGCCCGTGCTCGCCAAGCCGCCGGTGCGCAAGCTCGCCAAGGACCTGGGCGTCGACCTCGCGAGCGTCGCCGGCACCGGGCCGGGCGGGATCGTCACGCGCGAGGACGTGCAGGCCTACCACGAGCAGGCGAAGGCGAAGCCGCTCGCGACGTACGCCGACGACGACCAGCCGTGGCTCGCGACCGGCGCCGTCACCCCCGACGGCCGCCAGACGCGCGTCCCCGTGAAGTCGGTGCGCAAGCGCACCGCCGAGGCCATGGTGACGAGCGCGTTCACGGCGCCGCACGTCACGGTGTTCCACACGGTCGACGTCACCAAGACCATGCGGCTCGTGCACACGCTGCGCGAGGACCGGGAGTTCGCCGACGTGCGCGTCACCCCGCTGCTCGTCACCGCGAAGGCGCTGCTCCTCGCCGTGCGCCGCCACCCGGAGATCAACGCGAGCTGGGACGACGCCGCGCAGGAGATCGTCTACAAGCACTACGTGAACCTGGGCATCGCGGCCGCGACGCCGCGCGGGCTCGTCGTGCCGAACATCAAGGACGCGCACCGCCTCGACCTGCACGGCCTCGCGGGCGAGATCGCGGACCTCACCGCGACCGCGCGGGCGGGCCGCACGTCGCCCACCGACATGTCCGACGGCACGATCACCATCACGAACGTCGGCGTGTTCGGCATCGACACCGGGACGCCGATCCTCAACCCGGGCGAGGCCGCGATCCTCGCGTTCGGCGCGATCCGCGAGCAGCCGTGGGTCCACAAGGGCAAGATCAAGAAGCGCTGGGTCACACAGCTCGCCCTGAGCTTCGACCACCGCCTCGTCGACGGCGAGCTCGGCGCGCGCGTGCTGGCCGACGTCGCGAAGGTGCTCGAGGACCCGGCGCGCGGCCTCGTCTGGGGCTGAGCCCCGCGCGGTGCTCCGCTTGCGGGCACCTGGGGAACGGCGAGCATGGGCCTCGGAGGGGCCGGTGAACCTCACCGGTGTCGTTCGAGGGAGGTCGTGTGCGCAGCGCTCGGGGCAGGGCGGTCCGGCCGACGGCGGGGGCCGGGCCGGGGGACCGGCGCCGAGCTCGGGCGGCGGTCCCCGCGGGCGCGCTCGTCGGTCTCGCGGCGCTCGGCCTCGCCGCGTGCGCCGGGCCGGGGGACCGGCGCCGGGCTCGGGCGGCGGTCCCCGCGGGCGCGCTCGTCGGTCTCGCGGCGCTCGGCCTCGCCGCGTGCGCCGGGCCGGGGACGGCGGACGCCCGGGCCGTCGTCGAGGAGCTCGCCGCCGCGGTCGCCGGGGGTGACGGCGTCGCCGCGTGCGCGCTGATCCTCCCCGACGCCGCGGACGCGCTCGCCGCGGACGAGGGCGAGCCGTGCGCGGACGTGGTCACCGCGCCCGACGGGCCGCTCGCCGCGCTCGCCGCGGCCGGGGACGACCTCGTCGTCGAGGACGTCCACGTGGCCGGCCGCCAGGCGCAGGTCGTCACCGCGACCGACACCCTCTTCCTCGCGGTGTCGGGCGACGGCTGGGTCGTGACGGCGGCGGGCTGCACCCCGCGCGAGGACCGCCCCTACGACTGCGAGGTCGAGGCATGAGGGTCCCACGGCTGATGTTCTGGGCGACGCTCGTGCTCGTCGGCGCGGGCCTGGCCGTCACGTTCGTGCTCGCGGCGGTGCACAGATGAGCGCCGCTCCCGGGAAGGGGGGCCTGCTCGGCGGCCTGCGCGCCAGCTCGCTGAGCCTCTTCTTCGCCGCCGCGTTCCTCGCGTCGCTCCTGGCGCAGGCGGTGAGCGGCGTCGCCGTCTTCAACACGGACCAGCGCGCGGCGGGCCTCGACCCGGTGACGTTCGGCCAGTACGTGCTGTCCTCCGCGTTCTGGGTGGACGTCACCGAGAACTGGCAGTCCGAGTACCTGCAGTTCCTGCTGTTCATCACCGCGACCGTGTGGTTCGTGCAGCGCGGCTCGCCCGAGTCGAAGAAGCTCGACGAGGCGGGCCGCGAGTCCGACGAGGACCAGAAGGTGGGCGCGCACGCGACGCCCGACTCCCCGGCCTGGGCGCGGGCCGGAGGCTGGCGGCTCGCGGTCTACTCGCGCTCGCTCTCGCTCGTCATGGGTGCCATCTTCCTCGGCTCGTGGGCGGCGCAGTCGGCGGCGGGCGCCGTCGCGTTCAGCGAGGAGCAGCTGCGCGAGCTCGAGGACCCGGTGCCGTGGACCGAATACCTGTCGATGCCCGACTTCTGGAGCCGGACGTTCCAGAACTGGCAGTCCGAGATGCTGGCGGTGCTGAGCATGGTCGTGCTCGCGATCTACCTGCGCGAGCGCGGGTCGCCCGAGTCGAAGCCCGTCGGCTCGTCGCACGAGGCGACGGGCGTCGAGGGCTGACCCGGACTGCTCTCGCCGCACCGCCTCGTCCGCACGACCGCCCGTCGCCCCAGGTCGCGGGGCGCTCACAACGGTGCCGCACCGGGTGTGCGGAAGACCTCACACGGGCTTAACGACGGCCGCGCGCGGGGGAAACACGGCGTTCCTAGCGTCCTCGGTACTGACCGGGACCTGCTGAAGGAGCCGCCATGTCCGCGCCCACGAGCCCCACCACCCACGAGGGTGAGCAGTCCGCAGACCACCCCTCCGGCACGCCGGCCACCACGACCGCCGCGGCCCCCGCGCCCGGGGCCACGACCGCCGTCGGGCCGACGACCGCCCCGGCCGCCGGCCGCACGGCGACCGTCCCCACCCACCGCTCGGGGCGGTGGATCGACCGCTGGGACCCGGAGGACCCGACGTTCTGGCGCGACGGCGGCCGGAAGGTCGCGACGCGCAACCTGTGGATCTCGGTGTTCGCGGAGTTCCTCGGCTTCGCGGTGTGGGCCCTGTGGTCGATCGTCGTGCCGCAGCTCCCCGCCGCCGGGTTCGCGTTCACGGTCGACCAGCAGTTCTGGCTCATCGCCGTGCCGAGCCTCGTCGGCGCGACGCTCCGCATCCCGTACACGTTCGCGGTGCCGCTGTTCGGCGGCCGCAACTGGACCGTGGTCTCCGCGCTCCTGCTCCTGCTCCCGACGGCGGCGCTCGCCGTCGCGGTGCAGGACCCGGGCACGCCGTTCGGCGTCATGCTCGCGGTCGCGGCGCTCGCGGGCTTCGGCGGCGGCAACTTCGCCTCGTCGATGGCGAACATCTCGTTCTTCTACCCGGAGCGGGAGAAGGGCAAGGCGCTGGGCCTCAACGCCGCGGGCGGCAACCTGGGGACGGCGGTCGTCCAGCTCGCGGTGCCGCTCGTCATCGTCGCCGGGGCGGGGGTCGCGCTCGAGCGTGCGGGGCTCATGATGATCCCGTTCATCCTGCTCGCGGCGTTCCTCGCGTGGCGGTTCATGGACAACCTGTCCACCGCCAAGGCCGACCCGAGGTCGTTCGCCGCGGCGACGCGGAACAAGCACACGTGGATCATCTCGTTCCTCTACATCGGGACGTTCGGGTCGTTCATCGGGTACGCCGGGGCGTTCCCCCTGCTGCTCAAGGGCCAGTTCCCCGAGGTGACGCTCGCGATCGCGTTCCTCGGCGCGCTCGTCGGCTCGGTGACGCGCCCGCTCGGCGGAGTCATCGCGGACCGGGTGGGCGGCACGCGCGTCACCATCGCCTCGTACGGCGTGATGGCGCTCGGGGCGTTCGGCGCGATCCAGGCGCTCGGGTCGCACAGCTTCGGCCTGTTCTTCGCGTCGTTCCTCGTCCTGTTCGTCGCGACGGGCATCGGCAACGGCTCGACCTACCGCATGATCCCGGCCGTCTTCCAGGCGAGCGCCGTCCCGGGCGGCGCGCTCGACGGTCCGACGGCGGTCGACGCGGCGGCGCTCGACGAGGCCCGGGCCCGCGCCCGCAAGGCCGCGGCCGGGTGCATCGGCATCGCGGGGGCGATCGGGGCGTTCGGCGGGTTCCTCATCCCGCGCGGGTTCGCCGCCTCGACGAGCCTCGCCGGCTCGCTCGTCCCGGCGCTGTGGGCGTTCATCGGGATGTACGCGGTCATGGCGGTCGTCGCGTGGGCCGTGTACCTGCGCAAGGGGTCGGCGCTCGCGTCGGCCGGGATCTGAGCGGAGGCCACGAGTGCCGTCCGCTCCGACGACCGCCGCGCCGGGGATCTCTGAGGCCCACGGTGCCGCGCCGGCCGCAGCCGCGCGAGCCGCCGACACGCACTGCCCGTACTGCGCGCTCCAGTGCGGCATGCGGTTGTCCCCGTCGGACGACCGGGGGCCGTCGGTATCGCTCCCGGTGACGGTCGCTCCCCGCGACTTCCCGACCAACCGGGGCGGGCTGTGCCAGAAGGGCTGGACGAGCGCGACGGTCCTCCGCGCGACCGACCGGATCACGACCCCGCTGCTGCGCGGGGCCGATGGCGAGCTCCGCCCGGCGTCGTGGGACGAGGCGCTGGACGTCGTGACCGCAGGGATCGAGCGCGTCCAGGCGGAGCACGGCCGGGACGCGGTCGCGGTCTTCGGCGGCGGCGGCCTGACGAACGAGAAGGCGTACGCGCTCGGCAAGTTCGCGCGCACCGTGCTGCGCACCGCGAACATCGACTACAACGGGCGGTTCTGCATGGCGTCGGCGGCGGCGGGCGCGAACCGCGCGTTCGGTGCCGACCGCGGGCTGCCGTTCCCGCTCGCCGACCTCGGCGGCGCGGACGCAATGCTTCTGCTCGGCTCCAACCTCGCCGAGACCATGCCGCCGTCGGTCCAGCACCTCGCGGGGGTGCGCTCGCGCGGCGGGCTCGTCGTCGTGGACCCGCGTCGCAGCGCGACGGCGGCGCTCACGGGCGAGCCGGGGGACGTCGTCGGGCAACGTGCCGGCGTGCCCGACGACGGACGCTCGCCCGGTCGCCTGGTCCCGCCTCCGGGTGCGGGGCCGGTGGGCGACCAGGGCGTGCACCTGCAGCCCGTGCCCGGCACCGACCTCGTCGTGCTGCTCGCGCTGCTGCACGTCGTGGTCACGGAGGGGCTCGCGGACGCGGAGTACCTCGCGGCGCGCACGTCGGGGTTCGACGACGTCCGGCGTTCCGTCATGGCCTGGTGGCCCGAGCGGGCGGAGACGGTGTGCGGGGTCCCGGCGGAGCGGCTGCGGCACGTCGCGCGGCTCCTCGCGGCGGCGTCGCCCGTCCACGGCGGCGCGGGCGCGTACGTGCTCACCGGGCGCGGCGTCGAGCAGTCGTCGCAGGGCACCGCGACGGTGACGGCGGCGATCAACCTCGCGCTCTCGCTGGGGCTGCCGGGCCGCGTCGACTCCGGGTACGGCGCGATCACCGGCCAGGGGAACGGCCAGGGCGGGCGAGAGCACGGGCAGAAGGCGGACCAGCTCCCGGGCTACCGCAAGATCGACGACCCGGCGGCCCGCGCGCACGTCGCCGCGGTGTGGGGCGTGGACCCGGCGACGCTCCCCGGCCCGGGGATGCCCGCCGTCGAGCTGCTGCGCTCGCTGGGCCGGCCCGCCGGACCGGACGGGACCGGAGCAGGTCCGCGGGCGCTGCTCGTGCACGGGTCGAACGTCGTGGTCAGCGCGCCGGACGCGGACCGGGTGACCGCGAACCTGCGCGCCCTCGACCTGCTCGTGGTGTGCGACCCCGTGCCGTCGGAGACCGCGCTGCTGGCGGACGTCGTGCTGCCCGTGACGCAGTGGGCCGAGGAGGAGGGCACCATGACGTCGCTCGAGGGGCGTGTCATCCGGCGCCGTCGTGCCGTCGACGCGCCCGGCGAGGCGCGCTCGGAGCTGTGGATCCTCGCGGAGCTCGCGCGTCGCCTGGGCTCGTCGGTCTCCTTCCCGACGGATCCCGCCGTCGTCTTCGACGAGCTCGCGCGCGCGTCCGCGGGCGGCGTGGCCGACTACTCGGGGTTGAGCCACGCGCGTCTCGACGCGGACGAGGACGACGACGGTCCGGGGCTCTTCTGGCCCGTCCCGTCGGGCGCGCCCGACGCGGGGCAGGCCGCCGTGCCGCACCCGGGGACGCCGCGGCTGTTCCTCGACCGGTTCGCGACCCCGGACGGGCGGGCGCGGATGGTCGCGGTCGACCACGTCGGGCCGAGCGACGACGTGCGCGCCGACGCCCCGCTCTACCTCGTCACGGGTCGCGTGCTGCAGCACTACCAGTCGGGCGCGCAGACGCGCCGCGTGCCCGAGCTCGACCGGCTCGTCCCGGAGCCGTTCGTCGAGCTGCACCCGGTCCTGGGCGTGCGGCTCGGGGTCGGCGACGGCGACCGCGCCCGCCTCACGACGCGCCGCGGCGCGATCGAGGCCGTCGCGCGGTGGACCGACCGGATCCGGCCCGACACGGTCTTCATGCCCTTCCACTGGAGCGGGGAGGGCAGCGTCAACCGCGTCACGACGGACGCGACCGACCCGGTCTCGGGCATGCCGGAGTTCAAGGTGTGCGCCGTGGACGTGCGGCGTGCGCCCGAGGCGCAGGGGGTGGGCGCATGACGCGCGTCGTCGTGGTCGGCAACGGCATGGTCGGGTCCCGGTTCGCGAGCGACCTCGCGGCACGCTGCGGCGGCTCCGCGGGGGCGGCGGCCGTCGAGGTCACCGTGCTGGGGGCCGAGGAGTACGCGCCGTACAACCGCGTGCTGCTGAGCGAGGTCGTGGCGGGCAAGGTCGACGTCGCGGCGATCGGGCTGCCGGGAGCGGACGACGCCCGCGTCACGGTGCACCGCGGCACCGAGGCCATCGCGATCGACCGGTCCGCGCGCCGCGTCGTCACGGGCGAGGGCGCGCACCCGTACGACGTCGTCGTCCTCGCGACCGGGGCGGCCGCGCGGGTCCCCGACCTGCCGGGCCTGACGGACCTCCCGGGCGGCCTGCCCCGCGGCGCGCACGCGCTGCGCACGCTCGACGACGCGCGCGAGATCGTCGCGGCGTCCGTCAACGCGCGGCACGCCGTGGTCGTCGGGGCGGGCGTGCTCGGGCTCGAGGTCGCGTGCGGGCTCGCGCGCCGCGGCGTCGCCGTCAGCCTGGTGCACGGGGGCGCGAGCGTCATGGACCGCCAGCTCGACGGCGCCGCGGGCGGCGTCGTCGCGCGCGGCCTCGCGGGCCTCGGCGTGCGGACCTGGACGCGTGCGCGCACCGAGCGGGTCCTCGTGACCGACGGCTCCGTCCGGGGCGTGACGCTCCGCGTGCCCGACGGCGGTGCTCCCGACGGCCCGTCGGGCCGCCCGGGTGGCGCCGGGGGAGCGGGGGACGACGCGACGCGGCTCGTCGACGTCGAGGCCGACCTGCTCGTGCTCGCGTGCGGCACCGTGCCCGAGGCCGGGCTCGCGCGCGCAGCGGGCCTCGCGGTCGACCGGGGCGTCGTCGTCGGGCCGGACCTGGCGAGCCCCGACGACCCGCGGGTGTTCGCGATCGGCGACTGCGCGCAGCCGCCCGAGGGCGGCACCGGGCTGATCGCGCAGGGCTGGGACCAGTCGCGTCGGCTCGCGGAACACCTCGCGGAGCGGTGCGCGAGCACGACCGACCGGGGCGGCGCGGTGAACCCGGGCGCCGCGCAGGGGGCGGCGCCGGGCCGTCCACGGCTCCGCCTGGGGGGCGACGCCGACCGGCCGAGCATGGCGCTGCGGCTCGCCATGAACGTCGTCGCGCACCCGGTCGGGGAGGCACCCGCGCCGTCGGCGCAGGGCCGTCCCGGGGTCGCCGCCCGCCGTGCGGGACCGGGGTCCGCGGGTCGTCCGCGCCCTGCTGCGTCCGGGGACCCCGGTGCGGACGAGCGCCCGCGGGCCGGGACCGACGTCGTGCGCGTGAAGGCGGCGGGGCTGGAGATCGTGACGATGGGCGTGTGCGGCGCGCGGCGGGCGCCCGACCCCGCGCACCGCTCCGTGACGCTCAGCGACCCCGTGTCGGGACGGCACGTCGAGGTCGTCGTCGCGGACGGGCTGCTCGTCGGCGCGACGTGCGTCGGCGCGCCCGAGGTGGGCGCCGACCTCACGGCGACGTACACGCGCCGGGTCCCGGTCCCCGCGGACCCGGCCCACCTGCTGCTGCGCCCGGTCGCGCAGGCCCCCGCGCCGGCGTCGTCCCCGACCCACATGCCCGACCGCACGACCGTCTGCACGTGCAACGGCGTGACCAAGGGCGACGTCGTCGGCTGCTGGCACGACGGCGCCCGGAGCGTCGACGACGTCGCGCGGGCCACGCGCGCGACGACGGGCTGCGGCGGCTGCAAGGACGTCGTGTGCGGGCTCGTCGACTGGCTCGCGCACGCCGACCCGGACCAGCCGCAGGGCGAGGCAACTCCGGCGCGTGCCGGCCTCGGCGCGTGAGATCGGCAACCCCTGCCGAGATCGGCAGTCACGACCGCCGATCTCGGCACGACCTGCCGATCTCGCCCCGCGCCGCCGACCTCACACGGGGGTGCGCGTCCGGGTGAGAACACCGTTACGGACGGGCAACGGACGGGGCACGGTCGCGAAACCGTCCGTCCGTAGCGTCGTCAGCACCTTCCCGGGGGCTCTCCTCGTACCCCTGCGGACGGTGACCGACCCGCCCCGACGCCCCCAGGAGCCCGCCGTGACCGGACCTCAGACCGATCCCGCCCCCGCGCACAGCGCTCCCGCTGCCCCACGGCACCTCGTCGTCGTCGGCGGCGGCATGGTCGCCCAGCGGCTCGTCGAGGCGCTGCGTGCGCGCGACTCCGACGGAGCGTGGCGCGTCTCGCTCTTCGCCGAGGAGCCGCGCAAGCCGTACGACCGCGTCGCCCTGACGAGCTACTTCTCGGCCCGCGACGCCGACGAGCTCACGCTCGGCGACCCGGCGCTGTGGGACGACCCGCTCGTCACGCTGCACCGCGACTGCGCGGTGACGTCGATCGACCGCGAGGCGCAGACCGTCACCGACCGCCTCGGGCGGGTGCACGCGTACGACGAGCTGGTCCTCGCGACGGGGTCGAGCGCCGCGATGCCGCCCATCCCGGGCAACGACCTCCCGGGCGTGTTCGTCTACCGCACGATCGACGACGTCGCGGCGCTGCGGGGCTGGGTCGAGGAGAAGCGCCGCAACGCCACGACGGAGGGCGGCTGGGAGCGCCCCGTCCGTGGCGCGGTGATCGGCGGCGGGCTCCTGGGCCTGGAGGCCGCCGGGGCGCTCAAGGCGCTCGGCGCACAGGCCACGGTCATCCAGTTCGGCACGCACCTGATGGACGCGCAGATCGACCTGGGCGGCGGCGAGGCGCTCAAGCGCCTCATCAACGGCATGGGCATCGCGGTCCGCTGCAGCACCGGGACGCAGGAGATGAAGGTCTCGCGCAAGACCGGCCACGTGGGCCGGCTCGACTTCGCCGACGGCGGCCGGCTCGACGTGGACGTCGTCGTCGTCGCGACGGGCGTCCGGCCCCGCGACGAGCTCGTGCGCGCGGCGGGGCTCGCGATCGGGGAGCGCGGGGGCGCCGTCGTCGACCTCGCGTGCCGCACCGAGGACGAGCACGTGTGGGCCGTGGGCGAGGTCGCGTGCATCGAGGGTCGGTGCATCGGCCTGGTCGCGCCGGGCTACGCGATGGCGGAGGTCGTCGCGGACCGCCTGCTCGGCGGCGAGGCGACGTTCCCCGGCGCGGACACGGCGACCAAGCTCAAGCTCCAGGGGGTCGACGTCGCGAGCTTCGGCGACGCGTTCGGCCGCACCGAGGGTGCGATGGAGCTCGTCTGGGCCGACCCGGTCGCGGGCGTCTACAAGAAGCTCGTGCTGTCCGACGACGCGCGCACGCTCCTGGGCGGCGTGTTCGTCGGGGACGCGGCGCCGTACGCGTCGCTGCGGCCGATGCTGGGCACCGAGCTGCCGGGCGACCCGGGGCTGTTCCTGCTCCCCGAGGGGTCCGGGGGCGGGGCACCGAGCCTCGAGCTGCCCGACGACGCCACGGTCTGCTCGTGCAACAACGTCAGCGCGGGCACGATCCGCGGGGCGGTGACCGAGCACGGGTGCACCGACCTCGCGGGCGTCAAGGCGTGCACGCGGGCGGGCACGAGCTGCGGGTCGTGCCTGCCGCTCGTCAAGAAGATCACGACGACCGAGCTCGCCCGGGCGGGCGTCGAGGTCTCGAACGCGCTCTGCGAGCACTTCGACCTGTCGCGCGCGCAGCTCTTCGACGCCGTCCGTGTCGCCGACCTGCACACGTTCAGCGAGATCGTCGGGCGGTTCGGCCGTGTGCCGGAACCTGTGACGGACACCCACGGCGCCGTGCTGGTGCGCGACGCCGGGCGCGGCTGCGACATCTGCAAGCCCACGATCGCGTCGATCCTCGCGTCGCTCGGCAACGGCCACATCCTCGACGGCGAGCAGGCGACGCTGCAGGACACCAACGACCACGTCATGGCGAACATGCAGAAGGACGGCACGTACTCCGTCGTCCCGCGCATCCCCGGCGGCGAGATCACGCCCGACGGCCTGCTCGTCATCGGGCAGGTCGCCAAGGACTTCGGGCTCTACACGAAGATCACCGGCGGCCAGCGCATCGACATGTTCGGCGCGCGCATCGAGCAGCTCCCGCACATCTGGCGCCGGCTCGTGGAGCACGGGTTCGAGTCCGGGCACGCGTACGGCAAGTCGCTGCGCACGGTGAAGTCGTGCGTCGGGTCCACGTGGTGCCGGTTCGGCGTGCAGGACTCGGTCGGCATGGCCGTCGAGCTCGAGCTGCGGTACCGCGGCCTGCGCTCGCCGCACAAGATCAAGCTCGGCGTCTCCGGGTGCGCGCGCGAGTGCGCCGAGGCGCGCGGCAAGGACGTCGGCGTCATCGCGACGGACAAGGGCTGGAACGTGTACGTCGGCGGCAACGGCGGGTTCACGCCGCGGCACGCGCAGCTCCTCGCCGAGGACCTGGACGACGAGGCGCTCGTCCGCACCATCGACCGCTTCCTCATGTACTACGTCCGCACCGCCGACCGCCTGCAGCGCACAGCCGCGTGGGTCGAGGACTACGAGGGCGGCCTCGACGCGATCCGCGCGGTCGTCGTCGAGGACTCGCTCGGCCTCGGCGCCGACCTCGACGCCGCGATGGCCCGCCACGTCGGCGACTACGAGGACGAGTGGCGCGCGGTCCTGGAGGACCCGGAGAAGCTGCGCCGCTTCGGCTCGTTCGTCAACGCGCCCACCGAGCCGGACCCCGACCTCGCGTACGTCACCGAGCGCGGCCAGATCCGGCCCGCGACGACGGACGAGCGCGCCGCCCTGGAGGAGGCCCGCGCCGCGGGTCTCGCCACCGTCCCCGCCGGCCCCGTGGTGATCGCCGGCACGACCCTGGAGGTCCGTCGATGAGCGTCGTGTCAGCAGAGCAGGCCGGCCCGGTGGTGGCGGAGACCACGGAGTGGGAGCGCGTGTGCCTCCTGCGCGACCTCCTCGTCGAGCGCGGCGCCGCCGCGCTCGTCGGCGGGGTGCAGGTCGCGCTCTTCCGCCTCCCGGACGACACGGTCCGCGTCGTGCAGCAGCGCGACCCGTACTCGGGTGCGAACGTCATGTCGCGCGGGATCGTCGGGACGCGCGGCGGCGTGCCCACGGTCGCCGCGCCCATGTACAAGCAGGTCTTCGACCTCGCGACCGGCCGGTGCCTCGAGGCCGCCGGGTACGTGCCCGTCCAGGGTCTCGCCCCGGACCTGGCGACGTGGCCCGTCGAGGTGCGCGACGGCGTCGTGCACGTGGGGGCGCGCCCCGCGGCCGGCGTCGAGGCCGCGGACGGTGCGGCGTGACCACGCTCCTGGGCCTCGAACTCGCCGGCCGCACGGTTCTCGTCGCGGGCGGCGGCCCCGTCGCGGCCCGCCGCGCCCGGGCGATGGCCGACGACGGCGCGCACGTCCGCGTCGTCGCGCCGGAGGTCTGCGAGGACCTGCGCGACCTCGTCGCGGTCTCGCTGGGTGCGGGGTATCAGTCGTCGATCCGTCCTCGGGATGACGAAGACCCCGCACTCAGCGGAGGGGGTGTCATCTGGGTGCCGCGCGAGGTGCGCGAGTCCGACGTCGAGGACGCGTGGCTCGTGCTCGCCGCGACGGACGACTCGGGGACCAACCGCGACGTCGCGGCGTGGGCCGCGTCCCGGCGCACCTGGTGCGTCAACGCCGGGGCCGCGCACGAGGGCACCGCGCGCACGCCCGCGACGACCCGCAGCGGTGACGTGCTCGTCGGGGTCGTCACGGACATCCCCCCGGCGCACCTGTCAGCGGACGGTCGCGCTCGGGCGCGACGAGCCGCTGACAACCTGGCGGAGCGGCGGGACGACGGCAGTGCGGACCCGCGGCGGGCCCGCGCCGTCCGCGACGCGATCGCCGAGCACCTGCGCTCCGGTGGCGCCGACCAGCGTCGCCACCGGCCCGTCACCGGCGGGCTCGGGAGCGTGACGCTCGTCGGTGGCGGACCGGGCGCCGTCGACCTGCTCACCGTCCGGGGGCGTCGGGCGCTCGCGGAGGCGGACGTCGTCGTCGCCGACCGGCTCGGACCGGTCGACGTGCTCGACGAGCTCGCGCCGGGCGTGGAGGTCATCGACGTCGGCAAGACGCCCGGGAACCATCCGGTCCCGCAGCACGAGATCAACGCGATCCTCGTGGAGCAGGCACAGCGCGGGCGGCGGGTCGTGCGGCTCAAGGGCGGCGACCCGTTCGTCTACGGGCGCGGCGGCGAGGAGGTGATCGCGTGCCGCGCGGCGGGCGTGCCGGTCGACGTCGTGCCGGGCGTGTCGAGCGCGCTGAGCGTCCCGGCGCTCGCGGGCATCCCGCTCACGCACCGGGGGACGGTCGCCGCGTTCCACGTGGTCAGCGGGCACGACGGCCTCGACGACGCCGCGCTCGCCGGGGTGCGCGACCGCACGGCTACGCTGGTGGTCCTCATGGGTGTCTCGCAGCTCGCACGCATCACGGCCCAGGCGCTCGGCGCCGGGGCCGACCCTGCGCTGCCCGTCGCGATCGTGGAGAGCGGCTCGACGCCGCGCCAGCGCGTCACGCGGGCCCCGCTCGGCGAGGTCGTGGAGCGCGCCGCCCAGGTCGGGGTCCGGGCCCCGGCGATCATCGTGGTGGGGGACGTCGCCGCCGAGGGACGGCTCGACCCGGCGACGGTCGCGTGACCGGCAGCACTGAGATCGACCCGCCCGTCGCGACGTCGACCCACGGAGGGTCGATCTCGGACGCTCGGGTCGATCTCGCGTCCGACTCCGGCGTCGACCGCCCCGCCCTCGGCCAGGTCATGGCCGGCTGCACCGTGCTCGTCACGGCCGACCGCCGCAAGAGCGAGCTCGCCGCAGCGCTGAGCCGCCGGGGCGCCGAGGTCCGCCACGCGCCCGCGCTGAGCATGATCCCGCACGCCGACGACGAGCAGCTCCTCGCCGGGACGCGCGACCTCGTCGAGCGCCCGCCGGACGTCGTCGTCGTCACGACCGGCATCGGCTTCCGCTCGTGGGTCGAGGCCGCCGACGCGCACGGCCTCGCCGACCGCCTGCTCGAGGTGCTCGCCCACGCGCGGATCGTCGCGCGCGGGCCCAAGGCGCGCGGTGCGATCCAGGCCGCCGGGCTCACGGCCGACTGGGTCGCCGAGTCCGAGACGTCGGCCGAGATCGCCGACGTGCTGCTCGGCGAGGGCGTCGCCGGGCTGCGCATCGCCGTCCAGCATCACGGCGCCGGGGCGGACGGCCTCGACGTCGTCTTCGCCGAGGCCGGTGCCGAGGTCGCGAGCCTCGTCGTCTACCGCTGGGGGCCGCCGCCCGACCCCGAGGCGCTGCGCGCGTCCGTCGAGGCCGCGGCCGTCGGGGAGATCGACGCCGTCGTCTTCACGTCCGCGCCCGGCGCCGAGGCGTGGCTGAGCGCGGCGGAGGAGCACGGCGTCGGGCGGCTCGTCGTGTCGCGGTTCCAGGATGGGTCCATGGTCGCGGCGGCCGTCGGGCCGATCACCGCGAAGCCGCTCGAGCACCGCGGGGTCACGCCGCTCCAGCCCGAGCGCGGGCGGTTGGGTGCGCTCGTGCGCACGCTCGTCGCGCACTACGAGCAGGCCGAGACCGTCGCGCTCGCGTCCGTCGCGGGCGTGCTGCAGATCCGCTCGCGCGTCGCCGTGCTCGACGGCGAGGTGCTGCCCCTCTCGCCCAGCAGCCTCGAGGTGCTGCGCCTCCTCGCCGCGCGCCGCGGCGAGGTCGTCACGCGCGACGACGTGCTCGACGTGCTGCCCGGCGACTCGCGCGACCCCCACGCCGCCGAGGTCGCCGTCGCCCGCCTGCGCGAGGCGACCGGCCGGCGCGACCTCGTCAAGACCGTCGTCAAGCGCGGATACCGATTGGAGCTCGCATGAGCGCGGAGATCCTGGCGTTCCCCTCGGGAGCGTCGCCCGACCCCTCGGGGGCGTCGTCCGACCCCGGGCCGGAGGCCGCCGACGCCGGGCTGCCCGGCGCCGCGCCCGTGCTGGTCGGGTGCTCGCACGGCACGAGCGACCTCACCGGCCGCGACGTGATCCGTGCGCTCCTCGACGACGTGCGCGCCGCGCGCCCCGACCTCGACGTCCGCGAGGCGTTCGTCGACGTGCAGCAGCCCGAGGTCGCGGACGTCGTGACGTCGGTCGTCGCCCCGTCCGCGGCGACGGACGACCCGGCCGGCTCCGTGGCGGACGGCGCGCGGCCGGGCGACGCGGTCGTCGTGCCGCTCCTGCTCTCCGGCGGGTTCCACGTGAGCGTCGACGTCGCGGCGGCGGTCGAGGACCGCGGCCCCGGCACCGGTCGTGCCGCGGCGGGCTCGCCGCTCGGCCCCGACCCGCGCCTCGCCGACCTCCTCGCCGAGCGGCTGGCCGAGGCCGGCGTGCGCCCGGACGACGCCGTCGTGGTCGCCGCCGCGGGGTCCAGCCGGCCCGGCGCCGCGCGCGACGTCGAGGAGCTCGCCGCGCGGCTCCGCGAGCGCGTCCCCCAGCCCGTGACGGTGGGCTACGGCGCCATGGCCACGCCGTCCGTGCCCGACGCCGTCGCCGCCGCCCGTGCCGACCTCGCCCCGGGCGGGCGCGTCGTCGTCGCCGCGTACCTGCTCGCGCCTGGCTTCTTCTACGACCGCGTCCTCGAGGCGGGCGGCGACGTCGTCACCGCCCCGCTCGCCCCCGACCCCCGGCTCACCGCGATCGTCCTCGACCGCTACACCGCCGCCGCGGCCACCCTCGCCCCGCCGAGATAGCACCCGGGCCCCGCCCACGAAGACCAGGGCTCTACCTCGCGGAACCAGGGCTCTACTTGGACGGACCAGGGCTCTACCTCGCCGGACCGCTGTTCTCCCTCGACCGACCAGGGTCCTGCTTCGTGCCACCAGTTCTCGTTCGCGCGACCGGGGGTGCTCCCTCGATGGACCGGGGTTCTACCTCGCGAGGGTCGGGCGGGTGCGGGGGGCGAGGAGGGCGACGCCCGCCGCGAGCAGCACGGTGACGCCGAAGCAGACGACGTACGACGCGAGGCCGAGCGTCGGGTGCAGGGCCCACAGGAGCGAGCCGGTGACGGCAAGCGCGGTGGCGGCTGCGACGGCGTCGGAGACCTGGAGCGAGGAGGAGTTGGCGCCCTGCTCCGCCACGGGCGAGAGCTCGAGCGTCAGCACCGACAGCGTCGGGTGGGTCATGCCCATGCCGAGGCCGGCGAGGGTCCACGCGACCATGCCGACGACGGGCGGCACGGCGGTCCACGCGAGCAGCGCCGCACCGCCGATGCCGAGCGCGACGAGCGTCCCTCCGAGGCGCACGTAGCCGGCGTGCTGGAGTCCCCAGGTCGCGCGACCGCGCAGCCAGGACCCCGTCGACCAGCCGACGGCGCCGAACGTGAGCACCGCGCCGGCGAGCGACGGGGCGAGCCCGCGCTCGTGGGAGAGCAGGAGCGGGAGCAGCACCTCGGCGCCGGTGAACGCGGCGGCGACGAGCCCGCGGATCGCGATGACGCTCGGCAGGCCGCGTGCGGCACGGGTCGTGCCCGGCGGCAGGAGGCGGGGGACGGCGAGCGCGACGGCGGCCAGCGCGGCGACGAGCAGGACGGCGAGCCCGAGGCCGCGGAGCTGGCCCGCGTAGTTGAGCGCCCCGATCCCGACGGCGGCCACGACCGCCCAGGCGAGCGACGCCTGGCGCGCGGTCCGGTCGAGCGGCGACTCGGCGTCGTCGGGCACGGGGGAGGCGGCGTCCTCGGGGGCCGAGCCGCGGGCGGCGCGCATCCCCGGGCGCATGAGGATCAGCGCCGGGACGGCGAGCACCGGGACCGCGAGGAAGACCCACCGCCAGCCGACGTGCTCGACGACGAGCCCCGCGATGGCCGGGCCCACGATCGACGGGATCACCCACGCGGCGGCGAACGCGGCGAAGACCTTCGGGCGCCGGTCGACCGGGAACACCCGCGCGACGAGCACGTAGAGCGCGACGATGTACAGGCCCGTCCCGACGCCCTGGAGCACGCGGCCCGCGACGAGGACGAGCATGTCCTGCGCGAGGCCCGCCACCAGCAGGCCGGCGAGGAAGAGCCCGATGCCCGTCCACAGGGGCGTCGTCGGGCCGGCGCGGTCGCTCCAGCGGCCGGACGCGACCATCCCGACGACGCTCGACGCGAGCGACGCGGCGAACGCGAGCGTGTAGAGGGTGAGGCCGTCGAGCTCGACGGCGACGGTCGGCATGGCGGTGGCGACGGCGAGCGCCTCGAACGCGCCGAGGAACACGAACGCGACCATGCCGAACAGCACGGTGCGCTGCGTCCCGGGGGAGAGCGCGGGGGTGGCGGGGGCGTCGGGGGTGCCGTGCGCCGGCGCGTCGGCGTCGGTACGGGGGTCCGCCGTCATACGAGAACGACCTTTCCGGTGGTGGCGCGCTCTTCGAGCTCGCGGTGGGCGCGCGCCGCCTCCGCGAGGGGTACCTGGTGCGTGACGACGTGCCACGTCCCGTCCGCCGCGAGCGCGAGCGCGCGCTCCTGCAGGTCGAACAGGTCTCCCCAGGGTCGGGCCTGGGGTCCCACGGCCCACCGTACGTCCCGCGCGACCGCTCCCGCGCCGGAATTCGGGACGTTCCCGGCGCGGTGGTCGACGTCACCGGCGCGGTTCGGTGCGCCGGAGGACCACCCGAAGAGCACGAGACGCCCGTCGGGGGCGAGGAGCGTCGCCACTTCCGTGCCCGCGTCCCCGCCCACGCCGTCGAGCAGGACGCTCGCACCGTCGGGGGAGCGCTGCCCGACGGCGGCCCGCGCCTCGTCGAGCCAGCCCTCGGCCCGGTAGTCGATCACGACGAGCCGCTCGGCGTGCGACTCCCGACCGAGCCCGCGGACGAGGGCGACCTTCTCCGGGCCGCCGGCGAGCGCGACGACCCGCGCGCCGGCCGCGAGCGCGCTCTGCACGAGGAGCGTGCCGAGCCCGCCGGCGGCGGCCGGGACGAGCACCGTGTCGGCTGCGGTGAGCTCGGCGATCTCGAGGATGCCGACGGCGGTGCGGCCGGTCCCGATCATCGCGATCGCGTCGGGCGCCGTGACGTGGTCGGGGATGCGGTGCAGCAGCTCGACGGGGACGACGGCGAGGCGCGCGTACCCGCCGCCGTCGGGCGTGGCGCCGAGGTGGGCCGCGACCCGCCGTCCGCGCCAGGCGGCGTCGACCCCCGGCCCGACGGCGTCCACGACCCCGGCGACCTCGCGTCCCGGGATCGTGGGCAGGGCGGGCAGCGGCAGGGGGCCGCCCGCCGCCTCGCCCCGGCGCAGGGTCGTGTCGAGCAGGTGGACGCCGTGCGCCCGGACGGCGACGAGGACCTCGCCGGGTCCGGGGACGGGGTCGGGGACCTGGTCGAGGACGAGGTTCTCGGGCGGTCCGAACGCGTGCAGGCGGATGGCGTCCACGGGTGTGCTCCCTCAGTGGCGACGGGCCGCGCCGGAGCGGCGGCACGCGACCCGGTCCGGGCGCGCCCTGCTAGTCTCGAACCTCAACAAATGTTGAGGTCAAGCAGTCCGCCGCGAGCCGCGCGGCGGCCGTCCGGCGAGGAGCCCGCGTGCCCGACGACGTCCCGTCCCCGAGCGACGAGCTCACCGTCGGCCAGCTCGCCGCGCGCAGCGGCGTCGCGGTGTCCGCGCTGCACTTCTACGAGCGCGAGGGGCTCATCACGAGCCGCCGGACCTCCGGGAACCAGCGGCGCTTCGCGCGCGAGACGCTGCGCCGGGTCGCGTTCGTGCGCGCGTCCCAGCGCGTCGGCATCCCGCTCGCACGCATCCGCGCCGCGCTCGCGACGCTGCCCGGCGACCGCACGCCGACGGCCAAGGACTGGCACCGCCTCTCGGCGGGGTGGCACGCCGACCTCGACGCGCGCATCGAGCAGCTCACGCGCCTGCGCGACCACCTCACGGACTGCATCGGCTGCGGGTGCCTGTCGCTGCGCAAGTGCATCCTCGTCAACCCGCACGACGCGCTCGCCGACGAGGGCCCCGGCCCGCGGACGCTGCTCGTGGACGGGATCGAGGACTGACCTCGGACCCGCGCCGGCGTCGACCTCAGGAGAGCCCGGCGTCCAGGGCGGTCATGAGGGTGCCGTTCGCGGTGTCGCCGGACATGTCCCAGACCATCGCCCCGAGCAGGCCCTTCTCTCGCATCCAGCCCGTCTTGATGCCGATCGACCACGGGTCGTCGAACGTCCACCACTGACCGCCGTCCCCGGTGAAGCAGGAGGTCGACGTGGACTGGACGTCGTGGACGGGGGTGCAGCCGGGCACGGACGCCAGCAGGTTGGCGTAACCGCGGGTGCCGGCCTCCTCCGCGAACTGGCCGGGTGCCGCGCCGGTCGCCGCCTGCCACTCGCCGCCGGCCCCACCGGCGGTCACGCCCTGCCAGCCGCGCCCGTAGAACGGCACGCCCAACGTGAGCTGGCGCGGGTTCACCCCCGCGTCCAGGTACGTCTGGATCGCGAGCTCGGCGCTGAACTCGAACGGGTACGGGTCCTCCGCGTCGCGGGTGAGGTTCGCCTGGTGCCCGGTCCGGTTCGGCTCCCACGAGTTGTCCGAGCCCGCGCCGTGGAAGTCGTAGCCCTGCACGTTGGCGAAGTCCAGGGACTCGAAGACGCCGCCCGGGCCGATGTCCCAGCCCGCCTCGATCTTCGCGGGGTCGGCCGGGGTGAACGCGGTGAGCAGGTAGCGCTCGCCGGTGGTCTTCGTCAGCTCGTCCATCTGCTTGCGGAACTCGGCCATGAGGAGCGTGTTGTTCGCCTTGTCCTCGGGGCGCACGACGTTGCCCGCGTGCCCCTCGGCGCCCGGCCACTCCCAGTCCATGTCGATGCCGTCGAAGATCCCGGCGGCGACGCCCGGACCACCCGCCCCGTTGTACGACGGCAGGTCGCCCTTGAGATAGATGTCGATGCAGCTCTTGACGAACTTCTCGCGCGAGGCCTGCGTCCGCGCCACGTCGGAGAAGTACGTGGAGTACGTCCAGCCCCCGAGCGAGATGAGCACCTTGAGGTCGGGGTGCTTCGCCTTGAGCTTCTTGAGCTGGTTGAAGTTGCCGCGCAGGGGCTCCCAGCCGGTGTCGGCGACGCCGTCGACGGACTGCGCGGCGCTCATCGGGCGCGCGTAGTCGGCGTCGGCGTCCCCGGCGCCCGTGCCCTGGGCGGGGTCCTGCGGGTCGGGCGTGGTGCCCTTCGTGACGCCCTGCTGGCACGTCAGGTTCACCGGGTCGATGTTGGCGAACGCGTAGTTGACGTGCGTGAGCCGGTCCGCGGCACCGCTCGTGTCGAGGTTCTTCACGAAGTACTGCCGGCCGTAGATGCCCCACTGCACGAAGTACCCCACCTTGGCGTGCTCGCCGGCACCGACGACGTCGTCGGTGGTCACCGTGACGGCGTCGCTCGCGGCCGACACGTTGTCGTAGCCGTCGCGCGCCCGCACGGTGAACGCGTAGGCGGTGAGCGGCGACAGGCCCGGCACCGTCGCCGTGGTCCCGGTGACGGTGGAACGTCGCGTGCCGTCGACGTAGACGTCGTAGCCCGCGATGCCGTTCGCGTCGCTGGAGGGGTCCCACGCGAGCGAGACGGTGGTGCTCGACCGCGCCGTCGCGCGGAGGCCGCCGGGCGTCGTCGGCGGGGTGGTGTCGTCCGCCGGGTCGAGCGTCGTCACGGTCACCGGGGCGCTCGGGGCCGACGCGTTGCCGCGGGTGTCCGTGGCGCGCACCGTGACCGTGTACGGCGTGCTCGGGCTGAGCCCGGTGAGGACGACGTCGGTCGAGGTCACGGACGTCTCGACCGTGCCGTCCACGAGGACCTCGTAGCCCGCGACCGGGAAGTCGGCGGCCGTCGCCGCGGTCCAGGAGAGCGAGGCCGTGGTCGTGGTGCGGCCGGTCGCGGTCAGGCCGGTCGGCGCCGACGGCGGCTGGTCCGCGGACCCGTCGCACTTGAACCCGTTGATCCGGCAGTTCAGCGGTGCCGCGCCCGAGCCGTAGGCGATGAACCAGGGGCTCCACGTCGTGGTGCTCCCCCCGGCGGGGATGCTGCCGTTGTAGTGGGCGTTGACCACCTTCACGTGGTTGCCGGTCTGCGTCGCCGTGCCGTGGTAGAAGCCGCCCATCGTGACGCCGGGCGGGAGGTCGAACTCGAGGGTCCACTGCGTCATCGCGGTGGACGTCGGGTTGTCGATGACGAACTGGTCCATCCACCACGACCCGTAGCTCGTGGCGGAGAAGCTCGCGGTCGGCCCGGCGGCTGCCTGTGCCGGTGCTCCCCAGAGCGAGACGAGAAGTGCTGCGGCGGCCGTCGCTGCCAGCGCACGCCTGAACATGGTGCCCCCCGAACGCGTAGGAAACCTCACTGATGATTCGTCAACCTAGTGACGAGATTTCCTGTCGGCAATGCGTCGGGGCTACGTAGTTCCCGCACGATTCCGGGGCCCTGATGAGGGCCCTCATCAGCGTTCTCCGGTAAGCGTGGACCCGGTGAATTCCCGCGTCCGGGCCCCGCCTCGCCGCTGCCCGCCCCGCTCCCGGCGCGGTTTCCCGGACGGCATTTCTGGGCACGTCACGAGCGGAATTCTCGGGTGCATTCCAGCCGCGACCTGCGCAGACGCCGCGTCACCAGTTCTTGGTGCCGCTCCCGCTGCCGTCGCCCGGGTCGGTGCCGGTCCCGGGCTGGTCGCCGTAGAGGTCGCGGTACTCCTGCTCGAGGCGCTCCTGCTCCTCGCGCGCCTCCGAGCCCTGCTGCTGGAGCTCCTCCTGGCGCTGCTGCTCCTCGCGCTCGGCCTGGCTCTGCTGGTCCTCGCCCTCCGACCCGTCGCCTCCCGACGCCTCCGACTGCTCGTCGCCCTCGGAGCCCTCGCCCTCCTGCGTGCCCCCGCCGCCCTCGTCCTCCGGCTGCGAGTCCTGCGCCTGCTGCTGCTTGTCCTGGAGGCGCTGCTGCGCGGCCTCGTCCTGCTCCTCCTGCTCGGGCGTCTGCTCGGACTCCCCGCAGTCGGGCCAGCCGCGGATCTGCTCGGCCGTCGCGTACTCCTGCTCGGCGTACTCGTACCAGTCCTGGACGTCCTGGCGCAGCTCCTCCGGGTCGGGCTCCTCGCTCCCGTCGCCGTACGGGTCGAGGACCTCCTCGTCGTACGGCAGGCCCGCGTCGCGGGCGGCGATCGCCTCCTCGACGAGCGCGAGCTCCGCCGCCTTGCCGTCCGCGTACGCCATGTCGCCGTCGCCCTGGATCTCGTACGCGAGCGACAGGTTCGTCTGGATCATGCAGCGTTCCTCGGGCGACTCGTGCTCCGCGAGGTCGTAGGCACGGTCGAGCGACGTGATCGCGTCGTACAGGGCCCACGAGTCCTCGGAGCGTGCGAGCGCGGTCCCGTGGTTGAAGTGCGCCTTCCACGGCTCGACGATGTTGAAGGTCCGCTGGATCCCGTAGTAGTCCGCCGCGGTCGTGGCCTCGCCCGCCTCGTAGCGGTCCTTGGCCGTCGCCGCGATCGGCGCGAGGAGCGCCAGCTTGACCCCGAGCACGACGAGCGCGAGCACGACGGGCAACGTCCCGAGAAGCCACCACGTGCGCCGGCGCAGGCGCGCGGCGCGGAGCGCGGCGACCCCCGTGGGGCGGGGCTTGCGCGTGCCGGTCGGCGGCGTCGGGGGTGGGGTCCAGGTCATCGGCGCACCTCCGCCCGGTCCGTCGCGGGCGGGCCCGACGCCGGCCGGTCGCCGTGGCTCGGCCCGTCCGGCTCCCGTGTGCGGGGGCCGCGCGGGACGTCCCCGGTCCGGGCCGGCGCAGACGGCCGGGAGGCCGTCGGTCGCACGAGCGAGCGGCTGGCCGAGCGCGACCAGAACCACGCCTCGAGACCGAGCAGCGCGACGAGCGCGAGCGCGAACGGCCAGACGACCGGGCGGTACGCCGTGACGTCGCGCCGACCGTCGGCCGCGACCTGCTGCGGGTCGACGCCCGCGACGAGCGACGCCGTCTCCGACGGCTCCTGCCGGTGCACGTAGGGGACACCGAGCTGGTCCGCGAGCGCGGTGAGCGACTCCTCGTCGAGGACGGACAGCGCCTCGACGGGCTCGCCGTCCTGGCTCGGCTGCGACCAGTCGATGATGTACTCCGCCTCCTCGGGCTCCACGTCGGGGTCGTACTCCTTCATCGGGCCGCCCTCGGCGGTGCCGTAGCCGAGCACCGCGCCGCCGTCGACGAGCGGCGCCAGGTCGGCGAACGACCGTGGCTCGCCCTCCGCCGTCTGCTCGCCGTCGGTGAGGAAGAAGACGAGGCGCACGTTCGCCGGGTGCTGCTCGGCGGACCCCTGGAGCGCGGAGCGCAGCTCGTCGAGGGGCCGGTCCGTGAGCGAGCCCTGCGAGTACCGCGTGATCTCGCGGTGGAACGTGTCCGCCCACGACGTGATCGCGCGCGCGTCGGTCGTCAGCGGGAGCTGTCGCGACGCCTGCGAGTCGAACGAGATGATCGAGTACCGGGCGCCGGGGATCGCCTCGGTGAGGCTCGTGATGTCGTGCCGCACGCCGTCGAGCCGCTCCTGGCCGCCCTCGGGCCCGTAGTCCTCGGCCGCCATGGATCCCGTGCGGTCGACGACGAAGAACATGTCGACGTTCGCGACCGACGTGTCGCGGTCCGTCGACGCGACCGACGGCGCGAGCCCGACGATCCCGAGCAGGACCACGGCCCCGGTGCGGCGCAGCCAGGCCGCGCGCGGGGCACCCGGGCGCGGGACGCCGTCGGGCCCGGGGCGCCCGGCCACGACCGCCTGCCACACCGTGAGGCCGAGCAGGGGCAGGACGAGCAGCGCGAGCGCCCACACGGGCACGAGCGGCTGCAGCGTCACTCCTCCGAGAGTCATCGCGTCACTCCTTCACCCGCCACGCGACGACGAGCAGCAGCGCGACGCCGAGGACCGCGACGAGGAACCAGCCCGCGGGCCGGTCCGTGACGATCACCTCGGGGGACGCGTCGAGCTCGACCGCCTGCTGCGCGACGACGTCGTCCACCATGCCCTGCACGGCGGCCGGGTCGTCGGCGAGGAAGTAGAGCCCGCCGCCGTCCTCGACCGTGCTGCGGTACTCGCTCTCCTCCGGGGTGCCCTCGTAGCGCTGCGACCCGCCGAAGATCCCGTGGAGCGTGATGTCGCGCGACGCGACGAGGTCGGCCGCCTGGGGGAGCGTGTAGATCGGCTCGCCGGACACGTAGTTGTCCGTCGCGAGGATGATCGAGCGCGAGCGCTCGGTGTCTTCCGCGTCGAACTGGAGCGCGCAGCTCGCGAGCCCGTCGCCGATGAGGCTCGCGCCCGCGAGGTTCGCCGTCGTCCCGGCGGTGAACTGTGCGTACTCGAGGATCTCCGCGTCGTCCGACCCGCCGGTGTAGTCGAACGTCGACGGGTCCTTGTCGAGCGCGTCGATGCCGCCCTGGAGCTCCTCCTGCACGAGCGTGTAGTCGTCCGTGAGGGGGAAGACCGTGCGCGAGGACGAGTTGAAGATCGACAGTGCGATCCGCTCGCCCTCGAAGTTGTCCACGAGCTCCTGGAACACCTTGAGCACGGCGCCGTCGTACTCGATCATCGAGCCCGACACGTCCAGGCACAGCACGATGTCGCGCGTACCCAGGCGGTCGACGACGACGTCCGTCTCGACCGGGCGCGCCGCGACGGCACCGGCCCCGACGACGGCGACGAGCAGCCCCGCCGCCGTGAGCCCCTGCAGCACGCGGTAGCGCCGCACCCACGCGGCGAACGCGGGCACGCGCGCGAGGTACTCGGAGTTCGCGACCCAGAGCACGTCGGCGTCGGAGTCACGCCTCCGGCGGTGCCGGGCGAGCCACCAGGCGACCGCGCCCGCGGCGAGGACGGCGGCGACGAGCACGGCCCACAGCCACGGCCACAGGATCGAGGCGCCCTGCGGCCCCGGCACGACGGCGGTGCTCGTCACGAGCGCGTGCGTCACCATCCGCGCACCACCGATCGGGCGCGGTCGATCGAGTCCTCGGCGTCGGTCGCGCGCGCCGCGGGGTCGTTGTCGTGGTCCGCGAACGACGGGCGGTAGTAGCGCGCGATGACCTGGGTGAGGCGCCCCGCCTCGCCGATCTGCTGGATCTCGGAGAGCGTCATGGACGACGCGTCCTGCCCGAGCCGACCGGTCGCGAAGCCGCGCATCTCGGCCGAGAGCGCGAGGTGCAGCGCGCGCTCGTCGAGCTCGCCCGCGCGGAACCGCTCCGCGACGGCGTCGAGGCGTCGCTCGTACTCGGCGCGGAGGGCCGCGTACGGGTCGTAGGGGCCGGTGGGGAGCAGGGGCGCGGCGGGCGGCACGGCCTTCTCCGCCGCGCTCGCGCGCGTCAGCCAGATCACGAGGAACACGACGGCGGCCGCCGCGAGGATCGCCACGATCCCCAGGACGGTCCACCACCCCGAGTAGCCCACGGGGTCGACGAGCTCATCGACGGGCACGCTTCTGCCTCCCCAGGAGCTCGACGAACCGCTGCACCACGTCGTCCGACCCCTCGACGAGCACGCCCTCGACCTGGAGGGTGCGCAGCCGCTCCGCGACCTCGGCCCGCCGCGCGGCGAGGGCCTGGGCGGCGGGCGCGGCGAGCGACGCCCGGCCGCGCAGGAACGCCGGCAGGCGCAGCGTCCCGTCGACGTCCGCGACCTCGCCCGTGGCGTGCGACCCGACGCCCGCGGTCACGGGCGAGAGGTCCGCGACCTGGACGACCATGACCTCGTGGCGCACGCGCAGCGACCGCAGGAGCTGCTCGTGCTCGGCCTCGGGTCGCGCCTCGTCGGTCACGACCACGATCAGCGAGCGGCGCCGGAACGCGGACCGGGCGCGGTCGAGCGGGCGCGCGAGGTCGCTCGCGGGGGCGTCGGGCCGCCACAGGTCCTCCACCGTGCGCAGCAGCACCTCGAGGTCCTGCGTGCTCGCGCGGGGCGGGAGCTGGACGAGCCGCCGGGCGTCGCCCGCGACGAGCGCGACCCGGTCGCCCCGGTCGCGCGCGAGGTACGCGACGAGCGCGCAGCAGAAGCTCGCGATCTCCGCCTTGCTCTCGCCGCTCGGGGCGGTCGCGCCCATCGTGCGCCCGGTGTCGACCACGAGCACGAGGTTGAGGTTCGACTCGCGCACGAACCGGCGGATGATCGGGAGCCCCGCGCGCGCCGAAGACTTCCAGTCGATGTCGCCGACGTCCTCGCCGGGCGCGTACAGGTGCAGGTCGTCGAAGTCCTGCCCGTGCCCCTTGAAGACCGACCGGTGCCGTCCCTCGAGCAGGCCGGACGCCCGGCGCGCGACCGGGAGGTCGAGCCGGGCCCGGACCTGGGCGAGACGGGAGACGTCGGGCACGTGGTGCTCTCTCGAGAAGGTGAGGGGTCGCTCAGGGCGTGGGGACGGCGTCGAACACGGCGTCCACGAGCTGCTCCGGCGGCACGTTGTTCGCGAGCGCGTCGAACGTGCGCACGAGGCGGTGCCGCAGCACCGAGTAGCGCACGGCCTTGATGTCGTCCGGGATGACGTACGCGCGGCCCGCGAGGATCGCGAGCGCCTGGCCCACGCGCATGAGCGCGATGCCGCCGCGCGGCGACGCGCCCACGCGCACGTGGCGGTCGAGGCCGGGGATCGGGCGCGGGCCGGAGAGCCGCGTCGTGTTGATGAGGTCGACGACGTAGCGCTTGATCGAGTCGTCCACGTACACGTCGTCGACGAGGCCGCGCAGGAAGCGGACGTCGTCGAGCGAGATCGGCTGCGCGGTGAGGGGCTGCGTCATCTGCCCGGTCGCGATGCGCTGGAGGATCTCGAGCTCCTGCGGCGGCGTCGGGTAGGTGAGCACCTCCTTCATGAGGAAGCGGTCCATCTGGGCCTCGGGCAGCACGTACGTGCCCTCCTCCTCGATGGGGTTCTGCGTCGCGAGCACCATGAACGGGTCGGGCAGCGAGAAGTTCTCGCCGCCGATGGACGTCTGCTTCTCCTGCATCGCCTCGAGCATCGCCGACTGCGTCTTGGCCGAGGAGCGGTTGATCTCGTCGAGCAGCACGACGTTGGCGTGCACCGGGCCGAGCTGGGTCGTGAACTCGCCGGTCGCGTAGTTGAAGATCTGCGTGCCGACGATGTCGTTCGGCATGAGGTCCGGCGTGCACTGGATGCGGTGGAACGAGCCGTCGACCGCGGCCGCGAGCGTCTGCGCCGCCGTCGTCTTGGCGAGCCCCGGCACCGACTCGAGCAGGATGTGGCCGCCCGCGAGGAGGGAGCTGACCAGCGCCGTGCGCAGCGCGTCCTGGCCGACGACGCGCTGGTCGAAGACCTGGCCGACGCGCTTGAGCAGGTGGCTCGCGCGGTCGAGGTCCTGCGTCGAGATGCTGCCGTGCCCTGCGGCCATCGATCGTCCTCCGGGTCGTGCGTGGTCGTGCGGGTGTGGTCCCGTGCGCGGCCGGAGGGGTGGACGGAGCGTCGCGAGCCCCCGGCGAACCCGGCCCAGTATGCCAGCGCGACCTCCGCCGGACCGGGCGTCGTCCACAGGTCCGGGTGGGGAGAGGTCCCCACCGGGGTGGGATGGCGCCCGCCCCGGGGACCGTCCGCGCGGCCGCGGGGAATGCGGGGCGAGCGTCGTGGGGTTGGGCTGGCATGAGCCACGACGCCGTCGGGACGACCGACGCCACCGCCACCGCCGCCGTCCCCGACCACCTCGGCGAGCCCGCGCTGCTCGCCCTCGTCGCCGCCCGCCGCCAGGGTGTGCTCGCGACGGTCAAGAAGGACGGGCGCCCTCAGCTCTCCAACGTCCTCTACGCGTGGGACCCCGACGCGGGCGTCGCGCGCGTCTCCGTCACCGCCGACCGTGCCAAGACCCGCAACGCCGCGCGCGACCCGCGCGTCTCGCTCCAGGTGAGCGCCGAGGACTTCTGGAGCTACGCCGTCGTCGAGGGCGACGCGGAGCTGAGCGCCGTCGCGCTGGACCCGCACGACGCCGCCGCCGACGAGCTCGTCGAGACGTTCCGCGCGGCCTCCGGGAGCGAGCACCCCGACTGGGAGGAGTTCCGGCGCGCGATGGTCGCCGACCGCCGTCAGGTGCTGCGCGTGCGCGCGGCGCGGGTCTACGGGATGGCGCGGCTGCCGCGACCGTGAGGACGGCCGTGCGAGCCACCGTGAGAAGCGCCGTGAGAGCGGTCGTCCACAGGCGATGGCCGGAGGGGCCCGCGCGCTCGATACCCTGGTGCGGTGACCACGACTGCCCTGCGCCGCGCGCCGTCGGACGCCCGACCAGCGAACCCGTGGTGGCTCGTCCTCGCCGGACCGTTCGCCGTCGTCGTCGCCGTCGTCGCGGTGCTCGCGGCCGGTGCGTTCTCGGCCGCGTTCACCGTCCCCGCCGGCTTCCCCGACCCGGGCGCGCTCGCGCGCCTCGGGACCCCGGTCGTCACGGTCCTCACCGAGCTCGCCGTCGCGCTGACGCTCGGCTCGCTCGTCCTCGCGGCGTGCGTGCTGCCCGCCGGGACGTCGGTGCGCAAGGCGCTCGGCGTCGCGGGCGCGTCGGCCGCGACGTGGGCCGTGCTGGCGGTCGTGCAGGTCATGCTGCGCTACTCCTCGATCTCCAGCACGCCGATCACGGGCCCGACGTTCGGCGACCAGCTCGGCCTCTTCGTCTCGCAGGTCAGCCTGGGCCGCAACTACCTCGCGATCATCGTCGTCGCGGCGCTGACGTCCGCCGCCGCGCTCGCCGTGCGCGGCGCCACGGGCGCCATGTGGACGGCCGTGCTCGCGCTCGTCGCGATCGCGATGCAGGCCAACACGGGGCACGCCGCGGGCGCGGTGAGCCACGAGCTCGCCGTCTCCTCGATGTTCCTGCACCTGGGCGGGGCCGCACTGTGGGTCGGTGGTCTGGGCACGCTCGCCGTCGTGCGCGTGCGCGGCGGGCTGGGACGCGCGGACTTCGCGGCGTCCGTCGCGCGGTACTCCACGATCGCGCTGTGGTGCTACGTCGCCGTCGCCGTCTCGGGCATCGCGAACGCGAGCCTGCGCGTCGACACGCTCGCAGGCCTCAGCACCGACTACGGCATCCTCCTGCTCACCAAGCTCGCGCTGCTGCTGGTCCTCGGCGCCGTCGGGTTCGCGCACCGCGAGCTCGTCGTGCGGCGGCTCTCCGGCCCGACGACGGTCGCGCGGCCGAGCGGCGACCGTGCGTCGTCGACGGGGTCGTCGACGGCCGCTGCGAACGGCTCGTCGAAGGCCTCGTCGAAGGGCTCGTCGACGGGACCGTCGGGCAAGGCCGCGAAGGGGGCGTCGTCGTCCGGGGGGGCGAAGGGCGCCGCGGCGGAGGGCACGCGGTGGCTGTTCTGGCGGCTCGTCGCGGTCGAGCTCGCGATCATGGGCGCGGTGTCCGGGGTCGCCGTCGCGCTCGGGTCGACCGCGCCGCCGGTGCCGCAGGAGGAGCCGCTCGACACGTCCGCCGCGTACCAGGTGACCGGGCACGCGCTGCCGCCCGAGCCGACGCTCGCGCGCTGGTTCACCGAGTGGCGCTGGGACCTGCTGCCCGCGTTCGCGTGCGTCGCGGCGCTCGTCGTCTACCTGCGCTGGGTGCGCCGCCTCGCGAAGCGCGGTGACTCGTGGTCGGTGGGACGCACGGTCTCGTGGTGCATCGGCATCCTCGTCCTCTTCTGGGTGACGTCGGGCGGGCCCGCCATGTACGGCCACGTGCTGTTCAGCGCGCACATGGTCCAGCACATGATCCTCGCGATGGTCGTGCCGATCTTCCTCGTGCTCGCCGCGCCCGTGACGCTGCTCCTGCGTGCGGTCCCGCCGCGCAAGGACGGGTCGCGCGGCCCGCGCGAGTGGGTGCTGGCGATCGTGACGTCGCGCGTGGGCCAGTTCTTCGCCAACCCGATCGTCGCCGCGGTGAACTTCGCCGGCTCGATGATCGTCTTCTACTACACGCCCGCGTTCGAGTACGCCCTGACCACGTACGCCGGGCACCTCGCGATGCTCGCGCACTTCACGCTCGCGGGGTACCTGTTCGCCAACGCGCTCGTCGGGATCGACCCGGGCCCGCACCGGCCGCCCTACCCGCAGCGCCTGCTCCTGCTCTTCGCGACGATGGCGTTCCACGCGTTCTTCGGCGTCGCGCTGACGACGGGCGAGGTGCTGCTCGTGCCCGAGTGGTTCGGTCTGCTCGGCCGTGAGTGGGGCCCGAGCGCGATCGCCGACCAGCAGCGCGGCGGCGGCGTGGCCTGGGGCATCGGCGAGCTCCCGACGCTGATCCTCGCGATCGTCGTCGCCGTCATGTGGACGCGCTCCGACGAGCGCGAGGCCCGGCGCAGCGACCGCCAGGCCGACCGCGACGGCGACGCCGAGCTCCAGGAGTACAACGCCATGCTCGCCGAGATGTCGAAGCGCGACGACTGACCCCCTCCCCGCCGAACACGATCTTGCTGTCGTTATCGGACCGATCACGACAGCAACCCCGTGTTCGACAGCGCGGAGCCTCGTGCTCGAGCGAGGTGGCGACGCAGCGACGTGGTCATGCGACCCGGCCGGCTCGTCCCGGGCTGCATCAGGTCCCGACCGGTGAAGCGGAGAACCTCCACCCCGCCGTGGGTCACGAGCGCGTTCTGACGCGAGCGGTCGTGCAGGAGCGCGTCGGGCGAGCCGTGGACGTCCGTCCCGTCCATCTCGCCGATCAGCCACCGCCCCCGGGGCAGCCGCCAGCCGAGATCTCCGCGCCCGACGAACGTGCCGTCGTCGACCACGTCGACCTGGAGGTCGTCGGGTGCCAGCCCGACGTCCGCGCACTCCAGGCGAGCGAACGTCTCGAGCGGTGACTCGGACCGCGCGTCCGACTCAGCCCACCAGGCGTGCGTCCGCGCGACACCCCGCCGCCCCCGGGCGAGGTCGTGGGCGCGAGCCAGGCCGTCGGCGTCGAGGAGCCCGAGATGACCGGCGCTGTCCATCGCCGCGACGGCGCGTCGCCGGCCCATCTCCGGGACTGCCTGGGCAAGCGCCCAGTCGGGGCTCGCGACGTGTCGGCCATCGACCTGGACGACGGTCATCCCGTCGTCGAACTGGCGCAGCTGGATCCCGTCGCGCGGCAGCGCTCCCCGTGCCCCGGGGAGCGTCGCCTGCGGCACGACGCGCGTGCTGATCCCCTGGACACCGAGCAGGACGAGCGCGCACGGGCCGACGGCGATCGCCTCGGGTCCGTACGCGAGGAGCGCGAGCCAGGCGGCCCTGCGCCGACGGTGGTCGTGCACCCGGGGGTCCGATGGCGCGAACAGCCCCGGCGTCGCCTCGAACACCCCTCGCGTGGGTCGGCGCCAGCGGCCCTGGTCGACGAGTCGTGAGCGGCGGTTCGCGTTCACACCGTGCGCGTCGCACTGGGAGGCGGAGACGAGCCCGGCCTGATGCTCGGCGAGTACGAGGAGCTCGGTCGGGACGGCGGTCAGTGTGCGCACGTCCGGATCTGACCAGAGAAAGGCCTGGCCGCGCACCGCCTGGGTGCGCAGGCTGTGGACAGCAATCACGGAACGGGGCCTGTGGACGGCCCCGCTCCGCGTACCCCCGGGGCGACAGCCCGAGCCTCGGCGCGGCGCGGGCGTCCCGACCACGACCTTGCGCGGCGTCGAGAACGACGTTGCCGTCGTTCTGGGCCCCAGAACGACAGCAACCTCGTGTTCGGCAACGTCGGGGTGGGGGCGAGCGGGGGCGGTGGCCGTGATAGGACGTACGGGTGAGTAACGACGCCGCCTCGCCCGGAATCTCCTACCCCTCCGAGAACCCGTTCCACGATCTCGATCAGTACCTCGCGATCCCGCGCGTCGGGGGGCTCGCGCTCTCGCCCGACGGGGAGCGCCTGGTCACGACCGTCCAGACCCTCGACCCGCAGCGCACGGGGTACCGGACGGCGCTGTGGGAGGTCGACCCTGCGGGTCACGCCCCGGCGCGTCGGCTCACGCGCAGCACCAAGGGGGAGTCGAGCGCGACGTTCACGGGTACGGGCGACGTGCTCTTCACGTCGGCGCGGCCCGACCCGGACTGCGGCTCCGACGACGACCCGAAGGCGGCGCTGTGGCTGCTGCCCGCGTCGGGCGGCGAGGCGCGCGTCGTCGCGACGGCCCCGGCCGGCGTGGGCGGCCCGCTCGCCGCGACGGACGCGCCGGTCGTCTCGGTCGCGGCGCCGGTGCTGCCGAGCGCGCGCGACCTCGCGCACGACGGCGAGCTCCGGTCCGCGCGCAAGGACGCCAAGGTCGCGGCGATCCTGCACAGCGCGTACCCGGTGCGCCAGTGGGACCACGACCGCGGCCCGGACGAGGCGCACCGGTTCGTCGGCGACCTCACGACCCTCGTGGACGAGCCCGCCCACCCCCTCCCGGCCCGGTCCTCCACCGAGGAGACCGGGGAGGAGACCGGCGTCGGAGCGCCCCGCGACCCCCGGCTCCTCGACCTGCGCGACGTGACCCGCGGCGTCGGGCAGGGTGCCGCGCCGGGGCGTGCGCTGCACGACCACTCCGCGGACCTGTCCGCCGACGGCACGACCCTCGTCACGACCTGGCAGGTCGCCGGTCCGGGGCCGCAGGTGCGCAACACGCTCGTCGCGATCGACACGGCGACGGGCGCGCGCCGCACGCTCGTCGACGAGCCGAGCGCGGAGGCGCACTGGCCGCGCATCTCGCCCGACGGCGCGTGGGTCGCGTTCGTGCGCGAGACGATCTCGACGCCGCACCAGGCGCCGGAGGAGAGCCTCGCCGTCGTGCCGCTGCACGCGCCGGACGGTCCGGCGGGGGTGCCCGCCTCGGGCTTCCCCGTCGTGCACGACGACTCCGCGACGACGCGCGCCGAGAACCACGCGACCCCGCGCACGCTCGTGCCGCACTGGGACCGCTGGCCGACGTCGCTGCGCTGGCTCCCCGACGGCTCGGGCCTGCTCGTCACGTCCGACGACGACGGCCGCGGGCCGGTCTTCCTCGTCGCCTTCTCCCCGGACGGCTCGACGGAGAACGGCACCGCCGAGCGCGTGACGAGCGACGACGCCGTCTTCACGGACGTGCAGGTCGCGCCCGACGGGCGCACGGCGTACGCGCTGCGCACGAGCTACCTGGAGCCGTCGCACCCGGTGCGCATCGACCTCGGGGCGTTCCTCGACTCCGGCACGGCGGGCGGCCGCGCCCCGGTGCCGGCGACGCCGCTGCGCGGCCCGGTCACGACGCCCGACCTCCCGGGCACGCTCGTCGACGTCGAGACCGCCGCGGCCGACGACGTGCGCGTGCGCGGCTGGCTCGCGCTGCCGCACGGTGCGTCCGCGGAGAACCCGGCCCCGCTGCTGCTGTGGATCCACGGCGGCCCGCTCGGTTCGTGGAACGCGTGGAGCTGGCGCTGGAACCCGTGGCTGATGGTCGCGCGCGGGTACGCGGTGCTGCTGCCGGACCCGGCGCTGTCGACCGGGTACGGGCAGGACTTCGTGCAGCGCGGCTGGGGTTCGTGGGGCAAGGCCCCGTACACCGACCTGCTCGCGATCACCGACGCGGTCGAGGGCCGCCCCGAGGTCGACGCGACGCGCACGGCCGCGATGGGCGGGTCGTTCGGCGGGTACATGGCGAACTGGGTCGCGGGCCACACGGACCGCTTCCGCGCGATCGTCACGCACGCGAGCCTGTGGGCGCTGGACCAGTTCGGCCCGACGACGGACCACGCCTACTACTGGGCGCGCGAGATGACGCCGGAGATGGCGCTCGAGAACAGCCCGCACCGGTTCGTGGCCGACATCGTCACCCCGATGCTCGTGATCCACGGCGACAAGGACTACCGCGTGCCGATCGGCGAGGGCCTGCGGCTCTGGTACGAGCTGCTCCAGTCGTCGGGCCTGCCCGCCGGCTCCGACGGCGAGACGGTGCACCGGTTCCTGTTCTACCCGGACGAGAACCACTGGATCCTGCAGCCGCAGCACGCGAAGGTCTGGTACCAGGTGGTGCTCGCGTTCCTCGCCGAGCACGTGCTCGGCGCGACGCCGGGCGAGGGCGACGCGGAGCTGCCGACGACGCTCGGCTGAGCACGCGGTGACGCGCTCCCGATCACGAGGTTGCTGTCGATATCGGCTCGATGACGACAGCAACCTCGTGCTCGACGCCCTGGGGAGGACGTGTCAGGGGAGGGTGCGGAGGCGTGCTGCGCGGAGCGTGAGGTAGTCGCGCTCCGCGGGGCTCGGTGTCGCCGCGGCGGCGGCCACGTACTGCCCGACGGCGGCGCGCGTCTCTCCCGCCCGCTCCAGCAGGTGCGCGCGCACCGCCGGCAGGCGGTGGCTCGTCGCGAGGGCGTCGTCGAGACCGTCGAGGAGGGCGAGGCCCGCGCGCGGGCCGTCGACCATCGCGACCGCGACCGCCCTGTTGAGCGTGACGTGCGGGCTCGGGTCGAGGCGCTCCAGCACCGAGTACAGCGCGAGGACCCGCTCCCAGTCCGTCGCGTCCGTGCTCGGCGCCTGTGCGTGCAGCGCCGCGACGGCCGCCTGCACCTGGTACGACCCGACGAGCCCGTGGGGGAGCGTCGCGGTGACGATCCGGACGCCCTCGACGATCTGCGCGTGGTCCCAGCGCGAACGGTCCTGCTCCGCGAGCGGCACGAGCTCGCCCCGCGGACCGGTGCGGGCGTCGCGCCGGGCGTCCGTGAGGAGCAGGAGCGCGAGCAGGCCGCCGACCTCCGGGTCGTCCGGCAGCAGCGCGTGCACCGTCCGGGCCAGCCGGATCGCCTCGCCCGACAGGTCCGCCCGCCGCAGGTGCGGTCCCGAGGTCGCCGTGTGGCCCTCGGTGAACACGACGTACAGGACGCGCAGGACGGCGGCGAGCCGTGCGTCCCACTCGCCGGGCCCCAGGGTCGCGAACGGGCGGTCGAGCGCGGCGAGGCTGCGCTTCGCGCGCGTGATGCGCTGGGTCATGGTCGCCTCGGGGACGCCGAACGCGCGGGCGATCTCCGCCGTCGTGAGCCCGCCGACCGTCCGCAGCGTCAGCGCGACGGCGCTCGCCGGCGGCAGGTCGGGGTGGCAGCAGAGGAAGAAGAGGGTGAGCGAGTCGTCGACGTCGACCGCCCGCCCGTCCTCGCCCGGCCCGCCACCGGGAGCGGCGGGCCGGGCCGCGGGGGTGGTCCCACCCCCGAGCCCCGCGGGGGCGAGGCCCGCCGAGGCCGGATCGCGCCGCGCCGTCGTCTCCTCCCGACGGCGCCGCGCGACGTCGGCCCGGACCGTGTCCACGAGCCGGCGCTCCGCGACGCGCACGAGCCAGGCCCGCGGGTCGTCGGGGAGCCCGTCCACCTGCCAGCGGGTCGCGGCCACGAGCAACGCCTCCTGCAGCGCGTCCTCGGCGTCGGCGAGGTCGCCGCAGCGCCTGACCAGGAGGCCGAGGACGCGCGGCCGGAGGTCCCGCAGCAGGTCCTCGACCGGCTCGGGGGCCGTGGAGGTCACGTGGCGGTCACTGCTCGGACGCGGGCGCGCTCATGACCTGCCGGACCTCGATGTACTCGCCGATCGGGGCGCCACCCGGGCCGGGTGCGGCCGAGGCCTGCGCCGCGATCTCGATCGCGCGGTCCTGGCTGTCGACGTCGACGACCCAGTAGCCCGCGAGGAACTCCTTCGACTCCGGGAACGGGCCGTCGGTGACGACGGGCGCCGTGCGACCGTCGGACATGACGACGAGCGCCTGGTCCGGCCCGGCCAGCCCCTGGGCGTCGACGAGCTCGCCCGACGCGGCGAGCTGCTCGCCGAGCGCGCGCTGGAACGCGATGTGCGCCTCGACGTCCTCCGGTGCCCACTCGTGGATCGGGAGATCGCAGTGCGCCGCCTGCGTGTACGTCTTCACCAGCATGTACCTCATGGTCCGTTCCTTCCGTCGGTCGGCGCCCCGTCGGCGCCGTCACGAGGAGGTCGGAGCCGCCGGCCCGCTCCCGACACGTCTCGGGCGCGTGTTCGTGTGAACTGGATCACATCACATGCGGCCCCGACGTGACGAACGACTGGTCGGCGGTCAGGGGTGGGCGCGGAGCTGGGCCAGGCCGCGGCGGGCGTGGCTCTTCACCGTGCCGAGGGGGAGCCCGGTCTCGGCCGCGACCTGCGCGTGGGTGTGCCCCTGCGCGTACACGAGGCGCACCACCCGGCGCCGCTCGGGGGCCAGACGGCGCAGCGCGCCCTCGAGGTCGACCCGGGCGGCGGCGTCGTCGGCCGGGTCGGGCACGGTCGTCACGAGGCGGCTCCGCGAGACGGCCTCGCGGCGGCGCGCCTCCCGGGCGCGGTCCCTCAGGACGTCCGCGGTGACGTGGCGCGCGATGCCCAGCAGCCACACGGGCAGGTCGCCGCGCGCGGGGTCGAACCGGTCGCGCGAGCGCCACGCGGCGAGGAAGACGAGCTGGGTCGCGTCGTCGGCGTCGGCCGGGTCGCCCAGGCGTCGCGCGACGACGGCGCGGACCAGCGGGGCCCAGCGCGCGTACGCGGCGGGGACGTCGAGCACGCGGTCGCGGGTTCCGGGCGCGCACTCGCCCCGCCTCGCGCCCTGCGGGGCGCGGGGGACACGTGCCACGGCCCCGACCATCGCGTCACCGGTCCTCGTCGTCCTCCTCCCAGTGTCCGACGCCGCGGCGCGGGACGCGAGGCCGCGTGCGCGGGGGCAGGGGCTGCGCGGAGGGCGGTGCGGAGGTTGGTGACGGGCGCGGACGGCCGTGCTCAGTCGGGCGTCAGCGGTGCACCGGACGGCGCTGGTGGACGTGCCGGTCGTGCACGGCCTTGCCGAGCTCGTAGATCGAGCCGACGAGGATGCCCGCGATGACGAGCGCGCCGAAGATCAGGAACCACTGCGACATGCCGTTCCCGATCCCCGAGATGCCGATCGTCCCGCCGGAGCCGGCAGCGAGCGACGCGAACATGGCGACCTCCTCCCGAGGGGGCGGACGCACCCTCTCGTCCGGGGTTCGCCCGTGGGCCCCCGGACGGATGCGCTCGGGCGCGTCGCGTCAGGCGACGGTGGTCGGGAGCGGGGCGAACGCCGCGCGCCAGCGGCGCACGAGGCGCCGGTCGGCCGCACCCCGGGCCGCGGCCCACGCGCAGTGCTGGGTCGTCTCGCGGTGCTCCAGCAGGGCGTCGCGGTCGTGCTCGAGGGCCCAGAGCAGGGCCGTGCGCACCTCGGTGCGCGAGGGGGCGGAAGGCAGGGTGTCGTGCATGGTCCGTCTCGTCGTCGTTCGGGCTTCTGGCGGTCTGATGACCGCTTCCACCCGACAAGACGGCACAAGTCGTCGTCTGTGACGCGAGTTCGGTGACTTTTCTCGGGAGAAGGTGTGATGCCCATCGCACGAACCGGTCCGCGCGGCCGGTCCGCGTGGACCGGCCGCGCGGCCGGTCGTGGCCGGCGGGCGTGCTGCGCCGGGTCAGGAGACCGCGTCGACCAGCGCGGCCGCGAGGTCCTGCGGGCGCGAGAACATCGGCCAGTGCCCGGTCGGCAGGTCGACGTAGGTGAGGTCCGTGAGCTCGCCCAGCTCGGTGTGCAGGGGAGGGCCGGGGTGGGCGAGCTCGGCGAGCACGGCCGACGGGATCGAGCAGCAGATCGCGGTCGCGGGGACGTGCAGGCGCGCCGGGTTCGTCACGTGCACCGGGCCGCGCGCGACCGGGCCGGGCGTCGGCACCGCGCGCTCGCGGAACCGTGCGAGCGCGGCGTCGTCCAGGCCGTCGAGGCTCGACCCGTCCTCGCCCAGCACCTCCCAGCCCGGCAGCGGGACCTCCGCCGCGTCCGCCGGGAGGTCGGGCGAGAGCGCCGCGCCGTCGACGAGGGGGCCGGTGTCGACGTACACGATCCGCTCGATCCGGGCCGGGTCGCGGTCGGCGACCTGCTGCACGACGGGACCGCCGCCGCTGTGGCCCACGAGCGCGACCCGTCCGTCGAGCCCGGCGACGAGCCGCGCGACGGCGGCCACGTGGTCGTCGCGCGTGACGCGGGCGCGGTGCTGCGCGGTCGCAGCGGGGTCCAGCCCCGGGAGGGTCACGGCGTGCGGGACGAGGCCGGCGGCCTCGAGGTGGGGCACGACGTCGTCCCACGCCCAGGCGCCCAGCCAGAAGCCGGGGACGAGGACGACGTGGAGGGGCGGCGCTGACGTGTCGTGGTTGCTCATGCACCCACCCTCGCAGCACGTCGGTGACAGCCGCCTGTCACCGATCTCGGCGGCGGAGGACGGAGAGTCGCGGACGACCCTCGCTACCTGTGACCAGGTTTGTTAGTCTCCCTTTCGAACGACGCCATCGGCAGCATCGACTCTGCGTGCCGTCGTTCCCCGGGGGAATTCAGGCCCTTTCTCGACGTGCCATGAAATAGCAATTCGGCCAGCATTCATCGCGTTTGTTCCACCTGCTGAATTCCGCTGGCACGCGCCCTGTTCGTCCCGGTATGTTCGTCCTGCCCCACCCAAGGATGGGCTGGTCGGGTCGTTGAACGCACAGGCGCCCGGGAATACGCCCATCCCGATATTCTCGGTAGCCACCGTGCCACGAGCGACGTGCGACAACCCCGGCCATGTTCGCGTTTCGTCCGCCGCACGGGCTGGAGATTCCGCCATGACCATCGAGATCAGTGTCGTCATTCCGACGTACAACCGCGCACGCCTGCTCCACCACACCCTCGACGCGCTCCGACGCCAGACGCTCGCCGCCGACCGGTTCGAGGTCGTGGTCGTCGACGACGGCGGGAGCGACGACGCGGAGGACGTCGTCCGATCCTTCGCCGGCGACCTCGACGTCAAGTACTACTGGCAGGAGGACATCGGGTTCCGTGCCGGGAAGGCGCGGAACATCGGGACCGCCATCGCCTCGGGGAAGTACGTCGTCTACGTCGACACGGGAGTCCTGCTCGGGTCTCGCACGCTCGAGACCCACCTGGAGATCCACGGCCGCGCGACCTACCCGACCGTGGTCGTCGGCTATGTGTACGGGTTCGAGTCCGACGAGGCCGCGCTCGGCACGCTCGCCGACGGCGTCGACCACCGGGACGCGGACGCGACGATCTACCGCCTCCACGCGCGGGGCGCGTTCGACGTCCGCGAGAAGCAGTACCAGGAGCTCGGCGACATCATCGCGGGCTGGCCCGCCCCTTTCGACATCTTCTGGACCTGCCACGCCTCGGCCGAGCGCGAGGAGGTCCTCGCCGCGGGCATGTTCGACGAGTCGTTCACGAGCTGGGGCGGCGAGGACGTCGACCTCGGCGTGCGCCTGTTCCAGCGCAACAACCTCTTCGTCATGGAGCGCACCGCGCGGTCGTTCCACTGGCCGCACGAGAAGGAGGTCGAGGACCTGCGGGAGTCGTCCGCGAACGCCGCCGACCGGATCCACGAGAAGTACGGGCTCTGGGTCACCAGCTTCTACGGCAAGGACCTCCAGGACGAGAAGTACTCGCTCAACAAGGTCATCCGGATCTTCACCGGCAACGGCGCCCAGGGCGCCAGGCCGTCGACCGGCGCGGCCGGCGCGGCCCGCGGGAACCCGGGGGCGCTCTGATGGTCGCGCTCTACGACAACGAGTACCCCTGCCGGCCGGACTGGCCCCTGACCGGCACGGTCGCCGAGGCGCTCCTCGCGCACGGGGTCGACGTCGGGGACGGCACGAGCTTCGTCGGCGTCCCGCGCGTCGCGTTCACGCAGGTCGCCGACTCGGAGGACGGTCCCCGCGCGCTGCGCCGGGACGACTTCCGGGGCGCGATCCGGATCGGTGCCCGCTGCTACGTCGAGTCGAGCGTCAACCCGGCGTTCCACAGCCAGCCTGTGCGGCTGAGCTCGATCAAGGTCGCGGACCGGGCCGCCGGGCGCATCGAGGTCGGCGACGACGTCGTGCTGCAGGGCGTCGCGATCGTCGCGTACGAGCACGTGGAGATCGGCGACGGCGTGATGTTCGGCCCGCTGGTCACGATCATGGACAGCAGCGGGCACCCGTTGCGCGACCGGGGCGGCGCGCGCGAGGCCGCCCGGATCACGTCGGCGCCCGTGCGCGTCGGCGAGGGCGCGTGGGTCGGGACCGGGGCGACGATCCTCAAGGGCGTCGAGATCGGCGCGGGGGCCGTCGTCGGTGCCCAGAGCGTGGTCTACGAGTCCGTCCCCGACGGTGCGGTCGTCGTGGGCAACCCGGCCCGCGTCGTCAAGCAGCTGTGACGGACGGCCGCCGCGCGGGCGGCGCGACGGTCGCGCGGCCCGGGCGGGTCCTCGGACGGGCGCGCCGTGCGCTCCCCGGTGCAGCCGTGCGCCAGGTGCTGGGCGTCGCGGTCCCGGTGACCGCGCAGACGCTCTTCTTCTCCAGCAAGGGCATCGTCGACGCGGCGATGCTCGGGTCGCAGTCCGAGGTGGACGTCGCGGCGATCGGTCTCGCCGCGCGGGCCATGTTCGTCGCGTCGATGTTCGTCGTCGGGCTGTCGGTCGGTGCGGCCCAGCTCGGCGCGCAGATCTGGGGCGGCGACGGGCCGGGCCGGGACGCGGCGCTCCGCCGGACCGTGTGGCTCGGCTGGGTCGTGTCGACCGCGGCGGGGGTGGTGGTGCTCGTCCTCTTCCTGGTGTTCCCGCGCGAGGTCGTCGCGCTCGGGACGGACTCCCCGGAGGTGGTCGAGCGGGGCGCGGGGTTCCTGCGCCTCGTGAGCGTGACCTACGTGCTCCTCGCCTACACCACGAGCATCAGCGCCGGGCTGCGTGTCATGGGCCGGGCGTCGGTCGGGATGCTGTACGCGGGCCTCGGGGTGCTGCTGAACGTCGGCCTCAACGCGCTCCTCATCACCGGGCTCTGGGGGTTCCCCGCGCTGGGCATCACCGGGGCCGCGTACGGGACGCTCGTCAGCGCGGGCGTCGAGACCCTGCTGCTCGCGCTGCACCTGCGCTGGGGTCGCCGGCTCCTGGGGGCGTTCCCGCGCGCCGACCTCGCCGGGATCCGCCGTGACGACCTGCTCGCCCTCGTCCGCCTCGCGGTGCCCGCCGCGGTCAACAGCACGCTGTGGGCGCTGGGCGTCTTCGCGTTCTACGCGATCGTCGGGGGCACGGGCGTCCACAGCGCGACGGCGCTCGCGATCCTCTCGCCCGTCGAGTCCCTGTCGCTGGCGTTCTCCGTGGGTCTCGCGAACGGGACGGCGGTCCTGCTGGGGGCGCGCCTCGGGGCCGGCGCGTTCGACGAGGCGTACGCGCTCGCCCGGTCGCTGGTCCTCGTGAGCGCCGTCGCCGGAGCGGTCACGGGACTCGTGGTGTGGCTGCTGGAACACCCGGTCCTCGGCCTCTTCCCGGGGGTGTCGCCGGAGAGCCTGGCGCTCACGGGCGAGCTCTTCGACGTCATGGTCGTCGGGTTCGTCCTCAAGAGCGTCGCGATGACGCTCGTCATGGGCGTCCTGCGGTCGGGCGGCGAGGCGCGGTTCTGCCTCCTCCTGGACGTCGTGGCGCAGTGGGTGCTGCTCCTCCCGCTCGCCGCGCTCCTGCGGTTCGTCGTGGGCGCGGAGCCCGTCCACGTGTTCGCGCTCCTCCTCGTCGAGGAGACGTTCCGGATCGTCGTCGCGGCGCGCCGCGTGCGGTCCCGGCGGTGGGTCGCGTCGCTCGTGCCGACGGCATGAGCCGCCGGTGCCGGAGCGCGCGGGGCGGGCAGGTCGGGAGCACCCGGCCGTCCGACGGCGGACCGGGTGACGCGGCAGGCGCCGGGCGGCCAGGATCGGGCGGGGGAGGAACGGCATGAACAGGACCGAGCGGCTCTACGCGCTCGCCGAGGAGCTGCGCCGCGCGGGGCGCACGGGCAGCACGGGCCCGCGCCTCGCAGCAGCGCTCGAGGTGAGCGAGCGGACGATCAAGCGCGACGTCGCCGCACTGCAGCAGGCCGGGCTGACGATCTGGGCGCAGGCGGGACCCGGCGGCGGCTACGTGCTCGACCCCAGCGCGTCCCTGCCCCCGGTGAACTTCACGCCCGGCCAGGCCGTCGCGGTCGCGGTCGCGCTCGCGACGCTCCCGCCGGGCAGCCCGTTCGCGGTCGACGCGCTCGCCGCGCGCGGCAAGGTGTGGGACGCGCTCGCGGCCGGCGACCGGGCACGGGCCGAGGCGCTCGCCGCGCGCGTGTGGGTGCGGCGCGACGCGGGCTCCGCGCCGCCCGCACCTGCCGTGGGCGGAGGCTCCGCGACGGCGGCGCTCCCGCCCGACACCGTCGCCGCACCGAGAGCCGGTGCGTCGCCGGGTCGTGTCGCCCGGCCGGGTGACGACGCCGCGTGGCACGGCGCGGACGGCGGCGGGGACGTCGTCGGGCGTGCCCGCACGCACCTCGGGGTGCTGCGCGCCGTCGAGCAGGCGCTGGCCGGGTCGCGCGTGCTCGCGATCCGCTACCGGGACGGCCGGGGCGCGGCCTCGGCGCGCCGGGTCGAGCCCGTGCTGCTCGCGCACACCGACGGGCGCTGGTACCTCGTCGCGTGGTGCCGGACGCGCGAGGCGATCCGCTGGTTCCGGCTCTCGCGCGTCGAGCGCGCCGACCTCACGGCCCAGACGTACGCGCCCCGCCCGGTCGAGGACGTCGGCGAGCCGCCCGCCGGCGCAGCGGCGGTCTACGACCCCGACCCGGCGTGACGGAGCCGGCGGACCGTTAGTCCCCGCGCAGCACGCAGAACTCGTTGCCCTCGACGTCGGCCATGACGACGAACGTCTCCTGGTCGCCCTGGCCGACGTCGACGCGGTGCGCGCCGAGCCCTTCCAGCTGCGCGACGTCGGCCGCCTGGGCGGACGACGAGAAGTCCAGGTGCACGCGGTTCTTGACCGCCTTGCCCTCGGGGACCGGCTGGAAGACGAGGCTCGGCGGCCCGAGGACCGTCTCGCCGTCGCGCGGGTAGAGCACGGCCTCGCCGTGCGGTCCGGTCTCGCGCCCCGTCCAGCCGAGCGCGGCCTGCCAGAAGTCCGCCACGACGGCGGGGTCGGCGCAGTCGACCACGGCGCCGCTGAAGGTGAGTGTCATGCCGCCAGTGTGACGTGCGCCACCCACAGGGTCGCGCGGCGTCGGCGGGTGTGGCGTCAGGCCGCGCCGGGGTCCGGCTCGACGAGCCGGCCGACGAGGGCGGGCAGCCAGTCCGCGGACTGCGCGCGCTGCGCGGCGTCGTCTCCGTCGGGGGTGAGGAACGCGTCCCTGGCCGCGGACGTGTAGGCGCTGATGAGCACGCGCGTGGCCGCGGCGGCGTCGATCGCGAAGCGCATCCCGACGCTCGTGAGCACGCGCCCGAGGATGTCCGCGAGCTCCGTGCGGAACGACTCCTCCTGGTCGGCGAACCGCTCCGCGACCTGCGGGTCGCGCAGTGCGAGCAGCTCGAGCTCCGCGCTCATGAGGCACCACCGGCGCTCGTCGCGGGGGTCCGCCATGACGGCCGCGACGATCGTCGCGATGGCCTCGGGGGCGATGGCGCCGTCGCGCACCGGGTCGTCCGGCAGGTGCTCGACGGCGGCCTCGAGGCTCCGCATCCGCATCCGGATCTCGCGCTCGGTGAGGGCGAGGAACAGCGACTCCTTGGTGTCGAAGTTCGAGTAGAACGCGCCCCGCGTGAAGCCCGCCGCCTCGCAGACGGCCTCGATCGACGTGCCGTTGATGCCGTGCTCGGCGAACAGCCCGTAGGCGGCGTCCAGCAGGCGCTCACGGGTGCGCTCGCGGCGGGGGGAGAGCGGGGTCTCGCTCTCCGCGCCGCGGTCGACTCGGGTCGGGTCGAGGTCGGTGGTCACGCCGGACATGCTCCCACTGTCGGACGGGCCGTCCGCACCGGGCGGCCTTGCGATACACGAGTGTATCCGATACGGTCGCGCATCGGATACAGCGGCGTATCCTGAAATCCGTCTGCACTCTCCTCGGGAGGCCGCTCGTGTCCTCAGCGCTGTACTCGCTCGGCCGCTGGGCGGTCGGGGCGCGCCGGCTCGTCCTCGCCGCGTGGATCGGGATCCTCGTCCTCGCGGGTGCGCTCGCCGGCCTCGTCGGCCAGGGCCTCGACGACGAGGTGACCATCCCCGGCACCGAGTCCCAGGCCGCGCTCGACCGTCTCGCCGCCACGTTCCCGCAGGTCAGCGGCGCGTCCGCCCAGGTCATCGTGGTCGCACCCGACGGCTCCACCATCGAGGACGACGCCGTCCGCGCACCCGTGGAGGACGCCGTCACCGCGCTCGGCGACGTCTCCGGCGTCGCCGCCGTCACCTCGCCCTACGACGACACCATGACCGCGTCGATCAGCGACGACGACGTCGCGACCCTCATGACGATCCAGCTCGACGAGGGCCAGAGCGAGGTCACCGACGCCACGAAGGACGCGCTCGGCGACGTCGTCGACGACCTCGCCGCCGCGCTGCCCGACGGCGCCCAGGCCGCGCTCGGCGGACAGCTCTTCAGCACCGAGTTCCCGACGCTCACCGTGACCGAGGCGCTCGGCCTCCTCGTCGCGCTCGTCGTGCTGGTGCTCACGTTCGGCTCGTTCGTCGCCGCCGGGCTGCCGCTCCTCAACGCCGTCGTCGGGGTCGGGGTGAGCATGGGGCTGCTGTTCGCCGCGACCGCCGTCGCGCAGATCAACTCCACGACCCCGATGCTCGCCGTCATGCTCGGCCTCGCCGTCGGCATCGACTACGCCCTGTTCATCGTGTCGCGGCACCGCGACGAGCTCGCGAGCGGTCTGAGCGTCGAGGAGGCCGCCGCGCGCTCCGTCGCGACCGCCGGCTCCGCCGTCATCTTCGCCGGCCTCACCGTGATGATCGCGCTCGTCGGCCTCGGCGTCGCCGGCATCCCGTTCCTCACCGTCATGGGCGTGGCGGCAGCCGTCGGCGTCGGGCTCGCCGTCCTGGTCTCGATCACGCTGCTGCCCGCCATGCTGGGGTTCGCGGGGGAGCGGCTCCGCCCGAAGGCCCCGCGTCGTCGTGGACGTGGGCGACGGCGTGCGGTTGCGGGAGCGGACGGCGGAGGGTCGGCCGGGGCGACCGAGCCGCCCGGGCGACGGGCCGGACGAGCGGCGGCTGCGCCCGACGATGCGAAGGGCGTGGCGGGCCTGATCGAGCGAGACTCCGGAGTGAGCTTGCGAACGCAGGAGGATCGCGACCGAGAGCCGGGAGCATCGCGAGGAACGAGCGATGCGGATGGTAGCCCGAGCACCTCGGGCGCAGCCGCCGCGGACCCGACCACAGCCGCCTTGAACTCGACGGAGACCACAGAGCACCGGAACCGGTTCTTCGCGGGGTGGGTGCGGACCGTGACGCGGATCCCGCTGCTGACGATCGGGCTCGTCGTGGCGGCGATCGTGCTGCTGACGCTGCCGGCGCGGGACCTGCAGCTCGCGCTGCCGGACGCGGGGACGCTGCCGGAGGACAACCAGGCGCGCGTCACGTACGACCTGGTGTCGGAGCACTTCGGTCCGGGCTTCAACGGGCCGCTCATCGTCACGGGCACGATCGTCACGTCGACGGACCCGGTCGGGCTGATGGACGACCTGGGCGACGAGATCGCGGGCCTGCCGGGCGTGGCGGACGTCCCGCTCGCGACGCCCAACCTCACCGCGGACACGGGCATCGTGCAGGTCGTGCCGACGGGCGCGCCGGACTCGGCGGAGACCAAGGACCTCGTCACGGAGATCCGCGCGCAGCACGACCACTTCCTCGACGAGTACGGCGTGGACCTCGCGGTCACGGGGTTCACGGCGGTCGGGATCGACGTGTCCGCCAAGCTCGGGGCGGCGCTGCTGCCGTTCGCGTTCGTCGTCGTGGGCCTGTCGCTCGTGCTGCTGACGATGGTGTTCCGGTCGATCGCGGTGCCGATCAAGGCGACGCTCGGCTACCTGTTCTCGGTGGGCGCGGCGTTCGGCGTGGTGACCCTCGTGTTCGAGCACGGATTCCTCGCGGACGCGCTGAACGTCACCCGCCTGGGCCCGGTCATCTCGTTCATGCCGATCGTGCTCATGGGCGTGCTGTTCGGCCTCGCGATGGACTACGAGGTGTTCCTCGTGGCGCGCATCCGGGAGGACTACGTCCACTCCGGGAAGGCGCGGCGGTCGATCTTCACGGGGTTCCAGGCGTCGGCGAAGGTCGTCACCGCGGCGGCGGTCATCATGTTCGCGGTGTTCGTGGCGTTCGTACCCGAGGGCGACATGAGCCTCAAGCCCATCGCGCTCGGACTCGCCGTGGGCGTGCTCGTCGACGCGTTCGTCGTGCGCATGACGCTCGTGCCGGCCGTGCTCGCGATGCTCGGCGACAAGGCGTGGTGGATGCCGCGCTGGCTCGACCGGGTGCTCCCGTCGTTCGACGTCGAGGGCGAGGGGCTGTCCAAGGAGCTCGCGCTCGCGGACTGGCCAGAGCCGGGCAGCACGGACGCCGTCGTCGCGCACGACCTCGTGGTTGCCGGGGCGCGCGGCCCCCTCGCGGACCCGGTCACGGTGCGCGTGCCCGACGGCGGGTCGCTCGTCGTGCACGGCAGGTCGCCCGCGGCGGTGTCGGGGGTCGTGCTGGCGCTCGCGGGGCGGCTCAGGCCGGCCTCGGGCGCGCTCAAAGTGACGGGCCTCGTGCTGCCCGAGCGCGCGCTGAGCGTGCGCCGCCGGGTCGCGCTCGTCGACCTCGCGGCCGACGTCGCGGCCCTGCCCGGCGACGCGCCCGCGCCCGCCGCCCATCGTGTGCCCGCGGCGGCGAGCGTCGCCGCGCTGCTGCGCGAGGAGCCGCGGCTGCTCGCCGTCGTCGGGACGGACGCCGTCACGTCCCCCACGGAGCGGGCCGCGCTGGCCGAGGTGCTCGCGCAGGCCACCGCGCGCGGGACGGCGGTCGTCCTCGGGGCCGTGGGACCCGCACCCACCGACCTCGCGCCACCCGGGACCCAGGTGCTCGACCTGCACGCACCCGACCCCGCCCGCACGGTGCCCGCCCCCACCGACCCGGCGTCCGCCGTCGGCCCGCGCACCGAGGAGGTGCCCGCATGAGCGTCTTCCCGCCCGACACGGCGCAGACCGACCCGACCACTCCGGACGCGCCGGCGCCCGCCCGCGCCCGGACCCGGGTCGACGCGCGGCGCGCGTGGACCGTGGCCGCCGCCGTCGCGCTGCCGCTCGCCGTGCTCGGCCTGCTGCTGTGGGCGCTGTGGAACCCGCAGGAGCGGCTCGACACGGTGCAGGCCGCGGTCGTCAACCTCGACGAGCCCGTCGAGGTGGGCGGCCAGACGGTCCCGCTCGGGCGCCAGCTCATGGCCGGGCTGGTGAGCGGCGGTGCCGCCTCGACGGACACCGGGCCCGTCGCCGTCCAGCCCGACCCCGGCACGACCAACTACGACTGGGTCATCACCGACGCCGACGACGCTGCGTCCGGGCTGGCCGACGGCACGTACTCCGCCGTCGTGACGATCCCGGAGGACTTCTCCGCCGCGGCCACGTCGTTCAGCGGCGACGCGTCCGACGCGACGCAGGCCACGCTCACCGTCGAGACGGCGCCGGGCGGGCGGGTCGTGGACGAGGCGCTCGCGCGCATCGTCACGACCACCGCGACCTCGGTGCTCGGCACCACGCTGACCGAGAACTACGTCGACGGCGTGCTCGTCGGCTTCACCACGCTGAACGAGCAGCTCGGCGAGGCCGCGGACGGCGCCGACCAGCTCGCCGACGGCGCGTCCCAGGCGGACGACGGCGCGACGCGGCTCGCGTCCGGAGCGGGCGAGCTCGCGACCGGTGCCGGGGAGCTCGCGTCCGGGGTCGGCGAGCTCGGCTCGGGCGCCGACGAGCTCGCGTCGGGCGCCGGTGACCTGGCGAGCGGGGCGCAGGGCGTCGCGACCGGGTCGCGGCAGGTCGCGGACGGGGTCGCGCAGTCGGCGTCGGGCGCGGGCGCGCTCGCCACCGGCGCGCAGGGGCTGGCCGACGGCGTCGCCGGGGTCTCGACCGGCGCGTCCGACCTCGCGACCGGGCTCGGCACGCTCGACGCCTCGATCGCGGCCGTCCCCCTCCCCGGCGGAGGGTCGACGTCGCTCCCCGCGCTCGGGACCAGCCTCGCGACGGGGTCGCGGGACGTCGCCGGCGGGCTCGCGCAGGTCGTCGCCGGGATCGAGCAGCAGAAGGTCCAGGCGGGGTGCGCGGCGGACCCGACGTCGCCCGCGTGCGTCGCGCTCGACCAGCAGCTCGCCGCGCTGCGGCCGCTCGCGGTGGGCGCTGCGGAGGTCGCGGCGGGGAACGCCGCCCTGGCCGGGGCGCCGTCGGGTGCGACCGGGCCCACCGGGCTCTACGCGCTCGCGGCCGGGGTCGACCAGGCCGCGCAGGGTGCGGACCGGCTCGCCGGCGGGGCGGCGCAGGCCGCCACGGGCGCGACGGGCGTGGCCGGAGGAGCACGCGACCTCTCGGCCGGTCTCGGGCAGCTCGCGACCGGCGCGGACCAGGTGGCCGACGGCGCTGCGCAGCTCTCCGGCGGCGCCGGAGAGCTGTCGACGGGGGCGGACGGGCTCGCGACCGGCGTCGGGGCGCTCGGGTCGGGCGCGGACCAGCTCGCGACCGGGACCCAGGACCTGGCGACGGGTGCGGGTGACCTCGCGGGCGGCGTCGGGCAGCTCGCGGACGGGACGACCGAGCTCGCCCAGGGCCTCGGCGACGCGACCGACCAGATCCCCTCCTACACGGACGCCGAGCGCGAGAACCTCTCCGCGGTCGTCGCGGACCCGGTCGCCGCTCCCGGCGTCGAGGACCTCGGCACCGGCTCGACCGGCCCCCTGTTCGCCGTCCTCGCGCTGTGGCTGGGGGCGCTCGCGATCTTCGTCGCGTTCCCGCCCGTGCCCGCGAAGCTCCTCGGGTCGACCCGGACCGCGGGACGGCTCGCGCTCGCGGCGCTCGCGCTCCCGGCGGGGATCGCGGCCGCGACCGGCCTCGTCGTCGGCGGCGTCCTCGCCGCGGTCGAGGGGGCGAGCGTGGGCGGCTGGGTCGGCCTGCTCGCGGTCGGGGCGCTCGCGTCGGTGGTCTTCGTCGCGCTCAACCAGGCGCTCGCCGCGCTGCTCGGGAACGTGGGGCGGGCGATCAGCCTGCTCGTCGCGGTGCTGCTCGTCGCGACCGGCATCGTCGCGACCGTCCCGGCCGCGCTCACCGGGCTCCGCGACCTGCTGCCCGTGGGCTCGGCGCTCCGCCTCCTCACGTCGATCGTCGACCCGGGCGCGGCCGGGGGCGCGGGCGACGCCGTCGCGCTCGTGCTGTGGGGCCTCGCGTCGGTGGCGGTGACGACGCTCGTGGTCGCCCGTCGTCGGTCGGTCCGCGTGGAGCAGCTGCTCCGCGCCTGAGCCGGGGTCTGGCGCGAGCGCCGCCAGCACGAGAGGATGCCCCGCATGACGCACGGGGGCACGGCAGCGGGACGACGGCGGACCGAGCGAGCAGGGCGCCTCGCGCGGGTCCTGGGCGTCGTCGCAGCGGTCGTCGGTACGGGTCTGCTCGTCGCGTGGGCGAACCGGTGGTACGTCGCGGAGATGTTCGCGCGCTCCGCGGGCGAGCCGGACGGCGCGGACTGGTGGTACGTGTACGACCGCCTGCACCACGCGCACGAGACGCTCATCGCGGCGGTCGTCGCGCTCGTCGCCGCGGGGCTGCTCGGGGCCGTCGGCCGTCGGGCGCGGAGCTCGCGGCCGGGTCCTGCCCTCGAGGCCACGCGATCCTGATCGCGCCGTGTCACCGGCTGCGTCGGCGCGGCGCGGTGCGGGTGTGGGCGGCTGCCGTCAGACTCGCTCGGCAGGACGCGGACGGCGGGAGCCGTCCGTCGGGCGAGGGGACGGTGCACCGATGGACCAGCAGAAGGCACGGGAGATCAAGTCGCAGCTCGCGGACTACGCGCGCGAGCTCGCGGAGCGGTCGGGGCTGGCCGGCCGGTCGGACACGACGATCGAGGCGCGCGACGTGCCCGACGCCGCGGAGGTCGTGCGCGCGCCCACCCTCGCGATCGGCCTCGCCCCGCACGACGACGGCGGGTACGCCATCGCGGTCCGGTACCGGCTCGGGGTGCCGACCGCGCGCAGCATCGCGCGCAAGGTCGCCTCGGAGGCGGGGGACACGGTCGACGTGCGACGCACGGGGCGGATCCGGCCCCTCGCCGCGGCGCCAGGCCCGGGGCGTGCGGCCGGCGACGGCCCGGGCCTGCGCCCGCCCGTCGTCACCGCGTACGCGACCGGCGAGACGGGCCGCGTCCGGCCGCTGCGCCCCGGGGTCTCGATCGCCCACGTGGACGTCACCGCGGGGACGCTCGGCGCGTTCGTGCGCGTCGCCGAGCCGCCCGTGGCGGGCGCGGGCGCCGCGTCGGTCTACGCGCTGTCGAACTGGCACGTGCTCGCGGGGTCGCCGTCCGCGCGGGTCGGGGACGTCGTCGTGCAGCCCGGTCCCGCCGACGGCGGCAGGGCGCCCGACGACCGCGTCGGGACCCTCGCCGCGCTCGTCCCGCTGGAGGCGGGCGTCACGCAGACCGTCGACGCCGCCGTCGCGCTCCTCGACGACCCGGCGGTGGACACGGAGTACCCCGTCGGGCGCGTCACGGAGACGGCGGTCGCGCTGGGCGGCGAGGTGGTCGGCAAGTCCGGCCGGACCACGGGCGTCACGACGGGTCGCGTCACGGCCATCGAGCTCGACGACGTCGTGGTGGGCTACGGCGACGGCCTCGGCGCGCTGCGGTTCGACGACCAGATCGAGGTCGAGTCGACGGGCGACGGGCCGTTCTCGCGCGGCGGCGACTCGGGGTCGCTCGTGTACCGGGAGGACGGCGTCGCGCTGGGGCTGCTGTTCGCGGGGTCGGAGACGGGCGGCGCGAACGGCACGGGTCTCACGTACTGCAACCCGATCGGGACCGTGCTCGAACGGCTGGGCGCGACGCTGCTCGGGTGACGTGGCCCGGCGAAGGACTCCTGGCCCTGCCGCGAACGCCCCGACGGGCGCACAATGAGGTCGGGAGGTGGTTCGCCGTGGCGACCCTCGAACGAGCCCGCGAGGCCAAGGCCGCGCTCCGCGACGAGCTGGCGGGCCTCGACGGAGTGGCTGGCGTCGGCATCGCCCGCGCCGACGCGTCGGGTGCGCCCGTGCGTGGTCCGCGGGCGCAGGACGTCGTCGACGACTGGCTGCTGCGCGTGAACGTGACCTCGGACGACGTCGACGTCCCGGAGACGGTCGACGGCGTCGAGGTCGAGGTCCGCGTCGTCGGGGACGTCACGGCGTCGCGCGTCTGAGCCCCGCCACTCCCCAGCCCGAGCCCGGCCCGAGCGGCAGTGCCGGTCGTCGCACGGGCAGCGGCCCGGCGCCGCACCCTCGAGGGCGGCACCGGGCCGAGGTCAGTGCGTCACCGGGTCACCGTCGTCACCGTCGTCACCAGGTCACGAGGCGTGGGCGTAGCGGGCCGGGTCGGCGTCGAAGCGCGGGCCGCACGACGAGCAGCACAGCCAGTAACGGACGCCCTCGTGGTCACGGACGAGCCCGGCCGCCTCGGCGTGCGCCTTCACGGTCGTGCTGCCGGGCATGACGGGGCACTCGGCGACGTCGTCGTCGGGCACGGAGCCCACCCGGGGGGCGGTGTGGGCGTGACAGGCGCCGGCCGGCTCGGCGTCCACGTGCGACAGGGCGTCGTCCTGGGGGTGGCACATGCGGGTCCTCCTGAGGGTCGGTGCGGTCAGACGCCGGCGAGCTGTGCCGCCGGCGTGGTCGGGGTGGTGGCCGTCGGGTCCGGGCTCGTGGCCCGGCTCCGGAACGACCGCAGGCGCAGGCTGTTGCCCACGACGAAGACGCTGGAGAACGCCATCGCGGCGCCCGCGAGCATGGGGTTGAGCAGGCCGAGCGCGGCCAGCGGGATCGCGGCGACGTTGTAGGCGAAGGCCCAGAACAGGTTCACCTTGATCGTGCCGAGCGTCCGCCGCGCGAGGCGGATCGCGTCGGCAGCCGAGCGCAGGTCGCCCCGCACGAGCGTGATGTCGGCGGCCTCGATCGCGACGTCCGTGCCCGTCCCCATGGCGAGCCCCAGGTCCGCCTGGGCGAGGGCCGCGGCGTCGTTCACGCCGTCGCCGACCATCGCGACGACCTTGCCCTCGCCCTGGAGCCGGCGGACGACGTCGACCTTGTCGCGCGGCAGGACCTCGGCGATGACCTCGTCGATGCCGACCTCGGACGCGATCCGTCGGGCGACAGTCGCGTTGTCCCCGGTGAGGAGCACCGGGGTGAGGCCGAGCGCGCGGAGCTGGCGGATCGCCTCGGCGCTCGTGGGCTTGACCGCGTCGGCCACCACGAGGACGCCGCGGGCGCGCCCGTCCCAGCCGACGACGACGGCCGTGCCGCCCTGCTCCTCGGCGCGGGCCTTGGCGTCGGCGAGGTCGCGCGGGAGGTGCTGCGCCCACTCGGCGAGGAGCGACTCGCGGCCGACGAGGACGGCGTGCCCGTCCACGACGCCCTGCACGCCCCGGCCCTCGACGTTGGTGAACTCCGCGGGCACGGGGAGCGGGCCCACCTCCTGGGCCGCACCACGGGCGATCGCCCGGGCGACCGGGTGCTCGGACGCGTCCTCGAGCGCCCCGGCGAGGCGCAGGAGCTCGGCGCGGTCGACCCCGGGGCCGGTGACGACGTCGGTCAGCGTCATGACGCCCGTGGTCACGGTGCCCGTCTTGTCGAGCACCACGGTGTCCACGGTGCGGGTGGACTCCAGCACCTCGGGGCCCTTGATGAGGACGCCCATCTGGGCGCCGCGCCCCGTCCCGACGAGCAGCGCCGTCGGGGTGGCGAGGCCGAGCGCGCACGGGCACGCGATGATGAGCACCGCGACGGCGGCGGTGAACGCGGCCGAGGCGGGCGCGCCCGCACCGAGCCACGCGCCGAGGGTGCCGACGGCGATCGCGATGGCGACGGGGACGAAGACGGCCGAGACGCGGTCGGCCAGCCGCTGGACCTGGGCCTTGCCGGACTGGGCGTCCTCGACGAGCCGGGCCATCTGCGCGAGCTGGGTGTCGCCGCCGACGCGCGTCGCGCGCACGACCAGCCGCCCGCCCGCGTTGACGGTCGCGCCGGTGACGGCGTCGCCCTCGCCCACCTCGACGGGCACGGACTCGCCCGTGAGCATCGAGGCGTCGACGGCGGACGTGCCGGCCACGACCGTGCCGTCGGTCGCGATCTTCTCGCCGGGGCGCACGACGAACTCGTCGCCCACGGCGAGCTCGGTGATCGGGACGCGGGTCTCGGCGCCGTCGCGCAGCACCGCCACGTCCTTGGCCCCGAGCTCGAGCAGGGCCCGCAGCGCGGCGCCGGCCTGCCGCTTGGACCGCTTCTCGAAGTAGCGGCCGGCGAGGATGAAGGTCGTGACCCCTGCCGCGACCTCCAGGTAGATGTTCCCGGCGCCGTCGGTGGGGGCGACGGACAGCGTGAACGGGTGCGTCATGCCCGGCTCCCCGGCCGTGCCGAGAAACAGCGCGTAGAGGGACCAAAGGAACGCGGCGCTGGTCCCCACGGAGATGAGGGTGTCCATCGTCGCAACGCCGTGGCGCAGGTTGGTCCACGCGGCGCGGTGGAACGGCCAGGCCGCCCACACCACGACGGGCGCGGCAAGCACGAGGCTGGCCCACTGCCAGTACGTGAACTGGAGCGCGGGGACCATCGCCATCGCGATGACCGGGACCGAGAGCACCACGGCCCCGACCAGGCGCTGCCGCAGCGCGGTGAGCTCCGGGTCGGCGTCGTCCGCCTCGTCCGCTGCCGGGACGTCGGGGTCCTCGACGCGGGGGAGCTGGGCGGTGTACCCCGTCTTCTCGACCTCGGCGATGAGCGTGGCTGCGTCGACGCCAGCCGGGACGGTGACCTTCGCCTTCTCCGTCGCGTAGTTCACGGTCGCGGTGACGCCGTCGAGCCGGTTGAGCTTCTTCTCGATCCGCATGGCGCACGAGGCGCAGGTCATCCCACCGATCTCGAGCTCCACGAACGTCCCCGGGGTCGGGGCGGCCGGTGCCGTCATGAGGTCCTCCTTCCGGCCCGGCGGCGTGCTGCCGGGCTCACGGGTGATCAGTGGTCGTGCGACGCCGGGTCGTGACCGGCCGCGGGGGCGTCCTCCGACGCGGGGGCGGGTTCGCCGCCGGGCGCCGCCTCGACGACGAACGCCGCGGTGCGCACCTCGCCCTCCACCTGGAAGTCGAGATACAGCAGGTAGCGGCCCGGGGTCGGCGCCTCGACGCCGAACGACACGGTCGGTCCGGAGACCTGGCCGGCCTCCGGCTCGGCGCCCTCGGGGTGCGCGTGCAGGTAGGCGAGGTCGCCGTCGCGCAGCGCGACGAGATGCCCGTAGGCGCCCAGGTAGGGCTCGAGCGTCGTGACCGGCTCCCCGTCGCGGGTGACCTCGACGGTCAGCCGGGAGACCGTGCCGGCCTCGAGCTGTCCGTCGAGCGCGACGTCGTACCCGTCGACCGACGCGGTGGTGGAGACCTCGGCGTCGCGGACCGGGTCGAGGTCGCCCGCGACGTCGACCGTGCGGGTCAGCGTGACGGCGTCGCCCGCGCTGGGCGCGGCGTCCGCATACACGCGGTAGGTCCCGGCGGCGTCCCAGGCCCACGGGATCGACCAGCGCCCGTCCGCGTCCATCACGGGATGGACGTGCCGGAAGTGCGCGCCGTCGGAGCGCACGACGACGAGGTGGAGGCGCTGCTCGTGCGCGACACCGAACTCCGTGACGGGACCGCCGTCGGGGTCGGTCAGGGTGAAGGCCAGCTCTCCGGCCTCGCCCGCGCTCCCGGGAGCGGTGATCTGGCCCAGCGTGTACCCGTCCTGCTCCAGGGACAGTCCGCGTGTCATGTCCGTTCCTCTCGTGCTCTCCTGCTCGGGGTCGTCGCTCGTGGCGACGTGCTGGTCGGGGGTGTGCGAGGTGGCCGGTGTCGGGGCTGCCCCCTCGGGGACGACCGCCCCGGCGACGGCGGCCGAGGCGGCGAACACCACGCCGAGCCCCGCGGCGTACAGCCCGATCCGGGCGGGCGCTCTCATGGCACCCGCACCGCCTGGTAGCCCGCCTCGTCCACGGCGGCCACGACCGCGGCGTCGTCGAGGGGCTGGTCGGCCGTGACGACGAGCCGACCGCTGGCGGCGCTGACGTCGATCGCGGTCACGCCGGGCACCTGCCCGACCTCCTCGCGCACCGACATCTCGCAGTGCCCGCAGGTCATGCCGGTCACCTGGTACTCGATCTCGACGATGCTCACCGCGTTCCTCCTCGTCCTGAATACCCCGGTGGGGTATCGATCGGCCATGAATATACCCAGAGGGGGTATGTGGGTCAAGGGGGCGCGGAAACGGAGGGCGTGACCGCCGAGCGGCTTCCCCGCGTTCGAGCTCGTCGGGTGCGGCAGGCTCAACACCGGCAGCCAGGTGATCGCCCTCGCCGGCCTGCGGAGAAAGGTCGTTATACTCGATTCCTCATTATTGTAGAATTTAGAACTATATGCCCATAGCATGGGAATGTGACCTCGCCTGATACCGCCGCAGCCATCTACGTCCGACGGTCGAGCGGCGCCGCCGGAGCGAACAAGACCCTCTCCGAGCAGGAGCGGGAGGCGAGGAAGTTCGCCGAGACCAGGGGCCTCGAGATCGTCGAGATCTACCGAGAGCGCGAAGGCACCGGCGCCAGCGCGCGGAGCGGGAAGGCTCGCCCCCAGTGGGAGGCGGCCCTGACCGAGTTGGACAGGGGAGACCGCTTCCGCACGGTTATCGTCTGGGCGCTCGACCGCGCGGACCGAAGGGGAGCGGACACCCTTGGTGCGCTCCTCTCGCGGCATGTGGCCACCGGCCGGCGCATCCTCGGCCTCGACGGCACGGACACCTCCGACCCGCAGCAGAGGCTCGCCAACATCATCCGCGGCGAGATGGCCCGTGAGTACAGCGAGAAGCTCGGTGACAACATCGCGCGCACGAAGCGCTACCGGCGCGAGCAGGGGCTCTGGCTCGGGGGCAAGCCGCCGTGGGGGACGAGGAAGGGCGCCGACGGCAAGCTCGAGCCCGACCCCGAGACCTTCCCCGAGGCGCGCGCCGTGGCCGAGGCCCTCCTCGAGGGCAAGACCCTCTACGAGGTCGTGGGCGACCTGAACGACAGGAAGGTCAGGCTCGCGTCAGGGCACGAGTGGGGCTCGACCATCACCCGCAAGGCGCGCGGACGCGACGAGGACATCGAGACGGGCCCGATGATGTGGCGCATCCCGACCCTGGCTGCGATCGTCCGCGCGCCGGGGTGGGCAGGGCTACAGAGCATCCGCGTCCGCGAGACCCTCCCCGACGGGAGCAAGGGGGGCTGGCCGCACAGTGCCGAGGTCTACCGCTCCCCGGAGACCGGCGAGCCCGTGAGCGTGGGCGAGGGGGTCGTCACGCCGGAGGAGAGGGCGATTATCCTCGAGCGCCTCGCCGAGCGCAGGACGGGAGGGCAGGGCCGCGCTGTCGGCAAGAAGCCAAAGGGGTCACTGCTCGGCTCGCGCCTCCGCTGCGTCGAGTGCGGCGAGCTGCCCGTCATCCACAAGGTCAGGGAATACCGCTATTACAAGTGCGGGTCGGTGACCCTTGGCCCGGGCCGGTGCAACGGCTTTCAGTGCCCGGAGGGCGACATGAACGACTACGTCGTCGGCCGCGCCCTCATCTTCCTGTCCTCGCTCGACCCAGAGGACGAGGTCACCAGGAAGGCCATGTCCGCCTGGGTCGGGGAGACCGACCCTGCCGTGCGCGCTGAGCGCACCGTTCGAGAGGGAGCGCTCCAGGCGGCCAAGGCTGAGCTCTCGAGGGTTCGCCGCCTGGCTGTCGTCGGGGTCCTCACCGAGGAGGAGGCTGCCGCCGAACTGCCGCGCCTGCGGGCGGCCGTGGCGACAGCGGAGCGTGCCTTGACCGAGCGCTCCGAGAGCGACGCCATGGCCCCCGAGACTCTGCGCGACCTCCAGCACCTCGCCGAGGCGTGGGACGACCTGGACCACCTGGCCCAGCGGCGGATCATCGAGACCGTCGTGCGGGAGGTCAGGGCCGCCAGGGCGCCCTACCGCGGCGCCCGGTTCTTCGGGCCGCAGCGTGCGGTCATCACGTTCGTCGACGGCTCCACCTGGCCGCGCGACGGCGAGCTCGTCCCGCACCCGGGAAGGGCGCCCGACACCATGCGCAAGCTTGCGCGGAAGGAGCGGGAGGCTGGCACAAGCTCTCCGTGACCAAGGTTCCGCACATCACTTCTCCCGGGCGTGGTGGTCGGCATGCTCTCGCATGCGCGCGGGGACGCGAGGCTTGCTCATGTCGGGCTCATTTCGGCAGTGGCCCCGGGAGCGTTGGCGCGCTCGCCGGGGGCCTGTGCATGTCGGCGAGCCCTGCCCGATACCGCAGAATGTCCGGGTGGCTGTACCCCAACTTCCCCGCGTCCGAGCCTCCGCGCTAGCCGGTCGTGGCTGGCTGAACACCGGCGGGAAATCGGTGTGCCTTGCGGATCTGCGAGGTCGTGTTTTGGTCCTCGACTTCTGGACCTTCTGTTGCGTCAACTGCCTGCACGTCCTCGACGAGCTGCGCGAGCTCGAGGAGCGGCACCGGGATGTGCTCGTCGTCGTGGGTGTGCACTCGCCCAAGTTCGAGCACGAGGCGGACCCGGTGGCGCTCGCGGCCGCCGTCGAGCGGTACGAGGTGCACCACCCCGTCCTCGACGACCCCGAGCTCGTCACCTGGTCGGCCTACGCCGCGCGCGCCTGGCCGACGCTCGTCGTCATCGACCCCGAGGGCTACGTCGTCGCGCAGATGGCGGGGGAGGGCCACGCGTCCGCGATCGCCGCCCTCGTCGAGGAGCTTGTCGCCGAGCACGACGCGAAGGGCACGCTGCACCGGGGCGACGGCCCGTACGTGCCCCCGGCGCCGTCGTCGGGCACGCTGCGCTTCCCCGCGAAGGCGATCGAGCTGCCCGGCGGCAACCTCCTCGTCGCGGACGCCGGGCACCACTCGCTCGCCGAGCTCCTGCCCGACGGCGAGACGCTCGTCCGGCGCATCGGGTCCGGCGAGCGCGGGCTCGCCGACGGTGGCCCCGACGACGCGCGGTTCGCCGAGCCCAATGGGCTGTGCCTCGTCCCCGAGCAGGAGCGTGAGGCGTACGGCTTCGACGTCCTCGTGGCGGACACGGTCAACCACGCGCTGCGCGGCGTGCGCCTGGCCGACGGCCGGGTGACGACCGTCGCGGGCACCGGAGAGCAGTTCATGGTCGGCGGCTCGGAGAACGTCGTCCTGGCGGACGAGGGCGGCGCCCGCCGCCTCGGTCCGTTCGACGCGTCGGCCACCTACGACCCGCTCGACGTGAAGCTGTCGTCACCGTGGGACGTCGCATGGTCCGACGAGCTGGGCGGCTTCGTCGTCGCGATGGCGGGCCACCACACGCTCTGGGCCTTCGACTGGTGGAAGCTCGGGCTGCTGGCCGGGACGATGAACGAGGGGCTGGAGGACGGGCCGGGCGCGTCGGCGTGGTTCGCCCAGCCGTCCGGGCTGGCCGTCGCGGGGGACGGCGCGACGTGGGTGGCGGACTCCGAGACGTCGGCCCTGCGTCGTGTGACCGGGCTCGGCGGTGGAGTCGCCGTCGTGCCCGAGGGTGTCGAGGTCCGGACCGCCGTGGGGCAGGGGCTGTTCGACTTCGGCCACCGCGACGGCCCGGCCGAGCAGGCGCTGATGCAGCACCCACTCGGGGTCGCGACGCTGCCCGACGGGAGCGTCGTCGTCGCCGACACCTACGACGGCGCGCTGCGCCGGTTCGCGCCCGCGGCCGGTGACGCGGGGAGCGTCGGGGACGACGTGGAAGGGACGCGGCTCGCCGGCGAGGTCACGACCCTGGCGACGGGCCTCGCCGAGCCCAGCGGCGTCGTCGTGCAGGTAGGCGAGGGGCTGGACGGCGAGCCGCAGGTCCACCTCCTCGTGGTCGAGTCCGCGGCGCACCGGCTCACGCGCGTCGCGCTGCCCGCCTCGCTCGCGGGCGAGGTGCTCGACGGCGGCGCGCACCGCACGCAGCGCCCCGTCACCGACATCGCGGCCGGGCCGCTGTGGCTCGACGTCCCGTTCGTCCCGGCGCCGGGGCATAAGCTCGACGACCGGTTCGGCCCGTCGACGGAGCTGCGCGTGAGCGCGACGCCGCCCGAGCTGCTGCTGTCCGGGGACGGGACCGGCGTCGAGCTCGGCCGCGACCTCGTCATCAACCCGGAGGTCCGCGAGGGCGTGCTGCACGTGACCGCGCGGGCGGCGTCGTGCGACGTCGTCCCGCTCGGCCCCGACGGCGAGCCCGACCCAGACGTGTTCCCCGCGTGCCACCTCGCCCAGCAGGACTGGGGCGTCCCGGTCCGCGTGGTGGACCGCGGCGAGCCGGGCGACGTCCCGTCCCTCACCCTCCCGCTGCGGGGCTGAGCGACGTCGTCGAACCCGGGAATGCTCCCCAGCGAGACCTGCTCGTGAGGAACGACCCAGGGTTCGGCGCCGGGCGTCAGCCCCAGGTGAGGAGCTCCTCGCCGTGGGCGGCCCAGGCGCCCACCTCCGCGAGGGGGGTCACGTCGTCGGGGGCGGCCTCGAGCGCGACGACGGGGCACACGGCCGACCGGCCGCCGTCGCGCACGGCCTTCGGGTCCCACGAGACGAGGACGGTGCCGCGCTCGACGTGGTCGCCCTGCGCGACGTGCGTGGTGAAGCCCTCGCCGCCGAGCTGGACGGTGTTGATGCCGAGGTGGACGAGGACCGCGCGGCCGTCGTCGTGCTGGACGACGAACGCGTGCGGGTGCAGCTTGACGACCGTGCCCGTGATGGGGGCGACGGCCTCGCCGCCCTGCGCGTCGTCGGGCTCGACGGCGAGCCCCGGCCCGACGAGGCCCGCCGAGAAGACGGGGTCGTCGACGTCGCGGACGTCGATGACCGTGCCCGTGACGGGCACCAGCACCGTGAGCGGCGCGGCCATCAGCGCAGGTCCTCGATGTCGGAGGCGATGTTGTCGGCGTCGGGCCCGACGATGACCTGGATCGCGGCGCCCGACCGCACGACGGCGATCGCCCCGGCGGCGGTCAGCGTCGCGTCGTCGACGAGCGCCGGGTCCTCGACCTCGACGCGCAGGCGCGTGATGCACGCCTCCAGGTCGACGACGTTCGCGTCGCCGCCGAGGCCTCGGAGAATCTGCTCTGCCTTGCTCACGGGTGCTCCTCGTGGTCGTGCTCCGGCCGGGGCCGGGTCAGGTGTCCCGGCCGGCAGCCGTGCCGGTCGGGGTGCGCGGGGCGCGCGGGGTCGGGACGCCGTCGTCGGGGTGGTGCGGCGGCGGTGGTGCTGCGGTGGTGACGGACCCTCACATGAGGTCGGCGAGGTCGGACGCGATCGTGTCGACCTGCGGGCCGACGACGACCTGGACGACGCGGCCGTTGACCATGACGCCGAACGCCCCGGCGCGCCGCAGGAGCGCGGCGTCGACGAGCGCGGGGTCCTTGACGAGCGATCTCAGCCGTGTGGTGCACGGGTCGATCTCGTCGATGTTCGCGACCCCGCCGAGCCCGGCGAGGATCGTCGCGGCGCGCTCCGCGTCGGACTGTGTCATCGGTCGTTCCCTTCGGTCGCCCGGGCCGGCACTGGCACGGGGGCGAGGTCGTCGGTGCTCGTCGGGTCGGGGGTGCTCGTCGGGTCGGTCGCGCCGCTGCGCGGCACGAGCGTCGGGCGCGCCTCGCGCAGCGGGACGAACACGCTGTACCGGTCGCCGCGGTAGCTCGACCGGGAGTACATGAGCGGCGCGTCGCCCGCGAACGTGCGGCGGACGGTGCGCATGACGGCCCGCGAGGCACGCAGCCCGAGGAGCTTCTGCTCCTGCACCGTGGCGTCGGACGCGGTGATGGTGTCCTCGCCCCACGTGGGGGCCAGGCCGCGCTCGCGCAGGGCGCCGTAGAGGCTCTCGGGGACGCCGTCGTCGAGCAGGTCCGGGGCGAGGTCGACGGGGATCCACGCCTCCTCGACGCTCATGGGCGACCCGTCGGCGGAGCGCAGACGCACGACGTGGTGCATCGGGTCGCCGGTCGCGCGCCCGAGCGACTCGGCGACCGACGCCGGCGCGGGCGCCGTGTCGACCTCGAGCACCTCGGTGCCGGGCTCCATGCCCCGGCGCCGCGCCTCCTCGCCGAACGTCGTGAGCCGCATCTCGAAGTCCGCGCGCGGCGGGGCGACGAACGTCCCACGGCCCTGCGAGCGCTCGAGCACGCCCTCGGTGACGAGCGCGTCGATCGCCTGGCGCACGGTCATGCGCGAGACCCCGAACTTCTCGGTGAGGCTGCGCTCGGACGGCACCGCGTCGCCGACGGAGAGCTCGCTCGCCACGAGGTCGGCGAGGTAGGCGCGCACCGTGAGGTACTTGTGCTCGCTCGCCTGCGATCGTGACCTGCTCATCGTCGTGCCGCGTCCTCGTCCTCGTCCTGGTCCTTCGTCCGCGTCCGTGCCCTGGACGGACGGACGACCCTGCGTCGGTGCCTCGATCTCCACGGGTGCATTGTCCGTCCTGCGACCTGCGGCGACGCGGGTCCTGGGCCTGTCCGTGTGTCCCGGGTCACCTCCGGGGGTTGACACATCATGAGGTCTAGACCACTCTTCCTGCAAGTGGTCCAGACAACCTGGACCGGATGTCCGGCACGACGAGCCAGGAACGACCCCAGTCGTCCTCGGCGTGCCCGGAGACCGGCAACGACGCCCGTACGACGTCGCGCCACCGCTGCCGCACGACGCACCTCGGCCTGCGCCCCAGGCCCACCCAGGAGGAGAACGACACATGACCACCGTCGCCGAACCGACGAGGACGAAGAAGGGGGTGCCCGGCTTCGCGCAGCTCCAGCGCGTCGGGCGCTCCCTCATGCTGCCCATCGCGTCCCTGCCCGCCGCCGCGCTGCTGCTGCGGCTCGGGCAGGCCGACTTCCTCGGGGCGGACGGGGCCGCGGGGACGTTGCCGTGGATGCAGTACGTCGCCGACGTCTTCGCCTCGGCCGGCAACGCCCTGTTCGCGAATCTCCCGCTGCTGTTCGCCGTCGGTGTCGCCGTCGGCTACGCGAAGAAGGCGGACGGCTCGACGGGCCTCGCCGCCGTGATCGGGTACCTGGTCTTCAAGGGCGTCAGCGACGCGCTCTCGCCGGCGGTGCTCGGCGTCGCGCCGGAGGGCGAGGACCAGGAGCTCATCAACTACGGCGTGCTCGGCGGGATCGTCATCGGTCTGACCGCGGCGCTGCTGTTCCAGAAGTACTACCGCATCAAGCTGCCCCCGTACCTCGCGTTCTTCGGGGGCCGCCGCTTCGTCCCCATCGTCACCGCCGGTGTCGCGGTGCTCATCGCCGTCGTCGGCGCGCTCATCTACCCGGCGTTCGACACCGGCTTCACCGCCGTGGGCGACTGGGTCACCGGCTCGACGATCCTCGGTGCCTTCGTCTACGGGACGGTGAACCGCCTCCTCCTGCCGGTCGGGCTGCACCACCTGCTCAACTCCCTCCCGTGGTTCCAGTTCGGCGAGTACACCGACGCGAACGGCGAGGTGTGGAACGGCGACATCGCCCGCTTCCTGCACGGCGACCCGACCGCCGGGACCTTCATGACCGGGTTCTTCCCGATCTTCATGTTCGCGCTGCCCGCCGCGGCGCTCGCGATCGTCCACACCGCCAAGTCGAAGAACCGCAAGGTCGTCGCGGGCATCATGGGCTCGGCCGCGCTCGTCGCGTTCGTCACCGGCGTCACCGAGCCGCTCGAGTTCGCGTTCGTCTACGTCGCCTATCCGCTCTACGCGATCCACGCCGTGCTCACGGGCACGTCGCTGGCGCTCGTCAACGCGATCGGCATCCGCGACGGCTTCGGCTTCTCCGCGGGCGCGATCGACTACCTGCTGAACTTCCGGATCGCCGAGATGCCGCTCCTGCTCATCCTCATCGGTCTCGGGTACGCGGTGATCTACTACTTCCTCTTCCGCTTCGTCATCACGCGGTGGAATCTCAGGACGCCGGGTCGCGAGGACGACGACGCCGACGGCGCGATCGCCGACACGGGCGCGGCGCAGGACGCGGACGCCCCTGCCGGTGCGTCCGAGAGGTCGGCGACCGCGGACGAGGCGAGCACGGCTGGGCGTGGAGCGTCCGCGCGGACCGACGAGGCGCGAGGCGGGAGCTCGGCGTGACCGTCGCCGACGACGCGACGCGCGCAACCGCGCGGATCTCCGACCCGGGGCTGACCGGCGTGCCGGTCAGCCCCGGGCGGGGGGCGGGGACGGTCGTGCGCATGCCCGACCCGGTCCCCGAGCCCGCTGCGGCCCCGCTCGCCGCGGACAGCACGGACGCGGACGTGGACCTCGCGGTGACGCAGGTCCTCGCGGCGGTGACGACCGTCCAGGAGGACCTCACGGCCCGCGCCGCGCGGGCCGAGGGCACCGCGGCGGAGGTGCTGGGCGTGACCGCCGCGATGGCGGCGGACCCCGCGCTGGCGCGTGACGCCGTCGGGCGGGTGCGCGAGCAGCGCTCCACGCCGGCGCGCGCCGTGTGGGACGCGGCGGGCGTCGTCGTGGGGCAGCTCGAGGCGCTCGGCGGGCTCATGGCCGAGCGGGCGCGCGACGTGCGCGACGTGCGCGACCGGATCGTCGCGACGCTGCTCGGCCTGCCCGCCCCGGGAGTGCCCGACCCGGGGTTCGCGTTCGTGCTCGTCGCGGACGACCTCGCCCCCGCGGACACCGCGCAGCTCGACCCCGAGCGCGTCCTCGCGGTCGTCACGCGGGGCGGCGGGCCGACGTCGCACACCGCGATCCTCGCGCGCTCCCTCGGCATCCCGGCCGTCGTGGCGGTCGAGGACGCGCTGACGCTGCACGACGGCGAGACGGTGCTCGTGGACGGCGGGCTCGGCACGGTCGAGCGCGAGCCGTCCGCCGAGGACGTGGCCGCCGTCGTCGCCGCGCGGGGCGCCCGGGGCGAGCGCCGCCGGTTCGACGGCGAGGGCCGGACGGCGGACGGTCGTCGCGTCGAACTCCTCGCCAACGTCGCGAACGGGGAGGACGCGCGGGCCGCCGCGGAGGCGGGCGCGGAGGGCGTGGGGCTCTTCCGCACCGAGGTGTGCTTCCTGGGCCGCACGGTCGAGCCGACGATCGACGAGCAGGTCGCGGCCTACCGCGAGGTGCTCGCGGCGTTCGGCGGGCGCAAGGTCGTCGTGCGCACGCTCGACGCGGGCGCGGACAAGCCGCTCCCGTTCGTCACGCCCGAGGCCGAGCCCAACCCGGCGCTCGGCGTGCGCGGGCTGCGTACCGCCTGCCGGCACCCCGAGGTGCTCGACCGCCAGCTCACGGCGATCGCGCGTGCCGCCGAGGCTGAGTCGGCGGACGTGTGGGTCATGGCGCCGATGATCGCGACGCCGGACGAGGCGGAGTCGTTCGTCGCGCTGTGCGTGGAGCACGGCCTCGGCACCGCGGGCGTGATGATCGAGGTGCCCGCCGCGGCCCTCGGGGCGCGCTGGGTGCTCGCCAAGGCGTCGTTCGCGAGCATCGGCACGAACGACCTCACGCAGTACACGATGGCCGCGGACCGCGAGGTCTCCGACCTGGCGCGCCTGTCGACGGCCTGGCAGCCGACGGTCCTCGCGCTCGTCGGGGCCACGGGATCGGGGGCGGCGCTCAACGGTCGCCCGCTCGGCGTCTGCGGCGAGGCGGCCGCCGACCCGGTGCTCGCGCCGGTGCTGGTGGGGCTCGGCGTGACGTCGCTGTCCATGACGCCCCGAGCGCTCGCGGACGTCGCCGCGGTGCTGGCCGCGACGACGTCGGAGCAGTGCGAGGAGCTCGCATTCCTCGCACTCCAGCAGCCCACGCCCGACGCCGCCCGCGCGGCCGTGCGCGCTCGCCTCCCGATCCTCGCCGAGCTGGGCCTCTAGCCCACCGCCGAGCGCAGCACGGGCAGACGTCGAACCCGGGGTTGCTCCTCACTGACTCGTCGGGGCGAGGGGCGACCCCGGGTTCGACGCATCCGTCAACCGAGACATGCAACCACAGGGTTGCGCATACTCCTCACCCCGTCTACCTTGGAGTGCAATCAACAAGTTGCACTAACGGACAGCTGGGAGACGGCGATGGTGGACATCCTGCACAGGGTCGGGGTCGAGGGGTCGACGCCGGAGGCGGTGTACCGGGCGCTGACGACGGTCGACGGGCTCGCCGGCTGGTGGACCGAGGACACGGCGGGCAGCGAAGGCGTCGGGGGAGTGCTCGCGTTCCGGTTCCCGCCGGTCGGTGGGTTCGACATGGAGGTCGTCGAGCTGCGGCCGTCGGAACGGGTGGTGTGGCGCGTCGTCGACGGGCCCGAGGAGTGGGTCGGCACCACCGTCGAGTGGGACCTGCGCCAGGACGGCGACTGGACGATCGTGCTGTTCGGCCACCGGGGCTGGGCCGAGCCGGTGGAGTTCATGCACCACTGCAGCACCAAGTGGGCGTCGTACCTCCTGAGCCTCAAGGCGCTCACGGAGACGGGTACGGGCGCGCCCGCCCCGCGCGACGTGCAGATCAGCGACTGGCACTGACCTGTCGACGGCAGGCCCCGTCGGGGGCTCGTCGGGGACGCTGCGCGGGGCGGGCTGGCCGGCGCGGTCAGGCGACCTCGGTCTGCTCCAGGAACGTCGCGAGGGCGTCGATCGAGGCGCTCGCGTCGTCGCCGTCGGTGTCGGTCGACAGCACGACCTCGTCCCCGGCGGTCACGCCGAGCGTCATGACGCTGAGGATGCTCGCCGCCTCGACGGGGTCGCCGCCCGCCTTGGCGATGCGCACGGGGGCGGGCTGGGCGGCGGCAGCCTTGACGAACAGGGCGGCGGGGCGGGCGTGAAGGCCTTCGGTGATCGCGACGACGACGGCACGGTCCATGGTGTTTCCTCCGGCAGACAAGTGGTCTGGACCAGTGCATCCTAGGGGATCGCCGCCCACAAGGCGAGGGCCCAAGGACCTCCGGTCCGAGCGCTGCTGCCGACGGCGCCGCGGGCGCCTCCACCCGGGTCACACGTCGCGTGCGGTGCGCACCCCGTCGCGCCGGTCGAGGGTCGAGCGCGCGGCCGCTAGCCGCGCGACGGGCACCCGGTACGGCGAGCACGACACGTAGTCCAGGCCGATCTCGTCGAACAGCGCGACGGACGCCGGGTCGCCGCCGTGCTCGCCGCACACGCCGGCGTGGAGACCCGGTCGGGCACGGCGCCCGCGCTCGAGCCCGACGTGCACGAGCTCCCCGACCCCGTCCCGGTCGATCGTCGCGAACGGGTTCGTGCCGACGACGCCTGCCTCCAAGTAGGCGGTGAGGAACGACCCCTCCGCGTCGTCGCGCGAGATGCCGAGCGTCGTCTGCGTGAGGTCGTTCGTGCCGAACGAGAAGAACTCCGCGTGCTCGGCGATGCGGTCCGCGACGAGCGCCGCGCGGGGCAGCTCGATCATCGTCCCGACGGCGTACGGCAGCGGGGCGTCCGCGCCCGCCAGCTCCTCCGCCATCGTCGCGTCGACGACCTCGCGCATCCGCCGCAGCTCCTCGGAGAACCCGACGAGCGGCACCATGATCTCCACGCGCGGGTCGTGGCCGGCCGCACGCACGGCGAGCGCCGCGCGCGCGATCGCCCGCACCTGCATCGCCGCGATCTGCGGGTGCAGCAGCGCGAGCCGCACGCCGCGCGTGCCGAGCATGGGGTTCATCTCGCTGAGCCGCCGCACCTGCGCGAGGAGGCGGCGCGCGCGGGCGAGCCGCGCCGTCGTCTCCCCGCCGCCGGCCGCCGCGGCCCAGCCCTCGGCGACGGCGTCCGTCCCGTGCAGGGGCGCACCGGGATCCCCGACCTCGTCCTCGAGCCGCTGCACCAGCAGCGACTGCTCGACGAGGTCCGGCAGGAACTCGTGCAGCGGCGGGTCGAGGAGCCGGACGGTCACGGGCAGGCCGGACATCGCCGTGAGGATCTCCTCGAAGTCGCCCTGCTGCATGGGCAGCAGGCGGTCGAGCGCGGCGGCGCGCGCGGCGTCGGTCTCGGCGAGGATCATCTCGCGCACCACGGGCAGCCGGTCGGGCGCCATGAACATGTGCTCCGTGCGGCACAGGCCGATGCCCTCGGCCCCGAGCTCGCGGGCCTTCGCGGCGTCCTCGCCGGTGTCGGCGTTCGCGCGCACGCCGAGCCGCCGCACGTCGTCCGCCCAGCCGAGCACGGCGCGGAAGTCGTCGGTGACCTGGGGCGGCACGAGCGGCAGCGCGCCCGCGTAGACGTCGCCCGTCGTGCCGTCGAGGGTGATCGTGTCGCCCTCGGTGAGCACGTGGTCCCCGACGTGGACGCGGCGCCCCTCCACGTCGATCCGCAGCGCGCCGGCCCCCGCGACGCACGGCTTGCCCATGCCGCGCGCCACGACCGCCGCGTGCGACGTCATGCCGCCGTGCGCGGTGAGCACGCCCTGGGCGGCGATGACGCCCGCGATGTCGTCGGGGTTCGTCTCCCAGCGCACGAGCACGACCGCCTCGCCGGCCTTCCCGCGCTCGGCCGCGGTCTCGGCGTCGAGCACGACGCGCCCGACGGCCGCCCCGGGCGACGCGTTGAGCCCGCGCGTGAGCGGGGTCGCGCCGTGGCCGGGGTCGAGCGCCGGGTGCAGGAGCTGGTCGAGCTGTGCCGGATCGAGGCGGCGCAGCGCGGTGTCCCGGTCGATCACGCCCTCGTCGACGAGCTCGCGCGCGACCCGCAGCGCCGCCTGCGCGGTGCGCTTCCCGGTCCGGGTCTGCAGGAGGTAGAGCGCGCCGTCGTCCACGGTGAACTCGATGTCCTGCAGGTCGCCGTAGTGCTGCTCGAGCCGGTCCATGGTCGCGCGCAGCTCGCGGAACGCATCGGGCAGCACCGACTCCATCTCCGCGAGGGGGCGGGGCGTGCGGATGCCCGCGACGACGTCCTCGCCCTGCGCGTCCACGAGGAACTCGCCGTAGAGCTCCTTGGCCCCCGTCGCGGGGTTGCGCGTGAAGCACACACCCGTGGCCGACGTCGCGCCCTTGTTGCCGAACACCATCTGCATGACGTTGACCGCGGTGCCGAGGTCGTCCGGGATGCCGTTCGCCCTCCGGTACACCGCGGCGCGCGGGTTGCCCCACGACGCGAAGACGGCGTCGACCGACCGCCGGAGCTGCTCGCGCGGGTCCGTCGGCAGGTCCTCGCCCGTGTGCTGCCGCGCGACGGCGCGGAACGTCGCGACGAGCCCGCGCAGGTCGTCCGCGTCGAGGTCGGTGTCCTGCGCGACGCCGCGGCGCGCCTTGAGCGCGTCCAGCTCGTCGGCGAACGCGTGGGCGGGCACGCCCTCGACCACCTCGCCGTACATCTGCACGAACCGCCGGTACGAGTCCCACGCGAAGCGCGCGTTGCCGGACTCGGCCGCGAGCCCCTCGACCGAGTCGTCCGAGATCCCGAGGTTGAGGATCGTGTCCATCATCCCGGGCATCGAGAACACGGCTCCCGAGCGCACCGACACGAGGAGCGGGCGCTCGCGCGCGCCGAGGCGTCGCCCCGTGCGCGCCTCGAGCGCGTCGAGGTGCGCGACGACCTCGTCCCACAGGCCGTCCGGCCACGACCCGCCGCGCTCCGTGGCCGCGACGCACGCCGCCGTCGTCACGGTGAAGCCGTCCGGCACGGGCACGCCGATGCGGCGCATCTCCGCGACCCCCGCGCCCTTGCCGCCCAGCAGGGCGCGCATGTCCGCACGGCCCTCCGCGAGGTCGTAGACGTACCGGTCGCTCATGGCTGCTCCTCGTGGTCGGCGGCGGTGGCCGCGCGGGGTCCTGCCCGACGGCGGTCCGCCGGCCGGGTCTGCGGGGTCGCCCGGGCGAGGTCGTCGCCCGGGTGCCGCGCCGCGTCGTCGGGCGCGAGGGCCCGGCGGCGCGCGGTCACCAGCTCGACGACGCGCCCCGCGGCCTCCTCGAGCGCGAGCGTCGTCGTGTCGAGCACGGGGCAGCCGAGGCGCCGCTGGAGCCGGGCGATCTCGTCGAGCTCGTCGTGGATGCGCGCGAGGTCGGCGTACCCGCCGAGGGCCGTGCCCCTGTGGTCCCCGTGGCCCGCGGGTCCGCCGAGCCCGGCGGCACCCATGGCGTGCACGCGGCGCTGCCGGATCTCGAGCAGGCGCTCCGGGTCGATGGTCAGGCCCACGACCTTCCAGCGCTCGGCCTCGAACAGCTCGCGCGGCGGTGCGACGCCCGGGACGAGCGGGATGTTGGCGGTGGGGTAGCCGAGGTAGCCCAGGTACATCGACAGCGGCGTCTTGCCCGTGCGCGACGCGCCGACGAGCACGACCTGCGCCTCGTCGAGCCCGTCGGTGAGGTGGCCGTCGTCGTTCGCGACCGCGAACTCCATCGCGTGGATGCGGTCGAAGTAGTCGGCGGCGAGCCCGACCGGCTGCACGACCCGTGCCGGCTGCGCGCCCGTGCGCGCGGTGAACGCGTCGAGGGCGGGGGCCAGCAGGTCGGCGCACGGGACGTCGAGCGCCGCGCACGCCTCCAGCACGCGCGTGCGCAGCGCGTCGTCGACGACGGTGCAGAACACCACGGCCGCGGCCGGGTCGGCGCGGAGCTGGGCCACGACGTCGTCCACGCCTCGCGCGCTGTGCAGCCGCGGGTGGCGCACGACCCGGACCGGCTGCCCGGGGAACTGCGCCTGCGTGGCGCGCGCGACGCGGGTCCCGGTGTCTCCCGTCGAGTCCGCGACCACGTGGATGTCGATGACGCGCGCCGTCGCCGCCATGACCCCAGGCTAGGCAGGCCCACGGCCGCGCTGCATCCGCGAGGTGCCCGATCGCCGGGTGGCGACGGACGGGCGTGCGGTGGCGCCGTGGGAGCACCTCACTACGGTGGTCGCCGGGCGGACGACGTGCGTCCGACGGCAGGGGGGACGAGCATGCCGGAGACGGTGATCACCATCAGGGCTGAACGGGGCGGCGCGCGGCGCGGCCACGGGTCGGCGGAGGCACCCGTGGGTCGGGTGCTCCAGTTCCACGGATGTGCCGACGGCTGCTGCCCGCCGCCGGACCTCCACGTGGAGGGCGTGGCGGGGTCGGTCGTGGCGGACCGCGACGGGTGGCGCCTCGCCAACCGGAGCGCCGTGATGCCGCTGCGCGTCTGGAACCTCGACGACCCCCGGGACCGGCTGCGCCTGCTGCCCGGGTGCGCGACGGCGCCGCCCTTCGACCTCGCCGGTATCGCGGGAGCGACCGGTCACGTGCTCACGGTCTTCGGGCCCGAGCAGCGCGGAGTGTCCGACGTCCGGTGCGTCGGCCGGGTCCGGGAGTCCTGGGGCCTGGACCCCGGGAGCCGCCGCCACGCGGTCATGACCGCGCTCGTCGAGGACCGGATGCGCGGCGACAGCTCCGCCCCGCTGCCCACGGCGCGGGAGATCGGCGTGCGGCTGGGCATCTCGCACCGGACGGTGCAGGAGCACCTGGTCCAGCTCGCCGAGCAGCTGGGGGTGCCCGACCCGGGCCACCGGCGGGCGGGCTGGATCCACGAGGCGCTCGTCGAGTTCGCCCTCCTGCACCCGTACGTCCCGGCACGAGGTGCGCGCGTGCCCTGGTAGCGGGTGCGGCCCCGGCGTGCACCCCGTGTCGTACGGGTTGGACGGGCGAGGCCTCGCGAGGATGCTGGGCCAGGTCGTGGCGCCGCGACACCTGTCCAGCACAGTCGAACAAGGGGGACATTCATGTTCGGAAGGATCAAGAAGCCGATGGCTGCGGTCGCGCTGACCGCGGCGGTCGTCCTCGGCGGGGCGGGTGCCGCCTACGCCACCGTCGTGAGCGTGGGCGGTGGCACGTGGAGCTACGGCACGGGCGGGGGCGAGGTCTGGTCCGACTACTACCACGCCGGCAAGTGCCACGGTTCGTCCGTGCAGGGGACGTACTACGAGAAGGACTACGCCTCCGCCGGCTGGTGGTCGATGGCCGACGCGCCGGACCGCTGGTACGCGGTCGACAAGTCCTGGTACGACACCTCGTGCTGACCTGAGCGGGTGGGGCAGGGCCCTGCCGGGGCCTTGCCCCACCCGTCCTGGTCTCGTGCTCGAACGTCTCGGAAGACTCCCATGCTGCCCCGTCTCGTACGCCTCGCCTACGTCCTCTGCGTCATCCTTCCCACGATCCTCGCGGTCCAGGTCTTCCTCGCCTTCGACGAGGTCGAGGGTGCGGGGGCCGAGTACCAGGTCGTCGTGCAGGAGATCGCCACGACGGGCCGGGTGTCCGCGGGAGACCTGGTCGCCGTCATCGAGGAGTCGGCACGGACTACTGGCGCCGACATCGGCATGATCTCCTTCGACGTGGCCGACCCGACGCACCGCAAGCACGTCTTCGCGGTCGCCGGGCGCGAGGACGGCGAGGTCGCGCAGCGCCTGGCCGGCGGCTACCAGCACTTCTCGACGCAGATCGAGGAGACGTACCGGCCGTTCGCCGACGTGGGCGACGTGGACCCGCGGGGGTACTACCTCGTGTGGGGCGACCGCGCCGACGCGGAGGCGCTCCTGGACGCGCTGGCGGGTGAAGGGCTCGTCGGAGAGGTTGCCCCGTACCCGGGGAGCGTCGGTGACCTCGCGACCGACGGCGCCGTCTTCCTCGGTCCCGTCCTGACGACGGCGGCGGCCGTCTCGCTCCTCGCACTCATGGTCATGGTCGGGGGCGGCGTCGTGATGAGCGCGCAGACCTACGGGGTGCAGCGGCTCCAGGGCCGCTCGTTCGGGGACGCGGTCCGACGCGACCTGGTCGAGTCGGGCAGGCTCCTCGGCGTCACGGCGTGCGCGGTGGCGCTCGGCGGGGCCGTCGTGCTGTGGCTCGTCAACGGGGGCGCTCGGGCCGACGAGCTCGCCGTGGTGGTGCTGGTCGCCGTCGCGCTGTTCCTCGGGGTGGTTCTCCTGACGCACGTCGCGGCCGCCGGGCTCGCGTTCCGGGTCCCCGTCCTCGCTGCGGTCAAGGGGCAGTTCTCCGCGGGATGGGCCCTGGTCGGCATCGTCGGGATCCGGGTGGCGGGCGTGCTGCTCGTGGCCAGCGTCGCGTTCACGACCGTGCAGGCGGCGATGCAGGTGGCGGACCGGTCCGCGGAGCAGGAGCGATGGGAGTCGGCGCCCGACGCCGTGTACGTCCGCCTGTCGGGACAGATGGGCGGTGACGACCCGGAGGTCGAGGCGCGGTACGCGGCGATGGCGCATGCCGCGGTCGACCGTGGCGACGCGGTCCTGGTCGACGACGTGACGACCGACCTCTCCATGGGAGGCGGGCCCGACCGCAGCGCGCCGCGGCAGCAGTCCCGGGCGCTCCCGTGCCCGGTGATGCTGGTGAACGACGCGTATCTCGACCGGCAGCCGGTCCTGGACGGTTCGGGCGTGCGCATCACGGACGTGGCGGACGACGCGGTGACCGTCCTCGCGCCGCCCCGCTGCCAGGAGTTCGCCCGGTCGGACATCCCGCTCCACTTCGCGAGCCAGGACCCGGCCGCGACCCCGGTCGCGTTCGCGTTCGGGGAGCTGTCCGCCGGGCAGGACCAGTTCCCGTACGGGACCCTCGACAGCGACGTGCGGGGCGCCGCGCTCCGCCACGACGCGATGCTCGTCGTCGTCCCGCCGAACGTCGACCTCGTCCCGGAGTTCTTCTACGCCGGATACCTCTCCACGGGCAACGTCATCTTCGACGACGCCGCGACGGCCGAGCGGTACGTGGCCGAGTTCGACGTGGGCGGGATCGTCAACGGGATCTGGCCGGGGCGGCAGCACGCCGCCTCCCTGTACGCCGAGGTCGTCTCGAACCTTCGCATCTCGATGCTGAGCCTGGCGGTGGCGCTCGTGGTGATGATCGTGACCGCCGTGAGCGTCAGCGCGGTCCACGTCCGGCGGTCGGCGCAGCTCGTCTACGTCCGGCACATCACCGGATGGCCGGCCTGGTACTCCCACCGGTTCGTCCTGGCGCTCGAGCTCCTCCTGGCGACGCTGGTCGTCGGCACCGGTGCGGTGCTGGGCCGGCAGGGCGTGAGGTTCCAGGCGGAGGTCTTCGCCGGGCAGGCGGCGCAGTGGCGACTCGGGATCGCGGTCGCGATCGCCGTCCTGGCCGTCGGGTCCGTGCTCCTCGGGCTCCGGTGGGCGACCGCCCGGCTCATCGCCACCCGGTCCGCCGACTCCTGAACGACCCGTCCGACGGCACCGGTGCCCGGTGCCGCGAACGCCAACGAGAAGAGGTACCTGCCATGTCGTCCGTCGTCGTCGAGGGCGTCACCAAGTCCTTCGGCAGCCGCGTGCTCTTCGAGGACCGGTCCTTCGTGGTCGAGTCGGGTCGGATGACCGCGCTCACCGGCCCGTCGGGATCGGGGAAGTCGACCCTGCTCAACTGCGTCGGCCTGCTCGAGAAGCTGTCGGCGGGGTCGATCCGGGTGGACGGACGGGACGTCACCCGGCTCCGCCCCGGCGGGGCTCGTCGCTTCCGCCGCGACACGCTCGGCTACCTGTTCCAGAACTACGCCCTGGTGGAGAACGCGTCGGTCCGAGCCAACCTCCAGATCGCCCGCGCCCCCGGCCACCGGGGCGGGCCGGGGCTCGGGATCGACGACGCGCTCAAGCGTGTCGGCCTCGACGGCATGGAGCGGGTGCCCGTGTTCCAGCTCTCGGGCGGCGAGCAGCAGCGGGTCGCGCTCGCGCGGCTGCTCGTCAAGGCGCCGACGGTCGTCCTCGCGGACGAGCCGACCGGTGCGCTGGACCGGGACAACGCCGACATGGTGCTCGAGTCCCTGCGCGGCCTGGCCGACGAGGGTGCTGCGGTGCTCGTCGCCACCCACTCCCGCCACGTCGTCGACGCGTGCTCCGACGAGGTCCGCATCGGCTGACGTCCCGTCGGCGCGACCGCGCTGGGTGTGGGGCACAGCCGACGGGTCTAGGGTGACCGGCATGTCCGACGCGACGACACCGCGCGCGTCCTCCCCGTCCGCGGGAGAGGCGCAGCGCATCCACGTCACGCTCTCGACGGCCAGCGTCTACCCGCGCAAGGCCCCGTACGCCTTCGAGGCCGCGGCCGACCTCGGGTACGACGGCGTCGAGGTCATGGTGTGGTCCGACGAGACGACCCAGGACGCCGCGACGCTCCGGCGGCTGGCCGCCGAGCACGACGTCCCCATCCGCAGCATCCACGCGCCGACGCTGCTGGTGAGCCAGCGCGTGTGGGGGCGCTCGCCCGGCCCCAAGCTCCGGCGCAGCGTCCGGCTCGCGCAGGAGGTCGGGGCGAGCACCGTCGTCGTGCACCCGCCGTTCCGGTGGCAGTACCGGTACGCGCGGGAGTTCGAGGACCTCGTCGGCGAGCTCGACGAGACCGAGGGCGTGACCATCGCGGTCGAGAACATGTACCCCTGGCGCAGCCGCAAGCGCGAGATGCAGGCGTACCTGCCGGGCTGGGACCCGTCCGAGCACGGGTACGAGCACGTGACGCTCGACCTGTCGCACGCCGCCGTCGCGCAGCAGGACGCGCTCGCGCTGCTCGACGTGTTCGACGGCCGCCTCGCGCACGTCCACCTCGCCGACGGGTCGTCGTCGATCACGGACGAGCACCTCGTCCCCGGCCGCGGCGACCAGCCGTGCGACCGGGTCCTCGCCGAGCTCGTGCGGCGCGGGTGGGCGGGGGACGTCGTCGTCGAGATCTCGACGCGCCGCGCCCGGACCGCGGCCGAGCGTCGCGAGGACCTCGCCGCGTCGCTGTTCTTCGCGCGCACGTACCTCACGCCCGGACCGCACCCGGGCTACGAGCCGCCGCCCGGGCACCCGCACCGCCACGCGGACGCGTGGGGCGAGGCCGAGGCGCGCGAGGGCGCGGCCGGCAGCGCCCCGGACGACGCGGGGACGCCCTGACGCCCGCCCGGTCCGTTTCGAGCCGGGGGACCGCGCAGCGTCCCGAGCCCTGCCGTCCGCGTCCACGGGAGTGGCAGCGCTGACGTAGGCTCGGCGATCGTGGCTCGCGTCAACGGTCTCCTCGCCGACACGACGCCGTTGCGCATCTCGCCGCCGTTCCGTCGCCTGTGGTGGGGCCTCGGCATCTCGAACCTCGGCTCGCAGCTCACGGTCGTCGCCGTCGGCCTCCAGGTCTACGCGCTCACGGGGTCGTCGCTCGCGGTCGGCGTGCTCGGCATCTGCGCCCTCGTGCCCCTCGTCGTGCTGGGCCTGTACGGCGGCGCGCTCGTCGACGCGTACGACCGTCGCAAGGTCGCGCTCGCGGCGTCGACCGCTCTGTGGGTCATCACGGCGCTCATCGCGGTCCAGGCGTGGCTGCACCTCGACTCCGTCGGCGTGCTCTACGGCCTCGTCGCCGCGCAGTCCGCGGCGTTCGCCATCAACAACCCGGCGCGGTCGGCGATCATCCCGCGCCTCGTCGAGCCCCGGCTCCTGCCCGCCGCGAACGCGCTCCAGACGATCGCGTGGAACGTCGCGCTCACCGTCGGCCCGCTGGGCGGCGCGTTCCTCGTCGCGCTGTGGGGCTACCAGGTCGCGTACACGATCGACGCCGTGCTCTTCACCGCAGCCCTGTGGGCGGTGTGGCGGCTCCCTGACATCCCGCCCCTGACCGGCGACGACACCCCGAGACCCGCGGAGGCGGGGCGGCGACGCCGGGTCGCGGGGTGGCGGTCGGTCGTGGACGGCCTGCGGTACCTCGCGACGCAGCCGAACGTCCGCACCACGTTCCTCGCCGACCTCGCGGCGATGGTGCTCGCGTCGCCGCGTGTGCTCCTGCCCGCCGCGGGCGTCGTGTTCCTCGGCGGCGGCGAGGCGACGACGGGCGTGCTCGCCGCGGCGTTCGCCGTGGGGGCCGTGCTCGCGGGGGTGTTCTCCGGCGGGCTGTCGCGCGTGCGCTGGCAGGGCCGCGTGATCGTGTGGGCGATCACGGGCTACGGGCTCTCGATCGTGCTGTTCGGTCTCGTCCTGGTGGGGGTCGGGGCGACGAGCCCGACGACCGTCCTCGTGGGCGGGGTCGTCGCGGCGAGCGTCGCGCTGGCGCTCGCGGGCGCGTCCGACGCCGTGAGCTCCGTCTTCCGGCAGACGATCCTGCAGACCGCGACGCCCGACGACATGCGCGGCAGGCTCCAGGGCGTGTTCATCGTCGTCGTCGCGGGCGGGCCGCGGCTCGGCGAGCTCGTGCTCGGCGCCCAGGCGACGTGGGTGGGCGAGGCCTGGGCCGCCGTCGCGGGGGGCGTGGCGTGCGTCGTCGTGCTGTGGATCGTGGTGCGGTCGCAGCGCAAGTTCTGGCACTACGACGCCCTCCACCCCGAGCCCTGAGCGGCGCGGGCCCCGGCCGGAGCGCTCGTCGTCAGCGCGTCGGTGGGGCGCCCTAGGCCCTGTCCTGCGAATGTTCTTGGCATGTGTCCGGTAATGTCCGGGTTGTGGGTGTGGGGCGTGGTGAGCTGACTGACACGGCGTGGGCGCGGATCGAGCCGCTGCTGCCGGTCGCG